>Ga0307425_1000008_pt1 | contig 93601 bp, 72 predicted proteins | sample SalMarWE160330MG_FD_202152 | JGI IMG/M metagenome (GOLD analysis project Ga0307425, IMG submission 202152) | Salt marsh sediment microbial communities from the Plum Island Ecosystem LTER, Massachusetts, United States - WE1603-30 | ecosystem: Environmental > Aquatic > Marine > Intertidal zone >... | reverse complement strand
TCGACAGTGGGCTTGGATGAAAAGTTGATAGAGAGGTATGTGCGGTATCAGGAAAAAGAAGACTTAGGACAAGCGAAGCTTGCATTGGATTAATTATGCCCCGTACGTAAGTGCGGGGTTGTTAACTGGAATCGGTTTATACTATTAATAAGGAGTAGGAATAAAAGAGCTTTATGGGGGGAGAATGAATAAATCGCTTTTTTCCTTTCTTTGGGTTCTGTTTTTTGTCATTTCAACAACGGGACTTATCGCTTTTGATTCTAGCTATAGAATTAAAAGCCAGAACGAACTGCAGCACGAAGTCACCGTCACACTCAAACTCATCCAGGTTTATGTGACGGATGACGATGGCAATCCAGCTATGGATTTGGGGATTGACGATTTTGAGATCTATGACAACAACAAGCGAATGAAGCTCACGGAATTTGAAAAATACACTCTGGCACTTCCATCCTATGAAAAAAAGTTCGAAGAACCGATTGTTGAACCCGAATCTGAGGAGGAAGTTGTTCCAGAAAAAATGACGAGAAAGTTTTTCCTCTTTTTCGATTTTGCCAATAACAATGCCACAGGCTTTAAAAAGTCCAAAGAAGCGGCTTTACATTTTATCGATACACAAATTAAGTCCACTGATGAAGTGGGGGTGCTTTCGTATTCCTCCATGCGGAGTCTGGTGCTCCATGAGTATTTAACCACAGACCATGAAAAGATTCGGGAAGTTGTCGAAGGCTTTGGAGTGAAAGAAGTGCTGGGTAGAGCTGAAAATGTTGAAGCCCGGTATTGGAGTTATGAAGATAGTCCATATGCAAGTTATGGTAAAGAATTTGAAATTCCAGGATTATTAGAATTGGACAGAAGAGTTTCAAAAAATCAAGCAATCAGTTATTCATTGAATCTAAGTGAATTAGGAAAAGCCCTTCGTTATATCCCCGGGCAAAAACACATCCTTCTTTTTTCATCCGGTATTGCCAGCTCTCTTGTCTATGGACATTCCCCACCCCTGCGTTCTTATAGGCAGTGGTTCGGAGATACGACAGTCCGTAACAGATACGAAAACATGATGAAGGAACTTGCGGCCTCAAACAGTCCGGTGTTTGCGTTGGATACCGAAGAACTCGGTTCGGCAGTGATGAGGGATGAGGAAGCCACGGGCCAGCGTTCTTTGAAGAAGCTGGCTAATACGACAGGAGGAAAATACTACGACAATCTCCACAATTATGAAGAAATCATGGAAGAAATTCAGACTCTAACTGGTTCGTATTACGTCCTGGGCTATTACATCGATGAGAAGTGGGATGGAAAATATCACAATGTTAAAGTTGAGGTCAAAAAGAAAGGATATAAGGTCCATGCACAGGGCGGATACTACAATCCGAAATCCTTCACGAAATATTCAAAATTAGAAAAACAGATTCATCTGGTGGATCTCGCTTTAACCGAAAGGCCGCTGTTTCAGGATCCCGTTCGTTTTCCTCTGGAAGCCTCACACAGTCCGGGAGAAGAAAAAGGAAATCTTTCTCTTGTTTTGCAGATTCCGATAGAAAAACTTGAGGAAATTTCCGGTGAAAAAATCGAAATTATCAGTTTGGTGTTCGATAAAAATGAAGATATTGTGGCTTTCGATCGAATTGAGAAGGATTTTACAAAATTTCCGGATGATGAGTTTCAATACTCATGTTATCTTTCAGTTCCGCCCGGTGAGTACAAATGCCGGATTGTCATTCGCAATATGGAAACAGGCCGGGGCGCTGTCGGATCTGCTTCAGTGATCATCCCCGAAGAATCAGATATTAAATAAATATAGACCCAATACGACGAAAGCCAATGTTAAAACTTAAAATATTTATAATTTACTCACTCGTGTGTTTGATAATCCTCTCTTATGGTCTCCGTGGTATTCCGTCAGTAAATTATCAAGAGAAAAAAGCAATAGGCCTGGATGAAACACTGGATAAATGTACAGTTTATTGTGAGATGCTAGCTCGTGCCTCTCTTTTTTTTGTCTGCATAGAAAAAATCGAGGAGGAGATATATGAAATCAATTTGATAGGACATTCCGGGGGCATAGATACGAAAAAGATTGAGGGCAATACTTACATCTATGATTACCAATTGATAAAGAAAGGAAATAAAGTAGAGGAAAAGCGAATCTTGTTAGAGGAAAACGGAAAGAAAAAGAATGAAGAAAATGCTCAATTAAAAACGGGAATGTTTTACTCAAAGAGATCTATCTTAGGACCTATCGGCCTTCTGTCACGAGAAAACCATGACAAGTATGGCTACGAAATTCTTGATGAAGAATCCATCAGCGGAAGGAATATCATTGTTATTGAAGCCAAACCAAAGTCAGAGATGAACGATATGCCAAATTACGGCAAAATATGGATTGATAAACAAGACTACAGCATTCTCAAGATTGAAGTCGCAGAGGAATCACTCGTGGGATTTAAACAAATCAAAGAAGCCAGTAAATTAAATACAACCCCCTCAATATCAGTGACACACTTTTATGATGAGGTTTACACGACCGATAAAAATCAGGTCATTCACTTTCCTAGTCAAACGATCTTTCATTACCAAACACGTTCTCCAGGAAGGAAGTATAGAGATAGGCTTATTAAAGCGAAAAGCCAGTATACATACAGCAACTACAAATTTTTCACCGTGGACGTGGATGTGAAATATTGATGGAGAGATTAAGAGCTGAGGTCTTCTGCCTCAACAAGCGACATTACCCCATGTCCGACTTAATGATCCAAAAGGCCTGGTATATCGGCGCGTGATCCTTCAATGTCGCTATAATCAGCTCTGATTATTTATCTCTCCGCAAACGAGTCTCGTTTCACACACACAAGGGAAAAGATTCAGGAATATTGATGCTCTACTCGTACCTCAACGATTCAGCAGGATTTGCCAGAGCGGCCTTTATGCTCTGAACGCCTACTGTAAGGGCAGCAATTGACAGAGCGACAGCTCCACTCACCAGGAATGGCTCAGGGCCCAAATTCATCCTGTAGGCAAAGTTTTCCAACCACCGGCTCAGCAGATAGTAGGCCACAGGCCAAGCGAAAACATTCGAAATAATCACCCATTTTGTGAATTGTCTGGATAAGAGGACAGTTATCCCGCCTGCTGTCGCCCCCAACACTTTTCTGATCCCGATCTCCTTGACTCTTTTTGAGGTCATGAATGAGGCTAATCCCAACAAACCCAGACATGACACAAATAGGGCCAAACACGTGAATATGGTGATCAATTTCCCGGTTTTTTCTTCTGTTCTATAGAAGCTGTGATAGGCATCTTCCATATATCTGTAGTTAAAGCCCGCAAAAGGGAGCACGTTATTCCAGATTTCTTTAAGCGATTGGACAGTCTGCTCAGTGTTTGTCGGGCTTATCTTAATGGCCATCATGGCATACATTTTAGGCTCAATAAAAATGATCATCGGATTAATCTTATTGTGCAGAGACTGGACATGAAAATCTCTGACAACACCCACAATGGTCATCTCAACCATTTCTTGATTCCGCGGAATGAGAAGTTTAGCCCCGACAGGATTATCCAATCCCAAAACCTTCACCGCGGTTTCATTCAGCAGGGCGCTTTCTTTTTCATCCATAGCGTAGTCTTTTGATAGGTCACGGCCTTTAACGAGGTGCAGCCCCATGGTTTTCACATACCCATAATCTCCTGGTAAAGCTTGGAGAGTGACCGTTTTTTCAGGGCCATCGCCCACTTTTCTGGCGCTCATTTGGAACTGGCTGTTTACACCCGGAGCTGTATAAACCCCTGAAACGCTCATAACATTCGGGTTGTTCAATATTTCACTTCTGAGGACTGGATACTTTTTCTTCACCTCTTCGTTTCCCCATGGAAATTGCACCAATAGAACATCCTTTTTTTCAAATCCGAGTTCTGAGTTTTTCATAAAACTAAGCTGCTGATAAACGACCAATGTGCCCACAATAAGCAAAATGGAGATACTGAATTGCACAACGACCAGCGCATGGCGGAGCGATAGCTTGTTCCTGATACCCCAAGGTCCGCTTTTAATAATATCAACCGGGCGGAACCTGGAAAGAAAGAATGCCGGATAGCCGCCGGCAAAAAGACCGACCACGCAGACGAGCAATACGATTAATCCATAAAGATAGACGGAATTGCTGGAACCGATGACAAATTCAATGTTGAGGAGCGCGTAGAGACTCTTATTGAGAATAATGAACAAATATATTCCTATGGCCGCGGCTATTAGGGCGACTAATGTCGACTCAACAAGGAATTGGTGGATCAGTTGCTTTCTGTTGGCCCCCACAACTTTCCGGACGCCCACCTCTTTCATCCGATCCACATACCTGGATGTGGAGAGATTCATGAAGTTGAAGCAGGCGATGAGAAGCACAAGGATCGATGCCGACAAAAAAAGATAGACATAGAGATAATTGCCCTTTGGTCCCATATCTCCCCTGGATTCATTATCCCAGTGAATGGCCGAAAGAGGCTGCGGGATCAAATCCATCCGGCCTCTGTACCAGTCGCCCGCGTTCTTAATCAATAAGTTGTTCAGCTTTTCATGAAGAGTCTCTGCGGAAACGTTTTCTTTGAGCAGGACGTAATTGTGATCATCTCCCCAGACATTCCAAGGCTTTTCGGGGTATTCACCCAATGCCATGACTGTTTCGTAAGAAACTAAAATCTCACAGCTCAGATGGGTATTGGCCGGTAGGTCTTTCATAACACCGGATATTTTGTAAGGTTTGTCGTTGATCGTTAAGGTCTGGCCTAAAGCTTCATTGGTCCCGAAATATTTACTGGCGATTTTTTGAGAAAGGACAACGGAATACGGCTCAACCAGCGCTTTTGATTTATCGCCCTCAAGAAGACTCCAGTTGAAGATATCAAAGATTTCCGGTTCTCCATAAAAGGCTTTGTCTTCTTCGAAGGACTGATTTTCCGCATCGGTTATGACAGTTTTCGTCATGTATCGCACTCTTGCGGCGACTTCGACTTCCGGGACTTCTGCATTGAGAGTGGGCGCGATGGCCGGCATGGCGCCAGCAAATTTCATTCGGCTGCCTTCTTTTCCCCAATCTGTAATCACACGGAATATCCTGTCTTTATTGGGATGAAAATTGTCGTAGCTCGTTTCGTTGACCACAAACATCAGCATCAACAAACAGGCCGTCATTCCGAGCGCCAAACCTGAAATGTTGATGATGGAAAATCCTTTATGCTTCATCAGTTGCCTGAAAGCGATCTTAAGGTAATTCCTGAACATGACAGTCCTCCATTTTGTGGTCAAAACGATATAATGGTAAAAGACCAGCAGAGTACTCCCCAGCAGCCAGAAAAATCCTTTCATGCGGCTGTGGTTCTCTGATATATCCTTGTATTCGATCTCGAAATCCCTGGAGACGGCGAACATCTCCTCATAGAGAGAGAGCCGGCCGAGAATGTGCAAGAAAAATTTTGGTGGATTGTGCGGTCGTTTTTTCACTTTTTCTTCTCCAAGGCTAAATCAGGAACATCACTCCAGGCCAGTTTGTGTATTTTTTGGACAGTTCCGAGGACCTTTTCGCCTTCACGAGTCAGCGAATAGAGAATCTTCCGTCGGCCTCCTTTCTTCGAGAGAGGCTCACTTTCTTGAGACACGACAAGGCCTTTTCGGAGCAGAAGGTAGAGTGTGTTGTAGAGAGATCCATAGTTTAGAGTTTTCCCTGTTATTTTACGGAAATTTTCCCTTATTGTTACGCCATATGCGTCCTCTTTAAGTTTCCAGATGGAAAGAAGGATCAGTTCTTCATTTTTTGTGAGTTCGGCCATTGTGTATCCTCAATATTTGTTAAAAGCATTTTTAGTCTCTATTTATATTTATCATAAATACATATATAAATAAATACGTATTGAAGGGAAAAAAAGTTGCACTTAGATTTGCATTTAAATGGAAATCTTGGGCATTAGTCTTATAGAGAGTCTGAGAAAGGGATATCCTATTTATGTCTGAAGTAAGGATATTTTTGCAGGGACGTGTTTTCCTTGCTTATGCCTGATTAGCTATGGGGAGATCGAACTGGGACCGCCTCGGTCTATCTATCTTCCTGGTCGGAGTCTTTCTCCACAATTGCAAAAATAGCAGGCTCATACCCATATGTGATCACCCCGGCTTTTATATTGATGGTAATGTTACTGTCGTCTTTGTATTTGACAATCGTTTTGTAAACGATCGGCACCTCGCTTCCCGCAATTCTGCTGTCGTAATATTTTTGGAGTCTTGGAAGTTCGCTGGGATGAACATGCTGAGAAAATGCGGTTCCAATAATTTCTGCTACAGAGTGGCCGGTTATCTCTGCAATTTGTTCATTTGCCCGGATAATTATGCCATTCTGTACGATGGTCATCGCCTTTTTGCCCCTGGAAAAGAATTCTTGGTATTTTTTTTCAGTTTTCCAGTGTGGTATACCCGAGCGCTGCCTTACAATATCTATCTGTTCCAGCTCCACCATAAGCTTGTGCAGCTCCATTAAGTCCTTGCCATATCTGTTATTGAAAAAGTTGCTCGTGTCCATGAACCCTCCTAGAGTACTTTAGGCCATCACCCCCCAGAAAGTCATGAAATGTATAAGAATGTAAAAAAAGTAGGAATATTTTAAATAAACCACTGCTTAATCCAATAGTTTAGTCGTGGGAGTTGATACAAAATTGAAAAAACGAGAGGTCAGATATTCAATTCATCTGCGCTCAGCAGCTTTTTGCAAGACAAGCACACATAGAATAACCGTGTTAGCTCTGTTCGGGATTCATCTCCCCATATGGATTCCGTCTCCGGAGGTGGGAGCTTTATCTCACGAAGATGAGAATTTTGACAATAAGGACACAAAATTTCAGTCGGATACATCGATTAGCAACCTCGGCGAACCCTGGCTATGCCGTAATTATTATGATCATATCGCAAATCTTTATAAATGACCTCAAGGGATGATATGAGGGGGTGATTTTTTTCCTGTTTTGTCTAGCCGCACACAGTCCTCGGGAATGTTCGCGTGTGTTCAATTGGTTTTGTGATTCATTTCCCAACATCCATTTCGTTTTTTCTGTTTTCGTTTCTGAATATCTGGTGTAAGCTTTTTATGTGCAAATTCTGGGATTCAAAAGACATTTGTCCTTTTTGGCGATCTATTATTGGGCTTTTGTTCTCTATTCTCCTTTCGGTGGAGATCGTTGCTGAAAAGTTCTTTTGTGCGTATCGTGAGAGTTAAAAACAGTAACGAATCCTGGCATAAACAGTATGGACATGTGGATCGTTATAATATTGTGCTATATCTTCCATTAAATGGAGCGAAAATGAATACAGGAAAACGTCATGTCTTTTATTGGAGGTGTGTAGTCTTTTGTCTTGTTATGATAGTCGTATCCTGCAGCCCGGGGAAAAAAGAATGGCAGGGAGAAATAATCGAAAAAAATGGAACCACGATAGTTAAAAATCCTCAAGAGCCCTATTATGGAGAAATAACGCTTGAAATTGAGGAAGAGTTTGCAATAGGAAATGATGAGGATCCGAATTATCAGTTTTACCGGGTTGCGGGAATCGCCCTTGATAGCCACTCGAATTTATACGTCCTTGATTCTGGAAACAATCGGGTTCAGAAATTTGGTGATGAGGGAAATTATCTGATGACAATAGGCAGAGAAGGACAGGGACCTGGCGAGTTTACAAGGATCTCTTCTGTATTTATCGATGATGAAGACTCGGCTTATATATCAGATCAAAGAAGGATTCAAATCTTCAACAGTGCTGGTGAATATCAGGAAAGCATCACCTTTGATAATGGCATTAATGAATTTTTTATTGATGTCGATGGCAACATCATTACCCTTATCATCCAGAATGATGAGGAGGGAAGTCGAAAATACTTGGTCAAATACACTGGGGATGGGAAATTAATCCGGAAAATAGACGAATTTTCTGATGTTCAGGCGGTACGCTCTCAGGATAGTTCGGGCAGAACCGTTGCCTTCAAAGCCTACCATCAGTACAACTATTGGCCATATATTTTCCCCATCACGGATCGAATATTTATTTATGCCTATCCGTCTGAATATGCGATGACAGTTATGAGTAACACCGGCGAGGTCATCTCAAGGATAGAGAAAGATGAACCTCCCCTTGTAATCAGCACGGCGGAGAAAAACTTCATAGTCAACAGCATTGAAGAGCGCGCGTCACAAATGGGACGGAAGCCACCCAGGGATGTGCTACTGGCTTCTTGTCAATTTCCCCCGCATCGCCCATTTTTTCAAGGGATCTTTGTGGATAACACAGGTAGGATTTACGTAAGAAAGTCACATTCGGTGCTTGATGAAAGCGATCAGGTTGAGTTTGATATCTTCAGTCATGAGGGCACCTACATGTACAAGACTTTCCTTCCATTCAGTCCGGATTTTACGAGGAAGGATCGGCTTTACGATATCTTCACATCCGAGGAGACCGGTGAGGTTAAGATCAAAAGATACATAATCAAAAACTGGGATCAGATGAAAGCGGGGATACCCATATCCATTCGATGAAATTTGGCTTGAGATGTGAGACAATAATATCGTTGGGAAAAATGAGGTTGTCATCGATCAAAACAGCTGCCACCGGTATCATTGCTCTCTTTCTCCTGATGAGTCTGTGCATATTTGTGTTTCCGTCACGAACCTCAATCCCTCCTGGCGAAAAAAAGGATGTGTCCCAAATTCTGAAAGACATTTACGAAGAGATCAAAGAGTTCGATAAATATCCCGGGTGTGATTTTATCAAGCGAGAGTTCTTTGTGGGTGAAGACGACGACGATACAAACAAGGATACACATGTAGTGATAATCGTCCAGGATATTGAAGAAAAGGCAAAAGTTACGATCCAGGTCACCTACATGGAGCGTAGCAAAGGCAGGCCTGTAGTAGGAATTGCCAAATGTGTGAAAACCCTCTTCTATTTTGTTCGGGACAATCACTCTGAGATCATTAAAAGTGATTTCGATGAAAAGGAAAAAGAACACATCCTGCCCGGTATTCTTCGAGCAATTAAAAACAAAAAGAAACTTCTGAAAGAGATCGGATCTAATAAAGAGTTAAAACCTTAACTTGAAGCCAGCCTTTAGAACAAAACCTGTCAAGTTGAAATTAGAGACGGTGTAATCCACATCGCCCATTTCCACGTCTCCTCCCGCTTGCTGGGCGTAGAGAAACGTCGAATTTTCCCAGATTCCTCCGGGAGGGTTATACGTGAGAAGGCTTTGGACAACACTTGTCTCGAAATCCTTAAAGCTCAAGATTCTATAGACGGCTTCCAGAGTAATGATCAATCCTCCTCCGACCTTGATGTCGATTCCACCCCCGGCGTGATATCCGATCGTGTTGATGTTGCTCTGCATGATCCATGTGAAGTGATACCAATAGTAATCGGGATTTTCGGTATACACATTTTTTTGGGGTTCGATGACCTCAGTATTTCCGAAGTAATATCCCAGGCCGCCCAGAATAGACAGACTAAAACTATCTGAGAGGGGAAAAAATAAGATGCCGGATAAGGTCACGGGATATATTTCTGATGTGAACTTTGGTTCGTACCAGAAAGTCGCCAACATGACCTGGTCGTCTGTGAATATCCCCGTATGTCCCATCATGGATTTGTTCATAAAACCGAATCCCAAAGAAAGGCCAAAGTTTGGGTTGATCTGGTAGATGAGCTCGAGAGAATACTCCTTGCCTTGACCTGCATTTTCCGGCTCGGCCGCTTGATACCCGAAGAAACCGGTTGTGGATACGGCGTGTCCTTCCACTTGCCCACCCGAAGCAAGACCAAAGCTCATTTTTATCGCTAACTTTTCGGCATGAAGGTGAAACGGAGTCAAAAGCAGCATCGCAAGAATGACAAAAAAAGCACATTTTTTCATGATTTCTCTTTCCTTTATTTGATAGTGTATTCAAAAAGATAAGCAAATATTATACCAAATATGAACAGATAGGAAATATTTTTTATGTCTGATGTAAGCATCCTTATTTCCGCGATAAGGGAATTAGAGGCAAAAAAGAGCGAGTCCCTGTCCTTATAAGTCGGATAGTGGAGGGTGGGGGGTCTTCGACGAATATGGATTGTGACTCGTTCCTGCAATTATCATTTGACTTGAGAACATCACGGAAATAAGGATGCTTCTATGTCTGTTTTTCTGTCTCTTAAAGAGGTCAGTTGTCATGTGGAGAGAATCTTGGGAGAGTTTATTTGCCCGGCTGTGTCAACCGTCCCATAAAAAGGATGCTTCCCGTCCGATTATCCCTGATTAAAAATAGAAAGGGGTGGTCGGCTCTAAATTCGGGGACGACTTTGGGCGGCATTATGGATGTGATCCCCACAACAACAGCCGTTGCTGCAGCTGCCTCGGTTCCTATCTCATCCACATCGATGAAGGCCTTATGGAGTGCATCTGTGATGTGGAGTTCCTTTTTGGGCTCCATTCCGGAAAAATCGGCAGCGTCTGTAAACGCATCAATCATGCCAAGCGCCAAAAGTATCTCTTTGAGATTGAGGTTTTGGGTTGTTGTGAACTTGGGGAAAAAGACCTTGACATGTTGGCGCTCGAGGTTCGAGGTCCATTCCTTAAGTGTTTCCGCGGTGAGTTTTGATTCCAAGCCTGGCAGTCCATCCGTTTTCCGTGGAAGACAAACGATCATGGAGAGGTCTCGTTGGACATATGGCATTTCCAGAACCTGGAGGGTTTCGTTTTCCCAATAACCGAAATTGGCTTTCTGGGTCATCATCCGGACCTTGATTTTATCCTCGCCAGAGATCCAAAAATCTTGTTCTTCCGTATTATCGATGTTGAACGTGTTCTCCCATTCCGCCTTAAAATAAATGGTATTGGTGAGAACAAGCTTCGTGAGTGTTTTAATCACTCCAGCGGGCAGGAGGTCTTTGATTTTGCCTACGGTCTTGTCCTCGACCCAATCGTTGATCTTGATTCGCGAACCTTCGGGATCTCCTTTAAAATTGAGGTTGAACAGGTTGGCTCCATAATATTTCTGGTTCAGGTCCTTAAACTCCTGAAGGAGGGCATAATCCTTTTGGACCCAGAGAGCATTGGCAATATTCAACCGGAAAGGCCTGCTTTCCTGGATCTTGTTGAAGTGGGCCTGAAGCTCATGGAAAGCAGGATGGAGCTGGCACTGGTTTAAGGAAAAATGAAGCGTTTCAGCCATCTGCTCTGCGGTTGTGTTGCGTGCACCGGCATATGTCATGGCGAACGCTGTGGAGATGCTGTAGGGAGAAAAAAAGATGTTCCCCTCTCTGGCGCAAACCTGATGGTACATATCCAGTGCAAATGCGGTGTTTCCTTGAACAAGATTTTGCATGTTTGTATCTCCCGCTCGACTCACAAGCACACAGAAAAGAACAAGAGTAAGGATCACAAAAGTACTTGGTTTATTCATTTATCCTCACCTGATGCCTAATTTTTACTATTTCTATTATTACGCGATTCTGTTCAAAAAGGAAGTCCTATTCAGCGAACCGAAGCGGAGAATTCTCTTGCTCATGTCAGCTTTGACCCACTTCTGCCAGATTCGAACAGAAGACTCTTCAAGGACAACTCGATAAACGACGCCCTGATAGACTTGAGGTTTTTGTTCGGCTCCTCTGTGTTCAGCGTCCTTAACTCGTATTCGAGAGCGGGAATGATCGGATAATTGATGTTATTTGATTTTTCTGACGGGAGTTTCTCTGCCGCCGTCGTAGAGAATGAGACCAGTAACCTTTCCTCCCTCTTCATTTGTAAAAGTGATCTGGGCATCCACAACCTTGAAAAAGAACACTTCGGTTGATTCGGGAAAGATCTCAACCCTCTTTTGGCCTGCATTTTCAGCATAAAGATGTCCATTCTTTTGAGTGATCGTGATGATGAAGTCGTACCTCAGTTCATACTGGCCGACATAATCTTTGAGGATGCCGGGATCTATGGATATAGAGGGCCTGTTGAAAAAGGGATTCTCCATGTACCTTTTAGCTTTGTCAAAAAAAGATGGGAAACGGGAATCTGGCCCCATGTCGATGATCTTGCAATAACAGTCCAGAGCCTCTTTTCGCTTTCCGAGAAGGTCGTTAGAAACCCCCTTCCTCAGATAGATCATCTGCATCAGTTGCTCGGGCGGCCACGGGATCATGCGGAAATCCCTGTCTCCTTCGAGAGCTTGATCGAAATACTGTATGGCGGCCTCATAATGTCCCTGAAAGTATGCCGAGTTTGCCTTCTCAGTCGCTGCCCATGTGGATTGTGGATTCAGCTCGAGAGCTTTGTCCAGGAATATCTCACCCTCTTTGTATTGTCGATTCGCCAGCAGTTTTCGTCCTTTCGCTGCGTAGACCCAGACCTTGATGTGGTCATCCCAGCGCAGGACTTTGAATTCGGGGTCCAGCAAGATCTCATCGGGTTTGTAAGGAAGGTTGAAGCGGAAAGAGCTCCTCTTGTGCTCCACTAACTTCTGGAAGGTTTCAGAGGATCGATCCTTCAATGCAACGATCTCGATAGGCATCCGGAATTGCGCTTGACTCTGATTGATACTCAATGTGATCTCGCATTCCTCTGAATCTGTCGGAGCTATTGCATATTCGAGCTGGTAATCGGGGATGCCTGTCCCATAGACCCACTGGTCGAAAAACCATGTCAGGGATTTTCCATAGGCTTCTTCGGCTAATCCTTTTAAATCACTTATTCCGGCGGGCTGAAGATGAAACTTATCGATGAATTCTCTCAGCATACCAAAGAACTGCTCATCTCCCATGATGTGACGGAGCATGTGGTACACATAAAATCCTTTGGCGTACAGATAATCTCCTCCACTTTCCAGCGTGAAGAATTTTGTGATCGGCACGAGCTCTTCACCCGAAAGGGCGATCATCCTCTGCATCTCGAGGTCAGTGCGGAATTGGTCCTCTCCTGTCTTTGATCGGATGTATGTTCTGGCCATGTATTCTGCGGGAGCCTCGATGACAAAGCAGTAGTCCTCTGGCGACTTTGGCCTCACCGCTCCCCCGAACCAGTGATGGGCCAGCTCATGGCTCCAGGTCCAATCGGAATACGCATATTTTTGGGTGAATTCATCAAAGTCGAAATAGGTAAGTCCCTCGAGCCCTACGGGATTCATCTTTGCTTTAGCCGTCACGATATTGAGGGTGGGATAGGGATATGGGCCCAGGAGTTTTTCGTAGAATTGTATGATCTCCTCAGCCTTTTCAGCTCCTGCTCGAGCAAGAACAGGGCTGTCATCATCCATGTAAACATCGATCCTGCGTTTTCCGTATCGCTGGGTGTGGCGGTGGAACGGACCCGCGAAGACAAAATAGTAATTTGAGGCTCCGAAACTCCGCCATCGGGATGTTTTTTTGTTGCCTTTGACTTCAGATGAGATCTCTTGTCCGCTGGTAATGATCTCGTAGTCTTGAGGCACTGTGAAGGTAAAATCTGCAGGAGCTTGATCTGTGTAGTAATCATTCACCGGGTACCATTTCCACATGAAGAAATAATTGCCTTGGAGGGATTCAATCTTTGTCTCAGGGAGATCGGCTCCACTCAAGAGTAAAGGAAAGTCACAAAAATAATCGAACTCGATCTTCGCTTCTTTTCTTGCCTTGAGGTACCAGGGTATGGAAACAACCACATAATCGGCGTCTTGAGGTTGATTGAATTTGAGGTACTGACCGTTCTTGGCCCTCACACTCTTGATCCTGGCCCGGCGGTCGATCTCGAAAACTCCATAGTCATACCCTTTGTCGATGAGTTCGAATTCGACGACAGCTTTGGCCTTCACGACGGAGGTGTTGGATTTGAGCTCAGCCTGGAGTTCATATCGTGTGATGTTGATATTCGGGAACTGTTCCATTCCCGGCACATAATCGCTTTGTGGGAATACTTTTGGACTCAAAACAATCAGCATACAAGTCCATACAATAAGGAGGATCACAACCTTCTGGAATTTCACCACCTAACTCTTCCAATCAAAATATGCAGTTATTTTTCTTTGCTGTCAAATTCTGCATCTATCTTTTCTTGTTTAAAGTGAAAACCACTCAAATTTTTCCTGTGTGATGAAATCGCTGATCACTGTCGAAATGGATTTCTTTGTTCTTTGGTGATATAACACTTAGTGTTGGAGTAAATTTTCTGTATTTTGAACCAATTATCTGTGTTTTGACATGAAATAATCTGTGTTTTAAATCGGAAAGGATTGTAAAAAAATAGAGATAAGTGAACGCTTCATGACTCAAAATGCACGGGCTTTTATACCGATTAAGATAAAAAACAAGATAGCGAATTCAACGAAAAAAACGCCGCAAAAAATAGAACCTAATGCGGAGTAGGATATAAGAATGTCCTATCAACTCGAAGAGAAATATATCTGAATATTTAGGATATGCGCGATAGAACGATCCCAGAGCTAAAGAGGGCGATCGGGCTCCCCCATGCGACAGCTATGGTGGTCGGCATCATCATCGGCGCCTCGATATTTGTCCAGCCTTCTGAGATCACAGGACAGGTTCCTTCTGTGTCCGGAGTGTTTCTCGTCTGGCTGATCTCTGGAATGTTGACATTTTTCGGAGCACTGGTATGTGCAGAGCTGGCCTCAATATTTACCGAAACCGGTGGGGTTTATGTGTATTTGAAAGAGGCCTATTCTCCATCTGTAGGATTTCTGTGGGGATGGGCCATGTTCTGGAGCATGCATTCAGGAATAATTGCAGCGATTGCCGTTATTTTCGCCCGTTATGTCGCTTATTTTTTCCCAACCGGAGATCCGGGAATAAAGGCCATCGCTATCGCTGTCATCTTGATACTCTCGATGATCAACTATCTCGGAGTCAAGCAAGGGAGCAGGCTTCAGCTGCTCTTTACTCTAGGTAAAGTTGTGGCGATCGTTTTTATCATTAGCGCCGGCTTTATCTTGGGATCGCGCGTGTCGGAACATTTTGTGGCCGGGAGCCTCGCCGACCAGACCGTTTCCCTTCATAGCTTTTTTCTCGCGTTGGTTGCCGGACTTTTTGCCTTCGGGGGGTGGCACATGGTCACCTACAATTCCGAAGAGACCATCGATCCTCAAAAGACGATTCCTAGAGCTCTGATGCTGGGCACCCTAATCGTCACTCTGTGTTATATCGCGATGAATGCCGTGTACATGTATGTGTTGCCCCTTGACCGGGTCGCTTCCTCCACACGGATCGCGGCCGATGCTGCGAACGCTTTGATCGGGTTCGGAGGTGGCGCTTTTCTATCGAGCTTGGTCATCTTTTCGACATTCGGGGCCTTGAACGGGATCATTCTCTGTGGCCCTCGGGTATACTATTCGATGGCTCAAGACGGTCTCTTGTTTCGGTGGATCGGTGATATCCATCCCCGGCACCGGACCCCCCACAAAGCCATCTTCCTACAAGCTCTATGGTCTTCTGTCCTTGTGGCCACCGGCACTTACCGGGCACTATTTACCCGCGTTGTCTATACGGAGTGGATCTTCTTTGCGCTTATGGCTTTTGGTTTATTCTTGTTTCGACGACGGCCGGGCATTATCCGCGGTTTCAAAATATGGGGATATCCGGCGGTCCCGGCCATTTTTATCGTTTTTTCTCTGTCCATAGTGGTCAATCAGCTCGTTTCTGATCCTAAAGAAAGCCTGTTCGGGCTATCCATTGTTTTATTGGGCGTGCCTGTGTATTATCTTTGGGTGAATAAGCGTACAAAGGAGAGGAAATTATGACCATCATCGATTGTCACAATCATTTTTATCCGCCGCAGTACCTCGAGGCGATACAATCCGGTCCGAGCAATGTGAAGGTGACCTTTGATCGGGGCAACAATCCTCTCCTTCACTATCCAGGGGATTACAACATCGTGGTGCCGGAACACAGGGATATCGATCGACGGGCAGAGGTTTTAGAGGAGGTCGGTGTTGATAGACAAGTGTTATCCTTTACGACACCGGGTGTGCATATCGAATCCCCTGAGCGGGCGGCTGAGCTTGCACGGTTGGTGAATGATAGTTTTGCGGAGATAGCAAAGCATTACAGAGACAGATTTTCTGCGTTCGCCACCCTTCCTCTGAACGATCCTGATTCGTCTGTCGCGGAGATGGAGCGTGTGTTTACTGAGCTCGGGTTTAAAGGTGTAACTCTTCACAGCAATGTCAATGGCATAGAGTTGAGTGATAAACGCTTTTGGCCCCTGTTCGCAAAAGCCAATGAATTGGGCGCTGTCATGGATATTCACCCGTCATTTCCAGTGGGCGTAGAAGCGATGACCGATTACTGGCTTATGCCATTGGTGGGATTTCCCTTTGACACGACATTAACTGCGGCGAAACTGGTCTTCAGTGGGCTCGTTGAACGTTTCCCTAAGATCAAGTGGATCCTCGGACATCTCGGTGGCGCCATTCCGTATCTTGCCGAAAGGTTGGACAGGGGATTTTATGCGTTTAAGGAATGCCGGGAGAACATCAACAAAGTCCCCAGTGAATACCTTAAAGAATTTTATTACGATACGGTCAATTTTGATACGAAAGCCCTTAGTCTTGCCATAGACTTTGCGGGTGCCGATCATTTGGTGGCAGGGAGTGATTACCCTCACCAGATCGGCAGCCTGACTAAGATGAAAAGCAGTATCGAGGAACTGGATATCTCAGACCAGGAAAAATCTGCGATTTTTGGTGGAAATGCCGCTCGTCTGTTAGGGCTCTAAAAGGCAAGATTTTTTCTCCAAACGGTCCGTTCGGGGAACAGCCCCTACAAAAAAACGCCGTTTCTATTTTCGCTGTATTTCAGATTAAAGTTTGACATTCAGGATACGCTTTAATAAAAGGTAGAGGAACACAAACAACACCGTCTGAGGAGGCTATCATGAGAGCGCATAAAAATTTTCTGTTCGCTTCGCTTCTGCTTATGCTGTTTCTGGGATATGGCTCGATCTTTCTCGGCTCTTATTCTGTGCGGACTGCAGAGCTCAATCATTCAGATCCGTCCTACGATGTGCTCATCTTGAACGGGCGTGTGGTGGACGGCACGGGCAATATCTGGTTCTACGGAGATATCGCCATCAGGGGCGATCGCATCGTTCGCATCACTCCCGCAGGCCAGCTCAAAAATGCCCAGGCAAAAGAACGTTATAATGCCACCGGTTTGGTCGTTTCTCCTGGATTTATCGATATCCAAAGCCACTCTCGAGGCGCCTTTCTCAGCGGAGACGGGCGTGTTGTCAGTAAGGTGACCCAGGGCATCACAACGGAGATTATGGGCGAGGGATGGACAAATGCTCCTGCGAATGAATTAACACTCGCCATCGAAGGAGATCCCAGCCCCCGGATGAAGGAAATCATCAAAGAGTTCGGTGGCACCCATGGTTTTAACAACTGGCTGGAGGCGATGGAGAAGCATGGGACTTCGCCGAACATCGGCTCTTTTCTTGGAGCAACCACTGTACGGATGTATGCCAAGGGCATGGCTTTGGGAGCACCTTCGCCTGAGGAGCTGGAGACCATGCGGAAGGTCACAAAAAATGCCATGGAAGATGGCGCCTTCGGCCTTGCCTCTGCCCTGATCTATCCCCCGGGGAACTTTGCCACCACAGAAGAACTCATCGAGATCTGCAGGACGATGGCCCCTTACGGAGGTGTTTACATCACACACCTGCGCTCAGAAGCAGATAAGTTTATCCACGGCATCGATGAGGCCATTGAGATTGGTCAAAAATCAGGTGTCCCTATCGAAATCTATCATCTCAAAGCAGCGGGGCGCAGAAACTGGCACAAGATGCCTTTAGCCATTGCCCGTATCGAAGCGGCAAGGGCTGAAGGTCTGGATATCGGTGCCGATATGTACACGTACATCGCCGGCAGTACGGGGCTTGCGGCATGCATGCCCCCATGGGCATCCGCCGATGGGAAGCTTCTTGAAAACCTTAAAAATCCAGAGATGCGGGCAAAGATCCACGATGAAATCCTCAACCAAAAAACAGAGTGGGAGAATCTAGGTCAGTTGGCCACTCCAGAAAATGTCTTGATCCTCGGTTTTAGGAAGGAGGAGAACCAAGAGTATGCTGGCAAACGGCTGTCAGAGATCGCTGAAAAGATGGGGAAAGACTGGGTGGACACAGCCATCGATCTGCTGCTGTCCGAGGGCCAGGACATAGGCACCATCTACTTCATGATGACCGAAGAAAACCTTGCCCTTCAGATGCAACAGCCTTGGATCAAATTCGGGACCGATGCCGGCGGACATGATCCGGAAAAAACGCAGGTTCTTGTTCATCCTCGGGCCTATGGGACATTCACCCGCATTCTTGGCAAATATGTGAGAGAGGAGCGCGTTCTGCCCCTTGAAGATGCAATAAGGAAGATGAGCTCAGCCGTGGCCCATAGGCTTTTTATAAGAGATCGTGGCCTGCTCCGCGAAGGCTTCTATGCCGATATCACGATCTTCGACCCGAACACCGTCAGCGACCGCGCGACATTCGAGAGCCCACACCAACTTTCCGAAGGCGTGCGCCATGTCTTCGTCAATGGGACTGCCGTCGTGAAAGATGGAAAACACACCGGTGCTAAACCCGGGCGCATCGTCCGTGGTCCGGGTTACACCAAAAAATAATTGACATCAAATTTTTGTCTGTGATATAAGGGGCAGGCAAGGTCGCAGTCATTTTATGACTGCCAGGGAGCAGTTGAGAACGATGAGCGGGGCATGTTAAAAATCTAACTGAAAATCACCTGCGCCGTTTCATCAAATTTATCTTATTTTTCTCGGGAGCCGTGTTGAACAACAGGCGCACACACCAAGACCGGCGACTCGTATCAACCAAACCCTTAAGCCTCTATACGTTGCGAGGGCGACGAAAAAATGCACGCCGCGCAGAGGATGCAGAAAATTACTACGTCGATCGATATGAAACCCGCTATCTTTTCTTGATCATTATGATCCTGACCTTGTGCTTTTTTGATGCGTTCTTGACGTTTATGTTGCTCCAATTGGGGGCTGTGGAACTGAATCCATTTATGTTGATATTCATAGAGAAGGATGTCGTTCTCTCGATGGTCGTGAAATATGTGATCACTGCCATCTCGTTGATTTGTATTCTGATCCATAAGAGTTTCCGGATCTTTCGAAATATCCGTGTTCATTCCCTTATTTATTTTGTGCTGACCCTTTATGCGGTGCTGGTGCTTTTTGAGGTTTTTTCTTACGCCAAAATTGTGGGATTAGAATTAGAGATTTTAAGTTTTGTCGCTAATTGATAAATTCTGTTTTCGCTAAAACCAGATCAATTCGTTTTTGCTGTAGAAGTTCCTCATCTTGGCTTCAAGATCGTTAGCTTTCTGGATCGCAGCTTCATCTTTGAGACGACGTTTCAGGTTGAGTAGAGCGTCCTTTGTGGACCTCACCTTCCCGATGGCAGCATCCGCATCCGATATCGAGGCCATCCCCAGTCCCCCTGCTTGGCGGACAGCCTGCAAATACTCTTCGACAGCGGCATCAAACTTGTTTTCAACCGCTTGGACTTCTTTTTCTTCACTGGTGAGTGGCTTGACATACTTAGTATATCCGAAGTACCCTACGGCCCCCAGTATGAGAATCCAGACTAAGCCTTTCATTCTCTCTCTCCTACTATTTCGTTTAAGCAAGAAAAAGCAAACATGTTGACCATTCTAACCTTTTCATGATGCAACACCCTTCTATGACCGACAATCCCCTTTTTGGGTAATATTAAGGGTGATATTTGGATATCAATTTTCACCCCCCCGCGTGATGAATCTGGTGTATTGTTCATAACCGATTATGTTTTCTCTCTGAGCCAGGTGATCTCTAATTTGTTCTTGAAACGAAGTATTCCATTGTTGATCGGATGGAAATAGACGGGAAGTTCGCATCGTTTAAAATTATTGTCCAAGTAGTGAATGGTGAACAATTTCCATTCTCCTTCCTCATCGTTCTTTTTTATCTTCGTGATGGGATAGACCAGGACATCCCCTTCAACTGTTCCAAAAGCAATGGTATCTCTTTGGAGCCCAAGAAAGGACCCCGCATATTCCGGTGTTTTGGCTTTCCATGTCCCGATCAATTCATCTGGAACCGTTTTCTGTGCATTGCAATGCCATAAACACAGAACACTTAGAAGAGTGATGGTGGCCGATAATATTTGTTTTTTCATAGCAAGACCTCAAAAATGGATTCATGATCTTTGTGATCACAGGGCTTTTCTGGACAGCTCATTCTTTCATCCTCTTTTATGTGACGACCTCCAGGAAGGCTTTCACAACCTGCGAGTCGAATTCTTTTCCCGCTTGTTTTTTGACAAAATCGATTGCGCCCTTCTGACTCAATGCTTTTCGGTAGGGCCGGTCTGAAGTCAAGGCTTCGAAACGATCGGCCACTGCCAGTATCCTCGCATAAAGGCTAATGGCTTCACCAGAAAGTCCATCCGGATATCCGGTGCCGTCAAAGTTCTCGTGGTGTTGTCCGACAAGGGGGAGGATTTCCTCGTAGGCAGGGATCGGCTCCAATATGCGAACTCCCAGGACCACATGCTTTCCTACTAACGTTCTCTCCTCAGGATTCAGTCCTCCAGGCTTATCCAGAATTTCGTGAGAGACTCCCAATTTGCCGACATCATGGAGAAGTCCTCCTCTGTGCAGGATGTCAATTTCATGGGAGCTGAGCTTTAATTTTTTACCTATTTTTAACGCGATCTGGGTGACTCTTTCGGAGTGACCTGCTGTCCATGGGGATTTGGCATCGATGGCTCTGGCAAAAGCTGTGAGTGTCCCGAGATTGAATTGGTTGAGCTCTTCGATCAATCTCATGTTTGACAGCGCGACGGCAACTTGCTCTGCCAATTGGCGTGCGTGGGCGATATCCACCTCTTCGAGAGAAGGAGCTTGATTATAGCCGAGGGCGATGATTCCGGATAGTTCATTCTTGAGAAACATTGGGAGGGCTAAATACGAGACAGCCTTTTTCCTTGCTAGAGGCAAAAGGTAGGTAGGGATTTCTTCATCCTGTGCAATGAACAGCTTTTCAGGATTGTTCTGGAGGAGTTTTATCTCGGCCTCTCTGATTTTCACGAACTCAGTGTAATGCTCGCTCCGGGGATTCCCGGTGTTCACATATGTGTGCATGGATCCTTTATCACTCGGATCGAATAATGAAATACTTACCGAATCACAAGGGAATACCTGGCGCATATGTTCAAGAACGACTTCAACAATTTTTTTGGTGTCAAGTGCTAGCAGAATGGCTCGGTCAATGTCAACCATGGCCGTTAATGTTTTAAACTGTTTTCCCAGTTGACTGGCCATGGAGTTAAAAGAATCAGCAAGCTCTGCAAATTCGTCCCGGCTGTCGACCTTGACGTAAGTATCAAAGTCCGTTTGGGCAATGCGCTGCGTCCCTTCTTTAAGTTTTTCCAGGGGGATCATGCTCTTTCTGATCTGATTGACGCTGAGAAATAACACCACCCACAACGAGGCAAGGATGATCCAGGGAAAGGTGTTTTTGAAATTGGCGAGAGGCGCGAGCATTGTGGATTTCGATTTAAAAACGATCACATTCCAGTCCGGGCTATAAAATTTGCTCATTAAGAAGAGGGACCAGTAACTTGCCAGATACTTTTCCTCCCTGTATTCCCATTCAAATTGGCCTGAAGTGCTCGATTGGATCTCAAACATAACCGATTTGGGAAGAGATATCTCCTCTCCGAATGAAGAGAATAAGCTCGTGGACTGAGAGTTCATGATGGTGAGTGCAGTGGCAGCTGGCAGGGGACTCTCATATCCCATGAACCAGAGGTACATGGGATCGATTTCAGCCAGTAGGACTCCCAAATTTTTGTCCTTTGAATCAAGAGCTGAGACCATAAATATTCGAGATTGCTCCTGTAGCGAAGCTTGAGTGAAGATCAAAGTTTCACCCGAAAAAATTTTATGTTCGTCTGAGGGATTGAGAACAGGAGGATCGGGAATGTGCCCGAATAAGACGATGGATTCGCCCTCACTCTGAAGCCAGATTAGACCTTTGAATCTGTCTTTAAGGGTAGAATCAGCAAATGGCATCTCTTGTTGATCATTGACGTTTGTGTACGGTCCGAGGTTGGATACGATCATTCTCATTTCAGATTCAATAAGGAGCAGGCGTTCAAAGATGGCCATTCCCATGGATTTGCTTATTTGCTGGAGCTCTCTCTGCGTCTGGTCATAGAGTTGACTCGTCATGTTTGTATAAGTAATGATGGCGAGAGTTGTTATGGGGAGCAGTGCGCAGAGAATAAAGAGGACAAAAATACGCCGGGCGACTTTACTCTGAAGGAAGGCTCTTTGGATCTTCATCCATGGATTTCCCGGCTAATATTTGGAAGCAAGGTCAATAAATCGGCCGTTGTTGGCACGGATGATATCGTCATGACTGGCCTTGGCTGTTAGAGGTGCCACACTCTCTCCATCTTTACCCACGCTGTAGAGGTCAAAATCGTAATTGAGCGGTACGAGGAATCGGTCTTTTCGCCACTTTCCGTTGATCTCGTTTTTGTCCTTACCGAAGATCACCAGGTATTCATAGGCGAATCCATAGGGATCGTACAGCTTGGGGAGGTCAAGCTCTTCCAGTGTTTCTGGATATTGACCGTAGTCCACAAAGTGATCCGTGATCTTATTGCCCATTATCGCGATGTCGGAACAAGCTTGGCTAATCCTTGCCCTTTCGGCCATTCGTTCAAATCCGGGCATCGCCACAACAAGAAGAGTTGCCAAAATCGCCACAACCAGAAGGACTTCGATAAAAGTAAACCCAAACTTCTGCTGTTTCTGTCTGAACGTAAGAGAATGCAGGAAGTTTGATTCCAAGATCGTCAACCTCCACTTAGTTTTCATGACAGAGCTGGATATTATAAAATTCATGCGTATTAATAATGCAATAAGTACGAATTTTTGCACAATCGCCTACAGAGATGGTATGAAGGGTGATATTTTGAGTAGTATTTTCACCCTTAACGATGAGGTTGGATGGTTGGGGGGACTGGTTGGGGACTGGTTGGTGGTTGGGGGGACGGGCCATGCTAACATATTGATGTTCAATAAGATAAGGCGTTATAACCCCTCAATAAGGACCTTAAAGCGTCTATTTTGGGGGTAATATGAGCGTTCTAAGGAAAAAATATGATTAGGTTTGAAAATCGATAAATAGCACGTATAATGAGTGAAGAAATTCAGGGATCGCGTTTGAGGAGGCATGAAAATGGGGATGGACAGCAAGACCATTCGTTTTACTCTTAATGATAGGCCTGTGCAGTTAGCGGTGCGCGAAGATCGGATGCTGCTTTGGGTGCTGCGCACGGAATTTGGTTTAACGGGAGCAAAATTCGGATGCGGAGAGGGCTTTTGTGGAGCCTGCACGGTTCTCATCAACAATGAGCCAGTCCGTTCTTGCCAGTATCCTATGAAGGATATTGAAGAGAAAAAAGTGCTCACCATCGAGGGATTGGCGAAAAACGGTGAGCTCCACCCGATTCAGAAAGCTTTTGTTGACCACGATGCCCTTCAGTGTGGGTTTTGCACACCTGGGATGATATTAACAGCCTACAGTCTGTTTTTGAAAAATTCCAAACCTTCTCAGGCTGATATCATAAAAGCTTTGGACGATAACCTCTGCCGCTGTGGGGCTCACACGCGAATCATACAGGCGTTAAATGCTGCTGCTGTATCAATGGGTGGGGGGAAGTCAAGATGAACGATGAAAAATATATCGATCAAGAATTGGCTGAGATGGCGGCTCCATTCACCGTCAACCGCCGGGAATTCCTTAAACTCTTGGGCGGCGGGATCATTGTCAGTTTCTCCTTGGAGAACATCTATGGTTGGGGGGAACCTGCACAGCAGCGAAGATCTCGCCGGGAACCCGATGACCTCAATGCGTATCTCATAGTTGGAGAAGATGGGACTGTGACCTGTCTTTCAGGAAAGATCGAAATGGGACAGGGGGTGATCACCTCTCTTCCCCAGATGCTGGCTGAAGAACTCGAAGTTCCCCTAAAATCTGTGAACATTGTGCTGGGCGATACAGACCTTTGCCCTTGGGATATGGGAACTTTTGGTTCAAGGAGCACAAAATTTTATGGCCCGCTTTTGCGTGCAGCGGCGGCCAAAGCAAGGGAGATCCTCATAGAGCTTGCCGCAGAAGAGCTTGCCCTGTCGAAGGATAAACTCACCGTCAAAGAGGGTTTTGTCCTTGAAAAAAACAATCCAAAGAACAAGGTCTCTTACGCATCTCTGACCAAAGGGAAACGCATAGAGCGTCATCTGGAAAAAGATGCCCCACTCAAGTCTGTATCGGATTTTACCGTGTGCGGGCAGCCCAGATATCGGACAGATTCTCTAGTGAAGGTCACAGGGGATGCTAAATTTGCCGGCGATATCCGGCTCGAAGGCATGTTGTATGCGCGGATATTACGACCTCCTGCCCACAGAGCTCAGCTTAAAAGCGTCGATACCTCAGAAGCCGAACAAATGAATAACGTCCGGCTAGTTCGTGACGGAGACCTGATTGCTACCCTTCATCCGACGCCAGACGGCGCAGAGGAAGCTCTCAAAAAAATTCAAGCGGAGTTCGATGTCCCCGAAGAAGACCTGGACCATACGAACATCTATGAGCACCTTTTGAAGCTTCCATCAGAATCCAACATCATCGAACAAAAAGGGGATCTGGAAGAGGGAAAAAAATCATCTGCGAAACTTATTGAAGGATCCTACTACAACTGTTACGTTGCCCATGCACCCATAGAGACCCACACGGCATTGGCCCAAGTGGAGGGAAACAAAGCAGTCATCTGGGCCTCCACCCAAACGCCATTCCGCGCAAAGGACGAAGTTGCAGAGGTGCTGGGTCTGCCTGCGGAGAATGTCAGGGTGATCACTCCTTTTGTCGGCGGAGGATTCGGCGGCAAAACCCACAACGGTCAGATTGTCGAAGCCGCCAGATTGTCCAAATTAGCCGGAAAACCAGTCCAGGTTGCCTGGACCCGGGCCGAAGAATTCCTATTTGACAACTACCGGCCAGCGTCTATTATCAAGATCAAATCCGGACTCGACGATCAAAACAGGATTGTCTACTGGCATTTCGAGAATTTCTACGCAGGCGAAAGAAGCTCCCAGATGTATTATGACGTTCCTAATTACCAAACGGTTATGCGCGGAGGCTGGGGAAGAGGAGGCTCGGGCACTCACCCTTTTGGCGTTGGCGCCTGGAGAGGGCCTGGGAGTAATACAAACATCTACGCAAGGGAATCCCATATCGATGTCATGGCTTCGTTGGCGGGGGCTGATCCCCTTGAATTCCGCCTGAAAAACCTCGGTAACGACAAGAGAATGCAAAGAGTCCTTAATGCTGCCGCAGAGAAATTCGGTTGGAAATCCGCCAAATCGCCGAGCAGCCGGGGCCATGGAATCGCCTGTCTTGATTACCTGGGGACCTATGTCGCCCTCTGTGCCCATGTGGAAGTCGATAAAAAAACCGGGAAGATCCAGGCCAAACGAATCGTTGTCGCTCAGGATACGGGAACCATCATCAATCCCCAGGGCATTACAATCCAGATCGAAGGCTGCGTAGCAATGGGACTGGGCTATTGCCTGACCGAAGAGATCCACTTCAAGGGAGGAAAGATCCTCGACACAAATTTCGACACATACGAATTTTCACGGTTCTCCTTGGTACCGAAGATCGAAGTCATGCTTGTTGCGAACCCGAATTTAGCGCCGCAGGGCTGCGGAGAGCCGGCTATCACTGGCATGGGGGCTGTTATGGCCAATGCCGTCTACGACGCCATCGGCGTCCGTTTCTTCGAACTCCCCATGACCCCAGATCGTGTCAAGGCCAAACTTTCTGAAGCATAATAATTGCTGCCAGCTTATGAAAGCTGAACGATGGATTGGATATCACAATAAGTAACGCGAAATTGGAGATCTAATTTCCTGAACGATCCCAATTCTTATTCATCGTGGGCTCCGACACCCACTTCTCCCCATCAAAGTAAAGAAAGTCTTTTTCTAATCCGATAATATAATCTTCATTCAGAAGGCTATTTAATTTTCCTTCAGCAACAGCCTTTTTGTGTATGATCTGCGTCCCATGACTTAGCCTTATATCCTGGAGCCGAAGTTTAAAATCAAGTTCATATATTATTCTACAAAGCCCAGCTGTTACAGCTAATCTTTTATCCTTAAGCACGTCAATCTGTGAAAGCGATTCCATTAAAGCGTCGAGCAAGGTAATATCGACTCGAGGGAAAAGGATATAATATTTTTCTGTTCCTGGCTCGAGGTTTTCGCACTTGTAGAAGCTTTTCATCTGAGGAGAACTTCCTCCGATCGATAACGCATCAAAAACAATGAGACAGGGCCTGGCATATTCGTTGTTCATTCCTGCGATAATGAGATCCATTCTTCCGTCTTCTTCCAGGTCAATTGATACCAGATCCTTCAGTTGACCAGAATTCCAGTATTCACCTATTATTTCTCCGTCTGGATTCAAGATCGCTAGCTGTGTGGGGAAGTTTGGGTATTGATAGGCAATAACTGCGATCTCAAGCTTTCCATCGTCGTTCAAATCGATTGCTTCAAACCCATATATTCTGTAGTCTTGAGCATAAATTTTTTCTCCGTATTTCAGTTCTCTTCCGCTTTTAAAATCCCAAAGGATCTTTCCCTTATGATTGAAACAGAAAAATCTTCCCTCTCCCAGCTGGGATATTGTTCGTGTACAGAACAATACTTCTTTGTGATTGTCATTATCAATATCCTTCATCATAATCTGTGGAAGATTTATTCTTCCTGTTTCATCTAAACTACGTCTTTTCACTTGAAAGCGATCTCGATATTCTAGTTGGCTCACAAGATCTTCAAGCCCTGTGTCATACCGCCACAGTTCTTTCCCCTCTTCGTTCAAAATGATTAGGTAAGAATTTTGAATCCTGAAATCTGCGGGGACAGGAGATATTGGACCTTTTAGAAATTGGAAGTAAATAATGACTCCTCCAACGATTACCAGCGGCAGGAGAAACGAAAGGCGTATTTGTATTTTTAACTTCGGTGATTTTGCTCTGGCAAGAGAAGAATTCCTATGATTCCGACTCCGAAGCCAATTATCCAGCTCATCCCTGTAAGCATAAACCCTGGACTTGGATTCTTCGTCGACTCTGTAAACAGGCAAATCATACTTCTTTTCCCATCTGTAACATGTCCGGATATCACAATCCAGGTAGGAAGCAATTTCTTTCCACGACGATAGCAGATTATCTCTTCTTGTGTTCCCCATTTAAGCTGCCGCAACCATCAAATCAAAATCAGATTTTTAAGTCAAGAATTCTTATGCTCTCATAATTTTACACAGAACAATTTTGGAAAAAACATACACTTCTTTATATGGAGGAATGCCCAAAGTTAAGTAATTAAGGCAAGAAGGCCCCAGGTTGAGTAAGGCTTGCGGGTCGTGAGCGTGGGCCCTCCCCGGATCAATGTCCTTACTTTCTGCCTGATTTATTGGATTTTTAGCGCAGCGATTTCCGCTTCTTTCTTCAAAAAGTGACCCAACTCAATTCCTTGAGAATGTCCAAATAGCCCATCAGCCTATTAAAGGAGAGATCTGTCCCTGTCTCAGCGAGCACTGCATTTCGGATTTCCGTAACAGAACGCTTGCCGTTGATGAAATTCTGGATGGATCTCTGTTGATAACGGTTCAGCTTCAGTTTTTTCATCGCCTCCGAATTTTCCTTCATATACTCTCTGTATTTGTCTGTCCTTTCCAGATTGAATTCAACACCTTTGACATCGCTGTGGTAATCGGGCACGATTTTCGAGTACTGGATCTCTTCTTCGGTGAGCTCGGGTTTTTTGGGTGCATCCACATCCAGTTGTGAGGCTCTGTGTGCGCCGTATTTCAGGATCTGCCCTTCCAGACCTTCTCCATAATAGGCCCACTGTTTGATCCGGTCTTCGATCATCCCCACCGCTTCTTCAGAGCCGCTGCAGATTTTCAACAACGACTGGATAGCTCCGATCTCACGCTCAACGGCAAAATCAGCCAAGTTCAGCGCTTTCCCTACGTCCTTCTCTAATTTTTCGGCTTTGGAATTATCCACAAATTTTAAAGCCTGAGGAAGCTCTCTCTCGCCGACCCTCTTGTATCCATAATCGGACACCGCATCCAGCAGCGGCTCCAAGACTTCATCCGTACAGTTGGCCGCAGCCCATGCACAGGTAGCACCGATAAAAGCCGCTCTCTTCATCTGAGTTGGATCAGATTTGTCGGGAGTGTCTGTGTCTGCATGGTACCATTGGTCCGGCCAGACATTGAGTTCGACTCCGGGCACGGCCACCAATGGGTTGTTAAAACAAATATGGTCGCTCCCTCCCGTGGCTAAATGTATCAAATAACGGAAAGCATCACGGGAACCATTTTTCTCCCACATGGGTTTCGGGAAGATCTGCCCGCGCGGATTCATCGGGGAGTCGGGCAGATAGACGATGTCGTTTGTCCGCCAGATATAATTCATGATCGAGTTTCCCAATCCATCGATATAGCAGGGAAGGTGATTGGGACATTCGCTCCATTCAAAATAGCCGTTATTTTTAACCAGTCCTTCACCCACCATATCCATGTTGATGTTGCAGCTCAATTTTTCGGCAAAACCCGGATTCTGTTCGAAATATTTGAACGTGCCTGAGATCTCATTCGGCCAGAGGAAATAGATCGTCCTGCGGGGCTGCGGCAGCTCTCCCGATGCGATCAGCTTAGTCAGAGCGCGTAATATCTCCAGCTGCACGACACAACCGCTCATGTTGTCGTTAGCTCCCCTTTTTGTGTATCCCTCGAAAAGATGGCCCGTGAAAATCACACCTTTCATATCCGGTTCTGTTCCCGGAATCCAGGCAAAAACATCCTCGAACTTGTCCGGGAACTCCTCGATTCTTGTTTTGCATCTTACAGTGAATTTTTTTCCATTCTGCAGGTCTTCGAGGAGTTCAGACCACTGTCTCCAAGAGATGGTGAACCCGAACTTGAGGTTTTCTTTGTCCGAGTAAAAACCTCTCGAATAAATGATCTGGTCAGGGTCAAAATATCGATCCTGGGCGCGGAAAGATATCACGCCAGCAATTCCTGCGGCGTCCAGTACTTCTGCAAATTCCCTCTGGGCATGAGTCCACATCAAGGCGATTTTCCCCTTATACTCATCCTGGATGCCCTTTGCCTTCCACTCCTTTAAGTCTTTCGGATGGAGGGGCGGGATATACACGAGTTCACCGGTAATATCCACTGACGATGATCCTGACGCGATAAGAGCGGCATCGGCATCGAGCCTGGCAATTAATTCTTTGTGCGGCTTCTCGATCCAGAACTCTCCCTCGAACGCATAGTTGATTTTTCTTTCACCCGGGAACCTGTCCAAACGGACTGTTTCTATGCCATAACTCTTTGCAATATCATGGATCTTCTGAGATTCGTAAAAAGTGTCGGAAAATTCTTCTTTCTCTCTGATCCATGGCGCTCCGCACAGGATGACTTCATTGTTGTAGATGACCTGTCCCGAGATTTCATTGACCAGCAAGTCAAGAGTTTTTGAGGACAATGGTGTTTTGGGAAACCTGGGCGTTTGACTAATACTCGAGTTCGGAATGATCAACAAAAAAAACATTAAGGCAGAGATGGCGATCAATCTGGATTTCATGGGATTACTCCTTTTGATAGATCAAAAAGCGAATGGATTTCATGGCAATGCTTGTGATGGAAAATATAGTCTATACCACACTCCAGGATGCGGTCAAACGCAAAAATTATTGTAAGGAGTAAGAGTGTTTTGGCATTGCTCCTCTAACCTTGACAAATCCAACAAAAGACTATAGATTACTGTACCTCAATAAAAAACAATCTGATTAAAATCATATCCTATCTGAAGTGAGGTGAAACTATGAACGACAAAAAAGCAGATCTAGCCGGACCAGGGATCGGCAATTATGAGGATCTTGAAAAAATCCTTCCCAATGACTATGAATCCCTGCTCGATGTGAGGGAAACTCAGCATGCCATTTATGAGGTGAAAAATTATATCGAGACAAACCTGAACAAAGAGCTCAACCTGATGATGGTGCAGGTTCCTTTGATTGTCGATGTGAACAGCGGTGTCAATGACATGCTGGACCGAGATGGTTCACGCACGCCCATTCAGTTCCACATCTCCAACGATTACGACAAGAATCCGATCGACGCACAAGTTGTGCAGGCGGCCACCAAATGGAAAAGGGTCGCGCTCAAACAGTTCAACTGTAAGGTCGGCGAGGGCATCAACACCGATATGCGCGCCGTGCGCAAAGACTATTTTCTCGATCACGACCACAGCGCTTACGTCGATCAATGGGATTGGGAAAGAGTTATGAGAGAAGACCAACGCAGCCTAGAATTTCTCACAGATATCGTCAAAAAGATCTGGAAGGTTATCGTCGGTGCCGAAGCTCAGGTGCGGGGCCTGTTTCCCAAACTGAACACGGACAAGTATCCCCCCATACCCGAAGAGCTGACTTTCCTGCATGCCGAAGAGATCCTCAACATGTTTCCCGACCTGCCGCGCAAGCAGAGGGAGACAAAAGTCATTCAGGAATACCCGGCTATCTTTATCTATGGTGTGGGTTATCCGCTCAAGGATGGTTATCCCCATGAAATGAGAGCCGCTGACTATGACGATTGGATCACAGAGACGATCACAAAAGACGGTGAGCTTATGCACGGTTTGAACGGGGATATTTTGGTCTGGAACCCGGTCACCCGCCGCCGCCATGAATTGACCTCTATGGGCATTCGAGTGACCAAAGATACTCTTGTGAAACAGCTGGAGATGAGCGGACAGATGGATTTTCTCGAGCTCCCATATCATAAAGCCATCATGAATGACGAGATCCCGTTGAGTATTGGAGGCGGCATCGGTCAGTCCCGCACACAGATGTATATACTCAGGAAAGCCCATTTGGGAGAGGTCAGTGTCACTGTGTGGCCTCAGATCCTCAAGGACATATGTGCTGAAAGAAAGATCTTCGTCCTCGAATAGAATATCTCCACTTTCGCGCCGTCGAAGATCTCTTCCTTGGGTCTTTTTTTGTAACGGGTTGATCCTTTCGTACACCTCTTGCTTTTAGAGTAAACCTGTCAATCTGTAGTGCATTGGGGGAAGATGATTTTATCCAAAACACAATTTGGAGACTCAATAATTCAACGTGTGTTCATATGATCACAGATTTAGGGATGCGGTGGAGAATTCTGTCTTGCTCTTTGTGTCCTGCATATGTTTTACTAAGGATATATTTAAAAAGAAAGCGTGCCTTGGATTGAAACACGGTCATTATTTGGAAAACGGGCTTATCAGCCAGTTCGAGGAGCTGACCCTATATTGTCCTGGCTAAATTGTCCCAGACCGTTTGGGAAGCGGTACCTACACCATTGTGTGTTAGGAATTTGGGCTGATAAATCGATCAATAGATGTCTGATCCAAAAATCATAAACATAGATGAGAAGCACACTTTCGGTTTGAAACAGGAGTCCTCCAAATGAGAGAATTTCTTTTAAAAAAGTTCGCCCACTGGCATTCTTCCTATCCTGGACGGATGCTTTTGATCGTTTGTCTCCTGACGGTCGTGTTTGGTTTTTTTGCCGGACATTTAAAGCTCACTATGCGCTGGTCCGACCTGCTGCCCTCAAAAGACCGACGAACCATACAATTCAATAAGATCATCGATGAGTTTGTCTCGGCAACAAGCCTTGTGGTTGTCGTTCAGGGAGAGGAAGGACGTATCAAAGATTTCGCCGACGCTCTGGCACCGCGCATATTGGAAGTCAAATATTCACAGCAAGATGAAAAAAGTTTGTTCCGGCGTGTGGATTACAAGACCGAGATCGATTTTCTGAAAGAACACGGCTTGATGTTGATCAAGGAGGAGGATTTAAAGAACCTCAAAGATGTCTTTATGGATCCCAACCTCACGGGCCTATTGGCCAACCTGAATAATTCGATGGAAAAGGAATATGTCGGTCAGCAAGAATCCATATCCACGCGTGAGAAAGAAGATGGCGCGGTTGTGTTCTTGGACGGGATCGAGAGTTTAGTCGAAGGATTGAAAAGTGCGGCTCAAGGTGAGGATCTCTCTGAATCCGATGTGCACAGCATTGCGGATAAGCTCCTCTTCGGAGAGCCCTATTTTCTCTCCTATGATAAAAAAGCCCTTGTCCTTAATGCCGTACCAAACTTCACGATGATGGATACAGATTTTATAGTTCTGGGGACAGATGCGGTCCAGGAGATCCTCCATGAGATGTCAGTGGACTATCCAGATGTCCGTGCGGGGCTCACCGGAATGATTGCCGTCGGCCGGGATGAGATGGTCTATGCTAAGCAGAGTCTGGGGTATACCACCGTGATCGCCATTATTGCCATTTTGCTCCTGCTTATGGTGTCCTTCCGAATGTGGGTAGCTCCTGTGTTGGCCATTGCCAATCTTCTGGTGGGGCTCATTTGGGCGGTGGGGACTGCTGCGGTTGTTGTGGGTCAATTGAACATCATGACCCAGATGATGGCCGTGATTCTTCTGGGTTTGGGGATTGATTTTTCGATTCATCTGATCTCCGGTGTCACAGAACGCAGGGCTGCGGGCGATACCATTGCCGATGCCATGGAAAAGACATTTATCAATAGCGGAAAAGGCATATTAACTGGAGCTGTGACCACAGCGTGTGCTTTTTTGACGATGAGCATCAGCCAATCCCGTGGATTGAAGGAAATGGGATTGGTGACCGGTACGGGCCTCCTTGCCATTCTGTTGGCCACACTTCTGTTCCTGCCTTCTCTTTTAGTAATCAGAGAACGACGTCTGGATAGAAAACGGACAAAGAAAAAAGATACGGTAACATTTGTTCAGCGCGATATCAGTTTTCGGTTCATGGGTCGCGTAGCTGTGTGGTTGAGCACTCATTATATGTTCACGATCCTGTTTGCTCTGAGCGTGACGCTCGTTCTGGCCTGGTATGGGTCGAAAATCACATTCGATCACAACTATATGAATATCGAAGCTAAAGGACTGACCTCTATCGAACTCCAGGATGTCGTGCTCGAGAAATTTGACCTGAGTATGGATTACGCCCTGATTCTGGCTGATAATATCGATGAGTCCCGTAAATTTGCTGAAGCGTGCAAAGATCTCGGATCAGTGGCCATCGCAGAGGATATCTCTCTTTACCTGCCTTCTGCTGAACAGCAGCAACAGAGAAGGCCTAACATTAAGGACATAGAGAACAAGATGCAATCCACCCCCATCAAGGACAATATCCTTCGTGATGACCTTCTAAGTTTTTATAAAGAGGTCGAGAGGCTCGAGATGAATATCATGGAAGTCCAGGATTTGGCTTATCTTGGGGGACAGGACAAGGTGGATAACAAGTGCAAGACGATTGTGGGTGATCCCGAGAGGCCCGATTCTAGAAACATCATTCAGGAGTTGTTGCGCGTATTAGAGGGTGATCAAACACAAATTCTGAAGGGATTGCCCGGTTTTCAAGACCGCTTTGCGCCTTATTTTAAGAAATCTGTGATCGGGATGGCATCTACAGAGCCGCTGAAACTCGAAGATCTGCCGGTTTCCATTCTTGACCGCTACAGCAACCCAAAGCGGGATCAGTTTTTAGTGACGGTCTTTCCCAAGGGAAATATCTGGCAGGATGCTGAATTTCTTCGCAGATTCGACGATGACCTGGAAAGTGTGAGCGACAAAGCCACAGGGATGCCCCCTGTGTTTCAGGCGCTGATCGAGATCATCGGGCGCGATGGGCGAAACGCCATTGTCCTCACAGTTGTCATCATTTTTATTTTACTCTGGGTCGATTTTCGAAGCCCGGTTTATGCTTTGATTGCCATGATCCCTTTGGCCTGTGGGGTGCTCTGGATGGTGGGATTGATGAAGCTGACAGGACAGCAGCTCACGGTGATGAATATCATGGGTCTTCCGATGATCGTAGGGATCGGGATTGATGACGGTGTCCACATCCTTCACCGATGGAAATACGAGGGGAATAGGAAGACAAACACTGTTTTTTCCAGCACTGGAAAAGCGATCTTGTTGACATCTCTCACCACAATGCTGGCCTTCGGGTCCCTGATCTTTTCCATCTGGCGCGGCTTCGGACATCTGGGCGCAGCCCTCTTCCTCGGTGTGGGCGCCTGTTTTCTCGCTACGGTCCTTATCCTTCCCGGTATCATCGGATTCCTCGAAAGGAGAAGCTCTTAAAAATGCGGGATGCGATTTTTGTTTTGATTAATCTTCCCGTGCTTATCATTTCCGCATCGATCATTCTGTTCCATATTTCGCGTAAAAAATGGAAGGGGGATTGAGGAGTGAATGTCTACAATATGCTCACCAATCCGGTGGCCTTTGTCATTTTCCTCCTGAGGCTGTTTCTTCCCGTTTTTATCGGTTTCCTCACCTTCCGGAGAACAAAAGATCAAGTCGATTTTTTCGTTGGCGGCCGGGCTATGGACAAATTTGTCGTCGCTTTCTCAGCCCAAGGAATAATGCATGAGGAGCCGCGTTGTTCATCTTTGTACAAGGATTCCTGATTGAAAAATAGAACTGTCCCCGCTAATTACCCCATTTAATTGCGTCGGGGTGGTGATAAAATAATCAATGGACAGTGGAATGATTAACATTAGTGGAATGATTTACATTAAAGGATTACGAATGGAGGTCATCTCATGAAACAATTATTGCACGCATTCATAATTTTCCCTCTTTTAGTTTTGGCGTCCTATGGTCAGGAACTCACAGGGAAGGATATCATCCAGAAAGTCAACGACACCATAAACGTCGAAACGAGTCATGGCACAGCGAAGATGACTATCGTGACCACCTCCGGCAGTAAACGGACATTCGTTCAGGAATCGTGGAGCAAAGACAAGGGAGAAAAAAACCTTGTGCGCTACTTAGAACCGCAGAGAGTTAAAGATCAGGCTATTTTAATGCTGAATAATGCGGATGATATCTGGATGTTTTTTCCACGCACGCAGCGGGTGAGGAAATTGGCGACCCATGCGAAGAAACAGAAAATGCAAGGGAGCGATTTCTCCTACGAAGATATGGGAAGCGGTGATGCCTTCATCAAGGACTATGTGTCCAAAAGGCTCGAGGATGAGGAAAACGAGGGGTATGATTGCTTCAAGCTGGAGCTCACGCGCAAACGGGAGAGCGATATGTCCTATTCGCGCCTGATCATCTGGGTCATCAAGGCAAACTTTGTGCCCGTCACCATCGATTATTATGATGAAAATGATCCTTCACGAAAGGTGAAACGATTGGTCCAGAGCGACATCCAGGTGGTTGACGGCATCCCCACCGCCATGAAAGCTGTGATGTTCAACCTGAAAGACAACACGCAGACAGAGCTGGAAATGCTAGAGGTCGAATTCAATATCCCTCTAGATGATAGCCTGTTTACAGAAAGGGCGCTAAAAAAATGAAAAAACGAGCGATCATATTTACAAGATCGGTGTTTATTCTGGGGGTGTTGGGCTTGATGGCGCTTTCCTTAATGGCCCAGGAAAAAGTGGAACTTTTCGGATACTATGAATCGCAGATCCTGGGCACACAGCTCAAAGGAGATTTTTACCAGTTGTTCACAAACAAGCTGCGGGTGGACCTGAAATCAGAGCTTTCCGAGAATATAACCTTTGCCGCCAATTTTGACTATATCAATTATTTGGGGAAGACCGAATGGAATGTCCTGGATTTTCTTTCGGAAGAGCTTGTTTCGACTGTTCCCGAAGAGATGCGTCCTTTTTATGTCATTGCCTTTTCCAATGACACGTTTCTGGATAATGCGTACATAAAGCTCAGCTTTAAACCCTTTGACCTGACAGTGGGAAAGCAGCAGATCTCGTTGGGGACAGGATATGTCTGGAATCCGACCGATGTGTTCAACATCAAAGATGTCCTTGACCCGACCTATGAGCAACCTGGACATACGGCTCTCCGGTTGGATATCCCGTTGGGTTCATTATATACGCTCACGACCCTCTATTCACCCGAAGAGACCTGGGAAAAATCGACTAAACTCATCCAACTCAAAGGGAATATTTCTCATTTCGACTATTACGTTATTGCTGTGGAGAGGATCTGGCCTTTTCATGATTATACAGAGTTCGATCCTGCAAACATGAATTTTCTGGATGTCTCAGAAAAGCGAAAAATGCTGGGCGGGAGTACGGTTGGCGAGCTTCTGGGCTTGGGTGTGTGGGCGGAGTACGCCTACAACTGGATGGCAAAGTCAGACGATTTTTATGAGCTCGTAGTCGGCGCCGATTATACATTCGATTTCCAGACGTATGTCACGATGGAGTACTATCGCAATACTTTGGGGAAATCCGATTATAAAGACTATGACATCAACGACTGGATGCGTTTTCTTTCCGCAGAACAGAAGGCCATCTGCCGCGATCAGGCTTATGTGTTTGTCCAGCATCCGGCCACAGATTTGTTAGACGTCGGTCTGCAAACCGTCTATTGTTTTTCAGATGGGAGCCTGGCCCTTGTTCCTACGCTCGGCTATTCACTCTCCGATAATGTGGTGATCTATGCCTATCTGAATTTTAACCTCGGAAAGGAGGGGACGGTCTACGGAAAAAACATGGGGAATGGGGGATTGCTCAGACTGAGAGCTTATTTTTAATGGGGATGGTAAAAGAGAAAGTGAGAACCTCTGATCTCCTGCCCGAGTGAAAAAGGGGAGAGTCCTCTTTTTTGATTTTGACATCTTGTTTTCTACTGTTATAAACTAATCCACTCTTGAATCCATTCATTTTCCTTTTAACAATAAAAAAGGTTTTTAGGGAGGGCTTCAATGAATAAGCGGATTATTCCCCGTGTATTTTTTATTTTCCTGATTTTAATTCTTTTGCTTCAATCCTATACTTTTGCGCAGAGAACTGGCTACACCAAAGAGGAATTCATGCGCCGCCGGGCCGCCCTTATGGAAGAGGTTTCGGACGGAATTATTGTACTCTTCGGGGATGCCACCTCACAATCCGGAGCCCATTTCCGCCAGGACAACGACTTTTACTACTTTTGTGGCCGGGAGGATGTAAACGCCATTTTGATTATGATCCCGCGGATGAAGCAGACCATATTGTTTTTGCCCCAGACATCGGAACGCGAAGATATGTTCCATGGGATAAATTTGTTGAAAGATCCGGATGCTAAGGAAAAAACCGGCCTTTCCTCCATTCAATCGCTGGATCTTTTTGATGAATATCTTGCACGTTGGTCTGGAAGAATGGACAATAAACTTCACGTCCGCCTTTCACCCAGGGATACGGTCGACATGGCTCGCTATGAATATAAACTTTTTCAGGCTCGAAAAAACAGAATTTTTTATAACGATCAGATTTCACTGGATAATTACCGGGTGAATAAACTCGAAGAACGTTACCCATTCTGTGAATTTAAGGATGTTACTCCTTTTATCGATGCGATGAGGGTGATCAAAAGCCCGGAGGAAATAGAGGTGTTAAGACGAAACGGCAAGCTTTCAGCAGAAGCGGTCAAACAGGCGATGCTTGCCGGAAAACCGGGAGTCTATGAATACGAGATCGAAGCAGCGGCGATGGCCGTTATATTGAGACACGGAGCAAGACGTTTTGCCTATCCGCCTATAGTTGGATCAGGACCGAACTCCTGTATTCTCCATTATGCAGAGAATTCCCGGAAGGTTGAAGATGGCGATATCATCCTCATGGATTTTGGAGGAGATCTGGATTACATGTGCATGGACATCAGCCGGACCTGGCCGGCCATGGGAAAGTTCACGGATGAACAAAGAGAGGTTTACACCATTGCTTTAGAAGTCCAAAAAGCTTCGATCGAAGCCTATCGTCCCGGCGTAACAGCTGCAGATGTGCAAAAGTATGTGGCTAAAAAGATGAAAGAAATGGGAATAAATACAAGAGGCCAGAGAGGTGGGATTGGCCACGGTGTGGGGATGGCCACGCATGATGTGGGCCCCATGAGCCTTCTACGGGAGGGGATGGTATTTGCTATAGAGCCGGGCCTGTATTACCCGGAGAAGAACCTAGGTGTCAGAATCGAAGACACGGTCTTGATCACCAAGGACGGCTGCGAAGTCCTCAGCAAAGACGTCCCCAAAGAGATCGCCGATGTCGAGAAACTTCTTGCCTCCCGTAAATAAAAAGGGAAATAAAAGGGGACTGTCCCCTTTTTCCAGGGGTAAACAGAAAAGGGGACTGTCACCTTTTTTCTGAATTGTATTCACTAATGTAGAGGATTCCAGGTAGCTCTTTTATTTTCCGATAGAGCTTTTTATCTGCAGTGATCAGATGGCAACCTGCTATCTGAGCAAAACCCACATAAGAGGAATCATAGACAGTCATGCTAAATTTTCTCGTTAGCATTACAGCATGATTCACGATCTGGAGATTGACCGGCAATAAAATTTCCATGTCATAGTGAGTGGAAAGAGATCTATAAAAAATCGAAAAATTCGTAAAATTTGTTGCTCTCAGTAATATCCTGTTTCCTCTGCAGCCTCAGCCAAGGTCTGTGTGTTCTCCCTCTTTGTGTATGGTGCGATGGAGCATGCGGTGCTGAGGATATAGCCGCCTCCGGATTTGCCGACCTCGATCCTGTGTGCAGCATCCCTTTTCACAGTTTCAACGCTTCCTTGAAGCAAAACATTGATGGGATCGATATTTCCTTTGATAAAGATTTTTTCTCCCACGCGTTCTTTGGCATCTTCCAGCCGGACGTTGCCGATGGGAGGTGAATCCAAACATTCAATACCCGAAACTCCCGATTCCGCCATCATCTCCAACCGGTCGTTGATCGCTCCACATGTATGAATATAAACATGTGTGCCCACAGAGCGAACCGCGCTCGCTATCTGGCTCTCAAACGGCTGAACGAATTTTCGGTAAAATTCCGGGGATATAAAACCCGCACCTGCATAAGGCGAGGATATCTTCACGGCATCAACTCCTATCTCTGTCTGGTCAAGGGCGATCTTTGTGACTCCTCGAGTATATCTCTGCAGGATTTCAATGGATTTCAGAGGTTCTTCGATGAGATACATCATTGCATTTTTTACACCGAAGAGATGGAGGAAGTAATCGAATGGCGATGTGACCTCTCCATGTATGGAGAAACGATTGCTGGCCTTCTCCTTTATAAGATGAAAAATATCATAGCCATGGTGTGGGTCGATAGGAAAGTCCAAGCCTTGAGAGACCGGGATAAAATCGATATTTTCAGTAATGTTATCGGGGTTGACATTTTCTATTAGCGGTCTGCGAACGATGTTAGCTGAGTAGTGCCTCGGGAGATCATCCGGAGGGAATGCGGTTCGGTCGCCATTTTTCCAGGTGATGACTTCCTGCTTCTTTTCCTTTTCGATCTTGAGGATCTGCTGCATCCATTGGCTCGAATGCCCATGAAGGCTGATGAGGATGCCGTCGAAAAGGTAGATCTCTCTAAGCTTGAGGAGCGCTTCCGCAAAAACATCTTTAGAGAACCAAAGTTCAAGGGGGCGGGAGCCCGTTTGGAGGAGCATGTGTCCGATGCTCATCTGACACATGACGGGCACACGATCCGGCTCCTCAATGTTCATGGCCTTGGCCATGCGTTCTTTGGAATTCATCATCATTCTTTGGAACTCATCATCATATTAGGAATAATGCGAATCACCGAGCAAGTCAAGCAAAAAAAGGTTTGCAGCTGTTTCCAAAAAATATATGTGATTTTTGACTTCAGTCAATTCTTTCTGCGAGAGATCTAGTTATAATTAAGACATAAAATTCAGATGACCAATCATTTGGAGGAAAAATGAGTGAATTACTCAATAACGCGAAAAAAAGAAAAGAACTTCTCAAACACATGATCCTTCAGTTGCATGAAGGCAAAGCCCCTGATGAAGTCAGAACTCAGTTGATCCGCCTTCTTGGGAAAGTTCCCTATAACGATGTGGTTGAGGTGGAGCAAGAATTGATTTCCGAAGGCCTGCCTCAGGAAGAAGTATTGAAATTGTGTGATATTCACACCGCTGCCTTGGATGGTGCGATCGACCATACGGGTGCAAAAATTGCGCCTCCCGGACATCCCGTACATACTTTTCAAGAGGAAAACCGTGCCCTGCGGAAAGAAATCCAATCCTTGAAACGCCTCTACAATGATGTCGCAGACTCACATAAAGAAAAAGGACTCAACTCTTACCTTGATGAAATTCACCGCCATTTTAATGCGCTGATGGATGTGGAAAAACATTATTTGCGTAAAGAATATCTCCTTTTCCCGTTCTTGGAAAAACATAACATCACGGGACCGCCGACAGTCATGTGGGGGAAACACGACAAAACCCGAGAACTGTTGAAAGGCGCATTGGAAGCTCTGGGTGCGGTCGGTGAGATCACGCAAGATGAAGCAAAAGCAGTTATCAACCTCGTGCTCCAGCCAGCCTCCAGGGCTGTCGACGATATGATCGACAAAGAAGAGGAAATTTTATTCCCGATGTGTATGGATACTTTGAATGATAATGAATGGTATGAGATCGCGAAACAGAGTATCGAATATGGTTTTTGTCTCTATGACCCAAAAGACACATGGAAGCCAGAGGGAGTAGAGACGGAGGAGGATGGAATTGCGGGAAAGGGAATAATCCAGCTCCCGAGCGGGAGACTTTCGGTGTCTGAACTTACCGCCGTCTTGAACACGATTCCTTTTGATGTGACTTTTGTGGATAAGGACGACAGAGTTCAGTATTTTACACAGGCGAAAGAACGGATATTTGCCCGTAGCCGTGCAATTTTGGGGCGGAAAGTACAGCAATGCCATCCGCCTTCCAGCGTTCACATCGTCGAGAAGATCCTCGACGATTTCAAATCCGGCAGCCAGGACCATGCTGCGTTCTGGATCAACGTTGGAGAGAGATTCATCCACATCGAGTACTTTGCTCTGCACGATGATGAAGGGATATACCTCGGAACGCTTGAAGTCAGTCAGGATTTGACAGAGAAAAGAAAATTGGAAGGAGAACAGAGACTCCTTCAGTATGCCAAGGAAGGCTCATAAAATGAGCACATCCCATACAGATTTTCAGATCACACCAGAAACCAAAGTTGGAGCTTTTCTGGATCAATCCCCCCATCTTGAGGACATCTTAGTGAGAATGGCTCCCACTTTTAAAAAACTGCGGCACCAGACCCGACATCCCGCTTGACTCGAGTAATAACCAAGTTCATGATAGGATTATGAGAAATGGAGCCAGAGAGAGGAGGAGGATGTAAAAATGAACTTATCGAAAAAAATAAAAAAAAGTGCAGGGGGTCTTTTCGTTCTTTTTATCGTTGCTATTGTTGTAGCGTGTAAGACAGATGCTAAGGGCGAGCTTTTGGATATGACTTATGTCTATGATGAAAGCACCATCTACTGGCCGACCGCTAAAGGATTTGAGCTGAAAAAGATCGCCTGGGAGGTTGGAGAATCCGGATATTGGTATGCCTCCAATGAGTACAGTGCCTCCGAACATGGGGGCACGCACGCAGATGCACCCATTCATTTTGCGGAAAATGGACGCACAATGGACCAAATCCCCCTTGAGGAATGGATCGGGCCCGCAGTCAAGATCGATGTCACCGGGAAATGTACAAATAATCGGGATTATCTGTTATCTGTGGAGGACATCATAGGCTGGGAGGATCTCCACGGAAAGATACCGGATGGAGCGTGGGTGATTATGTACACGGGTATCGATACCAAATATTATCCGGACAAGTTAAAAGTTCTTGGAACCGAAAAAACAGGAGAAGCAGCATTGCCCGAGTTGAGTTTTCCCGGATTTTCACCTGAGTCTGTAGAATTTTTGATAAACAAGACGAATTTTACCGGCATCGCCATCGACACGCCCAGCATCGATTTCGGCAAGTCCAAGGATTTTAAAGTCCATCAGGTCTTGTTTGCTGCTGATAAACTGGCTTTAGAGAACATTGCCAATTTGGATGAGCTGCCTGTTGAGGGGGCGACTCTTTATGTAATCCCCATGCTCATAAAAGACGGGACAGGTGCGCCCGCTCGAGTGTTTGCGGTTCTTCCTTAGTATGTTCTGATAGTGTCTTTTATTCAAATTATTTCCTATCTGGTCTTTTATTGAATACTCCGTTCGAGGAACAAATCCTCCATCGGTCAGCTCGGGGAGCTGACCCTACATCGTTAAAGTGAGCCCGAAAATTCAGAAACCATTTCCCAAGCGATCGCTCAGAATCGTTGTTTTGCTGAGAATGCAGGGCCCGTTCCCCGAACGACCCGTTTAGGTAAAGATCCCAAGATTTTATAAAAACTGGGTCTTTTTTTTCCGAGATTACCTGATAGACGTTACCAGCCAAAGCAAGAATATGATGATCCCCACGAGGACCCAACTTCCTCCAAATCCAATGATGTCCATTCGGGTCGGCTTTTCGATCTCCCAATTCGAGTTGGGAAAGCACATGTGTTTTTTGAAACGATCTGGATCCTGGAATGATCTTTTGAGTTCTTTTTCTTCTTCCTCGGGAGTCTTTTGGACGGGAGTGTGCAGTTTTGCATAAAACCTATCCAGATGTTCCTTGCGCGCCGGTTTGGTCACAAAAGAAACAAGAAAGAGAAGCACAAAGGGGAACAGTGCATCGAAGAAGAATCGGGTGGCCACCAGTTGGGCTTTGCTGAAGCCCAAAAAATCGATGCCAAACCAGCTGAGCATCCAGAGCTCTGCATGAAATCTCCCCAAACCGATTTTGGCTGAATCTGGATCCGCAGGATCTGTTCTGGCGACCCTGTCGAAGAAGATTCCGGTCGGCGGGATCACATGCTGTTTCTCGATCCTTTGGCCCAGACGGTTGGCTCTACCGTTTTCACATCCTCTATCAAGGCGCTTGTAGTTATCGTTACAGTTTTCGCTGTTGTTTCCATCAAAAAGGCATCTTTGGTTTTAGCCCAGTCCAGTGCCGTGAAAATGTTCGGGATGAGAGCGTAGATGAGGAGACAAAGTGCGACCTGGACGACAACAGCCCATTTGGTGAGCCTGCGCCACATGAATCCCAGCCAGATCGAAGCCCCAAAAATTGCCGGAATGGAGATGATATACTTGAATAGCTCCAGGAGGTTATTGATAAAGAGCGCCACGCCGATCCCTCCGAGGAGGGTTACGGCGATAACGATTCGTCCGATGATCAAATAGTGTTTTTCTGATTTTTTGGGCCGATACGGTGCATAGAGATTGTTGATGAATAGAGCCGAATAGGACACAGCGCTGGCGTCCAGTGTGGACATGTTGGCCGCGAGAATTCCGACGAGCATCAACCCGATGGCTCCAGGAATGAGAAGGTCTTTGGTCATAAATCCCCAGATGAGGTCCGGATCATGGAGCAGTCCGGCATAGAGGCCGATGGCGATGAGTCCTGCGAGGGCCCAAAAGATCATGATGAAACGTTTGAAGAACATCCCGACGATCATGCCGAACCGAGCGGTCATCTCGTCTCTGGCCGAGCCGGCCGTTTGCATCCCTGGTGCAACGGCAATGATCGAGACAAGGTTGGCCAGCACCATGGCCAATATTGTGTACCAGGCGTATTCACTCATGGTGACCGACCCGAACAGCTCAAACATATAATCCGGCAATGTTGCATGAAGGCCGGTGAATCCGCCAATTTTGGATAGACCAAGGGGAATGAGAATAAGGGAGAAAATGATAATAAACACCCCCTGGATGATATCTGTGATGGCTGCGGCACGAAATCCACCCATCATGGTGTAGATGCCGACGATGATGGCGTAGATGAAGTAAAAAAGGACGGGATTGGTGTAAGAAATGAATGAATGGAGTTCGCCCCGTTTGTTTTTTTCGTCCAACTCTCGATATTTTGCATCTTCTTCATCACTCAGCCCTGTATCCAATCGGGATTTGAGCGCCTGATATTCTCTGAACTGTTCCACACTGATGCGTTCTTTGTAAGTCATTTGTTCTGAGGGCTTGGGCGTCATGGCCATCATGGTTTTTGCAGCCACCATGTAACCAACACCTCCGCCCAGGATAGACATCAGAAGGGTGAAGATGGCATAACTCGCACCCAATGACTTGCAGTTGAATCGCTCGGTAAAGTAATCCCCGATGGTCGTCAGGCGAATGCGGCGGAAGAAAAATGTGGAGAACCAATAAAATGGCGTGAGAAAAAGGACAAGGAATTGGATCCACATACCGCCGATACCCTGGCGGTAGATCTCCCGCGAAACAGCGACAGCTTGGTCTGCGTTTGTGGAACAGCCAAAATTCAGGAAGAACTGGGTGGTTTTCCCCAACTTGCGGCCGGCGAGAAAAAAATCGCCGGTGTCTTTTGTCTTCCGTCCGGCCCATCGACCGAGCCACAAGATGATACCGATATAGAGGATGATGATCGCCGCATCCAGAATGTGCAGTCCCCATATGTGCATCACGAGCCTTTCCCGTCTTTAGTTTTTACAGAGCAGACTCCGGAATGTCAATTAAAAAGGGGACTGTCACCTTTTTTGTCCTCATTTGCTTGGTTTTTGGGTGCAGGTATTATATAAATACTTTCTGCTCCTGCAATTGCAATATATTAGGAGGACATGTTGAAACATTCATTTAAACGGAGACTCAAACAGGGGGATCTTCTCATCGGCACGTTCATGACTTTGCCCTCGCCTGAGATCGCAGAGATAATCGCCGAGGTCGGGTTTGACTGGCTTTTTGTGGACATGGAGCACACAACCCTCGATGTGAAAGATGTTCAACGCATACTCCAGGCAGTGGAAGGTAAATGTGCCTGTATCGTCCGTGTTCCCAACAAAGACGAGGCATGGCTGAAAAAAGTGCTCGATGCAGGTGCGGATGGTGTCATCGTCCCTCACGTCAACACTGCGGATGAGGTGCGATCCATCGTTCGGACATGTCTGTATCCTCCAGAGGGCTCGCGAAGTGTGGGACTCTCACGCGCGCAAAAATACGGCCTTCGATTCGATGAATACGTACAAAAGGCCAATCGGAATATTGCCATCATTCCTCAGGTCGAACACATCGAGGGCGTGCAAAACATCGAAGAGATCGTAAAGGTCCCGGGGATATCAGCCATATTTATCGGCCCTTACGATCTTTCCGGGAGTTTGGGAAAACTCGGAGAGACCAAAGACCCAGAAGTCCAAAAATGTATAGCAAAAATCAAGGATGTCTGTTCAGAAGCCGGATTGCCTGTGGGTATTTTTGGCATGGATGCGGATTCTGTGTCTCCATACATAAAGAAGGGCTACACATTGATCACTGCTGGCATGGATATCCTTTTTCTCGGGGAATCGGCAAAAAAAAGTCTCCAAAAACTTCGATAGCCCGTGCGTTTGCTCCTCTTACTGTTGAGGATTGTTCAAAATTGAATGAAAATCGGCCAAAATTTGGTTTACAATAATCCATGGAAATCCGACATGGAGATATCCGAACCAATGGATGAAAAAACATTTATAAAAACAGGAAATGCCGCTTTTGATGATCTCATTCCACAGATCAAGGCTTTTTTGATGTCGAACTCCCTCGATGTGGTCATCGATGGGAAAAGCATTCGAGGTTACCGTTCTTCAGATGCAAAATCGATCTGGATCAGGGATTATAGCGATATCCTCCGCGGCGTAAAGTACTTTGAAAAAGACCTTAAAAGCACAGTCGAACATTTTGCCGAGACTCAAGCTGTCAACGGCAGGATATTTGATTATTTCACCACGTTTCCCGAAAAGCTGCCCTGCGAGAAGGAGAACTGGACCAAATATGTCCGCGTTCCTGTTGAGGCTGATGTGGAGTATCGTTTTGTCAAGGCCGCTTATCTGGCCTGGCAGGCCACCGGCGATGATCCCTGGATCCAGGATCTGCTTCCGCATATGGAACGAGCCCTCCATTATGTGCTCTCCCATCCCTGGCGCTGGGATGAGTCCACTGGCCTTGTGAAGAGAGCCTACACCATCGACACCTGGGATTTTGCCTATACCGCCGGGAAACATGACTGGCTTCAGTTCCAGATTACAGACGATACCTACTGGGGGATCATGCACGGTGACAACAGCGGATACTATGAGGCTTTTCATCTTATCGCGCGGATCTACGATCATTTTCAAAAAGAGGACATCGCACGTATCTGGAACGCCCGGGCCGAAGAATTGCGCACAAACATGAACAGGGTCTGTTGGAACGGGGCGTTTTACTGGCATTTTATGAAATTGTCATCCGTCCACATCCCTGGTGTGGACGAATCCGCTCAGCTCAGCCTCAGCAATCCGATGGATATCAACCGGGGAGTGCCCTCTCCACTCATGGCTCAATCGATCCTCCAAGAATACATCAAGCGGCGCAAAGACACAGATGCCTTTGCCGAATGGTTTTCTATCGATCCCCCCTTTCCCGCAGGCATTTTTGGGGATGAAAAACTCAAGCAAGGAGCGTATGTCAACGGAGGAATCATGCCACTGGTGGGTGGCGAATTAGCCAAAGCCGCTTTTGCCACCGGCTTTGAGGACTATGGCGTGGATATTCTGCTGCGTTATGTACAGATGATATCCGAGTCTAAGGCCACCTATCTCTGGTATTTTCCCGATGGGCGCCCCTGTGCAGCCGAAGAGAGCACCAGCCCGGAAGTATCACCCACTGATGGTTGGGGCTCGAGTGCGATGCTCTATGCTCTGATCGAAGGAATGGCCGGCATCGAAGACCGCAAAAAACTCTTCAAGAAATGTCACATTGGCCCTTGCTGGCTTGCCGCAGGCATCAACGAAGCTGAAGTTCATGTGTCGTATGAGAGCTCAGGTGCTCAGATCAGCTATTCCATCAGTTATGATAAAGACAGCGTTCATCTGCGTATTCAAGGAGCAGAATCCGATTGTCAGTTTCATATTCTTCTTCCGGAGAAATTGATGGCCGCATCTGTTTCTGTTGACGGACAAATTGTCCCGTTCTCCAATCAAAAGATTCGCCACAGCAACTATGTTGACTTTCAACACAAGATCGATGGGAATGTACCTGTGATCATCCACTTGGAAGAGTAATTAAGCCAAACTTGGATGAAGGAGGGATCTATGAAAATGAGATGGCACGCGATCATTTTTGTTTTATTCTTGTGTATGTTCTTCCTCACTGTTAACTGCCAGAACAAAGGAAAAAAGGAGGAGATGTACACGCAAAGAGTCAGCGACCTCAGCGAGGTCATCCTCACCCAGTCATCGGCCTGCCTCAGCCAATCCAAGGCCTACACCGCAGTCTGGGAATACGCAAAGGCCACGGGTGTCGATTTCGATACTGCGGCAAGAGACATTCTGGGGCCTGAGAGAGTGAAGGCCCTGGACCGGTTCGCTCAAAACAAAATGATGATCTTAGATTTCCTGGAGAAAATCAAAAATCCCCCTGAGAGATACCGGTCTTCGCATGAGAAACTTCTTGAAATGGTTGACCTTTACATTTTGCTTAACGATATGGCCGTGAAACCTACCGGATCTCAAGAAGAGTACGAGGCATCTGTTTACAAACTGTATGATACGCTTTTGAAGAAAGCGGGTGAAGTAAACACATTGCTCGGGAGGTAATTCTATTTTTAGAGATTGTTTAAAATCAAGCCTGAATAAGCTACAGTTGTGTTCCTAGGACACGAATTTGGAGATTATGATGGATGAGCAAAAAGTCTATGAGACCTTAGAGGAACTCGAAATTGCCTATACGAAGCACAAGCACCCGCCGGTCTATACTGTGGAGGAGGCTGAACAACACTGGGAAAATATCACGGGCGTGCATTGCAAGAATTTATTCCTCCGCAACAAAAAAGGAAAGAATCACTATCTTGTTGTTGTTGAAAGCACAAAAAGAGTGGATCTTAAATCGCTTACGAGACGGATTGGAGAGGACCGGTTGAGCTTTGCCTCGCCAGAACGTTTGATGCGATATCTCGGGCTTGAGCCTGGGGCTGTCTCTCCTTTCGGATTGATCAACGACCTGGAGAAAGCGGTGTTGGTTATTGTTGACCAGGATTTGAAAGAGGCCACCCTTGTCAATTTTCATCCCAATGTCAACACAGCGACCGTGGGGATTTCATTTGCGGATTTCCAAAAGTTTCTCGCCCACTGCGGCAACTCAATCCGGTATCTTTACTTTGAGTCGTGACATAGACTCCGAAGAAAGAACAAAAGGCGTTTCTCCTATTCACCGTGTTCTTCACAATTAGCACGATGAACGAATCGCAATTCTTCAATTTTCTGCTTTATCTATTTGGGGGGATGGCTGCGGTCGTGTTCATCCTTCTCTTTTTTGTAAGCGCTCCTTACGGGCGGCATTCCCGACCCGGACGGGGGGCTCGCATCTCCAACAGATTGGGCTGGCTCCTGATGGAGGCCCCGGCCGCGATACTTTTCTTTGCCTATTTTCTTTTGAGCGATCGCAAGACAGATCTCGTCCCCATTTTTTTCCTCATTTTATGGCAGAGCCATTATCTGTATCGCGCATTCGTTTATCCTTTCACGCTTCAGAAAAAAAGATCCATGACGCTGACAGTTGTCCTTTTTGCGCTGATTTTTAATATCTTCAATACCTATATCCAGGCGCGGTGGATCTTCAGCCTTTCTCCTGAGATGGCATACACAATCGACTGGTTCAAAGACTTCCGCTTTATCATTGGCGCCATGATGTTCTATGGCGGCTATGCCCTCAATTGGTATGCAGACAGGCTGCTCCGACTTTTACGCCAACCCGGCGGAGCCGAATACACAATCCCGAAAAAAGGACTTTTTCGTCTTGTTTCTTGTCCAAATTATCTGGGTGAGATCATCCAGTGGTTCGGTTGGGCCATCGCTCTTTGGGCAATTCCGGGCCTGATATTTGCTCTCTGGACTGTGGCCAATCTTTTGCCGAGAGCTCGCTCCCACCATCTGTGGTACAGAGACACTTTTCCGGATTATCCTCGGGAGCGGAAAGCGCTCATTCCTTATATATATTAAGTATGATACAGAATCCTTCGCGAATTTCTATCGCCCGGCCTTTCTCTGATATCTTTTTGATACTCTTGAGGACAAACGAAATCTTCTCAGAGCTTATCGAGACTATGAGATCGTCTCTTTCTCGGATAATCCAGCTAGAATATTTTAGTTTCCAGGGAAGGTTTATGATGGAGTTATTCTCGGTCAGTGAACATGGTTTCTATGAGCTTCCATCCTGACCTCTCGCTCAACAACATCCCAGATGTCATTGAGATCCGGATATGAGTTTTTCTATGATGCGGATCCGCCAGATCCAGATGATCAGGATGAGGAGGGAAGATCCGATACGAAGGGCTGGCGATGTTGTTAAAAAGTTGAACAGGCCGTGGAAAAGGGCCGCGAACCCCATACCCAGAAGAATTGCTTTAAGAACCGACCTGGACTTCAGGTGGGCTAAACCCACAGCATATCCCCAGATTGAAGAGAAGATCGTATGCGTCAAGGGTGAGGCGAACGCTCTGCCGAAGAGCTCCAAACCTTCCATGTAGGCAAGATAGCGCGAATTTTCGACACTGGCAAAACCGAGTGCAATGACCGATGCGTAAATGATCCCATCGATCTCTTCATCGAAGGATTTGAATCTCAAGACGATTAAGAAAAATGGAAGGAATTTGCAACATTCTTCGATGAGTCCTGTGATGCCGATGGAATAGAATAAAAATTGCAGCCGGTTTGTATCTATAAGAGCACTGGGATCTTCTGGGATTCCCAGCAAGGGAAGGAGCTTATAGAGTTGTATGGCAAGAATAGCGGAGAGAAGGCCCAAGATATAGGTGATCCCGATGGTTCTGAAGGGTTCGGGTTGGACCCGATCTTGGAAATACAGATAACCGAGCCAGAAGATCGCTGGGGCGATAATCCCGGACAGTATGATCCAGATCGACATGGATTCTCTTAGATAGGATTTTATCATAAAAACAAATTGATTTCGGATGCATTTTTAAATTCATATCCCATAAAAAAAAGGCCAATATATGTTTTGTAGGGTCGGTTCCCCGAACCGACCGCAAAGAATAACGAAGTTATCGATAATGTAGGTTCCATTCCTCGAACCGGCCGCACAGAATAGCGAGGTTATCGATGATGTAGGGTCCATTCCCCGAATGGACCGAGAAAGAACGGACCGTTTGGGAAATGGTTTCTATAAGCCGCACCGCTGTCTCGTCAGGCGATTCGAAATCACCGATTGGGACTCTCGGCCGTCATTTATCACGAATTCAGAAAAAATGGTTGCGGCCTTTTAATCTTGACAAGGCCCGCACAGAAATCTAATCTTGATCATAGCTCGCAGAATGTTATTGAGAGATTCGAGGATGAAAAAACTAAAAGTCGGGATCGATAATTATGGCTTGTCTCCTTTAGGATTAACTCCTCTCCAAATACTCCAGTGGGCAAAAGACAACGGTGCCGAAGGCGTGCACTTTTCAGGGCTGATCCCGGAGGAAAAGCATAAAGCAGATCCATCCTATTTGAAAGATCTCTCTCAGTTTGCTGCATCCCATCACCTTTACCTGGAATGGGGAGGCGGCCAACACATTCCTTTTGACATGGAGACTTGGGAGAAGAAAGAGATCTTCGACGTCAACAGAAAGGCAGCCAGTGAAGCAGAGATATTGGGCACCCGGGTCGTCCGCTCCTGTTCGGGCGGGTTGATGCGCTGGAATCCTGCGAGTCCCAAACTCGATATTCTGCTCGATGAGACAGCCTCGACTCTGCGTTCTCAAAGGGAAATGCTCCAGGACCACAATGTCATCCTAGCTATAGAAACACATTTCGAATTCACGACATTCGAACTCTTGCGTCTCTTCGATATGTGCAAAACCGAACCCGGCGAATATCTGGGCATATGCCTCGACACCATGAACCTGCTCACCATGCTGGAGGAGCCCGTCCAAGCCGTCGAACGGATCCTCCCTTGGATTGTCTGCACCCATGTCAAGGATGGCGGTGTGATCTTGGGCTCAGAAGGACTGGTCTCCTTTCCTTTGGAAATAGGGAAGGGGGTGGTAGACCTCCGGCAGATTATAGCCCTTTTAAAAACTCTCCCACAAGAAGTGAATCTTTCGATCGAAGACCATGGGGGGAGTTTTTCTCTGCCCGTGTTCGACCCTCGATTCCTTATCGGATTTCCGGACCTGTCTCGGGATGAGTTCATCAGACTCGTTCAGCTGGCGTATTCCACACAAGAAAAGATGGAGCATGAAGGATTAACTATTGTCGATAGAGAAAAATGGCCTGAGATATGCGAGGAGCGTCTTAAGAAGGATGTTTTGGCATTAAAAGGGATCGCCTCAACTTAACACAATACCACTTATTGTTGATATCATTCATGTCGGTCCGGTACGGGACCGGACCCTACATCATTGCGAGTGTATGCTTAGAGATTCGTGGATGTGGCGGTCCCGTAATAAATGCCGTTAAAGAGGAATTTGAATGTGCCGTGAGGCTGGGCACGGAACGTGATCTCCGGGCCGAAAAGAAAGAGTTTGCCTTTGCCCACGTGCGCTTCCACAACAGTCACTCCTCCTTTGAGATAATGCTGCCCCCAGGCCCATCCGCTGCGCAGAGGCTTGTCAGTTGTGAACCAAGCTACTGGTCTCGCTTTGGAAAACACGGACTCGGGCATGAGATGAAAGACGGGGCTCCTGTTGAAATATACATCCAGTTCATCTGGCAGTCCATAGGCCAGAGGGTTTGTATTGTCAACTTTGACCCGAAGGATTGAGCCGGGAATAAAAAATTTGGATGCGGGCAGGGACTGTTCTTTTCCATCAGCTGTTCTCTCAACTAATGCATCGCTTATAGGGACATCCAGAAAATAGCCCAAAGTTGTTGAGCTCCCGATCGTGAGGATGGCACCCCCATCTTCAAGGAAACTCTCAAGCTGAGGGATCGTTTTCTCCTCGCTCACCTGGCCGAGCATGTTTCTGTATTGGGCAGGGATAGTTTCCGGGTCGGGTTGTTCCCCCCTGAAGTATTGCGAAACTTCATCTTCCGTCTTTGCAGGAATAGCTCCCCCAACAAAGATGAGGACATCAAATTCGCTCTTGAGGTTGCCGGCATCAAGCCTCTGCGGATAGACCACCTCGAAGTCGAATTCGAATTGTTCCATCAGCCATTGGACCCAACCCGAAGACATCGACCCCCCATACCGATCCCAGAGGCCTATGCGTGGTGCCTTCAGCTGGAACACTTCCCCCGCGGGTTTAGTGGTGACCGATTCGAAAGACAATCCCTTCTCTCGCGCCAATTCTTCAAGTTTTGGCTTTGTGGATGTTTTCACGGGGATGTAGACAGCACCGTCAGGCAATATTCTTCCGTTGATCTTGATCGGGTCCTTGAGCCAGTAAACATCCTCTCCGTTTTTAAGGAGCCGATTGATGGCGGTAAATGCATCGTTCACCCTGTGGTCCAATATATATCCCGTTTCGTCATTTCCTGACACCCTGCCCTCGGGAACCTTTGACACGCCTTCCAGTTTTTCGAAAGGGCCATCAAATCGCTCGAGGATCCGGTCGAATTCCACTCCCATCTGGAAAGCCAGCGTGTAGCCTGCGCTGTCATACGGGGCACGCGGGGGGCCTCCGGGGTAGGGGATGTCGTCTGGGTAATGTTGAGGTTCGAACATGTCGATCACATGCGGACGAAAAGCTTGCGCCGATTTTACAATAAAAGAACCCGCCGGGTATGTTTTTCCTTCAACTTTGAAGGACTGGGATACACGAAGGACCGTGATTCCGTTTTTGATGAGTGTGTTGATGAACTTGGTCGCGGTGAGGAAATCCGGCTGGTCTGAGGGAATGATGAATCCTCTCGGATCTCTAGCTTCTGGGTCCCGCAGGACCTCAAAATATTTTGGATCATAACCCTGTGACCTTCGGCCTTCTCCCATGGGTTTGGCATCATCCTTTTTTATGGCAGCCTGAACGGCTTCGATCCTGCGCGGAGTTATCGTCCAGTTGTCACGGCTGCCCTTTTCGATGGAGTTTTTTCCCATCTGGTAGATGTTGAAGAGGAAATTTTCCCTGAGTTTTGCGGCTGTGTCGAGAATCGCACGGTCGGCGGTGATACTGTATTCGATCGAGTTGCGAAAATGCCACGTCTGCGGAGCGATGGGAAAGGGATAGTCACCGTTGGCAAGATGTTTCTCAGGCAGAAAGGGGATTGTCACAGGTGTAGGATTACCGATCATCTCTGTAAGGATCCCGATCATGTTGTGAAAGTAAGGGGTGCAGCGTAGACAGCCGTTCCACCAGGTTTGATACCAGGCGCCCTCTCTCATCGTGGACCCGGGTTTACCCTCTGCAATAAAGCGGCTGTGCATGGCTGCACCAACCACATCGATGCCCAGAACGAGGAGCGGGTCGTAGTTGTAGTTAAAAGGTTCGCGGAAAGGAGGCGCAAAAAGAACTGCACCCGCTGGGCCGGTCTGATGCTGGTTGTACACAATCTGGGGGAACCACTCGCGGTAGAGGACCCGATTGATGATCTCTGTTTCTTTCATGTTAACCATGTAAAAATCACGGTTGTTATCGTGGCCCACATATTTCTGATACAGGTAGGGAAGTCCCTGTGTGGATCTTTGTTTGGGGTCAGGATTCCGCATGTACCAGTTCCCGACGCTTTCCATGCCATCAGGATTTGAGATGAGCGCCAGGAGGATTACCTTGTCCAGGATCCGGAGGGTTTCGGCATCATTGCCGCTCACCATCTGGTAGACGAGTTCCAGCTCCTGCTGAGCGCCGGAGACTTCAGTCGCATGGATCCCTCCATCGATCCAGACAACTGCTTTGCCCTCTTCGGCCAGAGTGCGGGCCTCATTTTCGATGAGTCCTTCAGCCAGTGCAAGACGTTTTGCAATCTCTTTCCAGTGAGCGAGATCCTTGTGATTCTCGGGCGAAGTGATGACGGCCATGATCATGGCGCGCCCTTCCGAAGTCGTCCCGATCTCCTCCAGTATCATCCGCGGGGATTCCTGTTCAAGTTTTTTCCAGTAATCAACCAGCTGGGAGTAGGTCGCCAGCCAATAATCGTCTCCGATGTCGTGGCCGAACTGCTTTCTGGGAGTTGTTATCTTATTTTGGGACAGCACGGGTGTGCTAAGCAAAGTCAAACTCAGAAAACAAAAGATGAGTGTTCTGACTCGACTCATAGGATTTTTCCTTTCCTTTTATGATTCGTCACTTTTAGCTTTTTACTTTATACTCTGCGGATTCAACAATCAACTACTTTATGGCTGTTTTGAGTCGATCCGAATCTGGGCTGCAGGGTCCATTCCCCGAACGGACCGTTTGGGAAATGGTCCTCACATAAACCTGTTCCCTTTAAAACCTGTTGTCGAAAGTGAATTCGATTTGCTAAATTATGGTAAGCTAGAGCTAAGTGAGATGTTCAGATGTTTCAGGTTCGGGATTTGGATTATGCGGTCAGCGGCAGGACGTTGATGACGGATATCAACTGGGCCATCCAACCGGGAAAGCGCTCGGCTCTCATCGGTCCCAACGGTGCGGGCAAGACTACACTTCTTCGCCTTATAATCGGTGAGCTCCAGCCTGATAAAGGCTCTATCCATAGACCCAAAGATTACCAGATCGGTTATCTGCCCCAAGAAGAGATAAGCGTGTACGGAGAATCTGTCTTGGATACGGCTTTGGCCGGACACGAGAAAATCGCAGAATTGGAGAGAAAGATAAATGAGGTGCACAAAGCCCTGGATGCATCTTTGGATAACCCAGCAAAACTCTTAAATAAACTCGGGGATCTGGAACATCAGTATGAGGCTTTAGGCGGATACCGTTTGGAGTCTAGAGCCAAAATCATCCTGTTCGGCCTTGGCTTTTGTGAGGCAGATTTTCTTCGGTCTCTGTCCGAGATGAGCGGCGGGTGGAGGATGCGCGTCTATCTCGCTCGCTTGCTTCTGCAGAATCCGGAGCTTCTTCTATTGGATGAGCCGACCAATCATCTGGACCTGCCTTCCCTTGAATGGCTGGAGCAATATCTTCTGCAGTTTCCAGGAAGTGTAGTCCTCGTCTCCCATGACCGCTTTTTTATCGATCGTCTTGCCCACGATGTGTATGAACTGGCTCAGAAGAGGTTGGAGCATTATGCGGGCAACTATCATTTTTTCGAGCGAGAGAAAGAGAAGCGGATCCAGTTGCAGCGGAAAAAGATGGAGGCCCAACAGGCAGAGAGAAGACGTCAGGAGCGATTCATCGAGAGGTTTCGCGCCAAAGCCACAAAAGCCAGCCAGGTTCAGAGCCGGATCAAACATCTCGAGAAGCTGGATAGAGTTGATCTCCCGCCACCCCCCCGCCGGATCAATTTCCAATTGAATGTGGAGATGAAGAGCTTCAAAGATGTCCTCCACATTGAGAACATGTTTTTTCGCTATGAGAAGTCTCGGGTGCTGGAAAATGTGCAGTTGATCATCTCCAGGGGTGAACGGGTGGCGCTCGTCGGAGCGAACGGTGCCGGCAAGACAACTCTGACGCGCCTTATCGTTGGCCAGCTTTCTTGTCTGAGTGGGACAATTAAGCTGGGGAAAAGAACATCTGTGGGATATTATGCACAACATCAGTTGGATATGCTGAATCCCGAAGAGAGTATCTACGATGAGGTCTTGTCGAGTGCAGCGGAGAGTCACGTACCGCGAATCAGGGATGTTCTCGGAGCTTTCCAGTTCAGCGGCGATGATGTTTTTAAAAAGATCAAGGTCCTCTCCGGAGGTGAGAAGGCCAGAGTCTCACTGGTAAAGATCCTCCTCTCTCCTGTGAATTTCCTTGTCATGGACGAGCCCACCAATCACTTGGATCTCATCTCTGTCGAAGCATTGGAACAAGCTTTGATACATTATGAGGGAACCCTCCTAGTGATCTCCCATGATCGTTATTTTCTGGATAAAATCGTGGATCGTGTTATCGAAATGAGAGATGGAAACCTCACAGAATACCTTGGAAATTATTCAGATTATTTGACTAAGAGAATGCGCGAGTCAGTAGATACCATGGGAACTGAAACGAAGAAACGATCACTGACTCCTGGACATAAAACCAGGAACCAGAAACGCCTGGAAGCTGAAGCCAGGCAGGCAATCAGTAGAGAACGAAATAGGCTGGAGAAAGAGATCGATGAGGTCGAGACAAAAATCGAGAGTTTGGAAGTCAATAAAAAAGAGATCGAGGCTAAGTTGGTCCAAACGGAAACCTACCGGGATGGGCAGCGGGCCCTAAAAATACAGAAGGATTACTCCCGCTTGAAAAAGGACCTAGAGGGTAGTTATGGCAGATGGGAACAGTTGAAGCTGGATCTCGATGGCCTATTGGCTAAGCTCAACTCATGAATACTCCAAGCTAGCTGTTTTTTAACACATTGTTCAATCGCCTGAGAGTCCCCATAACCGGAATGATTTTTCTCGACCGGATCCATTGGAAATAGGGACAGTCAAAGCAGGGGATATCTTCCCGGGGCTTAACCTTCCCCTGAAGCATTTTTTTTGTGTAGGTGTATTTTTCACTCTTGAGGCAGCTCTCGAGTCCTTCGTCGAAAACATTGCCGAAATCTCTCCTTCGGTTCACACAGCATCCGAGAAGTTTTCCGTCCCAGTTGATCTGTGGAGAATCCCAGAGCTGATAACAATAAGGCATATACAATCTTTTGTGCCCTTGCTCGTAATCATCTCGTGTGGCATAGCCCACTTCCCGTCTCACAAAATCCTTATCCCTGACCGGTGAATAGGATTCGTTCCAATTCAACTTGACCACAAATTCCATATCCAGGTCTTTAGACATCTTTTTGGCTGCGGGCAACTCGTGTTCATTGTGGCCAAAGATCACAAACTGCCAGACCATACGAGGGAATTTTCTTCCGTACTTGTGTTTGTAATGATTGATGCGCTTTATGTTATCCAAAACGGCGTCAAAATCTCCTCCGCTGCGGTAGATTCGGTAGGTGTCTTTGGAGGCCCCATCGATAGAGACATAGATGATTTTGAATCTGAATTTGACAAGAGCCTCTAAAATGTCATCGCCCACCTCGTTGAGGTTTACACCGTTCAGTGCGGTAAGGTTTATTTTTTTTGAGTGAGCGAGCATGATGATGTCCTTGAGCTCAGGGTTTAAGAAGATCTCTCCATAATTGGATAGTTCGATATTTCGGATGCGGGGATTCTGTTCGACGAAGTTCTGGAAATCGGAAAATCGGAGATAACCCCGGCCCACAATTCCGGTTTTTCCTTGGGCCAATGGACAGACCTGGCATCTGAGTTGACATAGAGAGGACGCTTCAAGACGCACGGTGCTTCCGATCAATTTGTACTTGAACAGAGAGATGACACTGTCTTTCATAATATAAAATATATTCGCGAGGCCGAATTCATGGAGCAGGGACCACAAGTGTTTGAGCCGTTTTGTTTTGCTGGATTTTTCTTTTCTGCTCTTTTTCGCGTTCATGAAGGTGTCCTTAAAATAACACACACTGTCGCCATTCGGCTAGAAATATTCATCTTGTTTGGATGTCAAGTCGCATTTCCAATTCCGTGATGCTATGGATACTTAATAGCGTTATTGAGAGATCAGATTTTGTGATTGGAAAAACCGTGTTTTTGATATCATATAATCTGATCACTCGGAAAAACATAAAAGCGGATTTGGAAATGCTAGCTGAGTTCCCTCCTTTCTTGACAACAACTCGTAATGACAATAGAATCAATGCTTATTCCTCCCCATGAGAACTTCTAAATTTTTAGTTTTATTCAAATCCAGATTGGCAGGACATCTCATTTTGATGTCCGCAGGCAACATTCTATGTGCGGGATTGGCTTTTCTTGCTATCTTGATCATATCGAAAGCCGTATCTGTCAGCGACTTTGGCCTGTTCAACATCTCCATTTCCGTGATCCTCATGGTTCAACCTCTTATCAATTTCGGCATGCTGGGCACGATGATCAAGTTTGTTTCATCTCATCTATCTAGAGATCGAAAAGACGAAGCCACTCATGTAGTCAAAGCGGTGTTCGTTATAAAAGTCACGCTCAGTCTGTTCATGTCGACCTTTATTTTTCTGTTGGCTGATCCTTTAGCCCGACATATATTTCAGCTGCCTTCACTTTTCCCCCTCCTCCGAATGGCTGCGGGGGGGATTTTTTTCCTGTCGATGTTCAACTATGTGAAAGCGACGCTGTGGGCCTACAAGAAGTTCCGTGCCTACGTGGTTATTCAATTCCTCACCGACGCCGCCAAAGTTTTAACCATAAGTGTTCTGTTCCTGATCTCCGGACTGACTGTTTTTTCAGCAATAACCGTGTTTTCTCTTCTTCCTCTTTTGGGGATTTGTCTCGGATTTGTCTACTTTTGGGAAGTCTTTTCCTCTAAGGGTGTACATACGCCTAAGCTGTACTTCCAGCTCTATTCGTTCGGAAAATGGTTGTTTTTGAGCAACTTGGGTCGACGATTTTTTTTATACATTGGCGTGATCATGCTCGCCCGAATGCTGGACAGCGAAGCTGCGGGCATCTATGGCCTGGCTCTCAATCTCACACACATTTTTCCCATCATTGTCGCCACCTTGACATCTGTTCTCCTGCCGGAGGTGAGCCGCTTCCGAGAAAAAGAGCAGTTCACGTTATATTACTGGCAATCCCTGAAGATTTGTGCAGGCTTTGGTCTTCTTCTAGCTCCATTACTTTTTCTCGCCAAAGATATCATCCTCTTCTTTTTTGGAGAACGATATTTTGGGTCCATCCCCGTTTTTATTTGGTTAGCTCTGAGTTTTTTATTTTTTGCTTTTTCCCACATCCTCCGTCCCATCCTTCTCGCGCTGGATAAGCCCCAAATCGTGACATATACAGATTTGGTGAGTGTCATCGTGATGCTTGTGGGGTGTTATGCCTTCATCCCCAAGTTGGGCGTACTTGCGCCGGCCATAACGGCCTTTGTTATAAACATTTGTTCAATGGTGTTCCTCGCCATCTATACCATCCGTCACATACACCGGACAGAGATGTTTATCGAAACTGATGGAATTTCTGTAATTCCTGATTACAACTCAACCTGAATTTTAGGACTTCAGGGGCTTTTGTCATCGTCGTTTCCTCTGATATAGCCAACGACTTCTCCCATGGACCAGGAGAATACCGCAAAAAACAGCAAGGGAGACGTTTTAAAAAAGTGGAAGATATAAGATGGGCTGTAAAAAACCATAAGACCTCTTTCCAAAAAGAGTTTTATCGGAAGGAGCGGAGAGAGAAAGACATACACAAGCCTCTTTCCAATAGAGAATTTTTGCGCTTTGACGCGCACAGTCGCGAAGTTTTTCCCGTGCTTATATTCGTGCCGCATCAGTTGAGCAAAATGGCTGATGTTCTGATGGCCGACGAGCATTGAGGGTTCGAATCGCAGGCGGTGTCCAGCTTTTCGGAGCCTCCAGTGAAATTCTGTGTCCGAGCAATATGTTCCCTCGATGAATTTGCCGAATTTTTCAAAGGATTCTCTCTTATAGGACATATTCGCCCCCGCGATATCCTTTTTCCAGCCAGGGCGTTGTGTGGGTATCCAAGCGCTGAATTCACAAAAATAAGCGGCCCAGCCCACGTAACTCTGGGGATTGCCGTTCGCGATGGCGCCGCCAATGGCGAGGTGCGGCGTGCGGTGAGCCTTAACGATTGCCTCAATCCAGTTTTCATCGGCTGTGCAATCGGCATCGGTGATCGCGATAATATCTCCTCGAGCGAGAGCTATCCCCTGATTGCGTGCCGTCCCGACATATTTTCTTTCCGGCAATACACACAAGCGCACGTCTGGAAATTTGTCTTTGACAAGATCGCCAGTGCCATCTTGAGAGCTGTCCACTACGATGACTTCAAAGGGATTTGATGTTTTTTGTCTGAGCAATGATTTGAGGCATTTTTCGATGGTCGTTTTAGAATTGTAAGACGCAACTATGACCGAAATTTTGGGTTTCTCTGTGTTAGTTGGCATCGTCTCCGAATAGATAACCCGCGCATTCTCCCCCCATCCAGATGAACAGAGTGAGAAGAAGCTGGGGTGAGCAGAGGAGAAAGTTTTTCAAGAATGTTGTGTGGCACCTCGCATGATTGAAAATCCTCACATATTCCAGAATAGCGATCAACGGTGCAAGGAGAGTGTAGAGGAGCCGCCTGGGGAGCGAAAATCCTCTGCGAGCGGCATACAAGCGTCCGTACTGAAAGCGTTTTCTGCTGAAAAACATCGCTCTTTTTTCATTGAAATGGCTGGTTCGTACTTCGGGTGCAAAGTAAAGGCTATAACCGCTTTTTCTGGCTTTGTGAAAAAAATGGGATTCAAGTTTGAATCGCTCTTGGGAGAATGCTCCGAGTTCTTGCAAGACAGGTCTCGCACAGGCAAAATTGGAGCCTGGCAGGTCATCCCTTGGCCCTTCTTTCAGGCATGGCAGCCACTTGTGATACTCGCAGAAATACTGGACCCAACTGGAAATTGTTTCGGGATTTCCGTTGTCGACAGACCCTCCCACGATCTCAGAGCCCTTATCGAACGCTGACACGAGTTTTTTGAGATAGTTTGCATGAATGATAACGTGATCCTCGAAAAAAGCCAGAAATTGCCCTTTGGCGTGTTTGACGGCAATGTTCCGGAAATAACCCCCTGGGATCGCATTTTCTGCCTGTATAAACCGCACCCAGGGATACTGGTCCCGGAATAACATTTCCCTCTCTTTCTTTTTCAGGGCGACGATGATGACTTCATGGGGGATATCATCCTCGAGCAATCGAACCGATTCTAAGAATTGATAGACGATGTCCGTTCCTTCCTCCTCATTCATCCCGGCGATGATAGAGACCAGGGGGAAACTTTTTTCATTGTGTGTCATGATGACTGGCCCTCCATAGAGCCGTTAAAGGAGATAGCCACCGCTGAACGCGATAGATTTTTTTGTTGTCTTTCACAAAACAGCAGTACTGGCAATTGCATGATCCCTGAAGAGAGGCAAGCCCTTTGGCTGTTTTTGTCTTGGCACGAAATTCGCGCATGGACGGACCATTCCATATGTCTCTAAATGAACTTTTATACACATTACCGAATTCGACATAAGAGGAACACCGACCGCAGGGCTGGACAGAGCCGTCGGCCCTGATCCTTGAATGATACCAACTGACATAACAGGGGAGATGTTCCCAGACCGATGGTCCGAGCCTTAACCTTGTGCAGGCCTCATCGATATTGTGTGTAATGGCATGAGAGGCGAACTTTTTTTCCGCCTTCAAGAGAGATTTTTGGAACAGTTCGCTTTGCTCTGGTGAAAGGATGTAAGTGTCCAATTCTTCCCTGATGTTGACCATCGGAGAAAAGGATACGGAACTGCTGCCCGCACGAGCTGCCAGGTCTATCATTGCGTTCACCGATTGATAGTTTGTGTTATTGATGACGAAATGGATCTGTATGGCAGGGAAATGTGTGTTCACCTTTTTTTTAAGATCGCCCAGCCGGTTCAAACCTTCCTCGACCCTATGAAAGGTTTCTGTTTTTGTTCCCGGGTAATTTTTTGCGAACTGCTCCTCTGAAATCGCCCACAGGGAGATCTTGAGAGTGTCCAGGCCCACATCTGAAAGAGCTTGGATGATATTTGCGTTAAGGAGGGTGCCGTTTGTCATCAATATGACAAAAAAGCCGAGTTTTTTACCGATCTGCACACACTCGACAAGATGAGGATAGAGGAATGGTTCCCCTGTGCCCTGGAAGATGAGTGTATGAGTGTTCATGACCTTGAGTTCTCTGCATATCCGATTCAACACATCCAACGGCATATCTTGCGGGATTTGTTTTTGTTCCCGGAGTAGTTTTTTATCCACATTATGATAGGGACATCCCAGACAATTCAGGTTGCAGCGTTCGGTCAGATCGATATCGATGTAAAAGGGGCCATTTTTAGCCCTGTCTCCCATGAGCAATCCGGTCAATAGTTTTATTTTTTGTTCGAATGTTGCCATTGTTATGACTTCCTGTTCATCCACTTGACTTTGATACCATATACGGTTCCATGGATGAAAAAATACGGGATGTGAATAAAGAAATAATAGGGGATAAAAACGATCAGATGTTTCCATTTTGCGTTAAGGGCCTCAAAAATGAAGAGGTTCCGGAGGAGGAGAAAAGCCCTCCGGAAAAGATATCTATCCATGGTGGCAGCGGTTTTGTGCCAGACTTTTGCCTTTTTTGCGATGACGACACGAGAACCGGATCGTTTGGCTCTGATGTTAAAATCGGTTTCTTCAAAATAGATCTTGTATACAGGCTTGAATGTCCCAATTTTTTTTACGAGAGAGGTTTTGATTATGTTTGAACAGCCCAGGTTCGAGTCCACGTCACTTGTCTCGATCTGTGGATCTCGAAAAATATCCTCTTTGTATTTCAGCTTCTTGAGTGTTCCTATCCAAAAATTGATCTTGTAGCCGATATTGTCTATTACTTGAGGGTATTTATATGAGTAGATAACCGGTGCGACGACTCCAATGCGTGTATCGCTTTGACCGATCTCGATCAGATGAGTGAGGGCGTCGTCATGGACAATGACATCATTGTTGCATATCCAGACATATTCAACCCCTGATTCGAGCCCGTGATGGAATCCTTGGTTCACAGCATGGACATAGCCCATGTTTTTGGAGTTCTTCTCGAGAACAACATCCGGATAGGCTTTAGCGATAGCGGCCTGTGATCCGTCGGTCGACCCATTGTCCACAACCAGAATCCTGAATTTCTCCATCGGGTAGTTCATATTCATCAAAGATTTCAGGCATTCCAAGACATCGTCCCTCCCATTCCAATTCACGACCACGATCAAAACATTTGGCCAGGACGTCAGGGCTCCAGATCCCTCTCTCGATGAAGCTTTGTCTCTATCTGTGTTCATCGTGTCTTTTCGGTTGTGAGGTCAATAACTTTTAATCCTTTTGGTGAATGCGTCTTTGATTATGATGATCGCCGCAAAGAGTACAAATGTGATGGTGCTGTAGAGGAGATAGAACCAATGAAAGAGTATAGAAAAAAATGCGAATCCAAATCCTTTCTTTTTTGCGAAGAACGTGTAGAGATCTTTGTGCAAAAAAAGGAGAAGACCAGCGAGAAAAAAGGTGAGGATGCCAAGGACCGGCCACCGCCACAGGAGGCCAATACTCAGGAAGAGGAGACATGCGGCAATGCCACTGAGCCTGTCGGCCGGAGTAAAATTCAAGTCGCGGGGCAGTCCTTTCTTTAAAGCGAGCAGTGTCCATGGAATCGCCCGATAAACGATATCCGCTTTTAAAAGACTAAAAAGAGTCCATTTTTTAAGATGGGTGACTTGCAGGTCTTTAAAAAGCCTTATGGTTTTGCCTCGTTCTTTGAGTTTGTATCCCAGTTCGACATCCTCGATGGATGCCGTTTGGAATTCGGCAGAAAATCCTCCTGCTTCGCTGAAGTCTGCCTTCCGGATCGCGCCACATCCTGCCCAGAACGTATTCGCCTCAGTATTCGATTTTTGATGGACGTAGTGATGGAACAGATTTTTGTATTGCGAGAAAAAGTTCTTTTCCGGAGGATCGGTATCATAAGAGCCGAAGATTGCGCATATCGCAGGATTTTTCTGAAAGGCTTCGACGATTTTTGAGATTGTATCTGGATAAATCCGGACATCGGCATCCAAGAACAGGAGGATGGATCCCTGGCTGGCTTCGGCTCCACGGTTTCGTGCCTTTCCCGGCCCCATGTTCTTTTCCATCTTCAGCACAAGATCAGCGTATTGACTTGCAAACTCGGGGGAATCATCCGTGGAGTTGTCGTCCACCACGATGAGTTCGAAATTTTTATAAGCGGATTCTCTATAAGCGGGTAATGAGTGAGCAAGATATCCTTTTGCATTGTATTCAGGGATGATTATAGAGACTTGGGGACGAATGTCTGTCATTCTAATCAGTCAGTGACCGTTTTTTATTCTATGGAGACCGGTTCTCCATGACGCACTCTTAAATCTACCAAGCTTATAACACAGCGATTATTTCAAGTCAAAATCATGGAAAGATAGCGCCCCTAATACCGTTATGAATGACGCCCGGGTGTCCCAATCGGTGATGGCAAAATCGAACGACGCAACAGCTGTACCTCTTGATTTAATCAATGTTTGCTATCCGAGTTCGATTCGAATACAATTGGCCCACACATTTTTTGGTCTTTGAGATAATATCGATAAATCGAGGAAGTGTCATGAAAGATCCCAAAGTGAATGTCTATATCATAGGTGCCGGCCCTTCTGGCATGGCCTGCGCTTATACATTGGCAAATGGAGGTCAGGCTGCGGTTTTGATCGACGCCGAAAAGGATGTCGGAGGACTTTGCCAGACCATTGACTTTTCGGGATATCTGTTTGATATCGGAGGACATCGGTTTTTATCCAAGTCAGAGCTCATCAATGCGTTGTGGCACAAGATCATGGAGGGTGACCTTCTCAGAGTCAAGCGGCTCTCACGCATTTTCTACCGCAAACGGTTTTTTGACTACCCCCTCTCGTTTCTCAACACATTCTGGAATTTGGGGGCCTTCGAGAGTTTCCGGTGTATTGCCAGCTATGGCTACTGCCGATTGACTCATCCTGGTGATGACCAGACATTCGAAGGCTGGATCATCAATCGGTTTGGAAAACGGCTGTATGAGATCTTTTTCGATACATACACGAGGAAGGTGTGGGCTGTTCCCTGCAAAGATATCTCCGCTGACTGGGCGGTCCAGAGGATTCGAGGTCTTTCCTTGAGAGTGGCGATCAAAAATGCCCTTTTTGGAGCGCGAACCCGGGGGCCTAAAACTCTGTCAGAGCAGTTTTTGTATCCAAAGAAGGGTCCCGGACAATTCTATACAAGGCTCAAGGAGTCATTGACGGGACTGGGGGCTCAATTTCTTTTCGAGAAGACCGTTATTGAAGTCAATCAAAATGGAAGGGAGGTGACTTCGATCTCTGTCACGGACGACTCAAAAAATGCTGCGCAAGAAATTCCTGTGGATTACCTCTTCTCGAGCATGCCTCTGCCACATCTTATCCAGTCCTTAAACCCGCTTCCCCCGGAAGAGGTCCTCTTGGCTGCGAAAAAACTGCAGTTCAGAAGCTTCTTGGTTGTGAATGTGATCTTGGATTGCGAGGATCTATTTCCTGACCAATGGATCTATGTGCATTCACCAGAAGTGAAATTGGGGCGGATCCAAAATTATAAAAACTGGAGCACTTTCATGACGGCCAATCCGAAAAGGACATCCCTTGGACTGGAATATTTTTGCACAGAAGGAGATGAACTCTGGAAGATGAATGATATAGAGCTTATCGATTTTGCAATTGAGGAGCTGGAGAAGATCGGGATCATTTCGCGGAAGCATCTGATCAATGGATTTGTCGTCAGGCGGAGGAATGTCTATCCTGTCTATTCTTTGGATTATCAAAAACCCTTGGGTGTTATTCAAGGATATTTGTCTCGGTTCGTAAATTTTCAAACTATAGGCCGAGCCGGGCTTTTCCGTTATGACAATTCCGATCGTGCGATGTTGAGCGGAATCGGCGCCGCTAAGAACTATCTCGAAAACACCACATACGATCTCTGGAGTCAGGGCCCTCAGCAGGAATACCTCGAAATGTGATTGACTTGCCACTCGGTCCATCCGGGGAATGGACTATAAAATAAAGGGAGATAGCCGTGTGTTTTTAGGCTCGGTTCTGGATTTCCCTTACATCTCCCCCGGGAGAGGTGTCATGCCTGTCCAGTCCCACTCATGGTTTTTCCTCCGCAGAATCGGAACACTCAGAAACGCAACTTGTATTCGACCAATCACGGAATAGGAAATGCTTGGGTGACGAAAGGAAGCATCCCTATCTCCGTGATGCTCTCAAGTCTAATGATAATAGTAGGAGTTCGTCACAGTCCATATTCGTCGAAGACCCCCCCACCCGCCACCATCCGACTCATAAGGACAGTGACTTCCTCTTTCTTACTTCTAATACCCTTATCAGGGAAATAAGGATGCTTATGTGACAAAATTCGAATTTGGAATTTTTTGAGGTTTTGGATACTATAGGGAAAGCATGTCTTCAAATGAGCCTTTCTCCTTCCCATCGGCAGGTGAACTCCTGGGAAAAGCCCGAGAGTTGGGAGTCGAGCTTCCTTTCCAAGAATCCATCGAAGATCTTTTCGAACCCATTTCTGTGGGGGATAAGAAGATCCCCAACCGTCTTTCAGTTCAACCTATGGAGGGTTTTGATGGGTTGGCAGATGGGTCTCCGGGGGAGTTGACATTCCGTCGATACAAAAAGTATGCCGAGGGTGGCAGCGGACTCGTCTGGTTCGAGGCGACGGCTATTGTTCCTGAAGGCCGATCAAATCCATCGCAATTGATGCTCGTTCCACACACTCTGGATGCCTTCAAATCCATCGTGGAGAGGACCCGCGAGTCAGCCATTCGTTCTTTAGGTTGCTGCCATGAATTATACTGTGTTCTCCAGATCACTCATTCAGGCCGGTTTAGCCGGCCCACCGGGAAGCCAGAACCACGAGTGGTGTGTTTCAATCCTCTGTTGGATGGAGATGCAGGAAGCGTTCAAACATTGAGCGATGAAGAATTATTCAGACTGAAGGATGTTTTTATCGGGGCTGCCAGGCTCGCTTTCCAAGCTGGTTTTGATGCTGTGGATGTCAAGGCCTGCCACGGGTATCTTATCAACGAGCTCTTGGGTGCTCACGGACGAATAAACAGCCGGTTCGGCGAGACATTCGAGAATAGGACAGCATTCCTCCTCGATATCGTCCAAAGCGTGCGCACGGATGTTCCTCATCTTAGTGTGGCCGTTCGGCTGAATGCCAGTGACGGCATCCCTTACCCGTATGGTTTTGGCATGTCCAAGGACGGTTCCTATAAGATCGACTTGACCGAGCCATTGGCTCTCGCGAGACAACTCATCGATGAAGGATGTTCCCTCATGAACATCACTCTTGGCAATCCCCACCACATCCCACATTTTGGGCGTCCTTTCGACCGGCCTGCAGGGCATGCACAAATTCCAGAAGAACATCCATTAAGGAGTGTGGGGAGACTGTTGCACCCCGCTGGCGAATTCCAAAAGGCCTTCCCCGAGATCCCCATGATAGGCACGGGCTACTCCTGGTTGCGGCAGTTCTTTCCCCATGTGGGCGCAGCATGCGTAAAGCGGGGAGAAACAACATTCGTCGGTCTTGGAAGGAGCTCTTTTGCCTATCCCGATGCTCCCAGGGACTTGATGGAACGGGGCGCACTTGATCCTCAAAAAGTGTGTCTCACTTGTTCGCGGTGTTCGGAGCTGATGAGTGCAGGGTGTTCCACCGGCTGTGTGATCCGTGACAACGAGATCTATGGCAAGTTGTACAAAAGAACTGTGTCGAATCAAGAATTTGGGGATAAAGCATGAGAAAAGATATCGTGGATATTGATGGCGTAAAGTTCCCCTTGTATTCGTTGAACACGGTTGTCGTCGGCAGCGGTGCTGCGGGATTGAATGCCGCCGTACAGTTGTGGAATAGGGGACAGAAGGATGTCGCGATCGTGACGGATTGTTGGGGCGGAGGCACGTCCAACAATGCAGGATCCGATAAGCAGACCTATTACAAGCTCTCCCTTTCTGCCGGACCACCGGATTCTCCTCTCAAGATGGCACAGGATTTATTTGCGGGGGGATGTATGCACGGGGATATCGCTCTATGCGAGGCCCAAAATTCACTCGAAGCCTTTTTTCATCTGGTCAGACTCGGTGTTCCCTTCCCCCACGACCGTTTTGGGGCCTTCGTGGGTTACAAGACGGATCACGATCCATCAGGCAGAGGAACTTCGGCCGGCCCTCTGACATCCCATCTTATGTTCGAGGCTCTGGCCAAAGAGATAAAGGCATGCGGGATCACGGTCTTCGACCGCCATGAAATCATCGCGCTGCTCACGGCAACAGATGGCGGTGATAAACATGTGATCGGCGCTCTTGCTTTAGACAGAAACAATCTTGACACCCAAAATATGGGTTTTGTCATTTTTAATACAACAAATATAGTTCTTGGAACGGGGGGGCCAGCAGGAATGTACAAAACCTCAGCCTATCCGAAAAGCCAGCTCGGCTCTACGGGGCTCGCGTTGGCTATCGGAGCTATCGGCCACAACCTGACAGAATCTCAATACGGGCTGGGTTCTGTCAAGTTCCGATGGAATCTGTCCGGAACATACCAGCAGGTAATACCCAGGTATGTTTCCACAGATCAGGACGGAAGCAACGAGAGAGAATTTTTGAATGACTATTTTCCTGATATGCGATCACTGGCAACTGCCGTCTTTTTGAAGGGATACCAGTGGCCCTTCGACCCGCAAAAAGTGAAGGATTATGGATCTTCCCTCATCGATCTCCTTGTTTATCAGGAGACGGTCCTGCGGGGAAGAAGAGCCTTCCTGGATTTCACCCGTAATCCCAGAGGCGGAGGGATCTTGGAGGACTTTTCCTTCCATCTGCTGAGCGAAGAGGCTCATCACTACCTTAAAAAATCCCGCGCACTGTTCGGCATTCCGATAGACAGGTTGCGGACAATGAATCAACCGGCGATCGACATATACAGAGACCACGGGATCGATATTTCCAAAGACGCCCTGGAGATCGCCGTCTGCGCCCAACACAACAACGGAGGATTAAAAGGCAATATCTGGTGGGAATCCAACATCAAACACCTTTTTCCCGTGGGTGAGGTCAACGGAACCCATGGTGTCTACAGGCCAGGTGGCTCTGCATTGAATTCAGGGCAGGTGGGAGGCATGCGTGCGGCGATGTTTATCTCCAGACGCTACACGTCCGGTCCGCCAGGTAAGGTCCGTTTCCTTTTCATTGCTCAGGAGCAAGTGCACAAACAATTTGATTTTGCCAAGAGACTCATCGACACAAAGTCTTCGAGCAAGGCTGACATACAGAAGATGCGTAAGGAGATCCAAGAGCGCATGTCTGCCTTTGGCGCGCACATCCGTGATTCTGCGCGTGTTGAGAGAGCTGTCGCTGATGCGTGGCGTCTGTATGCGGAGCTGCAAACCTCAGTGAAGATCCCGTCACCCAATGAACTTCCGGATGCTTTTAAGAACCTGGACCTCTGTCTGACACATGCACTCTTTTTAGAAGCCATCGGAGAGTACATCGTAAAAGGCGGCCGCAGCAGAGGCTCTTATCTTGTTTTGGACCCGAATGGCGAAAAGCCATGTGATCAACTCAGCGATCAATGGACATTCGGGCTGAACCCGTCAGGTTCTTTGGTGAACACACAGATCCTGGAGGTTTTTCTGGATGAGCAGATGAGCGTAAAGAAGCGCTGGATCGACATTCGCCCCATCCCTCAGGCAGAAACATGGTTCGAAACTGTGTGGAACGATTATAGGAATGATAATATCATCCAATGATTATCTGATATTAATGATATGATTGAGGAGAGGAGAGAAGGGAATGGGAGAAAAACCGGTTGTCCTCATTACAGGGGCTGGCCGTGGCATCGGCCGGGGAATTGCGATCGCGTGTGCTGAGGCCGGTTTTGATGTGGCCGGGATCGATGTCCTGTTTGATCCCGAGAACAGGGATTCCGGGTTGTTCGAGCTCCAACAGAGAGTGCTAGAGCAAAATGCTTCTTTTCTCCCTGTTCAAGGGGACATTGCAACGCTGGATGATCACATTAGGGTGTGTACGGAGGTATACGCTCATTATGGGAAGATCGATGTGCTTGTCAATAATGCGGGCATCGCACCGGAAAAAAGAACGGATGTCCTCTCGACGACAACAGAAAGCTTTGATAGAGTCCTTTCCGTCAACACGAGGGGCACTTTTTTCTGGACACAGAGGTTTGCCGTGCGGATGATCGAACAGGTGAAAGAAGGGCTTCTTCAGGACCCCTGCATAATCTTCATCTCTTCCATCTCCGCGGTAGTTTCCTCACCATCCAGGGCGGAATACTGTGTGTCCAAAGCTGCGATCAGTCAGGCCGCGGCAATTTTTGCAGATAGGTTGGCGGAATTCGGGATTAATGTTTACGAGATACGGCCGGGCATTATTCAGTCGGGAATGACGGCACCGGTCAAGGAAAAATACGATAAGCTCATTGCTGAGGGCCTGGTCCCCCAGAAACGCTGGGGTTTTCCTGAAGATGTCGGCAAGGCGGTCGTTGCCCTGGCCAGAGGCTTTTTGGGCTATTCCACAGGATTGATACTGGAGCTCAGCGGAGGGATGAACATTCGGCATTTGTAGGAGACGATCATTTGTTGCTGGACGGGAGGATAAATGTTCTCATTAGGAGATGGTGAAATATGAATGCATCCGCAAGAATCTTTGAACACTTGAAAAAAAACCATCTCATTGCGCTTTTAACACCCGCGAGCTCTGCGCAATGTGTCAAAGCATATGAGCTGTGCCATCCATTGGGAGTGACCTTGGAGGTGGCCTTCCGTTCAGAAGAAGCTGAAGAAGGGATCAAAGCCATCATCGCAAAGCACCCGGATGCTCTGGTGCTTGCAGGGACTGTTCTCAGTGTGGATCAAGCCGAACGCGCGATCCGGGCTGGAGTGGCAGGAGTGGTCTCGGCCGACTACATCCCATCTGTACTGGATCTCTGTGTGCGGAAGGATGTTCTGTGTGTTCCTGGCGGCCTGTCCGATGTTGGAAAACAGCTGGCTCAAAAAGCTGCCGCCTATGGCTGTTCCTTGGAAGAGCTGAAGAAGAGATATCCCTATCAGTGGGTGTACAAGCTCTTCCCCGCGTTGTCTGGGACTCTCAACCATTTGGACCTTCCACAATCATGGAAGGGTCCGTTCAAGGACATCACAATTATCTATACGGGAGGGATCAACAGTGTGACACTCAGAGAAGCGTTCCGTAAGGATCCCAAAGGTATTTTTTGTGGCTCTGACCTCACAAAACATGTTGATCAACCCGATCGGATGATAGAAGATATCCGGCGATGGAAAGAAGTCATAGAATCTCCGAAATCATCGATCTCCGAAAGAGAAAAAAGCGGCTCGATGAGCAAGCCTGGGAAGCTGCGTGTTGTGACCTTCGGAGAGCTGATGTTACGATTGTCTCCGCCGCTTGGAACAAGACTTAGCAATGCAAAGGTATTCGATGTCAATTTCGGCGGTGCAGAAGCGAATGTTGCCGTCGCCCTGGCCAATTTCGGTGTTAATTCCTGTTTTGTCTCAGCCCTTCCATCAAATGATATTGGAGCCAATGCTCTTTCTGTGCTGAGGAAACATGGTGTGGATACTCAGTTTATACGCCGTATAGAAAAACGGATGGGACTTTATTATCTTGAACACGGCTCAGGGCTAAGGCCCTCGAAGGTGGTCTACGATAGGACATCTTCGGCAATATCTCAAATGAAGCCCGGGGATTTGGATTGGGAGCAGGTTTTCGAGAATACCGCTTGGTTCCATTGGACAGGTATCACCCCCGCTTTGAGTGATTCTGTGGCTGATCTGCTCCAGGAAGGTTTAGAAACAGCAAATAAGCTGGGGGTAAAAGTCAGCGTTGACCTGAATTATCGGAAAAAACTTTGGACTGAAGAACAGGCAAAAACACGGATGACAGCACTGATGCCTTATGTGGATGTCCTCATCGGAAACGAGGAGGACCCCACAAGGATCTTTGGGTTGACTCCCAATGGGACAGATTTTGAAAGGGGCCGCTTGAATGTTGAGGGTTACGAGGATCTGGCCGAATCACTCGCTAAACAATTCGGTTTCGAGAAGGTGGCCATCACCCTTCGTGAGAGCATTTCGGCAACTGAGAATTTTTGGTCAGCATGTCTTTTCGATGGACAGAAGCTTCACCAGGGCCCGAGATTTCATGTCTGGATCGTCGACCGGGTGGGGACCGGGGATGCCTTTGCGGCAGGGCTGATCTATGCCTGTTTGAAGGGGAAGACCGGTCCAGAAGCTCTGTCCTTCGGGATCGCAAGCGCGTGTTTGAAACATTCAGTTGTCGGTGATTTCAGCCTGGCCACTGTCGATGAAGTGGAGACATTCGCAGCCGGAAACACCACAGGGAGAGTTCAACGATGAATCCCTGTCAAAATCCTGAACAAATTCAGGAGAAACGACAAAACTGGGTATCATAAAGGAGTGAGAAGAGAATGAAATGGAAAAATGTCTTATCCACAGTTATGAAGAATGATATCGTCGTTCTGATTGGCCTCTCACTGGTGAAACTCGTCATCCATCTCCTGGCCAGCAGCCAGTATGGATATTTCAGGGATGAATTGTACTACATGGCATGCGGGGAACATCTTGACTTTGGTTATGTGGACCATCCCCCTCTTATCGCCATTATCACTAGATTCTCCCGCTTGCTCCTGGGAGACTCACTCTTCGCCATCCGGTTTTTCCCCGCTATCGCTGGCGCTCTGGTGGTTTTTTTGACGGGATTGATCGTCCGGGAGCTTGGGGGCAGAAGATCGGCCATCATCCTGGCTGCTCTTGCTGTCATCATTGCGCCCATTTATTTGGGTCTCGGCAATATTCTAAGCATGAACGTCTTTGATTTCCTTTTCTGGACTCTAGCCGCGTATATTCTAATCCGTATTCTTAAGAATGGAAATGATAAACTCTGGCTTGTTTTGGGGGTGGTGCTGGGACTGGGACTCCAGAACAAACACTCCATCTTTTTCTTCGGGTTCGGGCTTCTTGTAGGGCTCTTCTTCACCTCCTACCGGAAATACCTGTACTCATCCTGGCTGTCTTTCGGAGTCCTTATAGCTTTCATCATCTTCCTGCCTCATCTCATCTGGCAGTTCATCCATGGCTGGCCCACAATCGAGTTCATCAGGAATGCCACTCAATTCAAAAACCTTCCCCTCTCTCCTCTGGAATTTCTCTATGGGCAGATCATAGAAATGCATCCTTTTTGTTTTCCCATTCTTTTTCTCGGTCTCATCTTTTTCTTCTTCTCCAAATATGGAAAAAATTTCAGGGTGTTTGGATGGATGTATCTAGCGATTTTTGCCTTATTCATTGTGACGCGAGCCAAGACGTACTACATCGCCCCCATCTATCCTGTGATGTTTGCAGCGGGTGCTGTTGGGATTGAAAAGATTATTGCAAACTGGAATTTCAGATGGCTCAAGCCAGCTCTGCTCGCATTCCTTCTGGGAGGTGGCGTCTTGACTGCACCCTTGGCGCTTCCCATTCTTCCTGTTAAGGTATATATCAAATATTCCGAATTCCTGGGCATTGCGCCACCTCAGTTTGAAAATCATGTCGTGGGCAGACTTCCGCAGCATTATGCGGATATGTTCGGGTGGCCAGAGATGTCCGCAGCCGTAGCCAGGGTTTACCTCAAACTCCCTCCCGAAGACCAGGCCAAATGTGCGATCTTTGCGCAAAATTATGGAGAAGCGGGAGCCATTGACTTCTTCGGCCGCCAGTACGGCCTGCCCAAAGCCCTTTCCGGGCACAACAGCTACTGGCTATGGGGTCCTCGGGATTACACGGACGATATCGTCGTCATCATCGGTGGTGATGCAGCCAATTATATGCGGATCTTTAATAGCGTGGAGCGGGTCGGACTCTTCACACATGAGTACGTCATGCCTTATGAGAATAATCTTCCCATTTTTGTGTGTCGTGAGCCCCAAGTCACCATCGGGGAAATCTGGCCGCAACTGAAGCATTACGAATAATGGGTATACATTTCCGGAAGTGCCTGTCGCCATTTCTGTGTGGGATCAAGCATTGTCCTGAATCGAGGAAGTTGGATGTTTAACAGGATTTTTTCCACTGTTCGAGAATCTGATGTCATCGATATGCATGTCCACATCGGTGGCCCCTCCGGTGAGAATGACGCCATGTATTATTGGTCAAAGAGTTTCGAAAAGACAGTGTCGTTTGACGGCATGAAACTGGTGACCAAACTGACGGAGTCTCAGATGACAGCTGCCCGTTATGTAAGTGTGCTTTTCAGTCAACTCAAAAACTCAAAACATGTGGATAAGACCGTACTCCTGGCATTGGATCAAGCATACTCTGAGGAGGGGCATCCGGAGAGAAAACGAACGCATCTTTTTGTGAGTAACGCGTATTTGGCTCATTTGTCTCAAATGTATCCGAATTTTTTGTTTGGATGCTCTGTCCATCCCTACTCTCCCGACGCCTTTTTACGGCTCTGGACCTGTGTGAAAAATGGAGCCGTCCTCAACAAATGGCTCTGTTCGTCCCAGTCCATAGACCCCACGCATCCTTTATCCGTGAAGTTTTACCACGCATTAGCCGAGCTGCGTCTTCCACTTCTCCTCCATGTGGGACCAGAAGCCACAATCCCCAGCGGAGTGGCCAAGGAGAAGGAACAATCGGTCAATGCGGCTGCGGGAATGTATGGATCCCAGGTTGGCGATGCATTGTCAATGGCGATGGATGCCGGAGTGCATGTGATCGTGGCCCACTGCGGGACTCCGTTGGGTTCGTTCTTTGCTCAAGACAATGAATACTGGGAAAGTGTGTTTGATAGAATCTTTAAATACTTGGAGGCGAGAGATCGAAAACAGCATCTTTTTGCAGATGTGTCCGCTTTTTGTCTTCCAGGTCGGTTCAAATATGTCAATAGAATCCTGCCTTTAGCGAAAGAAATGCCCTGGAGGTTTTTGTACGGAAGTGACTATCCAATCCCAATTGTGTCTTTGAATGAAAACAAAGCCCTGGAGGACATCCTGAAGGCTTTTGGGTGGTTGGCAGGCAGAGCACTGCCCGGGAATGATCTTGACAAGAATTTCCAACTTTTGAAACCACATTTTCCGGACCAGACATTCATGGCCGCCACCAAAGTCTTGCGCGACCCTCAAAAATCACCGCCTCGATTGGACGCGTATTTGAAACGGCTGGGAGTCAAACAGAAGCGCTTTTTCTGGTTTTTGAAAAAGTAAAGCTATACAATCCGAAAGGGAGATATATGAATGAATACAGAAGAAAAATTCAAAGGCTTTTTCAAAGAATCACTGTCCTTTTTCAGAAGATTGAAAAGGAACAACAACAAGGGTTGGTTTGACAAACACAGAGAGGAATACGAGAGATATGTTCTTGAACCAGCCAAGGCTTTTGTGGTGGCTACTGGGGAGACGTTCCATGCAGGGGGAGTTAATATCAAGGCTGAACCAAAACTCAACCGGTCGATTTTTCGGATCTATCGTGACACCCGTTTTAGCCCTGATAAAACTCCCTATAAAACTCATCTGGCCCTTTACTTCTGGGAGGGAAGCCTCCCTCGAATGGAATCTCCGGGCTTCTATGTTCACATAGAGCCATCCAAACTGTTGTTGGGGGCAGGTGTTTACATGTTCTCTTCAAAACAGTTGGCTCGTTACAGGAAGGCTGTTGTTGATCCTGAATGGGGACAGGATCTTGCCGATATCATCTCAAAGATCTCCCGAAGAAAAGACTTCCAGATCGGTGAAAAACACTACAAGAGAATACCCGCCGGCTATGATGCCCGATTTCCGCATGCGGATCTCCTCCTTTACAACGGGATTCATGTGTGGGAAGAGTCGGCTATCCCGGAAGAATTCTATTCTGCAAAATTTGTGGAATATTGCTGGAAGAAATTCAAGCCGTTCTTACGACTGCATGTATGGCTGCTCGCCCTTACAAGCGGCAGAATGTGAACGTGTCTAAGGAGGTATATGGTGGGGAAAAAATTGTATCTGGTCTGCAATGCCCATCTGGACCCCGTATGGTTGTGGGAATGGGAGGAGGGAGCGGCAGAAACCTTATCGATGTTTCGTTCCGCAGCCCGATTGTGCGAGGAATTTGAAGAATTTATCTTCAATCACAATGAAGCCGTCCTCTACCAGTGGGTGGAGCAATTTGAGCCTGAATTGTTCATGAAGATCCAGGATCTGGTCAAACGAAAGAAATGGCACATCATGGGAGGTTGGTACCTGCAGCCCGACTGCAATCTTCCCAGCGGGGAATCATTTGTGCGTCAGATCTTGGTCGGGAGACAGTATTTTAAGAAGAAATTCGGCGCGGAGCCGGAAACAGCCATAAACTTCGATCCCTTTGGACACACGCGCGGGCTTGTCCAGATCTTAAAAAAATCGGGGTATTCCTCCTATCTCTTCTGCCGTCCCGACCCAAAGAGTTATTTTCTTCCTGCAGAGGACTTTGTATGGGTAGGCTACGACGGCTCTGAGATACTTGCGCGCCGTGCGACCGACCACTACAACTCGTACATGGAGAAAGCTCTGGATCGCGTGCAGGATTGGTTAGAAAGGAATCGTGATGAAGAGTTGGGGATATTGCTCTGGGGAATCGGCGATCATGGAGGTGGCCCCTCGCGTATGGATTTGGAACAGCTCCGAGGGCTTATGGGGAAACAATCCGATTGGTCGGTTTCTCATGCAGTGCCTGAGGATTATTTTGAAGGCATGGGAGATAAGAGAGGACAGCTCCCGCATCATACCGCGGACCTGAATCCCTGGGCAGTGGGGTGTTACTCAACCATGGCACGTATCAAACAGAAGCACCGCGCGCTTGAGAACACATATTATAAAACAGAAAAAATGGTCACAACTGCTTACTGCCAAGGGTTTATGGATTATCCAGCCGAACAGCTCAGAGAAGCGCTGGAGGACCTTCTCTTCTGTGAATTCCACGATATTCTGCCCGGGTCCTCCATCTCAGAGGTGGAGGACAGTGCACTCCAGAGAATGGACCATGGGCTGGAGATTCTCTCACGCTTGAAAGCAAAAGCCTTTTTTGCTCTGCTTAGCGGGCAGCCCCTGGCTGATGGGGGGGAGTTTCCGATATTTGTTTATAATCCACATCCTTATCCGATAAAGGAAACCATCGTTTGTGAGTTCCAACCCCTGGAGCCCAATAGCGACAGGACTATATTCTGGTTCCCTGAAGTCCGCAATGAGCGCCATGCACCGATTCCTTATCAACTGGAAAAAGAAAGTTGTAATATCTCTGTCGACCAGAGAAAACGGGTCGTATTCCAAGCGACACTTAAACCCTGCCAGATGAATCGTTTTTCCTGCAGGCTGAAAGAGGTGCCGTTCGAGCGCAAATCTTTTAAGATTGAGGGAAAGGAGATCGAGGTCGGATCTGAGGACGCCCAGGTCATTATCGATACAGTCAGTGGCTGGATCAAGGCTTACAGAATTTCTGGGATAGATTATCTGAAACCGGGTTCTTTCCGGGCACTTATCGTTGAGGATTATCCTGACCCATGGGGCATGCTGGTCGAGTCTTTTCGTAATGTCGTCGGCACGTTCAGCCTGATGACAAAAGAGGAAAGTGCGCACTTTGCAGGAATTTCACAGCCAGGATTGAACCCTGTGCGTGTGATCGAAGAGGGACCTGTTAGAACCGTGGTCGAAGCCCTGTTCCAATACAATCGTTCATCCCTTTGTATGCGCTACAAGATTCCAAAACTTGGCGGTTCCTTCGAGGTTGAAGCCCGAGTCTATTGGAATGAAAAGGACCGCATGCTTAAACTTTCCATCCCGACGGCTTTTTTAGAGGGAGGTTGCAGAGGCCAAGTCGCTTATGGTGTTGAAGATTTTAAGAAAAGGGGTGTGGAATTGGCCGCACAAAAATGGATAGGAGTTCACTCCAAAGACAATGCTCATGCCTTGACTGTGATCAATAACGGCACGTATGGATTTGATTTTACAGAAGGAGAGCTGCGGATTTCTCTCCTGAGGTCAGCGGCCTTTGCGGCCCATCCGGTGGGGGACAATATTCACATCGTTCCCCAGGACCGTTTGGAGCCGAGGATCGACCAGGGAGAGAGGGTGTTTCGGTTTTGGATCCAGGGAGGAAAAGCCGTAGCGAGATTTTCTTCGATCGATCGGGAAGCGCTCGTAAAGAATGAAGATCCGGTTGTCCTTTCATGCGCGCCTTCAGGATTGGGGAAAATGCCCGAACCGGGAGTTTACTTGGATGATGAGATCGTGCAAGTTACAGCCATGAAGAAAGCCGAAGATGGGGATTGGCTCATTCTCCGTCTTTTTGAGCCGACAGGTGAAGAAAGAACCACCACCCTGACAGTTCCCAGTAGGGGATTGTCTTTTGATGTCACCCTCGGAGGTTTTGAGATCAAGTCTCTGGCTGTAGACCTTGCCACAGATGAGGTTTTTGAGGTGGACCTCATGGAAAGGAAAATCGAATAAGGGGATTCATGAATAACGCTTCACGTTGAAAGGCCAAATGAAAGATTCTGTGTCTGTTGTGCTGGTGGGAGCAGGCGGGATGGGATTTTACTACTTGAAGGCCCTACTCGAGGAGTTTTCACCTTTGTATCCCCATCTTCTCGGAGTCGTAGAGCCACACCCTGAAATGTCGGCCTCATATAAGGAACTCAGAAAAAACAGGATTTCCATCTATCCTGCTCTCCGTGAATTCTATGATGTCCATTCTGAAGTGGATCTTGCGATCATCGCCTCGCCGATGCATCATCACGTTCCTCAGTCATCCCAGGCGCTCCAGAGGGGCAGTCATGTTTTGTGCGAAAAACCTCTCGCTGCAACCGTTCAAGATGCTCGCAGGTTGATAACAGGATCGTTTTCTTCAGATCTATGGGTGAAAATCGGCTACCAGTGGTCTTTTTCTGAAGCCATCCAGGGCTTAAAAAAAGATATCATCCAGGGGCGCTATGGCAGAGCTCGTCGGTTAAAGACCTTGTGTTTCTGGCCGAGAGACCTTCTCTATTTCCAAAGAAACGACTGGGCGGGCAAAAAAAAGAACGCGGATGGAGATTGGGTCTTGGACAGCCCTGCGAACAACGCCATGGCTCATTTTTTGCACAATGCATTTTATATCTTGGGGAGCGTCCCCACTTAAGCGCTACGCCTAGGGAAGTCACGGCCGAACTCTATCGTGCCTTTCCTCTCGATAACTATGATACCGTTGCCTGCCGCACCTGGACAGTCAATGGAACTGAAATTCTTTTTTATGCCTCCCATTCCACGTTCGAGGAAATGGGCCCCATGTTCTCCTGTGAGTTTGAAAAAGGCTATGTGTCTTATGGGGGAAAGGAGGGTACTGTCGTGGCTATCACCCCCGACGGGGATGAGATAGACTACGGCTCTCCAGAAAAAGATCCCTTTCGCAAACTTTTTGATGCTGTGTCTGCGGTTCACACGCCCGGTCCGGTAATCTGCGGGCCACAAGCTGCTTTTCCCCAGACACTGTGCATGAACGGCATCCAGGATTCTGTTTCGAACATCTATTCCTTCCCGGGAAGCATGATCACAAGAGAAAAGAACAGGATTTGGGTCGATGGCCTGGCGGAAAGATTCCATGAATGTTACCAGGAAGGAATCTTGCCGAGTGAGGCGGGTTTATCTTGGGCCCGTAGAGGCAAGACAGTCGATCTCCGTGACTATGAGTTTTTCCCCGGAGGGATGCCGCGAGAAGGAGATAGCTGAATTGGATTTTTCCCCTAAAAGACTCGTTGAAAAAACCCTCAATTTTGAATCTCCTGAGAGAATTCCCCGACAGTTATGGTTGCTTCCCTGGGCTGAAAGGCATCACGCAGAGGCTCTGCGTCAGCTGCGAGAGATGTTTCCCGATGATATTCTGCCCGCGCCGGCTGTGTATCATAAACCGACGGCTATCGGCGATCGTTACAGCCAGGGTATCTATATCGATGAATGGGGTTGTGTGTTTGAGAATCCTGAGGATGGGATCATAGGGATCGTACGAAAACCCCTTATCGCCGATTGGCAAAGCATGGAAGATTTTTTTCCTCCGGAGTCGACTTTGAGCCTGGATAAAGATGCGATAAATGCCTTTTGCCAACAGAGTGACCGGTTTATCCTGAGCGTAACGACAGCCAGGCCTTTTGAGCGGCTGCAGTTTATCCGCACGATGGAACAGGCCTTGATCGATCTCATCGAACAACCCTCGGATCTTTTTGAGCTTCTGCGGCGGATCCACGAGCATTATTGCAAAGAGATTGAGATCTGGGCACAGACGGATGTGGATGGAATCGCCCTGATGGATGATTGGGGAACACAATCCTCTTTGATCACATCGCCGGATATTTTCCGAAAAATATTCAAGCCCATGTATCGAGAGTATGTGAAGATCGCACGCCATTACGGCAAATATGTCTTCCTCCATTCTGATGGCTACATCATGGATGTCTTTCCTGACTTTATCGATATCGGAGTCGATGCGATCAACAGCCAAATTTTCTGTATGGGGGTGAGGGAATTAGGTGAACGTTTTCGCGGAAAGATCACTTTCTGGGGAGAGGTCGACAGGCAGCATCTTCTTCCCATTGGCACTCGGGATGATATTACCCAGGCTGTGCTTGAAATGAAACAGGCGCTCTACGATAAAGGCGGCGTCATTGCCCAGTGCGAATTCGGCCTCAAAGCGAAGCCGGAGAATGTGCTTGCAGTCTTTGAAGAGTGGAATTCTCTCCGTATTTGAGGTTTAACCTCTGTTGGGTGTTACAGCGCAGCTTCGTCAAGAGGAAATGTGGGGATCAAAGGGAAAAAATGTGCTTATGGAAGGAAATGGTAAAATAAGTTCAGAGCCATGAACGGAGAGCTAACCCTTGTTCTGCTGGATCTGCAAAAGAGGGGAGGCTTTTACGCCTTCACCGAGTGATTCGCCATCTCCATCGCCGTCTGTCTCGACTTCGATGCCCAGAAGGTGTGCCGCTCCCTCGTAGATCTGTCTGTAGTATTTTTTCGATTCCTGCATCTCTGCCAGCTTCTCCCTGATTTTCTGGAGTTCTGTCTCCATCTGAGAATCCATGTCTGCGAGTTCTTTCTTAGCCGCTTCCATAGTTTTTTTGTAAAGGTCTTCTTGTTCTTTATTTATTTTCATTTTGTCACCCAATCATTTAAGATTTCTTGAATGTAAAGGAGATTGTTTTCCAAACTTTGACCTTGGCTCCACTCTTGAAGGCTGGAGCGAATTTCCACTGTCTGGCGGCTTTGTCGCATTCTTCGTTGAATCCATAAGGGCCCGTGATGCCTTTAATTATTGCTGTTTCAATGACATCCCCGGTTTCTGATATGAGGACATTGATGACGACTTTTCCTTCCACACCACGCTGGAAGGCCAAACTCGGATATTTGGGATCAACTCTCTTGGCAATTTCGGGCTCGATATCAACTTCTGCGAGGGGAATGAGATCTCCAGTTCTAACAGGATCGCTGTCGTCATTTGGTTGTGATTTCTCCATTGTCTGCTCTTTTTCAAGAACGTTGCCCGCATTTCCCATTGAGTTTTGCTCAGTGCTGGGACTAGCTGAGAGCGTATTCACGGATTCCTGCATGTCTGCCCGAGGAGTTGGGGGAATTTTCTGGGGGAGGATGGGTTCCGGAGCGTTTGCGGCTGTTTCCGCCAGGACATCCTCTTCCAGGTTTACACTTTCAATGTCCTGAGTTCGGGATCCTGGCTCGTTAACTGCAAAGACTTCATTGACTTTTGTTTTGACCTCTGCCCCCTCTTCTTTTGGAGTTTGTGCGGCAGGCTTTTCCGGGGGGCCTTGTGGAGGGAGGGCAACTGGAGACTCTTCTTCTTCAGTTGCTTCCTTTATAAGAACCTCCTCCGGTTCCACGTTCGTCTCTTTTTGGACCGGATGTATGGCTGACGTCATATTCTGAGGAATGGGACTTGAGTTTTTGCCTCTGCGAAAGATGAATGAGGCGCTCAGTGCCACTGCAGCGACAAGTAAAAAGGGGATGATAAATTTCAAGGGAAGTTTTTTTAAATAAGTGAGAGAATTTTTCAGAACCTCAATTGGAGAGATCTTTATCTTCCCTTCATCTTCCATCGCACTAAAAATCCTCTCCTCTTTATTCGCTGGCGCAGGTTCGGTTTTCTTTTTAGGCTTTTGTGATTCCCTTTCCATCGATGTGGCCAAAACAGACTCTTTCACTGGATCGATTGGGACCTCTTCTACAGGAATTTCACTGTCTTCCCTGTCCTCTTCTTGGTCCGCCGTGGCATGTTCTTCAACCCTGCCCTTCTCTCCTGTAATCCCCATCGGTGCTTCTGGGCTGGCGGATCTCTTTACTCCCGACTTGGGCGGAGCACTCTTCTGAAGATTCAGTCCAAATTCTGACAGGGTATCTTCGAGCATCTTATCGATTTGTGTTTTTATATCCGGACTTTTTTCTTCTTTCATCGGGGTATTTTTAAGAGTCGATACAGGTTCGAGAATTTCGTTATCGATTTCCTCCATCTGGAGGTTGACCTCCGCGGTTTTTGTGTCTATCTTCAAGTTCTCCAATGCCAGTTCTGAAAAATCATCCAAATTTTGTGTGTCTTCCGCCATATCTTTGTCCTCGTCCTCTTTTTCTTTGGTTTTTTCCTTCAACAAATCTTTGATCGTGGAGAGAATTTCAGGTCCCTTAAAAGGTTTGCTCAGGAAAGCGGCTGCTCCATATGCACTCGTGGCCTCGATCTTGAATTGTTCCTCACGGTAGAATTTAGTCAGAATGATTACGGGAATATGGCCATTAAAATCGTGAGTGATAATACTGCAGAGTTCGAATCCATGGAGCTTGGAAATCATCGGCTCCACAATGACCAGGTCGGGATTTTCTAATTTGCATTTTTCCAGTCCGGCCTCGCCATCCCCAGCGACGATGGTATGAAATCCTTCAGACTTCAAGTACTCGCTGAGTGCAAGGATAGAGTCATCATCGAAGTCGACGATCAAAATTTTCATTTTTCTCATTTTGACTCTTTTCGAGAGAGATGACTTCTCTGCTTTATTGTCGTGCATGGATATTTATGCCACTCAGCCCCGAGAGCGTCAATCCTCTTTAGCGGTGAATTGGAGGGTGATTTTTTAGGCCTGGGTTTTTCAAAAGGGGTGATATTATTCGCACGGGGAGACAAGTTGTTTTACACTTGGATCTTTCTTTATACCCGTTTCAGAGAAGCCATAGATTTAGTCTCATGGGATTGTTGTGAATTGAAAAGAAATGACGTACAAGGAAAGTCATCGGTTTTATCTGCGCCGCGATCGGGATGTTCAATAACGCAACTTATGTCCATACGAACAAGGATGTGGGGATGCGTACAATGCATTCTCGTTTATGGACTCGTCTGGTAAGATGAAATACAATGTCCGGTGGATAAGGAGCTTAAGATGAAACTCAGAGAGGTTCTGCAAGACATCAAAAAAGTGAAAATCTCACAGTCCGCCCAACCTGTGGAGAAGACGGTTGCCCGGGAGATCTGTACCTTTCTTTCTCCTAAGGCAAAAATAGTCACTGTCCATCCCTCTGCAATGAAACCTGAATCCTGTACACTTTCTATTTCCATCTCTTCTCAGAATCTGAAAGAACAAAACCCGAACATCCCTCATGCTTTGGACAGAGAATGGGTATTTTTTTCCTGTGGGGAGAAAAAATGCTGTTGGCTGATTAGCTCCAAACCGTATTTCCTTTATGCGGCCTTTTTCTATTTAACGGAGAATCTGATCGGCCAGGATGCGACCCAGCTCAGGTGTTGGACCAGGGAGATAAGTTTCGGCGCAGAAAAATCTACTTTTGATCTCTTCCTCACCCAATACGCACGACTTATCCGCAATTTTTCGGCCGAGCAATACATCCGTGAGTACGCACGTTTAGGCTTCACCCACGTCGAAGTCAATGCCCTTGCCTGGCCCTTCCCTTACGAAAAAGGCGTTTATGGCGAGTTTTATGCGGATTTTTACACCTGTTGTCCGGGCCTGGACCAATACGTGTCCAGTCGTCTGAATGAGGGATTGTATCCGAAGGATTATCTGGCTGCCAACCTCAACTTGTTGAAACAGAATGCTCGACGAGCTGTGGATCATGGCCTCATTCCGGGCCTTCTCTGCTTCGAACCTCGCTCGGTTCCGGAATCTTTTTTTCAGAGATATCCCACTCTTCGCGGTGCCTGAGTTGACCATCCTTTCCGAAGCTATAAGCCGCGGTATAACCTTTCTGTCATCCACCCTGCTGTACAGGAACACTATGCTGAACTCATGACAAATTTGATGGCAGAGGTACCGGAGCTCGGATTCTTGAGCATATGGTCCAATGACAGCGGAGCGGGTTTCGAACACACAAAATCCCTGTATGTGGGGAGAAACGGTGGCGCCTTTCTCATAAGAGAATGGAAGGATGACGCAAAAATAGCTGAAGCCGCTGCGTCAAACATCATTAGGTTTTTCAGAGTCCTGCAGGACGCAGCATCTAGAGTCAATCCACAATTTCGGATCACCACGCGTCTTGAATCCTTCTATGGAGAGCGAGAGTATTTATGGCCCCAGCTCAAGCACAACATCGATGTGGAGGCTCATTCTCTATTAACAAAAGGTTGGGAGAGCAACAGCCTCCATCCGATGTACGGGGATGTGAGCGTTCTGGGGTCGGCACTCCACAACACTCTGCACAAGGAAGAGGAAAAGCCCCTGCAGGAACTCCGCAGCCGGGGGAGTCTTTGTTTCTACTATCACAGTTTCTCTTGCCATACTAACCACGAGCCACTTCTGGGGATATCCTTTCCATGGCTGACACATGAAAAGTTGTTAGCCCTCTACTCTCGAGGCGTGACAGCTCTGGCCCATCTCGGGGGTTTACAGCCGCCGGATAAGGTCCCCTTCTCTGTGAATCAGGAAGTGTTCCGGAGATTCCAGTTTGCTCCTAACCTGGATATCGATAAGACGGTTTTGGAGATCGCTGAGTCATACACGGGTGGGTATGGAACCGAAGATCTCGTCCAAGGATGGAGACTGATGGATCAGGCTATACGGAGCTTTGTGCCGCTTTCCATTTACTCACACTATGGCACAGTCTGGCAGAGATTGCTCGTCCGTCCCCTGGTTCCGGATATAGACCGGATACCGGAAAGGCAGAGAGAGTATTACGAAAAGCACATGTGCACCTCGCTGCACAATCCCAACAGAGTTGATTTGGCCCGGGATGTCCTTTTTGAACTGTTACCAAAGGAGTACGCGCACATGGCGTTTCAACGGATCGATGGCCATGTCTGGGAGCCTTTGGATGCGGCGATCGTTCTTTTTCAAAATAGCATGACAGATGCAGAGACCGGATCCCGAAAACGAGCTTTTCAGGTTTTCCAAGATCAATGGGTCCGAGCGAGAGCATTGCGCTGCCTCTTTGAAACTCTCAGGAATTCAGCTGTATGGGTCTACGGTGTGCACGAATACATTGCGGCCACAGATGATTCGGTCAAAAAAAGATGCCGTGCGCTTCTTGATGAGATGATAGATAGCGAGATAAAAAACTGCAAACGGCTCTCTCAGATCTGGCGTGACAGTCCTGTTGAATGGATCATCGTATCGGGAAATGTGGAAACTCCTTTTATTCACGGGGATAATTTTGGCGATCTGCTCGAAAAAAAAATAGGCTTGATGCACAAATACAGAAAGTATGACCCCCGCATAGACTCCGATTATATGTTTCGTCTTCCTGCTGTTGCCACCGAAAAGGAGTGAAAGATTTGTTTTGACATCAAAAAAAAGCTGTGATATAAACATTTTTCGAAAAATGTTGAGAAAGGGCCTGGGAGTAATACCGATTAATCTGGAAGTATATGCTCCCCAACATATCTTTTTGAGTTGTTTCATGTCATAGAATTCCAATGATTTATCCGTATGATCCTCCAAGTGACTTTCTTCACAGTCCAACCAGGCTTGTGCTCAGTAGCTATCTTGGAAAATGTTCCCTTCCCAAGGCCAGAGTTTCGAGTTTGGGTGTGACATTGAATTTTTTTTAAGGAGGCGGTGTTTTGCCAACAGGAACTGTTAAATGGTTTAACGAGAAAAAGGGTTTTGGTTTTATCGAACAAGAGGAGGGGAAAGATATTTTTGTGCATTTTTCCTCAATCACCATGCCTGGATTTAAAACTTTGACGGCAGGCGACCAAGTGACCTATGAGGTCGAAGAGGGTGATAGAGGTCCAGTAGCCAAGAACGTGCAAAAAGCTTAGATCACCGATTTATCCATTCAAACTGCAGTTTCAGCTGCACTCCTAAACTATTATTTTTTATTTCCTCGAGGTTTCAAGCACACGCGAGGAAGGGAGGGTGAATTATCTCCTTTACATCTCTCTAGTCCTCAAATGCCCCCGTCATTCGTATCCATCCTCATCACGGTTATTGGAAATGCTTACGGATTTATCTGCCATATACAGAATTTTTTTTGTATGGTATATTGATTTGTGCTGGAATGTGCTAGGGGGGTGTAGAGAGAAAACTCTGAATTCCGGGAAATTTCAGCGATCGCTTTCCAGCGAGAGTGAATGATCTTAGAAAGGCCTCAGATGGTTTTAGGATTGGATCTCGGTTCTATCAACTGTAAAGCTGTACTGTTGGACGAGGCTTTCCGGATAAAAAAGAGGCTCGACACCCGCTCTGCGGGAAATCCTGCGAAAGCTGTTTTTCGCCTCAGTGAAGGGATTCTCTCTAGTGAAAAAGAGGCCATAATAAAGGTCGGTATTACCGGATGTGGGAGTGGATCATTTGATTGGACCCGAAAAATCTCTGTAACGAATGAGATCGTCGCGCTCGCCATGGGCGTGTCTCACACAACCCCAAAAGCCAGGTCGGTCATCGAAATAGGCGGACAGACTTCGTGCTGGCTGCGTCTCAATGAAAAATTTTCCATCGAGACAGATGTGGAGATTTTGGATTTTGCCATAAACGAGAGATGTGCAGCCGGTTCCGGAGCTTTTCTGGAACAGCAGGCATCACGGTTGAAGGTGAGCATTGAAGAATTTTCTTCTCTAGCAGCCTCTGCGGGCCGCGGAGCTACCGTGGCCGGGCGCTGTAGCGTTTTTGCAAAGAGCGATATGATCCATCTTCAGCAGAAGGGCACCCCTGTGGATGAGATCGCGTATGGAATATGTATTGCTTTAGCTCGCAATTTTGTGGCTACGATCCTCAAAGGGAGAACATGCGAGTTGCCTCTTTTGTTGACCGGGGGTGCGGTCAAAAATTTGGGGCTGGTCCGTGCGTTCCAAGACGTGCTTGGCCTCAACGGGAGAGAATTGATCGTTGCTGAAGAGCCTCTGTACACATCTGCCATCGGCGCTGCGGTTGCTGCCGAAAGGTCCGGAGAGAGTATCGATGTTTTAAGTTTTTTTGAGTATGCAAGAGATCTGTCCGCAAAAGAAAAAAAGAAACAGACGATATTGCAGCCGTTGGGCCAACATGTGGCCAGAGAGGCTGTTGAACCGACACCACCTTCTGAAGAGACTGTAGAAGGCTTCTTAGGTGTGGATGTTGGCTCTGTGAGTACCAACTTTGCGGTGATCGATGCTCAAGGAAATGTGAAGGCCGGTGTCTATCTCCCGACGAGGGGAAAACCTATCGAAGTTTTGAGAGAGGGCTTTGAGTCTCTTTTGCAGAAGTGTAATGGCCGTCTGAATATATTGGGTGTCGGCACCACAGGGAGCGGACGTTATCTGGCGGGTAAAATTCTTCAAGCCGATACCATCCATAATGAGATCACCTGTCAGCTGATTAGCACATCGGTACATTTCCCAAACGTTGACACCATTTTCGAGATCGGCGGCCAGGACTCCAAATTCATTAGCGTCAAAAATGGTCAGATCCTTGATTTCACCATGAACAAAATCTGTGCTGCAGGCACAGGCTCTTTTCTCGAAGAACAAGCCGAACAGATCGGCATAGACATAGAAAGAAAATATTCATCTTTGGCTGCGAAATCCGGTTCACCCCATGACCTGGGTTCCCGGTGCACTGTTTTTATGGATACGGAACTGGTTAATGCCCTCAGCAGAGGAACGTCCATCCCCGATATATGTGCAGGCCTTGCTTACTCCATCGTGCGCAATTACTTGGAAAAAGTGGTTGCCGATAGGCCCATCGGCGATCATGTGGTCTTTCAGGGAGGAGTTGCTTCCAATCCCTCAGTCGTCCAAGCTTTTTCACTCTGGTTGGGTAAGAGGATAAACGTGCATCCGCATAACCGGATCTCTGGAGCCATCGGTGCAGCACTGATCGCGCAAAAAGCGGTGGAAGCCATCCAGAGACACATATCTCTTACGGAACGCCTTGAGATAAGGGTCCATCAGGCCTATTCGGTGGACAGTTTCCAATGCCAACAGTGTTCCAACAGCTGCGAAGTCAACTGTATCTCTCTTGCTGGGGAAAGGATCTATTTTGGGGATACATGTGAACGATACACATCTCAACAGACAAGGAGTGAGGAGGCATCCTTTTCCTCCCAACATAAGTTTCCCCAAATTCCGGATCTTTTCAAAGAACGGGAACGCATGCTGTCCAGCTGCGTGGAAAAACCAGTCTCTTCACCTCTGACCATCGGACTCCCCAGGGCGTCTTATTTATTAGAATATCTTCCATTCTGGACGGCGTTTTTCAATAACCTGGGCTATGACATTCGGGTCTCTCCTCCTTCAAACAGCGAAATATTCACCAATGGCCTCAGGAGACTCTCTGCTGAAACCTGCCTGCCTGTGAAGATCGCCTACGGACATATTCAGTGGCTTTTGGACAATAAGGTGGATAAGGTTTTATTCCCATCTCCCGTAAGCCTTCACAAAGATTCTCCGGACTCTATTCAGCTCTGCCCGTACGCTGAGCATCTCCCGTTCATGGTCAATTCCGCTATGGAAACGGATATCCTGACACCCAGTGTGGATATCCATTCCGAGGCCAAAGATTTCCTGGCGGGAATGGCATCCTTGACAGAGATCTTGCACACGAGCTTTTTTCGGATGGAAAGGGCATTTTACAGGGCAAATCAGGCTCAGAGAGAGTTTTCGGAAAAGATAGATAAGCGGGGCCGAGAGATCCTGGAAGACAGGCCGGGGAAACAGGGCCCCAAATGGATTGTGCTGGGCAAACCCTACAACATCCACGACACATTTTTAAATTTGAACCTTTCACGGCATATCCAGAGGATCGGCGTTTTAGCTGTTCCTCAAGATTTTATTCCGTTGGATGAGTATGATCGGGAATCCTGGCCCGGCATGCCTCCATGGGATTACAGTCAAAAAATGATCCGGGCAGCATTGTGGAGTCGGTCCCAACATGATGTCTTTCCTGTGATCGTATCTAACTTCGGGTGCGGACCCGATGCGTTTGTGACGAGACACCTGACGAAAATTTTGGCGAACAAGCCCAGTCTATTTCTAGAATTTGATGAACACAGGGGTGAGGCTGGTCTGATCACACGTCTTGAAGCTTTCTGGGACGAAGTGAAGGCTTTCCGTGAAAAAGATGCTGAGAGGGTTTCTGTAGCGTGTGCTTATAAAAGAAAAGAAACACCTGTGGATGAAATCAAAAAGAAAAAGTTCATTCTTCCCAACTTTGTGGATCATGCAGTGGCTTTCGCTGGAGCTTTTAAGGCGATGGGGATCGATGCCGAAGTCCTGGCTCCGCCGGACCAGGAATCCCTCACCCTGGGGGAACAGTACAGTTCAGGTAAAGAGTGTCATGCCTATTCCATCATCACGGGTGATCTTGTGAAGTATGCACGGTCAGAGCGGGAAGGGGATGAAGTCTTCTATTTCCCCGGTGCAAAATATACCTGTCTTCTCACTCAGTACGGAGAGGCGATGAATTATCTCCTTAGAGATATGGGGATCTACGACCTGGAAGTCTTTGCCCCTCATTCGGGTCATCTTATTCCGCTTATTGGAAATGCTGGCTTAAAGCTCTTGTGGCGTGGTCTGGTTGCCGTGGATTTGCTCATCAAAGCCGTCTGTGAACGGAGGCCTTATGAGCGTCAGAAAGGCAAGTGTGACAGCGTTCACCGTGAAAATCTCAGGGATATCGAGAGGGGGTTGTCCGGTGGAAACCTCGGATTCTACTTAGAGCGGTGTGTGGACAGGCTGGAAGAGATCGACATATACGAATATCAAAAGCCACGCATTGGGATTGCCGGAGATGTATATACCCGGATCAATTCTGTGGCCAACCATGGACTTGTTCTCAAGCTCGAGGAATTGGGGTGTGAGGTCTGGCCAGCGCCTTTTATGGTGGACCAGACCGATTTTGGGACTCAGAAGAATTTGTATCGCTCGCTCAAGGATCACAAATTCCATGAATCGGCGGTGATCGGACTTCTCTCTCTTAAAAAAGATTTCGAGACATGGCGCATTAAAAGAAGTTTGAGGAACGTTTTGCCCCGCAGTATCGAGCCGGGTTTCAATGAGATCGTCGAAAACTCATCTCCATACATCGGATATGACAATAATGACCTTTTGATCCTGAACATCTCGAAAATTGTGGATTTTGTCAAGCATGGTGCTGACGGTGTCATCAACGCCATCTGTTTCAACTGCATGTTGGGCACCATATCCGGCGCCGTTGCCACGCGTATTCGTAAGGATTTTGAGGATATCCCGATCCCGACTCTAGTATTCAGCGGTTCCGACATATCCTCAGAAAAGACAAAGCTGGAAGCCTTTGTCTATCAAGTCCAACAGTACGCCAAGAGAAGAAGTGCATCTCCCAAGCTCAAACCCCGCTTCGTTTGATTTCCAGCCCTTATCTGGAGGTCTTCTTGGTTAAAAAGACAGAGGGTGTTTGGCCCATCTGACTAAATTTTGAGTCCGGTCCCCGAACGGGCTATTTGGGAAACGGTCCCTACATTGTTGTGCTGAGTGTGTTCGAATCTGCCAATTGGGACACTCGTATATCATCCTTCACGGATTGAGAAATGTTGACCCATGCCATGGAAGCATGCTTATTTCCGTGATGCTCTCAAGTCAAATGATAATAGCAGGAGTTCGTCACAGTCCATATTCGTCGACCCCCCCCACCATCCGGCTCATAAGGACAGTGACTCGCTTTTTTTTGCGTCTAATGCCCTTATCACGGAAATAAGGATGCTTGCAACAACTGGGTGGTGATATCCTCAACACAGAGGCCCACCTTTTCGACAGCCCTGTAGCGACACGGTGGCATGGGATCAGTAGAGGAGCGACACGGGGCCATCAACTATTTATTGGACAGAATCCTCTCTCCATGTCCCAGGTGCCTCCTGATAATTCACCGACAGAGGCCGTAAACATGGCCTCGGTCAACTATTACCTGAATGCACATTTCCAGAAAAGACCTGGTTTAAAGATCGAGGACTTGGAAGGCAAAAATACATTCACGGCCCTTCTTGAAAATTCTCCGGGGATCCACAGATTTCGTTGGGCCATGCGGTTTGATCCCAGCGAAGAACACAAGAAGGAGTTTCGCAAACAGCAGGAAATTGTATTCTCACAGCTCAAAAAGGGTATGGATAAAGACCAAATAAGAGTGCTTGATAAGCTGTACACGGAGTTCAAGAGTGCGCAAACACCCGAAGAATTGAACGCGATCAGGGAGAAGCTCATAGAGAATTTCAGAAACCTTGCACCCCGCAGAAGATTTTTTGGCGTCCCACTTCAAGGGCTCGAAGCCTTGCCTGGAACCTATCGCTTGACCTTGACTGCGAACGGGAAAGTTTATACACATTATCTGTCGATTCGGAAAGATCCTTTATTGAGGGAATAGAGCCCAAAGGAAGTATCCCCCCATCCGTGATGAATGATATCCGAGTGACCCATTGGGATTGCGAAAACACGCTCAATTTCCCCAGCGAGGAAACTTCGCTCGGTTCCAGGCTTCCCTCACATCTCCCGAAAGGAGATGTGCCATGCCCGTCCAGCCTTTCACACGGTTATCTCCACCACGAATTGGAACACTCAATAACGTTATGTGAATTATGCAATCCCGGTTTTGGGGATGAGTCCAAATTTTATCTTTCTGAAATCGTGCTAAACTGATAGAATGTGTTGTTTAAAAAGATGAAGATTCTCAATACGTCCAATCACTGGTTAGCCAGCCGATTTATCGCAGATATTGATCATACAGATAATAAACAGGTTCGTGTGAGATATGGCCTTTTAGCGGGCTGGATGTCGATCATCACTTCTCTGCTGCTCTTTGTCGTGAAAATGACTCTGGGCGTGGCGTCCGGCTCGGTATCCATTATTGCCAACGCATTCCATTTGCTCTCTCATCTGGCCGGTTCGGTCATTCTCGTGCTGACATTTTGGGCAACGACACGTCCGGCAACGGCAAAAAATCCTTTTGGCCATGGTCGTATGGAACATGTGGCGCCGCTAGTCATGTCGATATTCCTCTTTGTTTCGGGTATACAACTGGCCGAGGGTTCTTTTCATCAAGTTCTTGTTCCCCATGAGATCCACTACTGGAAAGCTCTGCCATGGATTCTGCTCGCCTCCATTGTTGTAAAACAATGGCTCAGCCAATTCATCACCTATCTCGGGAATAGGATCAAGTCGCACGCAATCCTAGTCAACGCTTTTCACCACAGTATCGAGGCTGTGATGAGCCTGACGGTCATTGGAGGATTGGTGGCGAGCCATAACTTTCACCACCCGGAAATCGACGGCTATATCGGAATCCTGGTCTCCCTATGGTTAGTTTATTTAGGTTTCACTCATGCGAAGGAGGCGATAGTCCCCCTTCTAGGCCAAGCCCCTAGCAGAGAGATGATAAAAAAAATTAGAGAGACTGCAAAATCTGTGGAGGGGGTCGAGGATGTCCATGAGATCATCGTCCACGATTACGGCTCTTTGTACATGATCTCTTTACACGCAGAGATTCCTGAAAAACATGGACCTGCAGAGATGCATGAAATCGCTGAAAAATGCGAGAGATTATTACGGGACAGCTTTGGAGGAGAAGTGGTCTGCCATACCGACCCTCTCCTGGAGAAAACCCCAGAGATCCAAGCCATCGAGGATCGATTCCGGGAAATCACGAAGAGATTTCCGAAAATCATCGGGTACCATGATTTTCGTGTGATCGCTGAATCCACAAAGAAGATCATCATCGCAGCGGATATTGACGTTGCCGAAAATGTTCCTGAAAATGAATTCAAGCTGGTCCAGCGTGATCTAGCGGAAAAAATTCTTAAAGAGATTCCGAATATTGCCTACTCTGTCTTTTATATCACGCCCAAATATGCATACTAGAGTCCAAGTCTAAACAACCGGGATTATTCCAAAGCGAGATGGCTTCATCGCCATTTCTTCATCATGGCTATCCCGGGCCCAGCACTCGACTCGAGATTCATCCAGATTTGCTCAAAGGATGCAAGTTTTCTGGTGCTAAAATCGTTTGATGAATTGAAGGTTTTTGACACGACCTGCATCTAAACAAAAGCCTGTGATGTGATCTGCCTCATCGCGCACAAAGCGGACTCTCAGATTTCCGATCTTGAAAAAATCTGCATACAGCTGTTTGAAAGCCGCTCGTGGTGCTCTTTTATGGACAAATCGCAGTTCCCCATCTGATTTTTTGATCTGAAATGTCACTTGGAGCTCTTCACTGCTGAATCGCCCTTCATATTCTGAGAGCTCTTCTTTGGCCAATACTT
>Ga0307425_1000007_pt1 | contig 94604 bp, 80 predicted proteins | sample SalMarWE160330MG_FD_202152 | JGI IMG/M metagenome (GOLD analysis project Ga0307425, IMG submission 202152) | Salt marsh sediment microbial communities from the Plum Island Ecosystem LTER, Massachusetts, United States - WE1603-30 | ecosystem: Environmental > Aquatic > Marine > Intertidal zone >... | reverse complement strand
ACACGTATAAAATTCCTGACCCTCCGGGATATGTAAAACCTGAACAGGCTCATCTTCAACTGACTGATATCACAAAATCATTGACCCAAAATTAAGCGTTTCGAATCAATTGGAGTGCTATCAGATCGTCAGAATTTTTCCTCTGTTGTATGGGAGGAATTCCCGAATAGGAAATTTCCCCAGAACAAATGAAGCCCTGCCCCTATGGACAAAAACAACAAAGTAGATAATAAATAATTCATCAATCTATTTAAGCTGATTTTCTTTTTTCATACCCCCTTTAGAGCGGAAGATTGTTGTAAATGTCGGTAGATGTATATGACGGACAATTTGGACAATAACTCGAAAGACCATTTCCCGGATTTAAAACACCTCATTCGAAGCATGCAACACATTGAGGGGAACCCGGAATGTTTTGGTAATACGGACGGGAACTGTGATCGGGAAGACTGCCTGTGGCGCGAATACTGCCTGAAAAAACCATAAACATAAAAAGATCAAGGCTAATCGGTGAGTTCTTTAAAATAGATCGATTTCAAACAAGCTTCAGGTCAGAAGCCTGTATCCACTTATTTTCGTTCCATCGAGGTGGTGTATTTAAGGAGGCATAAGATGTCAAAAATCAAATCAAAACAAAAAATTAAACGAAGAAGATGGACGTTTACATTGGAAGCAGCCGGGGCCAAAGAGGTCTTCTTGATGGGAGATTTCAACAACTGGAGTCCGGGAAAGCACCCCATGCAAAGGGATAAAAATGGGATGTGGAACAAGGCCGTGATACTTTCCCCCGGCAACCATGAGTACAAGTTTCTGGTAGATGGACAATGGAGAGAAGACCCCCGGAACGACCAAACTTGCCCAAACTGTTTCGGGACTCAAAATAATCTTCTTAACTTAACCGCACCATAAAAAAGTTCTTCTATTATGGAGGGTTACAATGGCATCAAATTTTCAAATGTTTTCTTATAAAACCCGAGATAGTTTTCATCTAAAATTGGAGGGCGATTTTGATGGGAATTCCGCCTACGAATTGCTCGAAACTCTAAAAAAGTATAGTAGTAATTTTTATCAGATCTTTATTGACACTAATGACCTTAAAACCATCTATCCATTTGGCAGGGAAGTATTTCAAAAGAAACTCGGTATTTTTAAACAGAAATTCAACAACCTCGTCTTTATTGGGGAAAATGGACATAAAATTGATCTAAATTAGGAGCAAAAGATCATGATCAATGTATTAACCAATCCCCGGGTTCTGATGGTGACCCCTGAAATCACCTATCTCCCCGATGGCATGGGGCGACATGCCGACGGCTTGAATGCCAAAGCCGGAGGGCTTGCAGATGTTTCGTCGGCCTTAATCAGTGCTCTGTACCATCAGGGCGCCGATGTCCATGTAGCACTTCCGGACTATCGATCCATATTCAACGGTAATTTGTCTCCACTTGTTAGAAAGGAACTCAGCACGATATGGAACAGCGTTCCGGACGAAAGAATCCATCTGGCCGAGGACAGGGCTTTTTTCTATCGCAATCATATCTATTCCGGTGATGAATTTGAAAACGTTAAAATCTCGCTGGCCTTTCAGCGGGAGGTCATAAACAACATTGTTCCCAAAGTTCAGCCGGATTTAATCCATTGCAATGACTGGACGACCGGCCTGATTCCGGCCATGGCCAGACAACGGGGTATCCCCTGTCTGTTTACCATTCATAACATCCATACGGTTAAATGCACCCTTTCTGAAATCGAGGACAGGGGCATTGACGGTGCTTCGTTCTGGCAGAACCTTTTTTATGAAAAATTCCCCCCCAATTACGAAAATACCAGAAACTTTATTCCTGTAGATTTTCTTGCCACCGGTGTTTTTTCAGCCCATTTTGTAAATACCGTGAGTCCGAAATTTTTGGAAGAGATGATCGAAGGACGGCACGGTTTTGTGAAAGATTGCATGCAGCAGGAGCTGGCCAACAAAAGTAATGCAGGATGCGCCCTTGGGATCCTGAATGCTCCTGACCCATCTTATCACCCATCCATTGATAAGGCTCAGCCCTGCATGTATTCAGCAACCAACCATGTTTCGGGAAAAAAGACCAATAAACGGATATTTCAAAAAAATTTGGGTTTAATTCAGGATCTACAGGCGCCCATCTTTTTCTGGCCTTCCCGTATGGACCCGGTTCAAAAAGGATGCCAGTTGCTGGCTGATATACTTTATGACGTCATCGCCCGTTATTGGAAACAAAATCTGGAAATTGTTTTTGTAGCAGACGGGGAATTTCAAAGGCATTTTAAAGACATCGTTCGATACCACAATTTATTTGATCGTGTGGCGATATGCGGCTTCAATGACCGTTTGGCACGCCTGGCCTACGGAGCGTCGGATTTTGTGTTAATGCCTTCAAGCTTCGAGCCCTGCGGACTTCCACAGATGATCGGGTCCATCTACGGTGCCCTTCCGGTGGCTCACGATACCGGTGGCATTCACGATACGGTCACGCATCTGGATGTATCTAAAGATACAGGCAACGGGTTTTTGTTCAAAACCTTCGATTCCGGGGGTCTGTCATGGGCCATTGATCAGGCCATGCAGTTTTATATGATGTCTCCTGACAACAGAAAACGGCAGATCCGTCGAATCATGATCGAAAGCGCCGCTACATTTAATCATCAGGTCACCGCCCAACAGTACATCGATATTTATGAAAAGATGCTCCAACGGCCGCTCGTAAACCGGCAGAATATCGATTCTTCTGATATCCATAAAATTTCAAGTAAAGAAGAGCATCATAAACCCGCTGTGGAAGAACCGATGTCTGACAGCATCCCATTAGAAGGTATAGACGAACAAAATATTATCCGTTTCCCGAAAAAAAAGCGGGATGTTGAGGAACAGCAACCAAAAATACATCAGGTAAACAAATAGCTGAGGGGTCGGAAAGTTTCGTTTGATTAGTAACCGATGTCTAGTACTTTTATCAGTTCCTTGTATTCAATTGCCATATAGTCTTTTAGATCTATCATGGAATAATTTATCAGTTTCTTGAGACCCGCCAATGAGCGGGCGGGTTTTTGAGCAAAGCGTCGTGCCTCATCTACTGCGGCTTTTTCAAGTTCTTCCCGAGGGACAACCTTGTCTGCAATTCCCAGTTTCATGGCTTCATCCGCAGTGATATCCTTGTCGGACAACATGATTTCCAGAGCCTTGCTCCGACCCAGGCGCCTGGAGAGAAAAAAAGCGCCGCCGCCGATGGGTACCAATCCCAGTTTGTAATAAGGATTCTGAAAAACCGTGTTGTCAGCAATGATCCTATAGTCACAGGCAAGGCTGAAGTTTAAAAATAATGATATTACCCTCCCGCTGTTCGCATGCACCACGATTTTATTTAATTTTACTATTTTTAAAATGATTTGAGTAAAAACATTATGCAATCTGTGAACATCTTTGCCATGCATTCTCGAGGATAAGACCTGATGATAAAAATCAAAATATTCTTCACTTCCCTTACCCTCCGGAGAACTCATAAAAACGACGACTTTGATAGAATCTGTTATTGAAACCTGGTCAAGATAATCTATCACCTTGTCTCTTTCACTCAAATCCGTTGCGCGAAAAAGAAGATTTTCTTTTAAGCGAAGTATGATGATTTCATCGAGCCTTTCTGCTGTAAAGAATTCACATTCTTTATCAAAATTGACATTTACTGTCATTTTGGCGTTTCCTTTCAACCTGTAATTTCGTTTTCTTTTGTCAGTGGTACAGTCGTGCATATAAAAAACATAAAGATATAAATTGAGATATAAACCTAAAAGAGCAAGAAATATACCAAGAAAGAATGTGTTTTTACATATGTTCAACCAACTGGTTTAAAAGGGGATAGTGGATTTTGGCAGCGAATGACAAAAAGAAGAAGAATGGACTTCTGTCAACTTTTTTTGCAAGGTGTAAAAAAAAATCATGATAAGCAATTGCTTCTCCATAAAGTTCTGTTGATTACAGGTTTTTGCTTTTTTTAAATTATACCCTTATCTCAAACTGTTATAACGTTTCTGCGGGGATGACGTATGCTGGCATAACGATTGCTTTAAATGAAGTTGTATAAGACTTCATAAAACCATAGAAAGCGGTCATGGTGCTATTTACTTTAGCTGATTTTGTTTAACATTTATGTAACTTCGTTATCAAAGGAGCCTGTTATGTATAATAAGATACTGGTCCCTCTGGACGGTTCAAAACGAGCAGAAGCAGTTTTGCTCCATGCAGAGGAAATGGCGAATCGATACGGCGCTGAAATAATTTTGCTTCGTGTTGAGGAATTGTATGTCATGCTTGGGTGGGATGAAGTCGTAGATCTGGCAAAATGTCGCGAAAAGTTTGATACGCGAATGAAAGCTTCGGAATCTTATCTGGCCCAACTCCAGACTGAATTTCGAGATAAGGGTATTCAAGCAGACGCACGCGTCGTTAATGGTCCGGTGGTGAAGTCGATATTAACCGCCGCCGAAGAAATGGATGTGGATATTATTGTAATGGCCAGTCACGGTCTTAGCGGTTTGCCCCGAACCTTTTATGGCAGTGTCACCGCAAGTGTAATGCAAAAGGTTGATCGGCCATTGCTGATCATCAGAACCCGAAGCGTCGAAGTTGAATAGGACGGAAGCTATGATTCTCGTTTCTAAAACATCATGAATTCGGCTTTTTACGAACTCACCATGGTGACTTCTTTGAGGTGTCGAACGGAATCGCTTCACGAAAACGAATGATTCGGCCAGGGCAAAATTGTAAAAGCACGAAATGTTATCTTTTTCGTGCTTTTACTTTTTCGGATTGTCGAGATTATGAAAGTTCTTCGGCAAACTTTTTCTTAAAGGCCAATTCAACGATCTCTGCCGCATCTTTTGTATTCTTGATATAGTCACAATTGATCACCATATCAAATTCATACGGCACGGCATCTTTTTTCCCAAAAGTCTTTTTAAAAAATTGTCTTTGATCCTTATCGATTTGTGGCAATTTGTCGGCAGCCACCTTTTCTTTCACCTTAAGAATTCTGGAAAGCCGCTTAATTCGGTGCTCGTCTGAACAGATAAATCGAACCGCCAGAACCCGATCTCGGGGAATTATTAAATGGATTCCCCTGCCGACAAACAAAGTGGGCTTAAGACCGGCAACGGAAATCACGACGTTAGCAAGATGCCGGTTATAGTCACTTTTGATAAAAGATTTTTCACCAAAGAGAAGTTTTGCAAATTCGTTCAAAACCCCGGGATACCGTTCATCGAAATAGGAAACCGTTTTTTGGCTCAATTTCGCTTCTTGGGCGATATGCTCAAGAAGTTCTCTGTCCACAACATCATAGTTGATCTTTTTTGCCAGCAACTCTGCAATTTCCAGTGCTCCAACACCGATTTTTCGAGAAAAGGAAATCGTGGGAAAAATCTCAGGCCGTTTTTCCTTTTTTTTCTTTTCGATCCATTTTTTATCCAGATCGCGAAAATATTTATCGGCCAGTTGAGAACCGGTGGGTCGCTTTTTTTCGTACATTCCCGGTATGTATTTTATGCCTCCGATTTGTACAGCCATCGTAAACCTCCTTTTGTTGTTCATGAAATCCTTTAAAAGCTATTTGTTTCATATTCTTCCAGTGTAGGGATAACAAAGGACACTCAATTTTTTAACTCCTATTGCTGCAACTACTGTGCCACGGATGGATTGAAGAAAAGCACTTTATATCTATATGGATTTATTTGTATAATTACTTCAAAAACAATTAAACAGCATTCGTGGTAGTCAACAAATCTGTCCGCTTTTTTTACAAACTGTAAAAACAAAAAAGTGTGGTCGAGATCGATTCGTTTGTTTTTATCTTGAACGAAGACAACAAATAAAAATAAGATCTTTCCTTTTACACGTTGTAAAAATATCCGACAGGCTATGTATCAATATTCGAACGACATCCCCTTAAAAATGATTTTATATTCAATATTTACAGTATGATAAAATAGTTTCATTGGCATTTTAAATTCTGGAATAATTATTGCTTTCTGTTAGATTACGGGTATCAAGAAGCCAAAACATTTTATAATAATGTCTATCGTCTATAAATTGTGTCTGGAAAGGAAAAATTATAATGAAAAATAAATCTCAAAAAAAAGTACTACTCGCATTTGACGGATCCGAACATTCGTTTCATGCAATAAATTATGTAAGTAAGCTTGCTCCTTTTCATAAAATGAAGGTCGTCCTTTTTAATGTTTTCAGCAATATCCCCGAGGCTTACTTGGACCTTGCAAAAGACCCTCAATTCAGTCAATCCGACCAGAAAGTCAGAGCGTGGGAAATGCAGCAGAAAAAAGAGATTCAAAAAGCCATGGATAAGGCAGAACATACTCTTCTTCGTTCGGGCTTTTCGCCGGATGCAGTTACGAAGCGAATTCATAATAGAAAAATAGGCATTGCGCGTGATATCGTTAATGAAGCCAAAAATGGTTATGACGCCGTTATTATCGGACGGAGGGGAACGGGCACCTATAAAGAGATCATTGTTGGAAGCGTTGCCAAAAAAATTGTTGAAAAAGTGGCATTCATGCCTGTTTTGATGATCGGCGAAATACCTCCTGACAACAAATTTCTCGTGGCGCTTGACAGCTCGGAAAATGCTATTCAGGCTATAGATTATGTCGCCCAAATACTTGGTGGCTTCGATTTTGATATAAACTTATTTCACGCCATCCGGGGTAATGCGCCTATTCATTCGAGTATCGCGCATCTATTTTTCCCAAAAGAGAGCCTAAAGCTTGCGGAAATTGGAGCAATGGCTGTTTTCGACAAAGCAAAGCGGCGATTGGAAGACGCCGGTTTCACATCCGGCCAAATTCACACCAAACTGGTTTCCGGCGTTTCCAGTCGCGCAGAGGCCATCGTCAAGGAGGCGAGGGAGGGAGATTACGGAACCATTGTTTTAGGCCGAAGAGGTTTGTCGAAGGTTCAGGAATTCATTTTAGGGAGAGTGAGTAACAAGGTCATTCACATTATCAGAAGAAGGGCCTTATGGATTGTTACCTAATGGAAGTAAAATCAGCTTAACTATATTAAAAAAGGAGAATCATTATGAAAGAAAGCACTTATAAAATTATAGAACTCGTGGGGAGCAGCAGTTCTTCCTGGGAGGATGCCGCTAAAAATGCCGTAGAGACAGCAGCCAAAACTCTTAGAGGTCTTAGAATCGGGGAAATTAACAAGTTAGACCTTAAGATCGAAAACGGGAAAGTGGTTACTTATCGTGCCAGGGTAAATCTTTCCTTCAGATATGAAGGCGAAGAATAGAACATTTGTGGGGGAGGGCAACGCAAAAGCAATGTGGTTTCTCCCCCCTTTTTTATTCCCTTGACAGACCGGCCGAAAAAATCAGGCATTATCGTCTCATTTTTTAACGCATTGTTTTTCAGGGACAAAGTTCGGATCATTGCTAAAGATGACAAACGTCGGCGTTTTCCCTTTAATTCCGATAGGGACAAAGAACTTCAGCGCTTCTTCAATACAAAAAATAAAATTTATATTAGAATTATGTGGAGATCGCAATGAAAGGCAAAAATGAAAAAACCAGATATGTACCGGTATTTTTGAGGAAAACAAGACCGGATCCTGCTGTCGCTGTTCATAATTACTTCCGCGAATGGGAGAAAAGGCATCTCAAACTAAAACGAATAAGATCTAAAGCTAAATTTGAACCAGCCATTTGCTTTTCGCGTCAAATTGGTGTTGGGGTTCTGGAGACCGCAGATATTCTGGCAAAAAAAATCGGCTACCGTGTGATTGATCGCGAAATACTCGAGCATATCGCCAAAGATAAAAAACTGAGTGAAAAAACGGTTGAGTTTCTGAATGAACAGTATCCGGATATCATAACGGAGTATTTATCGTGGATTGTCGGTGAAAAGGCATTCGCAAAGAGTGAAAGCATCAATGCCTTATTCAGAACGATTTTATCTTTTGCCACTTTAGAACCTTCCATTTTTGTTGGAAGAGGCGCTTATCTCCTCCTGCCGAGAGAACGAATATTAGCTGTAAGATTTATCGCTTCAGATGAACTCCGAATAAAACGGTTGGCCAAGTTATTAAATATGACGGAAAAAGAAGCTGCTAAAAATTTGGATCAGGCCGATAAGGAACAGCGATTATTTTTTAAACATGTTTATGGCAAAAAGAGTATCATTCCTGATGAATTCGATATGGTGATCAATTTCGACTATATCCATAAGCCGAGATGGGCTGCAGAGATTGTTGCTCAGGCGTTTAAAGAAAAATTCGGCGAAATTTTTTCTTGACTATGACTGTTTTTGAATAACCTGGCAACAAAATTATCGTTACAGCTACCAGGTCCTCTGTCCATTGTATGGGAGGAATTCCCACATAGGAGATTTACCCATAAAAAATGGAGTTTTTACCTATGGACAAAATCGGTCAAGTCGGTAACAAATAACTCAAGTTTCGCACCATTATTTTTCAGCGATACCAACACAGAGCAAGCGGCCGAAAAAAAATTTTAAGGTAAAATCATATGAAAATTTAGTACCTGAATCTTGCACGAGGTTGTTTAAACCTCCTTCAATTAAGGATTATAAAGATTCTCATTAATTTTCATGCAAGAATCAGTTCATAAGACAAGGAGGTATTCATGCAGCATGTTCATACAAATCCTATAAAAAATAGAATGTATATCATTTTAAAAGACGGAAGTACGAATGATATTAAAGCATACGTCAATGCAATCGAAAATGCCTGTGGGGATCTGCCTTATAATTTCTCGTGTGTTGTCGTTTTAGATAAAAAGGGAATCGTTCGTCAAAGTGAAATTGATCTTTTGTTTAATACCGTGGATTTAATTTATGCTTATGGCGCCGATAGAATAATTCTTGTCAGAAAAAACAATGGCAACTCCGATTTCTTCCAAGCAAATCTATTGAATTTTAAAACCTGTTTCACGGTTGAAAATGCAATGGATATTCAGGAAGCAGAGAACATACTCGATCAAAGACACAATGCTGTTATTTATGCTCAATGACTGTAAATCATTTAAAGAATTGACTAGAGTTCTACGTAGCTCTCGAAATAATTAAACACTGTGCCTCTATCAATGATAAACAGTTCCTTCAAATATGAAAGTGAATACCGTGCGGTTGATGTTGGGTAAGACATATAGCATTGTCCCCACCTGTTTTTACTTTATTTGATGTGACTCCATAGGAGTTTACGTCGCTTCACCATTCCACCATTAAACCTCTCAACCAACTCCGAATAAAATTTGAAACACTCTATCACACCAATTCTCCAACACACAATCTCTGTGTCGGCGATCAGCTTTTTTTACATTCTGAAAAAAAAATCGACACAGATCTTATTTCACTGACAAGAGAAATATAAAACAACCTATTGAAAAAGCATATATTATTAAATTTAACACTATGGCATGTTATTTGCGGTAGTTCTTTAATAAAAACAAGAACCAGTGAGCGTTTACTTTATTAATCTCATGTCTGGGTGGACGGGAAATTAAAAATGCCCAAAATTTTAATTGTTGATGAAGACCGGATTATTCTCAAGCTTTTGCTAAAGGAGCTGACCCAAGATAATTTTCAGGTCGTAACGTTAAATACCATCGGATTGCTCTGGGAATATATCAGAGATATGCGGCCGGATTTAGTTCTTTTAGGACTCCATTCGGGGAGTTTTGACGGTTGGCAGATCTTAAATGATATCAAAAAAAACATTCCGGACCTTCCGGTTTTGATATATGCTATTAAAAGCGATCATTCAATTGGCAGCCTTAAAAAGGCCATCAACGAGGTCCTTAAAAACGGTAGTATTTCATCGGCATTTATGTTCCATGCTTTAAAAAAACCGAAATCCGAACAGGTGCAGGTTGAATAACTTTTAAACAATAGGCGAGGTTATTTTTAATGTGCGTTAATTTGTATCCCATTTTAACATCAGAAGAGGCCGCTTTACTCATAAAAGATGGTGATACGGTTTCATTCAGCGGATTCAGCCCGGCTGGTGCGGCAAAAGTTGTTCCCAGGGCTATTGCCTCCCGTGCCCGTGATGAACACAAAAAAGGAAATTGTTTCAAAGTGAGGGTGCTTACCGGTGCTTCCAGCGGCCGTATCATCGATGATGAGCTGGCCCGGGAAAAGGCGGTTTCATGGCGGGCGCCCTACCAATCGGGTCGGGTACTGCGCAGGCAGATCAATCGCCAGGAGGTTGAATATGTAGACATGCATCTTTCCCATGTTCCGCAGGCTGTTGCCGAAGGGTTTTTCGGTCGAATCGACTTTGCGGTGGTCGAAGCCACTGAAATTACTTCTGACGGAAGGGTGTTTCTCACAACGTCCATCGGCGCTTCTCCGACTTATCTTCAATACGCCGAAAAGGTGATCATTGAAATCAACAGACATCAATCTCCCCGGCTAAGGGAGATGGCGGACATTTTTGTTATGCCGCCGCCGCCAAACCGATACCCCATACATATCTACGAGCCCCTGACCCGTATCGGCTTGCCCTATGCCGTCGTTGATCCCGAAAAGGTTATCGGCATTGTGGAAAGCGACGAGCCCGACCATATGGGTGAGTTGGCGGAACCTGATGACATTGGTCGTCAAATCGCTGGACATGTGGTTAAATTCTTTCTGGAAGAGATGCATAAAGGCCGGCTTCCAAAAAACTTATTGCCGCTTCAGGCCGGCGTCGGCAACGTTGCCAATGGCGTGTTGGCTGCTCTGGGCAGCCATCCCGATATTCCGCCGTTTAGGATGTTTTCTGAAGTTTTTCAGGATGCCATGGTCGATCTCATGTTTGATGAAAAATTATTGGGTGCCAGTGCGACAAGCCTTACGATTACATCTCATAAGTTAAAACAAATTGTCGACAACATAGACTTCTTTACCCCTCGTATTGTGCTGCGGCCACAGGAAATTTCAAACCATCCGGGAGTCATTCGGCGGCTGGGGGTCATCGCCATGAACACGGCGATTGAAATCGATATTTATGGCAATGCAAATTCTTCGCATTTATACGGAATGGATATCATGAACGGCATCGGCGGCAGCGGCGAGTTTACGAGAAACAGCTATTTGTCCGTCTTTATGACACCTTCCATAGCAAAAGGCGGCAGGATATCTTCAATCGTTCCCATGTGTCCGCATATAGACAACAACGAACACTCTGTTCAGATCGTTGTTACCGAACAGGGTTTGGCGGATCTCAGAGGGCTGGGTCCGATGCAAAGGGCCAAAACGATCATCGAAAAATGCGCCCACCCTGCGTACAGGGATTATCTTTATCGATATATAAAAGATGCCAGGCTTGGGCACATACGGCATGACCTGACACGATGCTTTGAGCTGCATCGCAATTTATTGGAACACGGGGCCATGCTACCAGACTTAAGTTATGAAGATATTAAAAAATAGTGTGTTCAGAAACCCTGATGTTCTTCTTTCAACGGTTTTATGGCTGATTGCAGTTCATTACCATTGCCATGGGGCTGGCCCTGATTACGCAACCGGCTATCCTGATGGAATGGTCGGGCTTCAATTCTGAGTCTGAACGCTTTTTTCCTGCCCAGGGGGGTGTTTTTCATCTGCTAATGGCCGTCGCTTATGTAATGGGAGCCATGAATTCTAAAAAATACCATTACTTGATTATATTTTCGATTATTGTAAAGGCCGTCGCAATGACGTTTTTGCTCGTATACTGTATTACCGTTGAATTTAAATGGACCATTTTGTTTTTTGGCCTCGGTGACGGTGTGATGGGTGCGATGATTTTTATCGCTTTAGCGTACAACCCTCATTTTCAAAAAACTTACGGCAACGGATGAATAACGTAAATAAGAGATTACCGGGAATTTTGATCACCGGAGCCTCCGGGTTTATCGGCAGGCATTTTGTCATCGCCATGTCCGGAAAATTTCGTCTGTTCTGTATTGCCCGGCGCAGCCAAAAAGAGGCCGGTATACCCTATAGTGATACGATACACTGGCTGCAGGCCGATATAACAAAGTGGAGGGATCTGATCAATGCTTCCGAATATATTAAAAATCATGACGGTGTGGATTATGTTATGCATCTGGCCGGGTATTACGATTTCACACTGAAAAAAAACCCCGTATATGAGCAGGTCAACGTCATCGGCACACGCTATCTTCTTGAGCTGTCAAATATGCTGAAAGTTAAGCATTTTATTTTTTCCAGTTCAGTGGCTGCGTGCAAATTCCCTCCCAAAGGTAAAGCAATAACCGAAGAGAGCCCTGCTGATGGGGATTTTCCTTATGCATGCAGCAAGCGGAGAGCAGAATTGCTGATTAAAGAATATTCGGAATTCTTTCCGTGTTCCGTTGTCCGTCTGGCCGCCGTATACAGCGACTGGTGCGAATATCCCATGTTATATATGCTGTTAAGGCACTGGTTATCCGCTAATAAACTCACGTCGAAAATTTTATCCGGACGCGGGGAATCGGCCGTACCCTATATCCATATCAGAAACCTTATCAAATTATTTCTGCGGATTATTGAGATCAGTGATACCCTCCCGTCATTCGCCGTCTATATTGCCAGTCCTCAGGGAAGTGTTTCACATAATGAGCTTTTTAAAGCCGTTACACGCTATTATTATGGTTACGAAGTTAAGCCGTTCAAAATGCCCAAGATTTTTGTACGACTGGGTTTGATCGTTCTTTCATTTTCGGGATGGTTGACCGGGAAAGAAACCCTTGAAAAGCCATGGATGGCTGAATACATTGATAAGAAACTGACCATAGATGCTTCTGTAACTTACACGGCTTTAGACTGGAAGCCGACCCCACGATATCATATTTTACGCCGCCTTCTCTTTTTAACCGAAAAAATGACGACGTACCCATACGACTGGAACTTCCGTAATGAAATTATTATTCATAAAGTTGCCTACCGAAAAAGCACGATCATTTACGATATTTTGATCCAGCACCGTAATTTGTTGATTGATATGATCGTAAAAGATGTGACGCTACCGAAAAATAGAGTCCATTTCCCAAATTACTCAAAGATGGATCGTGAAATGCTTAAATGGTATATCACCTTAAATTATCAGTTGATTGCCACAACAGTGAGAGACAGAGACAGATCGATAATCCCGAGCTTTGTTCATCAAGTGGCTCATAGACGTTATATTGAAGGATTTAATGTAAAAGAAATAAAGGGAATGATACTTCTTACGGGAAAAACGATGGAAGCATTTCTTCTTGAAAGACCTGAATTAAAGGGCTTTAAACAGCGGATTGAGGACTACATTGTCTTGACGGCTCAGTACGCCATAGATGAGTTTGATGACGCATATGATATTTTAAAGGAAATTTTGGAAGTTCCACCACCCATACAGGTTGCCTCGATAGAAGAAGATGAAAAACTTACAAAGAGTAAGAATATTAAGCTGATTGTAGAGCAACTTGAAAATATCGGTGCGAATATTTTTTCATATCATCCGAATGGAGAGGTCGTGTTCAAAAAATACGGTGCTTTGATAAAATTAAGTCCCCCAAATGATTAAAAATCCTGGTCAAAATAAATAGACTTTGGTTATCGCCGGAGAAAATTTGCTTTATTGAATGTTCATTTTAGAAAATAGGAATGAGGAATTAGAAAATAGAACGCCGCCCCAGTACGATTTGCCGAACCTACGGGGCAAGCAAATGGACCCACCCGCCTTTCCACCTTCTTGTTCGTCACTTTCTTACTTTCTTATTTTTAAAAATATTTGTGTTTATTCGTGTTCATTTGTGGTTTCTCTTATCCTCTTTCCTATCTCTGACTCCCGCAGTTCCATTTTACACCTTGTAAAAAAAGTCGACATCTATTTTCTTCATTTTGTTTCAAATATTGCCCTCCTGTTTTAAAAACACCTTTTATTTCAATTAATTGATGAAAATTCAGAGAGTAATTTTATCTGGCATACCGATTGCTTTATGATAGAGCAGCTCATTTTTGCTGTTTGAAAGGACATGTTTTTGACCATGAGTGCCATCAATTTGGACAAAATATTTCATCCAAAATCCATTGCGGTTATCGGAGACGATTCAACCAAAAGGAGACTCTTTCCCACCCTGGTGCACAACTTGAGTGAAGGCGGATATTCGGGAAAAGTCTATCCGATACATCTGTGTGAAAATAGAATTTGGAAAAAGCCTGTTTATCCTTCCCTCTTAAAGCAAAGTCCTCAGGTTGATCTGGCCGTCTATGTCGGGTCTGTGAATTCAGCATCTCATGTTATTGAGGAGTGTATTGAGACAAAGGTAAAAGGGTTGGTCATGGTTTCGACGGGTGGTAAAGAGGCCGGGTTAAAAAATCGAGAGATGGTGATGTCCGCGGTTAATGAGGCGAAACGTCAAGGGCTTCGTATTATCGGACCGGATTGCCTTGGAATTATTTCCTACGGCTCCAAGCTTAACCTCAGTTTTTCAAGACATACTCCGATCCGTGGAAGAATGGCGTTTGTCTCCCAAAGCGGTGCGATTTGTACCTCCGTGCTTGATCTTTGTGTAAGAGAACATGTTGGTTTCAGTTATTTTGTGAGTCTTGGCTCCATGATGGATGTCGATTTTGGTGATATCATCGATTATCTCGGCGGAGATTATGATGTCGGCAGTATTGTCATATTTGTCGAAAGCATTCCACGGATTCGAAATTTCATGAGTGCGGCCCGTTCGGTGTCTCGGATCAAACCGATCATTGTGCTTAAAGCTGGTCGCACAAAGGCGGGGGCATTGGCGGTTGCTTCTCATACCGGCAGACTCGCCGGAGAAGATGCGGTATATGATGCTGCTTTTGAACGTGCGGGAATTGTTCGGATCAAAACCTTTGAAGAACTTTTCGACTGTGTAGAACTTCTGGCCAAAGGGCAGCGACCTACAAAAACCGGGCTGGCCATTGTCACCAATGCCGGCAGCCCCGGAGTTATGGCAGTGGATTCCCTTTCGGACTACGGTATTGAGCCGGCGACCTTAAAACCCGAGACCATCGAAAAATTAGATGAAGTTCTTCCCACTGGCTGGAGTCGAACAAATCCTGTGGATATTCTGGGAGACGCTTCTCCTGAACGCTATGAAAGAGCAGTAAACATCTGTATAAAAGATCGCGAAGTGAACGGGCTTTTGATCATCCTTGCCCCTCAGCCCCTGACCCGACCGACGGAGGTTGCTGAATCCCTTGCCGGCCTTATAGAAAGAACATCTTGTCCGATATTCGTTTGCTGGATGGGTGGGAAACAAATGGAGGTGGGGAGGGATATCTTCAATCGTGTACAGATTCCGACCTTTGATTCACCGGAACGGGCGGTAAGGGCATTTATGGATCTTTACCAATATTCAAAAAATCTTAAGCTGCTACAGGAGATTCCACCTAAGTTTGACAGAAAGGTTGAATTTGACTTTAAAAGTGCGCAAACCCAAATCCAAAAAGGGCTTTTGAATAAGAATTTATGTCTTACCGAAAGACAAGCAAATGCTTTGCTGAATGCTTATGGAATCCCTGTCCATGAAACACAATCGATCATCTCACAGCAAAAAATAGAACCAAATATCCGACAATATGAACTGGCAATGGGATCGAAAAGGGATCGGGAATTCGGACCCGTGATTTTCTTTGGCATCGGTGGAATCATGGCTGAAGTTCTAAAAGACCGATCCGTTGCATTACCTCCCTTAAACCGTCTGCTGGCGGGACAGCTCATAAAAAAAACAAAGATCTATACTCTGATCAAGGGGTTCAAAAACCATCCGCCCGTTGACTTGGCAAGGCTTGAAGAAATTTTAATCCGGCTGTCTCAGCTTGTAACGGATTTCCCGGAAATCGAAGAAATCGATATCAATCCCATGATCGTTACCCCAAACGACGCTTATGCGAGGAACCCGCGCATACTGTTGAGTCCGGCCAAGGCGCCTGCTCCCCATCACCTGGTGATAAGCTCTTATCCCAACCAGTATGAAGATCGTACGGTACGTGAAGGGATTGGTGAGCTATTCATCCGGCCGATTCGACCCGAGGATGCCCCGCTTTTGGTTGAACTTTTTAATTCTCTTTCACGACAGAGCGTTTATTTTCGATTTTTCGGTCCGCTAAAAATGCTCCCCCCTGGTATGCTCGCTCGATTTACCCAGATTGACTATGACAGGGAAATTGCACTGGTAGCACTTTTGGGAACCGAAACCGATGAGAAAATGTTGGGAATGGCCCGTGTGATTACCGATATTTACAATCGAAAGAACGCGGAATTTTCTGTTGTTGTCGGGGATTTCTGGCAGGGAAAAGGCATTGGTGCGGAGCTGCTCAAGCGATGCTTATCCATTTCTAAAGAACGCGGGATTGAAAACGTAAAGGGGATTGTTTTGCCTGAAAACACTCAAATGTTGGCTTTGGGGAAAAAGTTGGGCTTTACCGCCAAAAAGATTGTCGGGGAAAGCGAGTATGAATTGAATATAGATCTTACAACATTTTGAAGACATAAAGGAGAATTGTCATGTTAGTCAAAAACTGGATGAGCAAACCGGCCTTCACCATAAATGCAGAAGCTTCCATGCATGATGCGATTAAATTATTAAAAAATAACAACATCAAGATGCTGCCGGTTATGGAAAAGGGCAAGCTCGTTGGGATAGTGACGGATCGGGATATCAAAAGAGCATCCGCTTCTGACGCGACCTCTTTAGAAATTCACGAGCTTTTATATTTAATTTCGAAAATTAAAATACAGGAAATTATGACCAAGAATCCTATCACGGTTCCTCATGATTATACTGTAGAAGAGACGGCTGAAATCCTTTTGAAGCATAACATATCCGGAGTTCCGGTTATTGATCAGTACCTTGATGTTGTCGGCACAATTACTCAGAATGATATTTTTAGAATACTCATTTCACTGACCGGTTCAAAAAAAAAGGGTATACAATTCGGTGTGGAAGTAGAAGATCGGCCGGGTTCTATAAAAGAAGTAACAGATATAATTCGAGAATACGGAGGCCGAATGGCCAGTATCCTGACGTCTTATGACATGGCTCCTGAAGGATTTCGCCGGGTGTATATCCGTATGTATGGTATTGATCGCTTCAAGATCAATAAGCTTAAAGAAGCGATAGAAGAAAAAGCATCTCTTTTGTATCTGGTAGACCGGCGTGAAGTTCATAGAGAAACTTTTTCATAAACTGAGAGGTTCCGGGTTTTCCGTTCAACGTTCAAGGTTTCAAAATCATATAGTTACCGTTCATTGGGGTCTGGATAATAGACAGCCGCAGTAATCACTCATTAAGTGAACTGATAAACGTTGCTGAATACCTTATAAATCCTTTTGAGTTGGGATGTTGGCGTTGCTAAACCGTGAACCTTGAACCGCTTAACCTGGGTTTTTGTTTATCAATAAGGGCTGATGCAAAAAGAATTCAATTTACTGATTGTTGATCGCAATCCGCATATCAGAAATTTTTTAAAACGGGAATTTCAATCCGAAGGCTACAATATTCAACTCGCGAAAAACAGCAGGGAACTAATGGGTCTAATTTACAGCTCCGCACCCATTGATCTCGTTATTATCGATCCGAATATCCCGGATGTCAATCAACTGAAGCTGTTCAAGAGCCTTGAAGATCGAGTTCCCACGTTGCCGTTTGTCATCCATAGTGATCTTTTAGATTATCTCGAATCAACTTCGCATATCAGTAAAGCAACGTTTGTTCAAAAACGTGGCAGCAGCAGCGAAACTTTGAAAAATGTGGTCTGGAACCTTTTAAAGGAATCGTACCCGAAGAAGTTCAAGATGTTCGAGGATCGGAAATAATAATCAGAGGCACCCGGAGATGAAGCAGGCCAAATATCAAAAAAACGACTATTACCGATCCTTAACCCGGAAAATGATCCTGACCATCATCATCGTTTCATTTACCCCTTTGATTCTGGTGGGAAGTATCATTCTTTATCGGTTCCACGTGTCGTATCATGAAAAAGTGGAAGATCATCTTCAAGAGTTGGTGCTCAAGCATAAACAGACCATCGATAATTTTTTAAAGGAAAAGTTGGGAGATATCCGATTGCAAGCGGAAACCTTTTGTTTCGATGAGTTGAAAGATGCGTCTTTTCTCCAAGACAGACTGGACATGCTGCAACAGTCTTTTGGTCCTGTTTTCGTAGACCTGGGTGTCGTAAATTCACAGGGACTCCAGGTAGCATATGCCGGCCCCTTCAGGCTCGGGGAAGCATTATATTTTGAGTCGGAATGGTTCAAGAAAGCCATGAAAACGCAGTATTTCATCAGCGATGTTTTTTTGGGTCTTCGAGGACTCCCTCATTTTATTGTCGCAGTAAAGGATAACTGGATGGGTGACCCGTGGATCTTACGGGCGACCATTGATTTTGTGGCGTTTAATGATTTTGTTAAAAACATACGTATCGGTGAAACAGGGTTTGCCTATATCCTTAACAGAGAAGGAAAATTTCAAACCAAACCCTTTTTCGATATCACCCCAAAAAATGAACCCTATCGAGACTTTCTGAAGATCAAGGAAGATGACCCGCGAAAAGTCCATACCGTAGAAAGGAAGGATGATTCCGGGAAAATGATCATTTATGTGGCGTCTTTTTTAAAAGATGGGGATTGGCTTTTAGTGTATCAGCAGAACCATCGTGACGCTTATATGGATCTTTATAGAACGATTGTCGTTGCAATTATGATTATTGTGTTTGGTGCCTTCGGAATTGTCTTTGCCGCATTATTTCTTTCAAAGCGAATGGTCGATCGCATCGCTATGGCCGATCATGAAAAGGAGATGATGGACAAACAAATTATTGAAACCGGAAAACTGGCATCTGTAGGAAAATTGGCTGCCGGTATTGCCCATGAAATCAACAATCCTGTGGCCATTATGGTGGAAGAAGCCGGCTGGATCAACGATTTGTTGGAGGAAGAAGAGTTTAGCAAAAGCGAGAACCTTAATGAGTTTGAAAGGGCATTAAAACAGATAAAAACTCAGGGACAGCGCTGCAAAGAGATCACGCACAAACTGCTTAGTTTTGCAAGAAAGACCGACTCCAGGATTCAGGAAACACAGATCAACGATTTGATTAATGAACTTGTCGCACTCTCGGAACAAAGAGCAAAATACAGCAAGATAACGATTGATACAAATTTAGAAAAAAATCTTCCCATTACGTATATGGCCCAGTCTGAAATGCAACAGATCCTTTTAAACCTGATCAACAATTCTGTGGACGCCATGGAAAAAAAGGGCGGTGAATTAACCATAACCACGTATTCCGAAGAGGATGTCATCGGCATTAAAGTATCTGACAGCGGGCCAGGGATCCCGGAATCCAACCTTTCTAGAATATTCGAACCGTTTTTCACCACCAAGCCCGTGGGGAAAGGCACCGGTCTCGGGTTATCCATTTGTTACGGGATTATTCAAAAAATGGGGGGCCAGATAGAGGTGGAAAGCGTCATCGATTCGGGAACCACGTTTCACATCCGTTTTCCGGTAAAAGGCCCTTTGGAAAGTTGAAAGCTGGAAGCTCAAAGCTCAAAGGTCAAGGCTGAAAGGGGAAAAAGACTTCTATTAAAAGGTTACCTTTCATGGTTGAAAACAAAAACAAACCGATAAAGATCCTTCTCGTGGATGATGAAAGAGGTTTTGTGGACGTCATTTCAAAGCGGATGTCCAAACGGAACATCGAGGTGACCCGTGCATACAGCGGCACAGAGGCTTTGCAAGCTCTGAGGAAAAAAGACTTTGATGTAACAGTCCTTGATTTGAAGATGGAAGATATGGACGGCGTCGAAATTTTAAAAATTTTCAAAAAAATAGCCCCGAATCTTCCCGTTATTATGCTGACAGGACACGGATCCGAAGAAGCAGCCAGAGACGGTATACGATTCGGCGCATTTGATTATCTGACAAAACCCTGTGATTTTGAGGAACTCATTGTAAAAATAAAGGAAGTTGTTTCATCTAGGAGGTGAAGAAGTTGGACGCTTTGAAAGTTCTTTTTGTGGATGACGAAATCGATTTTTTGGAAACACTGATGAAACGCATGAAAAAACGCGGCGTGGATGTTGCGGGGGTTGGTAGCGGCGAGCAGGCACTCGATTATTTGAATGAGCAGCCGGTAGATGTGATTGTGCTGGATGTCAGAATGCCGGGGATCGGCGGAATAAATACGTTAAGAGAGATTAAGAAAATAGATCCTTTGATGGAAGTCATTATGTTGACCGGCCACGCAAGCATAGAAGCGGCTATAGAAGGCATGGAATCGGGCGCTTTTGATTATCTTATGAAACCAGCAGATTTTGATGAGCTTTTTTACAAGCTTCAGGATGCTTTTAAAAGGAGAACCATACAGAAACAAAAAATTGAGAAACTTGGGAATATCAAGCTAACGGACCAAAAGAAAGGAGCGATATCAACGTGAATTTTTTAAAACAATGGGGACAATTTATGATGATGGGTGCAAAGGCCCATGCACGGTGGGAGATTGGCGTATCCAATACCATTTTTAGCGATAAAAAACGACTGTTAATTTTAGGTTTGCTGACCATACCCATTATTTGGGGAGGTATAGTGTTTGCAGACCAGATCGGCGGAGCCTTGCCAAAATTATTGGGCGGCAAAAAGGCTTACAGTCCTGCGTTTTACAGCACAGGCATATTTATCGTCTCCATTCTCATCGGACTGGGTGCCGGGCTGATTACCGGCTGCATCGGTGCCGGCGGCGGATTTATCATTGCGCCGGCCCTGATGAGTGCCGGCGTTAAAGGTATTTTAGCGGTGGGAACCGACCTTTTCCATATTTTTGCAAAAGCCATCATGGGAAGCGTCATCCATCGAAAGCTGGGGAATGTTTCAGTGGCTTTGGCAATGGTCTTTTTAATCGGCGCCATTATAGGTGCCACCGTCGGCGGTGTCATTAACCGCCTATTATATGAAATCAATCCCGTTCTTAGTGACGCATTTATCACGACTGTCTATTCTTTAATGCTCGGTTTTCTTGGTAGTTATGCCATGACCGACTTTCTAAAAGCCAAAAGGGCCGAACGCAAAGGGTTTCACGGAAGGGAGGTCCATGGCCAAAAAGCTGAGGGAGCGGAGATGGGGAGCCTTCCCAAAAAGCTCCAGGCAGTTAATTTTCCTCCAAAAATCAAATTCGATTATGACCTTACACCGGAAGGGAGAAGTATTTCGTGGGTCTTTCTGGTCTTAAGCGGCGCTTTGGTTGGGCTTACAGCTGCAATCATGGGCGTTGGCGGAGGCTTTTTAACATTCCCGATTTTTGTTTATATTCTGGGCGTCTCCTCCATGACCACGGTGGGAACCGACATCTTTCAGATTGTGTTCACCGCCGGCTATGCCTCAATCAGCCAGTACGCTATTTACGGGTTTATTTTCTACACGCTCGCCATGGGGATGCTATTAGGGTCACTGGTGGGGATCCAGATAGGAGCGATTGTGACTAAGGTTGTTCACGGCATCACGATTCGCGGTTTTTACGCCATGGCGGTTCTCGCCGGTTTTGTTAACCGTGTCTTTGCGCTGCCGGCCAAATTGGGTGCCATGGATATCATTAAGATATCAAAAGGAACCGGAGCGTTATTGGAAAAAATCGGAATATGGGCATTTTTCATCGTAATACTGGGATTCGCGGTGTGGGTAATCGGCACGTTTTTAATGAATATCCGAGTACTAAAAGGCGGGGAGGCTGAGTCATGATAGAAAAAAAGAAAGAATTTTATGGCGGCTTTGGATTGTTGATCGGATTTACAGCTATTTTAATTGTTATCTTTTCCCCGGTCTTTAAGGGACAAAACGGTTTGGAATATTTAGACGACTTATACAATTCCATTTCAAAGGGATCCGCCTATTACATCCCAAAAGTTAAGGCGGAAACAGATACGTTTTCCGGTAGGTCAGTCACCACGAACATTGAGATGGCAGACGAAAGCCAGACCCAACAGACAGCTGCTTTGTTTATGAAAGGCGGCGCACTGGTCAATATATCCGGAACCCGATTGAAAATTGAGGGGGATCTGGGGAAAATCCTTGCCAATTGCCTTTCGGATGCAGACCGAATGTATATGAATGACGGGCAGGCCATTTCTTCAAAATACGGATATAACGAAAGACAAGTCCTCTTTAACTGGCATCAGGGACTCATTGCGATGGATAAGGTTTTAAAAAAGCAAAAACAGTTCCAGGAAGCAAAAACTGTTGATTTGGTTGTAAAGAAAGCAGTTGAGACTTCTTACAACTACTACCGGGTCGAGCCCCAGAAAATATCCGACCGCGCTTTCATTGTCTTCTTTTCTTTGGTATTTTATGTCATCTATACCCTCTGGTATGGTTTTGCAGTTATGTTCATGTTTGAGGGGTGGGGCATGAAACTGGAACATTAAGGATTGAGGTTTGTCCATTGAAAAGGCTGAGAGCAAACGGCATCCCGTCTTGCTTTTGGCCTTTTTTTCAATTAGGCTATAAAATGTATGGCACCATGGCAGGAGGATTCATCTTGTATTGCTTCTATTGAAACTCCGGAACTTGGAATTATGGGCGCACTGTTAGACTATCTTAAAAAGCTTTTTATTAGAAAGCCAGAACCTTCGGATGCGGATGTCGAAAAACTCCGCATTGATTTCAAGGATCGGTATCACAGTTTCAAGCTCCTGCTAAATGCCAACAACAGGGCGCTAGAAATTATGGCCGATATGGAGCGGGCGCTTGACGGCAGACAACCCTTTGGCATGGCCTTTGTCCGAGCAAGTTGCACGGCGGTTTCCGTCAATGTCTTTAATATGATAAGTAATATTGAGAAACTCGCTCAGGACAAATACGGGGAACTCAATATCCGGTTTAATCATATCAAACAAAAGATCGACGGCGTGCTTTTGCAGAAGAAGTCGATGAAAGATGAAAGGATTGTTATACCCATAGATGCTGTGAATAAGGAGATGAGCGATGTTGTAGGGAACAAGATGGCCAATCTCGGGGAGATAAAAAACAAACTTCGGATCAGGATTCCCATAGGATTTGTCATTACCTCGGCAGCCTATGAAAGGTTTATCAAAGAAAATGACTTGCAGGCGGAAATTGACCGGCGTTTTCAATCCGCTGAAGTGGATAATATAGAAAAGCTTTTTACCCTGAGTTCAGAAATCCAGCAGCTTATTATCAAATCCAGGGTACCGGATGATCTGGCCGATGCCGTCAGGCATGCTTTTAATAAACTTGAATCAGAAACAAAAGGTAAAGTAACGTTGGCTTTAAGGAGCAGTGCTCTGGGAGAAGATACGCAGGAGAGTTCGTTTGCGGGCCTGTATCGGAGCGAGCTAAATGTAAGTTTTGATAGCATTTTTAATGCATACAAGGAGATTCTGGCCAGCAAATACTCGCTTCAGGCCGTTACCTACCGATTGAACAGGGGGTTTAAGGATGAAGATATTTCCATGTGTGTGGGATGCATGCGCATGGTAGATGCCGTAGCAGGTGGTGTCATCTATACCCGCAATCCCGTTGACATGGCCGATGATTCGATTTTCATCAATTCCGCATGGGGGTTGCCCAAGTCGGTTGTTGACGGTAGTGGTGCCTGCGATCTTTTTGAAGTTTCAAAAAAACTTCCCAGAGAGATTATCCGTAAAATAGTAAACGTCAAAGAATTAAAATTTATCTGCCTGCCGGAAGAAGGGGTCTGCCGCTTGGAGTTGACCGGAGATAAAAAGGATCTGGCCTCCATTGATGATAAAAGGATATTGGATTTGGCGGAGCTTTCGGCGAGGATTGAAGAATACTATGCAATGCCCCAGGACATTGAATGGGCTGTTGCTGAAGATGGCTCTATATATATACTGCAATGCCGGCCTTTGAAGCAAATGAAGACGTTAAAGACGGATCTTCCTGAACACGAATTTAAGACTTTAAATGACGATGTCATTGCCAGGGGAGGAATCACCGCAAATCCGGGTGTAGCCAGCGGGGAAGTCTATCTGGTGGACAAGGGGATAGATATGCTGCGGTTTCCTCAAGGCGCGGTAATGGTTACCCGGCAGCCACTTCCCGTATGGGCATCCCTTTTAAATCGATCTGTTGCCGTTATAACGGAACAGGGCGGCTTTGCCGGGCATCTCGCCAGCGTAGCCAGAGAGTTCGGTGTCCCTGCGCTCTTTGGAGTGCCCGATGCTATGACTCGATTGAGTCATGGTGAACTGGTCACTGTTGATGCCGACACTCTAACCATTTATAAAGGAAAAATTGGGTCGTTACTGGTGAATTCCGGGCCAAAGAAATACCTTATGCAAGGCAGCCCGGTTTATGAAACTTTGAAACAGGTGAGCGGCCTTATCACCCCGTTAAACCTGCTCGATCCGGATTCTCCTTATTTCAGTCCGGCCAACTGCAGAACTTTCCATGATATAACCCGGTTTATCCATGAAAAAGCAGTATATGAGATGTTCAATTTTGGTAAGGAACATCACTTTTCAGAAAAATCGGGCAAACAACTTTTTTATAAAGTACCCATGCAGTGGTGGATTTTGAATCTGGACGATGGATTTAAAGAAGAAATCGACGGCAAATATGTCAAACTGGAAAACATCGTTTCTATTCCCATGCGGGCTTTTTGGGACGGGTTCAGCGCTATTCCCTGGGATGGTCCGCCGGCGATCGACGGCAAGGGTTTTGCGTCGGTTGTATTTCAATCAACGGCAAATAGGAACTTAATCCCCGGTCTTCCTTCGACCTATGCCGCCCGTAATTACTTTATGATCTCCAAGAATTATTGCAGCTTAAGTTCAAGATTGGGGTATCACTTTTCCATCCTGGAGGCACTGGTCAGTGAGCGTTCCATGGAAAATTACATCAGTTTCCAATTTAAAGGCGGCGCGGCAGACCATCAGCGACGACTTGGAAGGGTTCATTTTATTGCAGAAATACTTCAAGGGCAGGACTTCAGGGTAGATATCAGGGAAGACAACCTAATTGCGCGCGTGGAAGGCCATGATATGGATTACATGAAAAAACGCCTCGAAATTCTGGGTTATCTGACCCTTCATACCCGACAGCTTGATATGATCATGAGCAACAATGCCGCTTTGAACCATTATAAGCTAAAAATCGAAAAAGACATCCGGAACATCCTCGATTAAAAATAAAACGCTATCCTATTTAAATCTTAAACCTAACAAAGAACGGGAACGTGAATATCGGGTCCGGACGGATTTGATTCCAATTTTTGTAGAAAAATAATATTTTCAGCTAAACTTGTTGATATCCTGAGATATTTTACAATATTGACAATTCGGTCGATTTTCGATATCTGATACTGAACCGGCTGCCTATAGAACGATTGGGCATATTTAAGTTCATACGAAATCCAAAAAAAGTAATCAGCCCATGATGTTTTTAAAAAAATGAAACTAAAAGCAATAGATAATTTAAAAGAAACGACAGAATCTCTGAGTAATTCCGAAGCAGAAAAAATTTCAGGGTTAATCCGTCAAAATACTCAGGATGTCAATCAGGGAGAGTATCTGCCGGCAGATCTTGAAAGACTGATTGCCTTTGCAACGCCTGAAAAAATTCAAAATGAGTTGAAAAGAGGTTATCTGGCCATGCTATTGGACGACGAGGAAGATTTCATCGGTTGTGCGCTCGTCGTTAGAAGGGGAATCAAACTTGTTATAAAAACATTACAGGTTAAAACGATTTACTCCAGGAAAGGCTACGGTTCACTTCTGTACAGGCATTGTGAAAGTTTGTTCGAAGAAATGGGCATGAACGAGATAGAAGTTGAAGTTCCCAAATTCCAACGCTCGGAAGCTTTTTACAGGAGCCATGGATTTGTGAAAACCGGAAATCCAACCTCGAAAGATTTGTACTTTGCCATGTTCAAGTATATCTGAGAAATTCTCCCCTAATTCAACACCAGGTCGATGATCTCTTCCAATTCATTGATTTTATAAATCTTGAGATCTTTTTGAATACCTTCGGGGATATCTCTGATGTCCGCCTCATTTTTCGCCGGAAAAACCACCGATGTCACACCGGCCCGGTGTGCGGCCAGAACCTTTTCCTTGACACCCCCCACCGGCAGAATCCTTCCGCTTAGGGTCAACTCACCGGTCAGCGCCACGTTTCTTTTACAGGTTCGCTCCGTTATCAGACTGATGAGTGCAATGGCGATGGTCAGGCCGGCGGACGGGCCGTCTTTTGGAATTGCGCCGGCCGGCACGTGAATATGAATGTCATGGGTTTCGAACATGTTCTCGGGGATATTCAAGGATTCGGCATGGCTTCGGATGTAGCTCATGGCTGCATGGGCCGACTCTTTCATTACATCGCCCAGAGAACCGGTTAAGAGTAGATTCCCGTTACCTTTCATTTTGGCGGCTTCGATGAAGATGATCTGGCCGCCGGCTTGTGTCCATGCCAGGCCGGTGGCCACCCCGATCCTTTCTTTGGCTTCAGAAACTTCAAAATAAAATTTTTGTGGGCCCAGGAAATTTTCCACCATTTCAGGTGTCAGGATATTCTGTTTGTTTTTATACCGGCCGTTCAATGTTTCACGTGCGATTTTACGGCAGATGGAAGCGATCTGACGTTTGAGATTTCGTAACCCCGCTTCCCGGGTGTAGTCCCTGATGATCTTGTGGATGGTCTCTGAAGTGAAAACAGGGGGATTTTGGGAAAGACCGGTGTCTTCGATTTCTTTGGGGATTAAATAATGGGTTGCGATTTTTTCTTTTTCTTCTTCGGTATACCCCAAAAGGGTAATCACTTCCAGCCGGTCCAGCAAGGGGTCGGGAATGAGATCCAGGGCATTTGCAGTGGCGATGAACATCACTCGAGACAGGTCAAAGGGAACGTCCAGGTAGTGGTCCACAAAATGCGTATTTTGTTCAGGATCAAGGACTTCCAAAAGTGCTGCGGCTGGATCTCCTTTAAAATCCCTGCCGATTTTATCGATTTCATCAAGCATAATCAGCGGATTTTTCGTTTCCGAACGGCGAATTTCCTGGATGATTCTCCCGGGCAATGCCCCCACATAGCTTTTGCGATGACCCCTTATCTCTGCCTCGTCTTTCATACCGGCCAATGACATGCGGACGAATTTTCGTTCCAAACTTTTTGCAATGGACATTCCCAAAGATGTTTTTCCGGTGCCGGGCGGTCCGGCAAAACAGACCACCGGGCCTTTGGGCTCCAGACGAACCTTTTTCTTATAGAGTGCTTTCTGAATGGTTGATCGGATTTCATCAAGCTTTAGCGGCTTCGTCAGGTAATGGTACGATCCTTTTTTCATGGCTTCAATGGCCGTAGACACCGTGGCGTATCCTGTGATGATAATCACTTCGGTACTTGGATTGACGTCTTTGGCTTTTTCAAGAACCGCCATCCCATCGATCTTTCCCATTTTAAGATCCGTAACGATCACATCAAAGGCGCTTTTTTCCAAAAAGTTCAGCGCTTCTGATCCGTTTGAAGCGGTATTGACATGATAGCCGTCTTTTTTAAACACATGCTCCAGATTCTGACGGGTAATTTTTTCATCATCCACCACCAGTATTTTGTGCCGGCTTGACATCTTTAATACTCTGACGGAGAGATGCTCCAGGATTCTGTCTTTTATTTTGTCCAGTCCAAAATGATCTTGGTTGAGAATCGACTCGGCCCGTTTAATGTCGAGATTGTCATCCGTCATTTTGTTCCAGGGGAGACTTACCAGATAATCGATATAGTTGATGCCGATGGTATATTCAGCGCTTGAAGGAGAGGTTTTTGCCAGACGCTCTATTTCTTTATAAGCGACTTTTTCCACCGGTTCGGGCATCTTGGTGTGGCGAACGTTTTCTCTTAGTTCTTCTATCTCCGATGGCAGTTCCTTTATTTGCCCTTTTTCTTTTTTAAATATGCGCATGCTATGACCTCATTTTAATATAATTTTGAGAAACCTAGTCTTTTGGGCCAGATCAGAGTTGTCCGGTTCTGCCTCAGGAATAGCTGCAAGAGTTTGAAGTGAACTAAAATTTAAAGTGAGCTAAAGTTAAGGAATTCTGTCAATTATATAAAAACATCGGAGCAAAGCGACACCATCACTTTAGGCACTTTAGATCACTTTAGACACTTTCAACTTTTAAGCATTAACTAATACAGCCTCTTTCAGGAGCAAATTAAAGAATTGCCCTCTGGGCCAGGATTCTTTACTTTTTGCGTATAAAATCAGATCCAACAGTCCTGCGCAATGCTTTTTTCGTGAGGGCCCACAAAAAACCTGTCGGCGTAACAATTTGCAACGAAGCAATCTTTTTTTGCAACATTGTATAACCTTTTGATATTAAATTATATATTTTTACACTTCCAAAAAGCATTGCAAATTGCAACTATTCTTTTAGAATTTTGACCTCAGACGAATATCAAGATTAAGTTAATATTATCAATTGGATATATCTGTTTGGCAATATTGGCACAGGATTTGCTCTATCTATGATCAAGAACAAAAAATAAACCGCACATTAAGGAGGGATTCAACCATGTTTAAATTCAAAGAGACTTTCGACAGACTGATGGCAGCCATAACATTTGCCCAGGCCAATGAACATGAGATTGCGCTCGATATTATGCATGACCGGCCGGAAAGTGAAAGCCGAAAAAGGTCCGATGTTCAAATTCGACCCAGAGAAGAAACCCGTCCGGACATGCGTATTTAACCGGTCCGATGTGTTGAAGGGTAAAAGGGGATAGAAATGAAAAAAGTGTTGTTGACCATAGACGGTATAACTCCCGACCAAAAGGTATTTCACTATGCGGTCTCTCTTTGCAAGCGGATTAGAGCGGAGTTAAACATATTTCAGATTATCAGACCCCGGTATTATCGCAACTATATGAAAAAAGTTCGAAAAAAAGCCTCTCTTGCAAGAAAGTTTATGGAAGGGTCCATGGTGGCGGCGACCTTTGCCGAAGCCGGTGAACATGAGACCGCTTTGGATATGATGGCCGAGGCCTCAAAGGAAATCAAGCACCTGATGTCGGAATCTGAAAGGTCAGGCGTTCAGTGTCATTTTTCGATCAAATCGGGGAATTCCGAAAAAGAGATTATCGATTATGTGAATGAGCATCGGGACGTTGTTTTGGCCATCTACGATGCGTCTGATCAAGGCGCTGATCAAAACGCCGATATTTCTGAAAAGAAAAGCACGCTTACAAAAATAAAAAGAGACCTGTGTGTCCCTTTGGTCATGGTTCACAGTTAGAAATCAATAAAATAATAAATATATACCAAGGAGGAGATGACGATGGCTGGAATTTTTGGAAGAATCAAACAAAAGTTGAGCAGAACCGGCAATAAAATGGAAAAATACCAGGAGGCGATCACCTTTGCCGAAGCCGGTGAATCCGAATATGCCATGGAGACAATGGCAGAAAAAAGAGAAGAGAAAGCCCCCACAAAACTTCTGGTCATGGGCAATGAAAGCACTTTTTCAAAGGAAATCATCGACTATGCTCTGGAAATGGCGAAGCGGATGTCCTATGATATTCTGGCCTTAAACACAGCGCCTTTGTCCTGTGAAACATTCAAACTCTTTTCATCCTCACGGGATGAGGTCTGTGAAGAGTTTAAAAGCATGTCTGCCAAAAATGCCGGTTTATTTCAGGAAGCGGCTGCTGAAAAAGGGATCTCTTTTGAACACATCGTGATGTTCAGCGAGCCGGAAGAGGCGCTGGAATCCATCACCAGAGAGCACAAAGATATCGCTTTTGTGGTTTCGGAAACGGTGGAGGATCGTGCTGAAATCAGAATAGAGGAGGGTGAACGTCTCCGCACCAAACTTTTCGTTTATTCCATGGTGTAAAGGGCTGTTTTAATTACTCGTAATGACCGGTTTTTTTCCATCCAGAATTACCGGCAACGCTGCTGATGGATGACGAATCATCGGAAAACCCAAATCAACAGACCGCATATCATCCGAAATCCAGCCTTTTCAAAAAGGCTGGATTTTCTTTTGGCCGTTGCTATAGAAAATTATCCGGCGGCGGAAACGGAACGTTATTTTGCAAATAGCTATAGAAGGCTTTTTGGCAATATTGAGGTGCGAAACTTGAGAATCGATTATCCGATAATCATAATCACCTCGCCGGTGGCGACCTCCGAGTCTTTTTGAACCCGAATTTCCTGAACAATACCGTCCATGGTACTGGCAATATTATTTTCCATTTTCATGGCTTCCATGGTCGCTAAGGTTTGACCCTTGACCACCGGGTTTCCAACTTTCACCTTGACATCCATGATACGTCCGGGAATCGGGGCAACGATTTCACCTTTGGCTTGTGGTTTTTTGGGAGCCGGAGCGGCAGTCGGTGCCGCCGGTTTCGTCGGAGCCTCCATACGGTCTTTTATCGGTGTCGACACTCTGGGAGGTGTTGGGGCTGGTTTCGGAGACGGCGCCGGTGTTGGTGCTTTGGCGGTTACCGGCGCAGCAACACCGGACGGCGTTGGACGCAAAGTGGGCGAGCCGGCTTCGATGTCTTCGTAGTTTTCAATCAGAACATCAAAGGGTTGGCCGTTGACATTTACCTGGGCAATGCCTTTATTAATTTCATTGATTTCAACTTCAAACTTTTGGTCGTTGACTGCGATTTTATATTTCATAAAAAATCCTCATCGATTCTGTAAGCGATTCCCGCGGTTTGTGGGTATGGATCGAGCGTTCATGATCCGTTCACGGCCCTGCCGTGCCCAAGGTGATATTATTGGAGTAAAAAAATGGGAGGTTGCCGTGGGTTGTTGTTCGGAAAGATGCAAATGCAAGGCAACACAGATGGCTGTGGCCAGTTCCGATCCCACTGCCTCCGTCGGCTGAATATCGGGTGTTGCCGCTGCCGGTGGCAATTGAATCTCTTTTGCCCTTTTCTCTTTTTTTCTGTCAAGCATCTGAAAGACCTTGCCCGAAATGATCATACCGATCATAAGGATGGACAGCACAAGAAATATACCGAAGAACCGGATAAAAAGGGTGCCCAGGGCATATCCCCAGAAGGAGTCTTTGGGGCCTCCCACCAGAGTAATACGACCGTCGGTCGCACCGTCGCTGTCAAAAGATCCCCCATCCTTTACGGAAATCACCAGTTTTTGGACCAGGTCTGGGAAGCTCAGATTCTGTGCATCAGCGTTTATCCAGGGTTCTTTTGACTTTCGGTTGAATACCCAGTACTGGGTCGAGCTGCTGAAAAAATCCGACGTTATGGATACTTTAACCTCTCCACCCGGAGAAACCCTGTCAATTTTGATCCTAAAAAGTTCGGATTTGAAATCCTTATTGTCGACGTCGGGATGCTCAGCCTCTTTAAAATCCATGCCTTCAACATCGATGAGATGGCCGTCTGAAACCTGGAAGTGGATAGAAACGCTGGTGCTTTTTGCGCGAGGAATGAGTTTGGCCGTGATAACATCTCCCTCGCGGGTGAATTCGGGCTTGGGCTTTTCCAGATCTTCACCGAATGCCGCCCAAACTGAGGTCTGTGGCGTCAAGACAACCATCATCAATGCGAAGATGAGCCACGTCCAAAAAGTTTTATTGAAAAATCTATAGGTTATTCTTGTCATAATACCCTCCTATTTGAACATGGCAATGAACATCCCCGCTGCGGAGGCCGAGCCGATAACGCCGGCAAGGTTGGGTCCCATGGCGTGCATGATGAGCCAGTTGTCGGGATCGGCTTTCTGGCCTTCCACTTGAGACACCCGGGCCGCCATGGGCACTGCTGAAACCCCTGCGGAGCCGATGAGAGGGTTCATCTTTTCTTTTAAAAACAGGTTCATGATGTGGACGGTAAGGAGGCCGCCAAATGTGCATATAATGAAGTCCAAAAGCCCAAAGCCGAAGATCATCATCGGTTTCCAGCTCAAAAAGACATCTGCCTGCATGGTTGCTCCCACCGAAAGCCCCAAGAGTATCGTGACAATGTTCATCAAGGCGTTTTGGGCCGTATCGCTAAGACGCTTCACCACGCCGCATTCGCGCATAAAATTTCCGAACATGAACATTCCCATCAACGGCGCTACGGCAGGGATCAAAAGAATAATAAAAATCGAGGCGACCAGCGGAAAGAGAAGCTTTTCTTTGGCAGAGACGGGCCTGAGTTGCCGCATTTTGATCCGGCGTTGTTCGGGGGTGGTCATCAGACGCATGATGGGCGGCTGTATGAGGGGAACCATGGCCATGTAAGAATAGGCAGCCAAAGCATTGGGGCCTAAAAGTTGCGGTGCCAGCATGGCGGTCAGGTAGATCGTTGTGGGCCCGTCCGCTCCGCCGATAATGCCCACGGATGCAGCTTCTTTCAAGGTAAACCCGAAAAAGAGGGTTCCGCAATAGGTAATGAATACCCCAAGCTGGGCTCCGGCGCCGATGATCAGTGTTTTCGGGTTGGCGATCAACGGGCCAAAGTCGGTCATCGCTCCCAGTCCAAGAAAGATCAGGCATGGGATGATTTCCCACTGAACACCGTATTTATAAAATGCCCGGATAAGTTCGGGGTCGCCGTGTTCGGTAAACCCCATCAAGGGTGCAAGGGGGAAATTAACCAAGAATATTCCAAAGCCGATGGGGACGAGCAGCAGCGGTTCATACTCTTTGGCCACGGCCAGGTAAAGGAAAAAAAAGGAAATCAAAATCATAATTACCTGGCCGATGGCCAGGTTCGGTATTCCTGTCTGGGTTAAAAGGATGCTCTTAATCAGTTCTAATACTTGATCCCAGGTCATGTAACGGTCTCCTTTCTAAAGGTCTACAAGGGAATGTTTCCGTGCTTCTTTGGAGGGTTGGTATCTCGTTTGTTGCCGAGCATCCTTAAAGCCTGGATGATTTTCGGCCGGGTATCCGCAGGATCGATGACCTCATCGATATAGCCTTGTTCCGCGGCCTTGTATGGATTCGAGAATTTTTCCCGATAGTCCTCGATCAGTTGCTGTCGTTCCGCTTCAGGATCTTCGGCTTTTTTAATCTGACTGCGGCAGATGATATTTACGGCACCGTCAGCGCCCATAACTGCGATCTCCGCATTAGGATACGCCATGATGATATCACCCCTAAGATGTTTCGAGCTCATGACGATATAGGCCCCGCCGTATGCCTTGCGGGTGATGACGGTTACGCGCGGTACGGTGGCTTCGGCAAATGCATAGATCAACTTGGCGCCGTGCTTGATGATGCCGCCGTGTTCCTGGTGGGTGCCGGGCATGAATCCAGGGACATCTTCAAAAATAACCAAAGGAATATTAAAACAGTCGCAAAAACGGACAAACCGGGCGCCTTTATTGGAGGCATTGATGTCGAGAACGCCGGCCATGGCCGCGGGCTGGTTGGCGACAACTCCCACCGGCATACCGTCAAACCTGCCGAAACCGACGACGATACTGGGCGCCCAGTGCTCATGCACTTCAAAAAAATAGTTGTCGTCCAGGCAGGCCGTAAGGACATTGCGCATGTCATAGGGTTTGTTGGGGTCTGAAGGGACGATTTCGCAAATGCTGTCTTCGCGACGCATGGGATCGTCATTCGTTGACCGGCGGGGTGGATCTTCCATGTTGTTCTGAGGCAGAAAAGACATGAGTTCTCGTATTTTTTCAATACAGGTTTCATCATTGGGACAGGGGAAGTGGGCCACACCGCTTTTGGAACTGTGTGCCATGGCCCCACCCAGTTCTTCCATGGTCACGTCTTCCCGGGTAACGGACTTGACGACTTCGGGACCGGTGATAAACATATAACTCGTATTTTCAACCATAAAGACCCAGTCGGTCAGCGCCGGGGAATAAACTGCCCCTCCGGCTGAAGGGCCCATAATGGCGCTGATCTGGGGGATGACTCCGGATGCCAAAACATTCAAGAGAAATATATCGCCGTATCCGGCCAGACTCATGACCCCTTCCTGGATTCTTGCACCGCCGGAGTCGTTGAGCCCGATCACCGGTGCACCCACTCGCATGGCATGTTGCAGTATCTTACAGATTTTTTCAGCGTGGGCCAGAGAAAGGGAGCCGCCGTGTGCGGTAAAATCTTGAGCAAAGACAAACACTTGTCTTCCATGCAACAACCCATAGCCCGTAACAACGCCATCGCCAAGGATCTTTTTGTTCTCCATGCCGAAATCGGTGCAACGGTGCACTTTGAATCGGTCGAGCTCGACAAACGTCCCTTCATCCAGAAGTTTGTCGATCCGTTCACGGGCGGTGAGTTTTCCGGAATCGTGCTGCTTTTTGATTCGGTCGGGACCACCGCCTTCCATTGCTTTCTGATTTTTTTCCTCGAGTTTTTCGAGTAACTCTTTTGACTCCATGCATTCTCCTTTTTATTAAAACAGCAATTGCGTTGGGGTGTCGGTCAACTCTGACGGCGCCGTAACCGTTGTTTTTATGAACCCGTCTTAGTTGAAATGATTGTTTAAAAGCTTTTAGCAAAAATTATATAAGGATTCAATCGAAAAAAAATCGGAAACGTTTTTCAAAATGACTTCGCTATGCGTCACGCAAACTGCTAAACCGGAACAGGCCATCAAGGATTCGCTTTAAAAAAATCTTCCCGGCCCACACCATATTTATATTGGCGTTGCTGAAAGTTGAAAGTGCGAAATTTGAGTTGGTTGTTTGTTCCAATCTGAAACATAATGGGTAATTATTGATAAATTACTATTTATAAAGGTGTGTTATAATCTTATTTAGGCATATAAATAGTCCTTGTCACTAAAACGGAACATTCTGATTTTACGTATATTTCAGATCCTTAGTTTTTTTTTGGGAAAACCATATTCCATATTGCAAAAAACTTGAATCTGTGCATTATATAACCCTTTTTAAAATTGAAATATATAAGGGAGGATGGGATGGACGCACGTTTCATTTTTAAGCTTGCACTTGTCGCCTTTGCTTTTTGGCTTTGCTTTAAGTTTAGAAAAAATAAAAAGGAATAACAGGTTGATAGTCAACTCTTTTTTAGGATTATACGAGTACACGAGGAACAGAAAGGAATATCCAAGCAATGACACTTGAAATGATTTTGACCATGATCGTACTTGGTTTTGTAATTGTTCTGTTTATATTCGAGTGGGTTCGCGTCGATGTTGTGGGAATCATTATGATGGCGTTGCTTCCCCTTATCGGCCTGGTGACTCCCAAAGAAGCATTCTTAGGGTTAAGCAGTAACGCCGTTGTCTCCATCATGGCGGTGATAATCATCGGCGCCGGTCTTGACAAAACAGGGGTAATGAATAAAGTGGCCGGACCCATCGTTAAACTGGCGGGAAACAGCGAGAAAAAGGTGATTACCCTGATTTCCGGCACCGTGGGCATCATCTCGAGCATGATGCAGAATATCGGTGCCGCGGCCTTGTTCCTGCCTGCCGCCCAGCGCATCGGCAAAAGAATGGGGGTGCCGGTGTCCCGCATTTTGATGCCCATGGGATTCTGTGCCATTATCGGCGGGACCATCACCCTGGTGGGTGCCAGCCCCACGATTTTGTTGAACGATTTGATGGTTCTTGGCGGGAAAAAATTGGAACCCTTCGGTCTTTTCACCCAGACCCCCATCGGAATATGCCTGCTTTCCAGTGCCATTATCTATTTTCTCATTTTTGGCAAATTTGTCCTTCCGGCTGCAGAGGGCGAAGCGGAAAAGGGTGTCACCGCGTTGTTGATGGAAGCCTATGAAGGACTTGAACACACTTTTGAAATCCACATTCCAGATAATTTTGAAAGCCCCAGAACCCTGGAAGACCTGGCCATCAGGCCCAAGTTTCTGGTGACGGTGGTGGCCATTAATTTTGCATCTGGCAATGAAAAAAGTTTTGTGCCGAAAAGCGGCGATACCATTTCTCCGGGAGATGACATTGCCGTTATCGGGAAAGTGAAAATGATTCATATGCTGGCTGAAGAATACGGATGGGAAGTTAAAGACGGTCTGGATATTTTCGGAGAGAGCTTGGCAGTGATTAATGCCGGTATGGCTGAAACGGTGGTTTCGCCCCGGTCTGAGTTGATCGGCAAAACCATGAGCCAGATTAACTTTAAAGAAATGTACGGTGTAAATCCGGTGGCGCTGTTTACCGGCAATAAGATAATTTACAGCAACTTGACCCATATCCGGCTGCAAATGGGAGACACGCTTTTGTTGCAGGGACCTTGGGAGAAATTTCACATTTTAAGAAATCAGCCACAACCGCGGGCCCTCACCTTTGCCACGGCCCTTGAAGGTGAAATCATGCGTCCGGAAAAGGCCAAACTGGCGATAATCTGGCTGGCGGTGGCACTGGCACAAATTATTATTTTCAAGATTCAGCTTTCAGTGGCACTAATGTCCGGTGCGCTGGGCATGATTATAACCGGCGTGCTTTCCGTGGATGAAGCCTATCGGGCCGTGGACTGGATGACGGTGTTTCTTTTGGCCGGATTGATTCCCCTTGGCATGGCTTTTGAAAAAACCGGAACCGCCGCATTTATTGCAAAATTCGTTCTTGGAATGCTGGGGAATCCGACGCCCATTGTTTTGCTGGCGGCGGTGGGTGTCATGACCTCTTTTTTCACCCTGGTGGTTTCCAACGTCGGTGCAACGGTGCTTTTGGTTCCGCTGTGTATGAACATGGCGGTTATGGCCGGCGGTGATCCGAGAATGGCCGCACTGGTTGTCGGGCTATCTGCGTCCAACACGTTTGTGCTGCCGACACACCAGGTCAATGCGCTTATTATGAGGCCCGGGGGGTACCGAACCGTAGACTATGCCAAAGCGGGTGTGGTGATGACCGTCCTCTTTTTAGTGGTGGAGTTGACCATTCTCTATTTCTTTTATGGAATTCAGTAACCACGGGGTTGACCAGAGCATATAAAAAAATTGAAATCAGATGATGAAATTATCACGAGAGCACGAAAATGACACCTTTTCGTGCTCTCAATATTTCGTAACTGTTTCAGAACGTTTCTTATCCAGGAGGTGATGGGTTATGGCGGTTGTTACGATTTCGCGGGGGTGTTTCAGCCACGGTCAACAGATTGCTGAAAAGGTGGCTAAAATGCTGGGGTATGATTGTGTGAGCAGGGAGATTCTGATAGAGGCCGCCCAACTCTTTAATGTTTCGGAAAGAAAACTGATCCGTTCGCTCAATGACGCTCCCAATATTATAGAGCGGATGGTCCACGGTAAGGAACGGTATCTTGAGTATATTAAGGCCGCTCTTTTGGGATATACCAGAAAAGGGAATGTTGTCTATCACGGACATGCCGGCCATCTTTTGCTGACCGATATTCCCCAGGTGCTCAAAGTCAGGATCATTGCCGAAAAAGACGACCGGATCAGCCTGTTGCAAAAACGGGAAAATCTGACAAAAGAATCGGCAGCCACGAAGATTGAAAATGAAGACAAAAATCGCATCCGGTGGGCCCAATACCTGTACAAAATGGATATCAACAACCCTAAACTCTATGATATTGTAATTAATATCGGAAACTTGACAATCGATGATGCTTGTGAAATCATCTGTATTGCAGCTCGGAGCAAGAGCTTTCGAATTACCGATGAATCGAAACAGGCTGTGGACGATCTTGCCATTGCCAGTCACTTACGGGCAGCGCTGCAACTTATATGTGAGGCCGAAGTTTTTGTTAATAACGGAGAGGTTCATGTCAACGTCGCGGAACAGCGGAGAAAAAAATCCGGCTATATCAGTCCGGCATTACAACATCATATCGGAGAAGCCTATCAACATGATTTAACCCGGCAGATTAATGAAATTGCACACAGTATCCCCGGCGTAAACAAGGTTTTTTGCCAGGTGGGTTTGCCGTATTATACTTAGTATATATATTCTTAATTACGGTAACGTATTTATATCTTGGTTTATTCATTCTATGCATGCAAAAGTTTAAAATGCCTAAAGTGAACTAAAGCGTCTAAAGTTAAGGTATTCTATCAATTTTTTATTATAATTGATCGCGCTGAAAGCGCGTTCCTCAACTTTAGCTCACTTTAGGCACTTCAAACTTCAAACTTTTGGATTTCAGCTTATATGGGATTATGAGCTTAAAGATCGATGCAGGTTGAATAGATCACCATGAAAATCAGTATCAGAGGAAAGATTTTTCTCGCTTTTGCGATCTTTATCGGTCTTAGTGCACTGATATGGGCGCGAAGTTATTACAGCCAGTATATTCTCAACCAGAAGATCCAGATCATTGAGAGAAAATACGATCTTTTTAATGCCATCCTGGAAGCCCGCCGGTATGAAAAAAACTATTTTTTGTCCTTTGACAGAAAAAATATTTTAGAGGCTCTGGACTATGTCCGTCAGGCTGAGGATATCCTTCGTAATATATTGAAAGAGTACGGGAAGTACACCCTGGCCAAAAATCTCGATCAAAGGATTACCGAACTGGTGACATACAAGGAGTCTCTTGCAACCCTTTTGAAATTACAGGAAGAAGGACATTTGGTGGTCCCTCCGGACATCATTGAGTTGACCCGAAAGCAGGGAAGAATTCTCACCAGCGAGCTGGAAAAAATCGTAAAAAAGGAGAGTGAATTTACACGGGACCTGATAGGAAAATCTAAAACCATTCATTTTTTGGCGCTGATACCTGTGTTTATCCTTTCGGTTTTGATTGCCCTTTTTTTGGTCTTTAATGTGAACCGACCTCTAAAGACCATAGAGAACGCTATTGTAAAAATCGCCAGCGGAGATTTTAATAATATCCCGGAAATAAAAACCGGTGATGAATTCGAGTCTTTGGTGACCAGTCTCAACAATATGATCGATGAGCTGAACAAGCGGAGCAAACAGCTTGTGCAAGCACAAAAGCTGGCTTCTCTGGGCAGACTTACCTCCGGGGTAGCCCATGAGTTGAACAATCCACTCAACAATATATCCACTTCAGTTCAAATTCTCATTGAAGAAATAGAAGAAAATGATCTGGAATATAAAAAAGAACTGCTGGTCGGTGCTGAGAAAGAGGTGGAAAGGGGTAAGGAAATTGTCCGTTCGCTCTTAGAGTTCGCCCGGGAGCGGTCTTTGATCTTAAAACAGGTGGTGTTTAAAGATTTGGTGGAAAGCGCCATCGGGCAAGTTCAATCACAAATACCGGATAATATCCATTTCAATATCGAGGTGCCGGATAATATCCAGGCCGTTATGGGGCTGCAACGGATTGAACGGGTGTTAATAAATCTTATCGTCAATGCAGTGCATGCCATGAAAGACGGCGGAGACATTACCATCAAGGCGAAAAACGAATTTGACAGAGAAGGATTTTCTTTTCAGGTGATTGACACTGGTGAAGGGATTCCTGAAAAAATCATCTCAAAGATTTTTGACCCTTTTTTCACCACAAAAGAAGTCGGCAAAGGGTCAGGGCTGGGACTTTCCATTATTTACGGCATCATGGAACAACATGATGGCAGTATATCCGTTTCCAGTGAAATCGGAAAAGGAACGACATTTACCTGTTTTTTACCATTCCATCAGTCTGAGCAACAGGAATTTTAGAAGGATCATTGTGGAAGAAAAGACAGAGGTTATTCTGGTTGTTGAAGACGAGGATATTGCACGGAAGAATCTCGAGCATATTCTGATCAAAGCCGGTTACGACGTCATTTCCGTAAACAACGGGAGAAAGGCTATTGATTTGCTTCACTCAAAAAACTTCGATTTGGTCATCACCGATCTGAAAATGGAAAAAGTGGACGGCATGGAGGTGTTGCATAATACTAAAGCGCTACAGCCATACACGGAAGTCGTTATGATCACCGGCTATGCCACCATTGAAACGTCGGTTCAGGCCATGCATGACGGCGCATACTATTATATTACCAAACCCTATAAAATCGGAGAAGTTCGCCAGATTGCCAAAGAAGCGCTGTTAAAACGGCGCCTTCGACTTGAAAACATTGAACTGAGAGAAACGTTAAAACAGCAACGAAAGATTTCCGATATTATCGGGCAGAGCAAAGTGATGATGGAGGTTCAAAAAACCATTCATCAGATTGCCCCTTCGGACATCAATGTCCTGGTTCTGGGTGAAAGCGGCACCGGCAAGGAGCTGGTCGCCAGATCCATCCATCAACTCAGCCTTCGTTCTGAAAAAGAATTCATCGCTTTTAACTGCGGTTCGTTTACAGAAGAACTTATGGCCAATGAATTGTTTGGTCATGAAAAGGATGCGTTTACCGGCGCTACAAAGTCAAAGGCAGGGTTGATCAAAGTGGCTGACGGCGGAACGGTTTTTCTGGATGAAATTGGGGATATGCCGCTGAGTATGCAGGTGAAGCTGCTACGCGTCATTCAGGAAAAAGAGGTTTTGCCCGTGGGCGGCGAGACGCCCGTTTCTGTGGATGTGCGCTTCATCGCCGCCACCCATCGGGATCTAAAAGAGGATGTGGAGCAGGGTGATTTCCGACAGGATTTGTTTTACCGTTTGAATGTCATCACCATAAAACTACCTTCCCTCACCGAACGGTACGGCGACATACCGCTTTTGGTCCATCACTTTCTGTCTAAAAAAAGTAAAGCCATGAACAAGGATATCCAAAATGTTTCCCAGGAATCCATGGAATTGCTCTGTCAATACAGCTGGCCGGGCAACATCAGAGAACTGGAAAATGTCATTGAACGGGCTGTCGCTCTGGCCAACGGACCGGAAATAACCGCCGGCCATCTGCCGGAATACATCAATAATCTTTCGGTTGAAATCTACCGCCGCAGCGATTCAGTCCTGCCGACGCTGGAGGATCAGGAGAAAAACTACATTCAATGGGTTCTTGGCAAATGCGAGGGAAATAAAACAAAAGCAGCAAAAATAATGGGTATCGATCGGGTGTCACTCTGGCGTAAAATAAAAAGATATGGCATGGAGTCTGAGGGAGACTAGTTTCTCGATACACTATACCGAATCTTGAGGTGAAAATATGAAACAGCTTGAAAATCTGATTGATCGAATTATTGAACGCATCAATGTCAACCTCCGAGACTTTAAATTTGACGCGGGTCCCTTTGTTCGAAGTATGATTCCGTCGAACCAACTGGTCAAATTCTACGCCTTTTGCGGGGTTACACCCCACCATCCGTTTCATTTTCATTTCACCCGGTCAAATCTGGGCGGAAGCTATTTTTTAGGTCGATGTACGGTGGACCACGCCGTGCTGTATAAAAGCGACATCCGGGGAGATGAACTAAAAGCCAAAGGAGATCGGTTTCATTTCCAGGGGTCTGAAATTCCTGTCTTCGAAGACGAAATCATTCGGATCAAAGACGCCTATCTGATTAAAACCCTGGTTCACTGTTATTCCCATGATCCTGAAATTTTGGAAGAATTTTTAATCCAAAATACGGCATCCATGCATTATGCCAACATTCATGGCTCTCCGGTGGAAGGATGTTTCATCGGTCCATTCGGTACCGTTGATCTTACAACCCTCCATGACTCCGTTATCGGTGCTTTTTCTTATGTCCAGGTGGGGGAGTTGTCTCACCGGCATATCGAACCCGGCACCATTTGGATTAACGCCGGAGATGTGTTTGACTTTCGGTATTCTTATACAAAAAAAGTTCTCAAACAATATATTTCCATAGCACCGGAAATTCCACCCCGGGGAATATTTATCGATTTTATACGAGATCGCAAAGCCGATTTTCAAAAAATTTTTGATATGGTGAACTTTAAAGCCCCTATTGCCGTTCCACGCGGTGCGTCTGTGAATCGCTATGCTCTGGTTAAAGGAGATAGTCACATCAGTGAAAACGTTCTGGTGGCCCAACGTACATACCTTGAAAATGCATGGCTGGGAAAGGGCGCCAATGCCCAGGAAAACTGCTATATCATCAATTCCCGTTTAGAAGGCAACAATATTACCGCCCATGGCGGTAAGATTGTTCACGCCAACCTAGGGAAAAATGTGTTTGTTGGGTTTAACTCATTTTTGCGGGGAACGGCGGATTTTCCGCTTGAGATCGGTGAAAGGTGTATTATCATGCCGCACACCATTATCGATCTCAATGAGCCCTTAAAAATACCGGCAGCACATCTTGTCTGGGGGTATATCAGAAATGCCAAGGATCTCGAAACCCACACCGTCTCCATCAAAGCACTCTCCAAGGTCAAAAAAGAATTGACCATGGGTGCCATGAAGTTTCAGGGCAGCGGTTCTGAATTCGTTAAGAGCTTTAAACATCGAATCGAACACATCCTGGAGACCAACGGCGCCTTTTATGACGGCAAACAAAATAGGGGCCATGCTCAAAAAGAGCAGGATGTTTCGTTTAATATCATTCATCCCTATCACGAAGGTCAGAAAAAAGGGCTTTGTCCGTCAATAGATATTCGGTCTTAAGCCTTAAGCCAAGTGGTCTGATTCGTAAATTCACAGACGTATTTTATTATGTCCTGAAAAACCTTGTCCTTCCCCGCGTGGCGGGATTTTCAATGGGCCAAGCCTGCCCCGCATTGCGGGGGATTCTTTACTAATAATTGAAAGCTGAATATGTAGGGTCATGTGTTTTCTGAAAGTCGTCAGGTTTTGATGATTAAATACAGTACATACCCGAAATAACATGAAAGGAGCAAAATCCCGTCTCTGCGCGTCACCATTTGCGTCTTTCTCATCATCAGCCACGGCAGAAAACTGACAAACATCATAAACAGGTAATCAATGAGCAGGCCGCTTTGAACAAAACCGCCGGGAATTGGAATGGGTTTTACCAGAGAGGCTGCACCGAGCACGCTGAGGATGTTAAAAACATTGCTCCCCACAAGATTGCCGATGCTGATGTCCATTTCTCTTCTTAATGCGGCGACAACAGAAGTGGCAAGTTCAGGCAGGGAAGTTCCCAGTGCTACGATGGTCAGGCCGATGAATTTTTCGCTGACGCCAAACACCTTCATAATGGCAACGGCGGCATCAATAAGAATTTCAGCACCCACAACAACGCCGATGATTCCTGCCGAGATCCACATAAGTTGTCTGGTTTTTGAAGTGATATATTCGATGTCTTTTACGGCATGTGTAAAGGCAATGCTTTCATCACGAAGTTTAAGCCTGGATTCTTTGACGGCAACGTAATAGTTGAAGCATGTATATAAAATAATACCGCTGAAAAGTGACACGCCTTCGAGTCTGCCGATGTTCGAATTCAACGAAATCACCAAAAGATACAGGGATACCCCCAGCATTATCGGTATGTCCCGTTGGATTACGGACCGGCTTCCCCTTATGGGATGTACTATCGCCGATAAGCCGAGCACAAGGGCGATGTTACAGATGTTGCTTCCAACGACATTGCCCACGGCGAGCATGCTTTTGCCTTTAATGGAAGATACGACGCTTACCACCAGTTCCGGAGCTGAAGTGCCGAATGCCACGACCGTCAGACCGATAACAAGGGGGGTCAAACCCAAATTTCGCGCCAGACTCGAAGATCCTTTAACCAGCCAGCCGGCGCTGTAATAGAGCATTAATAATCCGACGACAAATAAAACCAGATGAAGTATCATATAGGTTCGCTCCGTATCACCTTCTTCCAACGCCTGTAACCGTATCAAACTTATAAGAATTTGGCTAAGAAAAAATCAATCACGAATTAGGCAGTTTAGATCCAATTCCAATTTATGTGCAAGAAAAATGGTTGCATAAACATTTTAAATTTAGTTAAAATCCGTTTAAATTTTATTCCATTTAAGCTGTAAATAGGAAAGAGAAAAGAGGATAAGGGAACCACGGATGCACTATGAAGGAAACATCATTCGACCGCCCAGTGAAGCCAACAGCATTCTGCTGCAAATAACGGTTGGGTGTTCCCGAAACAAATGCACATTCTGCGGGGCCTACAAAGGCGAACGTTTTCGCATAAAACCGGATGCTATTATCATGGATGATATCGCTTTTGCGGCAACCCATTGCCGGCGTCAGCGTCGCATTTTTCTATGTGACGGAGACGGGCTGATCGTTCCTCAGAAAAGACTGCTGAATATTTTGCAGGAAATTGAACGGCAGCTTCCCTGGGTCACCCGCGTGGGTGCATACGCCAACTGCAAAAGCTTGAAAATGAAAACCCTCGATGAACTCAAAGCCCTCAAAGCCCATGGTCTGGGCATTCTCTACATGGGCCTTGAGACCGGCGACGACATTACATTGAAAAAAATCAACAAGGGCGCTGCATCAGAAGAGATGATTCAAATGGGCAAAAAGGCGAGGGCGGCGGGGATCAAGCTTTCCATCACCGTGTTATTGGGAATTGCCGGTCAATCGCGGTCGAATATCCATGCCCGGGAAACCGGACGGGTCCTTACCGCCATTGATCCGGAATATGTGGGTGCCCTGACATTGATGCTCATTCCCGGTACGCCGTTGTATCAAGATTACAGGGATGGAGAATTTTTTCTGCTTGAACCGGATGACATGTTGAATGAACTTAAAACCATGATTGAGGCCACAGAACTTTCAAAAGGGCTTTTTCATGCCAATCATGCCTCAAATTATCTTCCCATTAAGGCAAGACTGCCAAAAGACAAGAAAAAGACGTTAAATTTGATTGATAAGGCCCTTGCGGGCAAGATAGACCTGAAACCGGAATTTTTAAGAGCGCTCTAATCGACATGTATTGCTCACAATTTAATGCTTACTGAAAAAAGGAGAAACGAATCATGACTGAAGGTCTGGCTGAAACCCGGCAAAATATCGATGACCTGTGTATCAATACCATCCGTGCCCTTTCCATGGATGCGGTTCAAAAGGCCAATTCCGGCCATCCCGGCGCTCCCATGGGGCTTGCGCCGGCAGCTTATGTCCTTTGGACCCGGGTGATGAGACACAATCCTGAAAATCCCGGATGGCTCGATAGAGACCGTTTCGTGCTTTCAGCCGGGCATGCCTCAATGCTCCTTTACAGCCTGCTTCATCTCTCAGGGTATGCCGTTACCCTTGATGATATTAAGAATTTTCGTCAATGGAACAGCAAGACACCCGGCCATCCCGAATTCGGTCATACACCGGGGGTGGAAACCACCACCGGGCCGCTGGGTCAGGGTTTTGCCAATGCCGTGGGCATGGCCATGGCGGAACGGCATCTTGCCGCCCGATTTAACCATCCCGGACATGAGATTGTCGACCATTACACTTACATGATTTGCGGCGACGGCGACATGATGGAAGGCATCTCTTCTGAAGCAGCCTCCCTCGCCGGTCATTTGGGGCTGGGTCGATTGATCTGCATATACGACGACAATAAAATATCCATAGAAGGTTCCACGGAAATAGCATTTACAGAAGATGTTGCCCTTCGATTCAAGGCGTATCACTGGCACATCCTAAATGTTGATAATGGCAATGATATCGATGCCATATATAATGCCATCCAGGCAGCCAAAGCCCAAACCGGGCGACCGTCCTTGATCGTTCTGCGTACCCATATTGCATATGGAAGCCCCAACAAGCAGGATACCGCAGATGCCCACGGTGCGCCGCTGGGTGAAGAAGAGGTTCGTCTGACCAAAAAATCACTGGGTCTTTTGGAGGATGTCCAATTTAACATCCCGGATGCGGTAAGGCATCATTTCACACAATGTGTTGAAGCCGGAAGAGAAGCCGAAGCCCTGTGGCAGGAAAAATTTCAGGCTTACAACAAAAAATATCCGGATATGGCAATAAAATGGGTGGATGCCATGAGCGGATTTCTGACCACCGGATGGGATGAAAACATTCCCGAATTTTCAGTTCCGGACGGTCCTATAGCCACCCGGGCGGCATCCGGTAAAGTCTTAAATGCCATTGCTTCGAGACTTCCCACACTCATTGGCGGTTCTGCCGATCTGGCGCCTTCAAACAAAACCTTTTTGGCGTCATCCCATGAATTTCAAAAGGATGCCTATGACGGTCGAAATATCCGTTTCGGTGTTCGGGAACACGCTATGGGGGGAATCATGTCCGGCATGTTTCTTCATCACGGTTTGCGGCCTTATGGCGGCACATTCCTGGTTTTTGCAGATTATTTAAGGCCGGCAATGCGCGTTGCCGCCATTATGAATATACCGGTCATTTATGTTTTTACCCACGACAGTATCGCAGTGGGTGAGGACGGACCCACACACCAGCCTGTGGAGCATCTGGTCAGCCTCCGTGCGATTCCGGGTCTAACCGTTATTCGTCCGGCCGATGCATCTGAAACCGCCCAGGCATGGCGACAGGCCCTTCAAATCACCAATGGCCCGATTGCGCTGATTCTAAGCCGCCAAAAGCTTCCGGTATTGACATCCAACGCTGTAAAAGACGGTTTGGCAAAAGGGGCTTATGTATTGGCGGATTGTGACGGCAAACCCGACATTATACTCATCGGTACAGGATCCGAGGTTCATATCACTCTTGAAGCCAAGGCACGTCTACTTGAAAAAGGTGTTGCCACACGAGTTGTGAGCATGCCCAGCTGGGAACTTTTTGAAAAGACATCTCAAAAATACAAAGATCGTGTGCTCCTGCCGGATGTCCAAACGCGCTTGGCCGTGGAGGCCGGTTCTACAATGGGATGGTGTCGATATGTCGGAACCAGCGGCGCTGTCATCGGCATCAACAGTTTTGGTGCATCAGCACCGGGCGGTATTGTGATGGAAAAATATGGATTTACATCGGACCATGTTGTAGAAAAGGCACTAGAGCTTATTACTTGAATCTTGCATGAAAATTAATGAGAATTCTTAAGTTACTTGATTGAGGAAGTTTTGAGGAAGATCATATGGGAAATACAAAAGAAGCAGACCTGACGCGTTTAAAAAAAGATTACCTGCTCATGGAACAGCGCTACCAGGATGAAAAGAAATGCCTTGCAAATGTCATTTATGCTCTGGGCAGGGTGGTTGCGTTGCATGACGATCTCTTAAACGAATTTGATACCCTTAAACGGCTGATTGACCCAGACCGGGAATTGCCTCTCGTTCAAATTGAAAATCAGGTCGAAACGCTTAAAAACAAGATTTTTACCCAAGAAACAAAACAGGTCTTTGATGACCGGAATAAGCTGGATGAATTAAACGAAAGCCTGCTGGAGTCCTGCAGAATTATTAAAAGAATCGTGGTTGCCCTTGTGGATGATTTTTATCCGACAACCGGAGAGTTGAAAGCCAAAGCCGATTCGATTGATATCAACTGCCAAGAAGAGACGGCTCAAATGGATTTAGAAGGGCCGACAGCCGTATTTTTGGTTTATATTCAGGGACTTAGAAATAAGATTTCGGAAGACTTTAGATACATCAACAATACGTTTCTTACACTGCTGGACCATGTCAAGGAACTGGAAAAGACATTGACGAGTGAATTCAGCCAGGATGTCCGGCTCATGGAGATTGAACAGTTCGAGACGAAAGTCAATACGGAAGTCGGCTCCATCGCAGATTCGTTCAATATTCATACCACCATCGATGAAATAAAAAGTGTGGTTGTTGAAAAGTTGAAAAAAATAAAACACCTGATGGCTTTAAGAAAAAAAGAAGAGGTGGAAAAGGCTCAAAAAGCGCAGGAAAATATCAACAAACTCAAACAAAAAATCGTAAAAACAGAAAAAGATGCCCGGGCTATGGCCAAAAAGGTAGATTATTTTCAAACAGCCGCCACAACAGACGGGCTCACGGGTCTTTATAACCGCAATGCTTTTGATCAGCGTATCAATGAAGCGCTGAAGATGTTTCACGAGGAAGGACAACCCGTTTCCCTGATCCTTTTCGATATCGATAATTTTAAATGGATCAACGATACCCTGGGGCATGTTGCGGGGGATAAGATTTTAAAACAAGTGGCGCAGTGTTTGGGAGAAGCTTTTCGAAAAGGTGATTTCATCGCACGATATGGCGGAGACGAGTTCGCCGTTGTCATTGAAGGGTTGGACGAGGAGATCGGGCGCAAGAAAATATTAGATTTTAACGATCTGTTTGGCAAAAAACGTTTTATTTCTCACAGTGTCGGGGATGTCACTGTCACGGTAAGTGCCGGTATCACCATGTCAAAAGAAGGTGATACTGTCGAGGACTTTATAAACAGGGCCGATAAAGACATGTATGAATCCAAAAAAAAGAAACGTTGAATCCGGAGTGTATGTCTATTTGATTTTTGACATGCAGGGCATAAGGGCCTCGGCAAGAAATAATTACATATCTTGCTTGTCTTTTGGCCCGTCTACCGCGTTACATCCACCGGCACATATCCTGATATGCACCGGCAGATGTGCCTTGTAGACAAACCAAAATCCGGCGCAATCTTGTGGAATTATTTCTTGCCGCGACCCTAACGTTTCGGAGATAAACAATGAAAGTTTCAAAAAATGCCCTAAAGATATTGAAAAAAAGGTACTTTGCGCCTGATGAAACCTGGGAACAATTGTGTGAGCGGGTGGCACGTAAAGTGGCAGGGGATGAACCACGATCAAAAGATCGTGTAAAATGGGAAAAAAAATATAAAGATATGATGCTGAATCTTGATTTTTTGCCCAACAGCCCCACGCTTCGAAACTTTGGAAGGAACGAAGGCTGCGGAAGTGCCTGTTTTGTCCTTCCCCTGGAAGACAGTCGTCGGAGCATCTTTAAAACCCTTTCCGATGCCGTGGATGTTCAGGCCTACGGCGGCGGTACGGGGATGAGTTTTTCAAGCCTGCGCCCCAAAGGCGACCGCATCCATTCCACCGGGGGCATCGCTTCCGGCCCCCTCTCCTTTATGGAAATATTCGATTTTACCATCGGTGATATTATTAAACAGGGCGGAACCCGCCAAGGCGCAAATATGGGGATTTTGCGGGTGGATCATCCGGATATTGAAAGCTTTTTGGTTGCCAAGGTCATCGAAGGGACCCTGAAAAATTTCAATTTGTCGGTGGGAATCACGGATGCTTTTATGAACGCCGCTAAAAATGACCAGGATTACGATCTGGTTTTCGATAACAACGTATATAAAAACATTTCTGCATCTAAATTGTGGGGAAAAATTGTTGACGGTGCGTGGGCCAACGGAGAGCCGGGCCTCGTGTTTTTGGATACCATTAACAGAAATAATCCGTTGCAATCTATGGGTGAAATCGAAGCGACGAATCCATGCGGGGAGCAACCGCTTTTGCCCTATTGCTCCTGTAATCTCGGATCCATCAACCTTTCTCAGATGATTCGAGGGGATTGGGTCAAAGGCAACGCAAAAATTGACCGGGAAAAACTGCGACAAACCGTAAAGACGGCCATACGGTTTCTTGATTCGGTGATTTCTGTGAACAATTATCCTATTACGGAAATCGAAGAAATGACCTCGACCACCAGACAGATCGGACTGGGTATTATGGGCTTTGCCGATATGTGCATCAAACTTCATATCCGGTACGGATCCAGCCAGTGTATCGACGTGGTAAAAGACATCATGAGTGACATTTATACCGTGGCCAATGAAACCTCCATTGCGCTGGGCAAAGAAAAAGGTGTGGCGCCGGCTTATGAAAAATATCCGCTTTTCGGTCCAAAGCGACGAAACGGCACCCTGACCACCGTGGCTCCCACAGGTACGCTTTCCTTGATCGCGAACTGCTCATCCGGTTGTGAACCGAACTTTGCATTCAACTATACCAAGGCATGTCTGGAAGGTGAAAATCTTGACATCGTTCCTTCAGTGGTGAGCGAGTGGTATCAAAAGAAAAAAACCGAATCATTGCCTGATTTTTTTGTGACCACAAAAGATATCTCTATTGAGGAACACATTATGGTTCAGGCTGCGTTTCAGACAAACGGCGTGGACTCCGGTGTTTCAAAGACCATCAACGCCCCATATGATACGGACAAATCCGAGATATCCAAAGCCTTCTTCAAGGCATGGGAGACGGGCTGTAAAGGGATCACATTTTACAGGGACGGCTCCCGAGCTGTTCAGGCGTTAACCGTCCGGGAAAAACCCCTGGAAGCCGAAGAAGCGGAGGTGTTGGTTCGGGGAGAGCTCAAACATCGGCCCAGAGCCACCACAGGGCCGAGTCTGAAGATGAAAACCGCCTGCGGCAAACTCTATGTGGACCCTCATTTTGACAAGGACGGGGTTGTTGAAATTTTTATCAGAACCGTGGGCGGCGGCTGCGCAGCCAACACCAAGGCACTGGGCATACTTCTGTCTTACTGCCTTAGGGCCGGTGTGTCGCCTGAAAAAATCATCCGTTCCATGAAATCGATTCACTGCCCTGCGTGCACCAAGGCCATATCTTCAGGCAAGGATGTGGAAGTCAACAGCTGCGCGGCCGGCATGGGAAAAGGGCTCGAAGTAGCCATCGCCTATTCGGACGTGTATCGCGAGGTGGCAAAACGGATTGAGGATGCGGACATCCACTTTAACGAAGACCATGGCTCCGGTATAAAAAATATGATCTGTCCGGACTGCGGTGCAACGGTCCACCGGGCCGAAGGTTGTCTGCTCTGCTCCAATATGGAATGCGGATGGGCCCGGTGTTGATTTACGCTCTATATGGAATTAGATGTCTGTGTCTATACTTGATTTGACAGGAATAGGGGTGAATTGAGACTTTGCTTGACAGTCCAATCTTTGGAGATAGATATCACAAAAATATATGGCACTGATATTTAAGAAATTATAGCATTATCGCCATGGTCATCCTTTTGTCAGACACATTATCATGTTTATGTGGTTCTCAAGTTTTCAATCTTGCGCCTGCCTGGATGGGCAGAATTTTTTTATCGTACTACTAACACCGGGATTTTCACCTGGTGACGCACCGGGTCGACGGTTTGTCCCCATAGAAGGTCTCCCAGCAAGCGGTGCCCGTGAGACCCCATGACCAACATATCTACTTTGTGCGATGCAGCATATTTGATAAGTTCCTTGGAGGGGTCACCATGGGAGAGCGCAATTTCCACCACAACCCCGGAAGAGCGCACCTCCTCCGCAATTTCCAATAGGTATTGTTCATCCTCACGCGTGTGTTCGTCATATACATCGCTGCTATAGACTTGTGCTGGAGCGGAATCGACCACATGGATCAGGGTCAGCATGGCTTTTTCTGCCTTTGCCACAGACAGGGCCCGGCTGACAATTGCAGCATCGCTGTCATCCCGTCCCAGGGCGACTGCAATATGCTTCAAGCGCTGTGTTTCAATCCCCTCGATAATGATCGAGGCTCCGGTTGGTTTCTCTTCTTCCCAGTTCTTTTCCCCGCGAATCAACGGAAGTATTATAATGTAAACGAGGAATAATGAAATCGCAGCCGCGATGCCAATGGCCAGAATTGATACAATCATTGGAGCACCGCCCTGGAGCCATTCCATGATCTGGTCAAACACCAGTTTGCCGTTCAGCACGATGATAATGGCGGAGGTGATCCAAGCCAACACCTTCACCCACAATTTGCTGGCAAAGGAACCCATCTTCAGCTTATCATTCGTAAAATGTACCAGCGGAACGATGGCAAACGGCAACTGTAGGCTGAGAATCACCTGGCTGAGAATCAACAGTTTGTAGGTGCCCTCATCCCCAGAGATTGAAATTACCACGACTGCCGGCAGCAGCGCGATAGAGCGCGTGATCAGTCTTCGAATATATGGTCTTAGCCGAATCCTGACAAACCCTTCCATCACGATTTGCCCGGCCAGCGTGCCTGTCAAAGTGGAGCTTTGCCCTGCCGCGAGCAGTGCCAGTCCGAAAGCGATGGGAGCGGCCTGGGTGCCAAGAAGTTGTTCGAGCAATTTATGGGCCTGCTGAATCTCGGTTACGACAATCCCGTGTCGATAAAACACGGCCGCTGCAAGGACGAGGATCGCAGAGTTGACAAAAAAGGCCGCATTCAACGCGATGGCGGAATCGAGAAGATTATACTTGCAAGCCTCTGCTTTCGAATCAACCATCCTCGATACCCGGCGCGTCTGCACCAGGGAAGAGTGCAGGTAAAGATTGTGCGGCATCACGGTAGCTCCAATGATCCCGATAATGATATATAGCGACCCTACGGGCAGGGAAGGGACCAGCCCGGCTGCAGCAGTGCCCCAATCCGGCTTCGCCAGAAACAGGTCGACAATGAAACCACCGGCAATGACGGTGATCAGCGACAGAATGAAGGCTTCCATCTTACGAATCCCTAATTTCTGGATCGCAAGCAGCAGGAAAGTATCGAACAGGGTGACGAGCGCGCCCCAGAGCAGGGGAAGGCCGAAGAGAAGATTCAACCCGAGGATGGTACCCAGCACCTCCGCGAGATCGCAGGCAGCAATTGCGATTTCGCACAGGATCCAAAGCACAAATGATGCCGATTTTGAATATTCTGATCGACAGGCTTGCGCAAGGTCCTTGCCGGTGACAATTCCGAGCCGAGCCGCCAAGGTTTGCAAGAGTATCGCCATCATGTTCGACATCAGAATTACCCAGATCAGTGCATAGCCGAAGCGCGAGCCTCCTTCCAGGTCGGTCGCCCAGTTTCCCGGGTCCATGTAGCCCACACTAACGAGGTAGGCGGGTCCCGCAAAAGCAAATATGCGCTTCCATAGCTTGGGATGCTGAGTCTTGACGGTACTATGAACCTCTTCAAGGGACTTGCCGTGGGAATGAGACACGGATGGTGTTGTAATACTCTCTTTTGTGTTCATGTACCTGTATTTTCCTTTTACCCTATAATTTGCAACAAACGTTTTCTATTTAATTGCATAAAACAGGATTCCGGTATCGAGAAAAAACCATGGAACCACATTGTTCGGTTTTGGGAATAAATTCACTCCAGTATATTTTAGTTGTCTGAATTATCAATAAAAAAATCGCATGTTTTACCAGAACTTTTGTCATTTTTTTATCTGGCTGCTTTTTGTGCCAAATACGCTCGAATCCTTACCGGCGAGTATATAGTAAATTACTTTGTGGGCATCGTTTGATATATGAAACTTTTATACACAGATTTTTAGGCGTCTTAATTATCAAACTTGGGATACGTATGGTCGAAAACCGGGAAATAATTATTTTAAAATTTATAACTATCTGATACCACTATAAGCGAAATTCATAAAATTATTACACGATTTTATTTTATCAGTGAAATACTCATATTCCATTGCATCAGGTATCTTGAGTCGGATGGTTGGCATTCATGAAGATATTTTCGGCAACAAGCCTTAGAACGCGCCTATATTTATTGGTTTTGGCCGCATTCATACCCGTGTGTGCCTTGATATTTTATACTGCCGAAGAGCAAAAACGCATCGAAGTGGGTGCAATTTTAAATAATGCGATACTTCTCGCGCATTCTGCCGCTAATGAAGAACACCAACAACTGGAGGCGACCCACAGCCTGCTAATTGCCATATCAGAATTTATTTTGCTGACCGACCCCCGATCTGATAAGGCAAAGAGCTTCTTTGCTAATCTTCTCAAACAAGCCCAAGGATATGTCGACTTAGGGATTTTAACTCCTGACGGACAACTTTTGAGCAGTGCGCGCGGCGTTCCGCCCATCAAGGGATCAAAACAACCGGAGTGGTTTGTTCGATGTGTCGAGGAGAAGATCTTTACCATGAGTGATTATAAAATCGAACATATTACTCATGAACCATTGTTATATTTTGCTTTGCCGGTTCTCGATAAGCAGAATCAAATAAATGCTGTTGTTTTTGCGGCAATAAATCTGAACTGGATCAATCGATCGATTTATAAGTCCCTTACAGAATTGCCACAAGGATCGACTCTGATCCAAATAGATGATTCTGGAGGTATCCTGACGTACGAACCTCATTCGCATAACTGGACTGAACCGGCTAACTTTGACCAATCGACCGTGCAGTGGATCTTAAAGCGAGAAACAGGTGTAAAGGAATCCATTGGGGATGACGGAGTTTCACGAATTTATGCCTTTTCGCCGGTACCCAGCTCTCTGAAAGCTCGCCGACTCTACATATCACTGGAGATTCCTCAAAAAATTGCATTCGCTACGTCCAAACGGGTTTTTGCCCGCAATATAATTTTGCTCGGCTTTTTCGCAGTATTGGCAGTATTTATGGTCTGGTGGGCCAGTGATGTTCTGGTTCTTAGACGAATCAATACGATAGTACAGGCCAGTCGAAGCCTCGCTAACGGTGATCTCGCAACCCGCATCGAACCCATTCGGGGCGGTGATGAGCTAAGCCATCTGGCCCGGGTTTTTAATGATATGGCGGATGCTTTGGAACTGCGCGAAATTCGGGAACAGCGGGCCAAGGAAGCGCTCAGACAGTCTCGAGAACAGCTCCGGAATCTTGCCTCTTATCTGCAAGATGTTCGCGAACAGGAAAGGACCCGAATTGCCCGAGAAATACATGACGATTTCGGCCAATCGCTGACGATTTTAAAAATGGATTTGTCATGGCTGAAAAAACACATGATTCAGGACTACCCACAGGTTCATAATAAAATTGATTCCATGTTCAATGTCATCGATGGGTCACTACAAACACTCCATACGGTTTCATCGGAACTGAGGCCAGTAATATTGGATGATTTCGGTCTTGAATCCGCCATTGAGTGGCAGGCCGAAGAATTCAAAAATCGAACAGGCGTCCGATGCAGGGTTGAATCCAGTGTTACTGACCTGAATTTGACCAAAGAGCAATCCACTGCGGTTTTTCGCATATTTCAAGAAACCTTGACCAATATTATGCGCCATTCCAATGCTACCAAAGTTGACGTCCGATTGGAAATGAATGAGGATGAACTGATACTCGAAGTAGCGGATAATGGCCGAGGAATTACAGAAGCTGAAATCAGCAATTCCCAATCCTTCGGCCTGCTGGGTATACGGGAGCGTCTTTATCCCTGGAACGGGCAGGTTGATTTTATCGGTCATCCCAATAAGGGAACACGGGTAATTGTTCGTGTTCCTATTTCCGGAAAAGGAGAGCCAGTATGATTAAATTGATTATTGCTGACGACCACCCCATTGTGCGCGAAGGTTTGAAGCAGATTATCGCCGAATCTCCATATTTTGTGGTTGCTGATGAAGCCGGCAACGGTTCTGAACTCTTGGAAAAAGTTCGTAAAGAAGATTTCGACGTCATTTTGTTGGATCTGAAAATGCCGGGAATGGATGGCCTGGATGTATTAAAGCAATTAAAGATCGAAAAGCCTAAGATACCGGTGATCATTTTGACGGTACATCCTGAAGCCCAGTATGCCTTGCGAATTCTTCGGGCCGGCGCATCCGGATATTTGACCAAGGAAAGCGTTTCTTCTGAATTGATAGCGGCCATCCGAAAAGTCCACCGAGGTGGAAAATATATCAGTCCCAGCCTGGCTGAAAAGATTGCTTTTGCATTAGATGCCGATTCCGAGAAGATGCTTCATGAAACCCTGTCGGACCGGGAATATCAAGTGCTGTATATGATCGCTTCTGGGAAGACGGTTACCGAAATTGCCGAAGAACTTAACTTAAGCGTTAAGACCATAAGCACTTATCGCGCACGTATTTTGGAAAAAATGAATATGAAAACCAACGCAGAGCTTACCCGTTATGCATTCCAAAACAGTCTTATTGATTAATCCTCGAAAGCTTTTTCTGCCTTAAGATCCAAATCAAATTATCAGTAAAAAGTGTCGACTATGATTCGCACTCCTTAGTATGTCAGACGAAGACCGACATCCTATTTCCCTGATATCCTACAATAATTTCAGACGATCTCCGATTACCAGAATACCCTCTGCTGTTTATATTCACTTAGAATAGAATAACTATGAGTCATGAAACATTTGAAGGGAGGGCAAATTTATGGAACCCGTACTATTAAGTACCGAAGAATCGAAAAAAACTCCTATTCCTGAATTGTTTAAAAAGCTCGATTCCGATGAAGGCGGCATTTCCTCTTCAGAAGCGAAAGAGCGGCTTAACCTGTATGGCTTCAACGAGATCGAAGAAAGAAAGGTCAGTTTGTTCCGCAAGTTTTTGGGGTATTTTTGGGGTCCGATCCCCTGGATGATTGAGATCGCAGCCGTTCTTTCTTTGTTGGTCCGGCATTGGGCTGATTTCGGCATTATCATCACACTTCTGATTTTCAATGCCCTTGTGGGTTTTTGGCAAGAATACCAGGCAGGTAATGCAGTGGAAGCGCTAAAGAAGAAACTGGCGTTAAAAAGCCATGCATTAAGAGATGGGAAATGGCAGGAGGTGCAAGCCAAAGAACTGGTTCCCGGTGATGTCATCCGTTTGCGTCTGGGAGAAATCATACCTGCTGATACCAAACTCTTTGAAGGCGACTACCTCAGTGTGGACCAGTCTGCGCTTACCGGCGAATCCTTGCCGGTGAACAAAGAAAAAGGCGATATTGCTTACTCCGGTTCGATTGGAAAACAGGGGGAAATGGTCGGTCTCGTCACCGCCACCGGTAACAATACCTATCTCGGAAAGACCGCCAAACTCGTGGCTGGGGCAAAGTCCGTCTCTCATTTTCAGAAAGCAGTATTGCAGATTGGTGACTACCTGATTTATATCAGCCTCGGCCTGGTTGCGGTCCTTATCCTTGTGCAGTTATTCCGTGGAACGCCTTTTCTTGAGCTGGTGCAGTTTGCCCTCATTCTTACCGTGGCATCCATCCCGGTAGCCATGCCGGCGGTGCTTTCCGTTACCATGGCAGTTGGTGCACTGGCACTTTCCAAGCTTAAGGCCATCGTGTCCCGGCTGGAGTCCATTGAAGAAATGGCCGGTATGGACATTTTGTGCTCTGATAAGACCGGGACTTTGACACAGAATCGGCTCACGCTGGGCGAACCTATGACATTCAGCGCGCGGGATGCGCAGGATCTAATTTTAGCTGCCGCGCTCGCCTCAAAACCCGAAGACCAGGATGCCATCGACCTCGCGGTAATCGGCGGGGTTCAAGACACTGAAATGTTGAAAATGTACAATCAACTTAAGTTTCTACCTTTCGATCCTGTCATCAAGCGCACAGAAGGAACCATCAAGGACGCCCAAGGCAAGACCTTCAAAGTCACCAAAGGTGCGCCTCAAGTGATTCTGGGAATGAGCGACGTGGATGATGGCATTAAAACAAAGGTGGAACAGGCTGTAAACGATTTTGCCGCCAAGGGATATCGCACTCTGGGTGTCGCACGATCTGAAAATAATGGACTGTGGCAGTTTCTCGGCATTCTGCCGCTCTATGATCCCCCTCGTGAGGATTCGGCCGACACCATTGTCCAAGCCCAGGCACATGGCATTCAGGTCAAAATGGTAACCGGAGACAACCTCGCCATTGGCCGCGAGATCGCCGGACAACTGGGTCTTGGGAGGAATATTAAACTGGCGGACAGGCTCCTTGCCGCCAATCAGCGCGACGGACAAATGGCCTCCGATACGGCGGAACAGGTCGAAAAGGCGGACGGTTTTGCCCAGGTTTTTCCCGAGCATAAATACGGCATCGTCAAAGCCCTGCAGGTCCGCGGCCACATCGTCGGCATGACCGGTGACGGCGTGAATGATGCGCCGGCCCTGAAACAGGCCGATATAGGTGTAGCGGTAAGTGGTGCCACCGATGCGGCCCGGGCCGCGGCGGATTTGGTCCTCACGGCTTCCGGACTATCGGTGATTATTAATGCGGTGGAAGAAGCCCGCCGGATTTTCGAACGGATGAACTCATATGCCATCTACCGCATTACGGAAACCATTCGAATCATGATTTTCGTGGTGCTGGCGATGATGGTTTTCAATTTTTACCCCATCACCGCCATTATGATCATTCTGCTGGCTTTTCTCAATGATGTTCCGATCATGACCATTGCTTACGACAGAACGTATCTCGACCCAAATCCGGTGCGCTGGAACATGCACCGGGTCATTGTGGTTTCCACAGTCATGGGTTTAACAGGCGTTATGGGCAGCTTTCTTATGTTGTATCTGGCGATAAACTGGCTACATTTGAGCATTCCTCAAATACAGACCTATATTTTCCTCAAAATGGCGGTGGCCGGACATCTGACGTTATTTGTTGCGCGAAACAAGGGGTTTTTTCTCAAAAAACCCTATCCTGCGCCGATTATGATCTGGTCGGGAATCGTGACCAAGCTGCTCGGAACCCTTCTGGCAGCATATGGTTTTGGACTCATCACGCCGATACGCTGGACAGATATTGCCCTGATATGGGGATATTCCATTACCTGGGCCTTTCTTACGGACTGGGCTAAAGTCAGCGTTTATCGTCATTTTGCCATGGAGGGTTCGCGCCATGACGGATTTCTTAAACGGGCTCAACAAATCATCGTACCCCATTCGGGTCAACACCATGGCACGGTTTAGATGGTATGATTTGTTTCTCAATTGATCGTGGAATAAAGGGAGAAAGATATTCAACATTATAAAATTATTCATATTAAATGATAAACTTCAGGATTCGCTTTGTTTGAAAAAGTTTGTCGGAAAATCGCCGACAGCCGATTGCGCTAAACACCTACACCAAGATCAGACGATGTCCGATTTCTATAAAGCGTTGCGTTGATTATTATAAGATTAAAATAGAAAGGATGGACGCCATGAAGAGAGTCTACATTGTCGATGATTCCGTCAAACTGCGAAAACGACTGCACGAATTGCTGTCTGACGTTGATAATGTCCAAGTTATCGGACAAGCCGGCAATGCGGACGAAGCACTCAACGATATTCGCGTTTTAAAACCCGATACCGTGCTTCTTGATATCCGGCTGCCCGGCAAAAGTGGCATCCAGTTACTTGGCGAAATTAAAGAATTTCAGCCCGAAATTACGGTCATTATTATGACCAATTATGATTATCCGCAATATCATCAGCAGAGTATTCGGGCTGGTGCCGATCACTTTTTCAACAAGACCCGGGAATTTGAAAGCATCATCGAGGTCTTAAAACGGTAATCGACGGATCGTCGAAGTTTGGCGGGCCCAGTGCTTGCGAGTTTCATTTAAGTATTCAGGTATTAAAAATTATCAAAGGAGGCAAACAATGAAAACATTTAAAAACATTCTTGTGGTCAGTCGATCAACAAAACATTGCCGCGAAGCGGTTGAAACCGGCATTTCTCTGGCGCATCAGTATGGTGCACATCTTAATCTTTTGCACGTTATTCATGATCCGTTCAATTTAGAAGGCTGGAACTTGCCAGTGCCAAGCTTCCACGACGAATATGAAAAAATGGTTGCCGATGCCCGAAAGGGGTTGGATCGCATGGTGAAGATCGAAAAAGATAAGGGATTGCCTGTTACGGTATGGGTGAAGGACGGTCAACCGGCAGAAGAAATAAAGAAGGTTGTCGAAGAGGAAAAGATCGATCTTATCATTATGCTGGCCCATGAAGAAGGGCGTTTGGAACATTTCCTTTTTGGCCGTACCAACGATGCCATTTTACGCAAACTGCCCGCTTCTATTCTTCTGGTCAAGAAGAATTGATAAACGCGGCATTAAATGGAGACTGGAAACCATCTGGATGATGAATTCCAGTCTCCCCACAAGATACGGGGCCCCGAGAGGGCACGGTGAAGGCAAAAACAACTGCGACTACAGATAACATTATAAATTGGTATTCTTCATAAAGAAGAAGATTTAACAAGGAATAGTTTTACAACAGCGGGGCAAAAAGACGCCCTACACCCTCGATGACGGCGAGAGATGAGCTCCGGTGAGGTTCCCGGACGCTGCATTCGGCCATCAGAACCCTCATCCATGCATCTAAATGATCAATGACATCCGGTGAATATATGCATAGAGCCACTTCATAGTTGAGCAACAGACTGCGCATATCCATGTTGGCTGAGCCGGTCACCGCGACGACATCGTCGATGAGCAAAGCTTTGGCGTGCAGCATTCGGGGGCGATAGAGAAGTATATTTGCCCCGGACTCCTGGAGCTGAGACAGGTAATCCTCGCGAGCCAGATCCGCCAAGCGATGATTCGATCTCTTGGGAATGATAAGGCGCAGATCGATGCTTCTTCTAGCGGCCATGCAAAGCGCTTCCAGCAGTAGATCGTCGGGAACGAAATAGGGGGTGACAATCCAAACCCGTTGTGTCGCGCGGAATAATGCGGCAATCAATGCATCACGCAAAGTGTCACCTTCCACATCCGGACCGCTGGCCATGAACTGTAGCAGTGTGCCTGGAGCTTCCTCCTTCCATCCGGCCGGGGGCTTGATGCTGTCAAGATCTTCGCGAGCGGCAAATTTCCAGTCCGACCGGAAAATCTCGTATGCTTGTGCAGCGGCGGGCCCGTCAATGTGCAGTGAAAGGTCCTGCCAGTAATCGACACTTTTGCAGGGTCCCATGTATTCATCGGCGAGGTTCATACCGCCGATGATAGCCGCCGTTCCGTCTACCAATAATATTTTACGGTGATTTCTCAAGTTGGCGCGCCCACGGAAAGGCAGGTGCAGCATCGGCATGAAAAAAGCCGTCCGTCCGCCGGCGTTCAACAATGGTGAAAGAAAGCTTCGATGAATTTTTGTAGAACCGAGCGCATCCAGCAGCAGAAAAACCCTTACGCCCTTGGAAGCTTTTTGAGCAAGATTTTCAATAATCGCCCTACCGGTTGCATCTTTGCCGAGAATAAACGTTGCAATATGGATCGTGTGTTTTGCACTTTGGATCAACCCCATCGTTTTGCGATACGCCTGTTCTCCTGTGGAAAGAATCTCAAAACTGTTGCCCTGAGTCAGCGGGAATCCTCCCCTGAAGATCTTCGGGGTCAATGGCTGATATAGACAATCATGTGGCGTTTGCGCCGGAGAAAAAACCGGAAGCTTCTGTTTCGACGCCGTCATGTATTTCATTTTGCGGCCACCGAATATCAAGTAAAGCGGCACACCGATATAGGGGACAAAGACAATGGCCATTAACCACGCCAGTGTGCTCGTGGGCGATCTTCGTTGTTTCAAGATATGCGCCAGCAGGACCAGGGCTAAAATAAATCCCAGAGACGGCAAAAAATGTATGAATAGTGTCGGAAGCTTCATCTTTTTGGATAACCAGATAATATTTTTCCGAAGTTCAATTTTTAAATTATTCGGGATAGCTGTTGCTGCGATGGTAATAGTAAACAATCCAGATCAGGATGCCGGTAGTTGCAATGCCTCCCAGAATTATTATTTCATAATGTTTGATATTGCCGATCACCGCTTCGAGGGCACTTCCGAACAGATAGCCACCCGAACCGATGGCAATCGCCCAAGTCAAGGCGCCGATAGCATTTAGCAACAGGAACTTACACGCCGAAACCTCGCTCATTCCGATAACGAAGGGCGAAACGGTCCGCAAACCATAAAGAAAGCGAAAGACCAGAATCATCGGTGTCTGAAAACGCTCCAGCATATTCTGGGCTTTTTTCACCCGTGACTTCCATATCGGGCGCCGTGCAATAATTGCCTGACTGTGCTTGCGGCCGAGATAGAAGAATATCTGATCACCGAAGAGACTCCCCAAGAATGCCGCCAGGATGACACCCGGTAACATCAAATAGCCCCTGTGCGCGGCAAATCCTGCCAAGATCAGAATCGTTTCACCCTCCAGAAAGGTGCCGATGAATATGGCCAAATATCCATAGGTTACGATTAAAGATTCCAAAAACCTTTCTCCTCAGCACTTGAACCTTATTTGCCGGCCGGTAGTAATTCGATCAAAGGTAAACTCCCTGGCTATGTCGGTGGACTATCAGGGTTTGCCATTTCCGGGACTATATGAAAGACCCTCATAATGTGAATCGTTCAAAATTCAAAGAAAGAGAGGCTTTAAATGAACAATGATCAAAGTTTAAGTCATACGAGGTGTGAATGCAAGTTATCATTTTTCTCTTAAGAGTATGTCGGGTTATTTGCGAAGGATTTAAAGAGTTCTGTAGGACTGAGACCGACGATAATAGATGACTTTTTCTTACATGAAAATCGGATAAAAACTGATTTTCAAGGCAAAGCGTAATAACTATTATATGTTCAACAAAGTGAGAGCTATTTCTCTCGCTTGAAAACATTCACACATAAAGGAGAAGTAAAATGAAAAAACTCATGGTTATCGCACCATTTACACTTTTGGCAGCATTTTTGATTCTGGGTACTGCTTACGCGCATGCGCCGGGAAGCGGTTACGGTCAATCCCAGCAAGGTGGATGGTACTGTCCCAATTGTGGTGCCTACCAAGGCGGTTATGGTATGGGTCCCGGTATGATGGGGTACGGTATGGGCCCCGGTATGATGGGATATGGCAGGGGATATGGTATGATGGGCCCCGGCTATGGTTACAACCAGCAATACCAGCAGCCCCAGAGGTCGATAACAGAATCTGTAAAGATCCGGAATGCCGTACATAATTAAAAAATGAGACTAATTAAGCGGTAAAATTTCAACTCAAAAGGAGGAACAGCTCATGGAAAAGAAAACATTTACGATTGCAAACATTTCATGCGGGCATTGCTTGATGACCATAAAAAACGAACTCGGCGAAATGGCCGGTATACGAACAGTAGATGGGAATGTTGATAACAAAACGATTACCGTGGAGTGGGAAGCGCCGGCTTCGATGGATACTATCAAAGCTAAGCTCAAAGAAATTAACTATCCTGTGGAATAAAGGGCAACGATCTGTCCGCTATTTTTTATTCTTCCCATCATTGGACTTATAGCCGGTACCGCAAAGCAGGTGTCGGCCTCGCTAAAGCAAGAGAGTCGGGTTTCGCAATGATCTTTGCGCTCATTGGACTCGGATCGGTTTTTTCTTAACCATTGTTATCTCAAGATCATCGAGTGTATATTTTGCTGCGGAGATTAAGCTATGTTGCTGCTTCTTCCTCTTCCGGAATGATAATTTGCAGGGTATTTACCCTGTGGTTTGCACGCCTGTAACCCATAATCCCTATTCCGGTCATCGCCAAGCTTATCAACGCAAGACCACCGTCGAAAATAGACCACCAGGAAAGACCGAACATGCGGAAGAAAGCGATGCTCAGTGTAAAGAACGCCAGTCCGGTGCGAATGAGAGCCAGAAATGTCCTTCCCTGAGCCAGTGCGGTACGTTTATTTGAGAAGACTGTGCGGGTGCCTGCCAACTCTGTACGCTTTTCTGAAAAGTGTGTGCGACTGCGGGCCATTTTATTGCGCTGTTCGGCGAGGCCGGTCCTGGATCGTGAAAAATCCGTACGCAAGACAGATAAATTCGTTCTTTGACCGGCGAGGCCGGTTCGTTCATGAGACAGTTGGGTACGAATATCGGAGAGTTCATTGGATTTTGTGGAAAGACGTGTTTGTTCACGGACGAGAGCGGTTCGCTCCTTTGCCATGTCGGTCCGTTGTCCTGCGAGTGTATTGGTGACAGCGGCATGTTCCAGTAAATCCGAGGCTGCTTTTGTTTGTTTTTTTTCCAGATCATGGATGGATCTGTCTATTTCTGTGTCCATCTGTTGAATATCCACCGTTTGAACCAGCAGCGCGTGAATGGCTTTTAAAGTTGATGTGATCTGTTCGTTATATTTGTTTTCATCCATTGTGTTCTTTCTCCGCAGGCGCTTTGGCCAGTTTATCGAGAACCCTGACAGCTATATCCCCGTGTTTATTGACATCTTCTTTCAAATCTTCGCGAGAAATGCAGCGAATTCCTGTTTTATTATAGAAACAGTCCACCAGCAAACGAACACCGGACATGGTTCCCCTTGAAATAAAAATAACCGGCATCGGTCAGCCTTCCTATGCGCTTTCGTTGACCGGTGTCTTCCGGTTGTCAAGAATTTGGTAGATCTGCATAAGCGCCTCATTTTGCGTTTCCAGATGATTTATAACCGCACGGATTTCTTCTTCTGCTTTTTGGTTGATAATATAATCATTGTGCGCCTCTAACCGATCACGCTCCGCTTGGCGATTTTGACTCATCATGATGATAGGCGCCGTATAAGCCGCTTGCATCGAAAGGAAGAGGTTCATCAAGATGAACGGATACGGGTCCCAGTGACGAATGAAGGCTACGACATTCAAGATGACCCATACGGTCAAGAAGGCCGACTGAACAATGATGAATGGCCACGAGCCGACAATATTGGCTATCCTATCCGAGGCGCGCTGTCCGAAGGTGAGTTGCTTCTCAAAGGCCTCATTGACATTTTTGATCGGCGGATGACTATGTTCGAAAGGTTTAGGAAAATGTAGTTTTGTCATTCGATTCACCTTCTCTTATGAAAGAATTAAATGCTCAGATCCTGACAAGCGAATGCGGCAGAACATGCTTATATCTGCAGTTGAAGACCAACTTCGATTACACGCTCGGAAGGAATGTCATAAAAGACGGCTGCTTCAGCGGCATTGCGGACCATAAACCTAAAAATCTTCTTTCCCCATCGGTGAAAACCGGAAGTTTCTCCTACTGACAGGCGCTGGCGGCCGAGAAAGAAGCTGGAATTTTCCAGTTTGAATTCAAAGCCTTTTTCCCTTGCAAGCGATAAAATATTGTTGATGTTCGGGTTCTCCATAAACCCATAGCAAGCAACGACTTTAAAAAAACCTCCTCCCAGTTTGGATACTTTTAATTTTTGATCGTTGGGAACACGTGGTACTTCCGCTGTTGAGAAGTGCAGAAAAAGGATCTCGGAATGGAGTACTTTGTTATGGTTTAAATTCTGAACAAGAGCAGCCGGTACAATTCTCGGATTCCCGGTGAGATACACAGCCTGACCATTGACACGGTGGGGCGGGTTGTCAGAGAGCGTCTGTTGGAGTTCTTCAAATGTCATAGATTGAGCTTTCATACGGATAGCCAGAAGCGTGCGTCCTTTTTTCCAGATCATCATCAGCGTAAATACGGCCCCACCAATCACCAGGGGAAACCAGGCGCCGTGAAATATTTTGCTGAGGTTGGCGCTGAAAAAAGAGAGATCGACCATCAGAAAAAAAGCTGCCGGAACACCGGCGATAAGGCGGTTCCATCCCCATCTTTGGCGGGCCACTGCATAGAAGAGTATGGTAGAAATCAACATGGTCGAAGTCACTGCAACACCGTAAGCGGCGGCGAGTTTACTGGAGGATCGGAATCCGAGAACCAGGGCAATGGTGGCTGCCATCAGCAACCAGTTCACCGGCGCCACATAAATTTGTCCCATATACTTGGCAGACGTGTGGACGATGTTGAGTCGCGGAAGATAACCGAGTTGAATCGCCTGGCGGGTCAGTGAAAAGGCCCCCGAAATGACGGCCTGTGATGCGATAATGGTGGCCACGGTCGCCAGGATCACCATCGGAATCATCGCCCAATAAGGAACCAGCGCATAGAAAGGATGGTGGGTTTCGGAAGGAACTCTGAGAAGAAGAGCACCTTGCCCGAAGTAGTTGAGCAACAGCGCTGGAAAAACCAGTGCAATCCAGGTCATGCGGATCGGTAGTTTTCCGAAGTGCCCCAAATCAGCATATAGTGCTTCAGCGCCTGTGACCACCAGAAAAACGGCGCCCAGGACAACAAATCCTTGCAAACCGTTTTTCTGCAGAAAGCTGATTCCATACCAGGGATAGATGGCAGCGAGAATCTGGGGGTTCTTAATGATTGACCTTACACCAAAGGCTGCGATAACGACGAACCATATCAGAATAACCGGTCCGAAAAGTGAACCCACCCGCGCAGTACCGCGGTGCTGGATAAAAAAAAGACACGCTAGGATTACGACGGTGAGTGGAATCACATAGGGTCGTAATGCCAGAGTAATCATCTGAACCCCCTCTACTGCACTTAGCACGGAAATCGCAGGTGTAATCATTCCGTCACCGTAAAGTAGCGATGCGGCGAAAAGACCGATAGTCACCAGAATTAGGCTGCTCTTATTTTTCTGCGTTTTTTCTTGATGTAGCAACGCTGTCAAAGCGATTACCCCGCCTTCTCCATAATTGTCGGCGTTGAGGATGCACATCAGATACTTTATGGTGACGATAATGATCAAAGACCAGAGAATCAGTGATAGGACCCCCAAAATATTGTTCGGCGTTACGGCAATACCGTATTTTCCGTGAAAGGCTTCACGAATTGCATACAACGGGCTGGTCCCAATATCCCCGAATACAACCCCCAAGGCAGCCAGAGAAAGTTTAACCAGATGGGGGCTGCGGATCGTTCCCCGGCTTTTTCGTAGAGAGGAATGCGCCGATGAATCCGGTGCATTATCTGTTTGCCGAAGCACAGATGCTGTTTCACCGGATGGGCTTTCTATGATTGGTTCGATCCTTTTCATTTAAACCTTTCTCCTAAGTTGAGCCTGGATAATGGAACGGCATGATTTGTCTTCCCGTAATTTTTCTATAGATCGCTTCAATGGAAAAGGCTGCTGTCAGCATGATACAAAGGAGCCAGAGCTTTGAAGGTGTGCTTTCATAGATCCGCCATATCAAGGCGCCGAAGGCTATCATGCACGCAATGGCACCGATGACGGAGATCCACATCTGGCTGTTGGTTTCGTGATGCAGGCGCACGTTGGCCGCATTTACAGCCGCAAAGATAAGCAGGAAGCCGGCACTTCCCATCATGGAAATACTGGATAAATCTAAAAAGTTAGACACCAGCAGCGTCAGGACTGAAGTAATTAGCAGGCCTTCCACCGGTCGATTCCAGATCTTATGCTCCAGTACTGTTGGCAGTTCTCCGTCTTTGGCAATGATATAACTGATCCGGGCAGCACCATAGAGTGTAGCGTTGATCGCAGAAGCCGTCGACAGCAAGGCGGCGATGGCAATCAAGGTGTACCCGGTATGACCTAAAAACGGTTTCGCGGCCTCGGCCAGAGCGTAGTCTTTTGCGGCGACGATCTGACTGATGGACAAATTTCCTGCAGTGACCATGGAAACCAGCACATAAAGAACAATCACAAATCCCACCGAAGAATAATACGCCTTTGGCAATGTTCGTTGAGGCTCTCTGACATCTTTTGCAGTATTGGCGATCAGCTCGAATCCTTCATAGGCCAGGAAGATAATCATGCCTCCCGCGAAAAGGGACATGGGCTTTGCCCAGGCACTCGGAGCAAGATGGTGGAAATTAACGTGGGAAATGCCAAAGGCGATAAACACGAACAATATGGTCACTTTCATTCCTACGATCCACACTTCGGATTTTCCTACAGCCCTTGCACCTAGGACGTTGAGGAGGGTTAAGAAGATTATCACCGTGCTTATTAGCACATGTTTCCATATTGCTTGGGTGGCAGCCGGAAAAAATACTTTTCCGTAGCTTCCGAACGCGTATGCATATAAAGACAACATGATAATGTAACTCAACCAAAGCAGCACATTGAGTCCGCCGGTCACCATTCCGGAACCGAATGCCTGGTTTAAAAATTCAACCGTTCCCCCCTGACTGGGGTAAGTGACGGACAATCGGACATAGGCATATGCGGTTATCATTGCAATCAGTCCGGAAATAAAAAAAGCAAGTGGTACTCCCCCTTCGGCCATCTGAACGGCCAGACCGAGAACTGCAAAAATCCCGCCGCCAACCATCCCGCCGATCCCGATGGAGACAACTGACCAGTAGCCGATATTTTTCATTTTGCTTCCTTCTCCCTTGCCCGGGGGCCCAGGATATCAAGGATATCGTCTTCATTGATTTTTTCTTTCTCCAAAAGGACGTGTGCCATGTGTTCGAGCTTATCCTGTTCTTTTAAAAGAATCTGTTTGGCCTCTTCGTAACATGTTTTGATGATCTCTTGTGTTTCTTCATCGATGATCTCTTCGAGTTTCTCCGAACGATGCTGCAGCGTGGGGCCTTGACCGAGAAACGGATTCTGGTTTTTTTCCACAAGGGATAAGTTGGGTGCGTGCCTACTCATACCGTACACGGTAAGCATGTTTTTTACGATATCCGCCACTTTTTCAAGGTCGTTGGAAGCGCCTGTGGAAACTTCACCGAACACTATTTCTTCCGCTGCCCTGCCGGCCAACAGCCCCTTGATTTTCCCGAGCAATTCGGACCGTGACATGAGAAAACGATCTTCCAGAGGGGTTTGAAGCGTGTATCCCAGGGCGCCGATGCCACGGGGAATAATGGAAACCTTCTGTACCGGGTCGGCTCCGGGAGTCAGGTGCCCGACGATGGCATGCCCGGATTCGTGATAGGCAACCACCTCCCTCTCATGGGGATTGATCAGTTTATTTTTCTTTTCCAGTCCGGCAATGACCCGTTCGATGGCATCCTGAAAATTATGATGGGAAACAGTGTTGCTCCCTTCACGGGAGGCCAATAGAGCGGCTTCGTTGCAAACATTGGCAATTTCCGCCCCGGCAAATCCAGGTGTTTCAGCAGCCAGCCTGTGAAAATTTACGTCATCATTCAAACTGAGATCGCGGGTATGCACCACGAATATATCTATGCGTCCGGTGAGATCAGGCCGGTCTACCAGGATCTGGCGATCGAACCGTCCGGGCCGCAGTAAGGCCGGGTCAAGAACTTCGGGTCGATTGGTGGCGCCTATGATGATAATTCCCACCTGGGGATCGAAACCGTCCATTTCCGTGAGCAATTGATTGAGAGTGTTTTCGCGTTCATCGTTTCCACCCATGTAAATACCCTGGGATCGGTTTTTCCCCACAGCATCCAGCTCATCGATGAATATGATGCAAGGGGCTTTGGTTTTGGCATCTTTAAAGAGGTCTCGAACGCGAGCGGCCCCTAACCCCACGAACATCTCCACAAAATCCGATCCGCTCAGGTTGAAAAAGGGTACACCCGCTTCCCCGGCCACTGCCCTGGCCAGAAGTGTCTTACCCGTTCCGGGTGGGCCCACCAGCAGGATACCCTTGGGAAGCTTGGCACCCAGACGGGTATAGCGGTCCGGTTCCTTCAGAAATGAAACGACCTCTTTGACTTCTTCCACTGCTTCTTCGACACCAGCCACGTCTTCGAAGGTGACTTTCTGAGATGGATCAACCGCATAGATTTTGGCCTTGTTCTTGCCCAGGTTTAAAAAGTTGCCGCCGCTACTTCCCATTCGTCGAACAATAAAGCTCCAGAGAAGAAAAAAGATCCCGAAAGGAATAATCCAGTTGGAAATAAAATGGGAGAGCCAATGGGATTCGATCTTTCCACGGTAGTCGATTCCGTGGCGTTGAAGATCCGTCAGAAGCTTTGGATCTTCCAGAGATACCACCATGAATTGGCGATCACGTTCCTGTTGGCGCTTACCTTTCAATTTGGTGAAATCCAGATACCAGGGTGTATGTTTTTGATGGGGTGTGAAATTGAATGGTTCTTCGGAGCCGGCAGGGTCAGTTTTGGATTTGCCGGATGCATGAGGCCCTTTCATCAAGCCGTAAATTCGAGCCGGTTCAATGATCACGTTCTGGATCTTGTCCGTCCGGATCAGGTCTCGAAATTTGCTGTAGGGAATTTCCTTGACAGCTGTTCCCGAAAAAAAGATCGTTTCCAGAAACAATATCAATGAAAAGATCATTAAATAGTAGCCTAAGGAAAATTTTTTTCGATCTTCCATGTTGTCCTCTCTGTAATCTGTATGTGTTTTAAGTCAGATCAATTAAAGCCTAAAGTGCATGATAAATTTTAATTTATAGAGATTATTATTCTATTATGCATACAAGGCTTTTACCAGAATCTTGCATGAAAATTAATGAGAATCTTCAAGTTACCTAATTGAAGAGGGTTTAAGCAAAAATCATATCATCTTTCATTTTTCCCGAATGACATATCGGATGATGGTCTTTTTTTCTCATCAATTTTCACCCAAAGGGCGAGCCGGAGGCTTTCATATGCTGCGTTATTAACGGCTCGCAATAGTTCATTATGGCTTCGCCCTTAAGTGCCTTGCATATGAAAGCCTCCAACTCGTTCAAGATTCCGGTTTTAATATGCGTTTCAGTTAACCATCACCCGGATATACCCGGTTTGACCGGTTCGGTGATCCAGCACCAAAAATTGAACCCAATGGTGTGGCTTCAGTGATTCAATGAGGTTGACGAAACCTTGCACATCACTGACGGGTTGACCGCTGACGGCGAGGATAATATCGTCCACTTCAAAGCCAGCCTTTCCCAGAAGTCCGTCGGTCCGCAGCGATTTTATGGCAACCCCATTCGATCCATGCAGTCCATATTCCTGGGCTTCTTTTTCAGTCACTGATCTCACAACCACACCCAGCCGCTTGTTCAGAGAGGCCGCCAGTTTTTTGACAGCGTCCTGAAGATCACCGATCTTTACTTTTAAGTTCCGGGATTTTCCCTTTCGCAGAACGGTCAGGGTGATTTTCTGTCCGATGGATGTATTGGCCACTTGATTTTGCAGGCTCGATGCATCCGGGATCTCTTTGCCTTGATACGCTGTCACCACGTCGTTTATTTGAAGACCGGCTTCATCTGCCGGGCCTCCTTTAACCACTTCAGCGATGAGGGCGCCTTTGGAAACATTAAGCTTCATGGACTTTTGAAGATCCGGTGTTAGATCCCGGATACTTACTCCCAACCAGCCACGCTCCACCTTGCCATTCTTGATGAGCGCATCGGCAATGTGAACGGCCATGTTGCTCGGAATGGCGAATCCGATTCCTTCGAATCCGCCGGATTCGGATACGATGGCGGCGTTGACCCCGATGACTTTTCCTTGCAGATTCAGCAAGGGGCCGCCACTGTTACCCGGATTGATGGCTGCGTCGGTCTGCAAATAGTCCTGGTAACTGCTCGGGTCCAGAATGCCGCGGCGATGTTTGGCGCTGATGATTCCCTGGGTGACGGTCTGGTCCAGACCCTGAGGGGCACCAATGGCCACAACCCAGTTGCCAACGTTCATTTCGTCCGAATCGCCAAAAGTCACATAAGGCAGCTTTTCGTCAGCCTTGATCTGGATGACAGCAAGATCTGTCTTTGGATCGGTGCCCACGAGTTTGGCCGGGTAGCGTTGCCCGTCAGCCAGCAACACCTGGATTTCATTTGCACCGGCGACGACATGATTGTTGGTCAGTATATGTCCCTTGGCATCCATTATCATGCCGCTTCCCAATCCTTTAAGTTCACGTTTGAATTTGCGGGGCATATGACGGGGAACGTCGAAGAAATAGTGAAAGAACGGGTCGTTCTCAAACGGGAGAAACGGATTGTTTACTTCCTGACGTTGGGTAACCTCAATGTGTGCCACAGCCGGAATCGTTTCCTTGGCAACCTTGGCGATGGCGGTACTCAAATCGACGGCTGACGGATTGGCACTTACCGGCGTAACGGCCTCCACAATTGGATTTTCGACCGCCTGCGGTTTGACATTCTCTGGCGCGCTGGCGGTAGCCGACGGGTTCTGTGTTGCCGTTGAATTGTCAGACTGTGACTGGCATTGGGTCAGTCCCAAAGTTAGCACCACGATGACAAAGAAAAACAAATAACGCATTGTTCGAGTATGTTTGTTAACCATTTTATCCTCCTAAAATTATAGATGTGTTAAATATAACCCGGATCAATCAAAAATCCGGACCGATTAAGATATCCTAAAGTTTGTATCTTTTCGTTTCAGCTATTATCATTCTAAGCATATTTAAAAAATTTGGTATAAGTCTCCTTCTGATTTTCCTGTAGGAAATTGCGGGAACTTGCTGTCGGTGTGTGTCCTACAACCATCGCAGAGGCTGCCGTGACCAAATTAAAGCCTGTCGATGTTTTCAGGCAGGGGCGCTTTTGTGTGTGATCAATCCGGCCAGTAGTATAGCCAGAATGCCGGTGGTGAAAATGCCGTCAAAGGTTCCGGCGCCACCGATTGAAGCTATGGGCGCTCCCAATCCCTGTATTTTGTCGAGGTTCAACAGATCGGCGCCGATCAGTGTCCCGAGTGTGCCGGAGATAAATGCAAGGGCCGGAGCATATTTCCTGGAAAGTGATATTGCTACTGCCGTGGCAGCTACAGGAGGAACCAGAGTGGGTACGGCAATACCCACTCCCGGAACCGGATGGGCTAACCAATGAACGACAACCGACACCATAGCCACTCCAATTAGAGTTGTGCTGAAAAGTTGATTCTTATAAATCAGATAAATGCTAAGCATTGTGGGAATCACGGCGCCACCGACGTTGACGGCGATAAGGGTCCCCGGCCATCTGGTTAAGGTGGGAATGACATACGGAATACCGAAAAAGGTGACTTGACCACCGGATCGAATGATTTCCGGGGGCAATTGGTATATAGGGATATTGATGTAGCTGCCCCAAAAACACATCAGCAGCAGCAAAAATATGTACCGTCGGTTGATGCCGATGGTCTGGTAAGCATATCCGAGAATGCCCACTTCGACCATGATGACCAAAAAAAGAAAAAGAAAAAAGAGAATCAGCAAAAATGGCAATGCCAATGGGAAATAATGCAACATGGTTTACCTCCTATAGTGATTTTGAACAAAGAGCCTAATTTTTGTATGGACACAACCTGCTTGCCGTTTAATGGGGTGTCGGACCTTCTGTGACCTGGACCAAGCCTTTGTTCCGCAACCGTCTGGCAAAGGCCGATCTGACTTGTTCTGCCGTCAGTGCCATATAATGTTGTGCGGCTCGGCTCGGTTCGTCGAGGGGAAGATCTAGAACGGATCGGTGGATAAATCCCCGGGCAATGCTTCCCAAACTTGATTCGGTCAGTGGAATTTCACGCAACAGCATTGCTTTTGCCCGCCGCAACTCGTTGGGGTCAACCCGCTGAGTTTGCATCATTTTTAAATTGTACTCTATGATGGCACGTGCCCGAGCTACATTATTCGCGTCACAGGCGTAAGTTACCGTGTAGCTGGATCGGGTTTTTCCCGCTTCCAGATCCACATCAACATGATAAACCAGTCCGGTTTGCTCGCGCAAATCCCGGTAAAGACGTGTGGCATAAAACCCGCCGCCCAGAACGTGATTGCCCAGATTGAGGGCATAGTAGTCCGGATCAGACCGGGTCAAACCCAGGGTTTCGGCCAGTATGATCTCATCTTGAATCCGGCTGTTATCCGGTACGTGGGTGGTACTTGGGATATTTGGCGGTACCGGGGGAAGAAGAAGGTTCGGTTTTGCACCGGTATCTTTCCAGATACCGAAGTATTTGTTTATGACCGATTCGGCCTTTTCGGGAGTCACATTTCCGATCACGACTATGATGGTCTCATCAGGCCGCATAACTGTGAAATGATAATTTCGGACATCCTCCGGCGTCAATGACGCAACAGTATTCGGCGTGGCCCAATGCAAGGCCGGATCGTTTCGGGGCAACAAAGCGGTTTTCAGCGCCCGGTGGGTCAGTTCATCGGGGCTTTGTTCTCGGCCTGCGGCTATGGCTTTGACCTGGCCTTGGACGATTTTGAATGCGGTATCCGGCAGGGCGGGGTTCAACAGGTTGTCCGCCAGCAACTGCACACCCCGATCGAAATGATCCGTCAAAACCTGCAAAGAAAAATCTGTTCCCGCGGAAACGTCTGCAGCGATCTCATCCAGGGCTTTTTGATAGGCTTTCCGATCCAGTGTCATGGTGCCGTAGTCATAGAGTCCGTCGAGAACTTCGTCGATTCCTTCTTTATTGGGAGAAATTTGCAAGTATGGATTGTTCTTAACATGCCCGTATACGCTCACCGTATGGCTGATGGATTCAGGTTGAACAATCAGCTTGATCCCGTTGGGCAGTTCTTTTACCACGGGATTGAGCGTTGAAGTTGGAACTAACAGACGATTTAAAGCCTTATTCGCCCATTTTGGCAGCACAACATCGCTGCTCTGCGGTAATGTAATCGTTTCTTTGCTGCTGTAACTTTGAGCAGATGAAGGTTTTTCTGAAACTTCCGGTGTAAGGACCGCCACCACAGCATGTTCCAAATCCAGATAGCGGCGGGCCACCCGATTCACATCGGCTGTGGATACACGAGAGATGGCCTCCAAGTCATCTTCAGGGGACTGACGTCCTTCTACCGCCAGTGCTTGGGACCAGGCCATGGAAAACCCAAACACCGAGTTTTTCTGAAATTCCGCGCTTGCCAGTTCCCTTCGTTTTGCCGCTTCCACCAGATCCGCCGGAAACCCTTTTTTAATGTAGTCGCGCAAAACGGTACGGAGATTTTTATGCACGTCATCCACCCGGCCGTCTTTGGGAAATGCTGCGACGGCATACCCCAAACCGGCCTTGGAAAATGTATCCAGATGAAAACCGGTATCCAGCGCTTTTCCTTCGGCAGCCAATTGATACAGGTCTCCGCGGGGACTGTTCATGACATCGGCAAGGACTTGGGAAGCTGCGAAATCCGGACTGTCATAACCCGGGAGGCGAAATGCGATGATGAATAATCCATAAGGAAGATCGCTTTTTAACCGGATGGTTTCAGGGGTTATGGGTTCTAAACGGACTTCCGATCGTTCGGGTATCTTCTTGGCAGGGATATTGCCAAAACGGTTTTTGATCAGCGCGAGCGCATGTTCGGGTTGAACGTCTCCCACAATGATCAATGTCGCATTGTTGGGAGTATACCAGGTGTCATAAAATTTTTTGAGCATGGGGCCGGTGGTTTGCTCGAATGAGGCATGGGTGCCCAACGCATCGTGGGCATATGGCGAACCTTTAAACATTGCAGCCAGAAGCCGGGTGTAGAAGATATATTCGGGGCTGGAAAGATCCTGAGCCACCTCCTGTTCGATGGCTCCCCGTTCTTGGTCCCAAAGTTTCTCGCTGTCAAGCACTCCTCCCATGCGAATGGCTTCGATGTGCAGGGCGACGTCCAGGTATTCCGCCGGTACGGTGAAAAAATATTGAGTAACCGATTGCTGGGTGTCGGCGTTAAACATCCCCCCCGATGCTGCAGTGATGTTTGCGAGCTGACCGGCCGATAAACCTGGATTGCCGCGAAACATCATATGTTCCTGGGCATGTGCCATACCGGGAAACCCAACTGGTGCATCGTTGGAACCCACCTTGTAATTGACAACAGTGGCAACCACCGGCGCAATGGGGTTGCGTACAATAACCACCCGCAGTCCATTGGCCAAAGTAGCGCGTGTCACGGTCTCCTCGGCATTTTTATGGCCGACGGCTTCTGAAATTCCGGGTGTCAACCCTAAAAGGACGACAACGATCCCAAACAACACGAAATTCCAAATGGCTATCTTAAAGATGTTTATATATTTCCGGATGATTAGTTTCATCATCATGTCCTCCTTTTTAAAAGGCCGATTAAACGGTCTTAATTGTCCATTATCTATTTTTTGAATTACTATCCAAAGGCTATTAGATTAAAGGTTGATCTTCAGAAATAATTCCAGAAAACATTATGTTCCATCCATAAACCATCTCCGGAATTTTTGTATTTTAAGTAAACATAGACATAACAGTAATCGATTGTAAGGAGAGTTCATCCGATTTTGTTGTAGGATTATCCAGCTATTTTCTGTCGGTATTTGTCCTGCAAATATCCTCTAAATAAACAGAATATTCAAAACCCTTTGAATGGTGAAGTAGGACACATTCCTTGATGGAACTCATTGATTCGAATTAAAAAGGTGGGATTCGATCAATATTCTTCATTTAAAAAAATAAAGCGGATACCATATGCTGTATTCCGCTCTTTATCCTTAAAATTTTTGATCTATTAAGAGTACCTCAAGAATTTCAGACTTGTCAAAACTTGTGTTTTCTTACCAAAACAAGAACCTGAAACAAGTTTATGCCAATTGCATATATCGTAAAATCCATAAAAAATCAAAAAGGCAAACCCCCGATAAAAGGATTTGCCCTATCGAAAAACAATATCACAAAATGTTTGAAGCGATGATATTTTTACCTTCATTGCAGTTAACGGTGGTAACGTATTGATAACCGACGGCCAAAAGCTGCAAAGCTTGGAGCGAGCGATGCGGCTTTTGGATGTCTGTGTTGACGTGATTGTTAGCGGTTTTTTGGGTTCTTCAAATGGAAAAATAAATGTAGCATTCCCATTCCGCCATGACCGAGAACATACGCTTCAATTAATCCTGTTAATAATTCGTGTAACTCTTTTATGCTATTCGCCCATGGTGCCATATAAATCCAAGAAAGGAACCAAGTTAACCCTGACAAAATAACCAAAGTCAATGCGCCCAAACCCAGACCTTGAACTATCGCCGCGATACCATAAGCGCTTGGTTCTGGTAATTCGAGTTGTTTTAACTGCTGAAGATCTTTTTTTAATTGGGAAAAATTGCCATAGAAGTAAGGAAAAAAATACTTAATTCCATGACGTTTTAATTCGATATAAATAAAAACGAAAGCAATCGGCAATAGAGATAATCCGGTACCTATGTGTATCCATGTTCCATAATATTCGACGGTGTTCTTACTTACTTCACCATTATGAGTAAATCCCATGAAGTTGCTGACAATTATCTGACTTAAAACCAAACATAAAATTGTAATATGAAGAAACCGAACCACTGGCGGTTGTCGTTCACGTAGGTATTCCAATGTTATATGTATTATATGCATTTAGTCATCCTGTCTTCTTAAAAACTACTTTATCGGGAGCGGGTATTTTAGCACTGACCAGCGATTATTGATTACATAGTTCTATATATCATGTAATTTATAATAAAACACATAATTGATATCTTCAAATTTTAGATGCCTTGCAAACACCTATATTCACTCGAAATTGTGATAACGGTATTGACTTAACACAAAATTGATGCCCCTTGATTTTAGTTTCAGCTTGCCGGTAGGTCGAAACGCCTGAATTGCTGATATCATGACAAGTTATAGTCAAGTTAAGTAAATCCTAATTATAACTATTACAATATAGGACAAATTGTTTAGTCACTTTATTCAAAATTGTTTTGTAGTTAACAGCCCCTTTCATGGACAAAACAGAGTCTACTCCTCTCTCCGGGGCGGCGCCTGCGGAAGAATTCTCTATTCGAAGCCGATCCAAGTCGTAATATTTTCAATGGGTTCCCGGTTGCTGACCACCTTGTTGGCCGGAAAATCCCAATTGGGATACCCGATGGCAATTGAGATGACAATCCGTTTGGATTCGGGTATTTTGGCAAATTCGTGCAGCACTTCAGGATACCTGATTCCTTGGTTGGCGATGCAGGTGCCCAGTCCATAATGGAGGGCGGCCAGACAAATGTTCTGGGTTATTAATCCGATGTCGAAAATCGGCCTGGGGTAGGACAATGACTGATCCATTGAAATAACGATGGCCGCCGGTGCATTGAAGTACCGGAATCCCAGCTCCATCCACCTGTCCCTTTTCTCTATATCCCCCCTTGGAATATCCATGAGTCCAAAGAGCTGTTTGGCAATTTCGATCTGACGCTTTCGATACACGCTGTCCCGGGGCAAGCCTTTGGTCGGAAGATCGGGGTGAGGCGGTTCGTTTGATTTCAATTTTTCAATATTCGCCTTTCTAATAGTATGCAATATATCCCCGGCAACGATGGTAAATTCCCATGGTTGGCTGTTTTCAGCCGAAGGTGCACGGGATGCAGCTTCAATGATTTTTTCGAGAATGTGTTGAGGAACAGGATCTGCCGTAAAATCTCTGATGCTCTTTCGTGTTTGGATGGCTTCGATGATATTCACAATTGCGCTCCTTTGATCCGCTTCGTTGATCGTTAACAAAAAGCGTTTTTAGACGCATACCTTTTGAGTTGACAGGCAGCCATCTTTTATTATACTAAATCTTCTCGCAGGTTATATTCTTTCCCATAACATTTTTGATTGGTTCAATTCAAGACCGGATCTTTTTCGCGGTTTCGATTACTCTCTGATAAAATATCGGCGTTAAAATCACCGACTTTTTTATACATAAAGTTCGTTTTGTTTTTTCAGTTTTTTATCTTAACACAACGATTGGGAGGATCTTCAAGATGGCTAAAAAATGGGTTTATCTATTGGATGAAGTTGATCAGGCGGAAGCGTATGTTGGCGGTGAGTGGGATAATGTGCGCGGATTGCTCGGCGGTAAAGGCGCAAACCTGTCGGAAATGGTTCGTATCGATATTCCTGTACCCCCTGGATTTACCGTTACCACAGAAGCCTGCAATACTTATCTTGCTTCAGGCGAAACTTTTCCTAAAGGAATGAGAGAACAGATGCTTGAAGCTCTGAAAGCCATTGAAGAGACTACCGGTAAAAAATTCGGTGACCCGAAAAATCCGCTGCTGATTTCCTGTAGAAGCGGTGCAAAGTTTTCCATGCCGGGTATGATGGATACGGTTCTTAACATTGGACTGAACGATAAAACCGCCGAAGGAATGATCAAATTGACCGGCGATGAACGGTTTGTATATGATTCTTATCGCCGATTGGTGCAGATGTTCGGCAATGTGGTCATGGAAGCGCCTGATGAGGCCTTTGAGGAAGTTATCACCGAAGCCCGTGCAAAAGCAGATGTGAAAACCGATGCCGAGCTGTCTGCCGATGATTGGAAGAATGTAATAGAAAAATTCAAGGTGATCTTCAAACAATACGCCGGCCGATATTTCCCAACCGATCCCTTTGAGCAGCTTTTTATGGCCACAGAAGCTGTTTTCAGGAGCTGGAACGGCAAAAGGGCTGTTGATTATCGCAATGCAGCAGGGATTTCCCATGATTTGGGCACTGCGGTGACAGTTCAGACCATGGTGTTTGGAAATATGGGAGATGACAGTGCCACCGGTGTTGCCATGACCCGGGACGGTTCCACAGGAGAAAATAAAATTGAAGGCGATTACCTGACCAACGCCCAGGGTGAGGACGTGGTTGCCGGAATTCGTTTAACCAATGAAATCTCCAAATTAAAAGCGGAGATGCCCGAAGCCTATGGCGAATTTGAGACAATCTGCAAACAGCTGGATATGCATTATCGTGAGATGCAGGACGTCGAATTTACCATTGAAAAGGGTAAATTTTGGATGCTGCAAACCCGCGACGGCAAACGAACAGCTCAGGCCGCGGTTCGAATCGCCGTTGAGATGGTGGAGGAGGGGTTGATCACCAAAGAAGAAGCGGTGATGCGTATCAGTCCTGAACAGGTCGACTTTTTTCTGCATCCACAGTTTGACCGGGGGGCAGTCAAAGAACTCAAAGCCAAGGGGGAGATGCTGGCCAGAGGTCTTAATGTTTCACCCGGTGCGGCATTCGGCATCGTTGCTCTGGACGCGGATATTGCCGAGTTGTGGGCAAAGCAAGAAAACAAGAAAGTGATCATGGTTCGACCTGAAACCCGGCCGGACGACGTACACGGGATGCTCGCAGCACAGGGTATTCTCACCAGTCGCGGCGGCCGTACCAGCCATGCGGCGTTGGTTGCCCGCCAGTTTGGTAAACCCGCTGTGGTGGGTGTGTCCGAACTGAAAATTGATATGGCCAAACGCCAAATGGAAGTCAAAGGCAAAGTCATCAAAGAGGGCGACTGGATCTCGATTGACGGTACTGTCGGCGAGCTTTATGCCGGAAAGGTTAAAACAATGGTGCCGGACATCCAGGATCCCTTGTTGATGAAGCTGCTTTCCTGGGCGGATGAGATCCGACGCCTGGGTGTATGGGCAAACGCCGATTATCCTGCCGATGCCCAGCGTGCGCGGGATTACGGCGCAGAAGGTATCGGCCTGTGTCGCACGGAGCACATGTTTTTCGAGGCCGAACGTCTGCCTTTTGTGCAAAAAATGATCATGACAGATCTGCCAAGTGAACGGCGTGAATCACTTGATGCGTTGCTGCCTTTTCAAAGAGAAGATTTTGCAGGTCTTTTTCGGGTCATGGACGGATTGCCCGTCATTATCCGCCTGATCGATCCTCCTTTGCACGAATTTTTACCCAACCACATTGATCTGCTGCGCGATCTGTCAGATCACAAGATTCGTCTGCTAAGCGCCGGCACACTCGAAGAAATCGATACGCTCTTGGACAAGATCGAAAAGGAAGAACACATTCTCAAACGAGTGGAAAGTCTGCACGAATCAAATCCCATGCTGGGTCTGCGAGGTGTTCGGCTGGGCATCCATATTCCGGAAATGACCATTATGCAGGTCCGCGCCATTTTTGAGGCGGCTTGCATGGTGTCCAAAGAGGGCATCGACGTGCATCCCGAGGTGATGATTCCTTTGACCAGCCATGTGAACGAACTGAAGGTTCAGCAGAAGATTCTTGAGGCTGAAGCAAAAAAAGTAATGAAGGAGCAGGGCATTGAACCGAGCTACAAGTTCGGAACCATGATCGAGATCCCCCGTGCGGCGTTAACTTGCGATCAAATTGCTGAATATGCCGCCTTCATATCCTTTGGGACCAACGATCTGACCCAGACCACCTTTGGTATTTCCAGAGATGATGCCGAAGCCGGGTTTTTGATTGAATATATGGAAAAAGAAATTCTGCCGGAGAATCCGTTCGCCGTCATCGACCGGGATGGTGTAGGCCTGCTCATGGAAATAGCGGTTACTAAGGGGCGGTCTGTGCGGCCCGATCTGGAATGCGGTATCTGCGGAGAACACGGCGGTGATCCCGAGTCGATTCAATTGTGCCATGAGCTGGGGTTGACATATGTTTCTTGCTCTCCCTTCCGTATACCGGTTGCACGTCTGGCTGCCGCCCACGCAGCCTTACGTGAGAAAAAGGCTGAAAAATAGTCGTCATCGTCAAATTTTTGAAAGGGAAAATGGTTGGGTCGATACGTTACCGAAGCCTTTTCGCAAGTGCCTAAAGTTTGAAGTGATCTAAAGTGACTAAAGTTGAGGTAGCGCTAATGCGCTGTCATTAAATTATAATTGGGTAACAATTCCTTAACTTTAGCTCACTTTAGCTCATTTTAGGCACTTGTAACTTTTTATGTTTTCATTTAAAGGCACATTATGAAAATAGCCACTTGACCCATCAACCATTCAACGATTTGACGAAATCTCATGGAGGACGTCATGGCACTGTTTCTTGTTCAACACGGAAAAAGCCTGTCCAAGGACAAAGATCCCCAAAAGGGTCTTTCTCAAGAGGGAATTGAAGAAACCGAGCGCATTGCCCAAGTAGCAAAAGGATATGCGGTTTCTGTGTTAAAAATAACCCACAGCGGAAAAACCAGGGCCCGTCAGACCGCTGAAATTTTTGAAGCAGCCCTGAAACCCCCAGGCGGAATTCATGAAGGCAGCGGGCTGAATCCTTTGGATGATGTGACCGTTTTTGCCGACACCATTGACAGCACAAAAGATGTTATGCTGGTGGGGCATCTGCCGTTTATGGAACGTCTGACCGCCTATTTGGTCACAGGATATTTTGAAAAACCGGTATTTAAGTTTCAAAACAGCGGGATCGTCTGTCTGGACAAAGATTCGGCCACCGAATCCTGGGTGATCAAGTGGACGTTGATGCCGCATATTGGATAGGAATTAATTGACGAATCCAATATCATAATATGAGGCCTTGATGATGATGGAAAACAAAGGTTTTGAAAAGCTTTTTGAACCAGATGTTTTGAAACAGCTGTTTCCGGAAGACCGATCGGACCAATTTTTTGATGCCCTTTACGGAGATACCGAAGAAGGTGCTTACGACATCAGTCTTGAATTCATCGGCTCTCGAGGAAACCGGCTAGAGTTTATGCTGCGTCTGACCCAGCGACCGGGAAAATGTATCACCTGCAGTCTTACCTACGGTCTTCCCGAAATCTTTACCCGTCATCCGATCATCAACATCAAAGGTCTGGTTCAAAACATCGGAACACTCCTTGACGGCAGGGGCCGGTGTGTTGACTGGCAGCTTGGGTCCACCCAGGAAATCTCAAACGACGTTCACGTCATTCCCCTTGACATCTTTTTGGAAAGTTAACCTGGTTTAGTTTCGTTATGGAAAAAGAAGATGTTTTCTTTAAAAGATATTATCGATATTGCTGGACAGATCGAACAAAACGGCGAACGTGTCTATAGGCGTGCAGCGGAAAAAATTAAAGATCCTTCGCTGCGCTCCCTGCTGCAATGGCTGGCCGATGAAGAAGCCAAGCATTTGGAATGGTTTGAAGCATTGAAAGATAAAATCCCAGATACCGGAGAACATCCCGAACAGGCGAAGTTCGGTAGGGATTTATTGCAAAATGCTGTGGGAACCCACAGCTTGGCGCTGGAAGATGCGGATTTTTCCGCCATGGAACAGGTTCAAGACCTGATCAATCTGGTCATGGAATTTGAAAATGATACGGTGCTGTTTTACAAAATGCTCCAGCCCCTGATCGAGGATCAGAAGACCCTGGAACAATTGCATGCCATCATCCAAGAAGAAGAGGATCATGCGGACCGTTTGAAGGCATTTTTAGATAGTCAATAATCACCCCTAAAAGGGTCTTCAATAAAAAATTATTCACCGCCCCAATGAAATTCGCTTTGCTCCTCATCGACATGAATTTCATAGGGCAGGCAGAGTCGCCCCAGTACCATCTTCCGGAGCTATGGGACAGGCAAAGAGCGAGGAATAGGCGTCGCCCCAATGAAATAGACATTGCATTTCATTGGGCAAGCATTCCACAGGGAAGGGACGCCGAAAAGCAAAACGACTCAACCCTTCGGGTAATAAAATGCCCGGATTGGCACCTTGCAGCCAAAGAATTGATGGCTTTTGCCGTTTCCGCAGCGTAAGCTGCTGAGGGTTTTCCCATCGCCGTCGTCCCTGCCCAGTTAAATCTAAAAGCCATTTAACCGGGGTCAGCGGCGATGGGAAATTATACATCTCCGCAAACTCTGTGGCTCGAATGAGCGAAGCGAGGGGGCGGTGAAAACATGCACTCATTTAGCCTCACGGCTTCACCGTCGTGAAAAACCGCCCATTTTTTTGTTTTACGATTCCCCGTTCTAAGAAACTATCAAGAATCTGGCGGTATTTTGTTTCATAAGCTTTTTCAAAATAATGATCTACGGTTTCTTTAAACCACCAGGTTCCCATCAAATGATCGAAAAGTGTATCTGCCGGAACGGTTTTGTGCATCATCAAGGTGTAGATCATAATCTTTTTCAACAGATCGGTTCCCATGCGTTCCGGGTGTTTTAAATACAGGTCGATTTTGCTTTTGCATAAAGATACAGCGTCTTTGAATTGGGTAAACGGCTTGCCGTGTCCGGGATAAACCCGGTCGATATCAAGTGATTCGATCTTTTCCAAAGATTCTTTCAGGGAAAACAGGGCCCGGCTGCCTTCGATGCGAATGGTGATCACCGGCAGGTCATTTTGCCAGAGGGTGTCCGAAGATAACAGAACTTTTTCCTTTGGGTGGTATAGCACGATGCCGTCGGCCGAGTGCCCGGGTGTGTAGATCACCTGAAATTCATGGGGACCGATGAAAATAACGTCGCCGTCTTCAAGGGCATGGGTGCAGTCGAAGAAATCAGCCTTTTGATTGTAGTATGTCCACCAGGTGGACCAGTCATCTTTGGTGTCGATGAAATGTTTTCCGATACGATGTATGGCTATGTCGCAACCGGACCGTTGTTGAATGATTCGGTTGCCGCCGATATGATCGCAGTGGCAATGGGTGCTGATGATTTGTTGGACGTCCTCTATGTTGACCCCCAGTGACGTGATCATCTTTTCGGTGGTGTCGAAGTCTGAAACATATCCGGTGTCGATGAGCACGGGATTGTCGGCGCGATACACAAAATGATTGGCGTTGAGGTATCCCCGTTCGATAAAGAAAAGGTCTTTCATGATCTCTTGAACCGACATGTTTCCTCCTGGTAATGACAATTCAAATTCTTTCAATCAACAATCATCAATGAATACTTAGCTTCTGTTTAATTACGACCAGATTGACCGGATTAGGACTTACTTAGCTTGCTTGATTGCCATCGCCGTCACCACCCCCCACACCAGGTTAAAAAAAATAACAAACACAGGGGTGTACATGCCGAGATCCATTCCAAAATAACCTTTGCCGGCTTTGAGCGGAAACACCACCAATAGCTGGACAAGAGTAGGAAAAACACTAATTATCGCGCCCTTTGTGAGGAGCTTGGTATTCATAAATGGCAACACAAATACAAACCCCCAGAGCCCTCCCCACACGATTTTCGGGTATAACCAGGAAAGTTTTAAGGCCGGCGCTATGGCTACCCCAAAATGTTTCGTGATTCCGTATTCACCAAATGCCCACACGGTCAGGCTGTTCGCCAGGGCCCCCAGGCATCCGGCTGCAAAGCAGATGAGTAGTTTTTTCATATCATTATCCTAATTGACATCGTTTTATATAAATGATAGAAATCATATCGAAAACTGTCAATACACAATCTTACCTTTTAAGGTATCATATAGCATATCTAAACTGAGCGTTTCAAATAGTGACCGGGTTATAAAAAGTAATTATTATAAATACATATTAATACTTAAGCCGCTAATGGGTTTCATCTAACAGGTGGATTTATTTAAGCAAAAAATGATCACCATTTGAAACCCTTGGTTTCTTCAGGATCGTATGGAAATTCATGGTGTTTAACTTAATCTATATCGAACGACTGGAGGTCCCACATGTCATTGAAGAAGACGAGTAGTGAGTCCGACAGGATGGATCAGATCATAGCTGAGGTTCGACACGAGCGAGAGCGTCAGGAGAAGACCTATCGGGGGCGGGCGCTCAAGATGTTTCCGTGGATCTGTGCGCGGTGCGGGCGCGAATTTTCAGGCAAGAGGGTTCGAGAACTTACGGTCCATCATAAGGATCACAATCACGATCACAACCCGCCGGACGGCAGCAACTGGGAGTTGCTGTGTGTCTACTGTCACGACAATGAGCATTCGCGGGACCAAGTTGCGGAATGGTATGATGAAACGACGCCGGCAGACGGGAAAGAGCCGAGCCGCGACAACAAGCCGTTCGCGAGTCTGAAGGATTTGCTGAAGGATAAAAAATCGTAAAGGGATTACAAGTATGCCAAGGAAAGAAGTCCGTAATCCGTCAAAACCAAAATCGAGAATACTGCGAAAGGGCGATCTTCATTTTCCCGATAATAAACATATGGATCAACAAACCTATTCGTGGAATTCGGACGACTATCTTAAACATTCTTCTGCCCAATACGAATGGGCACAAGAGTTGACCCGCAAACTTCATCTTAACGGAGAAGAATCGATTCTTGATATCGGCTGTGGAGATGGAAAAGTCACGGCTCTGATAGGCTCCTGTTTAAAAAAAGGTAGCATTACAGGAATAGACAGTTCTGCGGATATGATCGCCCTTGCTAAAAAGACTTTTCCTGCATCAAAACATCCTAATTTATCTTTTGTCCAATTGGATGCGACAAAACTCTATTTCAAACATCAATTTGATATTGCTTTTTCAACCGCTGCGCTTCATTGGATAAAAGATCAAATCTCGGTATTAAAAGGCGTCAAAAAAAGTTTAAAAAAGTCCGGCAGGATCTTATTTCAGATGGGCGGCAAAGGAAATGCCCGGGACATTATTGCTGCTGTTGAAGAAATCATAAAAAATGAAAAGTGGCGGTCATATTTCAATGATTTTTCGTTTCCCTATGCGTTTTACTCCCCGGATGAGTATGAACAATTGTTCAGCGCTGTGGGGTTAAGCCCAAAACGATTGGAACTCATTCCCAAAGACATGACTCAACAGGGGATAAAGGGCCTTGCCGGATGGATCAGAACCACCTGGCTGCCTTACACAAGAAGAATTCCGGAAAACGAAGAGAATAATTTTATCGATGATGTTATAAACGTGTATGGAAAAACATTTCCAATGGATGATAACGGTCTGTTTCACGTAAAAATGGTACGCTTAGAAGTTGAGGCCGTTAATCCATAACCCATACAGAAAAATATTAAATGTCGCAAAATAAAAATGAATAGACTATCGAGGTTTTTCAATGCAGCAGCCAAACGATGATTATATCAACAAACTCATAGACATGGTGAACACCAGCCCCTATCCTCGCCACCTTCGAATGCAACTGGCCTCGATCTCTGTAGATAAGGCAGTGGTGAAGCTTAAAACCGAGCAATGTCATTTGCAGCTATTTAGGATTGTCCATGGCGGCGTGTTGGCCACACTTATCGATACCGCAACGTTTTGGTCCGTATTTCTAAGGCTGCCTGAAGACGCGGGTTTGGTAAATATTGATCTCAAGCTCAACTATTTGAAATCGGTAAGCACGGGAATGATGACTGCACAGGGGCGCTGCATCAGGGCTGGTCGGACCATCAACTATGCCGAAGCGAGTGTAAAAGACAAAGAAGGGAACCTTATTGCCCATGGGACCTCAACGCTTTTGGTGATGCCAGGTAAGGGGATTCAGGTGGGAGCCAAGAAGTTTCTCGACCAGTAATATTATATACAGCCAATTGAATGATGATTACAGAATTGCCAAAAGGTCTAACCGTTAGAAACAGTGCACCGGCGGATTATCAAAGAATCATCGCTGTAATGAAAGACTGGTGGGGAGGAAGAGATCTGACGTGGATGTTGCCGAAACTGTTTCTTGTCCATTTTTGCGACACATCATTCATTATCGAAAAAGATGACAACCTTGTGGCTTTTTTGATCGGTTTTCTATCACAGTCGAAAACCAATGAGGGCTATATTCATCTGGTCGGGGTTCATCCCAATTTTCGAGGTATGGGGATTGGAGAATTTTTATATCATCGTTTTTTTCAGATTTGTAAAAAAAATAACCGTGACACAATCAGGGCCTGCACATCGCCCGTAAACAAAGGGTCCGTTGAATTTCATAAAAAAATCGGATTCAGTATTTTGAAAGGAAATGGCCAAGTTGACGGGATACAGGTGTCGCTGGATTACAATCATCCAGGCAATCATAAAGTATTGTTTGAAATAAAAATTTGACGGCAAAGTAAAAAGTCCAATTTCTGCGTTGCGCTTCATTTCGTGTTCACTGCGGCGTACATAAGTACGCCTCATTCCACGAAAATCGCGACGCCTTTTTATCCCGCAGATTTTATACGGAGGAACTTGAACTTTTTACTTTGCCGTCTCCATTTTGACTTATTCGAGTTCATCAAATTTAGGACCTGTCTAAAAAACAATCTAATAAAATCAAGCAGGGCAAGCTATAGAATGGTTAACTGGCATTTGGAGCGACGAACTCTTGCAAAGGAAACTCTCCTATGGATTTAAAGGGGATCGTTGAGGGCATGGTTCCCTTTCCAAGTCGAAGGTGTCCTGTGAGCTTATATTCGAGTTTTTCGGTTTTAGCCAGACCCCGCAGCACCGTCACGACGTCCAAAACCGATGAATACAGCGTCATGGGAATAAGGGCTGTTTCATAGGAAGGGATATTTATTTTGACATTGGATACGCCGATGGCCAACCGTTTGCCGTTGAGTTCCAGATCGCAACTGAGTCCCTTGATTTCCATCGGTGTATCATTGGTGTTAAAGACACGCATTTCGATGGTAAAAACAGACTCAAAGATCTTAATTTCCTGAACGTTAAAATTTGAAAGGGTTATTCGGGGGGACTCCAGCCGATGACCCCATCCCGCACAGCCGGATAATATCAAAAAAATAACCATTAATTTGCTGAATAGACTTATGTATTGCCGTAAAGAAACCATGTCCTTATCCGCCTTTCGAGATCTTTGCAAAACGCCCCTTTTTGCCCAATTTCTGTGTCCCCGATGATCGGGATCTACACTACGTTCCGACAGGCTCAAATTTTAATCCTCAAAATACTCAATGTATGGATGCCCGTCCCGGTAAGTTTTTTATCGGGGTGGTTAAAATTTTCGCCTTCCTTGAACTTAAGCAAAAATTAACGTTTTTCAAAGGTCTCTTCCCATGTTTTGAAGCACGGCATTGCATGGACGATTTTTTGATCTTCACCATCCATCATTACATCGCAATTTCCCAATACCTCCACTGTAGGATAGCACCGGTGCGGTGTCAACGGACCGAGCGTTAAAAAGGGGGTTGTCTGCCTACAAATTTGGCCAAGACTTTTCCTATTTGTGCTTCGGTAAAAGGTTTGTGAATGATGTCATTGATTCCAGCGGCATATGCCGCTTCATTGTCCTGCCCCTCATTCTGGGTGGTTACCATGATGATGGGCAGTTCAGCGTCACTATGCCATTGTCGGACCCCTTTGGTAAAATCGATGCCGGTGATATCGGGCATGTTCAAATCGGTGAGGATCACATCGGGTTTTTCCTTTTGGACCCGTTCCAGGGCCTTGGCAGGGAATTCAAACAAATGGGATTCGCATCCCAAATTGTGAAGCACGGTTCTATAAATATTCAGAATCATCTTGGAGTCGTCCACAGCAAATACTTTGAGTGTTGCTTTTTCTTTTGTGGCCTTTTTCGGTGCAATCTGTTTGGAAAGATCATTGTGTCCAGCCTTTTCAAGAATTCTTGCAAAGTAGGATCGGACATCAGGATGGGCTTTGTTGGTCAGATAATCGACGGCTGGTGTTTGAAAATAATCCTCATCCAAAAGGTCTAAAAAGATGGTGTCACACTGGGAATCGATGATGGTTGTCATGATTTTCAAGGCTTCCGGGTCTTCGGAGCGGGTTAGATTTCGGATACCACCGGCAAGAGCGGCATTGTAGTGGCGGTCAATGGCTTTTGCCGCTGCATTTCGAACGTTGTCCACAGGATCATTCAAACCGGCGGCCAACGTGTAAACCCCTTTATCCATCGGAAGCCTTCCCAGGGTTTCATATGCTGCAAAACGGACATTCGGATCTTCAGGCTGATGGTGTATAAGCTTTCGGACGGCTGGAATGGCTGCGCTGTCTCCGATGTCGCCGAGCACGTTCAAAGAGTGAATGATCAGATCCGGATTATCAATAAAAAGATTTTTGATTAAAATGCGAACGCTCATTACACCTACCCCACCGAGTTTTTGCTTCACGGCGGTGCGTAAATGGGCGTGTTGCGACCCAAGTGTTTGATTGAGCATTTCCAGTGCTTCAGGAATCTGGATCTTGGCAATTATGTCAATGATCATAAGGTCCAGATCAGAGTCTCCGCCAAGCCTGTCGCCCAGTTTCTGTATGGCCCCGGGTGTGGCCAGTGTACCCAAAGTGCGTATGGAAGCAATAATGACCTCATAATTACTAGAATAAAGATATTCACTCACGGCGGTAACCGCTGAAGGGTCGGCGATCATTCCCAAAGCGATGATGGCCGACTCAATGATTTTGACATCCTCTTCGTTGGTCAGGGTATCCAGCAAGATCGGTACAGCCTTCTCAAACCGGATTTCTCCCGTCGCTTCTACCAGAAACGCCTTGATGGGGGGTTCTTTTGTATTTGATAGCAAATCCAGAAGGATTTCCGGGCCATCCAGTATCTTTGAAAACAAGGTTTCTTTGAGTTGGGGAAATGATTCGGTAACGTTCGGGTTTTCAGCAATGACACCTGCCAACAAGGGAATCGCAAAATCATCTTCTGCCCGACTGACTTCAAACAAGGCTTGTTTTTGGGCCTTTCGACTCACATGCTCCAGAGCGGAAAGAACGAGTTTCGCTTTGATCAAGTCCTTTTCTTTTATGTCGAATCGAATCTCATCCAAAAGATCCTGTTCATTTATTTTTGCCATCAATATTTCCTTTTTCTAGGCCGGATAAGGCTTGTGCACGTTCAGATTTGTTAATAGAAGGTGCTATTGCTCAGAAATCTTTTGAGCGGCCTCCAAGACCTTGCCCATGATTTCGTTCACGTCTTCTTCTTGAATATCCAGAAATTCCATCGCCTTGTCATCCATCTGATACAACGTTCCATCTATACCGATTCCCAAACCCGTCATCATCGCGATGGCATCTGCCACATGGACAATGTAAGCCAATTTGCTGCCGTTTGATCGGGAAGGGTGGTGGTGATATCGTATGGCAACGGTTAACGGTTTCGGAATATTCCAGGTTTTGCATACCTCGGAAGCGACTTCCGCATGGTCGAGCTCCAAAATATTCTTTTCAGCATCCAGAAATGTTTGCTCACCATCGGCCATAAATTCCTCAAAGAGTTCCCATCTCTCCTGGATATACGAATCAAGAATGAGTTTGCCGGAGTCGTGAATGAGGCCTGCCGTGAACGCATCGTTGGATAATGCCGGATCGATCTTGTTGGCGATTATCCTGGAACCAAAGGCAGCTGCCAGGGAATGTTTCCAAAGGGCTCCTGCATCCAGTCCATAGCCCACCAGTTTGTTGCTCAATAGGCCGGCAGTACCTCCCATGGTAATCAGTTCTCCTAAGGTTTTATGCCCGAGGACAAGGGAGGCGCGTTGGATGGAAGTGACTTTACCGCTATACCCGTAATATGGAGAGTTGGCCAGCTTCAGGATCTTGGTGGCAATAGCTTGATCGGTTTCAAAAAGATTTGCAAGCTCTTTAAAGTCCGATTTCGGATTTGTCATAATTTCACGGGCCTTAAGGACCGTTTGAGGCATGGGTGGTAGATCCTGCACATTCCGCAAAATCTTCTTTTTTAAGGCCTGGCCGGTTGGATGATCGTTTGGCCTTTTTTCCGTGTCAAAGCCGGCAGTTACAGCTGCCGTTGAGGTGAGATCAAGTTCGATGGTTTCCTTGCAAGCCGGACAAGGAAAGGCGATCTTTTTACCCATCGGCAAACGTTCATCAGGGATGTCAAATCCTTTGTTACATTTAGAACAGGTTACTTGCATAAAGTACCCCCTTGTAAATTACAGCGCTTTGAAATGATGATGCCGACGGTTGTCGGGAAAAGCGAACTGCACCAAAAAAAATATAATGCAGAAAATATGCCAAAACAAGGCTTGGAAGGAATCGATATTAATTTCATAACACATACAAATTATTTATACAACTGCTGGTGAAGGGTTTGACGAGGAGTAACACAAAGTGTCATATTCCTGACACATCGCCATTGATGTTTGAAAGATTCAGGACTCTTTATCCTGTTCGAGCGAACGTATTGAATTGATAAAGTCGATGAGATGAACTCTGTCGGCAGACTGCTTGATCGAAAAATATCTTGACACATTTAGGAATTCATTCTGTATATGATACATGGAGCAATTGAATAAATAAATTTTGATTAACCCCAACAAATCAGGCTGCCGGCAAAAGTGTTAAAGGAGCGTTAAGATGGAAATGATTTCAATGGAAAATCATGGCAAGGTTGTGTTTGCAAAGCTGAATCACGGCGTCACCAATGCATTGAGCCCAAAGGTGGTTGATAAACTGGGAACAGTTTTTAAGCAGGTAAAAAACGATGCCGGTATAAAGGGCCTTGTTCTGGGGAGCTCCAACGAGAAGTTCTTCTCCATCGGCTTTGATATTCCGAAACTGTTTAAGATGAACAGGGATGATTTCAGAGATTTTTATCGTATGTTCAACCAGGTCTGTCTGGATCTATTGACACTGCCCAAACCCACGGTTGCGGCCATAACGGGCCATGCCATTGCCGGTGGATGCATTTTGGCCCTGTGTTGCGACTATCGCTTCATTGCAAAAGGACACAAGTTAATGGGTCTAAACGAGGTCAAACTGGGCCTGCCGGTTCCGTATCTGCCGGACAGGTTGCTACACGCGCTGGCGGGGGTGTGCAAGGCACGTGAGATAATGGAAAGCGGTAAGTTCTATCCATCGAATGAGGCACTTGAAATGGGCATGGCGGACAAAATTCTGCCCATCGAGAATGTTGTAAAAGCGGCCATTGAACACGCCGACTCGTTGGGCTCACTGCCCAAAGTAGGATATGAGATGATCAAACAGAATCGGGTGGAGGTGATCGAAGAACAGGTAATGGCCCGCCAGGATCAGAAGGAGGCATCTTTCATCGAGAGCTGGTATTCGGATGAGGCGCGTAACCGCCTGAAAGAAGCGATGAAGAAATTTTAAACGCTAACCTTTTAGGAACAATTCATAAGGATGTCTTCCATTACCGATATTGTTGTTCCAAATCAAGAAGGGTCTGTTTCACTGAAATACCCCCACCAAACCCGGTCAGTTCTCCACTGCTGCCGATAACGCGATGGCATGGAATGACAATGGGAATGGGATTTCGGGCATTTGCCTGCCCAACGGCGCGACTCGCTTTTGGATTTCCAATGTTTTTGGCCAGTTCGCCATATGAAACGGTCTCTCCATAGGGCACCCGGCCAAGGGCGGTGAGTACCTTTTTTTGAAAGGGGCTGACGTTCAAACACAAGCTTAGCGAAAAGGTTTTCAGTGTTCCGGCAAAATAGGCTTCAAGCTGGCGCAAAGCCTCTTGAAGTGGCTTTGGATTTTCTTTCCATTCAGATTCCGGCAAAGAAGGCTTGCCTTCTCTGGGAAAATTGATGAGATGCAACCCTTTTTCGTCCCCGGCCACCAGAAGCTTGCCCACAGGACTTTTCATATATTGATAATATATCATTTTGGCATTTTCCCTTTGATAAGACCTTAATAATTGCCCTCAATTATCACAGAATCGTACATAACAAGCAACAATAAAATATTAACAGTGTTGGGATAAAATGTGTTTTCATTTAATCTTTAATTTTGGAAAACATCTCATATTCTTATGTTTTTTATGTGGGAGTTTTTAGGAAAGCATATAAAAATCATGTTGCATTTTTACTTGACTTGATATTTAGTTTTTATTATCTATTGCGTTTACATTTAATCCCCAGTAGCTCAGTTGGCAGAGCAGATGGCTGTTAACCATCTTGTCCGCGGTTCGAGTCCGTGCTGGGGAGCCAAAAATATACAAGCCCCAGTCTGGATAGATCGGGGCTTTTTCATCTACAAATTCTGAAGCATCGGTTTTAACGAAACCCGGATAAATTTTTCACAAAAACGATATTCGAATTTCGGTGTTTACAGCTTTTTTATCCTCAAAGAAAGCTCATCAAGCTGAGCCTTATCGGCTTCCGAAGGGGCATCGGTCAATAGACATGCGGCTTTCTGGGTTTTCGGGAAAGGGATCACGTCCCGTATTGAAGGTTGTCCGCAAAGGATCATCACCAGACGATCGAAGCCGAATGCAATTCCCCCGTGGGGCGGTGCACCGGAATCGAGGGCCGACAGCAAAAATCCAAACTTTTCTTCATAAGTATTCCGATCCATACCCAATGCTGCAAATACCCGTTCCTGCAACTGTCTCTGGTGGATACGGATACTGCCGCCGCCGATTTCCGAGCCGTTCAGCACCAGATCATAGGCCCGTGATTTGACGGAAAGCGGGTCTTTCTCCAGCAGATCATAATCTTCTTCAAGGGGGGCTGTGAAGGGATGGTGGAGGGCCTGATACCGCTTTTCATTTTCATCGTATTCCAGTAACGGAAAACGGGTCACCCATACAAAACTGAAGGAGTTCTCTTGAACCAACCCCAGTTTTTTTCCGAGAAAGTTGCGAAGATTTCCCAGTGCTTCGTTGGTGACCTTGGGTTGATCGGCCACAAAAAATACAAGATCGCCAGGCTGCATATCGATGCGCTGAGCCAGTGCTTTTTTCTCATCCTCGGTGAAGAATTTTGCAATGGGAGATTGCCATGAATCTTCATGCACCTTGATCCATGCCAGTCCTTTTGCCCTGTAGACGGCGACAAACTCGGTCAGATCATCGATCTCTTTTCGTGTAAAATTGATGCAGCCTTTGGCATTCAATACTTTGACAATACCGCCTTTTTTAACGACATCGGCAAAGACCTTAAAGCTTGCATTTTCCACAATATCTGAAATGTTTACAAGTTCCAGATCGAACCGGATATCCGGTTTGTCCAGACCGAAACGGCCCACGGCATCTTCATAAGAAAGGCGCGGGAAAGGGACCTTGAGATCGATGTCCAGAACGTCTTTGAAAAGTTCGGTCATGAGCCCCTCTGTCACATCCATCACATCGTCTTCCCCGACAAAAGACATTTCCATGTCGATCTGGGTGAACTCCGGCTGGCGGTCCGCCCTGAGATCTTCGTCCCGAAAGCATTTCACAATCTGGTAATAGCGGTCAAACCCGGAAATCATTAACAGCTGTTTAAATATCTGGGGTGACTGAGGAAGCGCGTAAAAAAGACCCGGGTTCACCCGGCTGGGCACCAGATAGTCCCTTGCGCCTTCGGGGGTGCTGCGCGTCAGCACCGGTGTTTCAATGTCGATAAATCTTTGGCTGTTCAGATATTGCCTCACTGAGGTGGAAGCCTTGTGCCGGCTTATGATGTTCTTTTGAAAAAGCCTTCGCCTGAGATCGATATGGCGGAACTTTAACCGGATATTTTCCGAAACATCCACATTGTCTTCGATCATAAACGGCGGTGTTTCTGCGGCATTGAATATTTTGAGTTCCGTGACAAAGACCTCAATCTCGCCGGTTTTCAATTTGGGGTTGGTCATGCCTTCCAGTCTTTTGTCCACCTTCCCGCGTATGCCGATGACGTATTCACTGCGGAGGACATGGGCCTTTTCGTGAACCTTGGGGCTGAACTCGGGGTTGAAAACAACCTGCGTGATGCCTTCTCTGTCCCGCAGGTCCACAAAGATCACCCCGCCGTGATCCCTCCGCCGCTGTACCCACCCCATCAACACCACTTCAGTGCCGATATCGTCGGCACCGAGTTCACAGCAGGTATGGGTCCTTCTCATATTTTCAAGCTTGTCTGACAATGGACTGACTCCTTTATAAAATTACAAAATTTTCGCTTCAACTTAAATTGAGCGATTGTCGAGAAAAATAAAAAATATTTTATT
>Ga0307425_1000006_pt1 | contig 97601 bp, 102 predicted proteins | sample SalMarWE160330MG_FD_202152 | JGI IMG/M metagenome (GOLD analysis project Ga0307425, IMG submission 202152) | Salt marsh sediment microbial communities from the Plum Island Ecosystem LTER, Massachusetts, United States - WE1603-30 | ecosystem: Environmental > Aquatic > Marine > Intertidal zone >... | reverse complement strand
TGATTATTTCATCTGCCCTCTGTTTGGAAAGTACGAGCCTCCCCTCCCTGTTTTCCATGCGTACGATCATGACTTCGATTTTTTCACCACGGGAAGGTTCTTCCTCGAACTCGGTCTTTAAAATTTCACCCTCTGATTTGTATCCAATATCCACAAAAACGGATTCTGGTGTCACTTCAACAACAACTCCCTCAATAATCATTCCCTCTTCAAAGGTGGAGAGGTCTTTTATGAATTCTTCATGAAATGTTTCTTCGGCAGTACTTTCGCTGTCTCTGTTTTCTGTTTTCGATAAATTATTCTCCGGCTGGGTCTGGTTTGCTCCAACATCGGTTTTTTCATCAGAGTTGTGACTGGAATTAAAATCGTTGATGGGTCCTTCAAAGCTTTCAGTTGTATCTGAACCCGTGTGATCAACTCTGAGTTCACTATGATTCTCCATGATTTACAGCTCCTCTTCTGATTTCATGTATTCGGTGTACTAGTACGTCACATACTTCTTTGATCGACATGTCGGTTGAGTCAATATAATACGCATCGGCGGCTTTTTTAAGAGGGGACGTAATCCTCGAGCTATCATACACATCCCTCTGCCTAATTTTTTCAGCTATTGTGCTAATATCAGTTGTGGTAGAATTACTGTTTTTATCATAAAACCTTCTTCGTGCACGTTCCTCAATCGATGCATCGAGGTAGAATTTATATCTTGTGTCCGGAAATACAGCGGTGCCGATATCCCTTCCCTCAACAACCACATCTTTATTTTCACTTATGTTTCTTTGAAGTTCAACCATTTTTTTTCGTACAAAATCAAGGCTGGAGATATAGCTCACATTATCAGTCACTTCATCGCTTCTTATTTTCTTTGTGACATCGACTCCATTGACAAAAACCCGATTCCCCTTCATGGAAATAGAGAAGCTGTTCAGGCTGTCTTTTATTTTTACGATGTTTTTAAGAGGTATCCGTTGTTCCAGAACATACAGAGTAAATGCCCGGTACATCGCTCCCGTGTCAAGGTATACATGGCCGAGCATTTCTGCGACCCGTTTTGCAACTGTACTCTTTCCTGCACCTGCCGGTCCATCGATTGCTATAACCACAGCGTGATGTTTTTCTCCTCTGGAGTACCCTGTCAGTTTGCACTATCTCTGAAAAGAAGGGCTTTGTCCCGCTCGCTCAGCACTCTGCATTTTCCAGGAGGCAATAACCCCAACCCGAGTGAACCGATTGACACCCGTTTCAAGGAAATTACCTTGATGTGGGAGCGTGAACACAATTTTCTGATCTCTCTGTTCCTGCCCTCAGAGAGAACGATCTCATATTTTTTTGGTGAAAGTGTCCTATAGTTTTGGATACGCAATTGCTCTCCATTAATATATACTCCCTTTTTCCAGCCATCAATTAAATTATTTTGTATCGGTTTGTTCGTCTCAACTACATATCGTTTCAAAATGTTTGTTGACGGGTGAATAACCTTCTGAGCGAAATCACCGTCATTTGTCAGGATGAGCAGCCCTTCAGACAGAAAGTCAAGTCGGCCTGCCGAAAACAGTCCCGAACTTTTATACCTGTTTGGAACGAGGTCGTAAATAAGCGGTTTTCCGGAGGGGTCGGCCCTGGAACAGAGATAACCGGGCGGTTTATTGAGCATGAGATATACTGCCGGGCCTGTCTTCCAGACAGGTTTCCCGTTGATTTCAACTGTTGATTTTTCATCTACTTTAACACCGAGCCTATCCACAAAACTGCCGTTGACACGAACCCTGCCATCCTGTATCAAATGTTCGGCCTTTCTCCTCGATGTATACCCGCGCATTGCAATAAGTTTCTGTAAGCGCACATATGTCACAGGTACCACTCTCCTTTTAAGTAACTTCTTGCAAAGTTTCTTACAGATACTCGGTCACGAAATGATACATCCTGTAAAGGATACATCCTGTAAATGATACATCCTGTAAAGGATACATCCTGTCAAGGACTTTCCCAAGGGGACTTACGCCGCTTCTAAGTAAAAGCAGCGGCTTGACGATTCGTTTACGTGGTTTCATATTCTCCCGGAACAGGCAGGTCTTTCAGGCTCAGAAGCCCGAAATATTTTAAAAATTTTGCAGTCGTTCCGTACAGCACGGGCCTGCCGGGGACATTTTTTCGTCCGGTAACGCGTATAAGTTGATACTCAAGCAAAGTCCGTATTACATGGCCAACCGCAACTCCTCTTATGCGTTCTATCTCTACTCTGGTTACAGGTTGTTTATACGCAATGATTGCAAGTGTTTCCAGGGCCTGAGTCGACAGGCGCAGTTTCTTTCTCGTGTCGTAATGTTCTGCAAGTTCGTCATACAGGGCGGGCTGGATCGTCAAATAATATTCACCAGATTCATTTTTCGCAATGTACAGAGATGATTGTGAATCCTTCAGCCTTTTTCCCAGCTCATCAATAGTATTTTCAACCGCTTCTCTGTTGGTACCGGTAATCTGTGCAATGTATTTTACATGTACCGGTCTGTTTTCCAGAAAGAGGAGTGCTTCGATCAGCTGTACTGTTTTTATATTGGGTATGGAGGTATCTGTCATCAGTTCTCTTCACGGCGCATCAATTTAATGCTTCCGAACAACTTGTGCTGGAGAATATAGATTTTTTTCATTTTTACGAGCTCCAAAAGAGCGAGAAATGAGATAATCAGTTCATATTTTGAATAATGAGATGAAAACAGAGAACTGAACAGTACGCTCTGATTTTCAATCAACAGATTTATGATTTCATCTATTTTGTCTTCGATGGAAATCTCTTCGAGCTCTAACGATTTAAACACCTGTTTGTCCACCTCTTTCGCTACGCGCGAAAAGGCAAGTATCAAATCGACAACCGATATTTCCTCCCAGTTTTCTCCGTCCTTGAAATCAATAATCAGCTGTGGGTCTCTCCTGATGAGTATTTTACCGGTTTCAAGATTCTGCTTTAAAGCATACGAAATATTCTTATACTTCTGATATTCTATGAGATTTTCTATGAATTCTCTTCTCTCATCGCCCTCCCCCTCTTCAATATCAATTTCCTGGGGAAGAAGTATTCTCGACTTGAGATAAAGGAGCTGGGCGGCGGTAAAAATAAATTCCGATGCAATATCCGGGTCGCTTTGACCGCCTGTTCTTCTGATGAACTGACCTGTAATTTCCGATATGGAAAGCTCCTGTATACGTATTTTCGAATTCTTGACGAGGTACAGTAGCAGATCAAAAGGACCTTCGAAAATATCGAGCTTTACAGTATAGGCATTCATGGAAATGAGCTGTTCCTCTGCACGTGTATCACCTTTTCGGCAAAGGTAACTCCTCTCTTGATTTATAACAGACTATTCGGTTACCCGCAGAATGCTTTAAAGCGGTATTGTTCAGTTTACTCCGTTCTGATTCGAGTTCTGAAATACGTTGTTCAAGGATTATCTTTTCACCCTGTATGTACAGACAATCTGTAAGCTCGGAAAGGGGGATCAGCATGAATTCTCTGTTCATCAACTCTCTGTGGGGTATAATCAGAGATGGTGATTCAACTGTTATGCCCTGTATATACAGAATATCGATATCGATGATACGGGGACCCCAGTGAAACGTCGGCTTTCTCCCGGTTGTTTTCTCGATTGACTGCATGTTATCGAGCAAAGCACGCGGAGAGAGGCAATGGGTATCAATCTTTACGACCATGTTAAGAAAATCGGGCTGATCCCTGTATCCGACAGGAGAAGTTTCAAAGATCGAAGACACCGCAAGGATGTTGCAGCATTTTCTAATGAGAGATATTGCCTTTATCAGGTTGTGTTCCCTGTCTCCAAGATTTGAACCCAATCCAAGATACGCTGTGTTCATTGTTCTCCGGTAGATACGGCATCGCCGTGTGATAAAATCGAATCGGGTAGACGGGGGTATACTACTACTCGAGTCCGAGGACATCCGCCATACTGAAGAGACCGTTTTTTTTCTGAACGATGAATCGGGCGGCACGTGCAGCGCCTGCTGCGTATGTTCTTCTGCTGCTGTTCCGGTGTATCAGTTCGATCCTCTCGCCTGGGCCGGCAAAGAACACGGTATGATCCCCGACTATATCGGCAGCACGGAGTGCCATAATTCCTATTTCACCTTTATCCCTGCTGCCGACCTGACCCTGACGTCCGTAAACAGCGACGTCATCAAGCTGTAACCCCCTCTCTTCGGCAATGATCCTGCCGAACTGCAAAGCAGTTCCGGACGGTGCATCCTTTTTCAAATTGTGATGTATTTCAACGATTTCAGCGTCGTACCCATTTCCGAGTATTTCAGCTGCCCGTTTTACCAGGTAAAAGAGGGTGTTTATTCCAAGGCTCATATTCGGTGACAGGAGTATCGGTATTTTTTCGGCACAGTTACGAATATTACCGTGCTGGCGGGCTGTAAAACCGGTTGTGCCAATAACAAACGCCGCTTTGCTGTCTTTTGCTCTGTCGATTTTGCTAAGTACCGCTTCCGGAACTGTGAAATCCACCACAACATCGGTTTTTTCGACAGTGCTTCTGAAATCCGCTGTTATGGAAACACCGATATTTCCAATTCCTGCAACCATCCCTGCGTCCTGGCCTATTGCTGGGGATTTTTCAGCCTCGATTGCACCGATAATACGCATGTCATCACTTTCATTAAAAACAGCGATATTCGTCCTGCCCATCCTTCCCGCTGCACCGCAAATTGTCACATTGATCATACTTCCACTCCGCTCAGATGTTTACAATGGTTAATGCTGTATGAATATAGTATCGGGGAGTTGCTTTTTCCAAATTTGTTATTTTTCCGGCTTTGTATCTTCTTTTTCTCCACTGAAATACTGCTCTCTGATCTTCTGTTCGATGTTTTCCTTTATTGTTGGATTGTCGGAGAGAAACTTTTTTGCCGTCTCTCTTCCCTGGCCTATTCTCTCTTCTTCATAGGAGTACCAGGTGCCGCTTTTTTGCACCACCCCCATATTTACACCCAGGTCGAGCAGCTCACCTTCCTTTGATATGCCCCGATCATACATAATTTCAAACTCTGCAATTTTGAATGGCGGCGCAACTTTGTTCTTCGCGACCTTCACCTTTACTCTGCTTCCGACCGCCTCCGTACCCTTTTTAAGCGTCTCGGTTCTTCGAATATCGAGTCTGACTGAGGAATAAAACTTGAGTGCCTTACCGCCGGTGGTTGTTTCGGGGTTTCCGAACATAACACCGATTTTGAGCCGTATTTGATTTATGAATATTACGCAGGTGTTGGATTTGTTGATTATTCCAGTCAATTTTCTAAGCGCCTGTGACATAAGGCGTGCCTGCAGCCCCATGTGTGCGTCACCCATGTCCCCTTCGATTTCGGCACGCGGAACGAGCGCTGCAACTGAATCGATCACAATGACATCGACGGCGCTGCTTCGCACGAGTGATTCGGTTATTTCTAATGCCTGTTCACCCGTATCGGGCTGAGATACAAGGAGGTTTTCAATATCCACGCCGAGGTTCCGTGAATAACGGGGATCGAGCGCGTGCTCTGCATCGATAAATGCGGCGATTCCGTCAAGTCTCTGCGCTTCTGCAATAATATGGAGGGCAAGGGTCGTTTTTCCTGATGATTCAGGACCGTATATTTCGGTGACTCTTCCGCGGGGCACACCGCCGACACCAAGAGCAATATCAAGACTCAAAGAACCGGTCGGAATCACACCGATAGAAAAATCGGTGCTCTTCTCTCCAAGCTTCATTATCGAGCCTTTTCCGAATTGTTTTTCAATGCCTAAAAGTGCAGTTTCAAGCGCCCTCGTTTTTTCGCTTTCTTCCATGACAACGAACCCCTTAATTGGTACGTTCTTTATAAAACCGACTTCTTCTAAGTAACTTCTCGCGAAGTTACTTACAGATACTCGGTCACGAAATGATACATCCTGTCAAGGACGTATGTCCCTGGTGGGATATGCTGTTTTTAAGTAACTTCAATTAAGTTACTTTTTGATACTCGGCCGCGAAGTGGCATATCCCGCCAGGGACTTTCCCAAGGGGACTTTCCCAAGGGGACTTACACCACTTTTTTCTGTTGATTAAGGTAGTACATAGTAAAAATAAAATCAAGATATCTTTACAGCTGCACTGTATACACTGCCACAATACAAACCCGCAAATCAAACGATCCGATGGATCTCTGTCAGAAGGACAATTCATTGGAATGTATAAACACAATTTTTCGGTTTATTGTTTCATTTTTATACAAGGCTTTTCAATGGAAAAAACATAACTACTCCAGTGGTTTGTTGGGGAATATTCTGGAATGTAATAAAAATGGGAATCGGGTAGGAAATTCAGTATTTATATACCTGCTGATACTACAGAAAGCGTCCACTCAGTTAAGGTACCGTATGCTTCGTTCGCACATTGCTTTCCACTCTCTAACTGTTTTAATCCGAGTGCTTTTCGGAAATTTTATGAGAAAATCATTGAATACCCGCAGTGCCTTGACATACTGCCGTTTGTCGTAATATATATATCCTTTTATGAGCTGTACATCTTCATCTTTTTCAGAAACACCGTTTTGCAATGCCCTGTTTGCATAGTTCAACGATTCTCTGTATTTTTCATTTTTATAGTAGTAGTAGACAAGGCGATATAATGAAATCTCTTCATACTGATTGTTTTTTGTCAAACCGACAATTTTTTTATACAGGTCGATTGCTTCGTCGTATGACCTGTTTTTATATAAATTCTCAGCTGTTCTGAACAACTCCTGCACATAGTATGAAAACAGCCTGCCGGTTGGATCATAAACGAGAAGCTCCTGTAAAAGCACCTCCCCCTTTTTGTAACGGCCGGTTTCAAAGTAGAGCAGAGCAATTCCAAGTTTGGATTTCTTCGTGTCCAGTCGGTTGAATATCTTCTCGGCCCTGTCATACTTTTCTCTGCTGAGATACAGGAATCCCAGTTCTGTTTCGAGCTCGGCAGAAACGGTTGCATCATTCAATTCAAGCGTGTGCAGGTCGGAGCTCTGTGAAAGAAGAGAATAGCGCAACCGATTAGCTCCGTTTTTCAGAACCGACAGGTATGAGCCCGCCTGTTTCTTCCTGTCCTCTATCTTTTTTTCAATCAACCCGATATAATTATCGAGAACCCGATCTCTGGTATCTCCAAGCGGGATCAGGCCATTCCTATACATTGTGGAAACCGCAATCAGCGATTTCATCCGCCAGTTGTTCAAATTGCCTATTATTCTACTCGAGAGAAGAATTGTATATATATCACGAGCCTGGATATATTTTCCGGCACGTTCATAGGTATTGGCGAGGAGATAGAGGGCCGGAGCCTGAACAGTTCGTATCCGGTACTCAGCAATTACTGTTTTCAGGGTTTCAACTGCCTGATCGTAGTGTTCGTCATTTATATCAACAACCGCGGCACCCAGCTTTTCATCGGCGTGCCTGAGGTTAAAAACGTAGTATGTACCGTAAATGCCGCCTACAATAAGTACAATCGAAAAAAATATAAGGGAGAATTTCCTCATCTACCCCTTCCTCATATTTGTGACTCCATTTTATTTTCGTTTGCCACCGGGTGTGACTAGGTTGTAAAACCAGATGAGTACACAGCTGAAAAAAAGTGACGCAAGAATATTGATATTATATACATCGGTTAATTTCTTAAAAATATCATCCAATAAAAATCCTCCCAGCACAGCACCGATAATTCCGATGATAAAGGCGATCCAGAACTTGCCAAGCACTGTCTTCTTTAAAATAAAATAAATAAAAACAGCGCTTAAAAACCCGATACCGACTAGTAATCCGTACCCTATAAGTCTGACGAGCCATGCATCCATACGTCGCAATCCTCCGCATCGTTTCTACTGAACGGGCCATTTTCCAAACTCTACCTTTTCGCTCTCCTCACCATCCACGCCATACGACGAAACTGCAAAGTAGAAGAACCGTCCTTCATCCTTTAACACAATAAAACTGGCATTTTCATCTATCGGCTGAAGATCACCGATATCGATAGTATAGGTATTCACCGTCGAGGTTTCATTTTTTGGTATGGTCGGAATATCCGCTTGTCCCTGGTACACGCAAACCGTGTACTCTTCACTCACATCTTCCTTGTACCACAGCACATACCCTGCAAAATAATCCTCAGAGTTATCGCCTGTGAACTGCAGCGTTCTCTCTGTTATCTGCTGGCCGAACGGAGGGTTGAGCGCTCCTGTTGTTTCATATATTCCGCATCCTGCGATCCATGCGAGCATAACCAGAGCTGCGAAGGTGCATACGCCGTTTCTAAGTAACTTTGAGCAAGTTACTGTTTGGTACTCTGTCGTGAAGTCACCGCTTCTAAATAAACATGATCGGAAATACATACGTCCCTTCACCTGATCGACTCAAGTTTTTTTATTTGACCATCCATACCCAATTTTTGATAGCAGGCAACAAGGTATTTCTTTGCATCTTCATCGTAGCCGTACAAAAACGCCATTTTAAGGAAGGGCTCGGCGGTGATATAATTATTGTTTTGGTACTTTATTTCTCCTATCCAGTAGTATGCCTTCCCGTACTTACCTCTCAATTCGGGATTATCCATGATTTCCGAAATCAGTGTATCCGGGATTGCGGTGAGTTTTTCTTTTGAATAGTAATCCCAGTTTACATCATCCTGAATTATTCGCTCATACACTGCCATTGTATCGGTGTAGTGTTTCATATTGAAGAGAATGGATGCTTTGAGGTAGAAGATATCGTATATAAAATCGGGGATTTGCAGGAATTCCCGCTCATTCTCCGCGCTGTTGATATGCTGCAACGCAATCTCATTCAGTCCTTCTCCCATATATATTTTAGCGAGCTTGTAGTGAACCTCCGGGTAAGTGCCGGCTTCTTGTGTACCGGCCTCATGCATCTTTGCTATAATCGCTTTTTTGTACTGGGTGATCGCCGCTCCAACCTGTCCTTCATTGAGAAACCGGTCGCCCCTACCGTTATATACCCATGAAGGTTCATTCGGTCTATCAGCAAAAGAAAGAGAAGTGACTGAGAAAACGAGAATGAAAAAGAGAAGAGCCCCCGCTCGATATCTGTTTTTTATCATCCAAGCTATCTTTATTATCATACAGGCCACACTGAGTTTATACCGGGTGTTTATTTATACAATTCCCGCACCTGGTTTATCTCTTTCTTTGTCTTGTTTAGTATTTCCGACATCCATTCATTTTTATACTTGATGTCGTAATGTTCAAGCTCCCGGACGAGTGCAAGGAGCTCTTTATAGTTGATTCTCTCTTTTGGAGGAAGAGGGGTTTCGGTTTTTTTACTCTCAAGAAGCAGTTCATTCGTTTCTCGTATAAGTGTACAGTTATGTTCCAGCCGCCTTCCAAGATTGACTGCTATGTTCAAGAGGAAATCATCTGTGGTTTTTGCAACCTTTTCCAGATCCTCAGGCTTCACAATCGTAATATTGCAATCCGTGACAGTCTTAATCGTTGCCGTTCTTTTTTCACCGAGCAGCAACGCCATCTCTCCGATTACTGTTCCTGCTTCATTGATATCAGCGACCTTTTTGCCGCCTATATACACGACGAGATTACCCCTGTTCAGAATATACATCTCGTGTCCGGTATCACCCTCCTCGCACAGGATGGAGCCTGCTCGAAGATTGAAGGTATATTCGCTGAGTTTTTCAGTATTAAATTTAATATTTGATTTTGCCGTATCCCTGAGGAATGCACGTCCTTTTGTATACACAAGGCTGTTTGTATATTTTTCGACAAGCTGTTTCAGCCACCCTATTAGCAATCGAGCATGGACCTGCTTCAGGTTTTCGATAATTTCGACATAGATTCTTGCATATTCCTTCGATGCCATTTCAAAACCGGAAATTTTCTTTTCTTTGTTAATGTACATCCTGTTAGTCAGCTGTAGATAGCGCGCGATGTTTTTTGTGACGCTATACCCAATGTTATATACTGCAAATACCTTGAACAGGTTTTTCAGTGGTATTTTTTCAACCGTCGCGTCATCGGTGACATAGGCGGATTGAAAGCGAAAGTATTCATCCCTGTCAGTTTTATTTGCAATAAGCGGTTCTTCCGCACCAAATATAATTCCCTTGCCTTCGACACTGTATCGGTCATCAGGGCTCAGCTCAAAGGAGAGACGGCCCTGATGCATAATGTATGCACTGTCGGCAATGTCCATGACCTCATATATTTTTTGCATTACTTATTCATCCTTTGCAGACGGAACACTTTTTGAAGGTGCAATAGCGTCAAGGGCTTTTTTCGCCTCGTTTCGCACCCGCTCATTTTTATCGTACTTCACTTTAAACTCCAGTATATCTACCGCCTTTTGGTACTTCAGGTCCGCCAGGCCCTGTATTGCATAGAAACGAACCGAGTCATAATCGGACCTGAGGGCACTGATCAAATAATCCCCACCCTGTTGTATTTTCATATCTGCAATACTTTTTACGGCGTATTCTGCAACTTCATGGACATCATCATCCATCAAGTTACCAAGCGTCTCAAGAGACTGTTCTCCGCCTGTCTGACCGAGGCTATATACAGCGTACATCCTGAGGATTTTGTCTTCATACCTGTTTTCAGCGATTTCCTTCAATGTCTCGTAGGCCGCTGTACTTTTTATCTTTCCCAGGGAGAGTGCCGCCTGAGCCCTGATTTCACTGTCTTCCCGGACATCCTTCAGAATATCGATCAGCGTACTGCTGATTTCTTTGCTGCCAATGTCTCCCCACGCAGTTACAATGGCTTTTTTTATTCTCTTTGATGCCTTTTTATTAAAGTAGTACTGCTTTAAAAAAGTAAGGGAAGCAGGATTCTTTACACTTCCAAGTGCACGTATAACCTCTTCCCGGTAGTTATCGTCAGCAGGAGCACGTTCGAGCTCTCCCTGCAGAACATCGTACGCCTGAGCCAGACCAGCGGCCCCGATATAGCCGACCAGCACTGTGTACACCTGTATGGAGTGTTTATCCTTGAACAGTACAAGCACCTTATTGTCTACGTCAGGGCCGAGATCATCGGTTATTCCGTTGAACGCCGATACTATATCCTGGTTTGTTCCGTAAGCAAGGACCTGCAGGTAAAATTCACTTTTTTCAGCGATTAATCTATATGGTATTAGTATAATACATGTAATGACAGAAATTATTAAAATTTTACATAATAATGAAATATTTTTCATGATGGATACAGGTATTCCTGCAGATCGTATTTTATAGTATAAGTATCGGTAAGTCGCAATGTATATTTATCCATCTCTGTACATAGGAAACTATTTTATTTTTCTTCTTTCGGCAGATGATATCGCTCCTGTAAAAATTTATTTTAAAGATCATGAAACATCTATAGGGGGGAAGAAACCACTTCCGCATTCAAAAAACGAATCCACAGGGGGTTGGAAGGAGAAAGTATATTTGTACCCTGCTCTTCTGCAGAGAAAATGGATCGATTACCGGCACAAAGACAGGTTCATCCCTGCAGTTTCTTATGACAATATCATGCCGATTGAGCTCCGGTACCCATTTTTCAGCGCGGTGAATGATCAAATAGAGCTCCGATTGAAAACTGGTGACAAGAATTATAAGAGCGTAATTCTTCAATTACTAAATGAAAACAAAGAGGAAGTATTCGAAAAAGTCCTCCCTCCTCTCACGGTTAATAAAGAACGGTCCTGCCGGTTTTCGCTCAGTATGCCGGGTGTGTACACTATTTGTTTGCTTCTTGACGAGGGCCGTTTTTTAAAAACAGAAATACTCGTCTATAGAAAAAAAAGCATGTGCACTCCAGACGTGCTTATTGAACAGTCAAAATCAGCCTTACGGTTTTCATTTTACTGTACCGCCTGCGGTGCCCGTATATATCCCGTTACAGGGGAGATCATCGATGAGTTCATTCACAAAAATTACATCCCTTTCAAAGAGTATCTTGATATCGAAGGAATCGGGCTTGAACGAATATCTGCATTCATACGGACAATCGATCACCCAAAACACTTCAAGCAGGGTCTTATCCATCTCCTCAATATACTCCGCCTGGCATCGCTTAGCGACGAGCTTACCGTTGTCACGAATCTTTTCAGGGATGACACTCCGTTTGCGCACTATATTACGGATAAACTGTTTCTTTTTGATATGCTTCCTATCATGCCGGACAGAGAACTACAGATGATTCTCAACAGAATAGATGATGATATGCTGGCGCATGCCCTGCATGGCTCGGGAAAGGAAATACGGGCAAAAATTCTCAACAACATTTCAAGACGCAGGGGCCGTTCGATTATGAATGATCTGCAACTGAAGATTAAGGAGGAGGTTGTAGCAGATGCGAAATCCGAGGTGCACAGGAGTATCAAATCCTTCTTTGAGGAACGGTTTGGACGAGAGTTGAAAATACCGTATGCAACCAGGAGTATCTACAGGGTAAAGAATAATGAAGATTTCTTGGAGAATGTTTCACTGAATGAAATGCTTCTTCACACCGGCGTTACCGCGGTATTCGACGGACAGGAACTGATGTTGCTCGATAATAAACAGGGAAGTTTCTCAGATGAAAATCGGCAGGCGTCCCCGATTAACGGGGCGTCCCCTATTAACGACACGGGCCGGAATCATGAGACATTTGTTCATGAACAGTATATGTCGAAAATCCTGCACTGTTACGCATATGACTATGAAACGAGCGGAGATGCAGTTTTGAGCATAACCGGTGTGACCGAAAGTTCTATTTATATGCTCAGTATGTTCGGCATACGCTATGCCAGAATCCATATATACAACTGGCTGACCTCGCTTGAAGATACCGAAGCTCTTGAAAATATCACCCGGCGCAGCATCATCCCGCTCAGGCTGCCCTCCTCCTGTTTTGTGCTGACCATAGGCGCGGTCGACGGCAAACGAAAACCCCACGAGCAGGTTATCCGCGTAAAGGTACGGCAGGAAACGGGCTCCGGTAACTGAATACACCCAATCCGCACAAGCCTCAGCACAAATGGAAATCCGTTTCTTAGCACAAATTACGTATGAACACTGTAACCATGTCATAAACGCTGAACGCAGTACCAAATAGCTGGAATCCTGATCGTGTTTATCCCTTACTTCATATACGGATAGAGGTTTATTCCGTAATCATCCTTTATTCTCTTCACGACCTGTGTGTACAGCTTCTCGAAATGGGGTTTCGGCTTGAAATAATCGAGGTCGTAGCAGGTCTCGACCTTTTCACCAAGCGGCGGATCCGCCAGCTTGTCGACATACTTCGGCACGGTTTTTTTCAAAAGCGTATCCGCTTCCTTTCTGGTCAGACCCTTGCACGCATGGCCGACCTGGCAGGTAAACTCCATATCAACAGGAGTACAGCCGTCGGTGATCTTGGCCTTCCCTGGATGCACATCCTCGATGCCGGAACCTGAGGCGATGAGCATCAAAAGGCAGGCAAGCGCTTCATCGAAGTACATCTCTGTTGCTGCACCGGCTGCTGCATACAGCAGTGTGTAGTACGGAACACGCATATTCCGCGCAATTGCCTGGGTGCTCGCTGAAGTCGCCCACAGGACATCAGGCTGTGAAGAGCAGACAAAGTTCATGTGTATCGGGTAGATAAGGTGGTATGTCGCTCTGATAACGAGAATACCGTGCAGGCTGTAGGCAGTGTTGACGATGGAAAGCCCCTCTGCGCCGCCAGCATAGCCGCCTAAAATCGGACCAGCCTCCTGGCCGATATTCGCGCCCCAGGCGGTAAGATACGCGGTCTGGTTGAGGGACGAATAGTCTGTTTTCAGCTCGGCAAATGGAGAAACAAGCCAGCCGTCCGAGGGTCTGGCACCAAACTGCGGAGCAGATGATGCGATAGTCGAAACACCGGTGGATGCGGAAGAAACGTGGTCGATAATGCCAATCCCGGGCCTGCCCGCGCGTCTGCTTCCCTCTCTGCCGTACTGCATCGCACGAATGGAGGCGAATACTTCGGTCGGAGCGCCTGCTGCTGTTCGAATATGTCCGAGAGTGTTTATAATCGGGATACTGATTGTCTTTGCCTTTGAAATCCGCGCATACGATTCGACGAGTCTGAGGGCGTTTTCCTCGGTGGTGTTTGTGCCGGATCCGACATGGCAGTAGGGAAGCTCGTCGGAATCGGGGAGCCTGCCCTTCATTACGCAGCGGTCAGGACCCTCGCCGAAGTAGGCCTCTTTCGGCGCATCATCGACCGCTTCGAGGATTTCGGGTTTGGTAAACTGAATAACACGTTCGGTGTCCGTAATGTAGGTGCCGACCTCCGAGTAAAAATCGACTGCAGCCTCGAATATCCTGTCCGCAAGCCCGTCATCCGTGTTGACCATCTCTTTCCGGTCGTATTTGATATCGTATTTTTTGATTGCCCGCCGCAGTGCCGGGATAAAGACCTTGGTATCGTAATCCTTCTGCAGCATCATCGGGCCTGTCGCCGCCCTGTCTGTAACATCTATAAAATTAACCATTACCTGCTCCCTCCCTTCTTGCTGGAGATTAGTTTCTTCGTAATTTCAATAGCCCCGACTGCAGAATCGCTCTGTCCGTCAGCGCCGATCTGCTCGGCCCACTCTGCATCCACCGGGCCGCCGCCGACGAGTACGATGTATTTATCGCGAAGACCCTTTTCGCGGAGATAGTCGATGACGTCTTTCTGATAGGTCATGGTGGTTGTCATCAGAGACGACATGGCTATGACATCGGCATTTGCCTTTTCCGCTTCGTCGACAAAGGCTGTCGGTGACACATTCGCACCGAGGTCGATGACATTGAATCCGTGGGTTTTCATAAGGGTAATAACAATGTTCTTGCCGATTTCATGTATATCCGTCATTACAGTGCCGAATACAACGGTACCGGGGCTTTCCATTTTCTGGCCTGATGCGAGAAGTTTCGGTTCGATAACCTTCATGCCTTCCTGAAACGCCTCTGCAGCCATGAGCATTTCCGGCAGAAATATCTCTCCCGTACTGAACATATCACCGATCTTACGAAGCCCGGGCATCATCCCCTCCTGAATCAGCTGCAGGGGATCAGCATCATTGATGACATTGTTTATCACGGTAACAAGTGCATCTGTATCTCCTTCTATCACCGCATCGAACATCTTTTTCAACGCCTCCTTATCCATAATAAAGCCTCCTTAAAAAGTTAAAATGAGCATGCAGACAAAAAGATGGTAGCATTATAGCTGTCTATACAGCAAACGTCAAGGATATTAATTCTTCATTAATGATAAAAAATAATGATAAAAAATTGATACAGTCAGGTCTACAGTATTGTTCTTCGTCCGGTACGTATATTAAACGTCGCTATGCGGCACGATCAGAACTTTTTATGCACATATTCGATCGCTGAAAGGCTTATACCCCACCCAGCCATTTTCTGTAATCGGGATTCCCGGCGTTTATTCTGAGCCTCTCGAACCTTCCATTTCCATAAGCATAGAAATCGAACTCAAGCGTGGAGATACGAGATTGAATCATCGCCCATACACTCCACCAGAGATCTGAAACGATCTTGTAGAGAAGCATTCTATACAGCCTGTTATTTTTCAGTTCCCCGCAGTACTCCGTTATGATCAGCTCTTCCTGCTCTTGCAAAAACGGATGCTCTACGGCAAAATCACCGAGATCAAAATACGGGTCTCCCCTGCCGCCGTACTCCCAGTCTATTATCCAGATCTCCTTTCCGTCGTCTAAAAAGTTCTCGGAAAGGTAGTCGTTGTGGCATGCAACGTCCTGTAGTGGATTTTTTTTCATTGCAGACTCTATTTCCTCTGAGATTCCGAGCATGCGGTCAAAATCGGACGGGAGCGGCGCATCGTACTTTTTGACATAGTCCATGTAGTCTCTGACTGTCTGGAAGGGGTCGAATCTTTTTTTAAAGGCCGCTTTTTCATGTATGACCCGTATCGCAGAGACGATTCTTGTAATGAGCGAATTATTTCCGGTTATTTCATCCGTTGTCAGGGTCTTACCCTGAATAAACTGTACCACAGAAATGTTCTCGGGCTTCAGATGATGAAGAACCCGGGGTGTCACACCGGTCTTGCCAGCCTCTATAGAGCACTCGAGCTCGTTGTCGCGATCGATGAAAATATCGGTTCCTGCGCCCGGTATACGCATGACGTACTTCTCGTCATCCACATACACCGTGTAGTTGTGATTCGTAATACCCCCGCCGAGCGGCTCCCAGCGTATCTCTTTGCCCTTCCACTCATCGATCCTCGAAATTATTTCATTGGTAATAGGCTCCATTTAATCCCCCAGCTTACTATACACACTATATCACGTTACAGCCATCCGAATTTTAAGTAATACATTTAATCTGGAGCAGAATTTACAATTTTTAAACAACCCTGACAAATAGAACTTTTTAAGCAGACTCATTTATTGACAAAATTTAAAAAAACTGTTATTACAGGGTTTGATTATTCAAACTACAATGTTCAGGAGAAATGAATCATGAAAATCATTAAAGATGTAATTCCTTTGGTTGATGAATGGAAAGGAATGGAAGCAGATATTGTAGAGCTCACTGAAGGGATCACTAATAAAAATTATAAAGTAACGGTTAACGAGAAGAGCTACATTGTAAGAATACCGGGAGAGGGAACAGAACTTTTCATTGACAGGGAAGTTGAGCTTCACAATATGCTTTCAGCTTCGAACTCTGGAGTTGGCGCACATATCTTTAAATATTTCAGACCTGATTATATCGTAATTTCAGATTTTATTGATGGTAAAGTGATGTCTGCAGAGTCCTTCAAGAATAAAAATCTCATTATAAAGGCACTGGAAGCGATCAAGAAAATTAACACTGAGGGAAAATTTACATCGACATTTATCATGTTCGATTATTTTGATACATATTTGCAGCTCACAAAAAATCATTCAATGAAAATGCCAAATAATTTTACAGATGCTGAAAAGATCGTAGATAAAGTAAGAGAAAAATTTTTAAAGAATATGCCGGAGCTTGCCCCCTGTCATAATGATCTTCTTGCAGAAAACTTTATCGATCAGGGCGATAGAATGAGGATAATAGACTGGGAATTTTCCGGTATGAATGATCCCTGTTTTGAAATTGGTGATTTCTCAGTTGAGCAAGGATTCGGAGAAGACGAGGATACGCTTATCATAGAGACTTATTTCGGCGCGTTTGATGAGAGCAAGTTTGCAAGGATGAGCATATATAAGTCCATGGCTGATATATTATGGACTTTATATGCTATGATACAAAACCATTTTTCTAAGATTGATTTTGATCATTGGGAGTATGGAATAAAACGGTTTAACAGGGCAATGAATAACATGCATTCTGATAAGTTTTCTCAATGGTTAAAAAATTCATAACATTTTTATAATCCATTTTAGTTTGATTATTTTACCCTTTTTCTTAGTGGTAAAATTGATTCTCCAATTTGTAGATTCAATCAAGCTGTTTCTTGCGGCGAGGGACCATCACAACATTTCTTTTATACCTGGCACACTTTTTTCAGTTACGGATAAGTATCGAAACTTAATTCATCTTAACGCCGCCATTTGGTCGGAAAAAGCTGAAGAGGCTGTAGCAATCCTTGGAAATCTTGCTGCTGAACAGAAAATATAAAAAAAATTCGCAGGAATCAGGCGGCTAACCGTTAAGAATTTTTTGCACCATGTGTGTGAGATTGTCACGGTTTTCTTCGAGCCATCTCATGAGGCGCATGTTGTGCTGCAGGTAAATCAGGTATTCGAAGGGATTGGGTTTCTTAATATAGTAATCATCGACATCCCAGTTCAATACATAGAGGTTGCTCGCCTGTATCATACATGGAAGGTATTCAGCTTCGAGGCCGGCAATGGAACCGGGATTTTCGTACTTTTTTGCTTCTTCCTGATAGGATTCAAGGAAAATCTGAAGTTTTTCGAACAGGAGGTCACCGTCCTCCTTCCCTTCCCACGATGAACAGGAGTAGGTAACTGCGAGGGCGACGTCGAAAGCCCGCACATCGATTTTCGACCAGTCGAAGTCGAAGAGGCCCACAACCTTTTCATCCAGGAATTTCAGATTGCCCGGATGATAATCGCAGTGAATCGCAAGATGCGGCATATCATTGTACGTGTCCCTTTCGATCTGCAGTACCGTAGTATCGATAATTGATAGAATCGAGTCCAGATGTTTCAGGAAATAGGCATCGAATTTGGTCTGACCTGTTCTTTTTGCGTACTTCATCATATTTCCGGCTATTGTGGGAAGCAGGTCGATTATCTTCGGTTCAAACCTTTTTCCCTCATATTTCAGCCCCGATACTGCTGCATGGTATTGGGCGAGTACCCGTGCGCTGTCTTCAAGCTCTCTCGCCGAGCAGGCCGGATTGTCCCAGGTGTACTTGTCCTCTCCCGGCAGAAACTCGAAAACGGCAAAGTACACCTCCTCGTGTGAATCCTCCGAGGGAACATCCCGTGCGGGAACGTCCCGTGCGGGAACGTCCCTGGCGGGAACGTCCCTGGCGGGAACCTCGTCTGAGGAAACCTCACTGATGGGAACTTCGCCTCCGTTTTCGAACTGTTTGATGTATGTTGTATTGTGCCGCGTTTTTATGACCGCAGCTGACAGAGAAAAACCCTTTTTGGTAAGGTGGGTAACGATCGAGTGCTCGAATTTGATTTCATCCTCCCTGATGCCCCTCTTGTAGCGTCTGAGGAAGTACTTTTGAAGCCTTCCGCCTTTTTTAGTCTCTATTTCATAGCTCACATTGACATACCCACGGTCAAGCTTTTTAACGTCGATAAGCTCTCCAATGTCGTAATGCTCTTCAAGCAGAGTCCTGAGGTGATGGGACATGTAGTTTCTATCCATCGCTTCCTGCAGAATCTGCACGGTCGACACAAGATTGTCAACCAGGGTTCTCAGCTCACTCAAATCAACTTCCACCTGGATTTCCTCCGCACAATGGTGATTATCGATGTATGGTTTTCTCTATTGGAATACCGGCATTCCATGCCGGAGAAAGCTGGTTCATCCGTCCTGCAGCCGGCTGAATGGGGCTTATCGGACTTCAATAGACGAACATCGGTACACCCCATTTTTTGTACCAAGGGCACAGGTACCAAGGGCACAGGTACCAAGGGCACAGGTACCAAGGGCACCATCAGGCATTTATCGGTTAATACTTTTAAGATTGAAAGTTCACCTGCCTATGTCTACCGGGGAAAAGACGTGTACCCCCTTTCTATTGGTTGAATCGGGTTCGCTTTGTATTGTAACCTCTGAAAAGCAACTGTCAATTATTAATTCTTGGTAATCCGTCACAATTTTTCGTAAAAAATATTGACAAATTTTTGTTGATTATACAATATTTGTTGTACCATTCAATCGATACATTTTTTTAAGGAGGCAAAGATGACCGGGGAAGAGGCTGCTGGAAAATTAAAAGCGGCAATACTGAACTACGATGAAGACCAGGCGGTTTCTACGGCGCAGGAGACAGTTACAAACAATCTGGATCCGTTGCAAGCCGTTGACAACGGGCTTGTCGCGGGGCTTGAAATCATCGGCGAAAAATATGAAAATGACGAGATATTTCTTCCTGAATTGATGATGGCGGCAAATACCTTTCAGGCAGCTATGAAGATCCTGGAACCTGCAATAATGGAAAAGGGGCAGGAGAGAACGGTGAAAGGCGTTGTGGTACTCGGAACGGTAAAGGGAGATATTCATAAAATCGGGAAAGACATCGTTACCCTTCTTCTCAGGAATGCTGGGTATGAAGTGCACGATCTCGGTGAGGATGTCGATCTCTTTACTTTCGTGGAGACGGCCAAAAAGGTAAATGCCGATGCGATCGGTCTTTCGGCCCTGTTGACATCTACCCTGTCCGGGCAGAAAGATGTTATCGATGCGCTTACACAAAACGGGGTTCGGGACAACTATGTCGTTATGGTTGGCGGCGGCGCGGTAACTGCTGAATGGGCAGAGTCGATCGGTGCCGATCTGTACGCTGAGAATGCACAGATGGCAGTGAGAAAATTGACCGAGATGATTGCAGCGCGCGGCAACTAGTACAAGAGGAAGCGCACGTACAGGCGATCCGAAATTCGTGAGGAATTCTGCAAAACCGTGTTCCGTTGTATATTATTTTTAAACCGCAAATCAAGTTGATAAAAGAAGGAGGCTCCAATGCTTAGCTTCACGGAAGTCATAGACAGGGCCGTTGAAGGCCCGCTCATGTCCGACCAGGACTACTACCTCAAACGGTTCGTACCCGAATTGAAAAAGGTTATTCAGCAATATAAAATAAAATACATCCCCGAAACTCCGCTTCCGTCTGATGATGCCCTCGCAGACACCATTTTTGATGCTGCCGTTGATTTTTTTGCGCGGGTTGGTGCTTACTGTCCCGATACATCGAGGGTGATGGAGTTTACAAAGGACGAGATTCTTCAGGCTGCTGCAAAAGCCCCGTCTGAATCAACGTTCGGAGAAGGGCCTGACCGTGCTGTTATGCGGTCGAGAAAGCCGGATGAGCACACAGAGCCCTGGTACCACTGCGGAGGGGGCATCTATACCACATCCGAGGCTGTTTTTATGGCACAGGTTGAGGGTCTTGCGAGCATTCGCAAGGCAAACTCCCTCTCCATACCAACATCGATAAATATCAGAGGAAAGGATGCCCGTGTCAGATCGCCCCATGAGGTGCTCGCTGCATTGAAAACCGTGACCATGGCCCGGGATGCGTGCAGAAGGGCCGGCCGGCCGGGTCTTCCCATTTTAAACGGTATTTCAACCGCAACGGGGCCGATATCGATGTTTGCCGCTTCTCACCCCAACTTCGGGCTTCGGCCATCTGACGGATATCTGGTCGATTCACTCGCAGAGCTGGTTGTCGATTTTGAGGCGCTCGATAAAGTTGCATTCTATACGAATATCGGGGCAAATATCGGTTCCACATCAACGCCTCTGTTCGGCGGATACAACGGAGGAGCGGAAGGCAATGTAATCGTAACGGTCGTGTACAACCTCCTCGGTATACTCGTTTTTCGCGGAACCTACAATTATAACGCACCCCTGCACACGAAACTCCGGGTCTCCTCGACACGCCCGCTCCTGTGGATAATAAGCCTTGCAAACCAGGCAATACAGAGAAACGCCCCGTATCCGACTCTGAACCTCCCCTATCTCGGCGGAGGAGCGGGAACGGACTGCTACTACCATGAAATGGCGGCATATCACACCTGCGTCGTTACCTCAGGAGGTAATATGCTCTCCGGTCATCCGTCGATTGCAGTAGCTCCTGACAGCATTGTTCCGCTCGATAATGTTCTCAATGTGGAGGTGGCTGAAGCAGCTTCGAAATTGACGAGAAAAGAGGCGAATCCGATTGTGCTCGCGCTTCTCGAGAAGTATGAAGACCAGCTCAAGGACCCACCGAAAGGACTCACCTATCAGGAGTGCTACGACATCGAAACCGGAAGGCTCATAAACAAGGAGTATGTGGACCATATAAACAGAATGCGAAGCGATTTGAGGGAGATGGGGCTTCCTATCACGGTGAGTATGTAGCGATTCATGGTGAAAATTGATTGCACAAAGCAGAGGCTTCAGCTGCAGCCTGAAATATTTTGGAGATCGATACCGGGATACTACTCTTGAAGAATAAGGCGTAACAGCAACAAATGTATATCCGGTTTCTCAAGGCCTCTCTCATGAGTGAAAAAATAATCGGTGTGCTTGGCGGCATGGGTCCTGAGCCTACCCTTCAGCTGTACAGGGAAATTTTAGCACAGACCTCTGCCCTGAAACAGGTCCGGAAAGATCAGGACCACCTGTGCGTTATTACGTACAGCAACCCCAAAATTCCCTCTAGACCGCTCGCAATACAGGGTACAGGGGAAAACCCTGTTCCCCTGTTGGTTGACACCGCCCGAGCGCTCGTGCGTGCAGGTGCCGACTTTATCGTGATGCCCTGTGTTACGGTGCATTTTTTTATCGAGGAGCTTCAAAAAAACACTACCGTACCTTTTATATCGATTATAGATGTTATAGAAAATCATACTTCCCCGGAATAAATGCTGCGGGTATTCTTGCTACTGATGCATTTGTCAAAACCTTCATACTCCAAAAAAGACTTTCTGGTCTTTCAGTGCACAGTATTGTGCCGGATGTAGACGAACAGGCTGTTGTAGAACGTTGTATATACTCTGTAAAGGTTCCTGTGCAGGCTTCAGAAAAGCTCGACTCTGAAAGGACAGAGCTCAGCCATGAACTTACCGCGGTATCGCGTAGACTGATCCGGACAGGGGCTGATATCATTGTATCAGCATGCACGGAAATAAGCCTGATTCTTGATGGTGGCGATATTGATGTTCCGATTGTCGATTCGCTAAAGCTCCTTGCCGGAGAAGCGGTCAGGCGTGCTATTGGTAAATGATACGAGACGGCCTGGTTGTTTTCGTTCGAAAATTACAATCGACCTGCAGTAGCAAATTGTAAATAATAAGGGGGGTGGGGATATAAAAAAAAGCCTTGTTTTCTGGAGGCCCCAATTAATAAAAAAAGCTTGATATTCATTCAGACAACTGTTATTTATCAGTAATACAAGCATTATTCCTCGTTATTCAGAACAGCATTGAATAGTATCGAAGCCGGTTCATGTTTGTACAGCACTTAAAATACAGAATTGAATCTACCCGCTGCATCCGGGTAAAAGAGAATATGCTCGTCTTAAAAAATCAGTGAAAAAGGGAAGGAGAATTTCGTGTTATCCGCCACGACCGTTGCGGTACAAAAAACCGTTAAACCGACTTCTGGCCTCATTACCTGGGCGAACCGCTGGGACCATATCCTGGCCAGGTTGGGGGTGAGACGCGGTAATCACCGGGTCGAGCCGGGCCTGTACAGTATCGGACACCCGGACCACGATTCGCCGGTGCTTGTCAGCGCCAACTACACCCTCAGTTTCGATGCCCTGCGCTTCTCCCTGGTAGGAGCGGATGCGTACATCCTGGTTCTGGACACTAAAGGGATCAACGTCTGGTGCGCTGCCGGTAAAGGCACTTTCGGCACAGATGAGCTCGTGCAGCGTGTCAAAGGGACCGGCCTGCTGAATGTGGTAGACCACCGCACCCTGATCCTGCCGCAGCTGGGAGCACCCGGGGTATCCGCTCATGAGGTAAGGGAACGCTCCGGCTTCAGGGTGAAGTACGGTCCGGTACGGGCTCAAGACCTGCAGGAGTACCTCCTCCAGGGCCGGATTACGCCTGAGATGCGCCGCGTGCGCTTCGGCGTGGCTGATCGGGCGGTTTTGATCCCTGTGGAGGCGGCCCATATTCTGGTTCCCCTGCTGGTGGTTGTAACCGTACTGAAGCTTACCGGCGTGGTGAATCAAATCTTCAACCCCGCCGTCGCTGCTGTCGTAGCGGGAATCGTTCTGTTTCCCCTCCTGCTTCCCTGGATTCCAACCAGAGATTTCAGCACCAAGGGGTTTATTCTCGGTGCCGTGGCGGCTTTGCCTCTCATATTCAGAGACGTACTCTCTATTCCCCAAATCACATGGTGGCGGGTTTCGGCTCAAGTCTTGAGTACCCTTTTACTGGTATCATCAATTACCGCCTACCTGTCGCTGAACTTCACCGGTTCAACCACTTTCACTTCAAGAAGCGGTGTGCGGCGTGAAATCTTTCGGTATGTACCTGTAATGGCCGTGACTTTTATGATTGGTCTGGTTCTGGCCGTTTTGCTCAGGATATTTTGAAACAACGGGAGGACTGCGATGTTTGATTCTTATCGGGTAAATACCCTGGAATACGATCCGAAGTTATGCAACGGGTGCGCAAGGTGCAGTACCGTTTGTCCGCATGGAGTTTTTACAGTCAACGGCATTGCCGAGATTATAAACCTTGAAGCCTGCATGGAGTGCGGGGCCTGTCAGCTCAACTGTCCGCAAAGAGCCATCCGTGTAGACAGCGGGGTTGGATGCGCCGCCGCTATGATATGGTCTGCTCTTCGCGGCAGGAAAGAAACATCCTGCTCATCCTGCTGCTGCGGGTAAAAAATCTCAAACTATTTTTTACGATAATAAGAGCCCCCTAATAAAAACGTCTATGTCTGAGGGATGTAAATGTGCCTGTTTTTCAAAAATCCGAATTTTCCGGCCTAAGCCGGGAATCATAACCGGATTACCGACCGAAACCCAAGAATGCTTCCAGAAAGAAGAATCCAGCTTAATAAATATAGTCGAGCAATCCATTGTCAACAAAGATTTTTATCATACGTCATCTGAGAGCTACAGTGATAATCATGGTGTCTGGAAGCGATAAATAATATGGGGTTTGTCTATCGATAAATTCTTTGTCCAAAAAGCACGGTGCCTAATCTGACCATGGTGCTTCCCTCCTCTATCGCCACTTTATATGAGTGAGACATCCCCATTGACAGTGTTTTCATATCGATGTGCGGAAGGTGAATCGTGCAGAGCCTGTTGAAAATCTCCCGTGCTTTTCGGAAGTACGGACGTATGCCTTCAGGATCCCCTGTGACGGGACCCATTGTCATGAGCCCCTCTACCCTCAGAAATTCCATCCCGGTCATTTCATTTATCAGACCCTCGATCAGTACATAATCCGGACTGAGTCCGCTTTTTGTCAGCTCGCTTCCGATATTTACCTCAATATATACGGGAACAATCTTCCCGCGCACAGCTGCCCTTCTATTGACCGCATCCGCTTTTTTAAGGGAATCAATCGTCTGAATAACATTGAAAAGTTCTAGCGCCTTGTTAATCTTGTTGGTCTGCAGACGCCCGATCATGTGCCACCGTATGCTCCTTGCCCCGTCGCCGAGCTCGTTGTGCAGATTCTCCGCTTCCTGAACGTAGTTTTCACCAATATCCGTTACTCCTGCATCAATTACCTGGGCAACTTCATCAGCCGTTCTTGTCTTGGCAGCGGCAACTATGGTGACGTGTTCCGGGACATCCTCCCGTATTTTACTGTATTTTTCACCGATTGTCATTGTTCTCTCTTTTTTGCAGGTACAGGCCGGGCCTGTAGCACCCGTGATGTCACAGTTTCCCAGATTTCTTTCAGAGAATCCATTACCGGGCCGTTGCTGTATTCAACAATCGAGAGGCCTTGAATCTGCGCATCGATAAAAGCAGTATCATAAGGAACACGACCGAGCAGCTCACATCCCCTTTCGAGGGCGATTTCCACGATCCTGTCGGTCATTTCTTCATTGAGATCGTATTTATTGACGATTATTCCTGTTTGCACCCGGAAAAAGCCTGTTACCTCCAGTATACGCTCCAGGTCATGTACACCGGATACAGTCGGTTCGGTCACCACAACGGCATAATCAGCGCCGGTAATCGAAGAGATGACCGGACAGCCCGTTCCCGGGGACCCGTCGATAATTGAAAGAGAAATCTGTCTTTCTCCGGCGAACCTGTCTTTTTTATTCCGCACAAGGGTAACGAGTTTTCCTGAATTCTCCTCCGCGATTCCAAGCTTTGCATGGCTCATTGGTCCGAACCGGGTATCCGAAACGAACCATTCTCCATTAACCGCTTCCGTCAGGTGTACGGCATTATCCCTGCATACAAGACCGCATACCCCACAGCCTTCGCATGACGTCGAATTTATAATATACTTCAATTTGCCGTTATCCTCAACTGTATCAATGGCATCGAAGCGGCATGCATCGTAGCATCGGCCGCATCCGGTACATCTGTCCTGCTCGATCGAAGCGAGATAGGATCCGCTGAAAAGGCCCGATTCCTTCACTTCAGGCTGGAGAATGAGATGCAGGTCTGCAGCGTCGACATCACAGTCCGAAATGATGATTTTATCGGAGAGTGCGGTAAAACCGGCAACAATCGATGTTTTTCCGGTTCCTCCTTTGCCGCTTATGACCACAATCTCCGCCGGCCTTTCCCCTCCCGGGGTTTCTGCATCCACCGATGTGTGATCAATACCGGCAGACGGTACGGTCTTTGCGGGTTTTTTCCTGGCAGTTCTCGTTATGCCTGCTGCGCTGCACATGTCCCGGGCAAGCCTGGCAAAAAGGTCCCTGTAGTCCGGAATACGGTCCACAACAAGCGCTCCGGTTGAGTACGTTTCCGCTATCCTGCGGTCATCCGGAATTTCACCCATGATTTCAAGCCCTTCCTGCCTGCAGTAGCTCTTCAATTCGTCGTTCCGGTATTCGGCACGGTTGACGAGAACAAGCGGTTCCCGGTCAAGGTCTCTGCACATATCGACCGCAAGACGCAGGTCATTGATCCCAAAAGGGGTGGGGTCTGTTACAAGAACGCAAAGATCTGCATCTTTCAACGTTTCCACAACCGGGCATGCCGTGCCGGGAGGAGAATCGAGTATATTGATTCCTTCCGCAGTATATTCTTTGACTCTCCTGATCAGGCGGGGAGACATTCCACCCTCCGCCGTCTTCAGAAGGGCGTAATGTACGTCGATGAGGCCGCTTTCACCGTGCACAAGGGTGCCGATCTTCTTTTCCTTTTCAATAATCGCGTTCACCGGGCAGACGATTTTGCATGCATCACATGCATGACAGAGATTGTTGAAAAAAAGCATCGTATGGTTGATTTTTGTAATTGCATTGTAATTGCATACCTCTGCGCATCTTCCGCATTTTGTGCACAGGGAGTCGTCGATTCCCGCCGGTGAAATGAGTAGAACATCTTCTTTCCCGGATATGGCCGGTTTCAGAAAGAGGTGGCCGTTGGGCTCCTCCACGTCGCAGTCAAGATAGGTTAGCCGTCCTTTTTTCAGGACTTCAGCGCAGGTATCGATCTGCAGGCCCTCCTGTGCCAGAATTGCAGCGATATTGCTAGCAACAAATGTTTTTCCCGTCCCACCTTTGCCACTCGATATGGCGATTGTTCGTCTCATATATGATTTTATCCATTAAAATTATGGTCTAGCAAAGCGATATCTTTTCCTTTTATACTAGATTTTTTAAAAAACAATGATCTTTTTCTTGTTCATGACCCATTTTTTTATGCATGATGCTATTTTCTGAGCATTGGGGTTCCGCAATCAGGGCATCGCATGCTGGTGCACGGTGTACCGGGCCTGTGTGTCACCTCTTTACCGCATGCCGGACACACACATCCACCCCCGGGCCCCAGGCCCGCACCGCCGCCGCGGGCTGATCTGCCACCCGTTCCTCTTCCGGTGCCTGCACCGCCTCCTGCCGGACCGGTTCCATCTCCTCTGGGCATAGCTTTCTCCTCATAAAATTGATAATGGGTTTCATTACCAAGATAATACGTTCCTATGTATTTGTCTATTGTTTTTAAACGCGACCGTATTTTACAAGTCATTGTAATGAAAGAAACATTTCTTAAAAATCAAACACGTTTCATTTTGCAACAAAAACTATTTGAAAATATAAGTAATGCAACGAAAGAAAGTAATGCATAAACCAGCGGCATCACTCTTCAATATGTAAACAAATAATGAGTATATATCCGGAGTCATCGCCCCATTTAATTAAATTAATGCTCGGAGTTAAATAAAACAAAATAATCTTAAAGATCTGTTCCCTGAACTGATGCCCCGATATTGTGCGTTAATTCTTTACATGCCTGTTAATTGCGTCTTATGATTAAGACGTTAATTGTCGTATGACAACTTTGTCCATGGGGTGCAATGTTTACACCGATATTTTTAATATCAGATTTGAATGTACCGGGCGGAATACAATTATACAACGGCTTATTGGTACAGATATTTTAATTTTGGCATGGTATTTGTATTGATATACATGAAGAGTATCAAATATATTGATAGGAGGTGTGGTTATGCCACGTGGTGATGGAAGCGGTCCCGCCGGAATGGGACCAATGACCGGACGCGCAGCCGGATACTGCGCCGGGTATTCTGTGCCCGGATATTTAAACCCTGCTTTTGGTCGAGGCGGCTACGGAGGAGGAGGCGCCTGGGGGAGAGGTCGTGGCTACAGACACATGTACTACGCGACCGGGCTCCCCTACTGGGCACGGGGGGATTACGGGGCTCCTGTTCCCGGTTACGGAGCTTCTGTTCCCGGTTATACATACCCTCCTGTGAACCCCTACTATGGTGCGGCGCCTGTTTCCGTTGAGGATCAGGTAAAAGCCCTGCAGGTTCAGGCTGATATGCTCAATAAAAGCCTCGAGGATGTGAATAAAGCGATCTCCAACCTCGAAAAAGAGAGCGGCGACCAAAAGTAGTGGCAATAACATCCGGAGTGCGCAGGGTATTGTCATGGGTATTCCCTCTGGTGGGCCTGCGGAGCTTTTTGCCGGAGCACCCTTCGGAGGGAAGTCTTACCCATTCCCCCTATTTCTCATTCCTCTTTATATCTAACAAAGGCATTCAACAGCGGCAACCTGTTTACGTCACTTTCTCATCCATTTTCTTTCATTGCCAAGTTTGAAAAACTGATTTACAATAATAGTGTTCGGATATCGCCTGAATATTTTGATGATTTGCTGGGCACTTCGGAGAGTTTTTCAGTACTGTAAAGGAGAATGTACAATGAAGACAACCAAAGAGTTGAATGAGGAGCTTAAAAGAAAAAAAAGCGAGCTTGAAGAGCTTGTGAATTCACGATCCAAGGCGAACTGTATTGAAATCAACTCTTCACCGGGTTCTGTAATCCATCAGATGAAGATCGAGGAGTTGGAGGATGAGATAGCCGAGCTCGAGAAAAAGCTCAGGGCCTGAATCTTTTATCAGGAATATTCATCTGCATGGCGCAGCGTTTTCTAGTCCTCTAAGGATATCTCGTTGTATCTGAACTGCTTTATGGGTGATGGAATCATTAAACTCCCTGTCAACTTCCCTTCCTGCTGTGCATGGGTAACTGCTCAACAAGGAATCGATTGCATACACGAGTTCTTTATCAACCGTCCGTCCGGTGAGATGGCGGGCCACATAATAGGTAGCCCCACAGGGCGCACTGCATAGCACCTCCGCTCCTGTTATTTTGCCGTTTTCCACACTGAAACAAATATCGGGTTTTCCAATCCTCGTCTCTTTCTGGAATTCCCGCAAAAACCCATCACGGGGATTAAAAGAACAGAACGGTTTGGGGAATGCGACCTCGATCCCCATTTCGGTGCATAACCCTTCGATTATCTTTTTTGCATACGGACTTACCCAGTTACTCTCTTCGATAGGAATTATAATCCCACGGGCTATCGGGTGTTTTCGGATGAACGAGATAAGAATCTCCTCATGCACACAAACCCCAATCAAAATGTCATGCTGGATGACATCCTGGGGTACAAGCTCCTCAGGGTCGTCGAGCATTACAGGAAGCACCGAGGAAAAGCTGTATACCCCTGCTATGAGGTGTGATAGATCGAGGCTGTATTTTTTCCTGCAGGAAATGCAATTTTCAGCACACGCATGGCAGTAGTCGCCCGCATCAGTCAAGTGGCCGATAAGCCGCCTGCTGTACGATGTATTCATTGTAACGGAGTAATCATCTCCCTGCCTGATGCCCGTATCAGGACCACTCTTGAGAATCACAATTTCCATATGTCCGAATCCTGTTTTGCCGACCAGGTTGATTATTTCTCAGGCCCAAACGCAAACCTGATGCTACATCCTGAACGCCTCGAGATAAGAATCGGCGTAAATCGTTTTGTTCATGATAAGCTCTGCCGTCAGAATGGTGTCTATCATCTCCTTGTCGGTTACGTCTAGAATCGCGGCGTCCAAACCACTGGTGATAAGCATTGTAAGAAAGGTTCTATTTATTAGTCGTTTGTACTTGGCCCCATTCGAGACATTTGAAAGCCCGCATACAATGTGGCAAGGCGGGTCGGAGAAAAGCTTGAACTGAGAGGTGGCTTTCAATATTTCAAGAGACTGCTCCTGCATGAACTTCAGGGGCATAATAATCGGGTCTATAAAAAGCTGCTCGGGTGACAGGCCGAATTCAACCGCTTTTTCAAAAAGCTTTGCCGCGTTTTCAACTCTTTTATCCGCGTTTGCCGGGCTGCCTGATTCATCCATGACAAGGCCGATAATAGAAGCATTGTGCTCGGCTACGAGAGGAAAGAGCTCGTTCATCTTTTCTTCTGTTGCGGTCGTTGAGTTGACAAGAGGAGGTTTTTTGCAGGCCGGCAAAGCCTCTTTTAACATGAGTGATTTGTTGTTGTCGATTGAAATTGGTGTATCCACCTCCTCCTGCACCATTTCGATCATCCAGCAGAGGTCTTCAGGTTTATTTGATGCGGTTCCCAGGTTGACATCGATGTATGTAGCCTTTGCATCAGCCTGAATACGTGCCCACTTTTTTATAACATCTCCATCTTTATTAACAATTGCATTTTTTACATCTTTGAAACCTGCATTCACCCTTTCTCCAATTAAAATCATAACATACCTCCTTTCACATTAATCCGTTTATCATTGTTTGAATTGTTTTTATCGCTTCAGGGTGTGCCATTATAAGTATATCAGCACCTGCCTGTAGATAGCCGCCTGCGCATACAGCCTCCCACATGGTTCCCCTCTTTGCAAGTGACCCCCATCCGGGGAGAATATCCTCGTCAGCGACCGCCTCTTTGACCCTGTAGGTCTCACCGGCTACATCGCATATCTGCGGCATTGCCATCAGTTTGTCGCCCTTCAGCCCCGCAATACGGCATCGCTCGAGAATCGTATACACATAATCAAACCCGTACCCAAGTGCGCCGGTCGTTTGATACATAACAACATCTTTCAAAACGTATCCCGCATCCTGCAAAAGTATGTTCACCTGTTTACCGATATTGATATCGACAGGCGCTTCAGCGATTATTTTATGCTTGTCAGCCTTGCAGATGGCAACGATTGTCATATAGTTTGTCTCTTTTGCGGAACCGATCAGGCAATTTTCCCCCTTTGCAGCCTGTGAACACTCAGGAAGCACAGCATTGTCCTTTTCGTCGTCTCCGCTTCCCCAGAGGATAATGGGCACATCAACCGCTTTCAAAACATCCTCCACTACCTTTGCGCAGTCTGCGGGAGAGGCATCGTTGACATTGGGGTCGGCACCGAGCATCTTCAGATTGATGAGATCAACACCGAATTCTTCGATATTCTTCTGCGCCCATTCCACCGGAGAATTGATCTCCTTTCCGATTGCATCCTTGACTACATCCGGCCAGTCGGGAATTGTATCGGCAACAAACCCTGCAATCACCGGTTTATGCGGCAGCTCCCCTTCAAACGTTAAAAACGGAAGAGTTTTATTGCCGCCGACGGTTATGGTTTTGGCCCTGGTTCCTCCCTCTTCTTTCAAGGCCCCTATTGTAACTTCGTTTATTGCGCCGGTCCATTTTTCCTTTACATCAGGTATTTCCATCATCGCCTCCTATTATATCAAGTATTTTTTTCACACTCTTCTTTGCCGGTGACCCGTTGAGTGATGTGATCGGTTTTCCATTAAAGATCGCTTCTTCGATAAGAGGGTCTTCCGGAATATCTATGAGATATTCCATGTCGAGCTCTGAAATCCTCTTTTGTATCTCCTTTTTATAACTCTCCTTGACCATATTTGTAACAACATACCTCTTTTTTATACCGCTTTTCAATTCTTCGGTGATTTGCTGAATACTTTTTGCCGTATTCAGAGATACGGGGTTTCCCGTAACTACAACGATCAGGGCATCGATATTGGAGGTAGTTCTCCTGCTGATGTGCTCGAGGCCCGCCTCGTTGTCCATCACTATCCATCGGTATGACGGAAAAAGGTCTTCTGAAAATTTTCGTATCAGCGTGTTGAGGTAGCAGTAACAGCCTGAGCCCTCTCCTCTCCCCATGCTCAGAAGGTCGAACCCGTCCGCTTCCTCGATAATCTGCTGAAACCCCGCTTCAATGTAATTCGCCTTGTCCATACCCGGAGGAAAATTCTTGATATCCTCGAGAATTTCTTCCCGTAATTTTCCGATAGTTTTATGAACATCGATACCCAGGAGTGTACCCAGATTGGAATCGGGGTCGGCATCTATCGCGAGGACAGGGCCCATCCCTTTTTCGCAGAGCAGCCCTATCAGCAGTGCTGAAACTGTCGTTTTTCCGGTTCCCCCCTTTCCTGCAACAGCGATACTTTTTGTCATGGTTATGCCTTCAGTGTCAGGAATTCTTCAATATCGGTATGGGGGAGAAAAAGGGCTTTCTGAAACTCCTCGACATAGTCGTCCGCACCCATTAGATCGTAGTAGGTCGTCGACCGCCGTATCTCGAGCACCTCTTGATACGCCTCCTGGTAGAATGCGACGATTTTAGAGCCCTTTATGGATGTGTTTCCGACAAACTCGATCTTTTCCCGGGGTACATTCGGAATGAGTCCAATAGATATTGCGTGTTCAACATTCAGATAATTGCCGAATGCACCCGCAATAAAAAGCCTGTCGACATCGGAAAAGTTGAGATCGAGCCGCTTCAACAGTATATTCATCGCAGCAAAAATCGCCGCTTTTGCCGTTATTACGTTTTCTATGTCTGATTCGGAGATATAAACAGGGTTCCCGTTGTGCGCTGTACCTCCTTCGATAAGAACAAAGCTTTTTACTCCCTTAATTTCACGTACTCTTTTTGTCGAATTCTCAATGAAGACACCTGATCGGTTGATGTAATTCATCTCGAGAAGAACACTGACCATATCGATAATTCCAGACCCGCAAAAACCCTTTGCAGGGAAATCTCCAATCGTGCGACAGCGTATGTCCTGATTTTCAATATGCACAAGTTCGACAGCCCCGCCTTCTGCCCTCATACCGCAGGCCACGCCGGCTCCCTCGAGTGCGGGTCCCGCAGAAGCGGACGCAGCCACCATCCACTCCCGGTTGCCGATGACTATTTCCCCGTTTGTCCCGATGTCGACGAGCAGGGATATACTCTCTTTTCTGTGCAGTTCCGTGGCAAGTATGCCTGCAGTCACATCGCTCCCCACCCATGCACTTATACCCGGAAGCGAATACAAAAGTCCACGATGGTTGATCTCGATGCCAACCTCCGCAGCCCTGAGCGGCGGTGGATTTACCGATGTTGCGACGTAGGGGTATCTGCGAATATTATACGTTGGAAGGCCGAGCAGAAAATGCCCCATTACCGAGTTTCCCGCACATACAACCGCAGTGATATCCTTCAGATTCACGTCGTTCTCGGAGGATAGGGATTCAATCAACCCGTTGATATCACTGACCAGAAGCTTCTGCAGCTTCTCGCTGCCCTTTTTTTCCGCAGAGATCATTCTCCTCGTCACTTCACGGCCGTATATCCCCTGCGAATTGAAACAGGCCTTCGCGTCGATTGTCTCGAGGGTATTTGCATCTACCAGATGGGCGACAATCGTGGTTGTCCCCATATCGACAATAACCATGTAGTTTCTATCTTCAGTGTTCCCTCCCTCGACGTTCATGAGCTCAGCAATATCACGCCGGATACCGAGTGTTGCAGTAACCCGGTACTCGTTTTTTCGAAGTATTTCGGGAAGGACCTTCATAATCTTGAGGCCCATCTGCATTGAGCAGAAGAGCTTGAGCTTCCTGCAAATCGCCTCACAGAGCCGTTCGTGATCTGCAGTGTTGTTCGCAAGAGTCGGTTTATCGAGCTCCACATACACCTTGATGGTGAGGGGGGAGGGTTCATAATCCCTTTTAAGTACTTTTTCTTCAAGACCGCTGAAACGTTGAGCGTCCTTGTCTGCCTTGACCTTTTCTCTTGCAAGGGTTTCCTCCGGGATGTGTACAACAAGGTCGCTCTCAACCATAGTCATGCAGGCGAGTACATATCCCTTCTTGATCTCTTCACGGGTCAGCTTGCCTGTTACCTCTCCGCTTACCTCGCCCTCTTTGATAACCATCTTGCATCTACCGCAAATTCCGTCACCACCGCACAGGTTGCTGATTGTAATACGAGCCCTGGATACTGCGTCCAGCAGGGTGGTACCTTTTTCCACCTGCACACTTTTGCTTTGCGGATAAAATGTAACGGTACATGTCGGCATTGTTACTTCCAGCTCGCAAGAAATCCGGGAATTTCTCTCGCGTTCTCAGGCCCAATAATAACTTCTTTCCACTCGGATGTGTCTTCGATTTCCGCCCTGAAAACCGGCAGAAGTCCGGGAATAATGAGTTTTCTGTGCTTTACTTTTTCAGCGACCTTCTGCTCCTGCAGTGTCTTTACCACTTTTTCTGCAGATATCTTATCACCTGCATATGCGTTGAGCACTCCGAGCCCTTCTGTGTCGACTACACAGATGTAGGTAGGAACCTTGCTTCGCTCAACCTCGGATTCAACGGTGAAGTAGGTGAGAGAGAAATTGGTGGTAAACAACACCGGTGAATTCTCACCGGGACTGCCGATTTCATAGAGTTTGGCCTCAACGGTGTTGGGAACCTGCGGATCTGTGTACACGTTCTGCACTATAGTCATGATAGGCAGCAGTTCCCATGATTCTATGTTATCGATTATAACAATACCTGCATACTTTGCGGCAAACATACTCGCGAGCACGGTTTCGTTGTTCGCCGAATCAGACTTGATATCAACCATTGACGGAAATCCGAAGGGCTTGAAATTTTTTCTCAGGGCAGCCCTTCTCGTAATCGTGAGATTTGTCAGTGTTTCATCAAGTTTTTCAGTGCCGAAGGAGAGAACGATGTCCTCCACCCCTTTTTCTTTCGCCTTCGATGTCAGATCGGCAAGCTCTTCAAGAGAACTGCCGGTTACAGCAAGGGGAAGCTTCGAAGATGCAGCTATTTCGGCAAACTGTTCGATATTCGAGGCATCGGCCCTGTATACGAGTGGGCGAACATCCTTCACTGCCTCACACGCCGCTTTCATTGTTGCTGCGTCTGTGCTTATGAGGATAAGAGGCACGTTGCTCTTTTGGGCAACAGCCTTCACCCTCTCAACAGCATTTTCTGTTCCATCGAGCTCGAGCGCAGCCAGTTCTACCTTCAGAGTATCGCCTACCCTGTCGAACACCGATTTATTCACCAGTTCCAGTTTCTTCATTGCCTCTTCATTGGAAAGTGAGGCCGGTATCCGTATCGCGATTCCTGTCCCACGGTGGAACTTTTCCTCATGCCTGAACATAACTGTTTCCTGTCCTATCTCAAACTGCTTTCCGTCCTGACCTATTTTTACAAGACGCATCGGCGGCGAAGACGCCTCAGATGCTTCTTCCAGAGCTTCCTTGGATAAATGAGGGCAGTCCGTCAATGCCTTCTGTTTTGCGGCGACCTGCATTGCAAAAGCCATACATGTCGGGAACCCGCAGTCTTTGCAGTTCGTCTTCGGCAGGAGCTTGTAAATTTGCATACCGGTTAGGGCCATATTATGCCTCCTTCGTTATTTCGTTCACTGTATTTTTCTTCGTGTGATTAGAAGAGTGATTCCATCTCTAATGCAGGATGCCCTGCTTTCGTTAAATATTCAACAAGTTTTTCGGGGTCTTCCGCATCCTCTTCAGTGGCTATTTTATCGAAAAGATCTTCCAAGCCCATCTTTTTAAGCTGGGCTTTGAATCGATCGCTAATCTCTTCCTTGAGCTGTTTCGACATCCACACTATTCTTCTCTGGCCGCCCTCAGCCGAGATGAACTTCGGGCTCGAGATATAGACCTTTCCGATTCCGACAAATCCCGGTGTCTGGATACCACCGCCTATCTGGCCGGCAAGTGTTGAAAATGTCATTCCCACCGGCGTCATGCCCGTAAAATCCCTGTCGACGATCATAATGCCGTTTGCTTCAGGAACAATCGCAGCAATACATTCGAAGCATCCGCATGAGGTCATCGGTTCCTCAAGAATAGAGTATGCATTGAACCGCTTGAGATTTCCGTTTGATTTCACCTCGATATAGTCGTTGATGTTCTTCCACTGCCCTTTTACCGGGTCGATAACCTCCCCCTTCGAAACCGGTTCGTTCGGACCATGTTCATTGATCTGATACGATGCCTTGCAGTCGAGCCAGGTGTATGCGCCGCAGAGCCCGAGACGCTGTGGGGTCACGATACAGACATGGTTCGGGGCGTAGCTCTGGCAGAGCGTACATGAGTAGTAATCCTCGACATCTTCATCGGTCATACCGCCGATCTTGTCGTCGCGCTCGATGTACACCTTTTTTGCAATTTCCTGCAGCTTTGCCGCCTCTTTTTCATCGGTGATGAGCTTTACCTGCACCCTGTCTACGATACGTGTAAACTCCTCATGCATCTTCGCAAGCAGGATTTCACCGAAATGCTTTATCTTGAAGCCTTTTTTATGAGCATCCTTGCTGATCCTTACCCACACTATTGCTCTCTGGCCCATGTGAAAGATGCCGTTGGCGCAGGATATAAACTCATGAATCCTTCTTTCGAGGACACTCTCGAAATCTTCCTGAAACTCCCTGCCTGCAACTTCTACATAAATACCGAGAGGATAGGCGGCGCCCTCCTTCATATCCTCGATCTCCGGTCCGATTACCTCGATCTTGCCATCCTCGACCTCATCCAATGGCTTCATCTTGAGAAGCTCAAAGGCGTCGGTGTACTTGCTGCCGAACTGGACATACATGTCTTCTTTACGCACGCGTTCGCCTTCAAAACCGGCGCCGAAAGGAACCGGAATCGGAATTTCCTCGACTTTGATTGTGAGTCCCCGCAATTCGATAGCCCTGCTGACGATTTCACTGAGCTTAATTCCTGAGATAACATGTTCGTAGGTGCAGATACCGGTGGGTCTGATCTCCGGAATGGGAACATCGGCGATAACGGGGAACCCGAAGTTGATTGCCCCGGCTGCGGTCGCATACTTTTCGTCGCTTATAAGCTGGTCTTTCGGAACGTCCGAATCGGCACTGAGTGCCATAACGAATGCATGCACTCTGTCTTTATTGTAAAGCAGAATCTGACGAGCTGCTTCGAAGTCTCCGGGCTCGACGCCGCCGAATGTCATTGCGGAACGGGCCGCAAAATTGAGTGCATGAACAGCAGCGGTGATTTCCTTGCCGTACGGGACCAGGAAAGTGTCCCAGTTCATTTCGATTCCCTCTTCGTCAAGCTGCTCGGCTATTGCTTTCCCGTCTGAATTCCCTGCCATGAATACCAGGATATTTCTCTCCTGCAGGCTTCGAGCAAGTGTTACTGCCTCTTCGTTAGTCGGTGTATGGCCTGCTATAGCGACAAAACCCGGCATCCGCCCGTCGACGAGCTTGATTCCCTGAAGGCGAAGTATAGCATCATCGGTATACCCAAGCCAGATTCCTTCAGTCGGGTCCGGCCCTATCACATACTTGAGCATTTCGATGATCTCTTCCTCAATCAGAGTCGCAACCCCTGCATTGAGGGTATCGCCTAGATACGGCAGCCAGATTTCCTCGGAGGGAATATCGGGCAGTAGTTTTTTTGCTTCCTGGAGTGATTCCTCAAGGTCACCGATTTTTTCAACCTTCTGCCCTAAAAAGAGCAGCATTATCGGCAGATAGTACGCTGTGTTCGGATATGCTGCTGGAGCATCTTTACCCTTCGTCTCGATGGCTTTTGCAAGGGACTCTTCAGCCTGCTTGTAGATGCTGTGTGCCCCTCTAATCGCAGCTGTTGCAATAATCTTAGACATAGAATTACTCCTTCATGAATGATCTGTTAAGTATTCTGCCGCAGGGCAAAATATGAATACACTTCCTTACAATTGTATCAAATCGGCCAGTCGGTGGCCGGATTTTGTTTTTTTACAGGCTGCACGGTCTTTCAACTCTTCTTCGATTCGACCAGCGCAAGCGATTGGGCCGTTCTTTTTCTTCTGCATTCAGGACACAGCCGGGCCCGCTGTTTAAACTCGTCCCAGTCGATATGAACCCTGCCGTCAACCTTGAACGCAACCGGCTCGGTTACCAGCTGCTTTCCGCACTCCTCACAAATGAGCAGCTTTGCCCTTGACTTGAAGGGAGATATTTCCGCTTCACCGGTATCTTCATGTATACGAATCTGTATGGTCCCAACCGGGCACACCATAGCACAGGCTCCGCAGGCGATACAGTCCTCTGATGCGAGCATGAATGGAGTGGTGACCGAACGGTCCACACCCCGTCCTGCGAATCCGATAGCCGAACAGCCGATTACCTCTTCACACACCCGTATGCACAGTCCGCACAAAATGCAGTTCCGCTGGGCCTCGGTAACGGTCGGATACGGTGTTCCCTCAACCCCCATGCGTAACGCAAGCTCTTTCAGTTCTCCACTCTCAGGCGCCCGTGCAAGAAGCAGTTCCATGACTCCCTTTCGTGCCCGCTGGGCCCGTTCACCCGATACACTCACGGTAATATCATTTCGCACAGGGTAGTTGCAGGAGGTTACCAGTTTGCCCCGCTCGCCCCTCTGGAGCTCGACAAGGCAGAGCCTGCAGTTCGCCGTATTCGTTACCGCCGGATTGTAACAGAGCGCTGGTATCCAGATACCCGCTTTATGCGCGGCTTCCAGTATCGTTGATTCTCGAGGAACGTTCACCTCGATTCCATCTATAGTTACTCTGGGCACGAAAAAACCTCCTTCATACCTTCGCAATTGCATCGAACGGACACTTGTCATAACAGGTGCCGCATTTCGTACATATATCCTGATTGATAAGATGCGGCAGTCTTCTTTCGCCGGTAATTGCATCTACCGGACATTTTTTAATGCATATACCACACCCCTTGCACTGGTCGGGAATAATTTCAAAGGCGAACAGCCCGCGGCATTCTTTTGCCGGGCATCGCTGGTCCCTAATATGTGTTTCATACTCATCACGAAAGTACCGTATTGTGGAAATGACGGGATTCGCCGCTGTGCTCCCGAGCGCGCAGAGCGATCCGTCTGCAAGTAGCTGCGCCAATGTTTCAAGTTTTTCAATATCGCCTTCCTCACCCTCACCGTGTGTGATTCTTTCCAGAATATGAAGAACCTGCGGGATCCCCTCCCTGCAGGGGGTACATTTTCCGCAGGATTCCTGTCTGAGAAAATTGATGTAGTATTTTGCGAAGTTTACCACACAGGTATCTTCATCCATAATGATCATACCGCCTGACCCCATCATGGATCCCAGCTTGGTAAGCTCGTCAAAATCGACCCCTGCATCAAGAAACTTTGCCGGAATGCAGCCGCCAGACGGTCCTCCTGTCTGCACAGCTTTGAATGCCTTCCCGTTCTGGACCCCCCCACCAATGTTGTAGACGATGTCCCTCAGTGTAATTCCCATGGGAACTTCCACCAACCCGGTGTTTACAATCTTTCCAACAAGGCTGAATACCTTGGTCCCCTTTGATTTTTCAGTGCCGATTTGAGCAAGCCACTCACCGCCGTTGTTTATTATGGCCGGTATATTCGCCCAGGTTTCTACATTATTGAGGTTTGTCGGAAGATCGCGAAGACCGTGTTCAACGGTATGAACATACTTGGCCCGCGGCTCGCCTGTGCGTCCCTCCAGGGAGGCAATCAATGCCGTTGACTCTCCGCACACAAATGCCCCGCCGCCCCTGTTTATCCTGATATCAAACGAATGCCCGCTGTCGAGTATATTTTCACCGAGAAAACCATACTCCTGCGCCTGCCCTATTGCGTTTTTCAAATGCTCCACAGCAAGAGGGTACTCGTTTCTCACATAGATGTACCCCTGCGTTGCGCCTATTGCATATGAGCCGATAATAAGTCCCTCGAGTACTGAATGGGGGTTTCCCTCCATTATTGACCGGTCCATAAAGGCGCCCGGATCTCCCTCGTCTCCATTACAGATCACGTACTTCTGATTACCTTCAGCCTCGCGGCATGACCGCCATTTGCGGGCTGTGGGAAAACCACCGCCTCCTCTTCCTCTGAGGCCGGACTTTTCAACCTCAATAATGACATCTTCCGGTGTCATTGTAGAAAGCGTCTTTTCAAGGGCAGTATATCCCCCTGATCGTATGTAGTCATCGATGCTCGTCGGATCGATACGTCCATTCTCGGCTAGCACTATGCGTTTTTGAACCTGATAGAAGGGGATCTGCTTTTCGGACTTCGCCTTTTTACCGCTGGACGGATCCTCATACAAAAGCCTATCGACCACCTTGCCGCCGAGCACGGTTTCCCGGAATATTTCCGCGACATCAGGTTCTTCAACACTTTGATACAGGATATCACCTGGTTCGACGACGACAATCGGTCCTCGTTCGCAAAGTCCGTGACATCCTACCGATTTTGCCTCTATTTCAACATCAGCCCCCGATTCATCGGCAGCTGCACGGAAAAGTTCGTAGAGCCGGCGGGAACCTTTTGCCGCACATGCTGTTCCGATACATACACGTACGCGCTTTACTGCAGGATTCACTTCGCCCTTGAGTTTCTTCCTGTAGTTTTCCAGATCCGATGGATTCTTGATTAACCTGTCAACTGCAACTGGCACTATCGAGCCTCCTTGGTTGAGATGCGTAATCCATTATTATTTTACCGAGCTCTCTTTCCCGTGTTTACCGGCAGGTTTGTTACTGGATTTTTTCCCGGATTTCATCCCCGTTACTTTCCCATTCTCTTTTTGAGGCAGTGCTTTGATTATTTTTAATGCAGAATCGGGATTCATATGGTCGTGATATTTCCCGTCCACAATCATTACCGGCGCAAGAGCGCAGGCGCCAACACAGTTTACCCCCTGAAGAGTAAACAGTCGGTCCTTTGTCGTTTCTCCTGCTTGTATATTATACTCTTCACAGATCGTCTCAAGAATTTTTCCCGACCCCTTGAGGTAGCACACAGTGCCCATGCACAGGGTAATATCGTGCTGTCCTTTTGGTGCATGGCGGAATGATGCGTAAAAGGTAGAGACACTGTATATCCTCATGAGAGGTATATCAAGCGTTTTGGAAAGCACGCGTAGCGGCTCCGGCGGCAGGTAACCGTACTCAGCCTGAATATCCTGCAGCATGGGAATGAGCATCCCGTCGTCATTATCGTAACGATTTACGATTTCTTTTATAATTCCCTCTTTCATACCTCCTCCATGGTCACTTCCTTTCCGTATTTCCTGAGCTCTTGCGCTATCTCCTCCACAACTTTTATACGAATACCGAGCTGATGGGGCAGCTCCGGGTTTTGATGCGCCGGATTTACCGCCTGTCCGACAATAAAATGCACATGATCAACCGTCAGCATAATTCGAATGAGGTTCGAAACACCGTCGGTCTGATACTGGATCTTCTTTTTATCCACCCGTGAACGCAGGAGCACACTTGTTCTCGTCAACGTGAGAATGCCCTCCGAAACGAGATCGATACCCTGAATGCGTGCAACAGGCGGAACATCCTCGGTCATCGTATCCAGATCGACTTCGAGCGGCATACCCATATAATGAGAAATGATTTTTGCAGTGGTACCTCCACATACGACATGCTGTCCCCCATACTGCAAAAATCGGTTCACCACTTTTTCATCACTTGCGTTGTCGGCCGGGGGTCCTGTAAATATATTGGCAACCAGTTTTCTGCGAACCTTGATAACAACAATACTGACGTCGTCGCCGGGAGGCCCTGCGTAGAGCTCACAAACCGTTTCCGCCACTTTGTCTGCGAGGTCATCTGCAGAAAGATCCGGGTGGGTGTGTTTTTCGAGAAAACTTGCCGTTTTTTCCCACCCCCATCCGAGCGGATATACACCGCCAATACCAGCGTTCAGCACGCCGTCGGAAACGAAAACGACCCAATCACCATATTCGAGATTGAGTACCGACTCCTGAATTTTTTTCCCCTCTATAGATTTTTCACTATAAATAACAGGATGAAGGCTTCTGTTTCTAAGGAAAATTGCAGGCGGCGAATCGAATTCGACAATTCTGGCGGTCCCATGACTAAAAAACTGCGCAATTGCAAAGGTGCTATACGCGAGCTTTCTGACCCTGTCAACGGGCAGTGTTTTGGTCAGGGTTTCAACGACTTCACCGAGAGGCAGGCTATTCTGCAGTAAATGAATCGCAATCTGCGTTGTAAGCGTTGCGAGTATATTTGCCTTGACACCGCTTCCCAGGCCGTCGGAAAGCGCAAGCATTACCGAATCTTTCTGACGAGAAACCGCGATGTTGTCACCGCAGAGTTCCTCACTGCGTTTGTTTACCTGCCGTGTTCCCCACTCATAGTAAAGCTTCATTACCTAACTGCCTTTTTCGAACAGCGACATAAGCTTCACAAGCAGAACTTTCGTTTCTGCCGTTGTTTCTCCGAGGAGCCGCGCAATTTCCTGGGCAGTTTTCATCTGCCTTGTAATGACTTCCTGAGCCCGTTCCAGAGTCTGTGCCCGAAGTTCCCGGTAGTGTTTTTTTGCCTCCTCTTCTTCAGAAATATCAATGAATATTCCGCAAAATAGATCTTCCCCAGCAATGGGAAAAAGCCCAACCCTGTAGTGCACGTTATGTTCGGGCACGTTTTCCTTGACCATCAGTCTGCCACCTGCAGCAATTGCACGTTCGAAGCAGTCGCAATGAACGAACTGCGCAGCAGGCTGGCCGAGCAGCACCTCATCACTGCAGTGAAACATCTCTCTGAACGCAGGGTTTACGTACTGTATACGGGTATCCTTGTCTACAAGGAGCACACCGTTTGGCGTCTGTTCGAGAATGGCGCTGATATGCGCACTGGTTTCGGTATTCTCTTTTTGATCCATTGATTATATTCTCTACACAAAGTATTGCCTGGACGCCACTTGATTTACCCGTTTTTAGCAGGTCTTCTAATTCTCTCAAGAAACGTCTCTACAGCCTCCTCGACGCTGTTACTGGTAAGCGGTTCATCGTCTATCTGCCAGTTGATTCCCTCGCCGCACCGTTCCATACAGAAAGAACCTTTGAGCATGACCGCGTCCTCGAGCCCCTGTTCTTTCAGGAGCTTATTGAACCTGTTTATCACATCACGAGCTCCTTTGATGTGACATGAACTCCCCACACATACGGTTACAGTTATCATTGAATCACCGTGATATTTTAGCCTGTCTCGTCAACTGTTTCCTGAGCAGCCACCATCTGCTCGGCAACTTTCATCCGCTTCTGACGGTTTGCATCCTCTTCATCGATGAATTCCAGCGCACCGGTTATGCATGCAGTAACACATGCCGGTTCCTTTCCTACTTCAAGCCGTTCGATACACAGGTCGCATTTGAGCGCGCTCTTGCCGTCCGGAGTCATGGTCATAACCCCGAACGGGCATGCCTGCACGCACATCCTGCAGCCAATACAGCGATCGGTATCGACGATTACCGGCTCCCCGGGCCCGTCGCGGTGTACCGCGCCGGTTGGGCACGCGAGTATGCACGCTGCTTCTTCACAATGCCTGCAGTTTACCGGTACGGCTTTTCTGCCGAAAGATTCTACACTTATCCTGTTTCCGGGCTTTTCGCCCGACTGAACAATTTTATCCATATCCCTGGATGAAGAATGGGCCACCGCGCAGGCAAATTCGCATGAATGACACCCCATGCATTTTTCAATATGAACTTCAATTATTTTGGCCATCTGTAATCCCTTTTCACTGTATTATACTACACTGCAGGCTCGAGCGCCTGTTCATAGATCATCGGTTTCAGCTTCAAAGCCGCCCTCTTCTTATCAATATGGTTTATCATCATGTGAGCGGCTTTTATCGGGTCTTCCTCAAACGCCCATTTACCGCCGGTTTCTTCTTCGATTTCCTCGGTCAGGTACCTGTGCAGGTTCTTGCTGCCCATGATCGGAAGCGGCTTATCGATGACTGTGTACACACCCGAGGCCACGAAGTACATACCGATTGAAACCGCCTTTTCACTCATCCATTCCGGGGCGGCACCCGCAACAGGAAGATCGGATATATCGTTTCCGAGCCCGCCTTCCGCGACGACATTCGTCAAAACCCTGAGTATTCTGCTGTTGTCAACACAGGAGCCGAGGTGCAGAACCGGAGGAATCCCAACTGCCTGGCACACCTCCTGAAGGCCTTTGCCCGCATACTCGAAGGCGCTTTCAGGCTGGAGAAAACCGTGCTTTGCACAGGTGATCGCGTTGCATCCCGTTGATACGACGATCACATCGTTTTTCAGAAGTTCCTTCACCATCTCGATATGGCCGTACTCGTACTCCGTGTTCGGATTCGAGCACCCTACAACACCGGCAGCGCCGCGTATTCTTCCTTCAATAACGGCATTATTGAGGGGCCGGTAGGTAGCCCTGTACTTGCCGCCCAGGAAATTGAACACCGATTCAGCGGTAAATCCCGCAACCAGCCGTTCCTTGTGATTCGGAATATATATGCTTTCTTTTTTTCGATTTTTAAAGTTTTCGATTGCGGTTTCTATGATCTTCGTGGCGATTTCAACGGCCTTGTCCTCTTGAAATTCGATATGTTCAACCCCCGGCATCTTTGCCTTTGGAGAGGTCGTCACGAGTTTTGTGTGAAAATGCCTCGTTACCTCGTTCAGACCCGGATACAGGCACTGCACATCAACGAGCATTAGCTCCACCGCACCGGTCAGCACCGCCAGTTCCTGTTGCATTACGCTCCCCGCAACGTTGATGCCGTGCCGCATCAATATTTCGTTTGCGGTGCAGCATATGCCGCCGAGGTTAATGCCCTTTGCGCCGGCCTTTTTTGCCTTGTCGATGAGCTCCTTTTTCATTGAAACGGTTGCAACAATATCGGAGAGAGTCGGTTCGTGGCCGTGCACCACGAGGTTTACGTAATCCTCGTCTATAACACCGAGATTGGCAGTAGAACGAATGGGATCGGGAGTCCCGAAGAGAACATCTGAAATCTCGGTTGCAATCATTGAACCTCCCCAGCCGTCACCGATGGAGGCACGTAAACTCTGCTTCATGATATTTTTATATTCTGTGTCAACTCCGATATGCGTCCTGTGCATAATTTCGACAATTTCACGGTCAACCGAGCGAGGCAATATGCCAAGCTTCTTCCATAGTTTGACCCGATCCGGAGGCGCAGTCTCAGCCATTCTGACCGTGCCCTCCTGCTGGCCGAACTCCTGCAATGCCGCACGTGCTACATCCGCGGCGATTTCTCTTATATCTCTGCCCTCTATTTTGATATTGTACACCCGGGCAATCGCCTTCAGCTTCCGGGGGTCTTTTATCTCGTAATCGCTCTCAGGATTTTCTGCAGCCATAAGCAGTGTATGTGCAATATCCCGGCCGTGATCTGAATGCGCCGCTGCACCGCCCGCGATCATTCGTGCGAGGTTCCGGGCAGCTATTGTATCTGCATTTGCCCCGCACACACCAACTTTCGGTCCGTCGCCGAATGGGTCAATTCGACACGGACCCATGCTGCAGATTCGACAGCAGATGCCCAAGGTCCCGAATCCACATTGCGGCTGCATCTTGTCGTAACGGTCCCATATGGTTTCAATGTGCGAATCGTTCGCCCTCTTCGCCATCTCCTGAGATGCTTTATCTGCATACTTCAGCTCTCTAGCCATGCTCTTCCTCCATTATAGTAGGTGAACTGTGAATATACTGTAACAAAAATACCAGGTTTACCGGAAACAGTCTCATACCATCTTCTGTACAATTTCCTCAATGTGCTGTCTGGTCTTATCGTCGATTTCGGATGCTGTTTTTTTTCGAAGGCTTATCTGCCGTATATCATCCGAGTAATCGAGATAGCCGATAATATCAAAACCAGGAAGTTCCGTTTCGAGAAATTCAATATCCTCTTCCGACTGGACCTTATTGCCGACGACTTTTATTTTTTTTATGCGTATATCTTCACTGAGTCGTTTGATCCTGAATGCCGTTTCAATGCTTGTACGGTTCGGCTCAACTACGATGATCATGGCGTCTACACCTATCGCTGTCCCCCGTCCCAGGTGTTCGATACCCGCTTCCATGTCGAGAAGAACCCATTCGTCCCTCGCAACCACAAGATAGGCAAGAAGGCTCTTGAGAAATGCATTTTCCGGGCAGGCACAGCCTCCTCCTCCCTTTTTGATCGTTCCCATTACCATGAGTTTGTACCCGTTGTAATCAACACAGTACTTGTCTGGAATGTCATCAACTTTGGGGTTCATTTTGAAGAACGGGGCGGGTGTATTAACCGTAACGCCGGTTCTTTCGGCGATAAGCTCTTTTAGTTCTACTATAGGTGTAATCTTTATATCCTGCGGAATTCCTAAAACCGTAGCAAGGTTCATATCGGGATCAGCATCAATGAAGAGTACAGTGTGATCTCTCTTTCGCAGTACACTTCCAACCAGAGCCACAAAAGTTGTTTTACCCACTCCACCTTTACCGGTGACAGCGATTTTCATGTGGTACCCTTCTAAAACGGGTGAGCTTTAGATGAGGGCGCTGACTGCAGTTATTTGTATTCTTCCGGCTTTGACTGTTACGTTTCGCCCATTCCTGTAGAGAGGCCCAGTATTTTGTATTTAAAATAACAATAAAACCATGAGACCTATAAATCGATTACAAAATTATATATAATACAACTTTATACCAATTTCAAAAAACTGTCAAGAAAAACTTTACTAAAATTGTATGATGATACTACATGCTTTTGAGGACTTTTCCAGTTTAATCTATAACATTTTAGTTTGAGAGGCAATGAATAAATACTAATTAATTTAATAACGCTATCAGTGGGTATACGGAATGTTTAAACGGACAATCGGAGTAAAAACACATGCTGTTTTGTTTTATAGTTAATCATAACTTCGATCATATTCTGGAAATGAACGCACTCTTTCATAACATCAATAATAGCTGTCTTTTTTTGACGTGAGCTCCCTGACATCGAGTAGTTCGGGTGTCGTTTCCGGCCTGATAAGCATGATGTCGCCTTTGACCAGATAGGCTTTACCGTTATCGACCTTGTCTCTGAGATTGTTCTTATTGATTATTGCTTTTACCTCATCAAGGTTTTCAGTAATGCCTTCAACTGTGTGTTTTTTATTTTCCTTCACGAAAAGTACATACATAAACTGTCCTCCGCACTCTCATATTATCGGTGAAGTTTTTTAAGTAAACAGCAAAATATTCAGTCAATTTTCAAGATAATCTCTCAATTTTTTGCTTCTTGTGGGATGTTTCAGGCGGCGCAGTGCTTTTGCCTCTATCTGACGTATCCGTTCTCTGGTTACTTTAAATACATACCCTACCTCCTCAAGGGTGTGGGAGTAACCATCGTCGAGCCCGAATCTCATCCTCAAAACTTTCTGCTCTTTCTCCGGGAGTGTATCCAGAACCTCACTGATCAATTCCTGAAGAAGTGTATAGGACGTTTTCGTAGCAGGATTGTCTGAGTCGCGGTCCTCGATAAAATCTCCAAGCAGGGTTTCCTCGTCATCACCGATCGGTGTTTCCAGTGAAATAGGATCGCGGGCGACACTCCGAATCCCCTTAACACGAGCCGGGCTCCACCCGAGCCGCTGGGCGATCTCCTCGGTTGTTGGTTCTCGTCCGTACATCTGCATGAGCTGTCGCGATTCTTTGATTACCTTATTGATCTGTTCAATCATATGAACAGGGATTCGAATAGTACGCGCCTGATCCGATATGGAGCGTGTAATTGCCTGTCTGATCCACCATGTTGCATACGTGCTGAATTTGTAGCCCTTCTTGTATTCAAATTTCTCGACCGCCTTGATTAAACCGATGTTTCCTTCCTGCACGAGATCAAAAAAATGCAGACCTCTATTTGTATATTTTTTTGCAATGCTTACAACCAGTCTCAAATTCGATTGAATCAGTCTATCCTTCGCGCTGTTCAGTGTCCATTTGCCCTGCTGGATCATTTCATATATGCTTTTTATCCCCGGCAGGTTTTCTCCGGATTCAACCTCAATACCTTTCAGCTTATTCTCGATTTCCTGAATATGTACATAGATTTGTTTTATCTCTTCCGCATAGGGAAAGTAGGTGTTCTTTATTTTTTCGATGCCCTTACCGCGTTCAATTCGAGTATTTATTGTTTTTATCTCTCCGATCGACATTCCAGTTCGTATTTCGATGTTTTTCAAAGATTCTTCAAGACCAAGGGCCTGCTTGTATACTTCTTCTATTCTTCGTACTATCCGGGCGATTTCTTCCTTATTGAGGCTGGCACGTTTAAATACTTTTACCATTTCCTTGCTGCGGCTCTCAACCTGTTTATCACCCTGACCCGACTTACGCAGCCTTTCCATCTGACCGAGGGCGTTTTCGAGTGTATAAAACTTACGTTTCAACTTCCTTCTATTTTCGGTCGTGACATTGTAAAACCTCTGATGCTCAATAAGCTGTTGTATATCGAGTTTCTTCTTCTTTACACGGTCAACCGTTTTGTGTATTTCCCGAATGAAAATATTGGATTGAAACAGAGCATTTTCAATAATTTTCTCTCCCTTTTCTATCTGTTTCGCAAGCCTGACCTCTTCTTCAGCGGTGAGAAGATTGACTCTTCCGATTTCCTTCAGGTACAGCCTGATCGGATCATCGACATGAGAACAGACATCGGAGTTGATTATCTTTTTTTCATCGATCTCCTGAGAATTTTCCGTCTCATCATCGATCTCGAGAACATCCAACTGTTCATCCTCTTCTTCCTCTTCTTCTTCTTCTTCTTCCAGCCTCTCTACAATATTGATGTTATGTTTGATGAGAAGAGAAAAAATATCGTCGATTTTTTCAGAGCTGACAAGTGAAACAGGCAGAGATTCATTTATTTGATCGTATGTGATGCTGTTATTCTGTGCTGAAGCTATTTTTAGAAGCTGTTGTATCTCAGGCAGGCTTTTCATATCGGACAATTTCAAACTCCCTCAACTCAAGACTTGATGTCATTTATGCCAAAAATGAAATTCATTGATACATATGCTGACCTCCCTCGCAGAATTATTACAGGCAAGCGCAAGCTTCTGAGCTTGTCGAGCTCGTTTCGAAACGTATTTTTTTCGGCTATCAGCTCTGCTATACACTTCTCATCGTCTTCCAGTTCCGCTGTTTTCAGCCTTTGATTAATATCGGCAAGATGTTTTTTCAACCTGATTTCTTTGAGTTTTGCAACAAGATCAATAAGTTGTTCTTTCGGATTGTAATTAAGTGATTCTTCGAGAAGTCTGCCACTCAAGTAGTCCTTGAATGTATCGTTTTCGATGATAGTAAAAACAGAAGCTGCATTCCACCCTTTTACATCGCGCATGCCGCTGATGGCGTTCCACAATTTTTTCGTCCATTTTCCATAAAAATAACTTTCATCAAGCCGGGTGCCTGCTATTGGAAAAAGCTCCGGATTGTTAAGGATGAGCAGAAGTAAATGGAGCTCGGTATCAACAGTGCTGATCCGCTTATGAGTGGAAGGTTGAGTGTCTATATGTGCCACCTTCTTCCGCGAAAACTGAGAGAACTTTCGTTTAATCAGATCCGTATCCGTTTTCAATGCTGCAGCGACTTTATGCGAAAAATCCTCTTTCAATATTTCGTCAGTCATTCCGGTATAGTGCTCGGACAGTGCCTGTAAAATAACAATTTTTTCGTTGGCAGTGTATCTTTTTTTACTGTCAATAAAAGAATTAACGATGTAATCCAATCCGCTAATCCGATCTTCGAGGAGGAGTTTGAAATCGGCAGCCGAATATGTATCGAAAAAGTCTCCCGGATCGAAGCCCGATGGGAGGCGGATGATATATGGATCGATACTTCTGGTATGTAGAAGCGACGTACTCTTCAGAGCGGCATTCATTCCGGCTCGATCAGGGTCGAACAGAAGATATACGGTGCCCGTATGCCGCAGTATTAAAGATATATGCTGGTCGGTCAATGCGGTTCCGAGTGGTGCGAGTGTATTTATAAACCCCTGTTCATGCATTCGTATAACATCAATATATCCCTCCGTGATAAAAACACAGCCCTCTTTTCGGATTGAATTTTCGGCCTGAAAAAATCCATAAAGATGCGCACCTTTATGAAACAGCCTGTTCTCGTTTGTATTGATATATTTTGGTACATCCTGCTGCTCATTATTCAGGATACGCCCCCCAAATCCGATATACCTCCCTATACTATCCTGTATCGGGAACATGATTCTGTTTCTGAACCTGTCGTAAAACCCGGTCCCCCGCTTGTTCTTTACAGCAAGGCCCGCCTCTTCAATCTGCACGGATGTAAATCCATGCCCCTGCATTGCGACCAGAACGCTGTCCCAGCTGTCAGATGCATACCCGATATGGAATTCCTGCACCATCCTTGCAGTAATTGACCGCTCTTTGAGGTATTTACGAGCATTCGTTCCTGCGCTGGATAAAAGATTTTTCTGATATAACACTGCTGTTTCCTGAAGAATTTTATATAGAGCATCTACCTCGTAGTGTCTTTTATCGCTCACCCCCGTCTTAGTTTGTACAGAAATTCCAACCCGGTCGGCGAGCAGTTTCACAGCTTCCGGAAAACCTATTCCCTTGAACTTCATGAGAAAATTAAAAACATTGCCCCCCACTCCACAGCCGAAACAGTGAAATATCCCCCTCGCAGGACTGACTGTAAAGGAAGGTGTTTTTTCCGAATGAAAGGGACAGAGCCCCTTGTAGTTTTTACCGGATGGTTTTAGCTGGACGAACTCTCCGATTATATCGACAATATTGACCCTATTTTTTATTTCATTGATTTTATCTTCAGGTATATACAACGCTTTCACTCTTCCCGACTGTACTATTTATGATTTATACAGGGGTGGTATGTCGAGTTATGTTTTCATCCATTTAAAATCTGTTTTAATTCTGTTTTTTTTTGTACCAGGCTTTTTATGCTCAACTGATGTTTTATGGTACAATTACCTGTTATTACATTCCATATGTAAAAACCATTAGGCAAGTGTCGATCGGTGTAGGTGCTGCAAACAAGCTTTCCGAAAACCGCAGCCTTTATTCTTCCGCTAACTATTCAGCTTATATGATGGCCGATGACATTTGTCCTGTTGTATTTTTTAATTGCATCGAGGTGTTCCCTGTAGGTCGATGAAAAATAATGGGTTCCATCTTTTTTTGAAACAAAAAAGAGATAATCCACCTCAGCCGGAGATATAGCTGCCTGAATGGATTTTATACCCGGGTTTGCAATCGGACCAGGTGGCAAGCCGGTATGCAGATACGTATTATAGGGAGATTTAATTTTTAAATCGCTGAAAAGAAGACGTTCCTTTGATTTTCCGAGTATATACTGAACCGTCGCGCATGATTCGAGCCTTTTATTTTTTTTCAGACGATTGTAGAATACTGCCGCAATTATGGGTCTCTCACTGTCTACCTTTGCTTCGCGTTCAACAAGCGATGCAACAATGACGATACGTTTCAGTTCTTCGGCGCTGTACGTATTATGCGTAATACGGTCGAGTTCTTCGTAAAATCTCTGTATCATAATTTCGGCAATGCTTTGAGCACTGAGACCTTTTGCAATAACATATGTATCGGGAAATAGAAACCCTTCTGCGCTGGTGAATGGAATGTGGTATTTCTCAAGAAGATCTCTGCTTCTGCATGCTTCAATGAACCTGTCAGCTGATACGATACTTTCTTTCTGCAGCAGATCTGCAATCTGCCGAATATACAAGCCTTCGGGAACGGTAAACTTCTGTGTCACAACCTCGCCTCTGATAATTTTATCAATGATATCGGAAGTTTTACTTTTTGTTTCGATGCTGTATTCACCGGACTTGATACTGCCTGTGTCTCTCTGAAGTCTTACCAGAGTTATGAATAGTAACCTTGAGCGAATTAGGCCGGCACCTTTCAGCTCTTTGGCAACGGAAGTAACACTTCCCCCCTGCTTTATCATGAAAGTCGTCACAGCCGTTCTTCCCCGTACCGGAGCATTAAGCAGAAAAAAAATCGATACAACTGATGTAATAAGAATTGCTGTGCTGTATAATATCAGGAATTTTTTATTGAGAAGTTTCATAGGTGATATATGCCGGTAATGAGATTATAAATACTCAGGATAGTTTTGTGCACCATTTAAAATAACTGATTGTTCAATTGTAGTAAAGAGGAGATTAAAGTTATCCGCCTGTTATTGTTTTTCAAAAGGAGCCTTCAAACAGGCGAGCTTCAATGCAACTTCATTCGTAATAAAGGTCAAAACATCCTTTTCCGCCGGCCCGTAACGTCCATCCCGTTTCTCGGTTAAATTGAGCACGCCGATAACTCTGCTTCCTGAGTACAGGGGGAGCGAGATAAAAGTTTCGGATTTATATTTTTCTTTGAAATCCATAGTATCTCCGATTTCATCTCCGCTCACGGAAAGAGGTTTTTCATCCAGGAAAACCCTTCCGGCAATTCCCTCGCCGGGTTTACTTCTCATATTCTTCACTAACTTTATCTCATTGCTTTTCCAGCCCAGTGTTTTATAAATGTAGAGTTCGTCTTTTTTATTGTTATGGATCATAATCGATGCTCGCCCCGAGTGCGTTATCCTGGAGGCTGAAACGAGCAGCTTCTTCAATACATCATCCGCAGAATCGGCTTTCTGAAAAAAGTTTTGAATTCCGATGAGAAATTTACAGAGGGTCCCGTTTTTAATACTCTCAGAATATGGTATCTCCTCAAGTTTTTCCGGGTTCAGTTTAATCTCGATATTTTCCTTCAGATCATGGGTTCTGCGAATAACTCTCTGCACATCCATTGAAAGAATAAACAGGTATATGGCGATGAGAAAAAATAAAGCTACCTGTATATCCTCGCTTCCCACGATAAACGGGAGGTAGTTGAATGAAAGCAATGCCTGGTATATACCGAGTAGAAGTATCAACACAAATGGAATAATATACTTAGTTTTTGATGTATTCATCCTTTTGACTCCCCACAAACAGCGAAGAAATAAGCGGCCTGGCTGTCATTAAATTCTGCAATCTCGCCTGTGCATGGTCTATTACTATGGTACGGGGTCTGTAGTACAACGGTTTTTCCCCGATAAAGGATATTTCGAGCAGCATGCCGGTACTCGTCTCCTCAGACCATGACTGGTCGAAGACGCAGTTGCCTAGGCTGTACGCAATAAGACCGCCGTGGTAAATCTCTATTCCCTGCATAACATGCGGATGTGAACCGAGTACAATATCCGCCCCGTAATCTATGAGTTGTCTCATTTTTCTAACCTTTTCAGGTTCGGGTTCATTTATATATTCGGCACCTGCGTGTACAGAAGCAACAAGAATATCATACCGGCTGTGTAAATTCTCGATTTTCTGTTGCAAAAGAGGGTCATTCAGTGAAAGTGTCTGCATTGCACCTGACCGGCTTTCATGCACCTTAAAAGGATATACATCGTTGAATGAAATAAAAGCTATCGTCGTGCCCCTTACATTCATTACCGCAGGTTTAAAAGCTTCTTGTTCTGTACTGCCGACACCAGTATATTTCAGACCGTTTTCGCGGAGCAACCGCATTGTGTCGCGGACTGCGTCGACGCCCCAGTCGAGCACGTGGTTGTTTCCAAGTGAAAACACGTCAAATCCGCTGTACACAAGCCCGTTGACCACGGTGGGGTCTGCACGAAAATAGATACCTTTGTTGGGTGAAAACCGCCTGCCGCCTGAAGAAATTACCGATTCGAGATTTGCAAAAGCAATATCATGCTTTCGTATTTCATCCTGAATCCCTTCAAAAGGATAGGCGGGGCCATATTTTGCAATATATTTTGCCGTGCCTCGTGATAGCATTATGTCGCCACCGGCAATAAGAGAGAATACCTCTTGTATCCAGACATTGCTAAGTTCATCGACAGGATCCGTGTTCGGTGGTTCTTTATCCGTGTCTTTGTACACATAGCCCCTGTAAATCTTTTCATATCTTCCCTGTCTGATGGAATCGAGGTCCGGAAAAACACCATCAACTGCAACCGGACGGATACTGAAGTCCAGACTCTGAAAAGAGATAATGCCGGAATCCATCCTGCCTTTAGATATCCTTCGCAGCACTTCTGCATCTGAAAGCCGCTGTTTATTTAAAATTGTGTCAAACGTTTTTCCGGAAATACCGCCATTCTGAGTATTGGTAAGTCCGGTAACGAAAACCTTGACTATTAAGGCCTTCTTCTCCCGAAGGTGAAAGAGCGGTGAGGATACCGGTGTCTCAGTAATATAATAGGAGCCCGGGTTGGAGAGTACATAGTAATTGATTTGCGTGGGATCAAAACCGTGCAATAAAACACTACGGCCGTCTTCCTTGAGCCGATTTTCCAGCTCTTTTGCAATAATTGAACAGTCTCTTTTTTCCTGTTCATAAAAGATTACCGTACGACTGCTGCTATCCTCTGTTCGTAAAAGAAATGAAAAAAATACAAATCCTGCAGCAAGTGCCGCGAGAAACGGGATAAGCCGCTTCACAATTGTTACTCCTCTCTTTGAAGTTACTTAGAAGTATACACAAAGACCCATTATTTTTAAAGAGAATTTACTGTAATGGTAATTGTTCCTACAGAAAAAATCGTATATATTATACCAAAGCAGCTGCTTCGCGGCCGAGTATTAAAAATAACTTATTTTAAGTTACTTAGAAGAGTCAACGCAAGATATCCGGTCCACCTTAATTATCCCTGAGAGAGGAAGTAATGGAAAAGTTCTTCAAGGGAATACCTGCATCAGGTAGAATTGCAATCGGTCAGGCAGTTGTGTTGATGAAATCCAACATATTCATTCCAAAGTACCAAATTAAAAAAAGCAGTATTTCCATCAAGAGTGAATTGGAGAAGCTCGACAATGCTTTGATGAAAACGAAGGATGAGCTTCTCGTCCTCAAGAACGAAATCGATGAACAATCCGCTTTAAAAAAGGAATATCTAGATTCAGCGCTTCTGATGATTGAAGATCCGCTTGTCAAGAAAAAGGTGACGGAAAAAGTAACTGATAGTTACATAAATATAGAGTGGGTTTTTAATGAAGTAATCCAGGAGATGGCGGATCAGCTCCTTGGTTCAAAAGATCACTATTTCAGGGAACGGGCTCCGGATGTCATTTCGATGGGGCAAAATGTATTAAAAAACCTTTTAGGCAGTGTGGAGCTTGAATTTCCTGATGATATAAAAGATATCATTATTGTCGCGCATACACTTTCACCTCCTGAAATCGTCGCCTTTTATAAGAGAAAGGTCAAAGCATTCGTCACTGAAATCGGCGGGCGCACCTCACATGTGGCGATTATGGCACGGGATATCAGACTTCCAGCCGTTACCGGGGTCAAAGATATTACAAGGTTCACTACAACCGGCACCGGGATCATTGTAGTCGGCAATGTAGGGATGGTCATTGTCGATCCGGAGAAGGACACCGAGCTCCTCTACACCAAAAAAGAAAGAGGTCAGATTAACTACGAAAAGAATTTGAAAAAAAATGAGAAAAAGCCCTGCGTCTTAAAAGGTGGTGAAAAAATTCTTCTTCAGGCTAATATGGATCTGGAAGAAGAGCTCATTCTGGTAAAGGAATGCGGCTGCAGTGGTATCGGGCTTTTCAGAACCGAGTACATATTCTTCAACAGGACAGCTGTGCCCGACGAGAAAGAGCAGTTCAATATTTATAGAAAGATAGTTAAAGAAATAGCTCCTTATGACGTTACGATTCGGGTCGTTGATATAGGCGGTGATAAAAAACCTGAGTATCTGCAGGAAAATGAGGAAGCAAACCCCTTTTTAGGATTGCGCGGGACCCGGTTCGTACTCGTTCATACCGACATACTGAAAGCGCAGGTCAGAGCCATACTTCGTGCGGCCTACTTCGGCAATGCAAGTATCATGTTTCCTATGGTCAATGATGTGGATGAGCTTCGGCAAATTCATGATATTGTACGTCAGTGTAAGGATGAATTGGCCCAGCAGAAACTTCCGTTTGATGAAAACATCAGGCTCGGTATTATGGTCGAAACACCTTCAAGTGTTCTACTTTTAGATAGAATCAGTGAATTCGTGGACTTTATAAGTGTGGGTACCAATGACCTTATCCAGTACACGCTCGCTGTTGACAGGGGAAACGAAATGGTCGCAGCTGATTTCGATCCAGGTCATCCGGCCATTCTCAGGCTATTAAAAAAAATTCAAGAAACTGCAAGCAGCAGGAGAATCAAACTCAGTATTTGCGGTGAGATGGCAGGTGATCCCCTGTACAGTCTGCTCCTCATTGGACTCGGATACCGCCGTCTCAGTATGAGCACAATGCGCATTCCTATTGTGAAAAACATAATTCTGAGTTCATCTATTGATGACGCAAAAAAGCTAGCCGAGACAGCACTTAATTTCTCACTCAAGCGGGATGTCAGCAGGTATATCAGGGATGAAATGATCGGCCGTTTTAATTTTCTTGAAGACTATTTACAGAATGTATAAAAAATCCTCCAGTATACCTACAGTGGCCATTGTCGGAAAACCGAATGTGGGAAAATCTTCACTTTTCAACAGGCTCATTCACAGAAGAAAGGCAATAGTTGCGCCTGAGCCCGGTGTTACAAGGGATATTAATTTTGAGCCCCTTGATTTCGGCGGAACCAGGGTAAACCTGGCGGATTCTGCTGGATTTACACAGGGCCTTAACGACATTCACACCGCTTCACAGCTGTTGAATCAACGGCTTGTTCAGGAGGCTTCACTTATTGTGTTTACCTGCGACATCCGCGAATTGAGTGCAGAAGATTTTGAAATCGCCGAATTGGTGAGAAAAAGCGGCAAACCAGCTATTTTGGTACTCAACAAGGCCGACAACAGCATAGTACTTGAAAATCAGTACGATTTTTATACTCTCGGGTTCGAGAACCCTATACCGGTTTCAGCACTGCACGGGACAAACATTTCCCTGCTCAGGGAAAAAATTGAGGAAAGAATCGAAAAAACCATGGGGGGTCCGGCACAAATAATATCAGACAGAAAGTCCCGGGCCATCGATGTGGCAATTATCGGAAAACCCAATGTGGGAAAATCCTCCCTGCTCAATTTGCTCGTTGAAATGGAGAGGTCTCTGGTTACACCTCTTCCCGGTACAACAAGAGACAGTGTTGACCAGATACTTCATTACGAAGGATATACGATAAACCTTATCGACACTGCAGGACTGCGAACAAGGAGGAGCATTCGTGAGAACGTCGAATACTACAGTCTCGTGAGGACAAAAGAGGCAATAAAAAAATCAACAATTTCACTTCTTCTTATCGATGCCTGCAAAGGAATCACCTCCCAGGATAAAAAAATTGCAGATATCGTCGTAGGTGAAAAAAAGGCGCTTATTATCGGTGCAAACAAGTGGGATCTTGTCACGCCGAATGAAACCGAGTTCATACAGGACATTTACTACTATTTTCCTCACATAGCGTTCGCAGATGTGATTCCTCTTTCTGCAAAAATAGGGTACAATAAAATAATATTATTGAAAAATATTTTAAAGGTGTATAATAATTATTACAAAAGTGTGAAAACTTCGCAGCTCAATGATTTTCTCGGCACGCTTTCTTTGAACAGGGCTGCAATTAAATACGGAGTGCAGAAAAAAACGGGCCCTCCCGAATTCGAATTCTTTGTGCGGCATATAGAAGGCAGCGGCACCAATTTCAAGAGATATTTGATAAACGCTGTACGAAAAAGGTTTCATTTTGAAGGTGTTCCTGTTTCGGTCACACTAAAAAAAAGATGAATGTACTGTTAAATATATACCCCTTTATTACCGCATTTGTCATTGGTGGTATCCCTACCGGATACCTGCTCGTCAAACTTGTGAAAAATAGGGATATACGCAATTCAGGAAGTGGAAACATAGGCGCTACCAATGTTTTCAGGACTGAGGGCATTCTGCTCGGATGCACTGTTCTCATTATTGACGCAGGAAAGGCCTTTGCTGCCGCCTTTTTTCTGGCAAACCTCTACCAATCGGTACTGCTTTTCAGATTACTGCTCGGAATTACGGTAATACTGGGCAGTATATTCACTCCGTTTTTAAAATTCAAAGGAGGAAAAGGCGTAAGCGCCGGGCTTGGGGTCGCACTGGCGTTGCATCCTGCGGGAACTGTCATTGCTTTGGGTGCTTTTACCACTGCTGTAGCAGTCACGCGTTATGTATCGGTGGGCTCACTTTCGGCGGTAACGGCTTTCATAATATCCGTTTCCCTGTTTCTTATGTACGGTCATGCAAGCATATACTCCCTTTTTTTTGCAATTCTCATTTTTATTACTGTTGTGACAAGGCATATATCAAATATCAAGAGACTTGTTCGTGGAGAAGAAAATAAAATCGGAAGCGGAGAAAAATAATTTCCTCACAATCGGCGAGGTAGCAGAAAAAACGGGGGTAAAGGCATATATTCTGCGATACTGGGAAAAGGAGTTTCCCTTTTTACAACCTGTAAAGAATAGAGCCGGTCATAGAACCTATACGAAACGGGATATGTTTATTATCCGGCAGATAAAAAAACTTATGTATGAAAAGGGGTATAGCATCGCAGGCGCCAAAAATGTACTGTGGGATGTTTTACTCGGACGGCGAAAGAACAGTAGAATGGAATTTATCGAGGAAATACGAAAAGACCTCAATGAAATGCTCAATGCGATCGATCAGAACCTGTCCTAGCTCAAGGTGTGGTCAGTGTCTGTACAGCGATCTCATGTTAAAGAGCTCTTTAAGAGAACGGGCATTTGCAGTTTCACTGAGATATAAAATTTTTTTTCTGAACTCATCAATAGAGCTGAATGAAAACCCGATTTTGAAGCGCCACTTTTCAAAATCTCGGGGAACTTCCAGGTGCGCAAAGCGCTCAATACCGCTCTCCTGGAGCAGCTGAAAGAACTGTTTCCTGTATTCGTGTATACGTGGGTATCTAAGCGAATAGAGGTATCCATAAACCTGCTCCCCTTTCTGCGGGGCGTCTATGTGAGAATTCAGAATCGAGGTAATCATTTCTTCATTCAATACACCTTCGATGTTTTTTTTATCCCTTCTTGTAATGTCGAACAGCATGGTAACAACTTCATTTCGCTTTCTCGTGCCTATAGGAAGCGACCCTACAAATGAAGCCACATCGTCCCACTCATTCCTGTCGAACTGAAAGATTTCAAATACCGTAAACTCACTTATTGTCCTCATAAGAATAAGGGATTTGATATGGTCGGACACTTCCGCGAGAAGAAGATACTTCTGTAGCATACTCTTGCTATTCGGAATATCCAATAATGCGGATGCGTCACTTTCCTTGCTCTTCCTCAGCGCTAAATATTTTTTCAGTGCATGAGCTTTTTCAACAGCGTTAAAACCGTACAGTTGTTTTTTAACCTGGATGAGATGCTGAAACATCTCCTGAGTACTTCCAGACCTTTCAACCGCAAGGCCGAATGGCAGCGGAAGATGTTTTTGAAGATAGTAATCGATGTGACATTTTCCCATGAGGATGTAGTAATATTTCCGTTCTTTTAGAAGTATTGGTGGATAAAAGGCTGGAGAGAGCGCCGTCTCGGGCTCCCCCCCTGGAGAGTTGTACTCAATTGCAAAGTCATCAAGGCACGGTTTAATTTTTTCCGGCTCAATATCTTTAATAAGTGTGTACTGCAACATTTTCATTTCTGAATAGCCGTATTTCGGGTTCGGTATCAATGAAATAGGAAACAGACCTGCAGTAAGCCGGGTTTTGTTTTCAACGGTCATCTATCTTGGGTGCGATGCACCTCGTGCGGCCTACCCGTGAGGCTTTAGCGGGCTACTATATGCCTGTTTATTTGGCCTTGCTCCTGGTGGGGTTTACAAGCCACTGGAATGTCACCGTTCCAGGCGGTGAGCTCTTACCTCGCCTTTTCACCCTTACCCCGGCCACAAAAGCCGAAGCGGTATATTTTCTGCTGCACTTTCCGTGGGATTACTCCCCCTGGGTGTTACCCAGCACCCTGCCCTTTAGGAGCCCGGACTTTCCTCAAGGAGTGCGTTTTAAAAACCGCATCTCCCCGCGACCGTTTCGCAGGTCTGTTTTTTATTTCAACTGCAAACGTACTCGCTGTCAAGAGGCAGTTCTGATATAAGCGGCATATGTCCTTGACAGGATGTATCCTTGACAGGATGTATCCTTAACAGGATGTATCCTTAACAGGATGTATCCCTGGTGGGGGAGCTGAGTATCTCCGCGTTATTTCCCCGCGTATGGTTTATTATCAAGCACCCGGTTTACAATCCAGTCAGCAGTTTTATTTCGATTTCTATCAATGTGCATCAGCCGGACCAGTGGCAGTTTTTCCTTTAAGCGCCGTGCCCGGTTGTAAAGCAGAATAAGTGATGGGCTTTTCACCCTGTACTCTCCATGCATCTGTCTTACTACCAGCTGGCTGTCTGTGTATATTACCGCTTCTTTAGACCGATGATTCTTCTCCAAAAACTGTAACGCCTCAATCAGGGCGGTATATTCCGCTTCATTATTTGTAGCAACCCCGATTCTTCGCCCTTTTCTCAGCAATTCTTTTCCCCTATCACCATAGATGACCATGCCGATTGCCGATTTCCCAGGGTTTTTTCGTGACCCTCCGTCAATATATACAATATTCAACCATTACCCCGAAATCAAATCCAGTTCAGCAGCCAATTGTATACCAGATCAAATAACCAGATCTTCTACTTTTTGAGCATCATCCTGATAGTAGAGAATTCGTGAGCAGTTCGGACAAAAAATCAGCTCATCCTCACGTCGTACATCATTTACGAACTGAGGAGGAAGCAGCATGTTGCATCCCATACACACATTGTTCTTGATTGAAATGATGCCGATACCTTCCTTGTTTTTTACGATCTTTTCAAACTTATATAAAACTTCTTCATCGAGTCCTTCAGATATTTTTTCCTTTTCTTTCAGGCAGCTGCCAAGCTCCTTTTTCTTTTTATCACTCAACTTTTTTACTTCCTTCTCGTTTTTCCCGATATCCCCCTTAAGCTCTTTGATCACTTCTTTCAATTCTTCAAGTTCGCTCTCAAGGGTCTCTATCTCTTTAGTTGCGGAAGTTTCTTCATCCTCGATAGTCTCGAGCTTTTCATTAATCTGCGCAATTTCGCTGGTTATTGCCTCATACTCTTTTTGCGTTTTAATAAGAGTAATCTGACCTTCATATTTTTCCTTGTTTGTCAGAAGCTGTTCCTTCTCTGTGCTGAGCCTAGAGATCATTGTTCGATTGCTTTCGAGCAGAGCTTCTTTTTCAGTAAAACTCCGTTCAAGCTTGTGAAACCGCTCTTTTTGTTCGTTCAGCTCTTTCGGAATAGTATCAAGCTCATCTTCTATTTCGAATTCCTTGAGAAGAACATCCTGAAGCTTTCTCAATTTTTCAAATACAGATTTCATACCCACCGCCTTCTAAATAACTTCGATTAAGTTAGTTGTGTAGCTATGTCCCGCCAGAGATATGTCCTATAATACAAAATATATAAATCCAACCTTTAAAAGTAAAGGTATCATTCTTTGACTGCAACTAAAGAGGGGTCAGTCTTCGCAGGGGCTGAAGGGCATCGTATTTTCAGAGCTGCATATTGCTTCGACGACAAGATTTTCAAGCGAGTAATACTCCTTATCTTCCATGTCCTTCAGCTTTTCGTGGTGCTGATTGAAGTTGTTCAGCAGTTCCTCAAAGGTAGTGTAGGGTCTGATTGCTCCTTTCTCCCACATGTGATAGAGTGTTACGAAATCGCGCAGCTTTGCCTCTTCCCAGGCCCGTTCCATCGCATCATCAAAAACCTCTTTGATAATTTTATCCTCGTCTTTTTTCATCGTTCTTTACCTCTTGGCTACTCTCATCCACATATGTTCTCATGAGATATACTGCTGTCACTATTATTCAAACACAGAGTATACGAATAATAATAACATGAATGCGTTAACAGTTAAAGGAAAGTAAAAAAAGATCTGATCTAACCTGACATCAAAGCGCCTTTGCCATGAGCCTGTTCATACGTTTTGCAAAAAGGGTCGGATTTTTAACCTCAGCACCCTCAATCATAAGAGCCTGATTCAGAAGTATCCAGCTGATATCTTCAATCAGCACCCGATCTTCAATATTTTTCAGTTTTTTCACTATTTCATGAGATGGATTTATCTCGAGAATCGGCTTTGCTTCATCCCCCTCTCCCTGACCGAGCGCCTTCATAATGCGCTGCATCCCTATTGTGGGATCGGATTCGTCCGCAACAATACAGGCAGGTGAATCGCTGAGACGGGAACTGACCCTCACGTCCTTCACTTCATCCTGCAGCACCTCCCTTATTATTTCCAGAATGGGCTGAATATCCTCATGTTTGGTTCCACCCGATTTAAAATCCTCAGCAGCGCTGCTTCTGTTTACCGATTTGAGTGCACTGTCCCTATATGTACCGACTGCAGGCATAATGAGCTCGTCTATTTCATCGTCCATGATGAGAACTTCAATACCCTTATTATTATACATTTCAAGAAGCGGTGATTCACGCACCGTTGTTTCATCGGAGCCGGTTATAAAATAAATACCCTTCTGATCCGGCTTCATCCTGTCCTTGTATTCCGCAAGAGACGTGAGCCCGTCTATTTCAGTTGATTTAAAGCGTATAAGCTCGAGGAGTTTATCTCTATTTGTAAAATCCTGATACAGACCCTCTTTCAGTGGGATTCTGTACTCCCGATAGAACTGTTCATACCTCTCTTTATCCCCGGAAAGCTCTTCAATCTCGCCGAGTATCTTCTTGACCGAGGCATTTCGTATATTTGACAGCACTCTGTTTTTCTGCAGTATCTCTCTGCTGACATTGAGCGGCAGGTCTTCCGAATCGATGATCCCCCGGATAAATCTCAAATATGAAGGGAGAAGCTCCCTGTCATCATCCGTAATGAACACCCGTTTTACATACAGCTTCACACCCGGCCGGTAATTCACATAGAACATGTCAACCGGGGCTTTTTTCGGCACGTAAAAAAGGGTCGAGTATTCAAGGGTTCCTTCTGCATGGGTATGAATGGTTAGAAGAGGATCGTCACTGTCGTGCGCAATCGTTTTATAAAACTCGTTATAGTCATCCCGCGTGAGCTCGGACTTCGGCCGCTTCCAGAAGGCCGATGCCGCATTGATCTGTTCGACCTTCGGCTCTTTTTTTTCTTTTTTATTCTTCCCCTCACCCTCGGATGAGCTTTCTTCATAGTGCAGAAATATGGGGAACGGTATATGGTTTGAATATTTTCGGATGATGCCTTCAATCTTCCATCTGTCTGCATACTCTTTACCCTCATCGCTCAGATAACAGGTAACGGTGGTTCCATTCTGTTCACGGTCGGCATCCTTTATCTCGAAATCATTCTTGCCCTCACTTATCCATTTGTATGCCCTTTCCTCGCCTGCTTTCTTACTGATTACCTCGATTTTATCAGATACCATGAATGCAGAATAGAAACCGACTCCGAACTGACCGATGAGATTTGCATCCGCCTTTTGCCGCCCGCTCATCATCTCCAAAAAATTTCTCGTTCCTGATCCTGCAATCGTGCCGAGATTTTCGACAAGTTCCTCGGCGTTCATTCCGATTCCGGTATCCGATACGGTGAGAGTTTTTCCGTTTTTTTGATCAAATTCAATATCGATACACGGCTCAAATACGAGTTCTTTATACTGCTCATCAGTAAGGGTCAGATACTTCAGTTTATCAAGTGCGTCCGACGAATTGGACACAAGTTCCCGGAGAAATATCTCCTTATGAGAATACAGAGAATGTATTATAAGATGCAGTAGCTGATTGACTTCGGTCTGGAATTTGTGTATCGCCATATCGTCTCTCTCCTGGCAGTACTTGTGTATTTAAGGTAACTTTATTAAATATAATGTTTTATGGCTTTACTTGAAAAGCGTTTTCTCATTCTGAACTGCCATTTTCGGCGATGATCTTCAATTGTACCGGTTAATGAGCCGATACACCCTGTATACAGCTCGAAATTCTTCCTGACGTTTTTACGACTGTTGTAGTTTCATTAGTTTTCACAGCTGATAATTTGACTTGACATGCCTTGTGTCAGTGCGTATAACTGGTATACTAGTACGAAACGGACAATATGAAAACAGCACGCCCCATTTTTTTTTATATACTTCCCCTTATCATACTTTTCATCTTCGTTCCCTTCCTTGTGATCGGGCAGGTTGCTGGATTTAAAATAAGAGAAAAAAGGGTAATCAATACCTTCGTCGACTATGTCCGTGAGGTGAAGTTTTCTCCTTTCGGTAACTACTTCGCCATTACTTCGGGCGACAACACGGTGACCCTGTACAGCAGGTCGTTTGAACCGATTTGGAAGAGCCAGGGAAACAGAAAGAGCGTCGGAGGCAAAGTATCATTTTCTCCAGATGAAAAGTACATGGCATTTACGCGGTACAAATCCAAAGAAGATATAGGAATTCTCGATATCGAGAAACTCGCTGTGGTGCAGCATCTGCAGGCGCATTCGTACTACGTAAACAGCATTGCCTACAGCCCGGACGGTCAATACCTCGCCTCAGGGGCCTCTGATTACCTCGTCATACTCTGGCGAAATAATGGAAAAGAGTTTGAAAAATACCAGGTTTTCAAAGAACACACCAAACCTGTCAACGAAGTCCTCTTCAGCCCCGATCAAACGCTTCTTTTGTCGGGGGGTGACGATGGTACCGTCGTTGTCCGTATCCTTGACGGTGATCGGTATATACCGCATCAGGTACTGCAACACAATAAATATCAGGTCGAAAGCATGGCCTTTTCTCCCGGGGGAGATCTGCTCGCGACATCTATATCCAATGCTGTCATTTTATGGAAAAACGACTCAGGTTATTTTACCGAAGCCCAGAGAATTACCCATCACTCGGGAGGATGCTGGAGTATCGAGTTCAGTCCTGACGGCAGGCTCCTTGCTGGCGCCCTTTCAAACGGGTCGGTCAGAATATGGGAAGAGAAAGGCGGGCAGTGGCAGGAATCATTTAATATCTATCGGCACAGCGCAAATGTCTTCGATGCGTCCTTCAGTCCTGACGGCAGGCATATGGCTACAGGAAGCAGTGATATGACCGCTATCTTCTGGGATGTTGAAGGAGTTTCGCCTGATCCGGTAATATCCCTTCTGCAGACATTAGGGCGAGATTTCACATCGGCGCAGAAGATGATTGTCGACCGCATTACCAGCAGGCAGGTAATACAGCGTCTTGATGAATCATTGACAGCACCGAAGGACGAGTTTGAAACAACGACGCAATACGAAAACAGGAGGAAAATGCTGAGCAGCTATATTTTACGAGAACTGCAGATGATGACCGAAAAACGGTTTGGTGTTCAGCAGGTGACTTCCCGGGTATCAGGTACAACGAAATCCTCCGTTGCTGTCGAAAAAAAAGATGCCGCAGCAGATACCGACCGGCTACAGGATACAAAAAAGCCGGAAAGACGAATGATATCCGGTATAAACCTGGGCGCGTACAATGCGGATACAGGTGTGTACGATATCGAGATTCTCGGCACAAAGGGCCATGTCAAAATAGCGCCCTCCGATGCCAGGCTTCTTAAAAAAAATACTGCCGCTGTTACAATTGTGATGAAAAGGTCACTTGACCCGGATGGAGTGTCGTACGACTACAGCGATTTCATGCTTATTCATCCCACAAACGGTAAGAGTTACACAATTGCGCTTGATGAGAACCCCTTCAGGGGACCCGTCCTCCTCAGAGGACCTGCTGGCGGTGAAGCAGGGAAAAATGGCCGCCTTCGAATGCAGGGTGAATTTAAATCTGCAGTAACCGGCCCCAGTCTGGAGATCGGCCAGATCGAATTCGACGAAGTGTTTCCCGTCTTCTATAAGTATTACGATGAACATCCCATTGGAAAGGCCATTCTCTACAATAACGGAACGAAACCGGTTGATATTATTCTCGTTAAGCTGTTTATCAAACAGTATATGGACAACCCGAAGCTTTGCGAAGCGCCTGAGAAGCTTGAGCCCGGCCAGAAAAGCGATGTTTCTCTGTACGGGCTATTCACAAACAGCGTGCTCGATATATCGGAGGGTAACAAGGTTTCGGTTAAAATTACGGTTGATTACAGCGCAGGAGGAACCGAATACCACAAAGAATATGTCGATACGATACGGCTGAACAACCGGAACGCCATAACCTGGGATGACGACAGAAAGGTATCCGCTTTTGTCACCGCACGTGATTCTGAGGTGCTGAAGTTCTCGAAGAATGTCAGTGGAATGGTACAAGGCCGCGCCTCGAGAGCGATTCATTCACATCTGATACAGGCGATGGGAATGCTCGAGGGGCTCAGGGCATATGGAATCAGCTATGTTGTGGACCCGAATACACCGTACAGGCAGTTTTCACAAAACAAAATGGCTGTGGATTTCATCCAGTTTCCCGTACAGACACTCCAGTACAAAGCGGGAGACTGTGATGATCTTTCGATCCTGTACAATGCTCTTTTACAGTCTGTCGGAATAAAAACTGCCTTTATCACCATTCCCGGCCACATTCTGACTGCTTTTTCACTCGACCTGCGGCCCGATCTTGCAGGTAAAATGTTTAACAACAGCCGGAATCTTCTATTCAAAGAGGGCGACACCTGGATACCTGTGGAAACAACGGCGCTGGCCGAGGGTTTCCTCCGCGCGTGGGAGTTGGGAGCGCGGGAATGGAGGGAGAATGCTGCGCATGATAAAGCTGCATTCTACCCGACTGAAGAGGCCTGGAAAACATATGAACCAGTCGGATTCCAGCAGAAGGCGGCAGTTGCGCTTCCCGACAAGAGTGCCGTTGTTGAATATTTTCAGGAGGATGTGACACAGTTCGTACATATGGAAATTCAGGAGAGGGAAAGGGCACTTTTTGCCCGGATTCAAAAATCTGGCGAAGATACGAAGCTTTTGAACAGTCTCGGAGTTCTATATGCCAGATACGGACTCGGGGAAAAAGCGCTCGAGCAGTTTAGCAAAATACTGAAGAGAGAAGAAGACTTCATCCCCGCCCTTTTAAATACAGGCAATGTTTATTATTTGCGTGAGGATTACAACAACGCACTTTCCTACTACGAAAAGGCGTACGAAAAAGACCATAAAAATGCGAAGATCCTTCTCTCTATTTCAAGAGCGCAGCACAGGCTCGGCAACCTGTCGGAGGCAAAAAGTATGTACGAGAGGCTCAAAACACTCGACCCGGACCTTGCGCTTTCCGTTGCATATCTTGAATCGCAGAACACAGGCGAGGCCCGCGCATCTTCCATCACAGCACAGGATGAAATTATGCTCTGGGATGAATAGCCCTATTCCTCCTCGTCCCATACCATCATTCTTTTCATCTTCTTTGCATCAGATGCCCTCGTTGCCTCATCCACCCGCATATCGAGGTAGGCATACCGGTCAGCGAGTTCGGGATTGACAGTACGCAGTTTGTTGTACGACCTTCTTGCCGATCCGTAGTTTTCAAGCTCATGATTCACACGGGCGAGACAGAGAAGCACTTTCGCGTTATCGGGCTGTCGTTTAGCAGCCCGGTCATAGTATTTCAGGGCACTTTCCATATCATCATTGAGATAGTGTATGTTTCCCAGGTTCATAAGAGCCGGCACGTAGCTGTCGTTTTTTGCAAGCGCCTTGCTGAACTCCTTTTCTGCCTTGTCGGTCAGCCCGTATCGAGCGTATACAACACCCAGCTTGTTTATGAGCTTTGCCGTTTCGCCCGATTTTTTCATCTGTTCCTGTATGGATGCAACCTTCGGATAAATCTCCTGATCGATATATTTAATAAGCTCTGTAAGATACACATTAACGAGCTGGTCCCTTCCGGGAAGTTCGAGGCTGCCGCTTGAGCCGGGTATTCCGACTGGTTCGTAGATCTGCCAGGAACTGTGCATGGGATAAAAGCCCTCTTTCTTTTCCGAAACCGCTTCACGCCATTCTTTTGCGCCTGTCTGCCAGGCTTTGAGAAAACCTGAACCGAGCATGGTGACCTCGACAGGCAGCCAGGCAAGCTGTTCTCTGTATATCAGGTCTTCAGGTTTCGAAAAATCTTTTCGCGCATCTGCAGGTGACATATCGAGAGAAAAGGCCATGAAAATATGCCCCGGTATGGTTACAAAAGCGGTCTCCACGCCGATCGATTCGAGAAGCGCGCTGAAGAGTATGGAGAGGTCGTCGCAATCTCCAGCGCGGTACTCGAGTGTCTGCCGCGGAAACTGCAGGAAATCGACCGCCTGTTTGTTCTCCGAAAGTTCCGCATACGGAGTGGTAGGGTCGATGACATAGCTCATGCCGTACAGAGAAATCGCCTCATACAGCGCTATGGCGGTGAGGATATTGCCGTTCACCGATTTGCTTCCTTTGTCCTTGATCATACCCACCACATTCTTCGAAAATCTGAGCACCGACGGGTCTTTTGCCGTAACAAATGACGCTGCCTTCCTGTCATCGTCCCAGGTTGTTGCATTTCTGTCGAAAATCCGTATTGTCTCCGCATATTGTTTTGTGTACTTCTTCCCCCTGATGGAATACTCGTAGGTAATTTCCGCAGCGACCTTTGTTCCCTCCGTTATCTCCAGTACCTTGTTGTTGAAAAGAGCATTGAGCTCAACTTCTGCTTCACCGCCCGCCTCGATTTCCGGTGGAAGCTTGCATTCTTTGGGCACGTCCATATACTGATGAATAAAGAGGCTCATTCGCATATCCATCGCCGGTGCTTTTTCATAGTTATGAAGAACAGCTTTCGCAACCGGGTGCTGATCGTAGTACTTGTAAAAAACAGGAAATATATCGTAGAATTCGAGTGAGGATATTTCAAGCCCCTCCCCTTTTGTCTCAACAGCTTTTACCTCCACCTGGTTGGATTTTTCAAAATCACCTTTTCGCGGTTTCTGGAGTTTTTCCCTCTCTGCTGACGAGAATGCCTCTTTTCCCGGTTTGACCAGCTTGCCTGTTTCTGTCCCCTGAGTTTCTTCAGCTGGGGCTGCCTGCTCTTCCTCGGTTTGAACGGGTTCTTTGCCAGGTTTGGTAAGCTTCGGTTTTTCAAGCGGCTCTTTCTCACCGGATGTACCGCCTGTCTTGCCGGGTTTTTTAAGCTTTTCCCCTCCCCCACCGAATTTCTCCAAACGGGGTGTTTCCGATTCTTTATATGCCTTGCCGGCGCCTGTAGCCAGTACAGGCAGCATGAAAAATGAAACCGCAACCACTGCAGCAATTATTCTGGATTTCATGGCAGTCCCCCTGATACGGTGATCGTTTGAAAGTAGCAATTATTGCAGATTATTAAATGATTCCTGCAGGCACGCACAGACTTTTCGGTTTTATGATCATCAACGGTGTACATATTAAACAGTAGCATACTATCACCGATTTTCCACTATTTTTTTTCGGCCTGTGTTATTTTATTAAATATTTCAAAAATTTATTATTTTTATAGAATTTGATTGACATATGACAAGAAATATTTATAATAAATCAAACTCAATTTGTATGGGGGGTAGTGAATGAAAAAGCTCATTATTATTTTTGCAGTGGTTTTAAGTATCGTTTTTGTTTTTTCCGTAAGCTCGGTATTTGCACAGTACGCCTACTTCGGACTGAAAGCGGGGCTGAGCATGGCCACCTTCCACGGCAAAGATACCGATGCATCGGACTGGGGCGTATCAGATAAAAAATCGAGGCTCGGGATAACGGCAGGCGTCTATTCCACCATTGTGCTTGCCAAGATATTCGCCCTGCAACCGGAGGTGTTGTATACCCAGAAAGGAGCCCTGTATACCTATACGGAAGCGGGTTTCGAAAGTACAACGAAGATCAAGATGGACTATGTTGAAATTCCCCTGCTTTTCAAATTCTACATACCAATGACCGGGCCGGTCAAAATCAACATTTTTGCCGGACCTGAAATTGCGGTGAATTTCGTTCACAAGTATAAATACGAGGAAGAGACCCTCGGGGTGAAATCGTATGAAGAGGAAGGTGATATCAACGACCTTGGTTTTTTCTCCGGAGGAGTTTTTCTCGGAATGCTTGAAACAACGACCCTCGATTACGGTGCGGTATTCGGCGCAGGAGCCGAGTTCATTGTAAAAGGTATTCAAATGTCGGTTGAGGCGCGATATGCGCTCGGCCTTGCAAAAAGTCTTGATATCGCAGGGGTGACATTTGATGTTAAGAATAGCGCTCTGCAGATATTGTATGGTATCGGGTTCTAAAAAAAAACATTGATCGTATATGCTTCTCTACTATACATTTGCGGTTAAGCACGAATCAACGTGGTAAAAACAGCAATTGTAAAGGTGTTTTGAAGAGGATGACCCATCCCCCGGCAGTTTTATGACCGGGGGTTTTTTTATCTTCATACGTGTTTTAAACCGGTATATTTTAATGCATGCCTCCGGAAATAATATGCTACGGCGACTGCCTTCAACCCGGCCTGTACAGGCTCTATTCCTGTTTTACACATGCGGCAAACTACGTACGGGATAAAACCTTGATTTCCCTTGTTACACAGCAAACGGGAGGCGGACCGAACAACATCGTTATCGAAGGCGTCGATTTTCAGAAGATTGACTGGGTATATATTGATACTTCGTATATTGATGCCGATGGGATACGCTGCAACCGCACCGCTGAACGGGAGTATCACTCTACCGTATACCTGAAAGACGCAAGTATCGATCGGGTGCTTATAAACCTCGATACCGTCGAACAGGTGCTGCTTTCAACCGCTTCACCAAAAAGTCTCTTCTCAATGCTGAAGAAACCATCGAGTCATAACGGTGAAACTGCATTCACGAAGAATCTTGTACAAAGAGTAAGCGCCGGGTTGCATGAATTCTTTAAAAACCGGTACAAAGAGGGAACACGGCTTGTTTCCGGTGCCGGATACGGGCTTACCCCGTCTGGTGATGATTTATTAGCAGGTTTTTTATCGGGAATTTTTTTAATACAAACCATTACCGATGAAAACTTAGACAGCGTGCGGGAGAAAGTTTTTTGTGAATCCCGGACCGAAAGCGTTATATCCAGGAGTTTCATACACTACGCATATATTGGACGCTTCTATGAACACACAAAAAAGCTCATACACACCCTTTGCGGGGAGGCCCTTTGTAGAGAGCATAAAAAGGAGGTCACCCGGAGGACTTTGCGAGTCATTTCACTTGGTGAAACCTCAGGCGCCGATTTTATCACCGGCCTGCTCACTGCATTCTACTGCATCTGTGGTTTCAGAGGAATTCTTGCATAAAGCAGGAAAAATCAGGATACAATCATTTAAAATTAAACTCCGGTGAAGATGAAGATCTGGTCATTCACAGCTGCTTCGTTGATGCGGCCATGGCAGACAACGTATCATTCGGTATGTCGAACGCCCCTGCCAGAATTTCAGTATCGAGGATTTTATTTTTCGTTCCTGTCCGGTATATTCGCCCCTCCTGCATGAGAAGGCCGTGGGTGAAGGTTGCGGTAATGTCATCGAGATGGTGTGTCACCATAATAAGCTGTGGCCCTCCGTTTTGTTTGCCGAGAAGATCGATGTACCGGTACATATTCAAACGCGAGCCGATATCAAGCAGTGAAAAGGGCTCGTCAAGAATCAGGATAGACGGATCATTAATAAGCGAACGTGACATGATTATTTTGAACTGTTGACCCGAAGAAAGGGTGCCGAACTTTCGTTCCAGGAGGTTTTCACATCCGAAAAAATTAAGTCTATCCAATATTTTTTTCTTTAATGAGGATGCAATGAATCCGTAGTATCCTACAGAGGCGTTGATTCCTGATGCTACGATATCCTCTACCGGTATAAAATCCGGCATCCTTTTAAAAATCCACGGCGATACATATCCTATCTCCCGCCGCAGATCCTGAAGGTATACCCTGCCGTATCTCCTGCCCAGCACCGAAACCGAACCTCTCTGCGGCCATAAATATCCCATCACGATCTCCATGAGTGTCGTTTTACCACTGCCGTTGTTTCCCATGATAAACCAGTTCTCACCCTGCCGGGTTTTCCAGTTGATTGATTTTAAAATCTTTTCGGTTCCGCGCCAAAAAGAAACGTCCTCGAGTAGAACTATACTATCAATTTCCATAACCCACCTATTCTCTTATAATAAATCAGCAAGGATATAAAAAGTTTCTTTTTTTTGCAAATTTGATTTTGTAAGGGTTGTTGTCACGTACAGATACGTATACCTATGCAGCAATTTGGACGAGAGCTATCGTAACTTACGATTTGCCCTCCTCTCCTGCTCATCGATATCGATTGCATCCCATGGATAACAGATCCAGTAATCGTCGAGTTCCTTTCCCACGAAGTAGAGAGATATTTTTTCAGGAATACGCCCCCGTTTTTCCTTGCGCTTGTTATGGAGCACCGCAACTGCAATCTCCGATGGTTCATGACGGAGAAGCTCTCTCAAGCAGTATTCGAGGGTAACTCTTGTATCATCCACTTCATCGACGAGAAGCACTCTCTTTCCAGGAAGTTTCTTTTCAACTTCATCGATCCATTGTATTTTTTTCGGAATTTCATCCGGCTTGTTTTCTCTGTTATAATAGGAGAGCCCTACGGTAAGAATCGGCCGATCGATAAAAGTTCTGATAATTCTTGCCGGAATGAATCCGCCCGTCCCTATTGCCACGATGACATCGGGTTGGAATCCCGACTGGATAATACGGTCGGCCAGTTTCCTTATCGTCCGGTGCACCTGATTGTAGGACAAGTAGTATTTCTTTTCCACGAAAAAAGCCCTTCCAACTCCATTTTTATTATCCGTATGTATACAGCCTGTTATCTGTGATTGCGATATAGTACCCGAGGGGTCTTCGAAAATCAAACGGAATAATCGTCAGTACCCGATTACGTTTTTTTTATTAAAAGCCATCCCTATGTTTCAAGCGTAGCTTCCATTGTAATTTTTGCATTCAACAACTTCGATACCGGGCATCCGGCTTTTGCATTGTTGGCTGCGGTCTCAAAAACATGGTGATCTGCGCCAGGGATTTTTGCGGTTACATTTAGATGCACCGATGTGATAGCAAATCCAGCATCAGTATTCTCGAGTGTAACAGCCGCTGTTGTGTTAATGCTCTGAGCCGTTAGACCTGCATTATCCAATTCGCCTGAGAGAGCCATCGAAAAGCATCCGGCATGAGCAGCAGCAATCAGTTCTTCGGGATTTGTGCCTTTGCCTTCCTCGAAGCGAGTGCTGAACGAATACCGGGTGTCAGAGAGAACACCGCTGTCGGACGAGATTGTTCCATGTCCATCTTTTAGGCCGCCTTTCCAAACAGCTGAACCTGTGCGTTTCATTCTTTCCTCCTGTATACTAGGTTAGTTTATAATCTATATCCTGAGATCAAAGTTGCCAAGACGAGAATTACCACATCAGAGCAAATAATTTTAAATTTTTTTGAAAAAGCGGGTACTAATCATATACCGGGGCGAAGTACGGGAGAAAAACAGGAAATTAGTGTAGAGAAATTATCATAAGCGGTATAACAGGAAAAATAATTGTCGAAAGAAAATAAATAGTTGATGTCAAACAGATAACCAATACGTCGAAAAACCAGTGTACGAAAAATTCCTTCGATGAACATTATATATCGACGCTGTCTATTTTCGTTTTTCCGTAGACCTTTTCAGTGGAACTCCGCAGTATCTGCAATGGGCACCATTTTCCGAGCAGGTCGGGCATATATAAAAGTATTTATCACAATGAACACAGTAGTACCTCCTCATTGTTTCTTTGAATAACCGGGCGCAGTTATCACAGGTTACATATGTCTCTAAAATCTTTTCCATCTCAGTTCCTCCGATGATCAATATACTCTATCCAACCATTTCAGCAAGATATGTGCCAGAATGGAGGAAAGTGCCGTAATAATTGCAATTCATTATTGGTTAAGAAGTTAAATGATGTTTTACCAATCCTACATGTGCTCGCTGTATTGTTGTTGAAGTTCAGTGTTGACATAATTGTAAATGAGCAACCAAAAATGTAATCGACATTAAGGCTTCGAATACTTGACGCCAATTGACAGTTTTGGTTTAACAATATATCAACTTTCGTCGCGTCTTTTATTCAAGGGAGATATATGAGATTATCTATCAAACGAATTGAATCGAAATTTATAAGTACTAATAGGCAATTGCTCAAACGCTGTAACACTTAATATTTGATAAATTTTATTAAAAGAGATACAATTTAGATGGCTGGGAGAAAACTATGCAGTAGGACCAGATCACAAATATTGGAAAAAAATACTATCATTTCTTGGGTTTCAAATGCTCTACCTGACGAAAAATCATTTTAAACACAAGGGGGATGCCATTGGTTACCTGGATGAATTAAAAAGCAAATTGTTCGAGGAAGGGCAGCTCAGGAGAATAAAATAGAATTATAAAGATGGCGTTAGAAAAGGAGGAATGGTTTTGAGTAAAAAAAAAGACAAAGAACCTACTGATATTCTCGCATATCTGGATATGGTCGGATCCTATTTGGCAAACCTCTATAAATCAAAAGATCAGAAATTCATACCTGGTGAGATAGCTGTATTTTTGGGCACTCGAAACAAACGAATAGGCAAAGGAATAAAATATGTCTTCGGAACCAATGCAAATCCAAATTTCAAAGAACGTGTGTGCGAAGAAGCAATGGATATTCTATTAAACGATGAATCCATCAAACTATCAGAAAAATTTAAGTTTGTCGATGATCAGATTGATGAAGATATAGACCTGGAAATATGAATCCGCATGAAACACAATTGAATAAAGGGGCATTATTACGAAAAAAATAACATGGCCCATTGTATTAATCTTGATAAGTTTAGTTTTTATTTACGGATGTGAAAATCTAACAGGATCATCACTGTCTCCACCTTCATGGATAATTGGCTCCTGGTCTGATGTATCTGAAGCGATTACTTTTATCTTTAGTAATGATAACGTAATTATGATGAGTAGTACTATTGTATTAAATTTTAAAGAAATCTATAAAGGAGATAATATCTCTGATAGTGGAAATGCGAGCAAGTATACAATAAATACAACTGACATTGATAGTACAAAAGGAACTTATGAATTTAGTAAAATTACAGATACTTTACTGAATTATACTATTACAACGAATGGTCCTTCTATCGGTCCAATACCGTTGTATAAGCAATAGGAAACGGATCTCAACAAAAAGAAAATTTACGATTTTACCCAACGATTCTATAGAAGGAAATGTTATTGTAAGAGATAAAAATTGGGATTATTTAAATAAACATTACGACAAATATTTAGTGACTATTCCCTTCAGTCCCGATCAACTTACTGTTTAGCTCCAATGACCAAGTTAAGTAAAAGAGGTACTGCATAAACCAAATCGTTAATGATCATTTAGACTTTCAATGAATGCTTGAATTCTTTAAATAATGGAGAAGTAAAATTTTAAAAAAATCTATCTCCATATTTATTATCACCGCATTTGTTTTCACAATTATTCCAATGGCTATATTTGCAGAAGAAAAAATTGATTATACAACATCAATGATTAAAGGTGAAGCGGATGGAAGACAATATCATAAGGCAACCCGCGCATTCATAGGAGGAATGCAAGGGGGCCTTTTATTGGGTCCAATCGGTACAGGAATTGCTGTTGCAGTTGCAGCTTCGTCATCACCAACGCCAAATCACATCCCAAACAAAGATATAATTAATAAAACTTGTTATATAAGTGGATATCAAAAAGGTGCGCGCAAGTAAAACATTAACAATGCCTTAGGTGGGGGATTAGTCGGTACTGTAATTTCGGTTACAATTGTCAGTATTTGCTTATATTCAAGTGTTTTTGAATAAAAATATGAATGTAGCTTCGTTTCAATAATGAGCTTTTATCTGTTATATGCGAGGACTGTTTTGATGTAAAATAAAAAAACCCATTCCGTAAGCGTGCAAAGCATGCATATATGGAATTCAGCATAATGGGATATATTCCGTATTTTTAGTAATTCTGTATAAGAATATGTTAGGTCTTACTTTACACTTGGAGGTATTTGATGAAAAAAATTGGAATCGTTGGCGGTCTAGGGCCAGAATCAACTATTGATTACTATAAAGGAATCATCGATGCTTTTCGAAAAAGACAGGCTGGGTTGGCAAGCCCAGAAATAGTAATTTACAGTGCTGATGTAACCAAGCTTTTGGAAATGTTTGAAGCTAAGCAATGGGATAATTTGATAAAATGGTTGGTAGAGAGGGTTAATGCTCTTCATAGGGCAGGTGCTCAATTTGCTGTAATTGGATCGAACACACCACACATAGTCTTTGACGAAGTAAAATCAAGGTCTCCTATCCCTATGCTTAGCATTGTTGAGGAGACATGCCTGAAGGCTGAAAGTCTAGGGCTAAATAAATTCGGCCTCATGGGCACAAAATTTACCATGCAATCTGACTTTTTTCAAAAGCCATTTCACGCAAAGGGAATGTCGTTAGTTATACCTAAAGATAGTGAGATACAGGTCATCCACAATAAACTCATGTCTGAAATTGAGCTCGGAATCATTAATAATTCAACCAGAAAGGAGTTATTATCCATAGTAAAGCGGATGAAAGATGAAAATTCGATAGAAGCCTTGATCCTCGGATGTACGGAACTACCTATGATTCTCGATAAAGAAGAATATGGTATTATTTTTCTTAACACAACTGCTATTCATATAGATAGCATCGTGAAATACTGCATAGAGCAGTGAATTGGGAAAGGACCTAACGAAAGGTTAGAGCAGACGGCGAGAAACCATAGCGGTTAGTTGAATATAGTTTTAATCAAGTATTTTGGGTTTTGGTTTTTTCATCAGCTTTAATCTCGCCACTGCTCAACCTTGCCGTTTGGTCAAACCCGTGGCTACAACGGATGTGCGTCAGCGAGTACGTATAAGGAGGAAACTATGGCTGATTTGAAGATCCGAGTATTCAAGGTCAGTGAAACGCAACCGAAAACGACTGTTACTATTCCAGGAGGTGTTCTCAAGATCGCATCCAAGCTAATTCCGAAAAAAGCGGCTGCAGCACTTCAAGACGAGGGGATTGATCTCGATGAGTTGATCAAGCTTTCGCAGAATCCGGAGGTGTATGGAACGCTTGTCGAGGTCGAGGAACACAATAAGAACGAGAAAATCGTAATTTCACTGGAGTAGCATGGGGAATGACTGTCGAACAAATGGTTCAATTTGACTGTAAATGTCATAGTTGTGATCACGTGATATCTTCGGCTTACAGTGGGAAGATTTCAATTTCATCGAGAACAAAATACATTTGCGCCGGCAATACGTCGACGGTGAGACAGCTCCCATCAAAGCGAGGAAAGGGCACAAGGGTATTGTCCTGCCGATATGGGAGAAACTGACAATAATGATGATAGATTAGAAACAAAAGTGCAAATCGGAAACATGGGTGTTCAAAGGCAGGGGCAATAAGCCGATGGAGCCTAACGGATGGCGAGCTCATAGATGGAAAGAAATAAAAAAGAGATTTGACCTACCTGGCGACTTCAGGTTCTACGACCTGCGACATACGTTCGCTTCAATAATGTTGGCGGAGGGTGCCCCTCTTGGCGATGTACAGAAACTCATGCGCCATAAATCCTACCAGATAACAGCAGATATCTACCGGCATTTACTCCCGGGGCAGCTTGAAAAGAACTTCAAAATTTTTGATTTTCTGAGTGGCAACCACGGTGACAACCGAAACGATGTAAATCAAAGAATAGAAAGAGATGATTAATAAAAATGTGGGCCCAGTAGGACTCGAACCTACGACCCGCTGATTATGAGTCAGCTGCTCTGACCAACTGAGCTATGGGCCCGATTGTACACGTAATATACTATAGACGAGTACATGATTCAATAAATATGGGAATATGGCATCAGGTGCACTATATCATTCCTGTTCTTCAATCACCGCAGCAAGCGAATCGGATAGGTCGCTTAGTATCTGTACCGCATCCTCACCGAACTTTTTTTTCTTCTCTTTGTTCAGCTCGTCGATTATATCGATTGCTGCAAAAATAACTGCCTTAATATTCGAAAGTGTGGGAATTTTCTCTTTGATAGCCTGTATTTTTCTTTCAAGATAGTCCGTGATACTTAGCAGGTAATCTTCTTCCACATCCGTTTTGATGGTAAAACGCTCGTTCAAAACCTGAAATGTAATATACTCTTCATCCATGGTTGTGCCGGCGTTCCAGTTTTTTTATGTTGCTCTATGTTTCGATAAAGGGGTTATGGTAATTCGATGAGAGTCTGTCGTTTTCACCTTCTGACTGATTGTCAGCCTCTGTATCCTCGTCCTGGTTGAACAGGGTATTTTCAGTTTTAGAGTCCGTTTTCCCTATGATTTTTCCATCTTCCCGGGCATCAGCTTTATTTTCATCCGGTAAGCCGGGGCTTTCATCTACTGATGCATCCGGCTGTTCAGCACTGTCAGCCTTCAAGTCAACCAGATTCTCTTCAATGATGATTTCACCTGTTTCATGGCTCTCTTCTTCAGTATCCTTCTCTGCAGCCCGACCTGTTTCTTCCTCTCTTTCTTCTTCTGCATTCACCGTTTCCTGCTCATCTGATGATTTATCTCCATATGCCGTTTTGGTTTCAATTTTTTCGAAGGTTGTATCCTCATAGCCCTCAAGACCTGCAAGCGCTTCGAGTTTATCGAGAATTGTTTCTATTTTGTTTTTAAGAAACAGCTGATTTTCCTGCAGTGCTTCAATCTTTAGATCTCTGTCACGGACGGCATCTTCAAGCTCAGCGGTCTTCGTCTCAAGACTTTGTTTCTCCTCAACCAGTGCTTTTTCCCTCGATTTCATACTTTCAATGAAGGAAATTGCATTGTTGATTCTTTCTTCGAGAATTTTTAATTGATTCTCTTCCATTGTAGCACCTCATTATTTTGTAGTTAAACAGTAAAGAGGAATCGCTGATCGAAGAAAAAGTTTAGCATTGATTCGGTTATGTTAAAAATCATCAGTTACATATTACTACGTACTTGCGTAATTTCAAAGAAAAACACGAGCCTACTTCTTTGTCTTTGCAAGCTCAATAAGTTTTTCAAATGCAGTGTCGTCACTGACCGCGATATCACTGAGGTATTTTCTGTTTATTGTGACTCCAGCTTGTCCAAGGCCGTGAATAAAGGCACTGTATGATAATCCTGATTGTCGCGACCGTGCATTTATTCGCGCTATCCATAATTTTCTGAAATCCCTTTTCCTGACCTTTCTATCTCTATACGCATATTGGCCGGATTTCATTACCGCTTCTCTTGCAGTTCTGTACAGCTTGCTTCTCGCGCCGCGATATCCCTTGGCGTTTTTAAGTATTTTTTTCGTTCTCTTGTGCTTTATTTGTCCTGATACTGCTCTGGGCATCTCATTTCTCCACTTCCATTATCGTTATGGTGCTTTATCACCCCTGCACCCGGAAAATACACAACACCCCGAGGGGCTTCTGCAGACCACACCTGGCCCTGTTCGTATTTTTTATTAGTATAACATGCCGGTATCATGCATAGGGAAGCATTTTTTTAACTGTTTTTTTCTCACCGCCGGTGACGAAACCCGGTTTCCTTAAATGTCTGATTCGTTTCGCGTTCTTCTTGGTTAATATGTGGCTTTTATACGCCTTTTTTCTTTTTATCAGCCCGTTTTTAGTTACTTTGAACCTCTTAGCCGCGCCTTTATTTGTTTTCAATTTTGGCATTAAAATCCCCGTTTCTTTATGTATTCAGTACACGTAAGGGCTTAATATAACTTTTCCGAGAATCAAGAACTTTCGGAAGGCTGTTGAAGTCTTGAATGTTACTTCGATTTGGGGACAAGCAATGTCACAATAACCCTTCCCTCAAATTTGGGTTTGCTTTCAACGCTCCCAAACTCACTTACATCCTCAATCATCCTATTGATGATCTCACGCCCCAAATCAGTATGAGCCATCTCTCTTCCTTTGAATCGGAGAGTAACCTTTACTTTGAATCCTTTTTTTATAAATTCGATTGTCTGCCGTAGCTTCGTCTGGTAATCATGCTCCTCAATCTTGGGTCTCAACCTCATTTCTTTGGTAAGAATCACCTTTTGCTTTTTCTTGGACTCTTTGATTTTTTTAGACTGCTCAAAGCGATACTTGCCAAAATCAAGTATCTTGCATACCGGAGGATTTGCCCCTGGTGAAACCTCTACAAGGTCGAGATCTTTTGAGTCAGCCACTTCCCGAGCCTTTTGCACCTCAACTATCCCAAGCTGTTTACCGTCAGAATCGATGAGGCGGACCTCTTTTACCCTTATCTCATCATTTATTCTCGGATGTTTATTAATAATTTCACCTCTTCTCTTCAGTGTATTTTGCCGCGTACTTCACTGGAAAATTTTCTGCTTTTTCCCATGGTGCTTTTCCGTGCGGCTGCGCTTCTGTATGAAACAGCACCCGATATTCAAACAATAATACAAAAAATTAAGTAAAAATCAAGTTATTTATTAATGCCGCGGTATTAATGCCGCGGTATTTTCCAGCATCTGCACCACATCCCTGATCAAGGGTCATTTCCTCGAACACTCCTCCTCTTTCAGCAATGCAAGAAAATTCTCAGGTTTTAAACTGCCGATATTCTTTCCGCCCCCATGTCGTATCGACAGGGTGCCGTTCTCAAGTTCTTTATCCCCGATAACGGCGATATACGGAATTTTATTGACCTCGGCCTCCCGCATCTTGTATCCAAGCTTTTCATTGCGTGTGTCGGCAATGACCCGAAAACCTTCCTGAAACAGCGTATCGACCATTTCCTCCACTCTGCCGGCATGTGCGTCGGTTATAGAGAGTACGACGACCTGTACCGGAGCGAGCCAAAGCGGAAATCGTCCTGCGTAATGCTCGATCAAAATCCCGATAAAACGCTCGATACTTCCAAGAACCGTTCTGTGCACGACAACGGGCCGTTCCTCCGTGCCCTCACTGTTGATGTAGGTCAGATCAAACCTTTCGGGAAACGCCATATCTAGCTGAATTGTTGCGCACTGATGAAGCCTTCCAAGACAGTCCTCGAGATGAAAGTCGATTTTCGGGCCGTAAAACGCACCCTCCCCCGGACTCACGCTGTACTTTTTACCGCTTTTTTTCAGGGCATTTTCAAGACCCTCGGTTGCGCGCTGCCACTGCTCATCTGTTCCGATCGATTTTTCCGGCCTGGTCGACAACTCAAGGTAGTAATCGAATCCGAATACCGAGTATATCCGGTCTGTAAGCTGTATTACGTTTAGTATCTCGTCCTCGATCTGCGACGGTAGAAGAAAAATATGTGCATCATCCTGTGTGAAGCTCCGCACCCTGAACAGCCCCTGCAAAACACCGGATTTTTCATGTCTGTGCACGAGGCCGACTTCTGCAACCCTCATAGGAAAATCCCTGTATGAATGAATCTTTTCGCCGTATATCAGCATTCCGCCGGGGCAGTTCATCGGCTTGATCACAAAAGGATTTTCGTCTATCTCGGTAATATACATATTCTCCCTATAATTATCCCAGTGACCGGAACGCACCCATAGCTCCTTTCGCAGGAGAATGGGGGTTGAAACCTCCACGTATCCGGCCTTTCTATGCTCTTCCCTCCAGAAATCGAGCAGACAGTTCCTTACGACTATGCCGTGGGGCAGCCAGAAGACAAATCCCGGCCCCTCTTCATGCAATGAAAATAGTTCGAGCTCTTTTCCCAGCTTGCGGTGATCCCTCTTCTTCGCCTCCTCGATCTGTTTCAGATAGGACCGAAGCTCTTTCCCGTCATAAAATGCGGTACCGTAAATTCTGGTAAGCATCGGGTTTCGTTCGTCCCCTCGCCAGTAGGCACCGGCAAGGTTCAATAACTTGAAGGCTTTGATAAAACCCGTAGAAGGTAAATGCGGGCCCCGGCACAGGTCTACAAAATCACCGTTCTGGTAAAAGGATATCTCCGCTTCTTTATCAAGATCGCTGATCAGTTCGACCTTGTAGGGTTCATTCAGTTCGGTGAAGTACTCCATCGCCTCATCACGGTTTTTTGCGATCCGTTTAAACTGCTGGTCCTCGTCGATGATTTTTGCCATCTCTTTTTCAATTTTCTCGATATCCTGGGCTGTTATCGGCTCGGGAAAGTCAAAATCGTAGTAGTACCCGTTTTTGATCGCCGGTCCGATTGCAAGCTTGACACCTGGAAAGAGATGGCGCACCGCTTCTGCAAGCACATGAGAGGCGCTGTGTCTGAGCACGTCGAGTCCCTGCTTCGAGTGAACGGTTATGAGCTCTGCTTTACCGGATGATGTGACGGGAGCATGGAGGTCATGAAAGTTGTCATCAATCAGTACCCCCACGATTTGATCCCTGCCTTTCAGATCAAGCCTGTTGATAACCGAAGTAATACTATCCCCCTTCTCAATATCTATTTTTTTACCCTTTATCTCCAAGGTGACCATTTCCACAGTTTTTCCCCTGTTCAGCACACTGTATCCATTATTTTGTGATCACACAAATATATTGAAAAGCCTCCCCAGTTTCAATGTTTTTTGGCAACCAGCTTTTCAGGCCATAAGAAAACCGATCCGGATAGGTCAATCGATCGGCTACTTTTGGAATAAACTGTTCCTTCTTCCACCACTTTCTTGTGTGCTCGGAATTGAGATAAAATCCTGGAATAGGGCCAATCTCTTTTATCAAGTCGATTGCGAGAGTCCCTTCATTTACCTCTGCGCCCTCCATCACACGGCCTATCATACCTGCGATATCATCGCCCAGGATTGCCTGCACCGGGTGTGCAGTCAGCTCCTGGCTTATTCCCCCGTGTAAAAGCGTGACATTCACACCCGATATCGCATCCAGCAGGCATGACATGGATTCTTCATACCCGTTTTGAAAATCAGGCTGCTTTGAACTGCCGATTATTGCATTGTTTATCGGGAGCCCGTAACTTCTCCAGATTTAATTGTATACGGAGAAACAGCCAGAAGCCCCATTATATCGATTCCCACTGCCTGTGCCATCTGGATAGCAAATATATCAGACTCCTGCGCATTTGCCGCAAGCTGAAACTTCGTCGAGTTTCTTATCTTTCCGGCAACACTCTCCGGTATGCACATAACTGGCGGCAGACCTTCAAACCCATAGTATGGGTAGGCCCACAGCCAGTGCAGATTCTCCAATGCGTCGAGAACCCTCATGTAATCATAAAAGTCTTTCTTCGTCGGAGGTTTCGGCTCCCAGGTATCGATGTCGACAGACTGCATGCCGGCAAATGTGCTGAACTGGACAAAGTTACCTCCTACCCTGACATCGTGTTCAGGAATTCGCGCTTTACAGTGAAAACTGCTTAGACATTTACGTATACAGTCCTCGACTATCCACGATGGAAACCTGACTCGCTGATTTTCAAAATCCACCATACAGTCGTTCGCTTCAAAGAGTTTAAGCGCTTTTTCGCTTACAAATGTCACCCCCGTCTCCTCCAGCACTTCCAGCGTACCGGTATGGATTTGCTCCATTTGATCCTGAGTTAAGAATTCCAGGGGTTTGAACGATCGGATAAATCCATTTGATGCCATCATATGCCTCCCAATCATGATGCAATTAATTTTACGGCCTATCCCTGATTTTTATTTCAATCAGGGATGCCTTACCGGAAGCAGAGCTGATACGGGATAGATATGGGTTGCAGCAAGCTATTTTTGGCGGTAATAGATTACGTAGTTGTATCCTATTTCGCCTATTTTCCATTCTTCAATCACTAAATTGTTGTTAGTATAAATAATCTCCACCGTAATATTCTTCTCTGCTGATTTTTAAAGTTCTCAAATTGGATAAAATAACATTAATAGTAAGAGGTTTGGAAATTGGAACGACAATAGGGCGATTTAGACCTCCTTTATGATAAATATTATGGTCACCACTTGTTCTTTTATAAACACAACCTATTTTCTTTAGGAATTTTTCAAATTTAGTATGACTGATAGGTCTTATACTGGGCGTGGTACTTTAAAGTCTTCAGTTAATTGCCCAATAATTCGGGGAGGTTCCCATTTAAATGGTTTTTTATCAACCTTCTTCCATCCGCATTCCTCGAGAACTTCTTCTGTAGTTCCCATTTTAAACAGTTCCTCAAAAAAAATAACAACAATCTCTGCAAATCGATTCTTTGCTTCATCAAAATCTTTTCCACATGTAGCAAGGTCTAATACGGGAGTATGTGCCGTAACTTGCCCATTTTCTTCAATGAAATATATAGGCAAACTTATTTCTTTAAAAATAGGCTTAGGTTTTTCCTCCATTTCTTATAGCCACCTTAAGATCACCGCCATAAAATTATAATCTATTTTTTTTAACCCTGTCAATATAATATACGTCATTTCAGCAATTCTCGGTGAAAGTATTTTAGTGCATCGAGCATGAATTATAAAGCTGTATTACAAGGAAACATGTCTTGATTTCGAATGTTACCGAGTATATACAAGCATCCAACTAGGAGATTCAAAGAAGTTTTTTATTTTCAGGACTAACTTATCCTTATTCCGGTTGATATACCTGAAAGGTCTTCTGGTTAGGGGCGTGCCGCTTCATCCTTGAAACGCAGGCAGAGGTGGGGAGTTCATCCGAATCAGCACCTGTTCCCATGAATCAAACAACAACAATCGAAACGAGGCCCTTATAGCATTCCAGAACTCTTTTCGTGCACTGAATCCAGCCCGACACCGCTGATACTGCAGGTCGGTCAGCTCCAGGATTTGATGCACGAAGAAGGCAAGCAGATTCAACACAAAAAATGCTTCCGAAAGATTATCCTTTCCATGCCCGAAGTTGTGCTCCAGATGATACCCATGGTTCTTCAGTGTGTTGAATCCCTCGTTCTCAATCTTCCAGCGTGCTCGACCTCCGCGAACCAGCTCACATACATTCCCTTCATTCACCTCAAGATCAGTTACCCAACTGTTGCGATAGGTCCGCTTCCCTTCGGCGTCAAATATCTGAAACTCAACATAGTTCACTACCTCACCACCCAGATACCCATTCAGCGCTATATCATTCACCCATTCATAAAGATAGCGTTTGCCCTTCTTATCAGTATGTTAATGCCGGGACAAATATCCCCCACGCCGTAACCCCTCTATGTCCTCCATCAGACTCTTGTGATCCTTGGGCTTCGCCCCCAGTATGAAGCTCATCTTCTGCTTCTTCAATACCTTTATAAACGGTTGTTTGGAATACAGACTGTCTCCCACAATCACCATTGAAAGCTGCCGGTGCGCAGACCTCAGCTTCGGTACCAGCCTCTTCCCAGCCTCAAGCTCACAATCCTGCACTCCTCCTACGCTCCTGTTTCTAATAAACTCAGGCCCAAACGGCATCACCTGCCTCTTCCCCGACGCTACCAGCGTCGCCTGCAATATCTGATGATAGTAGCGTACCCCTCCTTCCTTGCTCTTCTTCCGTAGACATTTCATGCACCCTATCTTCTCAGACCCGAAATACTCCGTCCCGTCTATGCTGATCAGGTAATACTCCCCCAAAAACCGGTACTCTTCAAGATGCTTCCCTCGCTGAAAACGCTTGAAATACTCCTCAAATACCCCATATAACGGCTCATAACTGTGCCCGTCTATGATTTCTCGTAACTGCGAGTCTCCTGGTATCTCCTTCACCCCGAATACCGTAGAAAGATTATTCCGCTGTATACTATCCTGAAACCGCCGCTGAAACTCAAGAAGAGAGGGATCTTGTAGATAAAACATCGCAAATCCACTCATGTAGCAGTCGTGAAATGTGTATGTTGTCTTCGAAGTTTGACGTGTGTCGGGTATCTTATGGATATGTTCGCTCAGTACATCACGTAATGCGCGAAAACTAAGATGTTTCTTGGTATGAATGGGTCCCCTCCCTGACCACACTGTAGTAAGTATAGCAGGAGGGGGATAAAAATTCTAGTTTTTTATAACTTATTATATAACATATAGTTATATTATATAATAATATCACTCAATTGCGCTTCCTTTTTTGCCATTTCATCTGCGAAAAATTATTCACCGAGAATTACCGCAAATTGTGAAAAAAAATTGATAGATTTTATTAGATGCTATATAATATTAAAGACTGGGAGAAAAATATGTACAAAGGTAGATGTCGTTGTCTGACGAATTGCTCAAAGATTTCGGTAAATATTTACAGAAATTACGCCTTAATGCGGGTTATAAATCCCAGGAGCGATTTGCTAAAGCTTTAAATATAAGCAAATCGGCTATAGGAAATTATGAAGCAGGGAGGAATTTGCCAGACCACAAATATTGGAAAAATATTTTAGTATTACTAAAATGCAAATCTCTTGATGAATTATTTAAACAGTTGTTAAAGGATTTAAAGAAAGACACGGAAATAGATATGATCATAAAAAGAATTAGAAGAATATACAATATTCCCGAAGGTAAGAGAAAAATCGTTGAATATGTAGATGTTTTAGAAAAGGCTTATAATATAAAAACGCCCTCCGAGAGAAAACAGTCGCAGCGTTAATTAAGGGTGGACGGGAGGGCGAACAGAACGGGGGCAGAATAATCAAGATATCGCAGGTGCCAGGTGGATTAAATGGATATTGTTTTAAGAAAAGGAAATCGAATGGTGAACCTATCTTTTATTACTGGAGGTATATAGCAAAAGACAACTGTATATTTTTTTACAGTAATTTTCGTAAATAAAACGACAATTTAATGAAATATATAAAAACATATGAATTATGAAAAGGAATGGAGGTGTTAATGGAGAAGAAAGTCTATAAATACAAAGACTTCGGTGATCATTTGAAAAGAACGAGGAGAATTAAATACAGCGACATCAAAGAATTCTCCAGAGTAACAGGCATACCGTTAAAGAACCTGTACGAATATGAAAGGGGAAGAGTGTTCCCTCCAATAGAAAAATTAGTGGCAATCTGCAAATGTTTGAACAGATCGCCCAATTATATGTTATATCCGTTACTGAATTTACCTAGTAACGAAGAACAAATTATAAAGATACTTGAGGAAACCGAAACGAGAGAAATGTTAAAGGATCAAGAATTAGCGAAGAAACTAAAGTTCGCGCTCAATATACTTCAAATACTCCATCTCACAAGAAAGCATTTTAACACGAAGGGAGACATGGTCGACTACTTGGAATTTTTAAAGGACAAATTATTCACTGAAGGACAGATAAAGAAAATAAAATAAAGTTGGACAAGGAGTAATTGTTTTGAAAAAGGATAAAAAGCCGATTGATATTCCAGCATATTTGGATATGATCGGATCTTATTTGGCAAATGTCTATAAATCAAAAGACCGGAAATTCATACCCGGTGAGATAGCTGTGTTTTTAGGCACACGCAGCAAGGGTGAAAAAAAGGAGATAAAATATATCTTTGGTACCAATGCAAATCCAAATTTCAAAGAACGTGTGTGTGAAGAGGCCATGAATATTCTGTTAAACGACGAGTCTATTGAACTATCACAAAAATTCAAGCTTATCGATGATGAAATAGATGAAGATCTGGGCCTTGAAATATAAAACTATAGGTGATAGTGTTAAGTGACAAGCCGGGAGGGCTTAATGAAAAAAACAGACATTAAATATTGTCCATTCATGGCAAAAAGTTACAATCACCCGTTTGTTTTTCTCGGATTGTTTGGTCTTGGAGGATCAAACAGAAAACATCAACCTTGCTTAAAAACCCAATGTGAATTATGGAGTGAAGAGAAAATAGCCTGTAGTATAAAATTGATAGCAAAAACATTAACTGAAATCTAAATAATTGGATATATTCCGTATTTTTGGAATTCTGTATAATGATATGTTAGACCAACTTCGCCTGCTGGTTTGTCGGGGATGTGATTGACGCTGAAGAACACCACGTTCAAGGGGAGAGTATTGTTGTGGCTCAAAAGACCGGCATAGAGTGGACAGACTCGACGTGGAACCCAGTGACAGGGTGCACACGAGTTAGCGCGGGTTGCGACAATTGCTATGCGGCCACACTCGCCCATAGGCTGTTGAGCGATACCTACTTGTCTCGTGAACCAGTTGTCGATTCAAACGAAGCGCGCCGTGATCCGTTTGCTGTCCGCATTTGGCCAGAGCGATTAGCCCAACCCCTAGAATGGAGGGAGCCGCGTACTGTCTTCGTTAATAGCATGAGTGATCTATTTCATGCAGTTATTCCGGCCACATTCGTTCGGTCAGTCTTCCAGATGATGCTTTCAGTTCCCCAGCACACGTTTCAAGTGCTGACAAAACGACCAGCACGGGCCGCTAAGTTCATTAAGGCAAACGCAGAGTTCCTGACCGATGGGTCACTCCCGAGTCACATATGGATTGGCACCTCTATAGAACGGCAGGAGGTGGCATACAGAAACGGACAACTTCGGGACGTCCCGGCATGGATCAGGTTCATTTCGTGTGAACCACTCTTGGGAGATCTTGTCTTGGAGCTCGAAGGGATCCACTGGGTGATCGTTGGTGGTGAGAGTGGTCTCAATCACCGACCAATGAAGAGGTCCTGGGCAACTTCTATTCGGGATCAATGCGTTGATGCCGGCGTTCCGTTCTTTTTCAAGCAGTGGGGTGGCCGCACCCCGAAGGAAGGCGGGCGAATGCTTGAAGGGGAGTATTGGGACGAGCTTCCATCTATGTCTCTGGCGGTATGAGGGAAGACATGACAGAGTCGTATCTACGTGGGCTAGAAAATGATGGGTTGTATACGCCATCGATAAAGTCCCACTCCGTTCAGAAGATCAAGCTCCACAACTACTACACCTCTCTATTTAGTAGATCTATGAAGGACCTCTGGCCTCAGCACGCCTACATAGGGCTCTATTCTGGGGCGGGCCGAGCGGTCATAGAGGACTCAGGAGAGATAGTAGAAACAACTGCCACATCTGCCGTGCGACTGGAGCCTCCCTTTACACACTACATCTTCGTAGACAATGATCCCAACTCCATCGCGGCGCTACAGCAGCGGATTGATGCGATTCCAGGCGAATATCAAACGACCTTTATCCAGAAGGATGTCCGGACTGCCACTGGGGAGATCATCCGGACAATGCCAAACTTCAGCCGGGAGAAGGGACTCTTATCGTTTTGCTTCGTCGATCCGTTTGCTGCAGACCTCGATTTCCAAGTGATCAAGGAGCTAGGGAGCCGATATCGGATGGACTTCCTCATACTCCTCATGCTGGGCAGAGACATTAGAACGAATTTCAGGCGATACCTTGAAGACCCGGAAGATACTCGAATCGCTGCCCTCATTGATGATCCCAACTGGCGCGAGGACTGGAAGAAGGACGGGAGATCTCTCATTCGCTTCCTGCTCCAGAAATTTGATGATGCGATGAGACGAATTGGATACATAGAGGCAGAACCATCTGATGCGGAGCCAATTACTGCGACGGGTCTAGGAGTCTATCTCTATTCACTGGTCCTCTATAGTAAACAACCACTGGGGAAGAAGTTCTGGAACGACACGAGGCAAGGAGTGAACCCGCAGATCAGTATGGATTTCTGAGGATCGTGGTCTAACACGTGCATGGACCTGACAACCTCGCGGGGCTCAGTTGCAGGTCATGCACAGGACATTAACAAGGAGGTTGTATTGACCAATGCCAAAATACCGCGGAGTACTAAAATGGAGGAAAACTATGAGGAGAATCATAATTTTTATCATGATCATTACAGTCTTATTCGTAGCTTTTGGTTGTGCAACAACTCAGAAATTGACAAAAGAGGAATTAACTGTTCAAAGTATATTGGAAATTAGTAAATCAAAAACAGAACTTTATAAACTATCAAATGAATGGATGGCCAAAAGTTTCAAATCTTCAAAGCAAGTTATTCAATATCAAGATAAAGATGAGGGCATTATTGTTGGAAAAGGATTCATTGGAATAACATACACATTATTTCCAATGGATACTTGGTTTACTATGACAATTGAAATAAAGGATAATAAGGCGCGAGTGACATTTGAAGATATATATATTAGCCAGAAAGTTAATTATCAAACACAAGAAACACCAGTGACAAATAAGGCACAAATGGATAAGGTAAGGCCAGAATTAGAAAAATTGATTACTGATTTATCAGATTATTTACAAAAAGGCTCCGAAGAATGGTAAATTAAATGCCAAAACCTACCGGTGTACTCAAACGATACAAGAAGTGGTACTATCGGATCAGCTATAAAGGCAAACGCATCGAGAAAGGCGGCTTTACCACCGCAGAGCAGGCGTACCGGGCCCGCATCGAGCATATCAAAAAGCTTCAGGATCAGGTCATTCAGCCCCACGATATCACCGTTAAACAGCTTATAATCCAATATCTTGAAGAGCATGAGAAGATTTACAACCGGCTGTCAACTGTATGGAAAAACGAGGGGACCTGCAGGAATCATATCATCCCTTATCTCGGCGACAGGAAAGTAAAAGGCCTCAAACCCACCGATATGAAGAAGTTTCAGGGTTTCTGTGTTAAGAATAAGACCCCTTCGGTTGCTCATTACACCATGAGAACGCTCAAAAAGATATTCAATTGGGCTATGGAGTGGGAAATAATACAGTATAATCCGATAAAAGGCAAACTGCCTCCGGAGCCGACAACGGAGCATCCCACGGTTCAGCCGGAGAAGCTCTTTAAAATGATTCACGAGCTCAAAGGCAGGGAGAAGATAATCGTTTCGCTCGGGGCCCTCGCCGGCATGAGGATCGGCGAGATATTCGGCCTCAAGTGGGATGATATCGACTTCAAAGAGAACACAATATATATCCGCAGACAGTACAGCTCGGGTGTCCTCGGGCCGGTCAAAACAATCGGCAGCAGGTCGATCATACCGATATGGGATAAGATATCATTTATGCTGAAAGAATGGAAGCTTCAGAGTGGATCTCCGGAATGGGTATTCAAGGGTATAAAGGACAACCCTCTCCGTTCGGAACGCTGGAGACAGCTCCGGTGGAATAAGATCAAGAAAGAATACTGCCTTCCTCAAGATCTTCGCTTTCACGACCTCCGGCACAGTTTCGCCTCAATCCTTATCGGCCAGGGAGCAGATAAAGGCGATGTACAGAAACTACTCCGCCATAAATCCATATCGATGACTATGGATATCTACCGGCACTTGCAGCCGAAGACGCTCTCGAGGGTATTCGAAATTTTTAATTCTCTGAGTGGTGAAGGTCGTGGTGAAGGTCAGGCATTAAATCAATGAATATATAGAGTTAATCTTAAAAAGTCTGGGCGGTACTGGACTTGAACCAGTGACCCCCTGCATGTCAAGCAGGTACTCTAACCAATCTGAGCTAACCGCCCTCTTTAGATTCTTCAGTCAATAGTATTACCGCAGAATAAATAAAAGGTCAAGGAAAATGTGCCTTGAAAGCGCCTGCCTTTGCCTATATCATCCTCCGAAGCACGCCAGCAAGAACTGCGATCCCCTCCTCGATTCGCTCAAGCGAAAGGTCGCTGAATGCGAGGCGTATATAGTTGTTTTTATATCCCTCGGGGAGGAACGCGTCTCCCGTTACGAATGCGACCTTTTCCTTGACAGCCTCTTTGAATACATACTCTGCATCCAGGTGTTCCGGTATAGTCACCCAGACAAAAAGGCCTCCGTTCGGCCGTGTCCAGTGCACTCCTTCCGGCATATGGGCCTTCAGGGCATTGAGCGTCGCATCCCGCCGGTTTCTGTACACTGATTTCATCTTCTCCGTATACTGCGTAATATACCCGTTTTTAAGATAGTCATGGGCGATAAGCTGGCTCAATGTTGATGTGCAGGCATCAAAAGACTGCTTCTGAAGCTCGAGTTTGGCCACGATCTCCCGGTCTCCGACGATCCATCCGACCCGAATACCGGGAGAAAGGACCTTGGAAAAGGTTCCCAGGTAAAAGACCGTTCCCCGTTTGTCTTGACTTTTAATCGGAGCGTAATCTTCAGCAGTGCCTTCATAAAAAAGCTCACCATAGGGGTCATCCTCCACGAGCGGTATTTCGTAGTGGTATGATATCTCGAGGAGTTTTTTTCTCCTCGAAGGAGACAGCGTAATTCCGGACGGATTGTTGAAGTTTGGTATAGTGTATATAAGCTTTACCGCTTTACCGCTTTTTCTGGATGCTTCTATCTTTTTCACGAGATCGTCCGGTACGATCCCCTCTTCATCCATCGAAACGCCGACAACGGCACCCATAAAGCTGTAAAACGATGCGATTGCCCCGATAAAACTCGGAATCTCGACAAGCACGACGTCATCCGGATCGAGGAATATCTTCGAAATGAGCGATAGGGCCTGCTGTGACCCCGTCGTTATAATGACCTCCTGGTTTTTCATACTAATATTTTTTTTACGCTCCATCCATTGTGCAATCTTCTGAAGCAGGGGGATATACCCCTTGGTCGTTCCGTACTGCAGCGCCGTCTTCGCCCGTGCATAGGGCCAGCTGTTGATGATAGCTTTTATCTCTTCAAAAGGAAAGCTCTCGGAATCGGGCATCCCCCCGGCCATTGAAATTATCCCCGGTGTGTTTGCCATTTTCATGAGTTCTCGAATTTTCGAGCTCTTCAATTGACGAGCTGAATCAGAAAACAGATCTTTCATATCCATCGTTCTACCTCTCGGAAACAGCAAGAGCTTCTTTTCCCATATAAAATGCCTTTATATTTATTTCAATATACTGTTGTTTGACCAGGTTTTTTATCGCCTGTATGTACAGCTCGTCTTCAAAGGAAAGGCAGTTGGAAACCGCACCGATGAGCACGACATTTGCCGCCCGAATGCTTCCGGCCTGCTGGGCAATATCCTGGGCTTTTATCATGCTGAATGATGAAAATATGCTGCCGAGAATCCCGTCAATGTTTTCAGGGTATTCGGCTTTGCCGGAACTAACCGTTACCGGTATAATCATGAGATCGTTGACTATAACCCTGGTATTGCTGTTGCAAAGATGACGGTACCTGAGAGCTTCGGCCTTCTCCATGGATACAAGGTACTGTGCTGATTTCTTCATTACGAGAGGTGAGTACACCTTCTCGCCGTACCGAATCTGCGATATAACGCTTCCGCCTCTCTGCGCCATACCGTGCACTTCATTGCTCTTTACGTCGAAACCGGCAAGGACGGCAACCTCTGATACAATTGAACTCGCAAGCAGTATACCCTGCCCGCCGACGCCGACGATTACAAAATTAACCACATCTTCCATTATTGACACTCCTGAAGAGTTTTACATCAACGGGTACCATCGAAACGGGCACGATTCCACCTTTCATGTGACTCTATGAAAGAATACTCACCCCAGCCCGGGACATCATAATCTTCCGGGCGTTTCGTACTAGTACTAAAGCGATACTTACTGATCATATGGTTTAAAAAGCAGCTCCTTGACACAAGCTATGCCATATTTAACGTTGCTAAGCATATCATAATCGTTTCTGAGATGAAAAGTATCGCTGTAGTACTAGAAGGAGAGCGCATACCCTTCCCTCCTGTAATCGCTTACTGCCATATACCCATGATCGGATTTGAATATACCATGCACATCCCCTATCGGCTCCTTTTTCGGCTCGATTGTGTACCCTCTTGTCTTGAGTTTCTGTATTTCATGTGGCAGTTCTGTGCACGGTTCAACATAAAGGACATCGGGCCATCCCTGATGATGAGTGCGCATCCGCTCGATGCATTCAAGCGGGTTTTCCCCTTTCCCCACATGAGAAAGAATAATCATTGCGAGTGTTGTCGGGATCATTGGCCCGCCGGGACTTCCGGCAGCCATCTCAACACCGGCTTCTCCGGTAACGAGCACCGGCGCCATATTGCTTGCCGGACGCTTGTTCTTTCCAAACAGATTCGGCATGTTTCCAATTATATTGAAATAGTTCGGTTCGCCCGGGTTGAAAGAAAAGGCGTCCATGCTCCCGTTGAGAAGAAATCCGCAGCCCTCCGTACTCCATTTTGAACCGTATCGGAGGTTCAGTGTATAGGAATTGGAAACAGCGTTTCCCTCACGGTCGATTACTGAAAAATGAGTGGTTTCTCCGTCGCTATTTCGATGAATATAAGATGGCCCGGAGTATCCTTGCAGGCGGGACTGATATTGTTCGGTCCGTACGTCTTCCATACCATGTATGAGACCGAACAAAAATTTCGAATATTCAGTACTGAATATATTCTCATAGGTTCTATTTTCCCGCAGGTCGACATCACCCATGTAATCGATCCGGTCTATAAACGCTATTTTGGAGGCTTGTGCCAGCAGATGGTAAAAATCAGCCGTAAACGGCTGAATATCGAGAAAAGCATCGCGGTTCAGTATATTCAGTATCTCAACCAGTATTGCTCCTCCGCCTTCGGGTGGAACGGTCCAGATCCTTTTCCCTCGAATTTCGGTGCAGACGGGGTCCACCTCTTTCAGCTTATACTTCTGCAGGTCTCCCACAGTAATAAATCCGCCGTTTTGCGTCAGGTCATGCTCGATGCGTTCGGCAATCAAGCCATTATAAAACGCATTCTCTCCCTCGCGGGCAAGCAGTATAAACGTGTCCTTCAAATGCGGGTTTGGAATGCAGTCACCCTCCCGAAACTCCCCTGTTTCTTTTACATATATACTCTTTGATTCCGGGCACATCGACAGCTTTTGTGCGAGACGGTTTAGGCATTGCGCCTGATACCGTGTAATGCGACAGCCCTCTTCCGCACGTTTTGCAAGCTCCTCAAGGAGCGTTGATGCGTGAAGCACACCGAACCTGTGCTGTAGTGTAAAAAACGCTTTTACCGTTCCAGGCACACACACCGATTTCGGTCCGAATGCCGTTGCTTCCGGATCGATGCTTCCGTCGTCTTTTATGAAGCTGGATCTGTCGGCACCTTCAGGAGAGCGTTCCCTGTAATTGATGGCGAACGGCTTTGTGTCTCCCTTTTTCAACCCAAGAAGGTAACCACCGCCTCCGAGGTTTCCAGCCTGGGGGTGGTACACTGCAAGGCTCAACGCAAGCATGAAGGCCGCGTCGAATGAGTTGCCGCCGTCTTTCAGTACGTCGATCGCAAGCTCGGTCGCCTGTTTTGAAACAGAGCTGACAGCGCCGTGCCCGTGTGCAAAAACAGGCTTTGCGGTATTTGAGATTTCAACGGATATACGAAATCCCTCGTAGTCGTACTTTTGCACGCCTGTTCTCCTGTTGTGAACAATGAAGATTTTTTTCGACCGGAGGTTGTTCTTCGGCCCGGATATCAGCGGATATTGCCTTAATGTACTATATTAGGTTTTTTTTTGGAAGAAAATAGAGCCCCTGCGGGGAACTTCTATTCGACAAAGTCCATAACTCTTCGTTTTTTCATCGGATATTTTAACTTATCGAGTGCGGTATGCTCGATTTGTCGTATCCGTTCCTTTGTCAAGTTGTACTTTTCGCCGATCTCTTTGAGTGTGAGGGGTTTCCTTCCGTTCAAGCCGAAATGCCTCTTAATCACATCCCGCTCAATCGGCTTCAGTTTTCTGATGACATCGTTGATAATCTCTTTCAGATTCTTTTCCATAACAACCTGTTCCGGATGTTCATACTTGCCGTCATCAACCAGATCGAGTATCGTGTCGGAGCTGCTGTTTTCTGAAAGTTTCTGATCCAGGGACACAGGCCGGTAGATGTTTTTCAATTTTTTAATTGCATCGGTATCATCCAAATCGTCCTGCTTTGAAAAGTGAGTGGCATATTTCAGAGGCAGCTTGATGGAAGTCGATTGTTCAAAGATTGCCTTGAGTATGTAGTGACGTATCCACCAGCGGGCATACGAGATGAATTTGAACCCTCTCTCCACATCGAATTTCTCCACGGCCCTGATCAGACCCATGTTTCCCTCGTTGATCAGGTCCATGAGCGGTAGTCCGAGATTCTGGTACTTAACTGCAATACTGACGACAAAACGAAGGTTGGAGGTAATGAGCAGCTCCTTTGCCCCTTCCTCGCCGCGGTTTATTGCCCTGGCGCATGTTTCTTCTTCTGATCTCGTCAAAACGGGAATTTTTTCAATCTGTTTTAAATATATCTGAATTGAATTCTTATTTGACTTTGCTTTCGCCATTGTATTCTCCTCTATGTCCTATACCGTGGATAAATGCCAAGCTCTTGTATCTTCCTTCGCAGCGTTTTATAGTCGACCTGTAGCAGCCCGGCCGCTTTTACCCTATTCCATTTTGTTTGAGAAAGCACACTCTCTATGGCGCTTTTCTCTGCCTGGATTCTTGCCTGCTTCGCAATATCCTTCAGCGGCAGCTCGATGTTCTTATGTACTGCTTTTACCTTCTGTGAAACAAGCATAGGAAAATGCGAAATATTCAGCCTGTCATCTCCGGCAAGTATGAAGGCTCTTTCGAGTATGTTTTCAAGCTCCCGTACATTTCCGGGAAATTCGTAACTCAGCAGCCTCTCCATCACTGAATCCGGCAGCGCGTGCACACTCTTTTGTAATCTTGTATTCAGTTCGTTGATAATCGATTCAACAAGTACGGGAAGATCCTCACTCCTTTCACGAAGAGGAGGTATATGAACGGGAACAACATTCAGCCTGTAGTACAGGTCGTCCCTGAATGTTCCCTGTTCAACCATCCCCATGATATCTCTATTTGTTGCCGAGATTACACGCACATCCACCTTGAATGTTTCTTCGCTCCCGATAGGTGTTATCTCGCCGTCTTGAATGACACGAAGGAGCTTGACCTGCATATTCAAGGGCATATCGGCAATTTCATCAAGAAAGATCGTTCCACCGTCCGCTTTTTTGAATTTACCTGCTCGCTTTCGCACTGCACCGGTAAAGGCTCCTCTCTCATACCCGAAAAGCTCACTCTCCATAAGAGTTTCAGGAATAGCCGAACAGTTTACCGGCATAAAGGGCATTTCCGATCGGTCACTCCTTGCGTGAATTGCCCGTGCAACAAGTTCTTTTCCCGTGCCGCTTTCACCTGTTATAAGTACATGTACAGTATCGCTTGATGCAATCCGGTCGATCAAACTATTTATTGTTGCAGCAGCTCTACTCGATCCGAGAAACCTCTTTTCACTGTACAGATCTTTCAGTGTTTCCTTCAAATGCAGATTCTCATTGTACAGATTGTAGGCTTCAATAGCCCGCTGTACCGTAATAACAAGCTCTTCTCTGCTGAAAGGTTTGGTGATATAATCGAAAGCGCCGTTTTTCATTGCGGAAACGGCGGTTTCTACTGTTCCGTATGCGGTCATGATAATTACTTTTGCCTCTGTTCCCCTTCGCTTAACTTCACTCAAAAAAGCGATTCCCCCCATACCGGGCATTTTCAGGTCAACGAGTATAACGCTGAACCTGTTTTGATTCGTAAAGGACAGAGCCTCTTCTCCAGAGTATGCCTTTTCGACGGAGTAATTCTCCTTAGTAAGAATATCAGCAATTATATTCGCCTGTATCTCTTCGTCATCGATTACCAGTATCTTACTCATCATTATCCGATACCACGGGCTGTTTTATTTCAACAGGGAGCTGAAGAACAAATTCAGCGCCCTTATCACCATCACTGCTGAGAGATATTTTCCCTTGATGCCTGTGTACA
>Ga0307425_1000005_pt1 | contig 105098 bp, 88 predicted proteins | sample SalMarWE160330MG_FD_202152 | JGI IMG/M metagenome (GOLD analysis project Ga0307425, IMG submission 202152) | Salt marsh sediment microbial communities from the Plum Island Ecosystem LTER, Massachusetts, United States - WE1603-30 | ecosystem: Environmental > Aquatic > Marine > Intertidal zone >... | reverse complement strand
GGTACTTTTTATACCGTTCGAAAACATGAGTGATATCCACGGCCATCGGACTGTCTAGAAACATCATCAGGTAAGGAATCCGGTCCTTGCGCGCGAGTCGGCTCAGGCAATACATCACCTCTTGTGCCCTTTCAATGGCAAAAGTGGGGACAACGATGTTGCCTCCCGCTTTTATGGTATCGAGGATGGACATCTTCAAAAGATTCTCAGTACTGTCATAGTCCTCGTGATTGCGGTTTCCGTATGTGGACTCCATGATCACATAATCAGCCTGGTCAAAAACGGAAGGGTCTCGAACAAGAGGCTTATCCCACTGTCCGATGTCTCCTGAGAAGACGAGCCGTCTGCGATTTTTATCTTCTTCAACTAACAATTCAACCATAGCAGCGCCAAGGATATGGCCCGCATCGTGCAGGCGTAACATCACTTTATCGTTGAGCGGATAGAGGCCATCATAGGGAACGCTTTTTACCAGAGGAAAGGTTTTTTCCACATCTTTGACAGTGTACAGTGGGATCTCAGGATAAGGCCCTTTTCTCCCCTCTTTTTTGTGGCGCTTCTTTTTGTAGGCCGCGTCTTCTTCCTGAATCTCTGCCGCATCCCTTAGCACGATCTCGAGCATTTCCTGGGATGGAGAAGTGGTCAGGATCTGGCCAGAAAATCCATCCCTCACAAGCTTGGGTACAAGACCGGAATGATCGAGATGAACATGAGTGAGGATGACAAAATCGATGTGCTCAGGGAGCACAGGAAAGGGATTCCAGTTCCGGATGCGATATTCCCTCTCCTGAAATAATCCACAATCCACGAGTACAAGGAGTCCTCCAGCCTCTAAAAGATAGCAGGACCCTGTTACCTGTTGGGTTGCACCCAGGAATTGTAACCGCATGACTATTTCATCCCTGAGAAGAATGTTTGCGCGATGAGGCCTGCGATGGGAGGAAAGAAAAACGTGCAGACGAACCTGACGAATGTGAATTTCCATCCCATGATCCCAACCTCCATGGGGACACGCGCGATCGCCCACAGGGACCATGCCGTGACATAAGCGACCATAGTCCCGAATCCAGCCCCGGCTTTGAGAAGGCCTGCAGCCAGGGGCAAGCTCACATAAGGCCCTCCGGGAGTGATGCCGCCAGCAATCGTTCCGATGACAATGCCTCTTATACCTGAGGCATCCCCGATCAATCGATTGATCTGGGCCTGAGGCAGCATAACTTGAACCATCCCCGCCAGGATAAAGGCAAAAATCAGGAGGGGAAGGATCTCCGCGATCATCTTGAAAGAAAGTTTCATTCCTGTTATGTACTGTCCCTCCCCCCGGAAGTAGGCATAGACAAGAACTGCTAAGGCGAGAACGGCCATAATCAAAGTTGGTCCTAACATGCTCGAACTCCTCTTTGTGTCCATTTTATTTTGCTGTATAAAGAGCTTCTTTCAAAGTGATCACTCGTTACCCTCTGAATCCCTGATCCCACCTCTCTTTTGTCCCTTCATTACGCCCATAAACACATTACCCGTATATATAAACTCTCTCCACTACTGTGCGATAGTGCAAGAAATACCCTTTTTTATGTTTTTTCCTCGCACACGATGATCACCTTGCTAATAAACCCGGCTGGCCTGCTCTTCTGCAAAGCATTTGCCGGAGAAAATTATAATTCACTCCTCACGTTCCACCCTGAGTCGAAGTCCCATGAGCACAAGCTCGTCCTGCCAGTAATCCGGCTAGATCGAATGAACAACAGATTTTATAATATGAGCACTCGACTAAGCAAATTTTTCCTTACATATGTAAACATCCTCAGAACCGTGATGGCACATGCCCAATCACGTTATTTGGTGTTCCAATTTTTTGGTGGAGAAAACCGTGAGAAGGGCTGGACGGGCATGGTGTATCTCCCGAGTGGGAGATGTGAGGGAAGCCCGGATCCGAGCGAAGTTTCCTCGCTGCGGAAACTAAGTGTGTTTTCGAAATCTCCAATTGGAACTTTCGGAACGCCATTCATTACAGTTTTGGGGATGCTTCCCTTGCATAGGAAAAGATATCCTTTGCATACTCACGGGACACTGATGATCTGGGGTGTGTTTTCAGTTTTTGTAATGGAGAAATAACACAAGCTATCTTGAAAAAATGCGAGTCCTCCAGAATAGTCTAACTCAAGATTCTTCTGTTTTTTTGTTCTCTTTCTTCTTATCCTCTTCCCAAAAAGCCAAACAACTAGTATCACAGAAGTGGAGAACATATCCCCCTCCCTCTGCATTGAGGGCGGCCGCCTTGGGAATCATTTTTTTACACACATGACAGGCAATTTTTTCGTTATCTTCGCTCATTGTTTAACCTTTCGATAGTTTAACATCCTTTATAACATCCGAATGAGATGAATTCAAGTTCATGTGCCTATTATGCCGGGAGAGGTTCAAAAGTGTACTTCTCTTTGATTTTTTTGACTCTTCCAAAATAATAGTGGGGATCATGATCGAATGCGATGATCCAATTTTCTCTCACAGCTTGATCGAAAAACCAGGCCTTCGTTTCAAGGGTTGTGACCGGGAAGAGGTCATAGCTGGCGATATACCCTAATCCTAAATGGGCAGATGTGGGAACCATATCCCCGAAAAAGACGAGTGTATCGTTTCCCGACTGAACTTTCACACCTTGATGGGAGGATGTATGCCCGGGCATGAGTATAACATGAACACCGTTCACGATTTTTGTGTCGCCCTCCACCAGATGGAGTCGGCCATGTTCCTCGAGGGGCAAAAAAGTGTCTCTGAAATAGCTCACTCTATCCCTAGAAAGAGGATTCAAAGCGTATTTCCATTCGCCCTTTTGGATGATATAGGCAGCATTCGGGAATGTGGGAACGACATCGCCTTGGGCGTTTTTACGCGTATTTCCTCCGCAATGGTCAAAATGGAGGTGGGTGTTTATCACATGCGTTACCTCTTCAGGGGTAAATCCAATGGCTTTCAGCGATTCGAGCAGACCAGGTTCTCTCTCGATGGCATAGTATTGGGTGAACTTGGCAGGGATCAAAGTGCCAACCCCTGTATCGATAAGGATCAGCTCTTTATCAGTTTTTATAAGGATGGAGTTAAGCCCCATTTGAATTCTGTTCGATTCATCCGCAGGGAACAGCCTTTCCCACAGAGGTTTGGGAACGACTCCGAACATGGCTCCCCCATCGAGATAGAAGAATCCATCTCTAAGTCCATAGACTTCAAATCGACCTAAGGTGATCTTATGGGGGGTCATCTAATGAGCTTGTCCAGATCGTAGATCAATGCCTCTCGCGAATACTCTGCGATCTCGACTTCGTCGGTATCCATTCGGATGGCATCTTCTGGACAAGCCTCAACACAAAATCCGCAGAAACAGCACCGCGTGAGATCGATGATGAATGTGGAAGGGTATTTCTGGATTTGCGGATCGGGATCCTCTGTGGCCTCGATGTAGATACACTCGGATGGACAAACTGTAGCACACAACATGCAGGCTACACAACGAGGCTTGCCGTCTTCACGCTTCATCAACCGATGGAGGCTGCGATGTCTGGTTGCGATTTTGACTCTCTCCTCCGGGTATTGTATGGTGACAGCCCCTTTCCTTTTGGTCTTGATCCGGAAGAGTTTGAGGATATGGAAATACATGTTCACGACAAAATGCCGTGTGGTGATGATACTTCCCTTAATAAGTTCGATGAAATATCCAAGTGCTTTTATCATTTGTTTATAAGCTCATCAGAATAGCTGTTGCCACAATATTAAAGAGGCTCAATGGGATGAGCAATTTCCATCCCAAATCCATCAACTGGTCGTAGCGGAATCGCGGGTAGGTCCAGCGAACGAGAATCTGGAACCAACAGAAAAAGAAAACTTTGAGATTGAAGGACAAAACCTGGAATGCCACTACGACCCCATGAGGGAGAAGCCACTGACCACCCCAGGGAAATTGGAATCCATCCGGGTACAACCACGGGACTTGCCACCCACCAAAAAAGAGTGTTGTGAGCAGACAAGCGACGATCAGGACCTTCATAAAGTCCGTGAACATGTAAAGCCCCCACTTGAGGCCGCTGTATTCTGTAAAAAAACCGATGATTTCAGACTCCCCCTCCGGAAGGTCAAAGGGAACTCTCTCTGACTCAGCCACTGCTGCGAAGAGGAAGATGATGAATCCTAAGGGCTGAAGCAATATCCCCCACTTCGGCAACCATTCAAAAAGGAGCTGGCCCTGGTAGTGAACGAGATTGGACAGTGTGAGTGAGGGGAACACCATGATCAGACCAATCAGTGACAGCCCGAGAGCTACCTCATAAGAGACGAGTTGGGCAGCTCCTCTTAAGCCGCCCAAAAGGGTCCAGCGGCTGTTTGAGGCCCAACCGCTCAAAATGACACCGTAGATACTCATAGAAAGCATGGCCAAAATAAAGAGCAGGCCCACGTTGATATCCAGGACCTGCAGTTTGATCTCTCTCCCCCCCAAGCGGAGGCTATCTCCAAAGGGGACAACCGCTACCGTAACCAACACAAAAAAGAATGACAGGAACGGAGATAGATTGTGGATGAATCTTCTGGAGAAGACTGGAGTGAAATCCTCCTTGAAGAACATTTTTATCGCATCAGCAAAGGGCTGAAAAAGGCCGATGATCCGGAACTTCCAGATGTTGGCCCTGTTCGCTCCAATCCTATCCTGCATGACAGCGCTTTCTTTCCGTTCGGCCCAAGTTAGATAGAGCGCGAGCACCAAAAACCACATCATGGCAAAGACGACCTTGATCAACACGATAAGTATGTCTATCATTGTCTCTTCTTAAAGAACGCGATTTCTTTACCCATTTCTTCCAGAATCACAGCCGGCGACGTGAATGTTTTGACGCTGAAATCAGCATTCATCAATTTTGCCAAGTCGATGAGGATCTTCCATTCGGGTTGTGACTCCCCTATTCCTTCAAGGACAGGCGCAAATTCCTGAACGATCCCGTCCACATTCGTTAAAGAGCCGGACTTTTCTGGAATCACAGCTGTCGGTAAGATAATATCCATGAGTGCATCCAAATCACTGGAGTGAGGGGTTAAAAGGATTTTGGTCTCTATTTTATCGAGATGAGTCTTGACCTCCCCGGAATCTGTCTGTCCAGTTAAAAAGCTTCCGAATATCAAGAGTATATCTGTATTCCCTGAAAGTTCACTCCAATCCAGCGGCCTTAAATCAAAACCGATCTCTACTGCACCTTTTCTGTTTGGCGTGCGTTCCGCTGTTAGCAGCACGTCATCCGCTTCTCCATGGGGTGGATCTACAAAGAAGATATTCTCTGCCTGGAAGTAATCGACAAACAGCTTTTTCAAAAGGAACAATTCCTCATTGGTCAACCACGTATTCATGATGATGGCTAAATGAGAGGTATTATCCATATCTTTGAGTCGCCTCATTTTCTTTGCGATCAAAGGAATTGCACTTTCCCAAGAGAGTTGAGTGTTATCGTTATTGAAGATAATTTTATCGCACCGATTTTTATCAATGTAGGGGTATGCATATCGCCCGATATCACAGATCCAATAGCCATTGATATCCGGATTTGTCCTTGAATTGACCCGGAATACGCGCTTGGGCACAGGGAAACGGTGAAAAGCGCTGTTGTAATGGATCGAGACACTGCATCCGCGGCTGCAATGAGGACAGATGGAATCGCCTTCCGCAAGGAACCAGCTCCTTGTCTTGAACCGAAAATCAGAATCGGTAATGGCGCCCACGGGACATATTTCAGCCAGGTTCCCCGAATAATTGTTATCAATATTTATCTCATCCAGGATATTGACCTCTGTATGGTTACCTCTCTCAAAAACACCCATTTCGCGGGTGCCCGTGACTTCCCGCAAAAACCGCACGCAACGCCTGCACAAAACACAGCGCTCCTGGTCGTGGATGAGATTTTTGGCGATCTGGGCTTTCTTACGCCTTTTCTCCTTGACTTCTCTGAACTGACTATCGAAAAGCCCATACTCCTCATAATAGTCTTGGAGTTTGCACTCTCCCGCTTGATCGCAGATGGGACAATCCAGAGGATGTTCAGCGCAAAGGAACTCCAAAACACCTTTTCTCGCCTCGACGACTCTCTCGTTCCTGGTGAAGATCTTCATTCCTTCTCGGACTTGTGTTGAACAGGCCAGCTCGAGCTTGGGCACGCCTTCTATTTCGACCAAGCACATGCGACAGGTTCCCTCAGGCTCAAAGGCAGGGTGATAACAGAGATGGGGGATTGGAATTCCCGCTTCTTGGGCAGCCTTGAAGATAGTCGCACCCTCTTTGGTTTCAACCGGTTTTTCATCTATGAAAATCTTTACCATCGGCTCTTTTGATCCTATCCTTGACCCTTGATGTGAGATTCCAGTTCCTCCCTGAATTTCTGGGTGATCGAAAGTATGGGCATAGCTGCTGCATCCCCCAGAGGACACAGGGTTTTTCCCAATATATTGGATGCGACCCGGATGATGTTATCGATATCTCCTTTTTGGCCTGCGCCATTCGCCATACGATCAACTGTCTTCCGAATCCAGGCATTTCCGATCCGGCAAGGGGTGCACTGTCCGCATGATTCATGGGAATAAAACTTCGCCACAAGCCTCAACACTTCGAGCATAGAGGTATCCTGGTCAATAACAATAATGGCGCCAGACCCGAGCATGGATTTTGCCTCCACGAGAGAATCAAAGTCCATGGCGACATTTATTTCATCAGCCGTCAACACGGGCGCCGACATGCCGCCGGGGATGACCGCTTTCAGCTTTTTCCCCTTTTTCATGCCCCCAGCATGTTCAAAGATGATATCCTTGAGGGGCGTCCCAATCGGGAGTTCGTAAATCCCGGGCTTGGCGACCATCCCGCTCACACCAAAAATGCGTGTTCCTCCATCCTTGGGCAATCCCTTCTGTTTGAACCAATCTGCTCCATTCAAGATGATGAGAGGGACATTGGCCAGGGTCTCGATGTTGTTGATCACCGTAGGACATTTAAAAAGGCCAATAGAAGCCGGGAACGGAGGCTTGAGCCGGGGATTCCCCCGCTTCCCTTCGAGGGATTCCAGCAAAGCCGTTTCTTCACCACAAATGTATGCGCCTGCTCCCCTATGGACATAAACATCGAGGTCAAAACCACTCCCCAGAATGTCTTTTCCGAGATATCCTTTTGCATAAGCTTCGGCTATCGCTTCTTCAAGTCTGAGCGCTATAACCTCATATTCTCCGCGGATGTAGATGTACGCAGTGTGAATCCCAACACAATAGGAGCTGATGATGATCCCTTCCAGCAGCAGATGCGGATTATGCGTCATGATGTAGCGGTCTTTGAAGGTTCCAGGCTCGCCCTCATCGGCATTTACACATAGATACTTGGGTTTATCCACAGTTTTCGGGACAAATCCCCACTTGACTCCTGCAGGAAAGCCTGCGCCTCCTCTTCCTCGCAGATTCGCGGCTTTAACTTCCTCAAGGATCTGCTCAGGAGTCATTTCTTTCAGCGCTTTCTGAATAGCCCGGTATCCATTTTTTTGGATGTAGATATCGATGGTGTGGGCGTTTTCCACGTCAAAAAGCTTTGTTAAAAGTTTCTCTGCCACTGTTTTTTCTTACTCTAAATGATCCAAAATTTCATCGATTGTTTTTTTACTCAGTTTTCCGTAGTAGTCAAAATTGACCATCATACAAGGCGCATGCTCACAAGCACCCAGGCACTCAACTGTTGTGAGCGTGAATTTTTTATCTGAGGTTGTCTCACCCAGATCGATTCCCAGCTTATCCTTCAAGTAGTCGATCAGAGATTGTGCTCCCAAGAGAGAGCAACTCAGGTTGGAACACACCTGGATGTGATACTTTCCAACTGGCTGACGGTTGTACATGGTGTAGAATGTGACGACTTCTCTCACTTGGATGGGTTTTAGCTCCAACAGGCCGGCGAGCTGAATTTCCTCCGCAGCAGAAATATGACCAATCTCTTGCTGGACAAGATGCAGAACTGGAAGGAGAGCCGCTTTTTTTTGAGGATAGCGAGCGATAACTTCTGCTATTTTCTGTTTTGTCTGATCTGAAAATTCAGGACTCATCTGTCCAATTCTCCTCCAATCATGTTCAGACCGCCAAATGTCGGTATAATATCCGCAATATAATGACCCCGGATCATCTCCTCTAGAGCAGCAACGATATGGAAACAAGGCCCTCTGAGGTGGAGACGGTAGGGCTTATCGGTCCCGTCAGAGACAATATAATAGCCCACTTCGCCGCTTCCCCCTTCTACGGAGAAATAAACATCTCCTTTAGGAGGGCGGATCCCATGCCCTTTCATGAAAAACTTGAAGTGATTGATCAGACCTTCAATGCTTGTATAGGTATCTTCTTTCGGAGGGACGATGTATTTTTTCCCTTTGGTCAGGATCCGAGGGTAAATATCTTTTTCAGATCCTTCGAGATTGGGTGAGAGTTTGATCTTGGCCTCTACCTTTTTCTCTCTTGATGCTTTGATGGCTTCAGCTGGCTCAAAGACATCAGCAATAACTGCGGGAGGGGATACGGGTACTTTTTTCCGCGCCTGTTCAATGATCCTGAGGCTCTGTTCCATCTCCTTCATGCGGACCATATACCTGTCAAAGTTATCGCCATTATCTCCAAGAGGAATTTCAAAACGCACTTGATCGTATGTGCAATACGGATGTGCTTTTCGCACATCATAAGAGACTCCGCTCGCCCTCAGACAAGGGCCGGTGAATCCATAGTTGACGGCCATCTCCGGGCTCACCACAGCGACATCCCGTGTTCTGTTCAACCATATTTTATTCTTATCCAGCAGGCCGTGGCAGTCTTTGAGCAAGGCCCGGGCGGAATTTATGGCTTTGCCCAACAAAGGATTGATCTCAGGGTGCAAATCCGCACGAACGCCTCCGATACGGATGTAGGATGTCGTCATCCGGGCTCCGGTGGTCTGTTCGATGACATTCCAGATTTCTTCTCGCGCTTGAATATAATAGAGAAAAGCGGTGAACGCTCCACATTCCATGGTCATGGCGGCAAGCGCCGTGAGGTGGTCCGAGATTCTGGAAAGCTCACTCATGATCACACGGATGAACTGAGCCCGCTCTGGGGCCTGGATGCCAAGCATCTTCTCCATGGTCATCACATAGCCCAGGTTATTGATCAAAGGAGATACATAATTCAACCTATCTGTGTAGGGGAGTAAATTGAAATATGTTTTGTGCTCGCACGTTTTCTCAAAACCTCTGTGAAGATACCCCACTTCCAACTCAGCGTTCAGGACTTTTTCGCCGTCGAGTTCGAGCATGATCCGTATCGTTCCGTGCATGGCGGGGTGCGAAGGTCCCATATTGATGAGCATACTCTCTTTGCTTGCTTCTTTCTGAATTCGGTATGTCATTCTTTTCTTCTCATCGGGATAATGGGCTGCCGTTTGCGCAGAGGATAATCCTTGCGCAGGGGATGTCCCTCGAAACCGTCGTACATGAAAAGCCGGACCAAATAGGGATGCCCTTCAAAGTGGACACCGAACATATCGTAGACCTCTCTCTCCAGCCAGTTGGCATTTTTCCAGAGGGGCGTTAACGAATCGATCCGGAGGTCCTTTTCTGACAGTCGAATCTTGATCCGCAATCTGTCGTTACTGGCCAAGGAGAAAAGATGGTAGACCATCTCAAAGCGCATTTCATCCCTGATATAATCCACACAGGTCAGATCCAGAAGCATAGTGAAGGAATGGGGCGTTTTCATCAAATAGACACACAAATCCTGCAGGAATTCTCTTTCAATAATGACAGTCTCATCCCCCAACAGGGCAGAAATCTCTTTAATCTCCTCGGGAAATTTTTCTTTGAGAATTTCGGTTATTTTCTTCTTTTCCATCGGAATTCTTGCTCTTGATTCTGGATCTTTTCCTGGAGTTTAACGATCGCATCCAAGAACGTCTCAGGGCGAGGAGGACAGCCCGGGACATAGACATCCACGGGGATAATGTTGTCGATGCCCTGGACGACGGCATAGTTGTCATAGATGCCCCCGCTCAGGGTGCACGCCCCAACTGCAAGCACCCACTTCGGCTCACACATCTGGTCATATATGGTTTTCAACACCGGAGCTTCTTTCTGCGAGATCGTTCCAACAACCATGATCAGGTCCGCTTGCCGGGGGGAGAACGTCGTCAATCCGCAGCCGAAGCGGTCAAAATCCCAGTGGGCACATGCTGTAGACATGTACTCCATACCACAACAGGCTGTGATGAAGGGATAGTGAAACAGCGAGAACTTGCGCCCCCAACCAATCACATAATTGAGTTTTGTGGTGATCCAGCCGCCGCTCATTTTACTCTTTCTCTAAAACCCGCATAAAAATTTTCGTAGATGTGAACTTTATTTTTCCCAGTGAAAGGCTCCTTTTTTCCATGCATAGATAAATCCAATAAGAAGAATAAAGATGTACACGAACATCAAGATGACACCAGTCGTACCGACCTCCTTGAACACGAGGGCCCAAGGGAAAAAGAACACGACCTCTATATCAAACAAGAGGAAAAGGAATGCCGTAAGATAATATTTGATGGGGAAAGGATTGATCCCCTCTTGGAGAAATGGGCTTCCACATTCATAGGGCTTTTCCTTTGTGGGATTGCTCCTTTTGACACCCAAGATCTTATTGACGACGACCATAAGGGCACCTACAAAACCAAACACGAGAAAAACCAAGAAAAGTTCGATCATTGTCTTTTTATAAAGGCATAGATTTTATAAAAATAAAATGAACAATGCAATCATTTTGATATTTTTTTTACAAAAAAATTGTGGACTGCCATACAGGCGTCTTGATAGACGCTGACAGAGCCATTTTGGACCGGAGAGATTCGACCGCTATAGAAAAAAGGCTGGAGAATTTGTTAAAATGGATGAGATCTATTCAAAGGTTGGAGTATGTTGAGTGAGAAGGATTGACCTCATCAATCGGAATGAAAGATAAAGTTACGGCATTCCTTTGGCTTATCGGGCTGCTTCTCTGCGGAACTCTTTCCTCCCAGAAGTGTTCGCCGTCGAAGCAAGCTTATCCTGAGAATGTCATTCTTGTCACTCTCGATACACAGAGGCCAGATTTCATTGGCGCCTATAATCCAACAAAGGCCTCAACACCCAATATAGACAGTCTAGCTGCAAACGGGATTTTGTTCGATAACTGTTACAGCCCTATTCCTATCACCCTCCCTGCTCATGCCTCGCTCTTTTATTCCCTCCCTCCGCATGAACTCGCACTCTACAACAACGGGCAAGTATTTAAAAACGAAAGAGATCTTGTGTCCCTTGCACAAGTATTCAAAAAAAAGGGCTTCCAAACCGCAGGATTCGTTTCTCTGGGAGTGCTCAAATCCAAATTTCGTCTGGCTGAGGGATTCGATGATTACGAGGACAAACACCCTGAAAATCGTTGGTACCTCCATGCGGAAGAGGTGAACGCAAGAGTATTTCCATGGCTGGACAAGAACAAGGAAAATCGCTTTTTCATCTGGATTCACTATTCTGATCCACATGATCCCTATGCGATCCCAAGCTTGCCTCCCGATCTTCGAATCCGTTTCAATGGCAAACCCATCTGGGATATCTGTGTCCAACGAGAAGAACGCCTGTCCCTGCGGTTTATGCTGCACGCGGGGAAGAACACGATCGAATGCGTCACCTTGAATCCCTATCCCGATTCCCAGGACGAATTTCGCATAAGTTTAAACGAAGTTTATTATGCGCCATCAGAAGACATCAAGATCATTTATGAAGGGATGAATGTGGTCAAAAAAGACGAGCAGACCAGCCTCCTGATCAAAGAAAGAGGCAGGATCTTGATCGACAACCCCGGAAACACCCAAGAACTCCGAATGGAAGCCACCGGGAAAATATACCTGTTGGCGCAGGAAAAAGTACACGCTTATAAAGAGGAAGTGGAGTATTTGGACCGCCAGATCGGGCTGTTACTCAAGAAACTCGATCAGAGCGAGCTATTGGACAAAAGCTTGATCGTTTTGGTGGGGGACCATGGCGAGGGATTGGGTGATCATAGGACTCTTCTCGGAGAACCACACTTTGGACACATCCACTATCTGTATACAGAATATCTGAAGATCCCCCTTATCTTCTATAATCCCTATTGGGAAGAAAAAGGATCAAGAAATAGTGAGCAGACGACGATCCTCGATATTGCCCCTACGATTCTGGCCATCATGGGTTGGAAAAAAATGCCCTTTCACAAGGGATTTAACCTTCTCAAAACAGGCGAAGAGAGAACTCCGATCATATTTGGTGAAACTTACAGGCCAGAATCCACAAGAGATAGGTTTTCAGGGCTCCAATACCCATGGCATCTCATTTTCACACCTAGCCGGGATAGATTCGAGCTTTACAATATCAGGGATGATCCGGCTGAACAAACAAATGTTTTTGTTCAAGAAAGAGAAAACCCAGATGTTGTCAAATTCCGGAAAATCGTTAAAAAGTACGCGCTCGAAATACTGAGTACAAAAAAGGATATCGAACTAGATCCCAAAAGCCTGGAGATGTTAAGGTCCCTCGGCTACATCAAAAAATAAATTTTTCTTGCCACACAGGCCGGGAGGGTGTCTATAGTGTAAGCGCAACCTTATCTGAGCTGGCACATCACAGACCGTATCCCTAACGCCTCCGGATTAGAGATGCTTTCGACCTAAAGAGAGCTCTTTGACTTATCCAGAATTGCCAGTATAATTGGAAGTTGAAATGAAGCCCGATAGACAAGAAAAAAAAATTTTTGGACAGGATTTGGACCGGGACTGTTGCCATTTACTTTTGCTGATCCTACTTCTGCTTGTGTCCCTAAAGTTCCAGTCTTGCACGAGAGGCCCAAAAACCGAGGGCAACCTGTTCCGGATCATAGACCATTTCGAAGCTCTAGACTTTCACGAAACTGCTATCGATGCATCCGTACTCATGCGGGGACCCAAAGATGAGCAAACACCCCTTCCCTCCCCTATTGATCCTGAATTAGCAAAATTCATCACGGAAAACCTGAACTGGGACAACACTAACGGAAGTCCCGTCCACCCAAACAAACTCAAAATTAAAAAACGCCCCGCAAAAGGCTCAGCAAGAGGCCTCCGCTCCAAAAATGTCATTCTCGCCCCTCCTCCGACTTCCTTTTCTATCACCAAGAAAATATCCAAAAATTCGGCGCTCGAGTTTGGCTACGGAATTGTGAATGAACAGTGGGAGAACGTTAAAGGTGAAGTCTCTTTCACAATAGATATTGCAGATATCAAAACACAGACCAAACAACGTTTGTTCCACACAACACTGAATCCAGAGCTAAGAGACATGGACAAACAATGGTTTGCCGAAGAGATTGATTTGGGAGAATATGCCAAACAAAATATGACCATCACCTTCAGCACCTCTTTCAAAAATGCCGACACAAACAATTGCTATTCGGCTTGGGTGAATCCGTTATTCCGGGAAAAACAGAATAAAAAGCTAAAAATTAATGTGATACTGATATCTATGGATACACTCAGAGCCGATCACCTTGGATGTTATGGCTACACGAGGAACACGAGCCCCAATCTGGATGCGATAGCCAGGGAAAGCGTCCTTTTTAAACAAGTTATTTCCCAGGCCCCCTACACAGTCTCATCCCACATGTCGATGCTCACATCCCTCTATCCATCCTTCCACAAAGTCAATCTGATCCAAGAAAGCACCATGAATCCAAAAATCAACACCCTTGCCGAACTCCTCTACAACAACGGGTACCGGACATGGGCCATTGTGGGTGGCGGCCAGGTCAGCTCGGATTATGGATTCTCTGAGGGCTTCGAAACATACATCGAATTCACCTCTCCCCACCGGGATGTTTGGAGAAAAATCCAAGAAACTATCGGCTTTATCGAAAAAGAAAAGGCCAACAATTTTTTTGTTTTTATTCATTCCTATAAACCCCATGCACCTTACAATCCTATCCCTCCGTTCGACACCATGTTCGACCCGGAATATGATGGTCCCGTATCTGGGAGCATCGAGCAGATCGAGGCCATCAACTCAGGTGAGATCGAAGTGACCCCGGATGACATCGCCCACCTTATGGCTCTGTATGACGGGGATATTCGAGAAATGGATGACCAAATCGTGGAGCTGTATGACTACTTAAAAAAAGAAGGTTTGGATCGAAGGACTCTGGTCGTTTTCACCTCTGACCACGGAGAAGAATTCGGAGAGCACGGAAAGGTCGGGGTGCACAGCCATACAGTGTACGACGAACTCCTCCGCGTCCCTTTAATCCTCCGGCTTCCGGATAAATTGCCCCCAGGAACGACCTGGGAAGACCAAGTCCGATCGATAGACATCCTCCCTACCATATTCGACTTGATCGGGATTGATTTGAAAGAGACCCCTATCCAAGGAGAATCCCTTCTTCCTCTCATAAAGAAAAGACAAGAGGGGACGAATAGACATGCCTTTAGCGAGAGATTAGCAGCTGACGGCAATCACTACAGATCTCTGCGCACTCCTCAATTCAAGTACATTATGCAAGACAATAAAAAGAAGGGTATCGTGGACCATTTCTATTATGATCTCACAGATGATCCCCGGGAACAGAACTCGCTCAAACTTTCCCCGGACAAACTTCGAGAGATGTTCAATCAAATTCTTTTCCTAGTCGAAGAGGGAAAAAAAGTGGACACATTTCAACGGGGGAAGAAAATCGACGAAGACACGCTGGAAACCCTTAAAGCACTGGGATATATTAAATGAGACGAGATGGTGCATTCATATTCACTGTCATTGTTTTGATTTTTTTTATGCTGGTCTTGAGCGCTTGTGCACCTTCCGAGAGTCCAAATGTTATCCTTATCACACTCGATACTTATCGTGCCGACTATATGAGCGCTTACAGCGCGGAGCTCGTGTCAACACCGAACCTCGATTTTCTGGCTAAAGAAGGAATTCTCTTCATCAACTGTTTCAGTCCGATCCCCATCACATTTCCCGCCCATTCCGCTCTTTTCTATTCTCAACCACCACACGAACTCAAAATATACAATAATGGAGACACTCTGAGCACTGTTGATCTCAAGTCATTGGCAGAGATCTTCAAGGACAACGGCTACGCTACAGGTGCCTTTGTTTCACTGGGAGTGTTATTGGAACGATATGGATTGAGCAAAGGATTCAAAACGTACAGTGACCAATTTCCCAAAACGCGCTGGTATCTGACAGCAGGGGAGGTCAATTCCCGGGTATTCCCCTGGCTGGGGAAACAGGGAGAAGGGCATTTCTTTGCATGGATCCATTATTCTGACCCGCATGATCCTTACGCACCACCGGATCTCGCCAACGATCTGAAGCTCAGCCTGAATGGCAGCCCTTTCAAAGAGCTTTGTTTGCAAAAAAACCAAGTGGAAGACATCGCCCTCTCCTTGCATAAAGGAGAAAATATCCTCCGTTTGGAAGTGGCAAACGAATTTGTTCAAAAAGAGGATGCTTTCCTGGCCAGATTAGTCCAACTTGAGTTGGTTCCCTCTTCACACGTGGAGGAGACGACTCTCCATTTCGGTCGAGGATGGCACAACACCAATAAGGGAAAGCGGATGATGCATTTCAGGAACAACGCCATTCTGAAGATCCAGAGCCCTAAAGATCAAGAGGGAGTGATCCTGAGGCTTAGGGGCAAGCTGGACATGAGAACAGAAGGAAACAGAGCATTGTACAGACGGGAGGTGGAATATCTTGACCGTGAGATCGGATCTCTGTTCGATGAGCTCAAAAGACTCGATCTTTTTGACAAAACGATCATCGTCGCCGTAGGCGATCACGGGGAAGGGTTGGGCGAATATCTCTCATCAAATGGAGCCCCCCATTTCGGTCATATCCACTATCTATATTCGGTCTATCTCAAGGTGCCGTTGGCCATCTGGAATCCTTCTTCGAAGCGCAAAAACCAGGTCATCTCACGTCCAGCCACCTTGATGGATATCTCTCCGACTGTGCTCGCCCTCATGGATTGGAGTATTCCCTCCCAGATGAGGGGGAGAAACTTGCTGGGTGGAAAAAATGGAGACAACACGCCCAGAGAATTATTCTTCGAGACCTATGCACCTGAAGCCGACTTCAATAGATTTGCCATCCTTGCCTTTCCGCATCATTTGATCTACACGCTGGAGACAAATGTCTATGAACTCTACGATATGTCCAGCGACCCCAAGGAAAAGACAGATCTCTTTTCCATTCAGGAGCAAAATCCCAAAATTAGGGATCTCAAGCAGAGACTGGACATCTATACGCGAACAGCCCTCGCCAACAGATCCGTCCAAAAAAAAGACGAGAAGACTCTCGAGATATTGAAAGCTCTAGGGTACATCAAGTGAAAAATTCATCTTTCATATGGATGATTCACAGAGCAGTTATTTTTTAGAGAGGGAATGATAGATTTTTGATGGAATCCGGAAGAGCAGCCTGTTGAGAAGCCTGAAGACGAATGGGCGTTGTTTTAAGGCGGGAATCTCCAATTCATGCTCGGCAAGATACCTTTGCACGATAGGACATCCCAGGCATTCCAAGCAGTAAGAGCTGAGTTTTCCCCGGCTCAAATAACGCCGAATTTCCTGGACCTCCGGCGAATTCCAAGCTTTCGCATATTCAGGAAAAGAATAACCCACGGGATTTCCATAACAACAGGGAAGGATCCCCCGTCTCAAAATATAGAGATTTTCCCAAGGCTCCCGGCAGAGGGGCATGCCGGATTCACTGATATCACTATCGAATTCTTCACCATTTACACTTTGGCTCTGTTCCATTCGATCTGTATCCTCAAATAGGCTTTTTTTTTCTTTGACCATCGATTCGATCTTTTTTAAAACCGCTGAGTTTCCAAATCCACAGCTTCTTTTCCTCTAAATCGGTCCTCATCACGCGTTCCAAAACTGAACTGATTGGCGACAGGAACGCCATACTTTTTCGAGTAGATCTCGCACTTTTTAAAGATATCCTCCAGTTCCTCGCGCGACAGAAGCTCATTCTTGTAATCGAAGAGATACCCCCCCCTTTCGTGCTCGATTTTGGGTTTATTCAAGACGAGCAAAGGACGCAGGATCAATGCATCGGCTTCGATCTTCTGGCACAAACGGAAATAGTCCTCCAGGTCATCCCTGTTCACCCTCATGGGCATAAAAACCATATGTATCTTGGGGAGATTCCCCTTATTTTTCCTTTCTTGGTTCAAGAGAACGAGGTTGGGGATAATCGATTCCCACCGGTCATTCCTTATCTTGGCATAGGTCTCCTTTGTCGCAGCGTCCAGGGATATATACAGATATATGGGTTTTCCTGCCAGAGCTTTGATCGTTCTTTGTGTGAATGCCTGGCCGTTTGTGGATATTTCCATGATTTTTTTGTGTCTCGTGCAATGCTCCAAGATCTGCTCGAACCTCGGATGTAAAAGCGGTTCACCGATGGAGCAGTTGATGAGGAGGCGAGCTGACCGGAAAAAAGGCCCGTACTCCTCGAAGGTCTTCTCGTCGACGACGGTTTCGATATGCCCTTCTTCTTCCTCCTTCATCCAATCCCAGAGACAGTACACACACGGTGGCTTCATGTTGCATTTGGCAAGAAGATCTATTCCCAGGTTGAGCGGATAGGAGTTCAACGCTGTTTTTCCCTGTTTCCGTTCCTCATAATTCAACATGGCATTTTTGTGGAAAAAGCGGAATTCCTCATGGATCTCGTCCTCATCATGGAACTGGATCGGCGAGACCTTGATGCCCAATTCTCTCGGATCCTCGTTGTGGTATTTTTCTGGGAACACTCTGTTCAACGACAAAACAAGCTCATGCCCGCTGTGTTCCTTCGGAATAGTCGGGATGGAAGGAAGAGGGAAACTGTAGAAATTCCAGCTTTTGATGAGAGGATAAGCCCCAAGCTCCTTGCCATCCAGCTCTATTTGGAGGGCCTGTTTGTAATTGGCGTATTCGGAGAAGGCGTAGACAGAGATGAATTTGTGTGATTGCAACTGGCACGTGGGCAAAAACACGCGGGCCCTTTGTTTCATCCATGCGTAAGGGAAGAATTCATCATGCTCCCATTCATGCCACCCAAAGTCGTAGAGCGAACCCTCCTGGTCGGGCAGAACAACCTTAATATTTTTGAGGAAGATACCCAATTTTCTCGAATCGCCACTGAGATCTGGCGGGAAAACACGGTTCAGCCGCAGTTCTATTTCGAAAGATGTCGAGGAAAAATCGAGAAGGAAATAGTACTTCGTTTCCCCGGGCAGGATCTCTCTCGAGCTGACGGATTTGCCCTCTGATAAAATCGTCAAGACAGGATTCTCGGCGCCTTCATAAGGGTGCCCTGCCTCGATGAGTAAGTATTTCTCTGTATCTTTGGGGAGGTCGGAAAAAAGACATTTCGCCTTTTTCTTCATCCAGCGGGACGCAATACGGTTTGGGTCTTCACTAGGAGTTTCGGGCAAATACCACCCATCCAGGAAGACTCCGACTTCCGAAGGGGTGAGAACCTCGACATCTCTCACCATTATTCCCATGTCTCTGGGATCGCCTTCAACCTGGAACGTGCGGTCCAGTTTGATATCGACGTTGAGATCGCCTGATTCGCTAAAGGCAAATATATATGGGCTGAATGCTGCTTCGACCTCCCGGCTCCCGATCTTCCGGTTGTTCACAAAAACGTCCATGACCGGGATCTTTTTGCCCGGGAAAGAATGGCCCGCCGTGATGCGAAGGAATTGCTTGCCTGGGTTTGGATAGTCTTTAAGAGATACCGCCGCCTCCTTCGACATCCACCTGAACGGGCCCTTGTCATCCCGTTCTTCTACATACCAACCGTCAAGGTACTCTTTGTGTGGGGCTTTCATCGTTTAACCGGAGGCTTATTGTAATTCGCACCTATTCCTTTGTCAATTTTCAGAATTGGCACGGAAGAATCCTTATTTCCGTGATAAAGGCATTAGACGCAAAAAGGAGCGAGTCACTGTCCTTATGAGTCGGATGGTGGTGGGTGGGGGGTCTTCGACGAATATGGACTGAGACGAACTCCTGCTATTATCATTTGACTTGATAGCATCACGGAAATAAGGATGCTTCCAATTGGCACGTAATCATTTCCAAATCCGTGAACGTCTGAACAATATTGCGTTATGGAGTGTCTCAATTGTGTCTAGAAAGAAACCGGGTGCCGGGCTGGACAGCCCTAGCACTTCTTCCTGAAAAAGATAAGCGGAAAATCCGGAAGCGAATCTAAGAAGACTAGGAAATCTCCCTTTGGTGTAGAGTCCATCCTCCGAATGGAGCGGCCAGATTTTGAGTCCATTCCCCGAACGGACCGTTTGGGAAACGATCCCTACGAATTGAGCATATGGATGGCCTCGCCTTTGGCATTCATGGCCGACTCCATGACAGCTTCGGATAATGTTGGATGAATATGTATGGACGAGGCAACATCTCTGAGAGTGAGTTTCAGTTTCACGGCGAGCGTCAATTCTGCAATGAATTCACTCGCATTAGGAGCAAGGATCTGTGCGCCGATGATCCTGTCCTTGTCATCCGCCACAACCTTAACGGAGCCCTCCAGCTTTCCCATCGTCATCGCTCTGCCGGAAGCTTGTAAGGAAAACACTCCAACCTGCGTTTTTATTCCTCGGTCTTCCGCCTCTTCCTCGGTGATTCCGACACAAGAAAATTCCGGATCCGTAAAGACAGCCATGGGAAGGGCGTTGTTATTTATCACATTATTCGCCCCCAGGGCATTCTCAACAGCAAAAATGCCTTCGTGCGAGGCTTTGTGGGCAAGGAGTTTTCCACCGATGAGATCCCCTATGGCATAAATCCCAGGAATGTCTGTCTCAAGATAATCATTCACCTTTACGAAGCCAGCCTTATCCTGGGTGAACACGCCTCCTCCCCCCTCGCATATCTCCGCATTGGGCGCTCGGCCCGTGGCGAAAAGCACCATTTCCCCCTCAAAAGTGAAGGGCTTATTGGTCTTCAAACAGACTCCTCTCAAGGTGACTTGCCCGGTGCGGACATCGCTCTTCTCTATCTTCATGTCTGTATAGATATCCATGCCTTGTTTTTTGAGGATTCGTTGCAGCCGCCTGGCCATTTGTGAATCTATACCCGGAAGAATGGTGGAAAGGATCTCCAGGACAACAATTTCTGTCCCCAACCTTTGAAAAATGGTGCCGATCTCAAGACCAATAGCCCCTGCACCGATAATTAACATTTTTTTCGGGACCTTACCCAACCCGAGGGCCAGTTTGCTATCGATCACCTCCGTGCCGTTTCCTTGTAAAAATGGAAGCTCCTTCGGCCGACTTCCGGTGGCCAGGATGATCTTTTCCGCTTCGATAACACTCTCCCCTTCTTCTGTGTCGATGCGTATCTGTCTTTCATTCCGCAAAGAGGCTACTCCCCGGATGACGTGAACGCCGTTCTGTTTCAGTAAAAACTCTATTCCTTTCACCAACCTCTGGACAACAGCATCCTTTTCCTTTTGCATGTGCTGCCAGTTGCATGAGAGTTCGGTTCTGGGACCGTCAATGTTTGTGTTTTCTCTGACATCTTTAAATAGCTTGGTCTGTTGGAGAAGATACTTAGTGGGTATACATCCCCAATTCATGCACGTCCCGCCAATCTTCTCTTTCTCGATCAGGACGAGCTTCTTTTTGCACTGTGCGCCTCTGAGTGCCGCCACATATCCGCCCGGCCCACCCCCAACCACTGCAATGTCATACTTGTCTACCATATTTTTTTACCTTATATTTTTTTCTGTATTATACATGTTCCTTATGTCCTTGGAAATATGCCATTACTCCCATTTTATTGTTGACAGCAAGTCGTGAAAAGTAAAAAATATGGGACGCACGAATAGAAGGAACATCCACTGAATACCCTGCGATACCGAAAGCCATTTTCTCCTTTGACCCTTTCTATATTCCTGTTCGTTATTTTCTTCGGATATAAAGCACGGGCAGATGAATGGGGAGCCATCCGGGGAAAAATTCTATCGATTGGCTTCGATGTCATCGCCGATGCCACTGTCCGCATCTCAGGAATGGACCAGTCTTTTGAGAAAACGCTCATCAGCGATCCAGAAGGCGTTTTTAACATTGTTGGACTCCCTGCCGGCTTTTACACTGTCCGATTCGAAAAACTGGGTTACAAAACCTCCGAACTAGTGGATGTCTTTGTCCTCCCCTCTCAATCTCTGTACATCAAAGTCCATCTCACCAAAGAAGACAGAGAAGGTGTGTCCTCTGCAGAAGTCATACGCACCGATTTTAATCAATGTTTGCAGCAAACCGTACTCGACATCTTCCACATCCATATTCTTCCTTCAGCACACAATCTCTGGTCGCTAGTGGAAAATCAGGATCTCTCTGCTACGACCAACCACATCGATGTCGGAGGCTTGTGGAGCAATATCCCTGCTGTTTTGAGTGCTAGAGGGGGTGGTTCCTGGACACAGACAGCCTATTTGTTGAACGGCTTCGATGTGACGGATCCCTATTGGACAGGATTGCCTTTGTTTTTCCCCGATTATTACGCCTTGCGCTACACTCAACTCATCAATGCCGCTCTTCCAGCCTACGCTCTTTCGCCGGGCGGATACGTCAACCTCATTACCCAGGAAGAGCGCTCATTCACCCATGGAGGAGTTTCGGTATTCTATATCCAGCGATCCTTACAGAGTTCAAACATCACTCCGAATTTGCAAGAAGAAGGAATTTCTGAAGCCAATACCTTTGACTATTTTCTTGACGGCAACGTTCACATAACCGGACCTTTGATAAAAGATAAACTCTCCTTCTTCGCTTCTGTGACGGCTAATGATCTTTCGCGGGATATGGCCGAATTTGATGAAATGGATAAATCGTCTCTATTGTCAGGACTTGCCAGCCTGCGTTATGATTTTTCCCAGAGTTTCCTGAAGCTGCTCTGGACAGGTCAGAGAATCTCCTATGACTCTTTTGGCGCAGACAGAGGAGTCCCCTTTTCAGTCACCACCGATCGCCGGGACACCTATGACACGTTCCAGGCGCTCTGGACCGGATGGATCCAGAAGAATCACGTCCTCAGAGCAGGTCTCAATTACACATCCGGACACATACGATCCGATTTCCAGGATGACATCACGGGGCCATACGGAGAAGAAAAATTCCGAAAAACACCAACTGGGGCCGCTCCCCTGGCTTACGATGACACAAGGAAATCTTTCGCCCTTCTTTTAAGAGGCGATTCCTTTCTGGGGGACTTATTCCTTGGTGACCACAGACTCCAATATGGCTTGCAACTGCAAAAATCCCAATCTTCCTCTTCAAAAACCATCTACGAAAACCTGCATCTTTTTTTCTACGACGGGAATCCTCTTGAAGTCGTCAAGTACAACACCCCTGTTGACCATGAAGAATCCTCGCTACAAATTAATTTTTATGTCCAGGACAGTCTGACTTTTTCCAGCCTTCTCTCGTTATACTTCGGACTGAACTTCGATTACAGCAAAGGGTGGGTTCCTGGAAACGTAGAGGATCCCTCTCGGCTGGACATTCCCATTGAGGATAATCGCATCCAGTGGTTCAACATTTCTCCCCGAATAGGCATCATCATACCTCTGTCAGCTTCGAAACGGTCCGCTTTGAAGCTGTCTCTTTCCCGATACTATTTCCGCTTGCCCCTAAACTATCTCACTTATGGCAATCCAAGAGCTCTTGGAGGTCTTGCTTATGCTTGGAACGACAGGAATAGAGACAACCAGTTTCAAGAGAACGAAACAGGAAAACTCCTCAGGCGTGATGGGCCCCTCTATGCACGTATTGATGCTGACCTCAAAAGGCCTTACACTGATGAATACGCCATCGTCTTCACTTCCGCTTTCGGGTCCGATTGGCATATCTCCCTGGGGGGATTTTACCGCGGCACCAGAAACCTCATCAATACCTTGAATATCGGAGTCCCTTTTTCTGCATATGACCCAAGGTATGTTCTGGACCTTGGCGACGATGATATCCGCTTTACCGAGGATGACCAGATATTCACTGTCTATGACCAGAGGAATGAGTCACTCGGGCAAGATTTTTTCCTCCTTACAAACCATTCTGAAGACCCCAAGACAAGCCATTACTTTGGAGTAGACCTGAATCTGGTCAAGAGATTCAGTGCCAATTTCGCATTTTTCCTCTCGATGACTGCAACACAGGCAGAAGGGACCACCAACCCAGGAAACACGGAGTGGGAGAACGACGACGGCCTCCTCGGGACACTCTATGATAATCCCAATACACTGATCAACGCTAAGGGGCGTCTCCGCTTCGACAGGGCCTACACCATCCGGTTGGGATTGAACTATATGGCTCCTTTTGGCATTAATCTCGGTTGTATCATCAAGTACTATGACGGTCAGCCTTTTTCCAGAAAGATTATCGTCGAGAACTTGAACCAAGGTCCGTTTTATATCCAGGCCCACTCGCGCGGTGCTGTCCGCTACGAGTTCAACCTCACGGTGGACCTCCGTGTTGAGAAAGCCTTCCGTATTGGAACTTCCAAACTGAGATTCATGATCGACGGATTCAACATGCTCAACAGCGGGCTCGCTACGGCAGAAAATCCATGGACAGGCCCTGAGTTCAAGCTTCGTTATGCCACAGAGATCCAGTCTCCAAGGGTCTTTCGTTTAGGTTTGGCTTACGAATTCTGAATCCCAGAGATGCGTGAAAGACTATCATATAATAAAGCCGCTGAAGGAGTGGACTTGGGCTTTTCTTGACATCAAAGGCACATTATGTTACCAAATCTTGTTCTGTATCAATGACAAGCGTGGAGGCCACGCTCTTTCTAAAAGTCATGGTGTTGACAGAAAGAATCCCCAAAAGGGTCCTTTGGGAGGTATGAAGAACACAAGAATCATACTCATGCTTCTTTTCCTTGGATTGGGTATTGGACTCCATTCCTTTCCGAAACCACAGCCGTACTCTGACCAAGAATGTCTGACCTGTCACGCTAAAATTAACCTTGCCCAGGTGCTTGGAGACGGTTCCGTCCGATCTCTATTCGTGGATCCCGAGAAATGGTCACAGGATGTGCATCAAAAAGGGCACCTCTCCTGCGTGGACTGTCACACTGCAGCCAATCCCTATGTGCATTTTCGCGAAGGTTTTCTCGATGTCGACTGCGCCAAATGCCACCCCGAACAAGCCGAAGAATACCTCAAGAATGTCCATTATGAATTTACGCCCATATCTCCAGATAAGGAGCTTCCTCTTTGTTATGACTGCCACACCAAACATCATATCCTGCGTCACGACGATCCGTCCGCATCCATAAACAAAAAAAACATCGAAGCCACTTGCGGAGAATGCCATCCGGAAGTGATGGTCAAAAGTATTCTCAAAGGCGCTTCTTTAGGAAAAATCTCGGGTCATCGAAAGGGTGATATTTCAGAAAAATTCGACATGGCCACTTGTATCAAATGTCATAATCCAGCGCATGGAACCAATACGGTTTACCAAGACTTCTGCACGCGCTGCCATAATCCGGAAAAAACAGCGGACATCGCACTAGGCCCCACTCACTTGAATTCGGCCAAGTGGATGGGATTCAACACCGCAGGAGATAGCTTATCTCTCCTTCTTATTCTGGGGACTTTTGTCTTCCTAGGCTACAAATCTCGGAAAACCTTTGCAGGGAAATTGAGAGATTGGCACGACTCCATGAAAATCGAGAAGGAACCGAGGCAAGGCGACAAGGAAGAGGCGAATCGGGATAACATCCATGAAGGAGACGAGATCAAAGAGGAAAAAGAAGGAGACGCAGAAAGAGAAGAAAAAAAGGCGGAAGAAAAAGGAAGCGAACTCGATAGCGCTGCTAACACAGAGCACAAACAAGAAAACGATGAGCACTAAATTGAAGAAATATGGGATGCTTTTTGACCTCAGGAAGTGTATCGGCTGCAACACATGTGCCATCGTGTGCAAGAGTGAAAACGATGTCCCCCTCAGTGTTTGGCGATCTTGGGTCAAAAAGGTAGAAAAGGGGCTGTATCCCCATGTGGCAGAAGTTGCTCTACCTATCGTGTGTAACAACTGTGAGAATCCGATCTGTGTCACAGTCTGTCCTGTCAATGCAGGGATCAAACGCGCTGACGGCATTGTGTATATCGATCCGCACCGGTGCATAGGCTGTCGCTATTGCATGGCATCCTGCCCCTACGGAGTGAGGTATATCAATCCTCGGAAAAAGATCGCAGAGAAGTGTTATTGGTGCCATCACAGAGTCGATGCAGGCCTTCTGCCAGCATGCGTTTCTGCCTGTCCCACCGGCGCCATCCTGTTCGGCGATCTGAACGATCCCGAGAGTGAGATCACTCGGGCGATTGCCAAAAATGCCGTTCAGGTCATCAAACCCGAAATGGGAACGCAACCCCAGACATATTACATCGGCTTGGATATCGAAGCCGTAGAGGCGGTGAAGAAAGAGGAGTGATGGAGATACAGGTCCTTTACAACATCAATCACCAGGAGGCTTTTGGCCTTTTTATAGCGATTTATTTCTACCTCACCGGCTTGAGCGCCGGCTCTTTCATACTCTCTACCCTGTCTTATGGCTTCGGCATGGAGCAGTACAAACCTCTGGGAAAAGTGGGCGTTGTTCTCGCTACGGTCCTTTTGGTGATCGCTCCTTTCTTCCTGCTCTTCCATATCGGAGCCCCATACAGAGCCTGGCATCTTTTTGTCTATCTTAACTGGTCCTCACCGATAACCTGGGGTTCTTTTTTACTGGTGCTTTATCCCATTAACTGCATCATCTACGGCTTTTTTATGTTCAAGAACAATCTCAAGCTCACTCGGCTGTTTGGCTTCATCGGCATTCCTCTGGCTATTTCTGTCCATGGATACACGGGATTCATCCTGGCCTTCGGGAAAGCCAGAGCTCTTTGGAATACAGCCTTAATGCCCATTCTTTTCCTTGCATCAGCCATCGTGTCTGGGATAGCCCTAATGATCCTTGTCTGTATCATCAAAGGCCGTTATTTTTCCAAGGAAAAAAAGATCGACCGGTCATTGATATTCAACCTGGCTCGACTGCTGGCATGGATGATCGTCTTTGATCTATTCCTGGTTGTGAGCGATCTTCTCGTCTTGTCTATCTCTCACTCGGATGCGCAGGCCGTTTATCAGCTTCTTCTCGGAGGAAATTTCAGCATTCTTTTCATAATCGTGGAGAATGTATTGGGCAAGATCATCCCGTTCATTCTCCTTGTCGTCCCCAGGTTCAGGACAATGTTCACCGTTACCGTGGCCTCCATCTTGGTGGTCATCGGCATCTTTGTCATGAGATATGTTGTTGTTTTAGCTGGCGAATTTCTTCCTCTGTTATAGATAAAAAAATGCTGCGAAAAAGGTACTCACGGCGACGGTTCATGAGAACCGGAATCACATGGACTATGGGTTTATCGGCCGGGCATCACCTCATGTCCGGACCAAACAAACAGAAAATGGATGCGGTCTCTCGCACATCGCTCAAATCCCTGGCATCGATCCCGACCACATGTACACAGTGCGCTGCTGGATGTGGAGTTCTGGCCTACTTAAACGGCAGCGAGCTCGTCCAGGTTCTGGGAAATCCTGAGCATCCGATCAATCATGGAGGAATCTGTGCCAGAGGAGTCGCGGGGATAAACCTTGCCAACGATCCCGAACGATTGCTATATCCCTTGAAAAGAATCGGTCCCAGAAATGACGGCCCCTGGACACGCATCACCTGGGATGAAGTGTACACTGTCTTGAGCCGCCGGGTCAAAGAATCCAACCGAGAAAACCGGGCCAATGAATGTGTTTGGGACATTGGCGAAAGCGATCCCCTTCTCAGCCGTTTTATGACCGCTATGGGATCACACAACATCATCGATAGAAATCTCCTTAAGAATAGAAATCGAGATCTTGCCTTGCGCTCCATGACAACCCATACCTCTCTCCTCGAAGATGTGGGACAGAGTCGGACTATCTTAAACTTTGGAGCCAATCCCTATGCAAATCACGAACGTTTTCTGCCCATAAGCCGACAGCTCGTAGATGCCCGCATCAATAAAGGCGCAAGGCTCATCACCTTTGATGTCAGGATGTCGGAAACCGCCGCACAGAGCGACGAATGGCTTCCCATTCGGCCGGGAACAGACGCCCTGGTCGCTTTGGCGATGGCACGTGTCATCCTGGAAAAGAATCTCGCCGATAACACATTTATCCGTTCAAGGACAAACGTCTCCATAGATCAGCTGAGCCGTCATCTTGCTCCATATTCACCGGAAGTCGCGGAGCGGGAAAGTGGTGTGAAAGCTGCGGTGATCGAGAGACTTGCTGTAGCATTTGCATCTCAGAAACCCTCTGTGGCCATATTTGGAGGGGGTATCTGCGATCACGAAAACGGAACTCAAAACGTCAGGTGTATCTCACTCCTCAATTGGATCACAGGGAATTTGGGAAAAGAAGGGGGTGTCCTTGTTCCCTCTGCGCCAGGACCTCTTTCGAATAACTCATGGAACGAACAAAACTTTTCGAGGAAAACAGAAGACGGGAGTGTGACCTTTTCCGACCTCTTCGGAAAACAACTCAAGGTGAATACCTATATTGCATACAAGGCCAATCCTGCTTACTCAGAGCCAGACAACACAAAAGCAACGCGTTTTCTTATGGACCAAAACAATGTGCCCTTTCTTGTCGTGATCGACACTCACTTCACAGAAACAGCCAAACTTGCTGACCTCGTTCTCCCTGCAGCTTCCTATCTTGAAGGATGGGGAGTGGAGATCAGATCTCTCATCGATGGGAGGCATGTCCTTAATCTCAGACAGCCGGTTGTCTCACTCCTGAGCAGCGCCCAAACTCTACGTTTACCTGACTTTGAACCAGGAAAACTTCTCGAACCTTCCTTTCGTCCCAGAGGCGAAGCCAAGGAAATCGGAAACGTGTGTCTAGAGCTTGCCCGAAGAGTGGGAGAAGACATAAAACATCATTTGCCTTTTAAAGACACAAAAGATTTTATCACACACCTTGTCACATCCCTTCCCGATTGTGATTTCAACACCTTAAAAACGAAGGGCTACTGGATGGACAGACCCTCTAAAACCGACTCCCGAATACCACAGATGAATAAGTCAAATGGCACATTGAACAGTGTCTCGATCTATTCTCAATCCCTTGAAGATAAATTCGGTGGTTCATTGCCTTCCTATGTTCCACTCAAGTCACTCAAGGGGTTAAAACCCCATGAGTTCATCCTTACGACGTACAAATCAAACCTCTGGGCTAGAGGAGCAGCGAACAGCAAGTGGGCACGGGAAATATTTCACGAAAACTGCCTGTGGATCAATCATCAGGCAGCGGAAAAACTCGGTGTCGCTAACGGAGAGAGAGTGCGTGTCGTTTCGTCTCTGGGAGCGCTTGAGGTCCGCGTGTGTACCACCGGGCGCATCCATCCCCAATCACTGGCTCTTGCGGAAGGGTTGGGGCATGATGCCATCGGGAATGTTGCCAAAGCCAGACGTTTCAAGAGTTCTGATCTGGACACAACTCTCATCTGGTGGACGAAAGCTGGCCATGGCGTAAATCCCTTTAGTATCATCGAAAACGAAAGGGACCCCTTTGGGGGCGGTTATGCCCTCAAGGATACAGTCGTCCGTATAGAAAAGATATAAAATCGCGAGGTTTTGGAAAACTAGGAGTATGAAAGACATGACAAAAAAGTTCATACCCATAACGCTTGTTCTGGTTTTCGTTTGCGGTCTAAGCGCTGCAACCATGACGATGATCGAAGGCTCTCAGGGAAGCATCAAAAGATTGACCCACTCGGGGAATGACGTGGCCAAGTACCCCAGTATGAGCAACGATGGCCGAAAAATCATATACACTCTAGAGCTCAAGGAAAGTGAAGAGCAAGCCAAAGCTATCCTTTTTATGGACTTGGACGATGGCCAGACAAAGGAGCTATTTCGCGACGGGACGATAAAGGCACCAGCTCCTTATGACAAATACGACTTGTGCGTCGGATCAAAGCCTCCGTTGCTGAACGCAAACGGAAAAGTCGCAGTGTTTACCATGAGTATAGGTGAACCCATAAACCTCGAGGATCATTATTTGGCGGTGATATCTACGGAGAAAACAAGACTCTGGATGACGTCCTTCCCCATCTCGAAATTGGAAGGTAAAGACATAAAATCGCTGGAGTTTAAGGGGGGCGATTGGGAGAGAGTGGCCAATTATGCCATCAGTGCAGATGGGAACAGGATCGCGTGCCTTGTCAAAGGGCACTTGGGCCCCAGGAGATACGGAAGCGCGAGTGGCATCATACTCCTGGATATTCCTGGACAAAAACAGTCCACTCTTCTCGCACCGGACTTCAAAGACAACGAATGGATCTGGACCTCATTCCCCCGGAGGCCCGCCGCAGGGGGAGCTTGGGCGTTTTGTATGAGCGGAGACGGCGAAAAGATTCTCTTTGGAGCTCAATTCTCTGAAAACCCGAATGATTATGACCTTTTTATTGCTGAATGGACGAATCGAAACATTCAACGATTGACGGATTTTGCGGACCGGTGGTTCAGTCTTGCCGACATAAGCCAAAACGGAGAGGCGATCGTTTTCTTCTATTCAGGGCAAAAAAAGGAAGGCATCGGAACTTACCGAGTTCAGAGTGATGGGACCGGACTCACTTACATCGAATCTCAAACAGTGCCAAAAATAGATTTTTTTGACCTGTCAGGAGACGGACGATTTCTCCTGTACAAAAATATCTATCAAGGAATAAGGCTTGATCTCATATCAGGCCAAGAAACTCTCGCATATTCAGAGAAGACAGACGGTTATATCACAGGTCTGATGCCCATGGATTTCCCCAATTATCCATCGTTTTGGATGCCCCATATCATGAATTTCTCAGGGGATAGAATTCTGCTCGTTGGCCCCCCTCCAGGTAAAGAAAGTCCGGAAATATACCTCTTATCACTCGATGAAAGATAAAATGCCCCTAACAAAGTACAGAAAACGATTTTGGGTGGTTGTCTCCCTCGGAATTACCGTGGTCCTTCTCACAAGTGTGGGACTTGGTATTTATCTTGTCCGTATCTCTGCCACGAGTGACCGCGTGTGTCTCCAATGCCATCCGAAGCTTTTTGCACGCTGGCAAGAATCCAAGGGTCATCCTGCAGCGACAACGTCATGCCATGAATGCCACTCCAAAGGTCGAAAAATCATTCCCCCGGATTGGAACATAACCAGGCACTTGCGCGACCAAATCGCCCCTCCAGAATATTTGGCCGATGACCTATTGACATCGCAACGCTGCCTGGATTGTCATACCGATGTGCTTGATCTTGGTTATGAAGTCAAAAAGAAAGTCATAAAATTCACACATCGCATTCACATCGATGAGGGGCTGGCGTGTGTGGATTGCCACCGAAATGCTGGACACTCATACCAAACGGGGGGCACCAACCGGCCTTCCATCGAAGAATGCCGAGACTGTCATATCAAGGAATTCACAGGCCCCCCGAAGTCCCAGAAGTGCTTGAGCTGTCACGATGTGATACTGACTCCAGGAAAGACTTGGTACCTACAAAGGCCATAGGCGATGCACGTAAGGTTTGAGCTAGCAGGATTGCAAAAAAAGGATTCAAAGGAGTTTAGGAGAGAAAAGAAACGACTGGGAATACGGATGCTTTGAGATGATCAAGACACTCGATTTTTTCTTTATTCTCTGTCTCCTTGTAACACTTTTCTGGGGAATAAACAGGCGTTTCCGGTTGTGGCATACGGGAGTGGAAGACAACCGCTCCGACAAAATGGGATTCCGTCTAAAATCTCTATTCTCAGAAGTCATATTTCACCGTTCTATTCTTCGAGATACCTATCCAGGGACTTTGCATCTTTTCATATTCTTCGGTTTTTTCATTCCTCTAGCCGTGATTTTTATCGTCCAGTTCATGTTCACTCTCCCCCAACCCATTGCCCGCCTTTTTTCATTCTTACTGGATATTGTCGGGTTTGCTGCATTCATCTCTCTCTGTCTAGTCCTCTACCGCCGCTATGTCACACGTCCATCACGGTTATCAAACAAACCTGAGGACCTGGTTGTTGTCCTTTTGCTCCTTTGCGTTATTCTGACTGGTTTCCTTGTCGAGAGCTTGCGCCTTTCTATCATCGGAAAGGATACGCAAGTTTGGGCACCCATCGGTCATGTATTGGCTTCTTTGTGGAACACAACGGGCCTGGATAATCAAGTCAAAAGCACATTGACCGCGCTCTTTTTCAGAATACATTTTTTTCTTGTCCTCGCCACGATCGCTACTATGCCCTTCTCCAAGCTTTTCCACTTGATCTCTTCACCGTTGAATATCCTTTACCGCTCCCTTGAACCGAAGGGCGCTTTGAGCCACATGGATCTCGAAGATGAGGCGGCTGAAAGCTTTGGGATCAGTACGATCGCAGAATTCTCATGGAAACATCTCCTGGACCTTGATGCCTGCACACAATGCGGAAGGTGCCAGGACCACTGCCCCGCTTTTCTCACCGACAAACCCCTATCTCCGAAAGTGTTGATCAATGATCTCAAGAATCACATGCACCTCCAGATCCCTCAACAGTTCAAGCAAAAAGCAAAAAAAAGGGAGGCCCCAGAAAGTTCGCCTCTTGTTGGGACTGTCATTGCCGAAGATGTCCTGTGGGCATGCACGACCTGCCGATCGTGCATGGAGCACTGCCCCGTATATGTGGAACATGTGGATAAGATCGTCGACGTGAGACGGTATCAAGTGCTGATGGAAAGTAAGTTTCCAGATGAGCTCACTGCGGCTTTCCGCGGATTGGAAAAAAATTCAAATCCCTGGGGTCTTGGGTTCGATGCGCGTGCCGACTGGGTGGGAGAAATGAAGGTCCCCATTCTATCAGAGGTCGGCAGTAAGGCAATAGAATATCTGTTCTTTGTGGGATGTATCCGCTCCTACGATGACCGCAATAAAAAAGCCTCGCTGGCTATGATCAAAATCCTCAACCACCTGGGTGTCAAGTTCGCTATTCTGGGGATGGAGGAAGGATGTTGCGGGGATCCAGCTCGACGGGTCGGAAACGAGTATCTCTACCAGATCCTTGCGCAGACTAATATCGAGACATTCCAGCGATACAACATCCAAAAAATCCTGACGACCTGTCCGCACTGTTATAACATGCTCAAGAACGAGTACCCTCAATTGGGTTTTTCAAGCGAAGTCGTCCACCACACAACCTTTCTGTGGGAAAGCTTGAAAAAGGGTCAACTCAATCTTAAAGAAAACCGGGCCGGGACAATCACCTATCATGATCCCTGTTACCTTGGCAGGTACAGTGATATATACGAGCCGCCGAGGCACATCCTTCGATCCATCCCCTCTCTGGATGTCCAGGAGATGAAACGTTCAAGGGGTGATTCCTTGTGCTGTGGCGCGGGGGGCGGTTGGATGTGGATGGATGAGAAGATAGGGAAAAGGATCAACATCGAGCGCCTCGAAGATGCCCTCGCCACTCATTGCAAAGGCGTGGCAACAGCATGCCCGTTCTGTGTCACGATGTTCAACGATGCGATCAAAGACAAAGGGCTGGAGGACGATTTCAAGATTTGGGATATCGCTGAGATCATTGCTGATTCCATCGCTGATGCCGATTAGAGGAGGATCTCGCGAATGGCAGCGATAGCCCGTTCCACATCCTCGTCATCAACATCCTTGTGCGTCACGAAACGGATATCCTTTGCAGGAGTGACTAAAGCGAGCACGCCCCTTTCCTCAAGTTTGGCAATGAATTCATCGGCCGACATGCCGGGATGATCGAATCCAAAAATAATGATATCCGTCTCAACATGTTCAACGTTGAGATCAATTCCCGGCAGATCATATATTCCATGGGCAAGCTTTTTCGCGCGTTCGTGATCCTCACCTAAACGAGACACCATTTCATCCAGAGCCACGATCCCTGCTGCTGCTAAAATTCCAACTTGTCTCATCCCCCCGCCAAGAGCTTTTCTAACCCTGCGTGCCTGGTCGATAAAATCCTGAGGCCCGACAAGAACAGACCCGACGGGAGCTGACAGCCCCTTTGAAAGACAGAACATGATCGAATCCCCGATAGAGGCATACTCATAAACGGGGATACCCGACGCTTGACTGGCGTTGAACACTCTAGCCCCATCATAATGGATCTTGACATCATGTCTGTCCGCCACGTCTCGAATGGACTTCAAGTTCTCTATAGGCACGACTGCGCCTCCCCACCCATTGTGTGTGTTTTCTACACAGATGAGCGAGGTCCGGGGAAGGTGAACAGACGGTATCTTGATATTGCGCTCCACTTCCGAGGGGTCCATAGCGCCTCTTTGGGACTGTAAGGGCCTCGGATTTATTCTGGATACAAAGGTGATGCTCGTCGATTCCATGTTATATATATGGGCTTTGGCCTCTAGGATGACTTCATCCAATTCACGTGTCCAGACTTTCACCGCGATGGAGTTCCCCATTGTCCCAGAGGGAACGTAGAGGGCCGCCTCCTTCCGCATCATGACCGCTGCCTTGGATTCCAACTCCTGGACCGTGGGGTCATCACCCAAAACATCGTCTCCGACTATGGCTTCTGCCATGGCTTTTCTCATCTTTGCAGTAGGACGTGTCACTGTGTCGCTCCTGAAATCTGAGGTTTTATGCATCTCTCTTACCTCCTCATGGACATGGGAAGGCACATTATAATTAAATTGCACCAAGTGGGCAAATGCTTTCACGGAAACGTAAGCAACTTTAATTCCATGATAAAGGCATTAGACGTAAACAAGAGCGAGTCACTGTCCTTATGAGTCGGATGCTGGTGGGTGGGGGGGTCTTCGACGAATATGGACTGTGACGAGCTCCTCTATTATCATTTGACTTGAGAGCATCACGAAAAAAAGGATGCTTCCCAGGGAAACGTAGGCACATTCACAATCGTAAGAAACGACGTCGGAATGCCCCAATAGATGATTACAAACGTCACTCAATACGGGTGTGGAAATGTGTCCGGGGAACTTTTTTAATGTTTACTTGGTTATAAAACTGTGGTATTTATATTTGTTGAACTTGAGTTACCGAATCGAGGTGGCCACAGCAGTTAGTGACCCGGTATTAGAGACTGCTCCCTTGGCCGCACATGTCGGATTTATCGGGTCATACTCAATTGTTTATAAATAATGACAATCAACAGAGCTTTTAAATACAGCGTTTTTGCACTCTCAGCACTCATTCTCTTCTTCCTTAGCGCTCTCGTCTCCTATCAAACAACTCTCAAAGGGGAAATGGTCACCATCCCCGACCTCACAGACAGAACTTTAGATGAAGCCAGAGAGATCTTAGCGAATAAGAAACTCTCCGTGATCAAAAGCGGGATAGCGCTCCATGAAAGCATAGAAAAAGACAGGATCATCCAGCAGGATCCGCTATCGGGGTCGAAGATCAAGATCAATAATGTTGTGAAAGTCGTTCTGAGTGCAGGGAAAGAAAAGGTCATCGTGCCCCGTTTCGTCGGACGGACTCTTCAATCCATAAATCCATCGCTCCTCAAGGCCGGATTGATGAAAGGGAAAATTTCGCATGTCCACACATCCGCTTATGCTGCGGGAAAGATCATCTCCCAGTATCCGGCTGAAAACGAGGAAGTAGCCCGCGGCTCACAGATCAGCTTTCTCGTGAGTCAAGGAGAGAGAGAAAAAAAATTCTTGATGCCCGATTTGATCGGAAAACGCTCTTCCGTGGTTATCAAAAAATTGAAACAAATGGAATTCAACATCGGGCAGATCCGCTACTCCTACTACCCGGGTTTGGATTCAGGGATCATCATCAACCAATACCCTGAACCTGGTTCCCGGATCCAAAAAAGAAATCTCATCACCATGGAGGTTAGCAAATAATGATCCAAATCGCTCCGTCGATCCTTTCCGCTGATTTTACAAGAATCGCAGACGCCGTGAAGATGGCCGAAGATGCCGGGGCAGATCTCATCCACGTGGATGTCATGGATGGCCACTTTGTGCCCAACCTCACCTTCGGTCCACAGGTGGTCGCTGCTCTGAAAGGCAAAACAACTCTCCCTCTGGATGTCCATCTCATGGTTGAAGATCCAGGCTTATTCATTCCCCTCTTTCAGGAAGCAGGCGCGGACTGGATATCGATCCAAATCGAGGCTTCCGTCCACCTCCAAAAGCACATCCAGCGCATCAAAGATAAAGGCCAGCGGGCAGGTCTTGCGCTCAATCCAGCCACCCCCATCCATTTCATGAACGAAATCATCCAGGAGCTCGACTTCGTTCTCCTAATGACAGTCAACCCGGGCTGGGGAGGCCAGGAATTCATCGAATTTTGTCACAAAAAGATAGCCAATTTGAAGAATTGGCTCACAGGGCAGAAGCTGGAAATCCCGATAGAAGTCGACGGCGGGATCAAAATGAACAATTTGGAAGAAGTCGTCCACGATGGGGCTGACATCATCGTCATGGGCTCTGGAATTTACAAAGAGGCAAATCCTCTGGAAGTCATCAAGACTGCGAAAGCTCTGGCGCGAAAGTGCGAAGAATCATGAATTGTCTAGTCACAGGTGCAGCCGGATTCATCGGGTCCCATCTGTCTCAACGGCTTATCCAAGAGGGATTTTCGGTTCTTGGCATCGACAGTCTTACCGATTATTATCCCAAATGGATCAAGGAAAAAAATCTCTCTCCCCTGAAGAAAGAGAACAATTTTTCCTTCCTCGAGGAAGACATCAACACTCTCGACCTGAGCCGACTTCTGCAAAAAACTGATTACGTATTTCACCTCGCGGCCCAAGCTGGGGTGAGAGCAAGCTGGGGACAGAATTTTTGCGAATATATCCGCAACAACATCGAGGCTACCCAGAGACTCCTTGAAGAATCGAAGGATCTGCCCCTAAAAAAATTTATTTACGCCTCTTCCTCTTCGGTTTATGGGTATTGTCCTGAACTCCCTATGTCAGAAACAAGTCCTCTCCACCCCTATTCTCCCTATGGAGTCACCAAGCTCGCTGCAGAAAACCTATGCTATCTTTACTTCAAAAACTACTGTGTCCCCACCGTATCTTTACGTTTTTTCACAGTCTATGGACCAGGACAACGTCCAGACATGGCATTTCATAAATTTTTCAAATCTGCAATAGACAACAAGCCCATCACTGTTTTTGGTACAGGAAAACAAACAAGAGATTTCACCTATATCGATGATATCATAGACGCTATTTTTTCCTGTATCGAGCATGGTCCAACAGGAGAAACCTACAACCTGGGCGGAGGGAGCAGAAAAATATTGGAGGATCTCTTCCCTCTTTTCGAAGAGATCTGTGCAAAAAAAAATCGTATCAAATGGGAAGAACAACAAAAGGGAGACGTCCTTCATACATTGGCGGATATCCAGAAAGCGAGGAAAAATCTGGGGTACAACCCACAGACACGGATCGATGAGGGACTGCGCGAAGAATGGAAGTGGGTTAAAAATCTCTATTCTCCCTAAGGAAATAGGATTATGCTATTGAAAAACAACACATTCAGATTTGGAAAAATCATACCCTATGGGATTCTCATCCTGTGTATCCTCTTTTCAGTGAGCTGCAAAAAAAACGAGGTAGCGATCGATCCTGAGATCGCTTCGAACGATGAGCTTCTCTTCAATTTGGGAATGGAATCCATCGAAAAAGACCCCGAAAAAGGGCGGCTTTACCTGCGACAAGTCATCGACTCCTTTCCAAAGAGTTTTTATGCACAGAGAGCCAAATTGGCTATTGCCGATTCGTATTATGAAAAGGGAGACGAGGGAAGCATGATCATCGCAGCCTCTGAATACAGAGAATTCATTTCTCTGTTTCCTCTCAGTCCCTCTGCATCTTATGCCCAATACCAGATCGGAATGACATTCTACAAAAAGGCCTTGAAGCCCGGCCGGGACCAGACCAAAACAGAACAGGCATTGGCCGAATTCAAGAAAGTCATCACCACTTACCCTTTGAGTGACGAAGCCAAACAGACAGAGGAAAAGATCAAGGACTGTGAGGAGCGTTTGGCCGCACACACACTCAGTATCGGTGAGCTGTATTATAAGAGAGCCGCTTACAAAGCAGCGACAAGCCGTTTGATCGAGTTACTCACAGCGTATCCGAGTTATTCAGAGATGGATAAAGTCTATTTTTATCTCGGTGATTCCTATTACAAATGGAATAAAATCGAAGAAAGTATCCCCTATTTTCGGAAACTTATAACAGATTTCCCTCAGAGCGAGTACGCGAAAAAAGCCACCGAAAGAATGGAGGAGATCGAAAAACAAACATAAGGGGAAAGTGTCAAAGTTGTGAATCTTGTGTAATGTGGAGGTCAAAATGAATTTAAAACGCTGTATTTTTATTGCCATTCTGATGCTGTTTGTATTCTCCAGCATATCTTATTCCCAAGTTGAAACGCCGGAATATTCAAACAGCAAAAAGTGGAGTACAGGGCTGGGCTTCGAATATTTCAAAAGCACTATAAGTTGGGAAGATGACAGTCTTGTCTCGCCACTCAAGTCGTATTTGATGAGCTTCCATATCAACTATGAGATCATAGATGGATTGAATCTGGGTGCGATCGTCGGCTATGCGTCATCCGATTACGAATCCCTCATCTTTAGTGAATTGCCCGTATCCTTGGAGCTGGATAAAGGAGCAATCGGAGGGTTCCTTTTTGGTGGAGAAGTGGTATTCACCTTCTACAGGACAGATAATTTTGATGTTAGCGTGATGGGTCAGTACATCTATTACAAAGGCGGACAAAAGCAATGGGAGATCCCAGGGCTTGCAGTCGATGGGACCGCCACTGGAAAACCAAAATGGTCGAGAGTGATCCTGGGGGGGACCTTCAGATTTTTGGCTACGGAACCCTTTTATCCCTACCTATCCCTCGCTTACAGCCCCCTCTGGGGAACATTTTCGATGGAAGAATCCATCCAGACCCTGAACAGGACAGAAGAAAAGAAAATATCCCGCAAAGGCAATTTATTGATAGGTCTAGGCGGGATCTACGAATTCTCGGATTCCTTCAGCCTTATACTGGAAGCCGATCTCGTCCCCTACAGCGGCGGCGATAATTATAATGGGGGCGTTGATTTTGGCGCAGCACTCAGGATTATGTATTCATTCTAATGTGAACCGGAGGAGACTATGAGAAAGAAAAAACTGATCTTTGTGGGTACCATACTGTTTATCCTTTCCATGTCAATGAGTTTCACAGATGTCACGAAGGATAAACGCATTCGGAGAATCATCAACCCTTCCCGTCAAGATATCTCTTCATCAAAACACAGTTATCATCACCGAAGTAACCGGCACCTGTATGCCTCCGGCGAGGTCCTTGTCAAGTTCAGGCCGACTCTTTCTGACAACGAAGCGGAAGCTCTCATCGGAGTCTATCAATCCCGAAAGATAAAAAAGATTCTAGGACTGAATGTCTATCAGATCCAGATCCCTGAGAACATAACTGTCGCAGAAATGGTCGAGACGCTCCACCGAAATCCTGATGTAGAATTCGTAGAGCCGAACTACATTGCGCGGATAACAGCGACACCCAATGATTCTTTGTTCCAATACCAGTACGCTCTCCACAACACTGGCCAGTCCATTGGTGTCCCCGGCAGTCCCTCTGGCACAGAAAGGGCTGATATCAAAGCTCCAGAAGGCTGGGAAGGAACAAAAGGCACAGGAGACACAGTGATCGCTATCCTGGATACGGGTGTTGACCTCCTTCATCCAGACCTGCAAAGTAAAGTTGTATCCGGGGGACGAGACTTCGTCAACGACGACTTTGATGCCACGGACGACCACTGGCATGGAACCCATGTTGCGGGGATCGCTGCCGCAGAGACAAACAACACGGAAGGGATCGCCGGAGTCGCTTGGAACTGTAAAATTCTCCCCGTAAAAGTCTTGGATGAAGATGGGCAGGGTTACTACTCTTGGATCGCAGAAGGAATCCGATGGGCCACTGATGAGGGAGCCGATGTCATCAACATGAGCTTTGGTGGCTCTTCTGAAGCCTCTATACTAGCCCAAGCTCTGTCCTATGCCAAGAGTGCCGGAGTTGTCTGTGTCGCTTCGGCCGGAAACGATGATGATTTTGTATATTATCCCGCGGCTTACGACGAGTACTGCCTTGCTGTTGCTGCCACCGACTATGACGATTTACGGCCAGACTGGTCTAATCCTGGACCCGAGGTCGATGTGGCGGCTCCAGGAACAAGGATCATCAGTTGTGTTCCCACTTGGTATTGGGGACCCGGTTCTCTGCCCTACGGATATGCAGGCGGAACGTCCCAGGCAGCCCCGCATGTGGCCGGCCTGGCTGCGCTGATCAAAGACCTCAAGCCCTGGTTGCGCGTAGATGAGATCATGGATGTCATCCGCTACACAGCCGAGGACATCAACAGCGGAAGCGCCCCTGGATTCGATAATTATATCGGATACGGCCGCATAAACATGGACACTGCTCTGGTTCCCATTAAGCTCACAGCCTCTACCAGGAAGTGATGCTCTTTTTGAGACAGCAACCTGACTCAAAATCCGGATATTCGGAATGTGCAGTTCTCATAATGCGCAGAGGGTGAAGTTTATTCATCATTTAAATCACCCTTTACTCGAAATGCCTTACGATTTACGATATATACAATGATCAGGTCGCTCCGCATCCAGAATCTCGCAACGATCGAAGACCTGGAACTGGATTTCGAAGAGGGTTTTTCTATACTCACCGGGGAAACAGGCGTGGGAAAATCCATCATTATCGGAGGCATCCTGCTCGTCCTTGGAGAAAAGGGTACCAAGGACATGATCCGGACAGGTGAGAAGGAGATATCCGTCGAGGCTATTTTCCAGGGAGAGGAAAAAAGCAAGCCCTTTCACTCTCAATTTCCAGAATCAGAAGAAGGAATCTTTATTCAGCGCAAAATATCAGAGAAGAAAGCGGGAAAGGGTTATATCAACGGAACGTTAATTCCTATTAAAAGACTCAAGGATATCAGCCATTTCCTGGTCGATATCTACGGCCAGAACGATCATGTTTTTCTTCAAAAGACCGAGTATCAATTGGATTATCTCGATTCTTACGCAAACGCATTTCCTCTCAGAAGGGAACTCTCTCTGTTGACAAACGAACTCAAGCGTCTTGTGAAAGAGAAAAGGGAGCTCGAACAGAAGGAAAGAGATAGAGAACAGCGCCTCGATTTTCTCGAATTCCAGATCAATGAAATCGAGAAGGCCCAGCTCGTTCGCGGAGAGGAAGAAGAGCTCCGCCAAGAACGGAATATCCTAAAAAATGCGGAAAAAATCCGTGTCCTCGTTGAAGAGGCAATGGAGATCGCCGACAACGAGGAGAACTCCATATCTTCATTGCTTTCTCGACTCCAGAGCATATCCCAAGAGCTCAGCGCTTACGCTCAGGAGTTCAAGGAGACACATGATGCCATCAGCCAATTTGCCATCACGATCAGGGAATTTTCCAATTTCTTGATAGACTTCAACGATAAGCAATCAGCACCGGCAGAGACTCTGGAAACACTGGAAGAGCGCCTCAGCAAAATCGAAGACCTGAAACGTAAATACGGCAACAGCATCGAAGAGATCCTTTCACACCTCGAGCGGGCCAAAAGAGAGTGCGAGGAACTGAGCAAGAGTCAAGAAAAATTGGATGGTTTGGAAAAAAAGGTCTTCTCGATATTTGATGAATACAAAAACAAAGCCCACGAACTGTGTTCTCTGAGAAGCCAATGCGCCCATGACTTGGAGAAGAAGATCGAAGTTGAGATCGGCAATCTGGGTATGAGGAAAGCGAAGTTCAAGATCGCGATCACCTCACACACTCCAGATTCCACACAAAAACATGCTTTAAAAAATACAGGAACAGAGGACATAGAATTTCTCATGAGTACAAATCCTGGCGAGAACCCGAAGCCTCTCCGCAAGATCGCCTCGGGGGGAGAGCTCTCCCGTATCATGCTCGCGCTCAAATCCATCGGGAAAGATACAGAGATAAACAAGACTCTGATCTTCGATGAAATCGATTCGGGTATCGGCGGCAAGACAGCAGAGTTTATCGCAAAAAAACTCAAAGATCTATCCAAAGCGAATCAGGTCATCTGTATTACTCATCTCCCCCAGATCGCCTCCTTCGCCACACACCAATATAAGATTGAGAAGACTATCAAGAAAGATAGGACATTCACCACAGTGAAAAAGCTCTCCTTTGAGGAAAGGATCAGAGAGATCGCAAGATTATCAGCGGGAAGCCACATCACACAGGCTGCTCTTCAAAACGCAAAGGAGATGCTCCGGCGCAACCTCCAGTTGAATAGGAGGGAATAGAGATGGGACCGTTGGCGGCGGGCTCAATACAAAGACCGTTTTCCGAACAATTGGTTCGAGGACGGATCACTAAATCGGATCTGTTCATTCGGAGAAGGGAGATGATCTATTGCCGTCCAGCCCTTCTCGCAGTTTTCTCCACTACACAATTGAGACACTCCATAACGCAACTTGTGTTCATACGATCATGGATTTAGGGATGCTTGCAATGTTTTTTCACTTCTTGTGTTTCTAGCAATCTGCGAGTAATTATATTATATTAGTGGACCTGTTGCAGAGAAAACACACCTCAATGAAAATACAACACCCACGATTGGGCAATAAAAAATTCACCATCCATACTTTTGGATGCCAGATGAACGAAAACGATTCCGAGCGGATATCGGGGATGCTAAAGGCAGAAGGCGCTCATCTAGAGGAATCGGTCGAAAACAGTGATATCGTCATCATCAACACCTGCGCAGTTCGTCAAAAATCCGAAGAAAAACTCTACTCTTTTCTGGGACGCTTGGGAGACCTCAAAAGAAAAAGAGACATCGCAGTCGGAGTTGTGGGGTGTGTGGCACAGCTCTATCGCGCTGGACTGCTCGATCAGAGTCCCGCTATAGATTTTGTTATGGGCCCAGACAACTATGGACACATCCCGGATATCCTCATAAACCAGACAAATGAAAAGATCGTCTCCACTCAGTGGAGTAGAGCATGGCAAGAAATCCCATTTTCCAAGATCCACAGAAAAGGAAAAACAAGCGCTTATGTGACCATCATGGAGGGATGCAACAATTTTTGTACCTATTGCGTTGTCCCTTTTACAAGAGGAGGTGAAAAACATCGTCCAGAACGGAACATCATTGACGAGATCAGGCAATTGGCGCAGGAGGGGTATCTTGAAATTCAACTCCTCGGTCAGAATGTGAACTCTTACAAAGACCCTGAAACAGGCACAAGTTTTGAGCACCTTCTCAAAGAAGTAAACTCCGTGGAAGCGATTCAATGGATCCGGTTTCTGACATCTCATCCCAAAGATCTGCCATTCAGTCTTGCCCAGACCATGCGGAAAATCCCAAAGATCTGCCGCCAGCTTCATCTCCCCTTACAATCTGGTTCCTCTGCCATCCTCAAAAAGATGAACAGAGGATACACAAAAGAAGAATATCTCGAACGAATCCAGATGTTACGCTCTGAAATGCCAGATATGAGCTTCAGCACGGATATCATTGTCGGTTTTCCGGGAGAGACAGAGAATGACTTTGAGCAGACTCTCGAAGTCCTCAAAAAAGTCCATTTCACCAACATCTTTTCTTTCCGCTATTCTCCCCGTCCGCTCACGGCGGCCGCCAAGATCGAAGACTCTGTTCCTTTTGAAGTTAAAAAGCAAAGGCTTTTGGATGTCCAGGATGTTCAAAGGCAAATCCAACTGGAAAACAACTCCTCCTTAATCGGGAAAACGATCAAAGTACTCTGTCTAGGGAAAAGTAAAAAAGACACGCAAAGATATTCAGGACGGACAGAAGCCTATAAAGTGGTGAATTTCCACTCCAAACACGATGTCATCGGCCAATTTGTCGAAGTTCATGTTACCTCATGCGGGCCGTACTCGCTCCACGGTGAAATCCCATCATGATCCTCCCGGCTCAAGATGTTCTTCAAAGAGAAGCCTATTCAAGTCAAAAAATCAGCTAATCTACAAGTCGATGGGGAGACCATCACTATGGATGTCTATAAAAAGTAGGAAGAATTTTTAATTCCTTGATTGTATGAATATAAATGCGTTATTGAGCGTCCCTCTTCACGGATTTGGAAATGCTTCCCTGATAGTAAATTTGATTGAAAAGTCCTTGCATTTGTGCTATAAAGTTTTAAATTTTTTTTAAAGGAACTGAATATGCCGTTACTCGATTTGATCCCCTATTCCTTCATCATCGGGCTCATCGGCTTGATGATCGCGATTTCCATATATTTTTTAGTCAAAAGCTACCCCAAGGGCAGTGTAACCATGCAAGAGATCGCGGAAGCCATTCATTCCGGAGCGATGGTTTTTCTAAGGAGAGAATATCTTTTTATTTCAATTTTTGTTGTGGTTGTGTTTCTTGTCCTTTGGAGACTCTTTTCCGTATACACAAGCCTGGCTTTCATCACTGGGGCCAGTTGCTCGATGCTGGCAGGATTTATAGGGATGAAGGCCTCAACACGGGCAGCCGTAAGGGTGACTCAAGCAGCCATATCCGATGGAGCTGCAAAAGCGCTGACTATTGCTTTTCAAGGTGGGGCGGTCATGGGAATATCTGTTGCCGCCCTGGGAGTTGCAGGAATCAGCATCTTCTATTTTTTCACTAGAAATCCCATTATTATTAATGGTTTCGCTATGGGAGCCAGTTCTGTCGCTCTGTTCGCTCGCGTGGGAGGAGGGATCTTCACAAAAAGCGCCGATGTGGGCGCGGACCTTGTCGGCAAAGTAGAGGCTGGCATTCCGGAAGATGATCCCCGAAATCCGGGAGTTATTGCAGATAACGTGGGGGATAACGTGGGTGATACAGCGGGCATGGGTGCAGACCTCTTCGAATCCTATGTGGGATCAGTCATTGCATCGATGGCCCTTGGCGCAACACTAACGCCCGCGTTGAACCATATGTCCCTGCCTCTTCTCCTTATTGTCGTAGGGCTTTTCAGCTCACTCATCGGGGTATTTTCTATAAAAATATTGAAGAATTTCCACCCCCAATCCGCTTTAAGGAATTCAACATACATCAGTGCTCTCCTGTTTGTTGCGGGAGCTTTTTTCTGTGTGAAAGCCCTTTTGGGAAATCTGGATATATTCTTCGCGGTTGTGAGTGGCATGTTCGCTGGGGTGCTTATCGGACTCGAGAGCGAATACTTCACTTCCGGTCCTCCCATAAAAACTCTGGCGAAAACCGCTCAAACGGGCAGTGCCCCCACCATCATCATGGGATTGGCCATCGGTTTTCAGAGTACAATTCTTCCCCTTCTCACCATCGCTGCAGCGATATTTGTATCCTATAGACTCGGTGGACTTTACGGAATAGCCCTCGCTGCTGTGGGGATGCTCTCGACCATTGGGATCGTCATGACGACCGACTCTTACGGACCCATAGCAGACAATGCCGGTGGAATAGCCGAAATGTCGCATGCCGGCACTGAAATCCGAAAGATCACAGATAAGCTTGATGCTTCTGGAAACACGACTGCGGCCGTAGGGAAGGGTTTCGCTATAGGGTCTGCGGCTCTCACCGCACTCGCCCTTTTCTCGGCGTATCAAAAAACGACCGGCCTTTCATCCATAAGCTTGACGAATGTGGAAACAGTCATTGGTCTCCTCATCGGCGCACTAATGCCTTTTGCCATCTCCTCTTTCACTTTAAAAGCTGTAGGACGGGCGGCGGATAAAATGGTGACAGAGATCCGAAGACAGTTCAGAGAAACCAAGGGGCTCATGGAAGGTGATGTCAAACCTGATTCTGACCGCTGTATCAATATTGTAACCCACAGCGCTTTGATCGAGATGATCCTTCCCGGCCTTCTCGCTGTGATTACGCCTCTTCTTATCGGATTCCTCATAGGACCGGAATCACTGGGTGGTTTCCTAGCAGGAGCGACAGCCACCGGTGTGCTCTTAGCCATTTTTATGGCGAACGCAGGCGCGGCATGGGATAACGCCAAAAAGTGGATCGAAGAAGGAAATCTGGGCGGGAAAGGGACCGCGGTTCACGCCGCTGCTGTAATCGGTGATACCGTAGGAGACCCCTTGAAGGATACCTCCGGTCCTTCCATGAATATATTGATTAAGCTCATGGCTGTTGTCAGCCTTGTCTTTGCTCCACTCATTCTTTAAAAAACATCTCCACTCCCACGCTCTGATGAATATTCATTGACTCTATTGAATGATCAGATTGTGTGATGGAGAAAACCGAAGGGAAGTTCTGGTCGGGCTTGGATACTCGGATATTTCTCATCACGGATTTATCGATACTTCCTCCATCCTAGGAAGCATCCTTATTTCCGTGATGCTCTCAAGTCAAATGATAATAGCAGGAGTTCGTTACAGTCCACATTCGTCAAATACCCCCCACCCACCATCATCCGACTCATAAGGACAGTGACTCGCTCTTTTTTGCCTCTAATGCCCTTATCACGGATATAAGGATGCTGACTTCCTCCTAGGATAATTTGATATTCTTCAGGTTTTCAGTTATAATTCACGCCTCTTTGTTTCCAATTTTTGGATATACACTGGGACTTTAAATATGAAGGTAAACGTCTGGAACACGATCGTTCAACTGAGCAAAGAGAGAGGTGTGGAGACAGGGGTAATCGTCAACGCTATCGAAGAATCTCTCCGTGTCGCCTCATCGAAGTACTTCAACCATAATGAGAAAATCAATGTGATCTTCAAGCCGGAAAAAGGTGACCTGCGTGTCTATTCCATCAAACTCATTTCCAAGAGCCCAAAGGACCTATCTAAAGAGATTCCTGTCGAAGAAGCGAGGAAAATCGATGCCAGTGCAAACGTCGGCGATTATATTGAAATAGACCTCCCATCAGAAACTTTAGGCCGCATCGCCGCTCAAGCAGCCAAACAGGTTATCTTTCAAAAAGTCAGGGATGCCGAGCAAGAAAAAATCTACAAAACATTTGCACCTCATTTAGGGGAAATTGTTACAGGAGTGTTGCGAAGGTTTGAATCCAATAAAAACATGATCCTCGAGATCAACAAAACAGAGATCCTGTTTCCATACCGCGAAAATCTTCCCCAGGAAGACTTCAGGAGGGGCGATCGAGTCAAAGCAGTCATCATCCAAGTCATCAAAGATACGAAGGGCCCTCAAGTCATTGTTTCCAGGAGAGATCCGAAGTTTTTGGCAAAGCTTTTGGAGCTGGAGACGCCCGAGATCGCCAATGGGAATATCGCCATCAAGGACATCGTCCGTCAACCCGGTGAAAGAGCCAAAGTCGCTGTCTCAACCAATGAGAAAGATATTGACCCTGTTGGGGCATGTATCGGAGTGAAAGGAAATAGGATTCTAGCCATAAGCAACGAATTATCTGGAGAAAAAATCGATGTCATCGAGTGGTCAGACAATCCTCTTATCTATGCAAAATCTGCACTGAGCCCCGCCAAAGTGGAAAAAGTCTTCATTATGAATAAACAGATGCAGACTTTGCAGGCTATTGTCTCCAAGGACAATCTTTCCCTTGCCATCGGCAAAAAGGGCATCAATGTTCGTCTCGCTTCAAGACTCGTGGGCTGGAAGATTGAAATTAAAAATCAGTAATTTTTTTTGCGTACAGATGGAGATACACAAATCATGAATACGGAACCTAAAAAGAAGACAAAAAAACTTTCGAAGAAAACGGCCACAGACGATCTTCAAAAAGTACAGGTCAGAGAAGGGATAAATCTCAAGGAAATAAGTGAAATGGTCGGGATCAAAACCAAAGATCTTATTTACGCACTTAGAGATAAAGGTTTTAATGTAGGCGCTAGCGATACACTGAACGCAGCTTTGATTAATGCGACCTCTCAAATCACACACGTGGATATGGATTTGATCTCTTTAGAAGAAGAGATAAGGAATCAAGCGGAGAGCCATCCTGAAAACTTAGTTGAGAGGCCACCAGTTGTAACAATCATGGGACATGTGGACCATGGAAAAACAACACTCCTCGATGCATTCAGAAAGTCTAATCTGGTCCAAAAGGAATCGGGTGGCATCACGCAGCACATAGGGGCTTACCAGATTCTGTTCCATGATAAAAAAATCACATTTGTTGACACTCCCGGCCATGAAGCATTCACCCAGTTAAGGGCTCGGGGAGCGAAAGTCACGGATATCGTTATTCTTATTGTTGCTGCGGACGATGGCGTGATGCCCCAAACCAAAGAAGCCATTAACCACGCCAGAGCGGCTGGTGTCCCGATCATCGTAGCGATCAATAAGATCGATAAATCCGACGCCGATCTGGACAGGACGAAGAAACAGCTGTCGCAGGAAGGACTTTTGATCGAAGAATGGGGAGGGGACGTGGTGAGCGTGGACATCTCTGCGACTGAGAAATCCAATCTGAATGAGCTCTTGGAGATGATCCTGCTCCTCAGCGAAATGATGGAGATTAAGGGAAATCCAAAAGTCCCTGCCCAAGGTGTTATCCTGGAGGCTCGGTTGGACGCCCAAAAAGGGCCTGTCGCCACGATCATTATTCTGCAAGGAACATTGAAACAGGGAGAAGCCTATGTTTCCGGGACCTGCTTTGGGAAAGCCAGAGCCCTGTTTGACGAACATGGAAAATCACTGAAGAGAACGGAACTCTCCATGCCTGTCGAAGTCCTGGGATTTTCCGAGGTCCCCAATGCCGGAGACTATTTTCAAGTCCTCGATGATTTGGAAATGGCCAAAAGGATCGCCCAGTATCGCTCCTCCCAGATCAAAAAGGAAGAACCAACAAGACCAGAACATCTGACCCTCGACCAGCTCTTCAAGAGAATTGAGGAAGGCGACGTGAAGGAACTTCCTCTAATCATCAAGGGTGATGTCCATGGATCGGTCGAAGTTTTGAAAGATACACTCCCCAATCTGAGCACGGATAAGGTGAAGATAAAGATTTATCATGCGGCTACAGGGACGATTTCCGACTCTGATATAATGCTTGCTTCCGCTTCAAATGCCATCATAATCGGATACAATGTCAAACCTCAACAGGCTGTATTGGATCTGGCGAAAGAAGAAAATGTCGAGATCCGCAGTTACAATGTCATATACCAACTGATCGATGACATCAAAAAAGCCATGACCGGACTACTCGAACCCGTTATCAAAGAGACCTACTTGGGTAGAGCGGAAGTGAGAAGGATATTTCATATCCCTCGCATTGGAGTTATCGCCGGATGTTTAGTGACCGATGGTAAAGTCACACGCAACTCTCAGATCCGGATAATCCGGAACAAGGATATCATCCACACAGGAAAAATCACCTCCCTCAAACACCTGAAAAACAATGTTACAGAAGTCAAAAAAGACTATGAATGCGGTATCGGCATTGATAAATTCAAGGATCTCCAAGAAGGAGATCTGATAGAGGCTTTCATCACCGAAAAAGTTAAGCCAGAGTAATGACGCGTTCGCTATTTCAGGCCCTCAATCATTCGCAGAACGACACGATTCGTCGTAATGATAGTTTAGCTTTGAATCGATATTTTCTATAAAGAATACAGGTTAGTTAGATAGAATGGTTATCGGCTTCCTCTCATTGGAGATCTACCTCCCCTATTCCCACTCCTTGAAAGAAAAACGAAAAACAATCCTCAGCTTCAAAGATCGTGTAAGAAAAAAATTCAATGTGGCTTTTGCTGAACTCGAATACCATGACAAATGGCAACGGTCCAAAATAGGGATAGTCACTCTGAACAATCAGAAAACAATGGTCGATTCCATATTCTATAAGATCATCAGCGATGCCGAAGAAAACATCGAGGGAGAGATCATCAAAACAGAGATCCACTACTTCTAGTATGAATGATTTTTACCGCTTCCGATGCTTTCATTCCATCCCTTGGTTTTAATAGCGGCTGAATTAAGCTTTTGTGCTCTTTCTGTCGGGAACGATATTTTGTCAGCATTAGGGCTAAAAATAAGTTATTTATCGTTGATAAAATCAACGGGATAGAGTAAAAATATGTGTTCTGTAGCATAAAAACACAACGGAAAAGAAAAAAGAAAATGACAGAAAATCGAAGACAGAAAAGGGTTTCGAGCCTCATCAAAGAGGTGCTCAGTCTACTCCTCATTGACGCGGTCCAGGATTTGCACTCCACCGGCCTCATCTCCATCACTCGAATAGAGATGACGAAGGACTTAAAGACCGCATACGTCTACCTTAGCTTCTATGGTGCAGAGCACAGAGAGGAGATATTGGAGGGGCTGAATGAACGAGTGGGATATTTCAGAAAATCTATTGCCTCTGAAATAAATTTAAAGTATAATCCGATGCTCATTTTTTCATATGATCCAATCCTCAGCTACGAAGAAAAAATTGATTCTTTATTAGCTAAGATAAAAAAAGATGAAAAAACAAGTTGATCTGATAAGCCAAAAAATCCTTCAAAGCCAACGGATCGCTATCACATCACACCTGCGTCCTGATGGGGATTCCATATGCACAGCACTTGCACTGTACTTCATGGGAAAATCCCTGGGAAAGGACGTCTCTCTTATAAACAAAGACAAGACACCCGTCCCCTTTAACAGTGTCCCTGACGTCGAGAACATCACGATTGGCCAGATTCCTCCGAATGTCTATGATAGCGTCATTCTGTTGGAATGTGCGAATGTTTCCCGGTCCGGCCAGAATCATCTAGACGACTACTTTAAAATCAACATTGATCACCATCACTCCAATGACTATTACGGAGATATCAACTGGGTGAATCCAGAGGCAGCCGCTGTGGCGTGTTTGGCCTTCGAGTTGGGAGAGCACATGGACATCGAATTTACGCCAAAGATCGCCAGTCATCTCTACTGTGCAGTCGTCTCGGACACCGGGTCCTTCCAGTTCTCAAACACAAAAGCGCAAGCATTCGAGATCTCCTACAAGTTGATCAAATACGGAGCGAGTCCGATAAAAGTTTCAGAACTTCTCTTCAACAATAATTCTCCAGAAAAAATCAAGCTTCTCGGTCAGGTCCTCTCAACACTCACCATGAATGAGAAAGGAAACATAGCTGTCATCAGTATGTTCAAAAAGAATCTGGATGACCTCAACCTCAAGCAAATCGATACAGAAGACATCACTACATTGGCCCGGTCAATCCAAGGTGTTGAGATCGTTCTCTTTTTTAAAGAGATGGACAAAAATACATATCGTGTCAGTCTCAGGTCTAAGGGAAATGCCAATTCTGCCATGGTTGCAGAGCATTTTGGAGGAGGAGGGCATCTTCATGCTGCAGGATTTACTGTCACAGGCCATTACGAACAACTATTAAAGGAGATTCCAAAGACTGTCGAGAAGCTCATTAAATCAAGCACAGATATCCCCTCCACTTAAGCCCGAATTTTCTTTAGAGCCAGACATAGTTTCCATGGATGGACTGATCCTTATCAACAAACCCCAAAGACTCACCTCACATGATGTCGTCCAAAATGTTAGAAAACTTCTGGGCATCCAAAGGGTGGGCCATTTCGGAACGCTCGATCCCCTTGCCACAGGTCTTATGATCGTTGCTTTGGGAAAAGCAACGCGGTTTTTCCCCTTCTATTCCAAGCTCGATAAAGTATATCTGGGTCAGATCAGGTTGGGCTTTTCCACAAATACTTATGATGCAGATGGCAGTCCTTCTTCTGTCGAAAAGACAGATTATCCATCCGAGCAACTCCTCTTGAAAACCATGGAGAAATTTGTGGGGGAGATCGAACAGATCCCTCCGGTCTTCTCAGCAAAAAAATTCAAAGGAAAACCCCTCTATATATTCGCGAGAAAAAACAGAGAGGTGAAACCGAAGTCTGTACGAATCCACATCCACCAATTCCAATTGGAAGCCTACGATCCTCCATTTATCAAATTCTGCGCGGCATGTTCATCGGGGACCTATATTCGCTCCCTGGCTCATGATCTCGGACAAGCGTTGCAGTGTGGAGCGCATCTCTCCCGACTCGAGAGAATTGCCATAGGAAACTTTGCTATCCAATCGAGCTGTCCCCTGGATACGCTCGAAAATCTCGTGAGAGAGAACAAAATCGAGGATGTCCTCATCCCTCTCGAATCTGTCCTTCCCGAAATCCCAAAAATCACACTCACCGATGAGGGGGTTGCTTTGGCAGAAAACGGAAATTTGATTCTTGCGGAACACATTTGCTCCGCTTTTCCAGGAGAACGCGATTGTTTAAACGGCGGATCGGACAGGGCAGACATCACCAGGATGTTCACTCAAGACGGAAAGCTTGTTGCACTGGGGAGGGCCCAAACTGACAGAGTTGGAATACACCCTTTTCTGGTTATTGACTCTAGAGAGTCCGAAATGTAAAGTAAGGCCAGAATGCAGAGAAGAGAATCCTTCGCCTCCAAGTGGGGAATCATTTTTGCCGGCTTAGGTATGGCTGTTGGAACCGGGAACATTTGGCGATTTCCTCGAATTGTATCTCAACAGGGTGGCGGCGCTTTTATTATCGCATGGCTTCTATTCCTTTGTCTCTGGTCGATCCCTCTTCTTACGATAGAGATCTCCATAGGAAAAAAGACGCGTCTGGGAGTTATCGGTTCATTTAGAGAGATTATCGGCGAGAAGTTTGCATGGATGGGCACATTTGTCGCTTTTGTGACAACAGCCATCATGTTTTACTATTCCGTGGTCACAGGATGGTGTATCAAGTACTTTCTGGCTGCCTCTTTGCAGGGATTGATCAAAAAAGAGTCCTCAGAATTCTGGCAATCCTTTACCAGCTCTTGGGAGCCGGTGATCTTTCACTTCCTCGCTATCAGCGTGGGCGCTTTAATCATTTATCGTGGAGTCGTCAAAGGCATCGAGCGTGTCAATAAAATCCTCATCCCTTCACTGTTCATCCTTTTAATCATTGCAGGCATTCGGGCCATCACCTTACCCGGGGCCTTTCACGGCCTGGATTTTCTGTTTTCCCCTAACCTCGCCAGGCTTACGGATTATAAAGTGTGGTTAAATGCACTGACTCAGTCGGCATGGTCGAATGGAGCAGGGTGGGGATTAATCCTCACTTATGCGGTCTACACACGCAAAAAAGAAAATCCTTTCCTGACAGCCACCACTTTGGGTTTCGGAAACTCACTGGCTTCACTGCTGGCTGCATGTGCAATCATCCCCACTGTATTTGCCTACTTTTCCACACAGAATTTCTCTCAAGAAAAAGTGCTGGATGTTATGAGATCCGACAACCAAGGGCTGACATTCATCTGGATACCCAAACTCTTTTCTGGTGTTCCAGCGGGTTCCTTCTTTCTGGCGCTGTTTTTTTTGGCGCTCACTTTTGCCGCTTTTTCCTCTCTAATTTCCATGATAGAACTTGTGACTCGCCTATTCATGGATACGGGGATGACACGAAAAAAGGCGGCCCTGCTTGTGGCCGTTTTTGCGTTTCTCTTCGGTCTTCCGTCCGCCATTAGCATGGGATTTTTCAACAATCAGGATTGGGTCTGGAGCATAGGTCTCATGTTGAGCGGTTTCTTTTTCGTCATAGCCGTCTTCAAATTCGGACCGCAGAGATTTCGCAGAGAGGTTGTCTCTTTACCGGAAAAAGCTGTGAAAGTTGGCAGATGGTTCGACATTATTGTTTTTGTCTTCCTTCCCCTCCAATTTTTCGCTATGATATTCTGGTGGTTTTGGCAAAGTTATTCTGCAGATCCGGATAACTGGCTCAAGATCAATGCTGAGTTCTCGGTGGGCACTGTTTTGTTTCAGCTGACAGTCGCCATTGTGATCTTTATCCTTTTGAATCGAATCATCACAAAAAATATAGAACGATCGACCGATGAGTATTGATGCCATAGTTTTTATGGTTTTTGCCTTCGCCATCTGTATCGGTGGTTTCTCATATTCTCTGTACTTTTCCTCCAAAAACAAATAGGTCATAATTCTTTGACTCTTCTATCCCGTTACCCAGAAGAGTCTGTCTCACCCCGCATCTCTTGTGTCTCTCTTTGCGTGGTATTGTTAAGAATTTTTACAATTTTGCTGAAATTTATACTTTTTTGGAGTACAGGAAGCTGCATTCGGGGGGTAAAGTCTTGAATTTTGGGGAGAGGTATTGTATTGTAGATAGGAAATGAGATTAAACAAGAACCAGATCGAACACATGGCATTCAATATCGTCAGGAATCTGCTCAAAGAGGAAAAAATCATCGCAGAGAGCAAGAACGATCTCATTGCAGAAATATCCCATCTCCTCACAGATGAATTTCTGAAAGAGGATAAATTGGACCAAGAAGTGAGGGAGATCCTTAACCAGCACATGGAGAAAATCCGGAAAGAAAACATCGAATACCAGACCATGTTCCGAATGATTAAGACTAAGCTAGCCAAAGAAAGGAATTTAGTCCTGTGAGTATTCGTCTTTCAAGAGAAAAGGTAAATTTCCTGGCGCGCCAGATCCTCAATCAGCTGTTCGAAAATGACGATATTGAATTCCTCGACGAGCCGAACGAGATCAGGCTTACTGTCGTGAAGAGCATCGAAGAAGAGATGAAACTCTATGATCTGATAGATAAACGTGCTGTAGAAAAGATCGAATCTCAGAAAAAGGCTATCAAAGAAGGAAGCCGAGAGTGGGAAATTCTGTATCGCAAATATTATAACGATGAAATCACAAAACTCGGAAAGTTTTTTTAGCTAGATACACATCCCTTCTTCTTCAAATACACTTCGAGCGCTGTTTTCCAATGTGAAAAATGGGTGATGCCAATTTTTTCGGCATTCCTGTTTTGGAGGACGGAATAGCCTGGACGGGGCGCCTTGGCACCAAACGTCCGGGAATCCACAGCTTCTGGACGCACATCAGAATCCAGTAACTCAAAAACCGCCTCCGCAAACTTATACCATGTGCATTCGCCCTCGTTAGTCAGATGGTACAAGCCCCAGTGAGTTGTCCGGAGCAAGTCATTGACTTTTTGTGCCAATTCTGCACTTGAGGTGGGTGTCACCCACTGATCGTTCACGACTCTGATTGCTTCTCCCCCCTTCGACAAATGGATCATCCTATCGACAAAATTGGTCCCCTTTCCCCAACATCCGGCTTCTCCATAAAGTCCACAGGTCCGGATCAGAAAGTATTTTTTGAGTATGTTCTGAACAAAATATTCACCGGCAAGTTTCGAAACAGCATAAACGCTCAAAGGATTTGGAGGGTCGTCCTCAACGTATGGGGCATGTTTCTTTCCGTCAAAGACATAATCCGTGCTAAAATGGACTAAGATCACATCCATCTCCCGGCAGAGGAGAGCGAGCTCTCTGACCGCTAGGGTGTTCACAGCAAAAGACTCTTCAGGATTATCCTCGCATTCATCCACTCTATGGTAAGCCGCTGTGTTGATGACCACATCGGTTGAGAGGGACTGGATAGTTTTTCTTGTTTGATATGTGTCCTTGATATCGAAATCAGGATAATAAAGCGGGTAGACTTCCTGGCTGTCCAGGGTTTTGATCAGATCCGAGCCCAACTGGCCGTCAGCCCCGATAAGCGCGATCCTTTGTTTTCCCATTTTCTAATAGAATACAAAATCTATGTAACAGAATCCAGAATATGTTTGATTTTGCCTCGTTTTGCTATTCCTGTGTAGAGTGAATTCTTCCTCATAAATATTTGTTTTTTGCGGGTTTCACTGTGGCTCTAACAAACGATGCAAAAAAAAGGCCAGGGGATTGTCCCCTGGCCTTGAATTTCAACAGTTGTATTTTTTCAGAAAAGTATCCTGAAGCCGAACAGCAACTTGTGGTGCTTGGAGAATGAGCGATCAGAACCCAGCGGAAAGTGGAGCTCGAAGAAGAGCTGTCCTGCTGTTGAGTAGTTGTTGAATATTTCATATCCAATGTTTCCGAGCAAGAAGGTATCTCCATCTCGCGTCTCACGAACCTTGGAGGCATATCCAAGGCCTGCGCCGATGAAGAACGCGTCGGCATGATAATTCAAAGCAACATCTCCGAGGAAAAAGTTCTTCCAGGTATCATTGTTGAACACCGACAATGCCCCTCCCACTTCAGCGACAAGACTGAAACGTTCGGGAACGATGAAATATTGTAATCCGAAGCGAGCAGCGAGGAAGTTCCCGTAACTTCCTTTGGCAAATGTTGGCTCGATATCCGCGACGCCAAAGAGCGTTTTCTGGGTTACTTCGAGCTCGAGCTTGCAAGGCTCGGACATGGCACCAAAATCGTCGGTGACCACTAGTGCTATGTCATACATACCGGGTTTTTCAAAGACCTTCTCCCATGTAAAAGGAGCCTCTGCATCCGTGTATGAATCCACAGTTGTCCCGGTCTCGTCTGCGATCTGGAAATCGGCTTTAACAACCTGCCCATCCGGATCAGTAGAGTTCGAGGCATCAATCGTGATGGGTCTTCCTACAAAGTTCTTGCAAGGAAGACAAGACGTCCAGAGTTTACATGTGGGCGGAGCATTTATGTATGTTTTCGCTTCACAGGCATTAGTGGAGGCTTTGCCTTCTACATTCAATGCCTTAGCTTTGAACATATATTCGCCCGGTTTATCGAACTTGGTCTGCCACTTCGGAGAATCGGGCGTCAAAGCCTGCGTGGCAACCTTGACTCCTTGGGAATCAAAAACTTCGACTTCCATGGATTTGGCGTGCTGTGAACCGCTCATATCCACTGAGATCGGGTCATTGATGTTGGCTTTAGCAGGGCTGACCTGAATAGCGCATACTGCATCCGGAATGATCTCCTCTACGTTGACGAGAGCGACATTCCCACACGGTTTGGGGATAATAAAAGTGTAGTGTTTGTAATTCTTTATCACTTTAAACACAAAAACTGGCAGCGGGGCTTTTCCTGCCCATTCCAAATCCTCAGCGAGTTTCACTTTCCCCCTGGAGCGGAACAACATCCACATAAATTTCTGTCCCACCGGCAATTCTGCATCCTCGAAGGAAGCTGTCTTCAGTTGATCCAGAAACGGCAGATAAACATCACCGTAGCCGGCAAGGTCGAAACCGTACTTGATGTCTCCGGCATATTTCTCGACCAGGATCTTCATCACTTCGGCCGTGGGAACTTCTCCTTTTATCCGCACAAGAGTGTAACGGCCTATCTGTTTGAGCTTTGTGGTTTCAGCAAAAGTACTCATGGTGAACAGGATGAGGACGCCGATGATCAAAATCATGATAGTTTTATTTTTCATTCTGCCTCCTTTCCAGATAAGAGAGGGATTATAAAGCTTATTCCTACAGTATAAATTACAATATCTTTAAAAGATATCCTTTGTCAAGAAGAATTTCCTGTAAATTAGTTATTTTCTGTATGATTTCTGTCGCTGACACAAGGTCATGGAAAAATTCCCGCCAGGATCGCATTTAAGATCTTTACTTCTGGTTGCAAAGAAAATTCCGAATCACTGTATGGATCAGCCCTGAATCTTGAGGTGTCGAATCCAATGCCCTTTCATAGAATTCGAGATACTCATGCTTGGAGGCCACGTTCTCCCGAAGATAATGTTGTGCATCCGTTATCGTCATCTCAGGATGACTCTGGATTCCCCAGACTGGATCTGTTTTCCACTGAAACGCATGAATTTGACAGTTTGCGCTTGAGGCAAACACCCAAAAATCCTGGCTAAGATCGACGACTTCATCAAAATGGCTGGAAAAAACATACACTCGCCCCTTTTTGCCGATAAAAGTCTCTTCCTCCATGATCTCTAGAGGCAGCCAGCCGATTTCGGGATGAGCACTGCGTTTGACATGCGCTGGACCTGCAAGAGCCACAGCCAGAAGCTGATGACCCCAGCAGCTCCCGAGAACCGGAATTTTCTGATCGATAGCCTTGAGAACGAACTCCATCTCCTTATAGACCCACTTTTCTCTTTTAAGAATAGAGGCTTCTGAGCCCGTTAGGATCAGATGAGTATAACCATCTTCAAGATCGGGGAACTGAAACTCTCTTGCGATAAATGCATCCCATTTGACTTCCAAGAAAGAAGCCCAATGCGCTACTGGAGTGTAGATCGATGGATTTATGGAATTATCGATAATCGCGACCTTCACTTCCATTGTCAAGCAATGCCCTCACTCAATCTATTGGTCTGAATTATTATAAACAAAACTCTCAGGAACTCAAGTTTTTCGTAACAGTTTTTCGTATGGAAATCGATAATCCCTATGTTTTTAGAAGGAGAGTTTTGGTATAATGTTTTTTCATCAGGTCATTTAGGAGGAGAGAAAAGTGCATAATGTTAAGCTTGAGACAGAGCTTCATGTGATCACACCCAACGAGCCTGGGATATTGGGCCGAGTTCTCGGAACACTGGCAAATTCCGGGGTCAATCTCAAAGCTCTGAATGCACGGTCAGTCAAGGACAATGGAGTGTTCCTAATCCTCACATCCGATAATAAAAAAGCAGAAACATGCCTCAAAGCGCTGGGTTACAAAGTCACGACCAATGCAGTGGTCACTGTACTCATCGATGACAGAGTCGGCGCAGGAGCCGAGATCGGAGCTCTCCTCGGAAACGCCGTGATCGATATCGACTATTGTTACGGCTCATCGGCTGGAATGGGCAAAGCTCTCTTGGTTTTCAAGACTAGCGATAACAAAAAAGCTCTTGAAACCCTGCGGTAAAGATAAAATCTCAGATCAGAATCATACAAAAATCAATCCGGCCGCTCTTTGGCGTCATGCCCCTTATAACAGCATGCATCCCAGAGAGCGGGATATCGTCAACGCTCATATCCTTCACTGGAGAACAGCGATTTCGAGGAGAGAAGATAATAATCCCATAGTGACATTTTTGTCACAGAATTCCTTTGAAGATAAAACCTCTCTCGTTCTTGTTCCTCTCCTGAATTCTGTGGGTGTCAGAGTTCTTAAATTCATTTGGAGAGATGAGCGCGCGGGACAATCGCTGCTCAATAACTTGAATGCCATTCCAGAGATGGAACTGCCTTCGACTCCGGAAGATATCCTGAGACTCCTCGGGAAGTCCAGAGGTCTGTACACTCTAGCTCCTGAATCAATCACTCCTCTGATCACACGCAGATCCGGTCCTGACCTTAGCGAGCGCGTACGATTCAAAGGGCATTGTCTGTTCATACTATATGTCTACCAATGGGATGGGATTGCCTTTGATTTGAAGGTCGGAGATTATCCAGATCTGCAATCCATCTATAGCGCACGGGAATTGGCTTTGAGCCTGAAGGAGCATTGCGATACTGTAGGAATGGAATCCTCCTTCTTCCTGAGCCACATGAACCAACCCATAGGACAAGCCGTAGGACCTTTACTTGAGCTGCGGGAAGCTCTAGATGTTCTTAGAGCCCGTGGACCGCTAGACTTAACAAAACTTGTTTTGGAACTGAGTACCGATTTGCTCATGTCTGCGAAAAAACTCACAGACCGCACACGCGCCAAATCGATCTTAAGAACACATCTTCAAAATGGAGATGCGCTTGACATGTTCAAAATGGTCATTCAGGCACAAAATGGCAGCCCGGAAATCACGGAGGATCTGTATCCATTCCCATTTGCCGGAAAAAAAGCCATAATTCCTTCACCCAAAGAAGGTTACATCCAGCATATTGCCATGGACCGACTTTCAGATCTCAAAAACAGACTGTGTTCGGAGCATAAAAGTGCGGGTCTCGTTCTGTTTAAAAAAATGGGAGATACAACACACAAAAAAGATACTCTGGCAGAAGTTTATGTTCCTGCGGTTTATGATTCTCAGACTATACAGATCGAAGCTCAGAAGATCTTTTCGATTTCTCATCGCCCCCCAGAATTCCCACCTATAATAGCAGAAAAAATAAAAGGAAGCTTCCGATTTTGATCCTTTTTCTATACAATTTGAATGATTGATGAGAAATAATCATCTACAGAGCATCCGGGATGGCTGAACAAAAAAGAATCGCGGTCATAACATCCGATGTGCCTTTTGTCGAAGGCGGTCATCTGACCATTGCCCGAAGCACTGTACAGGCGCTCAACGAATGCGGGCACCAGGCTGATCTTATCCTCACCCCACAGAACAGGTTTGGGCGGCAGTTGAGGGCTTATTGTGCCAACCGATTTTATGATGTCGAAGAGGATGGTTTGGGTAGAAGAATCAACCAAATCATCACATTCCGATTTCCCAGTTATGCGGTGAAACACCCCCAACATGTGTGCTGGTTAAACCACAGGCTGAGAGAATACTATGACCAGTGGCCATTCCTTTACAAACAGCTTGGGGTTAAGGGAAAGCTCAAGGAAAATGTGCGGAGGCAGCTCATCCACTCGCTGGATACTCATCTCCTCAAGCACAATGTGAATAAGCTTTACGCTCAGTCCAGAACGATCCAATCAAGATTAAAACGCTGGGGCAAGATATCGTCAGAAGTCCTCTATCCCCCACCTCCCCAAAGGTACTACCATACAGAAAGCTACGACAATTTTATTTTTTCTGTGTCCAGATTACAGAGGCTGAAAAGGATCACTCTTCTTGTGGAGTCATTCAAACATGTCAAGAACAGAAGTTTGAAAGTTGTGATCATCGGCGAAGGACCAGAACAAAGGGATATCATCCAAAAGATCAAGGACAACAGCCTTGAAAACAGAGTCATCCTGCTCGGAAAATCGGACGAAAAGACTGCCCTCGATCATTTCGCCACTTGTCGAGCAGTCTATTTTGCTCCAGAGCAAGAAGACTATGGGTTTGTCACCGGGGAGGCTTTTGCCAGCAGAAAGGCTGTTTTAACAGCCACTGACAGCGGCGGTCCCGCTGAACTCGTGACAGACGGAGAGACTGGCTATGTGTGCGCGCCAAATCCAAAGGTGATGGCTGAAAAAATGGATCAACTGGCTGAGGACGAAACTCTGGCCCAAAGAATGGGAGAGAATGGCTATAGCTTCATATCCCAGATCACCTGGGAAAAAACAGTCCAGAAACTGCTTATTGTTTGATTTCACCCCACAAATCTGTGCTGTTCGCGATTTTTAAATTTGTTAGAAATTAAATTTTTGATATGGTAGACTGCAAATAATTTTAAATATGGATAACGAAAATGCCGGAAAAAATACCCTATGTTCCCGATGATACGTCATACAAAGATATCACTCTAAAGGCTGTGATTTTGGGCGCAATCTTTGGTGTTATCTTCGGCTCGGCCAACGCGTATCTGGGTCTCAGAGTGGGATTGACGATCTCCACCGCGATCCCTCTCGCAGTGATCTCAGTTGCTGCGTTCCGCGTCCTGACTCCTATTCTGGGAAAAAGCACGATCCTGGACGCCAACATCGCACAAACGACCGGATCCGCCAGCTCATCCCTGGCATCCGGAATCATTTTCACCATTCCAGCTCTCTTCCTCTGGGGGTTCAGTCCCAGCATCTTCAAGATTGGCACTCTTGCAATGTTCGGAGGTATTCTGGGAGTTCTATTTATGATTCCTTTGCGAAAAGCCTTAATCGTGAAAGAACACGGGATTCTTCCCTATCCTGAAGGAACAGCGGCTGCTCAGGTCCTGATCTCCGCAGAAGCAGGAGGAACCAAAGCAAAGAATGTTTTTTTAGGTCTTGGGGTAGGTGCTGTTTTTAAATTTTTACAGAGTTTCTTGCACCTCTGGCCAGAGAAAATCTTTCTGAAGCTCCCCGTGCTGAAAAAGGCAAAACTGGGAGGAGAACCGACTCCGGCTCTCCTAGGCGTCGGATACATTCTTGGGATTCGCATCGCAGCCATCATGGTTGCGGGCGGCCTTCTGTCATGGTTGGTTATAATCCCCTTGATTGCCTATTTCGGAGAGAACCTCAACATTCCTTTGCTTCCTGAAGCGGAGCTTCCTATCTCTCTAATGTCCGCAGAGCAGATCTGGGACAAATATATCCGTGTGATCGGAGCGGGAGCAGTGGCTGTCGCGGGCATAATCACCATTTTCAAATCCTTCCCAACCATGTATAACTCCCTGAAAATGGGGATCCAAGACCTGCGCGCGAGCAAGGGAAACTTGCTTGTCCAGAAAAAGAGAACAGATACAGACTTACCCATCACTGTCATTGGAATCGGTGTCCTTCTCATTCTCACTTTGATCATCATTTCTCCACAGGTGGTGGGTATCAACACGGCTTTGCTGATCAGGATTATCTCTGCTTTCTGTATTGTGATCTTTGCTTTCAGCTTCGTGACAGTTTCTTCCCGGATCGTAGGCATGGTGGGTGTTTCATCAAACCCGACTTCAGGAATGGCTATCGTCACACTTCTCGGTACCAGCCTGTTATTCTATGCCCTGGGCTGGACAGATATCCTCGGACAAGCCACAGCTCTGACAGTGGGAACTGTCGTCTGTGTCGGAGCATCGATCGCAGGTGATATTTCGCAGGACCTCAAGGCTGGATACATCATCGGCGCCACCCCTAAGAGGCAACAGTCGACAGAATTGCTGGGTGTAGTGACTTCTGCTTTTGCTGTTGCCGCTGCCGTATGGCTTCTGGGTGAATCTTTCACCTTTGGCTCACAAACCCTACCCGCTCCTCAAGCTGTTCTGATGAAAACTGTAGTGGAGGGTGTCCTCGGCGGAAACCTCCCCTGGGCGCTCGTGCTGATAGGCGGAGCCTTTGCCGTCGTGGCCGAGCTTTTAAGGATCCCTTCTCTGCCCTTTGCGGTGGGCATCTATCTTCCGCTCTCCACAATGACCCCGATTTACGTCGGAGGAGTCATTCGGCATCTCATGGAAAAGGGCGCCGGCGATAATGAAGAGAGAAAAACACAGAGAAATGAAAAAGGAATACTCCTGAGCTCTGGGTTGATTGCCGGGGAAGGAATCGCCATGGTCCTGGTTGCGATATATGCGTATATCACCAAGAAAAAACCCGAAGGGATCGGCCTTATTTGGCCCGGAAGCCTGGGTGATTTTGTGTGCTTGGCAGCATTCATCGGACTCATAATATACCTGGTCTATAAAATAAAAAAATAACAATTCCATAAATAAATGCATTTAATATCCGAACTTCTAAAAGATCCCTGTTGGCCTATTGTGCCAGGAAGCAGTCCTAAACCGTGATCGCATGAATACATGCTGCGTTATGGAGCCTAATAACATCGGGCCAGTTCCTTTTTTTTTCTGAATTCTGTAATATAATGTTGCCTGAGAGGAATGGTTCATGAACACCTTGATCATTGCGTTTGTCCTCATCTTGTGGCTCTATTTAGGCTATAAGATTTACGGGAATTTTCTCGAGAAAAATGTGATTCAGGCTGACAAAGATCGGATCACACCTGCGAGAGAATTGAATGATGGGATCGACTATTCTCCTGCGAAAAAAGCCATACTTTTTGGCCACCACTTCTCTTCGATCGCCGGAGCCGGGCCGATATTGGGCCCCCTGCTGGGAGTTCTCTATTTTGGGTGGTTGGGCGCACTGCTCTGGATCGCTATAGGGAGTATCTTTTTGGGTGCTGTGCATGATTACACAGCGTTGATGACATCGGTCCAGAACAAAGGAAGATCTCTGGCCGATATCTCGGAAAAAACACTGGGCCGACGAACACAGGTCATCTTTTCTGTGTTCCTGTGGTTTGCGCTGGCTCTAGTCATAGCTGTTTTTGCCGTTGTAGCCTCTCGAACACTGGTCACTCAACCGGAGATCGTCATTCCCACGTTCGGATTGGTTTTTATTGCCATGATCTTCGGATGGCTGATTTACAAACAGGGCGTGAATGTCGCTTCGGCCACTGCTGTCTCACTTCTAATTCTTATCGCGCTCATCTATATCGGGAAAATGTACCCCATTGAATCGCCATTTTTATTCTTGGGAATGAGTGCGCAGAACTTTTGGTTTTTCGTGCTGCTTATCTACAGCCTTTTTGCTTCTTCACTTCCGGTGTGGTTCCTGCTTCAGCCCCGTGATTATATCAGCACGTGGATATTGTTCCTGGGGCTTGCCATAGGTTATATTGGCTTGATCGTGTCACATCCTTCGATCAATGCACCGGCATTCGTATCTTTCAATAGCAAGGGAGGGCCCCTTTGGCCGATGCTTTTCGTGATCATTGCGTGCGGTGCAATCTCTGGATTTCACTCTGTCGTCGCCGGGGGGACAACCGCAAAGCAACTGCCCGATGAAACTTCAGGAAAATTGATCGGGTACGGGGCTATGGTCACCGAGGCGGTGCTGGCCGGACTGGTTATCTTTATCGCTGCATCTGCACTTATTTGGGATCCTTCCGCTGCAGAAAATCCACTCGGATTTCAATACCTGATGACCACGGTGGGCGACCCCATCAAAGCCTTCGCCACGGGATATGGATATCTCGCATCCTCTTTGCCGGGAATCTCTCTCGTTATCGGATCTTTTTTCGGGATGGTCATGCTGAACGCGTTTGTGCTAACGACACTCGACACAGGAACACGGTTGGGCCGTTTTGTGTTCTCGGAATTAGCCGGGAAAAAAGTGCCGCTTTTTAACAACAGGTGGCTGGCTTCAGCGTTTATCCTTGTCTTTGCGGCCTTGTTGGGAGCGACTGAAGGCTATAAAGCTATTTGGCCGGTGTTTGGCGCATCGAACCAGCTGGTCGCAGCTCTCGCTCTGATCGTGGTATCCTCTTACCTTGTCGGCATCAAGCGTCCCACAAAATTCACCCTCTACCCTGCATATTTTATGCTGTGCACAACTCTAGCAGCTCTGTTATATCAGGGATACAACTTTTTTAAGGCAGGAAGTTATCTTTTGGGTTTCGTCAGCGTGGTCCTCATTCTTCTCGCTTTGGTGATCGTTTATGATGCACGGTCCATCCTGTTTTCCACCCGAAAGAAATAATCCAATGATTTAAGATCAATAATTCGCTCTCAAATCGTGCGATGCTCATCACACCGATGGATAAATGCCCCATGTATATCCAAATTCACATTAAATATTCTGGAAGATGATGAAAAAATTCTTGGTTTGGGTCGAAAACCAGGATCTCATTCTTAGGATGAGACTATTCCATGGATGAGATAAAAAACGATGCCGGTTCGGGAACTTGCAAATTATGCGTTGTGATCAGAGAGGCGTCACCTTAAAAACGACACCCTTGGGGTCTGGACAACACAGCGTCTCTGTTTCGGCAATCCAATCGTCATGGGGAAGTTCATCCTCCCGCTGTTTGGTGGTCAAGAAGGGAAAGAGGCTGTTGAGCGCAAAAATACAAACCTTTTTCCCTTCTGGTATCTCTATTGTCCCTTCTCCCCGGATGAAGAACTCATCTCCAACTTTATGCCTCGCGCCGCATCTTTCCTTCACACCGACAACTTCAATCTTTAATTCCCTCATACGTCCTCCTTTCCTCCTCTACAATATATCGACGGAAATAAAAAATCAATTCACAGATTGACAAAGCCGAAAGAATTATTTTACAATAATTCTCCGATTATGATGAATACAAGGAGGCAATAATGTCAAGTGCTGAGCCCAATGTCGTTCCTTTGTGCGATATCTTACTCGTCTTGCTCATCATCTTCATGGTTATCACACCCATGGTCCAAAAGGGCATAGATATCAAACTTCCTGAGACCACTGCAGATACGAGCGCAACACCTCAAGGATTGATCGTTTTGACTCTGAAAAAAAACTTGAGCGTTATGATCAACCAAGAGTCGATTTCCTTGGAAATGCTTCCGGGCAGGCTGAGAAACCTCTACGCGACTCGGCAGGACAAAACAATATTCATCAGGGCTGATGCCAAAGTCCCATACGCGAACGTCGTCGATCTCATTGATATTGCAAAAGGTGCGGGTGTAGAGGTCACAGGGATCATACCCGAATATTTTACTGAAGAAGACATAACGTAAACCCGCCTCTACAAATCTCTGGGTAAAATTTATTCCAATGGCGAAGCGTTCTTTCATCTTCTTATTCATTTTTCTGGGGGCATTCCTAATATTCTGGGGGGACACAGAACTTCTGGGTGATATCACCAAGGAAGAGATCCTTCAGAGTTTTCCCGATTGGAGAGAAGTTATGGTATCTTACTCTCCAGATCCGGAAGCCCTCGAAATCCTCGAAGCTATTTCTTATCCAGTCGAAATAGAAGTCGTATTGGGCACATGGTGCCCCGATAGCAAAAGACATGTCAGTGAGTACTTTAAAATTTTGGATGTGCTGGACAATCCCAATTTTTTCTCGACTTATATCGGAATACCCAGGAATAAAGAGGCGAGAGCACTATACATTCAGGGAAAAAACATCCAAAAAATCCCCACTTTTATCATTCGTGTGGAGAATCATGAAATCGGGAGGATTATAGAGATCCCTAAAAAATCAATCGAACATGACCTCCTCGATATCCTCCAACGATAACGATCAAGATTTGATCGGGCCGATGACTTCTCTGGAAATAACTAACCTCTGGATCTCATTCGTTCCTTCATAAATCTGAAGAAGCTTGGCGTCTCTCATGAGCTTCTCCATAGGATAGTCCTTCATATAGCCGTATCCACCAAGTATCTGAAGAGCTTCTGTGGTTACGCGCATGGCGACATCCGAACCATAGGCTTTGGCCATAGCCGACTCTTTACCACAGGGCTTTCCCTGATCCATCAACCACGCCGCATGCCAGACCATGTGCCGCGCGGCATTGATCTCCATCGCCATTTGGGCAATTTTAAATGCGCTATTCTGGAAAAGAGCGATAGGCTTACCAAATTGTTTTCGCGTCTTGGCGTAATCAATGGCATATTCGAGAGCTGTTCTAGCCACTCCAACCCCAGCCGCACCCACAGGGGCTCTTGTCCTGTCCAGAGTTCTCAGCGCAATAATAAAACCCATCCCTTCTTTGGCGAGCAAATTTTCTGCAGGGACTTTGATATCCTCGAAAAACAACTCCACTGTGTTGGATGCTCGGTGTCCCATCTTTTCTTCTTCCTTCCCGATAGTAAGCCCTTGCGTTTCGCGGGGGACGATAAAAGCGCTCATCCCACGAGCCCCTTTATCAGGATCGGTGAGGGCAAAGACAACATACTGACTAGCGATGCCTCCGTTAGAGATGAAACACTTGGACCCGTTGATGATATATTCATCCCCAACCTTCTCCGCTCTTGTTTTTAGTGCGCCGGCATCTGATCCCGCCTCTCTCTCCGTAAGACAAAAAGAAGCGAAGGACATTTTCTCTGTCTGGGGAGTGAGATATTTTTTCTTTTGTTCATCCGAGCCAAAAAGAATGATAGGAGTATAAGCCAAAGCATTGACCATCATGGTTGTGTACATGCCTGCACATCCGGCAGCCAATTCCTCACTGATAATGACAGTATCGATATCATTTAATCCTCCACCACCGTACTCTGGGGGAATTGTGCAAGTCAGGAAGCCGACTTCGAATGCTTTTTGCATAACATCTTCTGAGAACTCATCGCCCTTATCATACTTAGCCGCGTTGGGCCTCATCTCTTTAACGGCAAACTCTCGCGCCATTTCTTGGAGAGCTTTTTGTTCCTCCGTCAAACTGAAATCGATCACTCTATCCTCCTCACCGTGATATCTATAAGGTCCTAATAGTTTTGCTCATAAATTTCATCAAAGTTTATACTGCAATATTTAAATGAAGTCAATTTATCTTTCACAAAGGTCAGCATTTTCAAGTCCGTCATTAAGAGAATTCTCGATATCTGTGTTGACATATCATTCATAAAGGTTTTGGAAATGCGATCATCCTCTGTCGAGGCTAAGTCTTGAAGGTGATTCGCTCTCTGGCCATATCATAGACAGGATTTGCGATACCGAGAATATCGCTGACAATATCTTGAGGCCGAATCGATTGTTGTGGACTAAACTCCACTTCCAATACAAGTTTCTGTTCTTTCCTATCGACTCTGAGGCGTACCATAGGATCATCCCTATGGTCCTTCGTATAATTATCCACCAGGCACTCTGCGATCTCTCCAGCATCCAAGAAAGGAGCCTTCTGACTTTCGTAGCCTAATTTGAGGGAGGTTCTGATGTCTTCGTTTTTTAAATCCACAGAGTAAACGAGAGTCTGGATCTCTTCAACCAGAGATAAGTTTGATTCGCATAATCTTTTCAAGCGCGAGAACCGAATCCCTGGAGGAAGAAAAGAGTTGAGATGTGAAGCAAATTCTTCTTGAGGAAGAGAATATTCGGATTTGAATTCGATCACCTCGTCTCTTCCCTCCATCCCTAAGGGAAGAGCGGGTGGGTGCGAAATCACCATTTTTGGATGAAATCCTTTGGAGAAGCAAACAAATATGCCGGCTCTACGGAAGCTTCTCTGGAGGATATTGTTCACGTCCGCATGAGAGAAAAATTTCGCATTGCCCGATTTGCTATAAAAGGCTCGGTATCTGAAAGTATTCTCAGATTTTTCACCAAATCTCTGTAGGCGTTCCTCAATAGGTTCAACAACCTCTTCGAAATCTTTCCGCAACATGGGCGAAAGCGTACATCCTTGGCATTCTGAACACTCTTTTTCCAGACAGCTCAGAGAAGGCTCCTCCTGCTTCGCTCTACGCAATTCTCGGATCAGATGTGATTTTTTAACACCCGTATCAATATGGTCCCAAGGCAGGATATCGGATTCTCTCATGGCTGAAAGGTACGAACGGTGATCCGTATTTCTCGAGAAAAAGGCATCCTCCCAAATTTGAAACTGGAACATATCGTTCCAGCTATCGAAGCGGGCACCTCTTTGCCACGCACGCTCCATGACACGCGTAAGCTTTCTGTCTCCTCGGGAAAAGACTGCTTCAAGCAAAGCATTTTTTATGTTGTGTTCTTTAAATTTGACGAAGGAATATTTTTTCAGATGTGATTTCACAAAAGCATGTTTCTGAAGGAGGAGGTCTTCGGATTCCATTTTTTCCCACTGGAAGGGGGTGTGGGGCTTGGGAATAAAGGATGATATGCTGAGGTTGATTTGAGGAGGTTTTTTCAAAATGGCATACCCCATCCGAATGATCTCTTTCACCAAACGGACGATACCATCCAAGTCTTTCTCCTCTTCGGAGGGGAGTCCTACCATGAAATACAGCTTGAGAAGTCTCCATCCCCTCTCAAATGCATTCTGGACAGCTTCCCAAATGTCCTCATCTCTCAAGTTTTTGTTGATGACACAGCGCAACCGTTCCGTCCCAGCTTCGGGGACAAGTGTAAATCCCGTTTTTCTCACTTTGAGTATGTTTTCCGCTAAATCCGAAGAAAGCCCTTGCGGCCTGAGGGACGAGACAGACAGGGATATCTGCTGATCTTCAAGATGATCCATCAGGGTCTTCACTGTTTGATCAAGGTAGGGATAGTCACCTATGGAAAGTGCAGACAAAGAAACGTCCCCATACCCAGTGGATCGCGCACTGTTTATCACTGTTTGTGTGACATCGGTGGGATCCTTGACTCGGGAAGGAGAATACAGTTGGGATGCTTGACAAAATCTGCAGTTCTGGGGACACCCCCTCTCCACTTCTACGGATACTCGGTCAAATACAATCTGGATATTCGGGACAATGATATTGTCGGGAAAAGATCCTTTTGGAAAATACGGTATGACTCTTTTTTTGACTCTAGAAGGAGCCCCACTCTTCGGTTTCACAGCCAACAGAGTGGAATGAGCTGGAACATAAGGCGTGTAAAAAGCGGGGACATAGACACCTCTGATCTCTATGAGTTCCTTGAGAACATCCTCTTTGAACCGAGTTTGATCTCTTACGGCGATGAAGGTCTCGATAATCTCTATAAAGGCCTCCTCTCCATCGCCGATAAGGAATAAATCAAACAGGTCAGCGACTGGTTCGGGGTTGAATGCTGCAGGACCACCGGCAATGACCAGCGGAAATTCCATCTCTCTCTCCGAAGAGAAGAAAGGAATTTTTCCAAGGTCCAAAATAGTCAGGATGTTGGAATAGTTGAGCTCATAAAGCAGTGAAAAACCCAAAATATCAAATCCAGCAAGAGGGATCTTGTTCTCGAGAGAAAAAAGAGGGATATCTCTGTGGCGGAGCTCTTTTTCGAAATCAGGCCAGGGTGCAAAAACGCGCTCGGCGAGGATGGAAGTTGACTTATTCAGCAATGAGTATAGGATTTTCTGGCCGATATGAGACATCCCTATTTCATAGACGTCGGGAAAAATGAGAGCGATTTTCGCCTGAACACGGCCTGGATCCTTGATCACTGCATTCCACTCTCCTCCCACATAACGGCCGGGTTTCTGGACGTTTCTGAGCGCCTTCTCCAATTCTTTTGTGAAGTTCATACCAAGAAATTATATACCATGTTTCACAGACCCCAAGCAACTTCATATCAGCTCGCCCGTAGGATAAAAAATGTCGATCATATAAATGAAAGTTTTTTGAGGGAAAGGATCGACAGTTTTTATGAATGATTCATCTCAGATGTTGACGAAGCGTCTCATCTTAACATTCAGCACGAGCGAAACCGCAATATAATTCGTCAGCAAAGACGATCCCCCATAGCTCAGTAGGGGAAGAGGGATGCCTGCAATAGGAAAGAGTCCGATAGTCATGAACACGTTTACAAAAAACTGGCTTGTGATCATCACCGCAACCATAAAAATAATATACACTCCTGTCCGGTCTCTCGATTTTGAGACAGACTGAAAGAGTCTCGCCAAAAACAAGAAATAAAAAACTCCGATGACCACCACTCCCACAAAACCGAGTTCCTCCCCGATAACAGCAAAAATAAAATCCGTATGGCGTGCAGGCAAGAACTGAAGCTGGCTTTGGGTTCCTCTCCCATACCCCTTTCCAAATAGCCCTCCAGACCCGATGGCAATTTTCGATTGGATGATATGATAGCCAGAACCAAGGGGATCTTTTTCTGGAGAAAGTAACGTCGTGATCCTGTCCCTCTGGTAATCTTTGAGAAAGAATCCCCAACTGATAATCACTGCAACCAGAGTGATGATCAACAAAAGGGCCAGAGTTTTTCGCGTTAATCCTGCCAATATAAAAGAGGCAAGGAGAATAGGGATATAGCTCAGCGCTGTACCCAGGTCAGGCTGCAGGGCCACGAGCATGACAGGCATAAAAACAAAAAAAATGCTTGAAAGGCCAGCATCCTTGGACAAAAATTTCTTTTTGTACTCTGAAAAGACACGTGCCAACAGGAGAATAATGGCAATTTTTGTGATCTCCGATGGCTGGATCTGGATAAATTCGAGCTTGATCCAACTCTTTGTTCCTGCAATCAGCTTCCCAAATATTAATATAGCGGCCAGGATAGAGATACATCCAAAATAAAAATATAGAGAATAGGTGACAAGAAGATTGTAGCCCACAGTCAATAGCACAAAAAGTACGACCAAGCTCAAGAGTGTCCAGAAAATCTGTCGCAAATAATAATTTCCAGGCACATGATGGGAAGAGCTGTAGATCACGGCGATCCCGATCATCGTATTCACAACAAGGAGAGCGATCAGGATCCAATCGATGTTCTTGATTTGAGTCTGATTAATCATATTTTGTCTTGTATAACTCTAACAATTCTCTGCCGGAGGGGGCTGCGGTTGCTCCACCCCCTCCCCCGTATTCAACAATAAGAGAGACAACGACTTCAGGATTATCCTTAGGAGCAAATCCTGTGAACCAAGAGTGTGTTTTTATCTCTCTCTTTTGCTTGGCCAATTTCTCAGCAGTTGCTTTGCTGACGACCTGCGCTGAACCCGTTTTGCCACACACATTAAAATCTCTCACTCTGGCTAAACTGGCAGTACCGCTCTCGTTGACAGCCTTCCACATCCCTTGAACGATTTTCTCAAAATAGATTTCAGGAATAGGGATTCTCTCTCCTGGATTGTTCTCTTGCAGTCTGCGAATCTCCTGCCCTTCGTGAATTTCAACCTCATAGAGGTGTGGTGCCACTTTGAGGCCCCTGTTTGCGATCACTGCTGTATAGACCGCGATCTGTAAAGGTGTCACGAGCAATGGGCCTTGTCCGATAGACACGGAGATTGTCTCTCCGGGATACCAAAGCTCGTCTCTCACTCTTTTTTTCCACTCAGGATCCGGAACTAATCCCGTTTTTTCCCCAGGAAGATCGATGAGAGTGGGGGAACCGAAACCCAGCATTCGAGCATATCGCGCGATCTCCTCTATCCCTATTCTTTTCCCCAGTTGATAAAAATAAATGTTGCAGGAGTGTTGGATCGCACTGTATAAGTTCACCACTCCATGCCCATCCCTCTTCCAGCAAGCGAATGGGTGTCCATAAATAACAGTGGAACCGTGACAGACAACCGTAGTGGAATCATTCACGAGTCCCTGATCGAGTCCGGCGAGAGCTATAGTGGGCTTGAATAACGAGCCAGGAGCATACAACCCTCGAATGGTTCTGTTCTCCAGAGGGAATTCGGGACTGTTGATGAGGTCCATCCATTCCTCAGGAGTGAAGCGGTTGATGAATCTATTCGGGTCAAAATTTGGATAGCTAGCCATAGCTAGTATCTCCCCCGTGTTGGGTTTCATCACCACTACGGCACCCTCTCTCCCTTCTAAAATTTCCTCAGCCTTCTTCTGGAGGTCAAAATCAATTGTAAGTTTGATCTCATCCCCGCGGACAGGGTTGATTTTGGATGTCTCTCCGATCCCTCTTCCCAAACTGTCGACAATCTCAAAAAGCTTTCCTTCAGTACCCGCTAAGATCTGTTCGTACTGTTTCTCGATTCCTGTTCTACCGACCAGATCGCCCAACCGTCGGTGTTTGTACTGCTCCATATCCATCTCTGCCGGGGATATCTCCTGAAGATATCCGAGGACATGTGAGGCCAAAGTTCCGAATGGGTAATTTCTCTTGGGTTCTGTCTGAACGATCAGTTCGGGCAATTCATACTGTCTGGATTTAATTCGGGCAACCTCTTCATGTGTCAAATTATCCTTGATCACGATCGGCTGAAACACAGGCAGGGATTTATATTTGTCCACCCTTTCTTTCAAAACTTCGGGTTCGAGTTCGAGGAGTGCAGAAATATTCGCGCAAGATTCATCATAATTTTTACAGTTTTCTCGGATCAGGGAAGCCTTGAATGAGGCAATGTTTTTGGCGAGCACCACCCCGTTACGATCTCTGATCAAACCCCTCTGGGGCGGAATCGCGATCTCACGAATACGGTTGGCTTCGGATTTCAGCCAGAACTTTTGATAGTCGAGGATCTGGAGTTTCCAGAAATATAGGATCAGGATGACAAACAGGACCCTCACGATGACGAAGGAAATCCTTGCTCTCGACAACACCAAAGAAAGATCTTCATAAATCTTGTTGTTCATCATCTTCGGTACCGAGAGATCGCTTTGATCCCCTTCCGGATTTGCGGAAAAAGTGTGCTGCCGAAGAAGGCCGTGATCAAAGGCTGGAGAAAAATCACCCCTCTTCCCGTGTTAAGAGCTTTCGAATAAATGAATGAATAGAGAAAAGCCCAAAATATGAGCTCAGTTGTGATCAGCACAAAAATGAAGAGAAATCTGCGTGAAAACGAGGAGACATCGATCCTCTTGGATACAAATCCCGCTAAAAATCCCATAATCGTTTTGGCAATTCCGGCAACTCCAAAAACGCCCAGAGATAAAGAGTCCTGAATAAGGCCACAGACGGCGCCCAAGCACGCCCCGTACACCTCATTTCTGGATGAGGACAGATAGATGACTAAAAGGCTAAAGACATTGATTGCTTGAATGAGATAGACAGAGATGTGCGATACTAGAGAAAACACGATCAATGCGATGACTATTCCAAGGGATGTTTCTAAAAAATCTCTCATTTTACAACTATTTAAAAATATCTTTGGCCGGCATTCGGATGACAGCCAGTTGGTCCAAATTGCGAAATTCAAAATACGGCTTCACTGCAACAGATTTAAAAAGATCCGCAGTGGGAGTGATTGATAAAATTCGACCTACATTGATACCGGGTAGGAAAATACTGTCATATCCAGTGGTATAGAGGTTTTCGCCCACAGAGACATCCTCATCTGTGGACACGACATGCTCCAGCCTGCATGAGCCCTTTCCATCTCCAGACAAAATCCCCAAGACTTTTTCCTTTTCCGTAAAAACGCTCACACCGCAATCTTTATCAGTGATCAACTGTACGCGTGCTTCATTGAGTGATATGGGTCCAATGACCCGGCCTACCAAATTCCCAAATTTATCCAGCACAACCATATTCTTTTCAACTCCATTCAGAGAACCTCTGTTGATCATCACTGATTTGTAATAGTTGCTGGCATCTAACCCTACGACGCGAGCGTGTAGGATATTCGGATACATCTCTCCGAGAAATTCATCGATCTCATTCTCACTCTTGTATTGTTCGAGGGCGTTTCGCAACAATCTGTTCTCCTGAGAAAGAGAGAATATTTCTCGTCTCATCTCCTCATTCTGCTTGTGGGCCTTGCGTAATGAAAAATATCCTTCCCAGAATGCACCGATACCCTGAAAGAAAGAGACAATCCCATGCTGGAGTGGAGAAAAGACGACAAAGACCGCTTTCTCAAAATAGTTTTCCCTCTCACCTAGAGGAACTTGAATGGATATCAGGACAAGCTGTAAAAATATGAGAATACTGAGCACAACGAGGCTTTTGTTTCTCTTAAAAAAAGAGGGCATCAATACAATAAAAGATTAAATTAAAGAAATTTTCCTCAACAGGTCTAAATCATCGAGCATTTTCCCCGCACCGAGAACAACGGTAGTCAGTGGATCTTCAGTTATGAACACTGGCAATTGTGTCTCTTCGCGGATGCGCTTGTCAATATTCTTTAGGAGAGACCCCCCACCAGTCAGGATAATGCCACGGTCTATGATATCTGCAGAGAGTTCAGGAGGCGTTTTTTCAAGAGCCACTTTAACGGCATCGATGATGGCCACAACGATATCTTCCAATGCCTCCCTTATCTCCTGGTCATCCACAACAATAGTCTTGGGAATACCTTCTCTCAGATCTCTTCCTTTGATCTCCATAGTGATGGGCTCATCCAAGGGGTAGGCCGAACCGATCTGCATTTTAACTTGTTCTGCTGTTTTTTCTCCGATAAGCAGGTTGTATTTTCGCTTGATGTACTGGATGACGGCTTCATCCATCTCGTTTCCAGCTATACGGATGGAGTGATTGAAGACAATCCCGTTCAACGAAATAACCGCAATATCCGTTGTCCCCCCTCCGATATCAACGATCATGTTCCCCGTGGGCTCAGATATGGGAAGTTCAGCACCTACAGCGGCGGACGTGGGTTGCTCTACCAAGTATACCTCAGAAGCTTTCGCCCGCATGGCGACGTCTTTGACCGCTCGCCTCTCGACTTGTGTGATCCCTGTGGGAATGCCGATAACGATCCTCGGCCTGAGCAAAAAACTCCTGTTGTTTGTGGACTTCTTGATAAAATAATCCAGCATCTTTTCGGCGATCTCGAAGTCAGCGATAACTCCATCACGCATGGGCTTTATGGCTAAAACGCTTTTAGGAGTCTTCCCCAACATTTCCTTCGCCCTTTTCCCCACAGCCTCCACTTTGCCTGTTTGGTGATTCACAACGACAATAGAAGGTTCTTGCACGATTATTCCTCTGCCCTTGAGATAAACGAGTGTATTTGCTGTTCCGAGGTCAATGGCAAGGTCGCAAAAAAACTTATCTTTGAGCCATTTGATCAGATTCATTCTATCTTCCTCTATCTACACGACTTATTTAACATAATTTCTTCTTCCACGCAAATGAAAAAAAAGAAACACACGAATACCCTCTATTTTTCCGGGATTAGAAGATGTTGTGTGTTCAGAGCACTGGACGAATATTCTCCCAATGTTACAGTCGTATTTTTTTCTTGATTTTTATTTTTGAGAAATATATAGTCAAAAAACTCAGGGATAAAACAGATAGGAGGTAAGAATGAGTGACCAATCGTTTCGGCCGTATATTCCTGCTGAGCAATCTATGAAAGAAATCTCTTTCAAGGCTATTTTTCTGGGCATCATTATGGCTGTCGTTCTTGGCGCCGCAAATGCCTACCTCGGGCTTCTCGTCGGGATGACTGTTGCAGCCACTTTCCCGGCCGCAGTTATCGCCATGGCCGTGCTGCGTCCTATGAAAGGAACCATCCTCGAAGAGAACTTTGCAAGAACCACTGGTGCAGTCGGAGAAGCGTTGGCCGCCGGGGCCATTTTCACCATTCCCGCTTTCCTTTTTACAGGTGTGTGGACAAAGTTTGATGTTGTCAAATCATCAATGCTCATGCTTGTGGGAGGGGTCCTGGGCGTTTTTCTGATTATCCTCGTCCGGCGGACACTCGTCGAAGATGCGGCACTTCCCTTTCCAGAGAGTGTGGCTTGTGCGGAGATGGTGAAAACCGGACAGAAAGCAGGCTCAAGCGCAGCATACATGTTCTGGGCCATGGGATTGGGAGGTTTTATAGAATTTTTCACCAGCGAAAACGGGATTCGTGTCATCACACCCTACGCAAGAGCTGTTTTTAAAATACCCGGTATTTCGCGGATCACCTACCTCAATAGCGACAACGTCGAAGTAGCCAAGACTGCTGAGATGAGGGGCAGAATGTTCGTGGAATCTCCAGCGGCCAATGCAGCCATGACAGGAGTGGGCTACATCATAGGGCCCAAACTCGCCGCTCTGACCTTCTCTGGCGGTGTGCTCGGTTGGGCCTTCCTGATGCCCATTCTTCTCTTCATCAGCGGAGATCTGGGAAGGATCGTCTCAGATTTCGGCGGGGATTGGACCGCAATGGCGATCTCTGCATACGATGCCCAAATAAAACCCATAGCAGTGGGAGCCATGCTTGTGGGCGCATTCTATACTCTGTTCAGGATGAGGAAGAGTCTCATCGCTGGGATCGGTCGTTCTTTCGCTGATGTTAAAAAAGCAAGGACCGGAGGAGATTCAGAAACGGTCAGAACGGACAAAGACCTTCCCTTTCCTTCGATCATCATGGCCATCATCGCGCTGATCATTCCCATGATCATCCTCTACAATGTGTTCACCCGGAACATTGGTTCCGCTCTCGTATCCGCAATAGTGATGCTCATCATGGGACTTCTTTTTGCAGCAGTTGCAGGCTATCTTGTTGGTATTATCGGCTCTTCTTCGAATCCCATCTCAGGATTAACGCTGACCTCTCTGCTCATCGCTGCCCTGATGATGGTGATCATGGGACAGAAAGGAGATGCGGGAATAGCCGCTGTATTGGGAGTGGCCGCCGTTGTCTGCTGTGTGGCTGGAGTCGCGGGCGACATGATCCAAGACTGGAAGGTCGGTCATATCCTCGGCGGTACTCCGTGGAGGATGCAGATCGGAGGATTGATCGGTGTGGTGGCTGCTGCTTTAACCCTGACTTTCTCTCTGCAACTCCTCCATAACAACATTGGAATCGGCAGCGAGACACTTCCCGCTCCCCAAGCAGGACTGATGGCAGCCATGGCCAAGGGGATTGTCGGAGGAGAAATGGCCTGGCCCCTGGTGCTGGCCGGGATGCTTTTGGCTGTGGGCCTTATCCTAATCGGCTCTCCCTCACCTATGCTCATTGCAGTCGGAATGTACCTCCCCTTCCGCGCAACGTCATGCATCTTTGTAGGGGGAGTGATCAAATACTTTCTCGATCGATCGGTTGCCAAGAGGAAGCCAACAAATAAAGGCAAGGAAACAGTGGAAAACATTGGCCTTCTCATAGCTTCCGGTCTGATTGCCGGACAGGCTCTCATGGGAATCATCACCGCTGCTGTTAAAGGCACAAATCTCCAGCTTCCCGAAGTGTGGCACAGTGCCTGGTTAGGCCTGATCATTTTCTTCATTCTCGGTTTCATCCTGATCTATTTCCCATATAAAAAGATGGTCCAGTCGGGCGAATTCGGTAAAGCAACAGATGAGCTGGAAGGTTAAGATCGGGAAAAGCTGAGTCCGCATGTTGATGTGAAAAGCAACAACAGAGATCAAGAGGAAATCAATCTACTAGGGCTTATCCCTTTGAAGAACATCGATTGGGAGAGGCAACCCGACGGTTTGATCTGTTTGCTCAAGCCCAAATTACAGATCTCCTTTCTCAAAAAAAATGTCCTTCCGCACCTAAAGAATCCCCACTACAGGATCAATCTCGACAAGATCGGCAGCTACTTCTGGGAAAACTGTGACGGAGTGCGCAATGTCAAAGAAATCGCTGAATGTATGAAGATAAAATTTGGGGATGAAGTGGAGCCACTCTATGAGCGGATCACTCTTTTCCTTCAAAACTTAGAGAAAAATAAATTCATCCGATTCTTATAAATCTCACTGTATTCGGAAACTGTGAATCGTAAACAGTAACAGGATAAAACTCCTTATTGGATTGGATAATTCCATTGAACGCCTTCCGTATTTTCACGCCTCATATTTTATTTTCATTCTCTGTGATGGAAAGACATCTTTACGCACAATTTTATTTCGTTTAGAATAGACATGCACAATGGATAAAATCGATAAAGAGATGACAATCCTGGACATTTTAGTTTTCGGTCACCCGGTCCTTGTTCAAAAAGCTGAAGACATAAAAAATATTGACGAAAAACTCTGCCGACTTGCAGAGAACATGGTTTACACCATGCATGCAGCTCCTGGCATCGGCCTGTCTGCTCCTCAGGTCAATCAGAGTGTGAGGATCATTACTGTAGACCTTTCCGTGGGCGAGGATAAAGATAAGATCATCATCCTCGCCAATCCTGAAATCCTGGATTCCCATGGAGAAGCTATCATGGAAGAGGGCTGTCTTTCTGTGCCAGAGATCAATGAAAAGGTTGTTCGGCCTTCGCACATTGCAGTCAAGGGCGTTGACCTCAAAGGCAATGAAAAGACCATAGAGGCTGAAGGTCTTTTGGCCCGAGTGATCTGCCACGAGATCGATCATTTAAACGGGAAGCTTTTTATCGACCACCTCTCGCCGCTTAAAAAAAGTTTGATCAAAAAGAAACTTCGCAAGCAGCTGAGCAAGGGCGCATACACATGAGGATCGTTTTTTTCGGTAGTCCGAACTCTGCTATCCCCTCGCTTCAAAAGATTTTGAGTGAGAGTCATAAAGTTGAGTGCGTCATCACTCAACCGGATAAGCCTTCGGGAAGAGGGAGAAAACTGAGGGCTTCTCCGGTCAAACAGTTTGCCATTGAATACAACATTCCCGTGTTGCAGCCAAAGAGAATTCGAAAAGACCCCCGTACTCTCGAAATGCTCGAAAAGAGCCGCCCAGACCTCAACGTCGTTGTGGCATACGGTCAAATCATCCCTGCTTCTATCATCTATTTGCCTAAACATCATTCGATCAACCTTCATTTCTCGCTTCTCCCCAAATACAGAGGAGCCTCTCCTGTTCAATGGGCCATCTTGAACGGAGATAAGGTCACTGGAATGACCATCTTTGAACTCAACGAACGCATGGATGAAGGCGATATCTTGACACAACGAGAAGTGGAGATCATTCCCGATGAAAAAGCGATCGAGCTGGAGGAACGTCTCGCAAAGGAAGGCGCAGACCTTCTGGTGAAAACGATCCGCCAGATCGACATCCTCTCTCCGAAGAAACAAGATCATGCACAGGCAACATATGCCCCCTTGATCAAAAAAGAGGATGGCCAGATCGATTGGAACAGTGAAGCGATTGCGATTGACAGGAAAATCAGAGCGTTCTCCCCATGGCCATCGGCATTTGTTTATTTTAGAGGGAAACGTGTGAAAGTCCTCGAAGGGAGGGTAGAAAACACCAAACCCACACAGTCCACCAAACCAGGGGACATTCACGCAATCGGGAAAGAAGGGATCAGCGTGGTCTGTAGAGACGGGGACATCTATAGCCTTAAATTCCTTCAACCAGAGAACCGTAAGGCGATGACTGCTTACTCCTTCTCTCTCGGGGCTAAAATCCAACCTGGCGAATCATTCGATTGAATCCAATATGAAGATCCCTAATCCACCACATGGCTTGGATGCATAGATGGCCTCACCTTCTCAACAGCCGACCACATCTCGCAGCTTCCTGGATCAAAAAACCGGATTTTGACATCACATAGCAGGATCTTCAAGGATATTGTTGGAATGGGGGTCTTACAACTGAGATTTAGTTATCGAGGATGTAATTCCACGGATTGAGGCGCTTTCCGTTGAGGCGGACTTCATAGTGGACATGAGACCCTATGGCTCTGCCGGTTTTCCCAACTAAACCTATGGTATCCCCTCTCTTGACTCTCTGACCGGGCTTTACCAAGTACTTGCTCAAGTGACAGTAGACCGTTACGTATCCGCTGTTTGGATGGCTGATCTTGATCGTATTTCCTCCGATCTTATCGTTTTGGGTGGACAGGACTAAGCCGTCCGCTGTAGCGACGACTGGATTGCCATAATGGGTGGCAATGTCAACCCCCGGATGAAATGTGCGCTTTCCGGTGAAAGGATCGTCTCTCCAGCCAAAAGGAGAGGCCCAATAACCCTTTGTTGGTGAGATACTGGGAGTTGCCGCCAGCACAAGAATCTGATTCTCATAAAAATTGGCCAGCATATTGAGGTTGTTCTTGATTCCATCGGCCTTTTTATTTATTTCTTCTAACCTGTTTAGGTCTATCTGGTAGTCAGACTCTGGGAGGTTCAACTCTTGTCCGTTCTCACCCCCTCCGAGCCCTGGTTCTATTTCTATGACTTCCTGGGATTTCAGCCCTGCCATCACGTTGAGCTTCTGGCGGTAACTCTCGAAAGCATTGATCTTTTCGTTGAGTTCATCAATGGATTTTTCATACCGAACGAGTGTTGTGTCCTGCTCTGCCTTGACTGCGCTCAAAGCTCTGTATTCTTGCCTCAATCCACTCATTAAAACATAATCCACCAAAAAGACGACCAGTGCGATAAAGATGAGTGCTGTGATTCCGCCCAATAGCTTGAGTGATCTATGAGAGAGAGTAAAAATCTTTTGTTTGCCTCTATGATGAGGAATAATGATCAGCGATATATACTTATCTGCCATGGATTTCACATCCTACATATCATATTGATCCAACCATTGATGTCAAGTGATATATTCATCTCTCGGTTATCGGACGCGTATTCTCTTTGATCCAAGCCACGATATCTTTAGTCGAAGAGCCTGGCAAAAAAAACTCTGCGATTCCGATATCCTTCAATCCTGGAATATCCTTCTCCGGAATGATGCCTCCAGCAATAACCTTTACGTCTGCAATCCCTTTTATTTTAAGCAAATGCATGATTTTGGGCAAAAGGATATTGTGTGCCCCGGAGAGTATACTCAAGCCTATAACATCGACATCCTCTTGAATGGCAGCATTGACGATCTCCTCTGGTATTCGTCTGAGGCCTGTGTAAATGACCTCTACCCCGGCATCACGCAAAGCACGGCAGATGACCTTGGCTCCCCTGTCGTGGCCGTCCAGGCCGGGTTTAGCGATCAGAACTTTGATCCGTTTTGCGTTCACTCAGATCTCCAGGAAACATTTCAGAAGCGATATCTTCTGCACTGGCTATACATCTATACCAGCAATGAGAATATCTAAATCTCTATTCTTCAGTGACTTTCAAAACGAGGTCATTTTCCCGCGCAGAACTTTCGACCTTTAATCCCGCAGATTCTCCAGTCTTGATGGCATCCACAGAACTGTGTTCTATCTGAAGGGAATGGACTTTTTGGTAAAAGTCAGTGGTGTGCCCCTTGATGTGGATGGTATCCCCTACCCGAAGTTCTCCTTTAGTCAGTTCTATGACACAGACGTTTATTTTGGAAAAATAGTGGGTGATTTTTCCAATTTTTTCCTCCATTTGATCCTCCTCTTTGCATTGTGTTTACGTTAACAAAATCTTCAAGCTTTAGCAAGTTTTCCTTAAGCACTGGAAGCATCCTTATTTCCGTGATAAGGGCATTAAAGGTAAAAAAGAGGGAGTCACTATCCTTATGAGTCGGATGGTGGTGGGTGGGGGGGGGTTTTCGACGAATATGGACTGTGACGAACTCCTGCTATTATCATTTGACTTGAGAGCATCACGGAAATAAGGATGCTTCCTTAAGCACAAAGGACAGACCCTCCATTCACATTCAAGACCTCTCCTGTGATATGCCGGGCGAGATCAGAGGCCAGAAACAAGATCGGAGCGGCGATATCCTCAGGCGGCGGAATTCGCTGAAGGGGGATGCTCGCTTCGACTTTTTTGCGGAAGTTTTTATCTCGAAAGACTTCGGCACACATATCCGTATCCACCCAACCCGGAGCCACACAGTTCACTCGGATCCCGAACGAACCGAGCTCTGCGGCTAGAGACTTTGTCAAGGCAATGACAGCTCCTTTACTGGCCGCATAATGGGAGTGACAGGCTTCTCCTCTCACACCTGCAGTGGAAGACACGTTAATGATCCAACCTGTTTTGCGAGTCATCATAGAGGGGACGACAGCGTTACAGACATAAAAGATGCTGTTCAAATTGACACTCATCGTCTCCAGCCACACAGTTTCTTCCATGCGCCCCATTTCGCCGTAGGTCCATATGCCGACATTATTCACTAGCACATCGATATGCCCCCATTTCTCAAGAATATCTTCCACCATCTTGAGAACTTCATTCTTTTTCGAGAAATCAGCTTGATAGACTAAACATTCTCTTCCCAAAGACCGAATCTTGTTTTGGACTTCCTCAGCTGCAGATCTTCGGCGGGTATAGCTGAAGGCCACATCAGAACCAGCTTTGGCGAACAGGATGGCTGTCTCTGCCCCGATGCCCCTTGAACCTCCGGTGATCAAAGTCTTTTTTCCGGCTAATGAAATCATTCCCCCTCCTCATTCTTTTTTTGCCTGATAGTTCAAATTGTTAATTCTGTGCCTTCACTAAAACTTAAAACGTCTCATTCATCAAAAATGGAGACAACAAATGAGGGAGTTGTGGCGACACAGAATGTTTTCAATAATCCAGTGTGAATTCTCCCAACTCATGGAAAAGCAGGTACCTGTAGATCTCTTCTTTTTTGGGAAGTATTTTTTTTTCCAATATGGAAAAATACTCCTCAGTTGTCGGCATTTTTCCCTTCAAGGCAGCGATGGCTGCCAGTTCGGCAGATCCTAAATATACACGTGCATTGTCTCCTATCCGGTTATCAAAATTTCGGGTCGATGTGGAGATAACTGTGGCTCCTGGACGAACCCGGGCCTGATTTCCCATACAAAGAGAGCAGCCCGAGATCTCCGTCCGTGCGCCAACACTGGCATAGATATTGTAATAACCTTCCCTGATCAACTGCGCCCTGTCCATCTTGGTTGGCGGGGTCATCCATATACGCGTGTCCAGATAGCCCTCTCCCTCGAAGATCTTGCCAGCTGCTCGGAAATGTCCGATGTTCGTCATGCAGGAACCGATGAAGATCTCATCGATCCTATCCCCTGCCACCTCTGACAACAGCTTCACATCATCCGGATCATTGGGGCAAGCCAGGATCGGTTCATGGATCTCTTCTAGATCGATTTCGATGACTTCAGCATACTCAGCCGTTTCGTCTCTACGAAGAAGTTCTGGATTGTCCAGCCATTCCCTGCAGGCTTTGATGCGGCGTCGAAGGACGTCAGGATCCCGATATCCTTCTTCGACCATTTTTTCCATCAACGCAATATTGCTCTTGATATAAGCCTCCACGCTTTTTTCAGAAATGGCAATAGTTCCGCTGGCTGCAGATCGTTCCGCTGTGGCATCTGTGAGCTCAAATGCCTGTTCGACCGTGAGATCAGACAATCCTTCCATTTCGAGAATACGTCCGTTAAAAACATTCTTTTTGCCCTCTTTGGCAACCGTAAGTAGGCCCTTTTGTATGGCAAAATAGGGAATGGCATTCACAACATCCCTGAGAGTGATTCCGGGATTAAGTTGCCCCTTGAACTTGACCAGAACAGATTCAGGCATGTCCAAAGGCATTGACCCGAGAGTTCCAGCAAAAGCCACAAGTCCCGAACCTGCGGGAAAACTCAGCCCGATGGGAAACCGAGTGTGGGAATCTCCTCCGGTTCCCATGGTATCTGGCAGAAGAAAGTGATTCAACCAGGTGTGGAGCACTCCATCCCCAGGTCTAAGGGAGAGGCCCTTCAATTCGACGATAAATTTCGAAAGGGATGTATGCATCCGCACATCTGCCAATTTAGGATAAGCCGCTGTGTGACAAAAGGTCTGCAGGAAGAAATCGGTCTGGAACTCCATGCAAGCCAGCTCTTTCAGCTCGTCCGCGGTCATCGGACCCGTAGTGTCTTGTGAGGCCACGGTGGTCATCCTCGGTTCACAGGAGGAGCCAGGCAAGATGTTTTTCACACCACAAGCTCTGCTGACAATTTTTTGGGCGAGGGTGTAACCCTGGCCCTCTTTGGGCCTCGGGTTCTCGATCATGGTAAAAAAATCATCTTCAGGCATGTCGAGAGCCTCACGGGCCTTGGACGTGAGAGCACGCCCGATCATCAAGAATAAACGGCCGCCAGCTCGAAATTCGTCCTGGAGCGTGGCTGGCTCTAGTGTAAGAGTGGATAAAACACCTCCTTTTTCATCAGTGATGGTTCCTTCTCGACAGTCCAAGACAACGACATCTCCTGTTTTCAAGTGAGTCACATCACACATGATCGGCAATCCCCCCGAGTCTTCGACTGTGTTGAAGAAGATCGGGGCAATGAGTCCTCCCAAAACGACTCCTGCACGTCGCTTGTTCGGGATATAAGGGATATCTTCTCCGATGTGCCACATCAAAGAATTCGTGGCGGATTTTCGCGACGACCCAGTCCCGACAACATCCCCCACAAAAACAACCTTGTGCCCTTTTTCCCGGAATTGCCTTATGGTATCTATTCCCCCCGGAAAGCGCGTTTCCCCCATGGAAAGCGCATGCAGAGGAATATCCGGACGGCTCCATGCATGCTTGGCGGGAGAGAAATCATCAGTGTTCGTTTCGCCTTCCACCTTGAAGACTTTTAGCTTCAACTTTACAGGAAATTTCGGGCGTGAACGGAACCATTCGCCATCGGCCCATGACTCAAGAACCTCACGGGCAACGGAGCTTTTACTGGCCATTTCGGCAATTTTATCAAAAGCATTGTAGACAAGAATGATGCCTTTCAAAGCACGAGCAGCCTCCGGAGCAAGGGATTTATCCTCAAGGAACTCGATGAGAGGTTCGACATTATACCCTCCAAGCATTGTTCCAAGCAGGACCACAGCATCCCGCTTTCCGACCACAGGAGATGAAACCCTCCCCAGGGCCACGCTGGTGAGCCAATTGGCCTTAACTTTTGCAGCAGAATCCACACCTGGAGCGATCCTGTTCTTAAGGAGTTTCAAGAAAATATCCTCTTTTCCTTGAGGTGGATCTTCAAGAATTTGACAGAGCTCCTGCACTTGCTCGGGATTTAGAGGCAGAGGCGGTATCCCTTGAGACGTCCGCTCTGATTCAGCCGAGAAATACGAATATAACATACTTTCTTCTCCCTTTTTTCTGAGGATAAAAAGCGTACAAATGGTCTATAATTTAGCAAATACTATATAACAGAATTTCCTCAAAGTTCAAATATCAAAAAAAACGCGCGCATTTCTAAATCCGTGATGAAGGAGATACGAGTGTCCTAATTAGTGATTGCGAAAACATGCTCAGTTTCTCCAGCGAGGAAGCTTCGCTCGGTTCCGGGCTTCCCTCACATCTCCCACGGGAGATGCGCCATGCCCGCATGGAGCCCTTCTCACGGTTTTCTCCACCACACAATCGGGACACTTAATAATGCAACGTGTGTTCATACGAAAACGGATTCGGGAATGCTTCTAGGAAAGGCTATATCCCTATAACGGAATTTTTCGTAATTTCTCTGAGAATGATCATTTGAGAAAAGAAATAGTCTTAAATTGAGGAAGTGAGTTGATTTTCAGGATAAAAAGTTATAATATTTCTCTTCATTTTATATTCAAGATGGAGGAATAATTATATGGATAATCCCATCATCGAAAGAGCAAAGGAACACTTTGCTGAAATTCTCGAAGAGCAGCTCGCACGCATCGAACAAATGAAAGAACCCGTGGAATGGACCGATTATGCGCAACTTAAGCCCATCATTATCGGGATCATCGGAGGAGACGGCATAGGACCTTTTATCGCTGCCGAAGCTCGAAAAATTATGGAATTCCTACTCAAGGAGGAGATCGAAAGCGGAAAAATCGAGATCCGTGATATCGAGGGGCTCACTATCGAAAACCGGTCAGCCCGCAACAAGTCGATTCCGGATGATATCCTCGAAAAGATCAAGAAGTGCCATGTCACTCTCAAAGGCCCAACCACAACTCCCAGAAAAGGCGATCCTTGGCCCAACATCGAAAGCTGCAACGTCGCCATGCGCCGCTACCTAGATCTGTTCGCAAATGTGAGACCTGTTAGGGTGCCAAAGCTGGGCATCGACTGGATGTTTTTTCGGGAAAACACAGAAGGCGCTTATGTCTTGGGAAGCCGGGGCATCCAGGTCACAGAGGACCTCGCGATCGATTTTAAGGTCATCACAAAACAAGGAGCGGAACGGATAATCCGGCTGGCATTTGAATACGCAAAAAAGAACAACATCAACAAGCTCACGATGGTGACAAAGGCCAACGTAATCAAGACCTCCGATGGATTATTCCTGGATACAGGATATCGTATAGCCAAAGAATACCCGGAGATTGAATGCGACGACTGGTACATCGACATCATGACCGCCAAGCTGATCGATGAAAAGCGGCGCAGACAGTTCAAAGTCATCGTCCTTCCCAACCTCTACGGGGATATCCTGACCGACGAAGCTGCCGAGTTCCAAGGAGGTGTCGGGACTGCGGGAAGCGCCAACATCGGCAAACGCTATTCCATGTTTGAGGCCATCCATGGGTCTGCACCTCGTATGGTCAAGGAGGGGCGTGCTCAATACGCCGACCCTGGGAGTATGATCAAAGCTGCATCGTTGCTTATCAACCATCTCGGTTTCAGCGATCAGTTCAAAAAGCTGGAAATGGCCATCGACATCTGTGGAAATTTCGAGAAGAAAATAGCGATCACCGGACGCGATACGGGAGCAACAGGCGCGGAGTATGCCCAGTACCTCATGGAAACCATGACCGATCCCAAGCTGGAAGAGCGCTGGAAATCGTACGCAGACCAAGAACAAAGATAAATCTCTTCCCATCCGCAAAAAGGATCGGAAGCGACAAGAGTGGATGTGATTTACGTATCCGGAAGCATTTTACCCGAAAATTCCGGAAAAAGTTTATAATATTAAGTTCATAAAGGAGGTTAGTATGAGAAAAAAAATCGCACTCATCGGCGGAGGCCAGATCGGTCAGATCCTCGCCATGCTCGCTGCCCAGAAAGAGATGGGAGACATTGTCGTCCTGGATATTCCAGACTATGTCAATCCTGTCAAGGGTAAAGCATTGGACCTAATGGAAATGGCTCCCCACGGCAACTACGACGCAAACATCACTGGCACCTCGGACTACAAAGACATCCAAGGATCTGACGTGATCATCATCACTGCAGGAAAACCCCGCCAAGCAGGTATGACACGGGAAGATCTTCTCAACACCAACATCAATATCATCTCTGAAGTGGCCAAGGGTGTCAAAGAGAACGCACCCGGTGCCTTCTGCATCGTCCTCACCAATCCTCTTGACGCTATGGTCTACACATTTCACAAGATCACGGGTTTCCCCAAAAACCACGTCATCGGAATGGCCGGCACGCTGGACACTGCACGTTACAGAGCGTTTCTCTCCATGGAGATGGGCGTGTCTGTGACTGACATCGCCGGCACTGTGCTCGGCGGCCATGGCCCAACAATGGTACCGCTACCCCGGTTGACCACAGTGGGTGGTGTTCCCCTGACTGAGATTGCCGACCAAGACCTCATCGACCGAGTTGTCGACAGGACCCGAAAAGCGGGAACGGAAATCGTCACCCTTTTCGGAAAGGGATCAGCTTTCTTCAGCCCGGCATGGAGTGCCATCGTCATCGCTGAGTCTTACCTCAAGGACAAACGGCGCGTTCTTCCCTGTGCAGCTCTCTGTGAAGGCGAATATGGGATCAACGGTCTATTCATCGGCGTGCCCTGTCTCATCACCGGAAAGGGGATGGAGAAGATTTTCGAAATCGCACTCACTGATGATGAGAAAGCCATGCTCGAAACCACAAAGGCTGCCGTCCAGAAGACTGTCAATGAATGTGACGCACAGATATCCTGATATTTGCACACTTCAAGAACAAGAAAAATAGAGACATGGCAGAACACAGAATTACAACACCGGTTTCTGACGAAGTCATAGAGAAGCTCAGGACAGGCGACAGAGTGTACATCACAGGTTCCCTTTTTACCGGAAGAGACTCTGCACATAAAAAATTGATCGACCTTGTGAAAGAGGGAAAAGAACTCCCCATAGACATCAAAGGCCAAATCATTTACTATGTGGGCCCAACCCCCGCACGTCCTGGAAAACCCATCGGATCCGCAGGGCCTACGACAAGCTACCGGATGGATTCTTATGCCCCCACCCTACACAAGCTCGGGCTCAAAGGGACTATCGGAAAAGGTGCGCGGAACAAAGAGGTCAAAGAATCCCTGAAGAAATACAAGGGCGTTTATCTGGCAGCTGTCGGAGGAGCGGGAGCACTTATTTCCAAGAGTATCGTCAGTGCTGAAGTCATTGCCTACCCTGAACTCGGACCCGAAGCGATACGAAAAATTGAAGTGGAAGATTTTCCCTGTATCGTGATCAATGACATGTATGGAGGAGACCTCTACGAGGAAGGGAAAAAACAGTACCAGAAGTAGAACGGGAAGAATTCCAAAATACAGAGCTCATAATTCGGAAGAAAACACCGGGATATTCAGAGGTCAGAAAGGGATCAGTATTCGGATTCTACGAAGAGGATGGTTGTTGCAAATCCTCTTCCTGAATTCCGGATGTAGACTTCTGCGTTGCCAAATCCACTAAAAGGAATCTATCGATGAAAATTCACGAGTATCAAGCCAAAAGCATTCTGAGCCAATTCGAGGTTCGGATCCCGCGGGGCGAAGTGGCTGAAACCCCAGAAAAAGCATATGAGATTGCTAAAGAAATTGGGCCCAAGGTTGTTGTCAAAGCACAAATTCATGCCGGAGGAAGGGGGAAAGGCGGCGGTGTCAAGCTGGCCCATAGCCCTGAAGAAGCACGAGAGAGAGCCCGAGAGATCATCGGGATGAACCTCGTTACCCATCAAACAGGACCGGAAGGCAAACATGTTAAAAGAGTTCTCGTCGAGGAAGCCCTGGCCATTGCGAGAGAGCTGTATATCGGAATCGTAATTGACCGTGCTAAAGAAGCACCCGTGGTGATGGCCTCGTCTGAGGGGGGAATGGAGATCGAAAAAGTTGCGGCTGAGACGCCGAGTCTTATCTTCAAGGAATACATCAACCCGGCCACAGGTTTTATGCCTTTTCAAGCGCGAAAAATCGCTTTCCAGCTGGGCCTTGAGGGAGAAACGTTCAAACAGGCTGTTAAATTCATCATGGCCCTTTATAAGGCGTTTGAATCCACGGATGCATCCCTCGCAGAGATCAATCCCCTCCTCGTCACAGAACAAGGAGATGTGCTCGCTCTCGACGCCAAAATGAATTTTGATGACAATGCCCTCGTTCGACACCCCGATATCAAAGCGATGAGAGACCTCGACGAGGAGGAACCTCTGGAAGTAGAGGCCTCCAAATTCGGCCTCAATTACATCAAACTCGATGGAAACGTTGGATGTATGGTCAATGGCGCAGGCTTGGCCATGGCAACCATGGACATCATCATGTACTCTGGAGGGATGCCGGCAAATTTTCTAGATGTAGGGGGCGGGGTCTCGGAAGAGGCTGTGAAAAATGCATTCAAGATCCTCATTTCCGACAAGGATGTTAAAGCGGCTTTGATTAACATTTTTGGCGGTATTGTCCGCTGCGACCTCGTCGCGAACGGCATTGTCAATGCGGCAAAAGAATTGGAACTCAAAATACCGATGGTTATCCGCCTCGAAGGCACAAATGTAGAGCAGGGAAAAAAGATCCTGGAAGAGTCCGGACTTGCCTTTCAATCAGCCTCTAGCATGAAAGAAGCGGCTGAAAAAGTCGTGCCTCTAGCTAGGCAATAGGAAAGGAGCTGAAGATGAGCATATTAGTCGATGAAAACACAAGAGTCGTCGTTCAAGGAATCACAGGAGGAGAAGGAACATTCCATACAGAGAGAATGTTGGAGTACGGAACAAAAATCGTAGCAGGCATGACACCAGGCAAAGGCGGAAAAACACATCTGGGCGTGCCCGTTTACAATACGGTCGCCGATGCTGTCGCCAAAGAGGGCGCAAATGCTGCGGCCATTTTTGTTCCTCCCCTATTTGCGGCAGATGCTATCATGGAGGCTGCCGATTCGGGCGTTGGCCTGGTGGTGTGCATCACCGAAGGACTCCCAACTTTTGATATGATCAAGGTCAAACAACTCCTAAAAGATAAAGACTGTCATTTGATCGGTCCGAACACGCCAGGGATCATATCTCCTGGAAAATGTAAAATCGGGATCATGCCGGGTCACATCCATACCCCCGGCTCGATCGGGATCATCTCGCGCTCAGGGACTCTTACCTATGAGGCTGTCCAACAGGTATCGCTGCAAGGGTACGGCCAATCCACAGCTATCGGGATCGGTGGCGACCCGATAGTAGGATTAAAGTTTATCGAACTCTTGCAGATGTTCAAGGATGACAAAGACACAGAGGCCGTAGTCCTTATCGGCGAGATCGGCGGAACAGCGGAAGAGGAAGCCGCAGGATATATCCAAAAAAAATTCCCCAAACCTGTTGTGAGCTTTATCGCTGGCCAAACTGCGCCACCAGGCAGGCGTATGGGACATGCCGGCGCGATCATTGCAGGAGGCAAAGGAACAGCCATAGAGAAAATGGAAGCTCTTGAGGCTGCCGGCGTGTTTGTGGCCAAAAGCCCCGCAGAAATGGGCGCCAAAGTCAAGGAAGCTTTATCCTGACAGCTCCGGCTAGCGTTTCCAGTTCTTATAAGGGATGAGCGGCAATTGCTGTTTTTTCGTTACTCTGAAAATGTCGTAGATGCCGTCCTTTTCGGGAACAAGGTTGAATTTCCAGTAGCGGATGAATCCGTATTGAGACTGTGGTTCGAGTAAACAGGAGATCAGGTTAGCCCCTGGCTGGGAACAGGAGACATATGCGTCTCCCTTTTTCACGATGGTTTCGTGTTCTTTAATTGTCACATCGATCTTCATGGGAGGCAAGTAATCGTATTCGGCTGGAATTATCTCGCCCACCAGATACGATTCGATCAGGAGACACACATCATTCGTAAATATTTCGACCTTGATCCCATGACGGAGAAGCGTTTCCAACACATCCCGGTGTTCGGCAAGTATGATATAGCCTAAAGGACGACTCACGCTGATCACAGGCTCCACATCCGGGAACCAGTTTTTCACAACCTCCTTCACGACCTTATCTTCACTGGGATAGGGATAACGGTCGAGATCTGATACGGTCACCGTATCGCCAGCCCTCTTATCCACTTTCAGGATTCCACGTATCGGGCTCTGCACTCGCTCAAATTTTTTTATGGTCAAAGTCTGCGCTTGGGGATTCCTCGCATACCTCATCCGCAGATGGACGAGGTTTTGCTCCGAAAAATCGATCGCTTTTCTTGCAAGTTCCCCTCGAAGGTCATGGACTAAGGTTCCGATCTTTTCCCCATGCAAAGCGACACTTTCGGCAAGGAACCGGAGTCCGAAGTACTGCCACTGTGTTCTTTCTTTGAGAGTTGCGATATCATGCCGGGAAGCGCACTCCTGGATAAAGGAGAGTGTTTCATAAATGCCCGGGCTGTTCCGACCATCATTGAGATCAGTCGTGCTGTAGCGCTTCATCTCCTCTCTTCCCGCCAAATCTTCTGATCGGTAGGTCACACCCGCTGAAGAGTCAATGCCCATCTCCTGCGTGACCAAGTATTCATGAAAACTGATGTTTTTTTTATCGAGTTTAGTTTTCACTTCGGATAGGATCGTCTCTCGTGAGAATTCCTGGAGCGATGGAGAAATGTTGACATTGGACACACACCCGATGGAGACTCTATAAAAATCATCCCCTTTCTCATGAATATCCAGGGTGACTTCCGGCATCCAGAGATAAAAAACGCGGTTGATCGCCTCTGTCTCTGGAGTTTCTAATTTCACGTGATCGCGGTTCAGGTCCAAGCCCTGCTCATTGCGGCGCTGGTCGAACCAATTGCCATAGGGGTTGGATTGTGGCAATATCAGAAAATTGACCTTCTTGAGAAGAGGCTTCAGGTCTCCTATGGCTAAATCCTTGATTAGCCACAGTGCAGCCTCTTTAGCTGACTGTTCGTTTCCATGTTTAGCGGCCACAAGATAAAATGTAGGTTTTTCTCGGTTGAGTTTTTGAGGGCAATCCGCCCCCTCTTCTGTGAGAACACACAGATAGAGGTCCTTCGCCCCATATTCTTCCGTCCCCAGGGATCTCCCGACAATTTGGACTGTCAATTCTTCAGAGAGAAAATCGAGGTGGCTCAAAAATCGGCTGATCTCCTCATACTGGCTGTACTGACTGTAGTTCGCTGCTTCTGCAGGTGTTTTGACAATGGTTTCGGGATGAGCCACTCCAGTAAAAAGCCCAATCACCACACACAGAAATACCGCTGAGATTGTATGATTTTTTCTTAGCATGTCTACCTCCCTAAGAAAATCATGTATTTGACTTTGATGTAAAATAGAAATAGTCATACACGAATCGAGAGATCTGGGCGATGATCTCTTCCACATCTCCTGTATCCATCTCCATATCCTTTGTAAAAACAGTGATTGCCACATGCCCCAACCCATCAGGTAAAAAAATGATACCACTGTCATTGACAGTGCCCCCCAAAGTGCCCGTTTTATGGGCCACCTTAGTTCCCCGAGGAAGGTCTGCTTTGATCCTCCCCCCTCCTGTCTGGCATTCAAGCATCACTCCGATAATGGCGTCACAACTTTTTTCGTTGAGGATTTTTCTCAGGAAGATAAGCTCCAAGAGCCTGTTCATATCTCCCGGTGTACTCTGGTCCTTGAGTATGGTGCTGAATTTTTTTTGGGCCTCCTCGACAATTTCAGGATTCACTTCTCTTATTTTTCTGTAGTCTTTATAGATTTGGTCGGAAGAAAAACCGCGATATTCGTTCGGGTCCAATCCCAGGAAATCCATGATCAAATGCTGACAGCTTCGGTTCACGGTTATTTTTTCAATCCCGTACTTTCTCAGACGCGCATTCACATTTTCCGCTCCCACTCTCGCCAGGAGAACATCGGCGGCTGAATTGTCGCTGATTTTCATCATCAAATTGATGAGATTCCGGATGGAAAGGGTGATGCCGGGAGCATCCAGGTCGGAAAGCATGCCACTTCCCATGTGTTGGTCTGATTGTTGAAGGTTGACCTCATCCTCAAGGCTCAAACTTCCCTCATTGACCCGTGCCATCACTTCGACCAAAACAGGAATTTTAAACACACTCGCCATGGGAAAATACATATCACCGTTGAGGGAAAATTCCTCGCCCGATTCCAGGTGTTTGACAGCCACGCCGACATTCCCTTCGACACCGTGGATCACGCCCTCGATCTGCCGTTCGAGTCTTTCGATCCCATTGGGTTTATCGGGTTTTTCTTCAGAAAAAAGGCGGGTTTGGCATCCTGCCAGAAAGAAAAAGAATATCAAGGCTACAACACTTATTTTAGATATTGATCGCATTTTTCCTCCAGATCTTAATTATCTTCTTTTTTCGGAGGGAGGAATCTAAGGGTCACCTCAAGCTCCTCGGCCTCGCGAAGCAGTTTAAAAGTCACTTCATCGTTCCATCGAAACTTTGCCAGATAAATCCTCAGTTCATTGATCTCAGTGAATGTCTTTGCGTCCACAGAAAGGACAATATCGCCTTTAGCAAAATTCGCTCCTTGAGCGACACCATCGATGGGCTCTCTCTCAATAACAAGATTTGGCAGGCCATCAAACTTCTTGAATGCTAATCCTATGGAGGGAAAAGCAGGATGATCTTCCTCACGGAGGCCCCAAACATAATCGGAAAGGCTCCCCGAAACTTGAGTGATGCCCTTATCCTCTGGAATATCTATACAAATGACCGTTTTGAACGGGAGCCCGTTTTTTTCAAAAGCCCGTCCATTAATGCCAAGGTTGTAGAGAAGATGGCCTGAACCCGCCAGAACCACCATTCTCCTTCCACCCTTTTCGGAAGCCCGAGACGCGTAAAATGCCATGCTTTCATCCCAAGATGACTGAGCCCGGTAGAGTCCCTCGAACATCATGTCCAAACCCTGCCCCTTCATCTGATGAGGAAGATCAGAACTTTCAAAAATCGTTCGGATGAGTGTGCGGTGCTCTTCGTGAGAGAGGTTTGGTTGCGGCACTAATTTTTTTTCATCTTCAGAAAGGGCATCCCATCCCTGCATCCTGATCTTGGTCACAAGATCTCTCGGGATATTCAAACCATATACAGGGACCGCATTATCCTTCGCAAATGCGAATATTTTTTCATAATAGCCGAAGTTGAAATTCCAGGTCTCATACCATAATATTTCATGGATGAATTCTTCCTCTTTGAGTATCCCCAGATTCCATTTATTCAAGGCATTCTGAAGCGTGACAGGGATCATCTCCATCCCTATGGCCAAATTTTTGTCCCTTTCATAAAGAGCCTGGATAATCCTTAGCTGGATATCATGCATAGAAAGACTGTCATGGGTTTCTCCCACATACACAAAACGGCTCGATATCATGTCATCGATCATCCGAGAAAAAGCGACCTTTTGACCGCTTGAAAGGGCGAACAGTTTTTCCGGCGCAATAGAGACGACCTTTTCTTTGAGCTCTGGCTTGCCGATTTTCAGTCGAAGATATCTATCCTTATGCTTCTCAGCCATACCAAAGGCTGTAATCAACAGAAAAAGACAACACAACACCAGGCAGAGACGTTTATCGTTTTTTGTCATAAAGCAGCCCTCCTCTTGTTCCCACATTCTCCGGAGGGTTCTCCCGGATCAAAACATGGATCTTCTCTATGGGCAGATGGTAGGCATTGACTGCAGCTTCACTCAATTCTTTCACCAAGCGTTTATATCCAGATCTTTGATCGGGGGCCCCTCTATCGTAATAAATGGCATCCTAAAACCTCCTTCTCCAATCGGGAAAGATCATGGTCTTCTATGAGAGGTCAAAAAGCGGAACCATACGTCTTCAAGAAGAATCTCTTTTGTCCAAAACCTCAGGCTAAAGACAATCAAAACAAGCCGACAGACATCAGATCCCGGACTCTGCGGGACTATTCTTCTTCAGCCCGAAAGCGGCCTTCTTTTACGGCATCATCAATAATCTTTTGTTGCAAGTGGCTCGGAACCTCTTCAAAAGCAGAAAACTCCATCAGAAAAGACCCTCGCCCTCCTGTTATGGAGGTGAGTGTCGGTTCAAAATCCAGCATTTCGGCCATGGGGACTCTGGCTTTAATGATCCTCATCGTTCCCTTCTGTTCCATACCCTGCACCTTTCCCCTTCGTCCGTTGAGATTCCCCATGATATCTCCCATAAAGGCCTCCGGCGTAAACACTTCCACATTCATTATCGGTTCGAGAAGAGTCGGTTTAGCCTGTTTCATCGCCTTCTTGAATGCCATGGAAGCTGCGATCTTAAAAGCGATGTCTGAAGAGTCGACTTCATGATAGGAGCCGTCATAAAGGATGACTTTGAAGTCTACGACAGGATATCCTGCCACGACTCCCTTTTTTCGTGCTTCCTGGACTCCTTTTTCTATAGAGGGGATGTAATTTCTGGGAATGGATCCGCCAAAAATCTTATCCTCGAATTCAAAATCTTTCCCTCTCCCCAAGGGTTCCATTTTGATGAACACATCGCCATACTGCCCGCGGCCTCCCGTCTGCTTCTTGTACTTTCCCTGAACATCCGCTTTGCCTTTGACCGTTTCTTTATAAGGAATCTTGGGTGGTTTGAGCTCGACGTCCACGCTGAAGCGCTTTTTGAGACGATTGGTGATTATTTCCACATGAAGCTGGCCATTTCCCGCGATGATCAGCTCGTTTGTCTCTGGATCACGTGTAATTCTTGCTGTGGGATCCTCTTCCGTTATGCGATGAATAGCTTGGGAGATGCGGTCCTCATCAGCGCGCGTCTTTGGTTTTATGGCGAAAGAAATAGAGGGTTCCGGAAAGCTGATCACTGGGAATAGCACTCCGCTTCCCTTCGCACTCAGAGTATCACCGGTGGATGTGTTTTTCAATTTTGCCGTTGCGACGATGTCTCCGACCTTACACTGGCCTGCCGGGATCTGCTCTTTTCCCTGAAGAAAGAAGAGGCCACTGAGTTTTTCATCTCCCTGTTTTGTGGCATTCGTAACCGTAGCATCGGGATTCACTTTGCCGGAAAATATCCTCATTATAGAGATTCTGCCCGTATAAGGGTCTGAGACCGTTTTAAAAACTAACGCAGAAAAGGGTTCATCCGCACTTGCCTGAACCGAACCTTCCACACACTTTATCTCTTCTCTTTCGAATGGCGATGGGAAAAAACGGACAATCCCATCAAGGATAGGCTGAGCGCCCACATTTAAGAGAGCGGATGACACATAAACTGGATATAACTCCCTTTTGAGGATGCTCTTTCGCAAGCCACCGATCAGTTCTTCGGTCGAGAGGACTCCAGCCTCAAAGTATCTCTCCATCAACTCCTCATCATTTTCTGCCACCATCTCCGTCAATGCTTCGATTTTTTTTCCAGCTTCATCTTTAAGATCTTCGGGAATTTCAGCTTCTTTGAACTTATCGCTTTCGTTTGTCTCGAAAAAGTAGGCTTTTTTGCCGACCAAGTCGACAACGCCGGAAAAGCCTGATTCCTCTCCTATGGGGAGTTGAACGAGGACGGCTTTCCGGCCGAAAAACTGATGAATGGATTCCATCGTCTGCTTGTAATCGGAATTCTCCCGGTCCAGTTTGTTGATGACAAGGATCCTGGGAAGCTTGAATTCTTCGAGCATTGCCCACACCTTTTCTGTGCCGACCTCCACGCCTTCCAAGGCGCCGACAATCACAATCCCGGCATCGACAGCTCTCAAACTGGCTCTCGTATCCCAGAGGAAATTCGTGTATCCGGGGCAGTCGATGACATTGATTTTGTGATCCTTCCACTCGAGGTGAGCGAGGGCGGAATTGATAGAGATCTGTCTTTCGATCTCGTCAGGATCATAATCGGTCACCGTGTTTCCCTGATCCACTTTGGTCAACCGATTGGTTTTCCCCGTATCAAAAAGAAAGGCAGAAATCAGGGATGTTTTTCCCGAGGATCCATGCCCTGTAACCGCGACATTTCGGATTTTATCTGGAGAATAATTTTTCATTTTGAGGCCTCCAATGAAGGTTCGATTTCTTTTTCGCGTGTATGCTCAGAATTTTTATTATTTATAAAGAGCAACGGTTATATTACAATAAAATTTCCCTCTGACTCAAGATAATTCTGATGGCAGCAAAGCCTCGCAAATTCGTGACAAAAGACGATCCGATTACCCAATCGCTGATTTCGAAAACGATCCCCCCATTTTTTCCCCCTGATAAAGAACAAAATCCACTCTCTCAATCACACAACAAGAGCCTTCGAAATGGCTTACCCGTAGATGTGTTTTCCCCCTTGAGTGATGTCGTTTACTCAAAATACATAAATAAGGACTCAAATGGAATGAGGTGAGATCTTCGTTAAGAAATCCGTGAGATCTGATGCCAGCGGCGATTCGAAAGACACTTTTTTCCCCGTCAAAGGGTGGACAACAGTGAGCCTATGGGCGTGAAGAAAAAGGCGCGGATACCCTAAAACAGCTTTTTTCCGTCCATAGCGGGAGTCTCCGACTATGGGATGACCAGATGCCGAAAGATGAACTCTGATCTGATGAGTTCTCCCCGTGATCGGATGGAGTTCGAGCAGGGTGTAATCTCCAAGTTGTTCTCTTACCTTGTACAGTGTCTCTGCAATCCTCGGTTTTTTGGTTCTGACGGACATCCTCTCCCCATGTTTCACATGGCGGCCAATCGCCCAAGTGAGCCCGTCCTCTCTTTGTGGCATCCTCCCCCACACAAGTCCGAGGTAAAGCTTCTCAACGATTCTCGCCTTAAACTGCCTCTGCAATTCCTGATATGCCCATTTCGTGCGCGCGACCAAAATGACTCCTGAAGTCTCCTTATCCAATCTATGCACAATCCCAGGTTTTTCCTCTGGTCCTATGCCTTTGATCTCGGGAAAATGGAAGAGAAGAGCGTTGACGAGCGTCTGCGTGCGTCTCCCCGCCCCTGGATGGACAACCAGTCCCGAAGGTTTATCGATGGCGATCAGGTGTTCATCTCTGGAGATGATCACAAGCGGAATATTCTCAGGGATTAATGGTCCTGGTTCATGGACCGTATCGTCGACCTCGACCCTCTCGTTGAGCTTCAACCTGTAACTCGGTTTTTTGTGTACCCCATCCACCAGAGCTCGGCCTTCTGCAATGAGCCGTTGGATCTGTGAGCGAGTCCGCCCTTTAAGCTTATCAGAGAGGAAGAGATCGAATCTTTGACCCTGCCCAAATTCAGAGGATATGACAAATTCTCTCATTCTTCAAAAAAAATGGCCGATCTTCTGATCTATGTTCCACGATATGGGTATTCACCTTTGGCTCCCATGAGGCATGGACACCTCCGCGTCAAACAGTCTTTTCCTTTATCCTTTTCATTCTCAGCACGAAGAACAAAACGAGACCGCCGATCAATCCCAGAACGCAGAAGACCTGGGGATAACTCATGCTGAGATATGGCGAGGCATTGTGGATCAAATAGGCCCTATCCGGATGATCTCCCCTATAAAATTCAACAATATACCGGATAATGGAGTAATTGATGATATACAGAGCGAAGATTTGTCCGTCGAATTTTTTCTTTTTCAGGAGAAAGAACAGGATGCCAAAGTTTAAAAAATTCAAGAACGCTTCATAAAGCTGTGTGGGATGAAGGGGAATTCCCTGGGTTATCCCCGTAAGCTCATGGGAATATTCGTTATGAAAATTCACGCCCCAAGGCATCGCACACTCACGCCCATAGCAGCAACCTGCAGAAAAACAGCCTATCCGTCCGAATCCATGACCCAGAGCTAGAGCGGGTCCCATAAGATCAGCGGTCCTCCAAACTGGGATCCTGTGTCTCCTGAGATACCAGATCGCAAAGATAATTCCAAATGCAAGGCCTCCCTGAAACACACCTCCCGAGCGAGCCAAACTGAATAGCTCTTTGGGATATTTTGTGTAATAAGAGAAATTGCCCACAAAAAGGATGGCTTTTGCACCGATCAAAGATATGATGATCGTGTAAAAGGCCATATCCACGAGTTTCGATGCATCAAGGTCATACTTTTTTGCTTGGGCAAAAAGGAACCACAAGCCGCAGGCTACTCCGAGAGCCATCATAAAACCATATGTGTGGATAGTGACCGGACCGATTTTTACGAGGATGGGAAACATTTGTCTCCTTTCTTAAAGAAGAAGATGTAGAGAAGAAGTAAAGCGCCAACAGTGATGCAAGAGTCGGCAACATTAAAAAAAGGCCAATGCCAGTCTTTAACATAAAAATCCAGAAAATCGATAACCGAGCCTCTAAAGAGTCTGTCAGTGAGGTTGCCCAAAGCTCCGGCCAGTATGAGAGACAGAGAGATCTTCAGAAATTTTTCAGAACTCGGGGTTTTGGCAAAATAGTACACAACCAAAACAAGGGCAGCCAAAGAAGCCAGCGTTAAAAGTGCGTACACAAAAAAGCTCTCGTGATGCGAGAAAAAACCAAAAATGGCGCCTCTGTTTCTGATAAAGGTGAGGTTGAATAAATTGGGGACAATGACCCTGGAATCATACAGATTCAAAGTGGTGGCAACGATGGTTTTGGTTGCCTGGTCAATAAGCAGGAAGAACAGGATCAGAAAGTAATAAAACGTGTTGTTTTTCATTGCTTCATTTTTTTTACAACATCTTCGCAGCGCTGGCAAAAAACTGGAAAATCCTCGCTCGAACCCACATAAGGAGAGTAGTTCCAACACCGTTGGCATTTATCTCCGTCAGCTTTCGACACCCTGACCTCAAACGTTTGGCCAGTGTGAGTCTTGAGCTGAACAGCAGAGACAATAAAGAGAGATGGCAAGTCTTTCTCATATTTTCTGCAAAGTTTTTCGAAAGATGAGGGAACTTCTAATGTCACCTGGGCTTCTAAGGAATTGCCGATGAGTTTTGATTCTCGCGCGAGTTCCAATTCCTTGAGAACATTCTCCCTAACCTCGATCAGTTTTTTCCATTCTTCGTAGAGATCCCCTCCAAGCCATTCTTTATCGAAGGAAGGAAAAAGCTCCAGGTGGACGGATTCCTCTTTCCCTTTAAAGGAGGGCATGGCTTCCCATGCTTCCTCAGTGGTGAAAGGGAGCAGAGGCGCTGTCAAAATTAGAGTTGTTTTTAAGATCTCAAAAAGAGCTGTTTGGGCAGATTTTCTCAGTAACGAGTTCCTCCCGGAACAATACAATCTGTCTTTGAGCACGTCCAGGTAGAAAGCGCTCAGGTCGACAGTGAAAAAATTATAAATCCCGTGATAGATGACATGGTATTCATAATTTTCATAGGCCCTAAGGACTTTTTTTCCTAATTTCGAACATTCTTCAAGAATCCATCTGTCAAAAGGAACCATATCTTCCCTGTTTATGGATTCTTCATCCGGAAGGAACTCATCGAGATTGCCGAGGATGAATCGCCAGGTGTTTCTAATTTTCCTGTAAGCTTCCACCAGGCGCTGCATGGTCTCGCTTCCGAACCTGGCATCCTCCTTGTAGTTGAGCATGGCGACCCAGAGCCGGAGGATTTCGGCCCCGTTCTTGGAAATGATTTCTTCGGGCTCGATAAAATTGCCAAGGGATTTGGACATCCCTCTTCCCTGCTCATCCAGAACAAAGCCATGGGTGATACACATCTTATAGGGAGAAGCTTTTTTTACGGCCACTCCAACAAGAAGAGAGCTGTTGAACCACCCCCTGTACTGGTCATGTCCTTCGATATAGATATCCGCTGGCCAGGGAAGGTCCCTCCGTTTTCCGAGCACGTTATGACTTGCCCCTGATTCGAACCAAACATCCAAAATGTTGTTCTCTTTCTTAAAAATCGCAGACCCACATTGACGACATTTTATTCCAGCGGGTAGAAGTTCTTCCGCTGTTTTTATAAACCAAGCATTCGAGCCTTCTTTAGTAAAGATATCCGCAATCTTGAGAGACACACTCTCATCCGCAAGGATTGTGCTGCAGCTTTCGCAATAAAATGCGGGAATTGGGACACCCCACGAACGCTGCCGGGAGATGCACCAATCGGGCCGGGCCTCAACCATATTGGTGATCCTCTCCTCTCCCCATGGAGGGATCCAATTTATTTTCTTGATCTCCTCAAGCGTTTTTTCCCTCAGATCATTCTTATCCATGGAGATGAACCATTGAGAAGTGGCCCGAAAAATCACCGGATTTTTGCAGCGCCAGCAATGAGGATAAGAGTGTACGATATCTTGAGTCCTTGTCAATTTTCCCTCTTTTGACAGGTCTTCCACGATAGCCTTGTTGGCCTCAAAGACATTCATCTCTCGGTATTTTTCAATGCTGGTTATGAATTTTCCGTCACTGTCAACGGGATTATAGATATCCAATCCATAAGCCAGTCCAGTCAGATAGTCCTCATGGCCATGCCCCGGTGCTGTATGGACCGCCCCTGTCCCCTGATCGAGGGTGACATAGTCAGCAAGAACGAACACCGATTCTCGGTCGATAAACGGATGACGCGCTTTCAGGCCTTCCAGCTCGGTTCCCAGAAAGGTGGCTACGACCTCACTCTTCGAAAGCCCCAATTCCTCAGCAATGACAGGAACCAAACGCTTGGCTGCGATCAAAACCTCGCCATTGGTTTTAAAGGCCGCGTATTCAAATTCCGGATGGAAGGCTATGGCCAGATTTGCAGGGAGCGTCCATGGCGTTGTCGTCCAGATGAGGACAGACACCTTCTTCCCTTTAAGATTTGGAAATTTTTTGGAGAGATCGGAAATCATGGCGAATTTGACATAGATGGATGGGGACTTGCGGTCTTTGTACTCGATCTCAGCTTCTGCCAACGCCGTTTTGCAGCTTATGCACCAATAGACGGGCTTTTTACCCTTGTATACATTGCCCGATGCGAAAAAAGCGGCGAGGTGACGGATGACTTCGCCCTCGTATTCTGGATCCATGGTCAGATAAGGCATCTCCCATTCCCCGAAAACGCCAAGCCTTTTGAACTGATCTCTTTGAACACCCACATATTTCAAAGCATATTTTTGGCATTCCCCCCGAATCTCGATGAGGGACATTCCTCTCTTTCTCTCTCCGAGTTGTTGGTCGACCTTGATTTCAATGGGAAGGCCATGACAATCCCAACCTGGGAGGTAGGGAGCCCTGAATCCACGCATGTTCTTGGACTTGATGATAAAATCTTTCAAGATCTTGTTCAGCGCAGTTCCAAGATGAATATGACCGTTGGCGTATGGAGGTCCATCGTGGAGAACAAAGCTGGGCCCATTCTCACGACTTTTCTGGATTTTTTTGTACAGATCCATCTCATCCCATTTCTTGATGATCTCGGGTTCTTTTTGCGCAAGTTTCGCCTTCATGGAAAAGGACGTTCTCGGCAGATTGAGCGTCTCTTTGATTTTCTCGCTGTCTTGCATCATTCACTCCGGCTAGGGACTTTTATTGTGCTATTATAGAGGAAGTCATTCTATTTCTCCACTATAATATGTCAACAGCAAGCATTTTGAAATCCGTTGTGAATGATGTCCGAGTATCCCATCTGGCGATCTTAAAAACGCACAACGGAGTCTGATTCTTTTTATGTAGAGTCCGTTCCCCGAATGGACCGTTTGGAAAACGGTCACTACATAATATGCCCTTGGATTTTGGCCCTGCTCTTCTTCCCGTTCAGCTTTTTTGGTTTTTTATGAAGTGAGCGCCGCGGCTCACAGGATTGCTGAGCGCCGCGTAGGTGACCAGCTGAGCCACCTGAATACCATGTTTCAGATCGACGACTTTGGGATCCATCCTAGCTTCTCTGTAAAATTTCTCTATTCTGTGTCGGAGATAATCCAGATCTGCTCGCGCTCTCTCTAAACGTTTTGCCGTGCGGATGATTCCCGAATAGTTCCACATGGTCGACTTGATGGAAAGCCAATCCTGGTTGACGAGAGCGAGGTCGATCTCCTCCTCCTTTTTCGGGTAATACCACTCATGAATATCGGAGGGCTTGTAGGGCCTCTTCGGATCGAATCGGGAGGCAATCCTCTTCGCTGCGCGGACTCCCCAGGTCAATCCTTCAAGAAGAGACGTCGAGGCAAGACGGTTCGCTCCGTGGAGACCCGTACAGGATACCTCCCCTACGGCATACAGACCCTTGAGAGAAGATTTCCCCCAAGTGTCGACCATCACTCCCCCGCAAGAATAATGAGCTGCAGGAACCACAGGGATGGGCTCTTTTAAGATGTCAATCCCATATTCCAGGCAAGTTTTATAGATATTGGGAAATCTTTTTTTTATATCGACCTTCGTATAGGTCGCTAAATCCAGGTAGACATAGTTGCTGTTGCTGTTTGTCATCTCTTCGTATATTGCGCGGGTGACCTCATCGCGCGGAGCCAATTCTTTCATCTTGTGATCATCCATAAATGTCCGGCCATCCTTCGTTTTTAGCCGTGCTCCTTCACCTCTGACTGTTTCCGATATAAGAAAACCGTCGGCGTCCCTGTGGAACAGAGAAGTCGGATGAAACTGCACATACTCCATATTAACGAGCCTGGCACCAGCTCGATAGGCCATGGCATAGCCATCCCCGATAGCGCCTCTCGGATTAGATGTGAACAGAAACACAGCCCCACAACCACCCGTGGCAAGAATGGTGTAAGGCGCAAAAATGGTCTTCACTTTTTGCGTCTGGTTATCCAGGACATAGGCCCCGATACACTGCGGCTCTCTATAAAAAGAGGTGGGGTTTCTGGAGTGGTGTGGAACCGTTAATAAGTCCACAGCCGTATGACCTGTCATGAATGTGACATTGGAATAAGACTGTAAGGTCCGTATGAATCTCTCCTCTATGGTCTTCCCAGTCGTATCCTTGATATGGAGGATCCTGCGCCTCGTGTGTCCGGCCTCCTGGGCATAATCAAGCGTATCGGGCGAACTCCGGGAAAACGGGATCTTCAACTCTTTGATCAGAATACTCTCAACAAGGCTTTTCCCCTCCTTAACCAGAACATCTACAGCTTCTGGATTGTTGATGCCATCGCCAGTCTGGAGGATGTCTTCCTTCAAAAGCTCTGGACGATCGTTGGGGCCGAGGGAGACGATCCCTCCTTGAGCATAATATGTGTTCGACTCCTCGGGCATCGTATTTTTTGTGATGATCACAACGCGGAGACCGCTCTTTGCCGCTTCCAAGGCTGAACTGGCTCCAGCAATGCCACAACCGATTACAAGAACATCTGTGTTTATTCTGAGTTCGCCGTCCACTTTTCAAACCTCCCTTCTAAACATTTGAGGCAATTCAATCAGCATCTTCTCTTCTCTCTCTAAAAAATGTCAAGGTGGAGCTACAGTGCTCAATGGACATGGGACCCAAAGGATCAACGAAATTCCAGGCTGATGTCCAGCGAATCATAAGAATGAGTCAAGCTTCCGACAGAGATGAAATCAACACCAGAGGAGGCAATCTTTCTGAGCATCGCCAGATTGACATTTCCCGATGCTTCAAGAGGAATCCTCCCATCCACCCATGACACCGCTTCTTTCATTCTCTCCGGAGACATATTGTCCAGCATGATCATGTCTGCTCCGGCACGCACAGCTTCTTTGACCTCTTCAAGATCAGTGGTTTCAACCTCGATTTTTACGCTCGGCGCAACTTTATTCCTGGCTCTTTTCACTGCTTCTGAAATGCTTCCAACAATCTTGAGATGATTGTCTTTTATCAGAACCATATCCGAAAGGTTGAGACGATGATTGGTCCCTCCGCCCACTTGTACTGCGTATCTTTCCAGATTACGCAACACAGGAGTTGTCTTCCGAGTGTCCAGAATTCGTGTTTGGAATCCCTCCAAACCCTGGACAAATTTTCTCGTCAAGGTGGCAATCCCAGACATCCTTTGCAAAAAATTCAGGGCTGTTCTCTCTCCTTTCAGGAGGGAAATGGAATTTCCCTTGAGACAGGCAATGGTGTCTCCACAGCTGAGCATGCTTCCATCTTCCAGCTTATTTGTAAAAATGACATGAGGATCAATTTTCGCAAAGACGCATGCGGCGACATCTATTCCTGCAAGAATGCCCTTTTCTTTCGCCAGGATGATCGCCCGGGAAATGGATTCGGGGGGGATCACGCTTTCAGAGGTGATATCCCCATCCGGCATATCTTCTTTGAGTGCCGCCTCTATGATCGTATCTATATCTGATATCATAGAAAAATTATATGTCTTTCTTCATTACCCGTCAATGGAGGTCCAATGCGGATCTGGAAGCATCCTTATTTCCGTGATGCTCTCAAGTCAAATGATAATGACAGGAGCTCGTCACAGTCCAGATTCGTCGCAGACCCCCCACCCACCACCATCTGACTCATAAGGACAGTGACTCGCTCGGTTCCTCACCCAAAAACTGTACCAGCCAAAAATATAGTTTCCTGGCTTTCAAACTGCTCGGCAAACTGCTGTGGTGTCAAGTCTCCGAGCGAGCTGTGTGGCCGAAACT